>Ga0073934_10000028_pt1 | contig 445371 bp, 398 predicted proteins | sample LarsenN4metaG_FD_76834 | JGI IMG/M metagenome (GOLD analysis project Ga0073934, IMG submission 76834) | Hot spring sediment bacterial and archeal communities from British Columbia, Canada, to study Microbial Dark Matter (Phase II) - Larsen... ... | reverse complement strand
ACCCGCTGGTGCCCCTCGGCGGAGGGCTCACACGAGTCCCGTCGGACCGGCGCAGCGGCAGGCTGGCGAACGTAGGTGCGAAGCTTCGCGCCCCGCGAGTCCCGCGCCAGGAGCGGCGTCCGCATCGCGCCATCGAGACGTCTCCGGACGACGCCCTCCGAGGATGCGGATGCCCGCGACGATAATCGGTCCTCGCGGCGCGGGGATAACCCCGGCGTGAAGCGCGCTCATGGAGGCTTGCGTCGGCCGCGCAACCCCGACTATAAGCAGCGCATCGAGCCGCCCGGCAGGGCATGCCGTGGCGGTTCAAGAATGCTGAGAACCCACCTCCGGGTCGAAGTCGCCAATCCCTCGGGCAGTTGCCTCGAAGGCGTTGGCGACGTTGTTGTTTTCAACATGACCGGAGCCAGAAAGGACGAGCAAAATGCCCAAGTTGAAGACCAAGAGCGGCGCCAAGAAGCGCTTCAAGATGACGGCGACAGGCAAAGTCAAGGCCCAGGCCCAGGGCAAGCGCCACGGCATGATCAAGCGCACGGCGAAGTTCGTGCGCACCGCGCGCGGCACCATGGTGCTCTGCGACTCCGACGCGAAGATCGTCAAGAAGTACATGCCCTACGCCCGGTGAGCGGGCTGCCCGGCTCCCGGGAGCCGTCCGGCACAGGCTCAGCAACATCTTGAATTAACGGAGAGTTTCCATGGCTCGCGTGAAGCGTGGCGTGCAGGCCCACGCCAAGCACAAGAAGACGCTCAAGGCTGCGCGCGGCTACTACGGCCGTCGCAAGAACACCATTCGTATCGCCAAGCAGGCGGTCGAGAAGGCGATGCAGTACGCCTATCGCGACCGCAAGGTGAAGAAGCGGAACTTCCGCGCGCTCTGGATTCAGCGGATCAATGCCGCCGTGCGCGAGCATGGCCTCACCTACGGCCGATTTATTCACGGCCTCTCGCAGGCCGGGATCGCCGTCGACCGCAAGATGCTGGCGGACCTCGCGGTGAAGGACGCCGCTGGGTTCAAGGCGCTCGTCGACAAAGCCGCGGCGGCCGCCAGGGCTGCCTGATTGGACGGCACGACACCTGCTTTGCGAGGGGCTTTCGCCCGGATCGAGCCGCCTCCGGTCCGGCGTCAGCCGTATGCCTTCATTCTCCTGAGGTGAATCCATGGCCGCCCAGAATCTGGCCGAGATCGAGAGCGGGCTGCTGCGGGACATCGCCGCCGCCGCAGACCTCGCAGCCATCGAGCAGGTGCGCATCCATGCCCTCGGCCGCAAGGGCAAGGTATCCGAGCTCATGGCCACCCTCGGAAAGCTCCCGCCGGAGGAACGGAAGTCTTACGGCGCCTCCGTCAATCAGTTGAAAGCCCGCGTCAGCGAGGCGCTCGAGGCGCGCAAGACCGAGCTCGAACGGGCGGCCGTCGCCGCCAGGCTCGCGGCGGAACAGGCCGACGTGACCCTTCCCGTCCGTCCGGGGCCCATGGCCGAAGGCCGCATTCACCCGGTGAGCCAGGTCTTCGACGAGGTCGCCGAGATCTTCGCCGACATGGGGTTCTCGATCGCCGAAGGGCCCGACATCGAGCTCGACGACCTGAATTTCACCAAGCTCAACATTCCGCCCGAGCATCCCGCGCGCCAGATGCACGACACGTTCTATCTGAAGTCGCCCGAGCGGGTGGCGAGGGGCGAGCCGCCGATGGTCCTGCGCACCCACACGAGCCCCGTCCAGGTGCGCACGATGATGAGCCAGAAGCCGCCGATCCGCATCATCGTGCCGGGCCGTGTCTATCGCATGGACAGCGACGCCACGCATACGCCGATGTTCCACCAGATCGAGGGCCTCGTCATCGACGAGACGACGCACTTCGGTCACATGAAGTGGTGCCTCGAGGAGTTCTGCAAGGCGTTCTTCGAGGTCGATCAGGTCAAGATGCGCTTTCGCGCCTCGCACTTTCCTTTCACCGAGCCCTCGGCCGAGGTTGACGTCGGCGCCGAGGCGATCGGCAAGCCGGGCCAATGGCTCGAGATCCTCGGCTGCGGCATGGTGCATCCCAAGGTGATCGCCAACTGCGGGCTCGATCCCGAGCGCTATCAAGGCTGGGCCTTCGGCATGGGGCTCGACCGCATCACCATGCTGAAGTACGGCATTCCGGACCTTCGCGACATGTTCAACGCCGACCTGAGGTGGCTCAGGCACTACGGCTTCTCCGCCTTCGACGTGCCCACACTTGCCGGAGGCATGTCGTCATGAAATTCACCCTCTCCTGGCTCAAGGATCACCTCGAGACGAGTGCCACGCTCGCCGAGATCAAGGCGAAGCTCGATCAGATCGGCCTCGAGGTCGAGAGCATCGACGATCCCGCCGAAAAGCTTGGCAAGTTCGTCATCGCGCGCGTCGTCGAGGCCAAGCAGCATCCGAACGCCGAGCGGCTGCGCGTCCTTCAGGTCGAGATCGAAAAGGGCAAGCCGACGGTCGAGGTGGTCTGCGGCGCCCCCAACGCCCGCGCCGGGCTGGTCGGCGTCTTCGCGCCGCTTGGCGCCTACATTCCCGGCACCGGCATCACGCTCGAGAAGAAACCCGTCCGCGGCGTCGTCTCCAACGGCATGATGCTCTCCGAGCGCGAAATGGAGCTCTCGGACGATCACGAGGGCATCGTCGATCTCGACGCCAAGCTCGCCGACAGCGTCGGCCGGCGCTACATCGACGTGCTCGGCCTCTCCGATCCGGTCATCGAGGTGAAGCTGACGCCGAACCGGCCCGATTGCACCGGCGTCCGCGGCATCGCGCGCGATCTCGCCGCCGCCGGCCTCGGTCACCTCAAGCCCGAACGCAAACTCGAGGGCGTGGAAGGAACTTACGACAGCCCGGTCGACATCCTGCTGGAGTTCCCAGGGATCGACGATCCGCCCTGTCCCTGCTTCGCCGGGCGCTACATCCAGGGCATCGACAACTCCAAGCCGTCCCCTGCCTGGCTGCAGCAGCGGCTGAAGGCCATCGGCCAACGGCCGATCAACGCCGTCGTCGACGTCACCAACTACATCATGATCGACCGCGGCCGCCCGCTTCACGTCTACGACGCCGACAAGCTCTCCGGCGCCATTCGCGCGCGCATGGCGAGGCCCGGCGAAGAGCTTCTCGCGCTCAATGGCCGCACCTATACCCTCGACGAGACCATGTGCGTCATCGCCGACGCCCGGCACGTGCACGACATCGGCGGCATCATGGGCGGCGAGGAAACGGGCTGCACCGAGGCGACACGCAATGTTCTCATCGAGTGCGCCTACTTCGACCCAGTCTCAATCGCCACCACCGGCCGCAAGCTCGGCCTCACCAGCGACGCGCGTTACCGCTTCGAGCGCGGCGTCGATCCCGCCTTCATCGAGCCGGGCCTCGATCTGGCAACCCGCATGATGCTTGACATCGTAGGCGGAACGCCCTCGCGCAAGAAGGTCGCCGGCGCTCCGCCAATCAAGCCCTTCACCGTGGAGTTCTCCTTCGATCGCGTCGCGAAACTGATGGGCCTGAAGCTCCCCGACGCGACGATCCGCAAGACACTGGAAGCCTTGGGATTTGTCATCGCCGGCAAGGGGCCGGCCTACATGGTGACGGCGCCGAGCTGGCGCCCGGACGTGCATGGCCCGGCCGACCTCGTCGAGGAGGTTGCCCGCATCGCCGGCCTCGAGACCATCCCGTCCGCGCCGATGTCCCGCCTGACGGGCGGCGTCGCGCGCGCCACTTTGACCGAGGGCCAGCGGCGCGTGCGACGGGCGCGGCGCGTGCTTGCCGCCCGCGGCTTCGTCGAGGCGGTGACGTGGTCGTTCATCAGGCAAAGCGAGGCGGAACACTTTGGCGGGGGCGCCGAGGCGCTGATCCTTGCCAATCCGATTTCCTCCGAGATGACCACCATGCGGCCGAGCCTCTTGCCGGGCTTGCTCGCCGCGGCCGCCCGCAATCGCAATCGCGGGTTTGCCGACCAGGCGTTGTTCGAGGTGGGCCAGGCCTACCGCGGCGACCGTCCCGAGGATCAGTTCATGGCCGCAGCCGGCATCCGCGCCGGCGCTGCACGGCTGATCGGGTCCGGCCGCCACTGGGATGGGGCCGCCGCGCCTGCCGATGTCTTTGACGCGAAGGCCGACGCGATGGCGCTCCTCCAGGCGCTCGGCCTCAATGCCGGCAAGGCGCAGATCACGCGCGATGCGCCCGGCTGGTTCCACCCCGGCCGCTCGGGCACCTTGCGCCTCGGACCGAAAACGGTGCTCGGGCACTTCGGTGAGCTGCACCCGGACACGCTCCGCCTCGTCTCCCTCGACGGGTCGGCCGTCGCCTTCGAGGTGTATCTGGAAAACCTGCCTGCCGAGAAACGCAAGTCGCGTGCAAGACCGCCGCTCGCAGCTGGCGACCTTTTGCCCGTGACGCGCGATTTCGCCTTCGTCCTCGACAAGTCGGTTCCGGCGGGCGATGTCATCAAGGCCGCGCAGGCCGCCGACCGGTCGCTCATCTCGAGCGTCAAGGTGTTCGATCTTTACGAGGGCGAATCCCTTGGAGCCGGCAAGAAGTCGCTCGCCATCGAGGTGACCCTCTCTCCGCGTTCGCGAACGCTCACCGACGAGGAGATCGAGGCGACGGCGAAAAAGGTGATCGCCGAGGTCAAGCGCGCGACGGGCGGCGAAATCCGCGCCTGAGACTGCTTCGATTCGCGGGCTTCGGCAGGAGCGGCGCGCCGCCCCGGTTCAGCCGCGAACTAACGTCCGGCGATGCGCCAACCGGCGGAGATCGCTTCCTCTTCGGTGCAGAACCAGCGGCCGCCGCGCCGCGGATTGACCTGCACCCGGTCGTACTCAGGCGACCATGGCAACACGTAAGTCCGCGCATGGCCCGCGACCTGCCCCTTGATCGGGCAGCCGTCGGGCGCGCGCCGCTGCGCCTCCTGCCACTTCATTCGCCGCCAGTCGGCGGGTCGTTGCGCCTCCCCGCTCCACAGGCCCGCCCTGCGCGCCTTCGCCTCCGCTTCGACCGCGGCGTAGCGGGACGTGAGCCCGGAGGCAGCAAAGGCATGTCCGCTGCGGATGAGTTCCGCATTGATCACCTTGGCGCCGTCGCGGCAGATGGCGATGGCCTTGCCCTGTGCGTCCCGCATGTCGACCTCGCAGGCGAGACGTCGTCCGTGCGTCATCCGGGCGAGCATGAGCGAGGCCGTCTCTCCACAGCGCCACTTGCGGCCTCCCGCGCGCACGCACGTCTGATCGCGATCCGGAAACTCGACGTCGGCGAGTCTGATGCGATGTCCCCCGATGCGCAGCTCATCGCCGACGATGGCCACGACGCGCCCTTCGACCACCTCTTTCGGAGCGCCAAGGGACAATCGCGGGAACGTCGCGAGCCGGCCAGTCGCGCTGCCGCCGAGCCCGAGCCACAGGCTCGCCGTGCCAAGAACGAGGACGCAAAGCGCGATCGCTCCGCGAATCGCCGGCCACCGGTTGATCGCTCCTGGCAGCGGCGGCGAGCCGTCAAGAAACAGCCTTGGCAGCAGCGCGGCGAGGAGACCGAAAGCGCCGACACCTGCGGCCAATGCCGCTTCGCCGTCGAAGCTGTTGAGGATCACCGCGCGCAGCAGTCCCCCGGCCGCGAGAACGCCGCCGCCGATCCACGCCGCCCGCTGAACGACGGGCCGGGCCAGCGCCGCCAGCAGGGGCTGCGCAGCCGCGATCATGCGCCGACCGCCGGCCTCGAGCGCGTTTGAGATGCGCCGCGAGAGTGAGCCTAGGCCGCGTCCCAACCGCATGGCGGCGACGCGCGAACCCGCACCGATCCTCTCTGCCCCGCGCCGCGCGGCGACGCCGGCGGCAGCGCCCGCGACCCTCGCGCCTTCCACCGCCGCCGCCTGGGCGGCATTGAGGCCATCCGCCGCCGCCGCGCTCGCAGCCATGACGCCGCCGCCGGCAGCGGCTCCGGCGGCCTTGATCCCCTCGACCGCCTGCTGCCGGATGTGCTCAGCCTTCTCGCGCCGGGCTTGCCGTCGAAGCTTGATGGTGGTGCGCACATATTTGTGCCACTCGAATCCCTGATCGCGCTTGCGCCAGCCGAACATGGCTTCCCCCTTCTGTCCGATCCCGCCATCCGCGCCTTCGGGCCAGGGAGCGCCCGCCGCGAATCGGAGCCGGCAAAAGCAGTCTAACGGAAATGGGGCATGGCCGCGGCCCCGGCGCGGGATGCTGTCGAACACTTGACTTGCGGTGACGGGCGATTGCGCTAGCCTCAGAGTGACGGGCTCGCGCCCGAGCACCAGGAGCTGCCCGATGATCGAGTTGTTCTATTGGCCGACGCCCAACGGCAAGAAGGTCACCATCCTGCTTGAGGAGCTGGGTCTCCCCTACAAGATCACGCCGGTGAACATCCAGCAGGGGGCGCAGTTCAGCCAGGAGTTCCTGCGCATGAACCCGAACCATCGGATGCCGGTCATGGTCGACCACGCCCCGAAGGACGGCGGCGCGCCCATCTCGGTGTTCGAATCGGGCGCCATCATGATGTATCTCGCCGAAAAGACCGGGCGCTTCTGGCCCTCCGACGTCCGTCGCCGCTACGACGTCGTCCAGTGGGTCATCTGGCAGATGGCGAATCAGGGCCCCAAGCTTGGCGAATGCGGCCATTTTCGCCGGCTCGGCGATCGCGAAGGGGATCAGAGCTACGCCGTGCGGCGGTTCACCGACGAGGCTAACCGGCTTTATGGGGTCCTCAACAATCAGCTTTACCGCCATCGCTACGTCGCGGGCGGCGAGTACACGATCGCGGACATGATCTGCTATCCGTGGACCATCAACTGGAAGCTGCAGGGCCAGGACATCTCCGAGTTCAAGCACGTCGAACACTGGCAGAAGGAGCTGGCCGAACGCCCCGCCGTCAAAAAGGGGATGGCGGTCGGGACCGATCTCTCGGTGGATGTCACGAAGCTGCCGCCCGAGGAGCAGGCCCGCATCCGCAAGATCATGTACAATCAGCGCGCCATTCCTGTCCCGGAGGCGTGAGCGAGAGGCGATTCGTCAATGAGCGAGGCCGAGGTCTGGCTCGAAAGTCGCGACGGGCGGCGATGGCCGATTTCGATGACCTGCGCCATCGGCCGCTCAGCCACGAACGACATCGTCCTGGAGGACGGCCGCGTCTCGCGCCGCCACGCGCTGGTGCACCGCCAGGGCGAGACGGAGCACTGGGTCATCGACCTTGGCAGCGGCAACGGCACCTATATCAACGGCCGCCGGGTAACGCTCGCAACCCGCATTCATGACGGTGACGAGCTGACCATCGGCGCCACGAGTCTTGTCTTCCGGCAGCGGATCTCGCGCGGGGCCCGCACGCCCACGGCGCCGGTCTCCGAGCAGACGCTCATACAGGTGAAGGCCCTCGACTGCTGGTTGCTGGTCGCCGACATCAAGGGCTCGACCGCGCTCACCCAGCGTCTGCCGCCGACCGAGCTTGCCGTGCTGGTCGGCAAGTGGATCGCCGGCTGCAAGGAGATCATCGAGCGCGAGGCAGGCGCGATCAACAAGTACCTGGGCGACGGCTTTTTCGCCTACTGGATCGCCGATGCACGGGGTTCGTCCGGTGTGACCAGGGCCCTTCCGGACCTCGTCGTCCAGCAGCGCTCCGGCCAGGGCCCGCCGTTCCGGCTCGCGCTGCACAAGGGCATTGTGACCGTCGGCGGCGGCGCCTCGGCCGGCGAGGACAGTCTGAGCGGCAACGACGTCATTCGCGTGTTCCGCATGGAGAAGCTCGCCTCAGCTCTCAAGGAGGACATCCTGATCAGCGCCGAGGCAAGACGCGAATTGTCCCTCTCCTGCCGCGAAATCGGCAGCCACCGCCTCGAGAGCTTCGACGACGAGGACCGGCCCTTCTTCACGCTTGCCTGAGCCCGCTCCGCGGCGTTCGCGCGCAGTCAGCGCCTCTTCCGATAGATCATCAGCGATTTGTAGGGACCGACTTTTTCCATCGGCCGCACCTTGACCATCTCCGCCGCCACGGCTTCTGCCTTGTCGTAGGCAAAAGAGCCGGTGAAGAAGTGTATCTCGCCGCCGGGTCGCAGCTTGTCGGCGCACACGAGCGTCATCTCGAGATCCGTCAGCGCGCCATACTTGTCATTGTTGGCGTCGCGGAACTCGCCGACATGGAACAGCGTCGCGAAGTCGAGATCCGGCAGAAGCCGGCCGTCGAGCTGATAGATGTCCCCGAAATAGGCCTTGTAGGTCGCCCCGAGGGTCGGGTTCTCGATCAGCAGCCGGATGTAGTCTTGGTACTCCTCGACGCTCGCCGTGATGCCGAGAATCGCATTGTTGGCGCCGCTACGCGCATTCCTGAGGCCCAGGATATGATGGTTCCCGGTGCCGAAGTGGAAAATCGTCTTGCCTTTGTGGCCCTTCTCCTCGAGGTAGTCGCAGAAGTGGATGTCGCAGGGACACTGCTTCTCGTCGAGACTCCACGTCGCTTTCCAGTAGTTGAGCGTCATTTCACCCTCTCGGTCGTATCCTTGTCCGCTTCTCTGTTCTGAGTGGTCCGCGTCGTGCCGCGGCGCGTGAGCTTCAAGACCTGATCGTAGAGCCCGCCCGGCGGCAGCGTCTGTCCGAGACTGACGATCGCCGTGCTTGGAAGCGCCGCGCGCAAAGCCTTGAGGAGCGCCGCCTGTGACTGGGCATCGAGAGCGGACAGGGCGTCGTCAAGAATGAGGACATCGGGGGCGTGCAGAATTGCCCGGGCGATGGCGAGCCGCTGCCGCTCCCCCGTCGAGAGCCGCTGGTCCCAGCGCGCGCGCTCGTCGAGCCGGCCGGCGAGATGCCCCAATCCGACCTGCACCAGCGCCGCTTCCATGCCCCGCTCTTCGAACACGCCGTCGACATCGGGATAGCAGAGCCCTTCAGCAAGCGTGCCGAGCGGCATGTAGGGTCGCTGCGGAACAATCATCATGCCGTGCCCGGGGGGACGCTCGATCGTGCCGCGGCCGGCCGTCCAAAGGCCCGCGGCGGCCCGCACCAGGCTCGACTTGCCGACACTCGTATCCCCGAGCACGAAAGTGCTGGTTCCCGGCTTGGCGACGAGTTCCACGTTCTCGACGATGCCGGCCCCCGACGGGTCGCCGATGGACACGTCGACAAACGCCAGTCCGGCCTCGTCTGACGGGCTGAGCCTGATGGTATCCTGCGGCCGCGGGTCGCCGTCGAGCGCGTCACATGCATCGAGGATGTCCATCACCCGGCGCGCCGATGCGTACCATTCCGCGATCCGGTTGAAATTGTCGACGACCCATGAGATCGCGCCTTGCACGGCGATGAAGGCGCCCGCGAGCTGCGTGACCTGACCGAGCGACAGCTCCCCCGACAGGTACTTCGGCGCAGCGAAGAGCAGCGGCACGATCGGGATCAGTGGCCCACTGGAGTTCGTGATCCAGGTGACATGTCCATGCCGGCGCACGATGAGCATCCAGGCGGCGACGACGCTGGCGAACACGCGGCCGAGCAGCGCCTTCTCCCCGATGTGCCCCGACATCAATGCGACGCTCTCGGCGTTCTCGCGCAGGCGCATAAGCGCGAAGCGGAAATCGCCCTCGCGCTCGTTCTTGGCATAGACGAAGCCGGGCAGCGGCTTGCCGATCCACAGCATCATGCCCGACATAAGCACGCCGTAAAGCAGGGCGACGATCACCATGTAAGCCGGAATCGTGATCCGGCTGCCGCCTGCCTCGAAGCTGTACGAGCCGCCCACGACCCAGAGAATCGATATGAACGCCGTCGCATTGAGAACCGCGATGACGAGCCCGATGCCGAGGTCGGTCAGCGGCTCCGTCGCCCAACGGGAGTCATCGGCGATGCGGTACTCCGGGTTCGCGGGCTCCGTCCGGTTCGCATTCATCCTGTAGAAGCGTCGCTCGCCGAGCCAGCGCGCCAACAGCCGCTCGATCAGCCAGGCACGCCAGCGCACCTGCAGGGTTTCGCGCGTGAGCACGATCCCAACGCCGACGGCCGCCATCAGCCCGACGATTCCGAACACGCTGAGCACGGCCTGCCAGACGGCGGCGACGTCCTTCTTCTCCAGCGCATCGAAGAACCAGCGGTTCCACTGGTTGAGGGCGACCGTCACGGCTGTGCTGGCGGCAAGGCAGAGGCCGAGGCCGATCGTCAGCGCCCACGCCACGCGCGCGCTCTCCCCGCGCCAGAAGCCCCCCGCGAACCGGCAGAAAGCGTAGGCGACCTTGGGATCGAGCGCCGGCTCTCTTGGGGCAGCGGCCGCGGCGGGGGTCTCAGTCATGGCCGGGGAAACATCACGCGATGTGGTCGAGGATATGGCGGCGGCGAGAAAAACCGCGAGGCCGGCTCTGCCGCGGATGGTCCCGGCTGGTGGGCATAGGCATCTCGGCCGCGCATTATCGCCGAAGTGTCCGGCGGTGCGATAGACCCGTCCGAAACCCGGTTGGGATGGCGCCACGGCCCCGCACGTCGCTTGAGCGGCAGCTGAGGCCTCGGCGCATATCGGTCTCGCTTCGCCCGCGTCTCGACACGCGGCCTCGCATTGGCATACCGTATGCCACTGATGCCTGCTCGGTGGGGCGGCTGCCATTGTGGCGATTGCTGGGTGGGCTACCATACCGGCGTGGCGGAGGGATCGCAGAGAGCGCGGAGAATGGCTTTGACGGACATGCCGGATTCCAAGGGCTCAGACCGCAAGCGCCCCGCTCACCCCGGCGCCGGTCGGCGCAAGGCGGCGCCCTATCCGAAGGGTCGGGTCCTGCGCGACAGCGAGATCGCAGCAGTCCGGGCACTGATCGGGCCTGCGCCTTATGAGCGTTCGATGCTCATCGAGTACCTGCACAAGATCCAGGACTCGGAGCACTGTCTGCCGGCCGGCCACTTGCACGCGCTTGCCGAGCTGATGCGCCTCCCGATGGCCGAGGTCTACGAGGTGGCGACCTTTTACGCCCACTTCGACGTGGTCCGCGACGGCGAGCCGCGTCCGCCGGCGATCACGGTGCGGGTCTGTGACAGCCTTTCATGCATGCTGGCCGGAGCCGAGCGGCTCATGGAGGAGCTTCGTGCCGAGGAGTTTCCGGGCGTTCGCATCCTTCGCGCCCCGTGCATCGGCTCCTGCCATACCGCGCCGGCCTGCGAAGTCGGCCATGCCCATGTCGACCACGCCACGTTCGCCAAGGTGAAGGACCTCATCACGGCGCGGGAAACTCGGGCGACCCTGCCCAGATACCAGGTATTCGACGAATATCGCGCGGAGGGTGGCTACCGCATTCTCGAGGACTGCCTGTCGGGCCGGCGAACCGTCGAGGATGTGATCAGAACGCTTTCGGACGGCGGCCTGAGAGGACTCGGCGGCGCCGGCTTTCCGACTGGCCGGAAGTGGAGCCTCGTGCGCGCCGAGGCAGGTCCCCGTTTGATGGCCGTCAACGGCGACGAGGGAGAGCCCGGAACCTTCAAGGACCGCAAGGTCCTCGAGGAGAACCCGCACCGGTTCCTCGAAGGAATGCTGATTGCGGCCTGGGCGGTCGAAGCGGCCGAGGTCTTCCTCTACATTCGCGACGAGTATCCGGCCGCGCGTGACATTCTGCAGATGGCCTTGGACCGCGCCGCGTACGCGGGGCTCGCGGAACACACTCGCGTCCACATCCGCCGCGGCGCCGGCGCCTACATTTGCGGCGAAGAGTCCGCGATGATCGAATCGATCGAGGGCAAACGGGGTCTGCCCCGCCACCGGCCGCCCTACGTCGCCCAGGTCGGCCTCTTCGGTCGTCCGACGCTCGTCAACAACGTCGAGACCCTCTACTGGGTGCCGCAGATCCTGGCGAAAGGCGCCGACTGGTTCGCCTCGCAGGGCAAGAACGGCGCCAAGGGATTGCGCTCCTACTCCGTGTCCGGCCGCGTCAGAAATCCCGGCGTCATCCTGGCCCCTGCCGGAACGACGGCCCGCGAATTGATCGACCGCTGCGGCGGAATGCTCGATGGCCACGCCTTCAAGGGCTATCTGCCGGGCGGCGCCTCGGGCGGCATTCTGCCCGCGTCCATGGCCGACATTCCGCTCGATTTCGGCACGCTCGAGAAGCACGGCTGCTTCGTCGGCTCGCACGCCGTGGTGATCCTCTCCGACAAAGACGACATGAAGGCGGTCGCCCTCAACCTCATGCGATTCTTCGAGGACGAGAGCTGCGGCCAGTGCACACCGTGCCGCAACGGCACCGAGAAGGCCGTCGCGCTGATGTCGCGCGGCAACTGGGACGCCGGTTTGCTGTCCGACCTCGCCCAGGTGATGGCCGACGCCTCGATCTGCGGGCTGGGTCAGGCAGCCCCCAATCCGTTGAAGTGTGTCCTCAAGTATTTCCCGGAAGACCTGTCGAGATGACAGTCGCGAACTCGCAAGAAGGCGAACCACCCGCCACGGACGGAGTGCCATGGAAAGCGACAACCTGAAGCCCGGAATGTCTGCCGAGATCAAGACCGTCGTCGACGACAAGCTCGTCGTCACCCACGTCGGCGGCGCCGGCGTCCTTTCGACGCCCTCCATGATCGGTCTCATGGAGCGCGCGAGCATCCAGGCAGTGCAACAGCATCTTCCGGACGGCTACACCACCGTCGGCTTCGAGGTGAACGTCCGCCATCTGGCGCCGACGCCGAAGGGCAAGTCGGTCACTGTGCGCGCCGAGCTCCTCGAGATCGACGGTCGCAAGCTGCGTTTCAAGATCGAGGCGCACGACGAAGACAAGAAGGTGGGCGAGGGCACGCATCGGCGCGCCATCGTCAAGATCAATCGTTGAGCCGAACGAGACACCAGGATGACCGCCAGGATAACGTTCACACTCGACGGCATGGAGGTCTCGGCGGAGCCCGGCGAGACGATCTGGCAGGTCGCCCAGCGTCACGGCACGACGATCCCTCACCTGTGCTGGCACCCGGCTCCCGGCTATCGCGCCGACGGCAATTGCCGGGCCTGCGTCGTCGAGATCGAAGGCGAGCGGGTTCTCGCCGCCTCCTGCCAGAGGAAGCCGGCGCCGGGCATGAAGGTGAAGACGGCGTCCGAGCGCGCGCGCAAATCACAGGCGATGGTATTCGAGCTGCTGGCCGCCGATCAGCCGCCGCGCGCCGACAGCCACGATCCGTCGTCCAAGCTTTGGGCCTGGTTGGACCGGATGGGCATCCGCACCGAGAGCCGCTATCCGAAAGCGGCGCGTCCCGCGCCCGACACGTCGCACGCTGCAATTTCCGTCAATCTGGACGCCTGCATCAACTGCGGCCTATGCGTGCGCGCCTGCCGCGAGGTGCAGATGAACGACGTCATCGGCATGGCCTACCGCGGAGCAGGATCGAAGGTCGTCTTCGACTTTGACCGCGGCATGGGCGAGTCGACGTGCGTCGCGTGCGGTGAATGCGTCCAGGTCTGCCCGACCGGCGCGCTTATGGAAGCTGCGCTGCTCGACCCCGTCACCCAAAAGCGCACGGCATACGAAGCGAAGAGCGTCGACACGCTCTGCCCCTATTGCGGCGTCGGCTGCCAGACTCGCGTCCATGTCAAGGACGACCGCATTCTCTACATCGATGGGCGCGACGGTCCCGCCAACAACAACCGTCTCTGCGTCAAGGGCCGCTTCGGCTTCGACTACATCCATCATCCGGATCGCTTGAAGACGCCGCTCATCCGGCGCGACGGCGTGCCGAAAGACGCCAACATGGCGATCCGGCGCGACGAGATATCGAAGTACTTTCGCGAAGCGACCTGGGAGGAGGCCTTGTCGCGCGCCGCCGCCGGGCTCAAGGCCATCCATGCGGCGCACGGCGGCAAGGCCATCGCCGGCTTCGGTTCGGCCAAGGGATCGAACGAGGAGGCTTACCTCTTCCAGAAGCTCATTCGCCAGGGCTTCGGCACCAACAACGTCGATCACTGCACGCGGCTTTGTCACGCCTCGTCGGTGGCGGCGCTGATGGAGGGATTGAACTCCGGCGCCGTGACCGCGCCGTTCACCGCCGCCAAGGACGCCGACTGCATGATCGTCATCGGCGCCCGGCCCGCCGAGAACCACCCCGTTGCCGCCACATACCTCAAGAACGCCGCCAAGCGCGGCGCCAAGCTCATCGTCATGGACCCGCGCGGCCAGTCGCAGGGCCTCGCGCGCTACGCAAGCCATGTTCTGCAATTCACGCCGGGGCGCGACGTCGCGCTCCTCAACGCGATGCTGCACACGATCATCGAGGAGGGCCTGGTCGACGTGCAGTACATCCAGGCGATGACCGAGGGCTACGAGGCTCTGAAGGCGAGCATCAAGGCGTTTTCGCCCGAGGCCATGGAGCCGATCTGCGGCGTCCCGGCGGCCACCATCCGCGAGGTGGCGCGCCTCTACGCCCGCTCCGAGCGCTCGATCATCTTCTGGGGGATGGGAATTTCGCAGCACACCCACGGCACCGACAATGCGCGCTGTCTGATCGCACTCGCACTCGTGACCGGCCACACCGGCCGCCCCGGCACCGGCCTCCATCCGCTGCGCGGCCAGAACAACGTGCAGGGCGCTTCAGACGCCGGCCTCATCCCGATGGTCTTCCCGGACTACCGCAGCGTCGAAAACGCCGCCGTCAGGGCACAGTTCGAGGCGCTCTGGGGCGCAACCTTGGACCCCGTTCGCGGCCTCACCGTCGTCGAGATCATGCACGCCATCAAGGACGGCGTCATTCGCGGCATGTACATCATGGGCGAGAATCCGGCGATGTCGGACCCCGACGTGCAACATGCGCGCGAGGCGCTGGCGAGCCTCGAACACCTCGTCGTCCAGGACATTTTCCTGACCGAGACCGCCTGGCACGCCGACGTCATCCTGCCCGCATCGGCCCACGCCGAGAAGTGGGGCACTTACACCAACACCAATCGCCAGATTCAGATCGGCAGACCCGTGGTGCCGCTGCCGGGCGCGGCCCGCCAGGACTGGGAGCTCATCCAGGAGATGGCGCGCCGGATCGGCCTGCCGTGGGACTACAAGGACGTGTCCGACGTCTTCGCCGAGATGACCAAGGTCATGCCGTCGCTCGCCAACATCACCTGGGCGCGGCTGTTGCGGGAGGATGCGGTGACGTATCCCTGCGATGCGCCCGACAAGCCCGGCAACGAGATCATCTTCGCCCAGTCCTTCCCGACCGCCTCGGGCCGCGCCCGCATCGTGCCGACGGAACTGCGCCCGCCCGACGAGCTGCCCGATGCCGACTACCCGATGGTGCTCACCACCGGCCGGATGCTGGAGCACTGGCACACCGGCTCGATGACGCGGCGGGCGGCGACTCTCGACAGTCTTGAGCCCGAGGCGATCGCCGGCCTCAACCCGCGGGACATGGCGGCGCGCGGAATTGCCCCCGGCAGTTACGTACGGGTCACCACCCGGCGCGGCTCCGTCGTTCTCAAGGCGCGCGCCGACCGCGATGTCGCGGAGGGAATGATCTTCATCCCCTTCGCCTTCGCCGAGGCGCCCGCCAACATGCTGACCAACCCGCAGCTCGACCCCATGGGCAAGATTCCCGAGTTCAAGTACGCAGCCGCACGGCTCGAGCGCGCGGAAATCTCAGAGGCCGCACAGTAGCTCCGGCGACGCTTCAGGTTCACGGGACATGCTCGACGAACGCCAGCCGCTTTATCTCGCCGCACAGGCGGCCAATCCGCTCATCATCGGCGCGATCATCCTTGCCTTCGGCCTCTATACGACGCTGACGGGCTACGGCATCATCGACCGCAACCTCGCGAACCCGCAGAAATCGTCGGCCTGGCGGGCGCGCTGGGGCCGTCAGGCGCGCATCAGTGGCCCGCTGCTGATTGTCGCGGGTCTCCTCTGGCTCGGCTATCATTTGTTTTGGGCGCGGTGATGCGCCTCGTCCCGGCGCGCATCGCGCGAAATCGCTGAAGTTGAGCTCGCTCGAAAGGAACGCTCCATGGCGGGATTGCTGGAAGGCAAGACGGCATTGATCTCCGGCGGCGCGCGCGGCATCGGCCGTGCGACTGCGCTGCTCTTTGCCAAGGAGGGCGCGCGCGTCGCCGTCGCCGATCTCAACGGTGACGGCGCCAGGGACACGGTCGCCGAGATCAACCGGTCGGGCGGCCAGGCGATCGCGATCACGGTCGAAATCACCAGGCCGGACGAGGTCGACGCCATGGTGAAGCGCACGACCGACGCCTTCGGCCGCCTTGACTGTGCCTTCAACAACGCCGGCATCGCCGGCTATCAGGTGGGCTCCAAGGGCCAGAAGACGCACGAATGGTCCGAGGAGGCCTTCGACCGCATGATCGCGGTGAACCTGAAGGGGGTCTGGCTCGCCATGCGCGCCGAGCTCGCCGTGATGCTGGCGCAAGGCGGCGGCGCCATCGTCAACACCGCCTCCATCGCCGGCCTCGTCGGCCTGCCGACGTCGTCGGCCTACGTTGCGGCCAAGCATGGCGTCGTCGGCCTGACCAAGACCGCAGCCATCGAATATGCGACTTCGAACATCCGGGTGAACTCGGTCTGCCCCGGCTACATCGAGACCGATATGACGAAGGAGGTCATGTCGCGTCGCGGTGAGCAGATCCTGGCCTCGACGCCCTTCCGGCGCATGGGCACGGCGCAGGAGATCGCGGAGATGGTCTGCTGGCTGTGCTCGGACCGGGCATCCTATGTCTCCGGCGCGAACTACAACGTCGACGGCGGCTTCGTCGCGGCATGATCGGGTGGGCGGCGCCCGCCGGTCTCTAACGCGGCAGCACCCCGCCGTTCTCGCGACCGAACCGTCATCGTGCGGGCCGCAGACTGCGCAGATAGGCAAGGATGTGCGCGATCTCGTCGGGCTCGAACACGAATTCCGGCATCTCCGGGTGGCCCGTCATGATTCCCTCCGCCAGCGCCTCGGCGAGCGCCTCGACCGGATACCGGCCCGCAATATCGGCCATCTCCGGTGCGTCCTTCAACGCGCTCGGTTGTCCGCGCACGATGCCGTGGCAGCGGCCGCAGTGAAGCTGAAGCAGGGCCTCGCCTTCGCGGATGGCCGAGCGTTCATCGGCGGCGGCGCCCGGCCCGGCGGCGACTGCCAGAAGCGCCGCAGCTAGATTGAACCCCGCGGCGCGCAGGAGGTCGCACAAGGGTCTCTCGCCTCGCGCCTTGGGCCGGTCCGTCATGCGATCCTCGACAAATTTGCGCGAGGCACCCAAGCGGGGCTCGCGCCAACAGAATTCTCAGATTCGCCGCAAGGGCCGCTTGCTGGGAATCAATCAGCGCGGACGCATCCGGCGGGGCCGGGGTCAGGCAGGCCGCTTGCGCAGGAGATAGCGCTGCAGCCCCTCCATGACGAGTTCGTCGCGCTGGTTGTGCACGGTCGACTTGAGCGTGAGCACGCCGGTCGTCCGCTGCGGCTTGAGCTCGGCCACTTCGAGCAGCGGGTAGAGGGTGTCGCCGGCGTAAACCGGCTTCAGGAAGCGCGACGATTGCTCTATGAACCCCATCAGGCTCTCCTCGACGAGGAACGGGAAGATGCCGGCGCCCGCCGCCGTCTGGATGACCACCTGATAGCCGTGCGCAAGCAGATCGGGGTGTCCGTGGGCGCGGCAGTGCTCGCGATCGTAGTGGATCGGATGGTTGTCGCCGGATGCCGCCTGGAATGCCAGGAATTGCGCCTCGGTCACCGTCCGCGAGGGGATGTAGAACGTCTCGCCGAGCGCGAAGTCCTCGAAATAGCGCTGCGGCCCGAAGGGATCTTTCCGTCGCAGGTCCGTGCTCATCCGGTTCCTCACGCGCGCTTCGCGGTCACGACGATGCCCTTGCCCTCGAGTTCCGCGATTTCGGCCGCCGCCAAGCCGACGCTCAGGAGCACCTCGCGAGAGTGTTCTCCCACCTGCGGCATCGGTGCCGGGTTCGGAGCCTGCCCCGGCAGATGCGGCAGCTTCACGGTGGTCTCGCCGATCCTGTAGTCGGGCGCCGCTTCGACCGCCTGCACGTGCGGATGCGCCAGCCAGTCGCTGTAAGTGTTGATCGGCCCGGCGAGGCCCCCCTCGGCCAGGATGCTTTCGACGAGTTCCTTCGTTCCGCGCCTTGCGAACGCCCGGTCGAAAATCTCGCGCAACGGACCGAGCTGGCTGCGTCGCGCGGCGAAAGTCTCAAAACGCGGGTCTTTTGCAAGCTCGGGCTGTCCGATCACCCGGCAGAGCGCCTGAAATTGCGCTTCGGTGACGAGCGAAAGCACGATCCAGCCGTCGGCGGTGCGGTAGTTGCCGGCCGGCGGATTGAGCAGGCCCGGCGGCCTTCCGAGGTAGCTTGCCTCGATGATATTGGGCGCCTGAATGTGCGCCGCCGACTGCAAGAGCGAGATATCGAGATGCTCGGCCGGCGCACCGGGCTTGCGGTTCCAGAGCGCCATCGTCGCCGCCTGAAAGGCATAGAGGCCCGTGATCGCGTCGATCAGCGTCGCATCGAGCTTGACCGGCGCGCCTTCGCGGCTGCGCGTCGCTGCCATCAGCCCCGAGAACGCCTGCGCGACGGCGTCGACCATGGGCTTCTCGCGCTCGGGCCCCTTCTGCCCCCAGCCCGAGACCGAGACATAGACGATGTCGGGCTTTCGCCGACGCACCGCCTCGAACCCGAGCCCGAGCCGGTCCATCACGCCCGGACGCGCGTTTTCGATCGCCACGTGCGCCCTCTCAGCAAGCTTCAGGGCGATTTCCCGGCCTTCCGGCGTGCGCAGGTCGAGGGCCAGGCTCTTCTTGCCGCGGTTGTAGGCGAGCGCCGAGGGCGACGCGCCGGCGATCGTCGTTCCGATCGGCCGCATCCAGTCGCCCTGGGGCGGCTCGATCTTGACGACCTCGGCGCCGAACTCGGCGAAGTGTCCGCCGCAGGACGGCCCGGCGATTCCCTGGCTCATATCGAGCACAAAGAGACATTGCAGCGGCAAACCGTTCGTCATGGTGGGCCCCGTTATGGCGAGTGCAGAACCTGCGGCTGTGGGCTTGCTTGATTTTGCGCCTCGAACGCCTGAGGCTTCGCGCAAGCCCGGCGAGCATAGGCGAGGGATCGGATGACTGACCAGATGCGGTTCGACTTGACGAAGCGCACGACCTACAAGGCGTTCACCCCTGTCACCATCCGTTTCAGCGACACGGATATGCTGGGCCACATTAACAACGTTGCGATTGCCGCATACTTCGAGGCCGCGCGCTGCGAACTCTTCTACAGGCTGATGCGCGAGGCGGGCGTGCCAAAGCGCGGCAGCGGCGAGGAGGACATCGATTTCGTCCTGGCGCGGGTGGCCATCGATTTCAAGCGGGAGTTGCATTACCCGGGCGATGTCGAGGTCGGAGCACGCTTTCTCAAGGTCGGCAATCGTTCCGTGACATCGGGCTACGGGCTGTTCCAGGACGACGTCTGCTACGCCACCGCCGAAGCCGTGAACGTCTTCTTCGAGTTGCGCACGCGCACTCCCATTCCGCCGCCGCCGGGCGTGCGCGCACTGCTCGAGCGCGAGCTCGCGACATGAGCGCGTTCTGCGCCGCTTCGCTCTGCCCGTGCGCGACACGCCCAGCTCGCATCCCTCGCCTCGGGACGCCCGGTCGCAGCCGGCGATCGTCCGTCGTCGCGCGGTCGCGCCGAGTTACCTGTGGATAACTTGATCGCTTTCTGCGCGCGTGCCGGACCGTCGCGTTGCGCGCCAAATATAGACGCATTTTCATATATTTAATGGAAGCGTCGGAAGATTGCGACACAGCCAAAAAATTTCGCGCGAGCGTCACAAAAGGGATTGACCCGGCTCTGTGCCGAGAGTTTTCGTGGCGAATTGAACAAGTATTGCTCTTGCTCCTCACAGGCCCCCGCTTGCACCATCAACCGCTGCGGATATGGTGCGCCGCACGCGGGGCGCGGATGCGATCGACGATCGCGGGCGCACCTCGCCGGGTTCCCTCGGTGCTGAGAATGTGGGGGTCGTCGGCAATGCCGCCAGCACGGGGAATTGGGGGCTCGGTCCTGATGCCAGGGGGCGCGAGCGGGGGCGCGCATCAAGACCGGGCTGGGTGGGGTGGGTTGCGGTCGGCTCCGCGGAGCCGGCCGCAACTTCCGGTTTAGGACAGGTTGCCCGGCCACACCGAACGCTCGACCGGAACCGCATCGGCTCCGCAAGCCCTGCACAAGGGCTGAAAGCAAGCGGCGCCGCCCTCCGGACGCCATCGCCTGCCGGAAACGCCGCTCTGCCATGCGTGATTGCTCTGGGCCACCGGGTTACATCATCACCTGTCCGACAAACCGGCGGTCGTCACATCAGCAAGGCCCGCTCGATCAAGGGCCGTATCGAGGGCACAACGCACCGAGTTCGGGCGCCATTGACGCGCCGGGCACGGACCCGGGATGCGCCACTGGCGGCAGTCGCGGCGGCGGCGTCGCGCGGGTGCATGGCAAGGGATTCGGCGCCGCTCATCCGGTCGAAGCGGAACGCCGGCGCTGGCGCCGACCGCTCATCGTTCACCCTTCAGTTTTTCCCTGAGCTCCGTCTTGAGGATCTTCCCGTAATTGTTCTTCGGCAGCTGGTCGAGAAACCTGTAGGCCTTCGGCCGCTTGAAGCGCGCGATGTTCTCGAGGCACAGCCGGTCGAGCTCCAGATCGCTCACTGCGCTCCCGGGTCGGCGCACCACGCACGCGATCACCTCCTCACCCCACTCAGGATGCGGTCGCGAGACGACAGCGCACTCGAGCACGCCGGGGTGGGTGAGCAGAACCTCTTCGATCTCGCGCGGATAGATGTTCGATCCGCCCGAGATGATCATGTCTTTCGAACGATCCTTGAGGGTGAGCAACCCATCCGAGTCGAGCGCACCGAGGTCGCCCGTCCACAACCAACCGTCGCGCAGCGACTTGGCGTTGGCCTCCGGGTTGTCCGAGTAGCCCGCCATCACGCAGTCGCTGCGCGTAATGATCTCCCCGATTTCCCCCGGCGGCAGATCGCGCCCGGCTTCATCGACAACCCGCACGCCGCAACCGGTCCGCGCATAGCCGGCGGAGCCCAGACGCGCCTCGTAGTGCGGGTTCGCCACATCCGCGTGCATGGCCTTCGAGAGGCCCGTGATGGTCATCGGGCTCTCGCCCTGTCCGTAGACCTGGTAGAGCTTCGGACCGAAAATCGCGAGCGCCTTCTTGAGGTCGGCGACGTACATCGGCGCGCCGCCATAGATGATGGTCTTGAGGTTTCGCGTGTCAGCCGTAGCCGTCGCAGGGTGATTGATCAGCCGCGACACCATGGTCGGTGCCGCGAACATCGACACATTTCGGAACCTGGCGACATTGGCCAGAATGCGCTCGGGCTCGAACGATCCTGGCACGATCACGTTGTGCGCCGCCTTGGCGACGAACGCGAGACCGTAAAGCCCCGATCCGTGCGACATCGGCGCGGCATGGAGGATCGTGTCCCGCTCATCCAGGAAATCGATGTCGGCATAGTAGCAGTGGACCATGAACAGCAGATTGCGGTGCGTGAGCGCCGCCCCCTTGGGCCGCCCGGTCGTGCCGCTCGTATAGAAGAGCCAGGCCTCGCGCGCGGGGTCCATGACCGGCACGGCGATCGCATCCTGAGCCAGCAGCTCGCTGAACTCCCGGCTTTGCGACACGACGATTGGTGGCAGCGCCGTCCCGGCCGGTAGTTCGGTGAGTTTGCCGGCGAGCTCGGGCGTCATGAAGCACAGCCGCGCCCGCGCGTTCTCGAGAATCCAGGCGAGCTCCTTCGGGTGCAGCTTGTTGTTGATCGGAACCGCGGTCAGCCCCGCCCGCCAGATGCCGTAAAGCACTGGGAGGAAGTCGAGACAATTCTCCATCCAAACCCCGACGCGCTCGCCCAATTTCAGGCCATGCCGGCCCCTCAGACCGCCGGCGATTCGCTGCACTTGCCCCTCGAAGTCGCGGTAGGTGAGTGATCTCTCGCCGTCGCTGATGGCCGGCGCATCGGGAAAGCAGGAGGCCGCGACGCGGAGCGTGTTCGACAATGGCATCGTCAATCGGTCCGTTGTTCTGGCGCACGCGCTCGATCGGCCGAGTCCTGCCACCTGTGCACGCCGCCCGCAAGGGCATGGCCGGCGGAACTGGGGTGTCGCACGGCGTGGCGCAATTGACGTTCCGGCGCGCAGCATTAGGCTCCGGCCCCATCCCAAGCGACCCTCAAGAGGACGTCAGCGTCATGCCGCTTAAGCTGCGAACCGACTTCGAGACCATCTCGCTCAAGATCGACGCCGAGAAGATCGGCGTCATCACCATGAACCGGCCCGAGGTCCGCAACGCCATGAATACGCAGATGATGACGGACCTGCGCGACTGCTTCCAGCAGTTCTACATCGACCCCAACGTCGCCTTCTGTCTCATCGTCACGGGCGCGGGCGACCAGGCCTTCTGTTCCGGCGGCGACTTGAAGGAGCGCCGTGGCATGTCGGACGAGACCTGGCGCCAGCAGCACGCCATCGTCGAGCAGATGGTCCGCAACATGCACGACTGTCCGATCCCGGTGATCGCCGCCGTCAACGGCGCCGCCTACGCCGGCGGCATGGAGATCGCGCTCGCCTGCGACTTCATCTACGCCGCAGACACCGCGCGATTCGCCCTCACCGAGGTCACGCTCGGCATCATCCCGGGCGCCGCCGGCACCCAGAATCTGCCGCGCGCCGTCGGCGTCCGCCGCGCCAAGGAGATCATTCTGACCGGCACGCCGTTCGGCGCCGCCGAGGCGCTCGAGTGGGGGATGGTCAACAAGGTCGTGCCGGCGGCGAAGCTGATGGACGAGGTCATGGCGACGGCGAGGAAGATCGCCGCCAATGCCCCGGTCTCGGCGCGCCAGGCCAAGAAGGCGCTCGACAAGGCGACCGAGCTCGACCGCGCGACGGGCTACGCCTTCGAGATCGAGGCCTACAACCGCACCGTCGTGACGCAAGACCGCCAGGAGGGCATCAACGCTTTCAACGAGAAGAGGAAGCCCGTGTACAAGGGCCAGTAAGCCGGGACGTTTGGCGACCGGGCACAGCGCGGCCCGGCGCTCGAAGCTGCAACCCTGCTGGCGGTATCGCCCACTTGCACGCCGGCGCGATCGGCGCGAATGAATGGGTGAGAAGCGGCACTTCCGGCGGCAGCCAACGCCGATGACGCAAGGAGACAGACCATGGCGAAGCTGGACATCATCGTGCGCGAGGTGGGCCTCCGGGACGGCCTGCAGCTCGTCAAGTCGTTCGTGCCGACCGAGACCAAGCTCGCCTGGGCCCGCGCTGTCGCCGAGGCCGGTGTGCCGGAAATCGAGATCACCAACTTCGTTCCGGCGAAAGTGATCCCGCAGTTCGCCGACGCCGCCGAGGTGGCCAAGGCCAGCCTCTCCATCAAGGGTCCGAACGGCCCGAAGATCTGCGCACTCGCCCCGAACCGGAAGGGCGCCGAGAACATGCTCCTTGCCGGCGTGCGCAACGTCAATTTCGTGCTGTCGGTCTCGGAAGGCCACAACCTTTCGAACGTGCGCAAGTCGACGGATGCCTCGTTTGCCGAATTCGAGAATGTGGTGGCGTTGCGCAAGGAGCGCCCGGAGTGGAAGGACATCAAGATCCAGGGCTGCCTTGCAACCTCCTTCGGCTGCACCATCGAAGGCCGCGTCGATCCGGACCGCGTCCTGCGGTTCGTCGATCGCTATCTCACGCTCGGTGCCGACGAGATCACGCTGGCCGACACGGTCGGCTACGCGGCGCCGAGCGAGATTTCGAACCTCTTCACTCACGCGGTCCGCCTTGCCGCGGGCAAGCCCGTTTACGCCCACTTCCACGACACGCGCGGGCTGGGCCTTGCGAACGTCTACGCGGCGCTCGAGGCCGGAGCCGCGGGCTTCGACGCCTCCACCGGCGGCCTTGGCGGCTGTCCGTTCGCGCCCGGCGCCTCCGGCAACATCGTGATGGAGGACCTCGTCTTCCTGCTCGAGAAGGAGGGCCTCAGGACCGGCGTCGATCTCGAGAAGTACCGCAAGGCGCGCGAGATCGCCGAGGCCGCGCTGCCGAACGAGAGCTTCTACGGGACGATCCTGCGCGCCGGCCTGCCCAAGGGCTTCACGCCGCCCTCGCGCCTGATGGCGGCGGAATAGCGGCTCCAAGACCGGTCATCGCACGCGCGCCCCGAGAAATCGTCCCGGCAGAGTCCCCATGACATCGCTTGCAGACGAGAAGGACGCCATCCGCGAGCTGATGGCGCGCTATTGCTATGCGCTCGATGCCTGCGACTTCGCGGGTGTCGCGGCGCTCTTTGCAGCCGACGGCGAATGGAAGACGACCTACGGCGCCGCGAAGGGACGCGCGGCGATCGAGGCATTGCTGGCGAGCGTCGTTCCCCGCCCCGGGGAAGGTCCGCAGCGAAAGCACTACATCACCAACATCGTGATCAGGCTGGACGGCGACCGTGCGGCGGCGACGTCGGACTATCTCGTCGTGCGGGAATCCGATCGCGGCCTTCTGCCGGTGATGGGCGGCCGCTACAAGGATCAGTTCGCCAAAATCGACGGCGAATGGGTCTTCGCGCGCAAGGAGCTCGAGCATCACATCTTCGGCGACATGGCGCTGAAGAACGGCCGCTGACTCGCTTGACGCGCCTACTCGGCCGCCGTCGCCGGCGCCACGGCCGGCGGATGCAGCGCCGCGGCAAATTCGCCGGCGTAGACCTCCTGCCAAGGCCGATCGCTGCGGCTCGTCAGATAGCCGCTGCGCGCGCCTCTGTAGACCGACGGGTCCGCGGCCCCGGGCGGCAGCTCGCCCCTGTCGCGCAGCGCGCGAGCCGCCATCAAGAGCCGCCGCCGCGTCCGCGTGATCATGCGGTCCGACGGCGCCAGATGCTCGAACGCGAAATCGGTGATCGGCCCCATGCTCTCAGTGATTGCCTGGTCCTGCAGATGGATGCCGTCGATGCCGCTGTAGATGCGGTTGCTGCGCTGCGCCTCCCGATCGATGCCCCAGTCGTTCGCTTCGTTATCGGCCATTCGCCAGCGTCCGAGCCAATCCGTCGTGTTTGGCAAGAGCCGGTTGCCGCGTCCGGCCCCGCCGATCGGTCGGCCGTCCTTCAGGACGGGCGTCGGCATCGAGTTGGCCGCCTTCGCCTTCTTCCACCAGATGAACACGAACATGGTGTGGTGGTCGTCGAGTGGCACCCAGGCGCGCGCGTGCATGTGGCTCTGGAATTCGCCGTTTGGCGCCTGCGTCCAGAACGGAAACAGGAAGTTGGCGAATCGCCAGTAGGTGACGCCGGGACTGACTTCACGATAGCCGCCGTACTGCGTCCCCCACGGCGCATCGGCGACATGATACTCGGGCGCGCGATTGATGATGGTGTTCCTGAGCGGCTCGTCCTCCGGCACGTCGTCGACATTGACGTGTCCAGCGTGCAGGAAGCCGAAGTGAGAGGTGTCGATCTCGCCTTCGAGCGCCTGCAGGTAGTTGCACGCGCGCTGCACGAAGGCGACGTTGATCTCGTCTTCGGGCATGTCCAGAATTTCGAACTGCGGCAGCGGCGGCGCGCTTGCGGCAGACCCCATGTACACCCACACCACGCCCGCGCGCTCGGTCGTGCGATAGGCCCTGGCCTTGACCTTGTGCTTGAAGTCCTGATGCGCCGGCACGCTCGGCATGTCGATGCACTGACCGGTGACGTCGAACTTCCAGCCGTGGTAGGTGCAGCGAATGCCGCCCTGCTCGTTGCGACCGAGAAACAGCGAGGCGCAGCGGTGAGGGCACTTGTGATCCATGACGCCGACCCGGCCGTCGGTGTCGCGGAATGCGATGAGCTTTTCGCCCAGGAGCATCAGCCGGACCGGCGGGCCGTCGCGCTCGAGCTCGCACGATTTCAACGCCGGAATCCAGTAGTGGCGCATCAGGTCACCCATCGCGGTCCCGGGACCGACCTGGGTCAGCACCATGCCCTCGGCGGCTGTCGTCATCGCACCCTCCATTGGCGAATGGCTGCCTTGCCGCGGGCTAGGCTAGCACGCCGGCGAGGAATGCTAGGAGTGGCAGCGAGCCGTTTGTCTCTGGACGTCGCCGGAGGGCGCGGCGTAAAGCTCCCCCAACGCCGGACACGGCGCCGAGCGCTTCGCACTGCAACGAGGATCGTCCATGACCGACGCACCAATCACGATGCCCATCGAATCGCCCTGGGGCGACATCCGTGAGGGCGTTCGCTCCGTCTGCGCAAAGTTCCCCAACGAATACTGGATGCGGCTCGACCACGCGTCCGAGTACCCGACTGAGTTTGTCAACGCGCTGACGGAGGCGGGTTATCTCGGCTGCCTCATCCCGGAGGAATACGGCGGCTCCGGGCTACCCTTGTCGGCCGGCTGCGCGGTGCTCGAGGCCATCCACGAGGCGGGCTGCAACGCCGCCGCCTGCCATGCCCAGATGTACACCATGGGGACCGTCCTCAAGCACGGCAGCGAGGAGCAGAAGAGGAAGTACTTGCCGGATATCGCCTCCGGCAAGCTGCGCCTGCAGGCTTTCGGCGTCACCGAGCCGACCACCGGCTCGGACACCACCCAGCTCAAGACCCGTGCCGAGAAGAAGGGCAACAAGTACATCGTCAATGGCCAGAAGGTCTGGACGAGCCGCGTCATGCACTCCGACCTGATGCTGCTCCTCGCCCGCACCACGCCGCTCGACAAGGTGAAGCGGCGGACGGAGGGACTCTCCGTGTTTCTCGTTGACCTGCGCGAGGCCAAGGGCCGCGGCGTCGAGATGAAGAAGATCGACGCCATGATCAATCACAACACCTGCGAGGTGTTCTTCGACAACCTTGAGGTACCGCCGGATGCGCTGATCGGCGAGGAAGGCCAGGGCTTCAAGTACATCCTCTCGAGCATGAACGCCGAGCGTTTGCTGATCTCGGCGGAATGCCTCGGCGATGCCAGGTACTTCATCCGACGGGCGACCGACTACGCCAAGGAGCGCATCGTCTTCGGCAATCCCATCGGCAAGAACCAGGGCGTACAATTCCCCATCGCGCGCGCCTATGCGGAACTCGCTGCGGCCGAGCTGCTCGTGGCCAAGGGTTGCGCCCTGTTTGAGGCCGGGCGCGAATGCGGCGCCGAAGCCAACATGGGCAAGATGCTGGCCGCGGAAGCGGCTTGGCACGCGGCCGAGGCCTGCATGCAGACGTTCGGCGGCTTCGCCTACGCCCGCGAGTATGGCATCGAGCGCAAATGGCGCGAATGCCGCCTCTACCAGACGGCGCCGATTTCGACCAACATGGTCCTCGCCTTCGTCGGACAGAACATCCTTGGAATGCCCCGTAGTTATTGAGGCGGCTGACGCGTGCGCAGCGTCGCGAGCGGCGATCCCGCGTTGCATTGCGCTGCAACAAGCCCGGCCCCGGCCCACCTGCCAATTATGAACCAGGATCCGGCGAATCCCTTGACCGCGCGCGGCGACGTGCCCACGTTGGTTCCCTGGGGGACCGCCAATCGTCCACAGCGAAAGGTCTGCCGATGATCACTCCGCTCGAGATCTCCTTCCACGGCCTCGAGAGAAGCGAAGCCGTCGAGGCGCGCATCCGCGAGAAATTCGACCGCTTGCAGTCGCATTTTGATCGCATCACGCACGCCCGCGTCGTCATCGACGCACCGCAGCGTCGGACCCCTCTGCCGAAACGCTTCGTCGTCCGCATCGAAATCGGCATCCCCGGTCATGCCCCCGTTGTGGCCAGCTACGACCCGCCTGACGATCAGCCGCATCATACCGACGTAATGCTTGCCATTCGGGACGCATTTGCCGCTGCAACGCGCCAGATTGACGAACTGGCTGACCGGCTTGGCCATTCCGCCAAGAAGCACGAACGCGTCCGCCGCCGTCCGCGGCCGAGCGACGAGATCGAGGCCTGACCCGGTACACGATCCTGCCATGAGGGCCGGCCGATCGATGCCGGAAAGCGCGTTGGTCTCGGGCGGCGGCTGTGCAATCATCAAGCCGGACCGGCGCGCCAAGGGTCCGCCGCGACGGCGCTCTGGCATGGAGCTCGGAAACGAGGACACTGTGACGGCATCGGAGACATGGGAGGACGGCCCCGATCGTGGGTCGCATGGCGACAGCCTGCGGCGGTCGCAGCGCGCGGCGCATGGGCCCGATGTACGCCGCGACAGGATCGACCGATGACCGGGAAGGGCTTCCGGGTGCTGCCGCTCCAGGGACTGCCCGAGATCGAGCCGGGAGATGACCTTGCGGGCCACCTCATCGGTGCGCTCTCGCAAGCCGGTCTCGCTCCCGCCGATCGGGACATCCTCGTCGTCGCACAGAAGGTCGTATCCAAGGCCGAAGGTCGCATCCAACCGCTCGCCCCCGTCGAGCCGTCGGCCCGCGCGCGCGAGCTCGCCGAGGTCACGGGCAAGGACCCGCGCCTGGTCGAACTCGTCCTGCGTGAAAGCTCGGAGGTCCTCCGGGCCAAGAAGAACGTGATGGTGGTTGTCCATCGCCTCGGTTTGGTCATGGCAAACGCCGGCATCGACCGCTCGAACGTGCGTCAGGGGCCTGCCGGCGAGAGCGTTTTACTCCTCCCCCTTGATCCGGATGCGAGCGCATACCGATTGAAGGAGCGGCTCGACCGGCACTACGGCGCGAGCCTCGGTGTCATCATCACGGACAGTATCGGCCGGGCCTGGCGGCTCGGGACCATCGGCCACGCCATCGGCGCGGCCGGCGTGCCCTCGCTGATCGATCAGCGCGGCGAGCTCGATCGCGCTGGCCGCCCGCTTGAGGTGACGGAGACCGCTTTCGCCGACTCGGTGGCGGCCGCTGCCGTCCTTGCCATGGGCGAGGCCGCCGAGGGCACGCCCGCCGCACTCGTGACCGGACTGACCTGGAGCGCCCCCGAGCGGCCCGCAAGCGCCCTCTTGCGGCCAAGACACGAGGACATGTTTCGGTGACCGCCGCAGTCGGAGAAACGGGCCGCTACATCGCCCTCTGCGGCGGCGTTGGCGGCGCCAAGCTGGCGTTGGGTCTGGCGCAGGTTCTGCCGGCCGACAAGCTCACGATCATCGTCAACACGGGCGATGATTTCGAGCACCTCGGGCTGCACATATCGCCAGACATCGACACCGTCCTCTACACGCTCGCCGGCATCGCCAACCAGGAGCTTGGCTGGGGATTGGCGGGCGAGACCTGGGGTTTCATGTCGGCGCTCGAGCGTCTCGGCGGCCCGACGTGGTTCCGGCTCGGCGATCGCGACCTTGCGACGCACATTTGCCGAACTGGAATGTTGCGTGAGGGGGCATCCCCGAGCGAGGTGACGCGTCATCTCGCGAACCGGCTGGGCGTTGCCGTGACCGTCGTGCCGATGTCCGACGATCCGGTCCGCACATTCGTCGAGACGGATGCAGGCCGCCTGCCGTTCCAGACCTATTTCGTCGAGCGCCGCTGTCTGCCGAAAGTGTCGGGCATAGAGTTCGCAGGGGCGACGCATGCTCGCCCTGCGCCGGCGGCGGTGCAGGCGCTCGAGTCTCCGGACCTCGCCGGCATCATCATCTGTCCGTCCAATCCGTGGCTCAGCGTTGCGCCCATCCTGGCGACCGGGGACTGGCGTGCGCGGCTCGCGCGCCGGCGCGTGCCCTGCGTGGCCGTGACGCCGATCGTGGCCGGTCAGGCGATCAAGGGGCCGACCGCGAAGATCATGGCTGAGCTTGGCCTCGAGCTCGATGCCAGGACCATTGCGCGGCACTATGCCGGACTGATCGACGGCTTCATCCTGGATACGGCGGACGACGCGCTGCGCGCCGGCATCGGCTTGCCAGCCGTCACCGCCCGGACCATCATGCGTTCGCTCGACGACCGCATCGGACTGGCACGCGTCGCGATCGACTTTTGTGCCAGGCTCCGCCCCTCGATGAAGCAGGCCGGATCCCCGGACCCATGACACGCCAAGCCGGCTCGGGCCGGACCACAGCCATCGTCCCGGTCAAGCCTCTCGCGGAGGCCAAGCGCCGCCTGTCCGGCGCGCTGAGCGGGCAGGCTCGCCGCCGCCTTGTGCTTGCCATGCTGCGCGACGTGCTGGCGATCCTCTCCGCCGCGGATGGGATCTGGCGCGTCCTGGTGGTATCCCGCGACCCGGAAGCTGCCGCCTCAGCGGCAGGCGCCGGCGCCGTCTGCGTCGCCGAGCCCGCCGGCGCCGACCTCAACGAGGCGGTCGCATTTGGACTGCGCGAGGCCCAGGCCCTCGGGTCCGACCGCGCACTCGTCCTGCCGGCCGACCTCCCGCTCGTTACGGGCGAGGACATCGGACGCATTCTCGCTCGGTCAAAGCCGGGCGTCTGCGTGCTGGGGCCGTCTCTTGATGGCGACGGAACCAACGCCATGTCCCTGCCCCTTCCCGCGCCGTTTCAACCCTCTTACGGCGTCGGCAGCTTTGCCCGCCACCGGCAGCTTGCCGCCGCTGCCGGGCTTTCCGTCGAGATCATCCGCACCCCGGGCCTCGGCCAGGACATCGACACGCCTGTCGACCTTGCATGGCTCGCGGCTCGCGCCGGCTATGACTTCTTGAAAGATCCTCTGATGCAGCGCCTCACACCGGATGCCGCCTACGACCTCGTCCGTGAGTCGGACTTGGCCGCGATGCTCGCTCGCGCCGAGGCCATGACGGTTTCCGCCCACGGCACGCAGGTGAGCTTCTCGAAGAAAGTGTTCATTCCGCTGACCAAGCTCTGTCGGGACGTGTGCCACTATTGCACCTTCGCGCATGCGCCGCGTGAGGTTCGCGCGCCCTACCTGTCGCCTGAGGAGGTGCTGGAGATCGCGCACGCCGGCCGCAAAGCCGGCTGCAAGGAGGCTCTGTTCACGCTCGGCGACAAGCCGGAGCTTCGCTACGCGGTGGCCCGGGAGGCCCTGGCGAGGCTCGGCCACGCATCGACGCTCGAATATCTCGAGGCCATGGCCCGGCTCGTGCTCAAGGAGACCGGACTCCTGCCTCACCTAAACCCCGGTGTGATGACCGAGGATGAAATTCTGCGCCTTCGCGAGGTGTCGGTCAGCCAGGGCCTCATGCTCGAGACGTCCTCGCCGCGGTTGTCCGAGCGCGGCGGCCCGCATTTCGGCTCGCCCGACAAGCTCCCGGCTGTCCGCCTTGCCACCATCGAGGCCGCCGGCCGCGCCGCCGTTCCATTCACCACGGGCATCTTGATTGGCATCGGCGAGACGCGCGCGGAGCGCATCGACGCCCTGCTCGCCATCCGTGAACTCCATGACCGCTACGGTCACATACAGGAAGTGATCGTCCAGAATTTCCGCGCCAAGCCCGACACGCGCATGGCGCATTCTCCGGAGCCGTCGCTTGCCGAGCACCTGTGGACCATCGCCGCCGCCCGCCTGATCCTCGGCCCCGAAATGAACATCCAGGCGCCGCCCAACTTGCAGCCTGACGCCCTTTCAGGGCTCGTTCGCGCCGGCATCAACGACTGGGGCGGCGTCTCCCCGGTGACGCCGGATCATGTCAATCCGGAAGCGCCCTGGCCACATCTCGACCGCCTGGCGGCCGCCACCGAAGCGTTGGGACGCACGCTCTGCGAGCGCACGGCGATCTACCCGGACTTTGCGCTCGCGCCCGAACGCTGGCTCGCCAAGCCGCTGCGCACGCCGCTCTTGCGATTGATCGACACGGCGGGGTATGCGCGCGAGGTCGATTGGGCGCCGGGCGACAGCTCCATCATGCCGCCCTCCCGCGACGTCGTGGCGATTGCCGCGCGCAAGCCGGCCCGAACCGGCGAAGTCTCGCGCGTGCTATCCGCGATCGCCGCCGGCCGCGTGCCGAACGAGGCGGAGATTGTGGCGCTGTTCGATGCGCGCGGGGACGATTTCTCGGCTGTTTGCGCGGCGGCCGACGATCTGCGAGCGCGGCGTTCGGGCGATGACGTGACCTACGTCGTCAACCGCAACATCAACTACACCAACATGTGCACATACGGGTGCAAGTTCTGCGCCTTCTCGAAAGGCCGCTTGTCCACGCACCATCGCGACAAGCCCTATGACCTTGGCCTCGAGGAGATTGCGGCGCGTGCCCGCGAAGCATGGGAACGGGGCGCCACCGAGGTCTGTCTGCAAGGTGGCATCGGGCCAAGGTACACCGGGCAGACCTATTTCAACATCGTCGAGGCGGTGAAGATCGGCGCACCCGATATTCACGTGCACGCTTTCTCGCCGCTCGAGATCTGGACCGGGGCGACCACCCAAAATCTGCCGCTCGAGGAGTATCTTGCGCGCCTCAAGGCGGCCGGTCTCTCGAGCCTTCCGGGAACGGCAGCCGAGATCCTCGACGACGAGGTGCGCCAGGTTCTGTGCCCCGACAAGATCAGCACGGCCCAGTGGTTCGAAGTCATGCAGGCGGCCCACACAGTAGGTCTCAAGAGTACGGCCACCATCATGTTCGGGCATGTCGACCATTATCGGCACTGGGCCCGCCATCTTCTGCGCGTGAGGGCACAGCAGGAGCGGACCGGAGGCTTCACCGAGTTCGTGCCGCTCGCCTTCGTGCACATGGAAAGCCCGATCTATCTGCGCGGTCAGGCGCGCAAGGGCCCGACATTCCGGGAGAGCGTCCTCATGCATGCCGTCGCCCGGCTGGTGCTTGACCCGGTGATCACCAACATCCAGGCGTCTTGGGTGAAGCTCGGCCCGGAAGGAGCCGCAGCCTGCCTTTCCGCCGGAGCCAACGACCTCGGCGGCACACTCATGAATGAGTCGATCACCCGGGCAGCGGGCGCCGCGTTCGGTCAGGAGATGAGCCCGATCGACATCGAACGGCTGATCCGTTCGCGCCGCCGCCGGCCGCGCCAGCGCACGACCTTCTACGGCCCGGTTCCCGAGGAAAGGTTGGCGCACGCCTTCGCGGACTGCGAGGTGGGTCCGATGAGTCTTCTTGCCGCCGAATGAGCGGTCATGCCGGGCGGTCCGCGCCGGACGATACGCCCGTTGATGCGAGTGATGTCACGGCTCGGTAATGGCGGCGCCAAGCAGCGGTCCGCCCTTGCCGTGCTGAACGAGCACCGCGAACCTGTCGGCCCCCTGCTGTGCGACCGACTCGCGATCGATCCGAATCGTTTGCGGGATCCCGCTCCACATGCCGATCGAGGTCAGCTCTCGAACCACATTGACGTAGCTGAGCGTCCGCCCGCGGTTCTCGCCCGATTTGATCGGCACCTCGGCCTCGCGCTGCACCACTGCGAGCCAGACGTTGGCCTCGCGCAGGTCGCTGCCTTCGGGCGCTCCCGCAAGCCCGATCACGAGCTGATGACCCTCCACCCGAAGATCGACGCCAACCCGCCGTGCCTCAAGCTTGGCGCTCTCGATGGCAATGGCCCGGTCGATATCAGCGGCGCTCCCGCCGTTGACGTGAGCTTGGCCGTTGACGACGACCTGTGGCGTGTAAACTCGCCCATCTCCGCGCTTCTTCGCATACGCCTTCTGCCGCAGCGAATGTTTCGCGTTGGCGAACGTATCCTTCCACCCGAGATAGTCCCAGTAGTCCACTGGCAGCGTCAGGGCCACCACGTCGGGCCTGCTCGCGTACGTCTTGAGCAAGGCGTCCGCTGGCGGGCAGGACGAGCACCCTTGGCTCGTGAACAATTCAAGCACAGCCTTGACCCGGGTGCCGGCAGCCGCCGGCTCGCCGGTGGCTCCGCCCTGCGCCATCGCGCTGGGGACTGGGTAAATGGCCAGGACCGCGCCAAGCGACAGGGCCGTCCAGACGGCAAAACATATGGGTCCGCTTCGCATTGGCTTCGAGCTTCGGGCTGTGAGGTGGTGCGCGCGACGCCGGCGCCGGAAGACTGACTCACTGTTTAGAGCAGTATCTCCGTCGCTCCCATCAATTGCCAGTCACGAAAGGGTGACGGTGCGCGCTTAGGGTGAACGGCGACCGCTCCGGCCATCCGGGCTCGCCGGCCGCCCTGGCGCCGCCTTGGGCGCCGGAGCGATCAGCCGGCTCGATCAGGCCGCCGCGGCAAGATTGCGCAGCACGTAGGGCAGGATCCCTCCGTGCCTGTAGTAGCTCATCTCGTCCTCGGTATCGATCCGGCAAAGCACCGTGATCTGGCGCCGGCTGCCGTCCGGATAGACGATGTCCACCTGCACATCCTGCCGCGGCTTCAGCGCCTCAAGACCCTGGATCGTCACAAGTTCCTGGCCCTTAAGACCGAGGTCGGCCACCCCGAGACCATCCTTGAAGACCAGCGGCAGCACGCCCATTCCGACGAGGTTGGAGCGGTGGATGCGCTCGAACGACTGGGCGATCACCGCATTGACGCCAAGGAGCCGCGTGCCCTTCGCCGCCCAGTCGCGGCTCGACCCCGTCCCGTACTCCTTGCCGGCAAAGATCACGAGCGGCGTTCCTTCAGCCTTGTACTTCATGGCCGCGTCGTAGATCGACATTTCCTTGCCCGACGGAACGTGGATCGTGTAGCCGCCTTCCTTGCCGCCGAGCATCAGGTTCTTGATGCGGATGTTGGCGAATGTGCCGCGCATCATCACTTCGTGATTGCCGCGGCGCGCGCCGTAGGAGTTGAAATCGGCCGGCCGCACCTGACGCTCGATAAGATAGGTCCCCGCCGGCCCATCCTTCTTGATCGATCCGGCCGGTGAGATGTGATCCGTGGTGATCGAATCGCCGAACATGCCGAGGATGCGCGCGTTCACGATATCCTTGACCGGCGCCGGCTCCATCGTGATCCCCTCGAAGTAGGGCGGGTTGGCGACATAGGTCGACACCGAGTTCCAGCCATACGTCAGGCTGGCCCGCGCCTTGCCCATGGCCTGCCACCGCTCATCGCCCTTGAACACATCGCTATAGCGCTTGGCGAACGTGTCGGGCGTCACGCACGCGCGCACGATGTCGGCGATCTCCTGCGTCGTCGGCCAGATGTCCTTGAGATAGACATCCTTGCCGTCGCTGCCCTTGCCCAGCGGCTCGCTGGTGAGATCAAGGTTCATCGTGCCCGCGATCGCATAGGCGACGACAAGCGGCGGCGAGGCGAGATAGTTCGCCTTCACCTCGGCATGGACGCGGCCTTCGAAGTTGCGATTGCCGGACAGAACCGCGGCGGCGACGAGATCGCCGTCATGGATGGCTTTCGAGACGTGCTCCGGCAGCGGCCCGGAGTTACCGATGCACACCGTGCAGCCGTATCCGGTGAGATTGAATCCCATTGCGTCGAGGTCGTCCTGCAGGCCGGCCTTGGCGATGTAGTCCGTGACCACCTGTGAGCCCGGCGCAAAGCTCGTCTTCACCCACGGCTTGACCTTGAGGCCCTTCGCCCGGGCGTTGCGAGCCACCAGCCCGGCACCGATCAGCACAGAGGGATTCGACGTGTTGGTGCAGCTGGTGATGGCTGCGATGACGACGTCGCCGTGGCCGAGCTCATAAGGCTGCCCGTCGACTTTCACCTTCTTGGCAAGACTTGCTCCCTTGACGATCTCCGGCAGCGCCTTGGCGAAGCCTGATTTGGCCTCCTTGAGCGGCACCCGATCCTGCGGCCGTTTCGGCCCCGCGAGCGACGGCTCGACCGTGCCGAGATCGAGCTCGAGAACGTCCGTGAACACGGGCTCGTGCCCCGGCTGGCGCCACATCCCTTGCGCTTTTGCGTAGGCTTCCACCAGCGCCACGCGTTCCGCCTTGCGGCCGGTGGCTTTGAGGTACTTGATGGTGTCGGCATCCACCGGAAAGAAGCCGCAGGTCGCGCCGTACTCCGGCGCCATGTTGGCGATCGTCGCCCGGTCCTCCAGCGAAAGCTGATCGAGGCCGTCGCCGAAGAACTCGACGAACTTCTCCACCACACCGCGCTTCCTCAGCATCTGCGTGCAGGTGAGCACGAGGTCCGTCGCCGTGACACCCTCGCGCAGGCGGCCTTTGAGCCGGAACCCGATCACCTCGGGAATGACCATGGCCACTGGCTGTCCGAGCATCGCCGCTTCGGCCTCGATGCCCCCGACGCCCCAGCCCAGCACGGCAAGACCATTGACCATGGTCGTGTGGCTGTCGGTGCCGATGCAGGTATCCGGAAAGGCCTGCTCCAGCTTGCCGGACTGTTTCGTCCACACGGTCTGCGCGAGGTACTCGAGGTTCACCTGATGGCAGATGCCGGTGCCGGGCGGCACCACTTGGAAGTTGTTGAATGCCGAGCCGCCCCAGCGCAGGAACTCATAGCGCTCCTTGTTGCGCTCGTACTCAAGCTCGACGTTCTTTCGGAAGGCATCGGGCGAACCGAAATAGTCGACCTGCACCGAGTGGTCGATGACCAGATCCACCGGCACCAGCGGATTGATCTTGGAGGGATCGCCACCCATCGCCTGCATGGCGTCCCGCATGGCGGCGAGGTCGACCACGCACGGCACGCCCGTGAAATCCTGCAGCAGCACCCGCGCCGGACGATATGCGATTTCGGCCTTTGAGGTTCGGGTCTTGAGCCACTCGGCGCAGGCCCTGATGTCCGCCGCCTTCACCGTCCGTCCGTCCTCATGGCGCAAGAGGTTCTCGAGCAGCACCTTGAGCGAATAAGGCAGCCTCGAAATCCCGGCGAGTCCGTTCCGCTCGGCATCCGGAAGTGAGAAATATTCGTAGCTCTTGCCTCCGACCGTCAGCGTTTTCCGGCATTTGAAGCTGTCGAGAGAGGTCGGTGTGAGGGCCATGGCGGGTGTGCTCCTGGAACCGTAAAGGTCGTCACGAGGATTGGCGGGACCCGGGTCGCGAGTGCACGGCTGACGGCATGCCGGAGGGCAGCCACCGGGCGTTCGCGGGCGTTATAGTGCGAGCATTGGCGCCGCGCAAAGGGCGGCTAGCCTTCCGCGGAAGCCGGCCGCGTTCCTCGCGCGTCCTCGCTCGCAACCTTGGCGTCCGCCTAAAGTGCGGCGCTGGCGCCGCGGCATGTCGCGTCATGCCCCCACACGATGGCGAGAGGATTTCCAGAACCGCGGGCGGGCTTGCCGCCCCCAGGCTCGGAGGCCTCACGTTGGCCTGCCGTGAGGGACCAATGAGCTTCTTGATCGGAGACGGCGCCGCACCGGCCGCCCGCTTCCTGCCCCTTGCGTGTTCGCCAAGGGCCTCCTGCCGGCGCCACACGCCGGGAGCCCGCGCGGGCGTCCGGATGAACGTTGGTCGCGTTGACATCGCCTCGGCAAGCGCATAGCTTGCCCGCCGAATTTCCCGGTCACGATCGGCCATGGCGAAGTCGCGCACGCGCGGCCGGCATGGCCGTTGCCGAGTTGCAGGCGCCGGGGCTAATGAACCGGTGATCGCATGAAAGTCAGAAATTCCCTGAAATCGCTTCGTGGCCGCCACCGCGACAACCGCCTGGTCCGTCGCAAGGGCCGCGTCTACGTGATCAACAAGACCAACCGGCGCTTCAAGGCGCGTCAGGGCTGAACCGCCGGGCGCGTTACCGTCGGCGTATCTCCCGGTGGGGCGAGGAGCCCATGCCGGGCATTTTGACGCCATGTTTCAGGCGCAGTACCATGCGTCATGCTGGCTCTTCTGAGAATTCCCGCAACGTCCCCGGCTGCGCGCACAGTTCGGGCGGTGGCGATGGTCCTGGCGCTCACCCCGTCCGCCGGGTTCGCGCAATCCGCCCCGGGCCAGCCGCCGGCGCAGGAGAAGGCCCCGCCGGCAGAGCAATCGCGACCTGAGGACCGGCAACGCCGGGAGCGGGAAGGCGGTCGGCCGCCGCGGCCGGAAATGGAGCAGAAGCCGCCCGGACCGGGCGATGGGTCCGGCCAGCGGGGGGCGACGGCTGCGGGGGAGCGCCCGCCGACGCCATCGCTCAAGCCGCCGCAGACGGCCGCTGAAAAGGCCAGGCAGCTGGCGGACCTCTACGCCCTTCTGGCGACGGCAGAGAGCGAGGAGGCGGCCGCCAGGTATGCCTCCGCCATCCAGCGCCTTTGGGCCTTCTCGGGCAGCGACACGACGAACTTGCTGCTCGAGCGCGCCGGGGCGGCGATCAAGCAGAAGCGGTTCGAGCTGGCGGAGAAGCTGCTCGATTACGCCGTGACGCTGTCTCCCGATTACACCGAGGCATTCAGTCAGCGCGCCTATTTCCACTTTTCGCAGAACAACTTCGACGCAGCGGTCGGAGACTTGCGGCGGGTCATTGCGCTCGACCCGAACCATTTCAAGGCCCTCGAGGGGCTGGCACAGATCTGGCGCGAGACCGGCAACAAGAAGGGCGCGCTCGGCGTCTTGAAGCAGCTGCTCGAAGTCCACCCGTTCGCATCGGGCGCCAAAACGGCCGTTGAGGAGCTGGAGCGCGAGGTCGAAGGGCAGGGGATCTGACACAAGCCGGGACGTGCGGCAACCGGCGTTGGTCCTTAGCTGCGTCCGTCCGAAGCGGCAGCCCTGCGCAATCAGAAGCGAGAGGCGACATGCGGGCTCGCCTCCGCCTCGGAAAGCTGCCAATGGGCCGCGGAAGAGGGAGCCGCTGCGAGCGATCGGCGGATCGCAGCACGCCTCCGCAATGTTCCCGAGGCGCACGAGCCCGGCGAGGTGCTCCCGCCGTCAGCGCCCTTTGGGAGCCGCACCGCCCTCCCCGGGCTCCGTAAGCCGGATCGTCCAGTCCTTGGCGTCGTTGGTATCGACCTCGAAGAAACCGTTGCGCTTGTAGCCGCGCTTCTGACAGTCCTCGGTTCCTCGAATCGTGAAGAGCTTGTCCGCCGTGCACATGCTGTTGCTTCCGGCCCACTCGCCGCCGCGATCATAATCGACGGCGTAGACGTAATAGAACCGGCTCGACAGGGTCCCCTTGAGCAGCGTCTCGCAGGTCTGCGCCGAGATGTTCCACCAGCCCTCGGTCGCCCACCCCTTGCCGTCCTGGTAGCCGACGGCAACGCCAATCCGGCTCGATGTCGCGTTGCATAGCTTGAGGTCGGCGCGCACGGGCGCCGCTCCGGCAAGGAGCACAGCCAATGCGCCAGCCAGGACCGGAGAAACTTGCCGCCCGGATCCTTTCCGATCCGCCCGGCAGCCGCTCAGTGCTTCGCTCATAGATCAGACGTCCACCAGAATCGCACGGAAGTCGTTGACGTTGGTGTGCGTCGGGCCGCGCCTCACGAGCCCGCCCGCGACCTCGAAAAAGGTCCTTGCATCGTTCCTATCGAGGGCGTTCTTGGCATCGAGATGGCGGCGGCCGGCCTCAGCCACGGTCTGCGACGACACAATCGCGCCTGCAGGATCGCTCACGAGTCCTTCTCCGCCGTCGATGCCGTCCGTGTCCGCCGCGATGGCCGCAATTCCCGGCACTCCGGCGATCCCCATGGCAAGCGCCAGCGCATACTCCTGGCTTCGGCCTCCCCGGCCATCCCGGTTGCGCACCGTCACCTCAAGCTCGCCGCCCGACAGAATCGCAAGCCGGCGGCCGTGCGATTTGGCTTGGAGAGCGAGCTCGGCATGCTGCGCCGCCACCTCCCTGGCCTCCCCTGTCACCGCATCTCCGAGCGAAAGCACGTCGTACCCAAGGCGGCGTGCGCGATCCGCCGCCGCTTGCAGAGCCTGCTTTGGCGTCGCCACGATGCGGTAGGTCGCATTGCCGAAGGCCGGATCGCCGGGTTTGGCGGTCTCGTTCGCCGGATTGTCGAGCGCCGCGTCCACCGATGGCGGAACGGCGAGGCCGAGCGCCGCCATGCCCGCACGCCGGCGGGCGAGCACGGCGCGGGCGTCGGCGAGCGTCGTTGCGTCCGGCACCGTTGGCCCCGAGCCGATCGTCGCCGGGTCGTCGCCAGGGACATCCGAAATTGCCAGCGTCAGCATCCTCGCACCGTGCGCGGCGAGCGCGAGCCGACCGCCTTTGATGCGCGACAGGTGCCGCCGGACCGTATTCATTTCGTGAATGTCGGCGCCGGATTTCAGAAGGCCACGCGTCAGCGCCGTCTTGTCGGCGAGATCGAGCCCCGCGGCGGGCGCTGCCCAGAGCGCCGAAGCGCCGCCGGAAAGCAGAACGAGAACGAGGTCGTCAGGCGTCGCCGCGGCGACGAGTTCGAGGGCGGCGTCGGCAGCCGCGACGCTCGATGCATCGGGCGTCGGATGACGCCCTTCGAGGACGCGCAGGTGCGTCGGGCCTGCGGGGCCAAGCGTGGCCGTATAGCCGTGCGGCGGCGTCATCACCCCTGCGACGCGGGCGAGCGCGCCCCGAGCCCGGTAGTGCGCCTCGGCCTTGGCCGCCATCGCAGCCGCGGCCTTGCCTGCGCCGACGATGATCAGACGGCCACGCTCGGGCGGCTCGGGCAAGTGACCGTCAAGGCATGAGTTCGGATGCGCGGCGGCAACCGCTGCATCGTAAAGACCGAGCAGCACCTCACCGATCTCGCCTCTCATGTCCTCCTCCCTCGACTGCGATTGAGGCGATCGGCAAGCCCGCGTCAAGCCGCCCGGGGAACCGCGAGGGTATCGGTGTGCCCGACCGTGCAACCCGACCTTTGCACCGCGGACCACGCCGCGATTGTCGTCGCCGCGACCGCTCCGGTCTCGGCCACCGCGGCAACGAATCCCCTGGCGAGTTCGTCGAGAAGGCGCGCATCGCCTGCGTCGAGCCGCCAGGGGCTATCCCCCTCCTGCACTGCGTAGCCCAAACCCTTGAATGCCTCCGCGAGCGCGGTCGGCGCCTCCGGTCCGGCCGCGGCCCCGAATCCTTTGTCGATCCGCTGATGCCTGTGAAAGGCGTCGACCATCGCCGCATCGGCGTCATGCGGCGGCTGCCACCGCTGTTCGCCGTTGTACGTGAGCACGGTGTAGAAAGCGGCCCCCCGCGCCGCCACCTCCTGGGCAAACCGTTCGATGAACGATCGCGAGCACAGGTCGAAGAGCGCCGCAGCCGTGACGAGATCGACTTCACTCCCGAGCGCACGCGGAAGATCGGAGTTGAGGTCCGCCTGTCGAAACGTGACGGCAAGCGCCTTGCCGTCTTTCCGCAGGCGCACCAGGTCCCCGTCCGCCCGCCACGCATCCGACCAGTTCGTGAGCCGCTCCCGCGCCACCTCGAGCAGGCGCGCATCGTAGTCCACCAGAACCCACGACTGACGCGGCGGCAAGAGCCGGAAGGTCGCCCGGATGTTCGAGCCGGCGCCGCAGCCGAGATCGACGACCGTGACCTCGTCGGAGCCGGCGAAGCGATGCGCCAGCGCCTCCGCGAGTGCCGCATCGCGCGACCGGTGGTCCACCGGTTCGCGCAGGGCAAGCCATTCCGGCGAGAACCCGCTCATGACGCAACCCTTCTGATGACCTCGGCGATCACACGCGCGGTGTCCGACCAGCGCGGCAGCCGCTTGCCCGCCTCCCACGCCGCGTCGGCCATGGCCGCTCTGAGCCCGGCATCGTCGCAGACGCGCCTGAGCGCATCGCCAAAGGCAGCCGCGTCGCCGGGAGGGACTTTCAGCGCCGCCCGATCCGGCGCAGTCTCGGCCGCAGCGCCTCCAGTCGTGCACACAATGGGCAGGCCGCGCGCTATCGCCTCGGCGATCACCATGCCATAGCCCTCGAAGAGCGACGGCATGACGAAGATGTCCGCCTCCCCGTAAAGCCGGTCGAGTTCCGCCGTTCCGACCGCGCCCATGAGCCGGAACCGATCGGACAGCCCGGCCGCCGCCACTGCAGCCCTGAGCGCGGCCGTCGTCTCAGGCGAGCGGTCGAAGGGCCCCGCGATGGTCAGCAACCAGGACCGGTCCTTGAGCCCGGTCAGAGCCTTGACCAGAACGTCGTAGCCCTTTCGCGGCACCACCGAGCCGACCGCCAGCAGTTGCAGCGGGCCCTGCTGCGGAACGGGCGCGCCAACCGGCCGGAGTGACCGCTTCGCGGGGTCCGTTCCCGGCTCGGCGACGGTGATCTTGTCGGCCGGGACGCCGAAGTCGGCGGCGAGGATTCGGCGGGTCATGGGACTCGTCACCACGACGTGCCGCGCCCGCCTCAGCGCCGCGGTCTCCAACGCCTTGAGTTCCGCAGCTCGCTCCGCCGCCAGCCCCGCTTCCAGCGCCAGCGGGTGATGGCAGAGTGCGACGATCGGCTGGCGCAAGGCGTCGAGCAGGCTTGCCGGCATCGCGCCGAGCGCAAGTCCGTCGACGAACAGGACGCGGTCGCCCGGCTCGCGGGCGAGCAGTCGCGCCGTCTCGGCCAGGTCTTCCTCCGACGGATTGGGAAAGGAGCCGGGCACCGCCAGGTGGCGCAATTCGACGCCGTGCGACGGGATGGCTGCCATGATGCGTCGGTCGTAGACGTAGCCTCCGGTCGCCAGGGTGATATCGCCGGGAATGACGAACGCAGCCGTGATCATACGGGTCCCCGGGGCTTCGGCATGGCAGCGGCGATCAGGCGACGGGCCCCTCGAACCAGGCGCGCGCAAGATCGGTCTCGTGCAGCGTCACCCGGATTTTCGCGAGTCCTTTGCCGTCTTCCCCGAGCGCCCCCGAGCGCGCCGCCTCGACCATGGCCTCGAAGATGTACTGGCACAAGAACTCCGTCGTCGTGAGCTTGCCTTTGAGCTCCGGCATGGCATCGAGATTCTTGTAGGCAAGCGGCTTCAGCGTCTTGTTGAGCACGTCGAGCGCCGCGCCGATGTCCACGACCACGTTCTGCTTGGTGAGCTTTTCGCGAAAGAAAGCCACGTCAACCACGAATGTCGCGCCGTGCAATCCCTGCGCCGGTCCGAAGAACGGGTCGGGCAGCGAATGGGCGATCATGATCCGGTCCCTGACTTCGACGGCGAACATCCATGCTCTCCGGTTGCTGTGGCGGCCTAGGGGCACAAGTATAGCGCGCCGATCCGGCATTGACCGCACCCCGGACCCGAAGTCACGGGTCGCGGCGACGGAAGCAGATGAGGCTGCGCCCTTTTGCTGCCTGCGCGGCCATGCTTCTCCCTCAACGGCCTTGCCTGTGCTATGCGGCAAAGCGGACGCCGGAGTGACGCCGGACGGATCGGCTCAAGAAGGGGCAGGACTGAATGGATAAGGACCGCATCTTCGGCGGCAGCCCGCTGGCCGTGGCCCTGCGCCTCGTCGTCGTCTCGATCATTGTCGGCATCATCCTGTCGGCCCTTGATATTCACCCGACCGAGATCGTTCGCTCCCTGCGGCTTCTCATACAGCGGATCTACGATCTGGGCTTCGGCGCCCTGGAAGGCCTGTTCAACTATTTCCTGCTCGGCGCCGTGATCGTCATCCCGATCTGGCTGCTCACCCGTCTCGTCTCGACGCTTCGGCGCCGCAACGACGACCGCCGTTCCTGAACCCCGCGCACGGGCGTCACGGCAGCGAGATCGGACCCGATGGCAGAACCAGCGTCCCCGTGGCTGCGCGCATCGCCGGACCGGATCGGGCACCGTGTCGTGCTCACGATCGCGCTGCCGATCACGGTGTCCAATGCGACCGTGCCCCTGATCGGCTTCGTCGACACGGCTGTGATCGGCCAGCTCGGCGTACCGCACCTCATGGGCGCGATGGCCGTGGCCGCGGTCATCTTCAACTTGATCTATTGGGCGTTCAGCTTCCTGCGCATGGGCACGACGGGACTGACTGCCCAGGCGCTCGGCGCTGGCGACAAGCGCGAGATCGCTGGCCATCTCTTGCGCGCGCTGCTCGTCGCGCTCGCCGCGCCTTGCTGCTCGTCCTCTTCCAGCGGCCGTTGCGCACTCTCCTGTTCTGGCTCACGGGCGGATCGCCCGAGGTCGTCGCTGCCGGCCACATCTATTACGACATCCGGATCTGGGCTGCGCCGGCGGGACTCGTGAACTTCGCGCTGCTCGGCTGGCTCATCGGGCTCGGCCGCGCCGGCATGGCCTTCGCCCTCCAGCTGATTCTGAATGTCCTGAACATCCTGCTGGCGCTCGCTTTGGGTCTTGGTCTTGGGCTCGGCATTGCCGGAGTGGCGTGGGCGGCATGCGTCGCCGAATACGTCGCCGCCGGCGCCGGACTGATCTGCGCCGTCCGTCACGTGCGCGCGATCGGCGCCTTTGCCCCCCTTTCCGACGCTGTCGACGTGCCGAAGCTGCGGCGCTCCATCGCCGTGAACGTCGACATCACCATCCGCTCTCTGGTCGCGTTCGCCTCCCTCATTGCTTTCACGGCGCATGGTGCCGCCCAAGGCGATGTCACGCTCGCCGCCAATGGACTGCTGCTCAACGTGCAAAGCGTCATGATCTATTTGCTCGACGGCTTTGCCTTCGCTGCCGAGGCGCTCGTCGGTCGCTCGGTTGGCGCCCGCGACCGCGCCGCCTTCTGGCAGGCGGTTGAAGTGAGCACCTTGTGGGCGGCTGCTTTCGCCGTGCTCTGCTCGCTGACCACTTGGTTCGCCGGCGAGGCGATCCTGGCGATGAGCGCGAGAAGCAGCGAGGTCCTTGAGGAGGCGCGGCGCTACCTGATCTGGAGTGCGCTCGCTCCCGTCGTCGGCGTCTGGGCCTTTCAGCTTGACGGCATTTTCATCGGCGCGACCCGCACCCGCGATATGCGCAACATGATGCTGCTGAGCGCCGCCGTCTTCGCAGCCGCCTACGCGATCCTGCCACCCCTGCTTGGCAATCACGGACTTTGGCTGTGCATGATGATCTTGTTTCTCGCCCGCGCGGCGACGCTGCTGGCCCGATTGCCGGCCCTTGTGCGCGCCGCGTTCCCCTGATCAGCCGTCGAGCGGCTTGCGGGCCCATTCCGCGGCACGCACGCCGACAGCCTCCGAAATCGACTTCAGTCCTGCAACCCGGCAGTGGTCGGCGAGATGCTGCTTGATGCGTCCGATCAGCCCCGCACCCTCGAACACGAGCCCGGTATAGAGCTGGACGAGCGTCGCTCCCGCTTCGATCTTGGCAAGCGCCGTCGCTCCAGAATCGACGCCGCCGACGCCGATCAGCGGAACCCGCCCCCCCGTGGCCTGGTAGATGCGCGCCAGCATGGCGGTCGACCTGTGAAACAGCGGCCGGCCGGAAAGCCCGCCGGGTTCGCGGGCCAAGTCTTGCTCGAGAAGCGTCGGCGGTCGCGCCAGCGTCGTGTTGGAAACCGCGATCAAATCGACGTTGTGGTGAACGAGCCGCTCGACGATCGCCGGAATGTCCTCCTCGGCGATGTCAGGCGCGATCTTGACGACGATCGGACGCACCGGAGCGCCGTCCCTCGCCTTTGCCGCACGCGCCGCCATCACCCGCCCGAGCAGTTCATCGAGCGCCGCCGGGGCCTGCAGATCGCGCAGTCCTGGCGTATTGGGTGACGAGATGTTGACCGTGAAGTAGCTCGCGACGTCGTAGAATGCCTCGATCCCTGCCACGTAGTCCGCGGTCCGGTCGATCGCGTCCTTGTTTGCGCCGATATTGACGCCAACGACCCCGCCGCGCCCGCGCCGTGCCCGCAGCCGCGCGACGGCCGCCTGATGTCCCCCGTTATTGAAGCCGAACCGATTGATGACGGCCCGGTCTCTCATCAAGCGGAAGAGGCGCGGTCTGGGATTTCCCGCTTGCGGCCGCGGCGTCAGCGTGCCGACCTCGGCGAAGCCGCATCCGATGCCGAGGACGGCGTCGGGAACCCGTGCATCCTTGTCGAACCCGGCCGCGATCCCGACGGGATTCGGGAGCACGAGCCCGCCGAGCGACGTGCGCAAGACGGGAGCCGCCGGTGTCTGGTCGCGTGGGTAAAGACCCTTCTCCAACGCGGCGATGGTGATCTCGTGCGCCCGCTCCGGCTCGAGATTGAGCAGCGCCTGTCGCCCGAGATCGAAGAGTGAGGTCAGCATCCGCAAAGGTCCTTTGGAAGCTCATGTCGCCCGTCAGGGCCGCGCTCCAGTGCCTGGCAGCCGGCGGCAAGTTTCGGATCGAGCGGCCCGTAGAGGTGCGGAAACAACTGCCCGGCCCGCCCCGGTTCCCATCTCAGTGCGGGTCCGAGCGCAGCGGTGGCGAATTTGACCAGCACGAGATCGTCATGGCCCGCGAAATGCTTGGCGAGCGTTCCCGCAAGCTGCGTCGCGGTGGAGAAGTGGATGTATCCGTCCCGCCTGTCGTCCGGCGAGCCAAGCCAGGCCGCCTCCGCAACGGCTCGCTCCCACTCCGCGCTTGCGCAGACCTTGTAGATCCATTGTTCCATTTCGGCACGCCTCGCATCCTCGGGCTCACTTCATTTCCCAACGACGATTAGTCTGCGAGGCCCGATATTTGCAAATCCGCAAGACCCGGTGCGTCATCATCGGCAGCACGCGCGTGTCGTGTTCATTTGATCGGAACGGACCGATGCCCTTCAGGACGCCGGGACTGACCCATGAGTGGATCTGGCAAGCCATCGATGCGCTCGCCACTCGCCATGGATTGACCGCGTCGGGATTGGCCCGTTTGGCCAATCTCGATCCGACAACCTTCAACAAATCCAAACGCTTCACGCCAGATGGTCGTCCTCGCTGGCCGAGTACGGAGAGCATCTCGAAGATTTTGGCTGCAACTGGCACGTCGCTCGACGAGTTCGTCGAACTGGCGACCATCGGAAATATCGCGCCGGGTCGTCCCGCCCAGACGATGGAGCTCGGCACGGTACCGATCGTCGGCGAAATTCGCGAGGCGACGGTCACCCAGCTCGCGCCGGACATCGACGCCGGCGCCGAAGAGCATCGCCTCTCGCGCTCGCCGCAGGCACCGTTCGCGCTTGCCGTCGCGGACGCCAGCCTGGAGCCTGTCTATAGCCGCGGCAACACTCTGTTCCTCAATCCGCGCCAAATCGCGCGCGCGGGCGATCGCGTTGTCGTCAAGGCCAAGGGCATGATGCCCCTGCCGCGCCTGCTCGTTCGTCAAGGACCGGCGCAGATCGAGCTGGCCCCCTTTGGCCCTGATTATCGCCGGCTGCGCCTGCGGCACGGCTCGATCCAGTGGATCGCCCGGATCATGTGGGCGCGTCAGTAGCACCCCGTTGGCCGCTCGCCACCTGAGGCCGCAGTGCGCAAGTAACTTTTCGCACGCGATGGCTGCGCAGGCTCGCGCTCCGTGCTAGGAGGGGTAGCTGGAACGGATGCATGGCCTCGCTGAGCGGGCGGTGACCTGTTCTGAGCCGACGCACCTGCCCGCGATTTGCCATGGCCTCCGGATTTCAAGCCTTCCCGCTCAGCGTGCGCGAGCTCCTCTCCGGTCAAGCCGTCCTGCACGTGCCGGACTACCAGAGGCCCTACTCCTGGACGACGGCCGAAGCCGAGCAGCTCCTGGACGACATTGCCCTCGCGGCCACCGACGCCCGCGCGTCTTCGACAGAGGATGGCGGCTACTTTCTTGGCACCATGCTTCTCATGGCCCGCAAGGACGACTCCCAAGTCCGCGCGCTCGCGTCCAGCCCGGCGCGTCCGGACAGCCGCGACATCGTCGACGGCCAGCAGCGCATTGTCACGCTGACCATCCTGTTCGCCGTGATCCGTGATCTCATCGCCGAGCGTGGCGGCCCGGAGATCGCAAGCTTGCAGCATGCGCTATGGGTTGACCGGGGCGCTTCCTGCGCTTGCGAGCCGCGCGTCCGGCTGCGCGGTCGCGAGGCCGATTTCCTGCGCAGCTATGTCCAGGAGCCGGGCGCCTCCGCCATCATGCCGCCTGACGACGACCTGTTGCCCAGTGAGGCGCGCATCATCGCGGTCCGCGAACGCTTCGTCGAGGGGCTCCTCGACGTCGAGGCCGACGCACTGCGGGATCTCGCCGAGTATCTGCTGGACAGATGCTATCTGGCGGTCATTACGACGTCGACGATCGACCGGGCGCATCGCATCTTTTCGGTTCTCAACAATCGCGGCCGGCCGCTGGCGCGCAACGATATCCTCAAGGCGCAGATTCTGGGCGGCATACCGGAGTCCGTCCGCGCCGCCTATGTGCCCGCCTGGGCAGACCTCGAGCAGCGCCTCGGCAGCGAGTTCGACGGTCTCTTCAGCCATCTTCGGGTGATTGCAGGCTATCGTCGCGACCGGATCATCTCCGGAATCGCGCACCAGATCGAGGCAGCCGGCGGGCCGCAGAGGTTTTTCGATGACGTGCTCGAGCCCTACGCGCGCATCTACGAGGCGATGCAGATGCGGCCGGCGAACGCCGGCGGCTCCGAAGCGGCTCTCGCCCGCTATTTGACCTATCTCGGCTGGCTCGGAAGCGAGGACTGGGTGCCGGCCTTCATGTTGCTCTGGCACACGGTCAAGGGCGACAGGCATGTGCTGGTGGAGTTTGCGCGCCGCCTCGATCGCCTGGCGTACTGTCTGCGACTGCTTGGCCTTGGCGCCGATAAACGACAGGCCAGATTCAGCGCGGTTCTCTCGGCCGTGCGCCGCGGCACCTGGCGCGACGGGCCGGCCAGCCCCTTTGAGGTCACGCGCGACGAAGTAAGGAACATCCAGTACAACCTGCGCAATTTGCACAGCCGCAGCCAGCTCACCTGCAAGCTGGTGCTGCTGCGCCTGAACGACGTGATTGCAGGCGCCCCTCAGTTCCTTGATCCGGCCGAGTACACGGTCGAGCATGTGCTGCCGCAGAAGCCCGCCCGGACGAGCCACTGGCGGCAGTGGTACCCGTCTGCCGACGAGCGCGAGGCCTGCACGCAATCGCTCGGCAATCTGGTGCTTGTGACCCGCGGTCAGAACGACCGGGCGCGCAACATGGACCTCGCTCGCAAGCTCGAGGTCTACTTCGCCGATGGCGTTGAGGCCGCATTGCCCATCACTCGCGAGCTCGCCGGCATCGCCGAATGGCGGCCATCGCAGATCATCGAACGCGAATCGCGCCTGCTCACTTTGATTCAGAACCTCTGGGACATCGACACCTCGCGCGCCGCGGACACCGGATCGCGGTCATCGAGCGCCCCCGCCCGCATTTCGGCAGGCCGGACCTCCTGAGATCGCCTGCGCCCTCGCGAAAGAGCAGCTCCAGGCCCCGTGAGAGAACGAGGGTGTAGCACCGGCTGCGTCTACGCATGAGGTTGAGGCTGGAGGCCTTTGGCGCGCGTCGATGTCCGGTGGTCCGGCTGGATTGCGGAGGCAACGTCTGGAACGCGTTCAAGGGTGTCGGATGAGGGCTAGTTGTGAACTTACAGGAGGTTGTCCATTCGATCCGAAGCGGGAACGTTGATGTCGCCAAACCTCAGCGATTCGCCGGAGACGAACCGAATGGACACCCACAACAATGCCCGCCTCACGCCCAGAGGTCGAGAGGACATGGTTCGAGCCGTCGTGGACGCAGGCTTCTTCAAGGCCGAGGCGTCTCGCCGCTTCAACACCACCTGGAAGACTGTCGACAAGTGGGTCGAGCGTTTCCGCCAGGACGGCGTCGAAGGCTTGGTCGATCGTTCCAGCAGGCCCCATTCGTCGCCGAGCCAAACCCCGCTCGCCACATGCGGGACGGTCGAGGTGATGCGCCGTGACCGCCGCACGCAGAGCCACATCGCGACCGCGCTCGGCCTGTCGACGGCCACCGTCTCCCGCATCTGTAAAGCCAGGGGGCTCAGCCTGCTGTCGGCAATCGAGCCGAAGGAGCCGCGACCACGCTACGAGCGCGAGACGCCAGGCGAGCTCGTCCATCTCGACATCAAGAAGCTCGGACGGTTCGAAAAACCGGGCCATCGCATCACCGGCGACAGGCGCGGGCAGAGCAAGAGCCGCGGCGTCGGCTGGGAGTTCGCTCACGTCGCCATCGACGACCACTCGCGCGTCGCTCGCATCGACATCCTGCCCGACGAGAAGAAGAAGAGCGCCGTCCTCGCACTGCTGCGCACCGTCGCCTACTTCGACCGCCTCGGCGTCCGCGTCGATCGCGTGATGACCGACAACGGCTCCTGCTACCGCTCGAAGCTCTTTGCTCGCACCTGCCTGAGCCTCGGCATCAAGCACATCAAGACCAAGCCGTACACGCCGCAGACCAACGGCAAGGCCGAGCGCTTCGTGCAGACGTCGTTGCGCGAGTGGGCCTATGCCAGCTCATTCGAGACCTCCGACCAGCGCGAGGCAGAACTCGAAACATGGCTCCACCGCTACAACTGGCACCGCCCCCACGCCGGCATCGGCAATAAAACTCCCATCAGCCGCATCGGTCTGAATAGGAAGAACCTCTTGCAACTTCACAGCTAGTGCGGCACGTGCCGCGCTGGTCGGAGACCGCGTGCCGTGATGGCGCCGGTCAGCGCGGGTGAGCCCCGCGGCGTTGGGATAGCTCGCGGGAAACGCGAGCGTGATCATGCCCGCCAGCTCCGCTTCGCCCGGTTTCTCAACGATGACGAGCGGCGCGACTTCGCCGAGGCGCTGGCGCAGGCGCTTGCCGCCGCGCGCAACCCGGTGTTCGGCTGAGGGGGGAAGCTGGCGGCGGCGCGGCCCCGAGGGAGTTGACAGGCGGCCGGCAATGCCGTGATTAGCTCGCTGCTTCGATTTGCCGTTCTGACCCAAGGTGCGGCGGATCGACGACCCGCGCCCTCAGGCGCCGGAACGTCGCTCGAACAGCGGCGGCGGCCCTGCGACGGCCGGGCCGACGAACGTGATTGGCCCCAGTGGCGGAACGGTAGACGCGACAGACTCAAAATCTGTTATCCGCAAGGGTGTGGGGGTTCGAGTCCCTCCTGGGGCACCAGACGGGCACTGGCATGGGCTCCATGAACGAAGCCGTGTACCCCCGTCGGGTCGCTCGGCTGCGCGGGACCGCGGTGAGACCCGCTTTCGCCGGCGTGAACCGAAGGCCGCTTTCGCGATGTCCGCCGCCGAACCCGGCCATGGGCGTCTTCCCAGGATCGAACCTCCCTGGAGCGCATCCTCTACGCCGGCTTCACCCGAGACAACCGCCAACAGGGCGCAAGCTCCCTTGTAGTTCTGACAAAGACGTCTTGACGTCATCCACAACGCGCAGGACTTGAGGAACACTTATCAAATCTGCGATGATTCGCACGTTCAGCTATTGCGTTGCACGGCGGCTGAGCCGGGATCCGCCGCGACAGCGACTGCGGTTTCGACCGGTCCGGGATTGGGTCGCCGATGGTACGATTCTGGAGGGAAAAGGCAATGAATGGGTTTTGCAAAGCGGTTTCTGCGCTTGCTTTCACGCTCATCGTCGGGATGCCCCCGGCTAACGCGCAGAATTGCTCAAAAGCGGACTTCTGCAGAGGGTGGCATGCAGTTTGCTTGCGCGTGTGTCCCGAGTTCCGCAAGTTCGTGACGGGGGCCGACTGCCCCGGCGAGTGCGCGCGCATGAGAGCTGCCTGCCGCTCGACGGGGTGCTTTCCGTTTCAGAACCCACGTCCGCGGTGCATCGACAATGCTGCCGATGTCGCCATGACGAAGGCGTGTCAACGATCCTGATCGCACGTTGTTACCAATCGCCGGCGCAGGCAAGGCGACCCACCTGAGCGCGATCTGCAGGTTGCGTACCTGGACCGAACGCGGACGAATACAAGAGTCCACCCCGCCGCACGAGTGCCGCGGCCGTTTGGCGCATCGCCTGGGGGAGGGGCGCCCGGTCGACCGCCATCGGCCGCTACGACCCAGCTCATTCCATCAACAGAACCGAGAAAAATGTCCTGTCCGGCTCCGTAAAGCCGTTCTGATTGGCCGACACCAGAGCCGCCTTGCCGCCGAGCGCGACCAGCATGCCGACGGCATTGCCGAAGTTGTCGTTCTCGCGATTGCGCGGCAGCGCAAGGTTGTAGCGGGTCACCGCGTGACCCTTGAGGTAGCTGCGCGCCAGCCACGCCATGGCATTCGCCCGGTAAGGCTTGAAGTCGGCAAAGAAGCCATCGCCCGTGAGCTTTTCGAGCGTGAGCGAGACGACATTGCCGCCGATCTTGACCATGCGCACCATGCACTGGTGCGTGCCGACGCGCTCGGCGGCGTTATCGAGAAAACCGACACTGTAGAGCGTGCACCGCTGCTGACCGGTCTTGACGACCGAAACCGGGTCGGACTCGAGCCGCCCATCCGCAATCGCCTCAAGAATCGCGCGGGCTTCGGCGTTCTCCCGCGGGCCCCTGACGTTGCGAACTTCGCTCCAGGTCCGCGCGATCACGTCCGGCAGCGACTGCAATTCGGCGAAGTCTGCGGGCGTTGTGAGCTTTCGAACTTCGTCGCAGAAGGGACAGGGGCCAAGCCGCTCTTCGAGGCGGGCGGCAAGGGACGCGTGTGCCGGCGCGGCCTCGGTCCTTGCCGACGAGGCTGCAAGCTGCTTCTGCTCCTCGTTTGCCTCCCGGCGCGCGAGCTCCGCCTTCTGCCGCTCGCGCTCGGCGAGGATGCGCGCTTCGATTTCGCGGCGCAGCTTCTCGCCCTCGGCGGCCCGCTGCTCGAAGCGGTTCGGCTCTGCCTCCCGCTGCAGCGCTTCCTGCTGCTTCACGGCCTCAGTACGCCGCCCGGCGTAACTCATTATCGCGAAGCCGACGGCAAGCAGCGCCAGCGCGGCAAGCGCGCCCACGCCGAACCGCCAGCCGCGGCCGTCGGCGGCATAGACCGAAGAGATATGCGCCTTCGGCGGCGGGCTGATGCGGGACCAGCCCCCGGCGCCCGGAAGCACATCCCGCCCCGAAGGCGCTGCGCCGGCTGTCGCCGCCGCCGTCTCGGCGAAGAGCACCGCCCGCAACGCGGAAATCGATTGCGGACGGTCGGCCGGGCGAAGCGCCATGGCACGGTCGATGGCGGCAAGAAAGCCCGGACGATAGCCCCGCCCCGCCGCCGCCTCCGCCGCCGGCTTCACGGGATCGTCGAGCATCCGAATGGTCGCTTCGGCAGGGGTCGCGCCGGTGACGCAGCGATAGAGCGTGGCGCCGAGCGCGTAGATGTCCGACCAGGGACCCTGGGCGCGCGGATCGTTGGCGTACTGCTCCTGCGGCGAGTATCCCTGTTTGACGATGCCGGTGAGCGCGCCCGAGAGCTCGGCCATCACCCGCCGGGCGGCGCCGAAATCAAGCAGCACGGGGCTCCCGTCGCCGCGCACGATGATGTTGTCAGGGGCGATGTCGCGATGCAGGAAGGCTGCCTTGTGCATCACCTCGAGCGCCTCGAGCAGCGGCGCAACGATGCGATCGAGTTCGGCTTGCGTCGGCGCGCGCCCGAGGCCATCGAGCCAGCTCTTCAGGCTCTGCCCATCCTCGAACTCCATCACCATGTAGGCGGTGCCGTGCCCTTCAAACACCGATACGACGCGAACGATGGCGGGGTGGCGGAACTGGGCGAGCGTGCGCGCCTCGCGCAGAAAGCTCTCCTTCAACCGGTCGAAGAGATCCCGGTCCTTGGCGGTGGCAGGGCGCACGGTGAGCGTGCCATCGCGCATCCCGAACTGGGCCGGATAGTATTCCTTCACGGCCACCGTCTGATTGAGGCCGAGGTCGTGCGCCCGATAGGTCATGCCGAACCCGCCGGCGCCGATCAGCCGGTCGATCCGGTACTTGCCGTCGAGCATGGTGCCCGGCGGGAGGACGTCACGGGTGTTCATTCCTGTCTCGCAACGAGCCGATTGCGGCGAGGCCGCCATACGAACCGGTGGCGAAATTAGCAGGGATTTACATAGGAAGCATGGAAGCGGCGCCTAAGAGAGCCTTACCGCACCGCCCACTTCGGTACGGGACGGCGACGGCCGCCGCTCGGAGATGGCGCAACGTCGCCGTCGTGGAGACGCCCGGGGACGGGGATGCGCAATCGCGGGCGGAAAGCTAGGTTCTTGGCCTCGCCCTTCCCGACAGCCGCTCCAGGACAACCCATGACTGCGATCCTACCCGCCGGTGCCGGCATCATGCCCTATCTGCTGCCGATCCTTCTGCTGATCGGCTCGAACATCTTCATGACCTTTGCCTGGTACGGCCACCTCAACTACAAGGCGCAACCTCTGGTGCTCGTGATCCTGGTCTCCTGGGGCATCGCGTTCATCGAATACTGCATGGCGGTGCCCGCCAACCGCTTCGGGCATGCCGTCTACTCAGCGGCCGAGCTCAAGACCATGCAGGAGGTCATCACGCTCGTCGTCTTCGCGGGCTTCTCGTTCCTTGTGCTCAAGGAACCGCTCGGGTGGAACCATGCCATAGGCTTCCTGCTGATTGCGGCGGGTGCGGGCTTTGTCTTCGCAGGTAAGGGCGCGTGAGCTCGGAAGCGATCATCGCACTCGCGGTGGCGACGTTTGCGGGCGCGCTGGTGCAAGCGGCCACGGGCTTCGGATTCGCGATCCTGGCGGCGCCCGTATTCCTGACGGTGACGAACTCCAAGTCCGCCATCGCGATGCTGATCGCGCTTCATCTCCTGCAAAGTCTGATGATCGTGCCGGCGGTTGCAGCCAGGGCCTCGCGCTGGCACCTCAAGCGATTGATGGCTGGAGCCGTGCCCGGCACGGTTGGCGGGGTACTGCTTTTCGACGCGGCAAGCGTTGCGACGCTGAAGGTCCTGGCCGGCGTGACGATCCTCGCTGTCCTGGCACTCATTGCGCTGCGTGCGCAAATCGTGACCGGCCGAATGGCAATGCAAGGAGGCAGCCGACGGGGAAAGCTCACCCTCCCGATCGTCGGCGGATTGTCGGCAGCCATGACGGTGCTGCTCGTCATGCCCGGACCGCCGTTGATGGCCTATTTTCTGCGCGAGCGGCAGGCGGGAGAGGCAGTGCGCGCCATATCGCTCACCTTCTTTGCGACCTGCTATGCAGCCCTTACCATTTACCATGCGATCACCGGCAGCTATGGCGAAATCGAGGGGCTCACCGTCGCCTGGCTCGCGCCAGCCGTGATCGCCGGCACCATTGCGGGCAGTGCGCTGATGCCACAGTTTTCCGATGCGGCCTTCCGGACCGCGATTTTCATCCTGCTGCTCCTCTCCGGAATTGGCGCGCTCGTCTCGGCGCGCACCGGTTGAGCCGCCTCCGCCTCGGGCTTCACAAGCGGCTTCACTTGTGGGACGAAGGCAGGAATACGCAAGAGAAGCCCTGAGCTTGGCACGCCATCAGGGCTCCAGGAACTGTCATGACGAGGAACACCACGGACTTCGGCATCGCGATGCGCAACTTCACGCGCCATCCCGAGATGCCGGACGCGCACGAACTCATCGAGTACGGGGTCAAGATGGACCGGCTCGGGTTCGAATCGGTATGGGCCTGGGACCACATCCTGCTCGGCGTCGAGCCGAGCTTTCCGATCCAGGAGGCGCTGCTCGTTCTCACCGCCATCGCAGCCAGGACAGAGCGGATCCGGGTCGGGACGGGGGTCCTGGTCATCCCGCGGCGGAACCCGGTCGTGCTCGCCAAGGAGCTGGCAACGCTTGATCACATCTCAAGAGGTCGCCTGGTCGTCGGGGCCGCGGTTGGCTGGTACAAGCGCGAGTTCGACGCGCTCGGCGTCGACTTCGGACGGCGCGGCAAGATCATGGACGAGAGCCTCGAGATCATCCGGCGCCTTTGGACCGAGCCGAAAGTCGACGCGGTGATCGGGCCCCACAATCTGCGCGGGGCTGTGCTCAATCCGAAACCCATACAGCGCCCGGGCCCGCCGATTCTGATCGGTGGCTATGTGGACGCGGCGCTGAAGCGCGCGGCAACCTTGGGAGACGGCTGGCTCACCTCCCACTACACGCCGAAGAGCTTTCGCGCCTCATGGGCCAAAGTACGCCGGTTCGCCGAGGAGGCGGGGCGTGATCCCGCGGAGCTCTCCGCCACGAACCAGCTCCCGGTCTCGATCGGTCCGAGGAGTCGGATCGAGGTACCGACGAAAGAGTGGCTGCAGGCGGAATGGGACTACGCCTCGTGGTCGGAGTCCACCATGGACTCGGCGATCATGGGCACGCCGGAGGAATGTGTCGAGCAGATCGAAGAGCACATGGCCGCCGGCCTCGGGCGCATCGTCTTCATCCCCTACCGCTACGAGATGGAGCAGATCGAGGCGCTGGCGCATGATGTTCTGCCGCGACTGCGGCAGCGCACAGGCTGAGGCGCTGTTGCATCCTTTAGGCTCCCTCATGCATCAGCGTCATCAATGCTGGCCGGAAGCTGCGCTCCACTTGCGCGGCCGCTACGCCGGCGTCGCGCCATCAGGCTCCGGCTCGGATCGACTCTTTCGCTCAGTCACCTCAGTCTCGACCGCTGCTGCCGATCGCGTAGCCGGAGCCTCGCACCGTGCGGATCGGATCCGGCTCATCTCCGCGAACGAGCACCTTGCGCAGTCGGCCGATGTGCACGTCGACAGTGCGGTCGTCGATTTCGGTGGCGGTCCCCCAGACGCGGTCGATGAGCTGGCTGCGCGACAGGACGCGCCCCGGGCTCTCGAGCAGCGCCTCGAGCAGCCGGAACTCCGTCGGGCCGAGCGCCAGTTCGCGACCGGCGCGGGTGACGCGGTGCGCGTCACGATCGAGGACGATATCCCCGACCGCGAGCGCGTTGCTTACCCGCTGAGGCGATGCGCGCCGCAGCAGCGCCGCAACGCGCGCCATCAGTTCGACAACGGAGAAGGGCTTGACGACGTAATCGTCGGCGCCGGTCCTGAGGCCGCGAACCCGGTCGGGTTCCTCGCCGCGGGCGGTAAGCATGAGAATTGGCGCCCCTAGGCGCCGCTCCGGCCGGCGCAATCGCGCGCAGAGCTCGATCCCCGACCGATCGGGCAGCATCCAGTCGAGAATTATGAGATCGAATTCGCTCGTCCTGACGTAGTGCTCGCCTTCCTCGGCGCACGCCGCGACCTCGACCTGATACCCTTCGGCTGCGAGATTGTAGCGCAGCAGGGTGACGAGCGCGTCATCGTCCTCGATGACCAGAATGCGCGCAGGCATGGCTCAAGACGCGGGCTTGGATATCAGGACCGAGCTCGTATCGTCGCTCTTCGGCCTGTCGTCGGACAGGACGCGGCCGGTCACGAGATAGTGGATGTTCTCGGCGATGTTCGTGGTGTGGTCGCCGATGCGCTCGATATTTTTGGCGCCAAAGAGCAGATGCGTGCAAAGCCCGATGTTGCGGGGGTCCTCCATCATGTAGGTCAGAAGCTCGCGAAACACGCTGTTGTAGAGCGCATCAAGGCCGGCATCGCCGCGCCACACCGCCAGCGCCTTGTCGTGGTCGCGAGTGGCGAAGGCATCGAGCACATCCTTCAGTTGACGGTGCGCCAGTTCGGTCATGTGGCCGATGCCCGCCATCAGCGCGCGCGGGTGACTCTCGCCGCTGATCGCAAGCGCGCGCTTTGCCATGTTCTTCGACAGATCGCCGATCCGCTCCAGGTCGCCGGCGACCTTGAGGACCGTCATGATGTGACGCAGGTCATCGGCCATTGGCTGGCGCTTGGCAATCATGTAGACGGCGTGGTCTTGCAGCTGCCGCTCAAGCGCATCGATGCTGCGATCGCTGGCGACAGCCTTTTCGGCGAGGCGCGGGTCGCGGCGGTCGAGAGCCGCGAATGCGTCCGCGAGCTGACGCTCGGCGAGCCCGCCCATCTCAGCCGTCATCCGGTCGAGCTCGAAGAACTCTGCATCGTAAGAGCGGACGATATGGCCTGTCATGTAGCAATCCTTCTGGTCGAGGCTCACCCGGAAGACGGCCGGCGGGCCTTGGACTATTGGCGACATTGCCGCCAATTTTGCCGCCAACGCAATGCAAAAGCACACCTGTGGCGCGATGCGCCGGTATTGCGTGGACGGACGCGCCGCGCCTCGACACCACTCCTCAGCGGCGCTCCGATGCGAGCGGAACCAGCACGGTGAACGTCGAACCTTTGCCGAGTTCGGAGGCGATCTTCAGCTCCCCCCGATGCCGGTTCACGATGTGCTTGATGATGGCGAGGCCGAGGCCGGTGCCCCCCCGTTCACGACTGGACTTCGCGCTCACGCGATAGAAGCGCTCGGTAAGGCGCGGCAGATGCTCCGGCGCAATCCCGATGCCGTCGTCGACGACCCGCAGGACGGCCTTGCCGTGTTCGGTTGCAAGCTCGACATCCGCCCGGCCGCCGGGTCGGCCATACTTGATGGCATTCTGAATGAGGTTCTGGGCGACTTGCATCAGCTCGTCACGGTCGCCCGGAACAACGACCTCATGGGGCGGCACCGTCAGCGACAACGTGATGCCGGCGGTATCCGCGAGCGGGCGCAGGCTCGCCACGGCGCCCGTTATGATGGCAGCGAGGTCGATCGGGCTCGTCGGGGCGATGTGCTCGTGCATCTCGATGCGGCTCAACGACAGCAAGTCGTCGATCAGTCGCGCCATTCGGTCGGCCTCGGCCTGCATGATGGCCAGAAAGCGGTCCCTTGCCTCGGGATCGTTTCGGGCGGCTCCTTGAAGCGTTTCGACAAATCCCTTCACGGCCGCAAGCGGAGTGCGAAGTTCGTGACTGGCGTTGGCGACGAAATCGGCGCGCATCTGCGCAAGCATCTCGATGTCGGTCCGGTCGCGCAGCACGACGAAGAGCCATGGTTCGCTCCCGACATCGTCCGGAAGCAAGGGCGTCACGGTGCCGGTCAGATGCCGCTCGACAGGAACCACGGTGCGCAAGTCGAAGGACTGGACCTCTTGCGTGGTGCGCGCGCGATCGACCGCCGCAAGAAGCTCTGGAGCCCGCAAGACCTGTGCGATGTGGCGACCGGCGACCGCGGGAAAGACGGCCAGCGCCGCCGAATTGGCCGCAACGACCTGCTGGCGCTGGTCAAGAATGATCGCGAAGTCCGCAATGGCTTCGAGCATCTGCCGCCAGAGGGGCTGACGCGGCCCGCCCGGCGTCGGTGGGGCGGCAGTTGACCCCCCCTGTCCCTGACCCACCTCGGGAATGCGCTCCGCATCGCCGAACGGCAGCAGGAGTGCGATGCCAGCCGCAATCGCGATGGCGCCGAGCAGGGCCCACCACCCCGAGGCCCCTGCGATCCACGCTAGGATGGCCAGGAGCCCAAGACCGGGCAGCACCAGCCGAGCAAGTACCTCCATCCGCTGCAGCGAATGGCGAAGAGTGCGCAGGGTGTCCAGCAGACCGTGCGGCATGACATGTGCCTTAAACGGAGGCCCGGAGCGCGAACCAATGAAGCAACATTAGCAACCGCTGGCTGACAGAAAAGTGACATGCCGGTCGGCGCCGTCCGCATGCGATTGCCTCCGCCCCCTGGGCCGTCTCACGTCGGCCTGTCCGGGGGCCGGGGCGGCGACAGGATGCGTGCCCGCCGTTTGCCCGGACGCCAACTTTGGCGCCAGCGGCCGGCGTTGTGAACGTGCTTGGCGGCCAAAGCTACTTCACGATCTCGCCGTCGTAGACGCCCCAAAGCTTTTTCTGCTCGATGTAGCCGCGATAGTCGCCGACGGAAACATAGCACCACGTACCGTCGCACGTGCGGATGCTGGCAATGACGCCGGCCTCGACTATGGCCACCGGCCGCGCATTCGCCCGGTCGTCGGCGAGCAGCATGACCTCGGGAACCTTGTCGGCCTTGGCCTCCCAGGGCAGCACCAGCGCGGTCCGCCGGCCCGAGACGAGCGATTGGATGACCCAGCCCGTCGCCCCTTCCGAGTCGCGAACCTGACGCCAGCCATCGAACTCGCTGATGACCTCGACTGGCAATCCGGCGCGACGATAGACCCAGAGCACCTTGTGATCCGTTCCCGGACCCTGGCGCAGATGGACTTTGTCCGACTTCAAGCTGACATAGCGGGGCACCGGGAGCCCGCTCGCGTTCGGGGATGGCGATTGGCCGGCCGCAGGATGGCTGGCCCCGCCGCCGGCAACGCCCAGGGCCAAGCCGAGCAGGACCGCCACGGCCATACCCCCACCCCATGTGCCGCCCCACCATGACCGATGGCGACTCATGCCTCCAACTCCGGCTCCAACATCGATCGCCCCTCCGAATCGCCGCAAAATTTCGTCGATAGCAAGGACAACGGCAAGTGTTGCGGTGCGACATGGAAAGTGCGCGGCGCCAGTGTCGCCGGCGCGAGGCGGCGGGGTTGGAACGGCAGGCTTCATTCTGATAGAGAAGTCTGCGCCCGCTGGCGGTCCTCCGCGCCGACGGGCAGGATTCAGCCAGCCTCCCCGGACCGCCCGCAATGCCCAACAGCGCCAAGCGTCCCCTTGTCATCGTGACGCGCCGCCTGCCCGATCTCGTCGAGACGCGGATGCGAGAGCTGTTCAATGCCCGCCTCAACGTCGAGGACAGGCCGATGAGTCGCGCACAGCTCATCGAGGCAGTGCGCACGGCGGAGGTGCTGGTACCGACGGTCACCGACCGGATCGACAGGGACATCCTCGGTCAGGCGGGGTCGCAGCTCCGGCTGATCGCCAACTTCGGCACTGGCGTCGACAATATCGACCTCGACGCCGCCAAGGCGCGCGGCATTGTGGTAACCAACACGCCGGGAGTGCTCACGGAGGACACCGCCGACATGACCATGGCGCTCATCCTCGCCGTGCCGCGCCGGCTTGCGGAAGGCGCCGCCTTCCTGAAGAACCCTAAAGAGAGCTGGAGCGGGTGGTCGCCGACTTGGATGCTCGGTCACCGCATCTGGGGCAAGCGGCTCGGGATCATCGGCATGGGTCGCATCGGCCAGGCAGTCGCCCGGCGGGCACGGGCGTTCGGTTTGCAGATCCACTATCACAACCGGCGCCGCCTGGCGGACGAGATCGAGGAGGAACTGGAGGCGACCTACTGGGACAGCCTCGACCAGATGCTGGCCCGGATGGATATCGTCTCGGTGAACTGCCCGCATACGCCGGCGACCTATCACCTGCTCTCGGCGCGGCGGCTGAAGCTGCTGAAGCCGACGGCCTATGTTGTGAACACGGCCCGCGGTGAGGTGATCGACGAGAACGAGCTCGCGCGCCTGATCGAGGCGGGCGCGATCGCAGGCGCCGGCCTCGACGTATTCGAGCACGAACCGGCGATCAATCCGAAGCTGCTCGCCTCGGACAGGGTCGTGGCGCTGCCGCACATGGGCTCGGCGACCGTCGAAGGGCGAATCGACATGGGCGAGAAGGTCATCATCAACATCAAGACCTTCCTCGACGGCCACCTGCCGCCCGATCGCGTCCATCCGGCCATGTTCTAGGGGCGTTAAGGGGCACGCGAAAGAGAACAAGGGCGCAGCGCCTGACCGACCGGCCGGGCAATGCCGGCGCACTCTTCATGGACTTTGCTCCGGTCGCGCCAGCGCGCCCCATTCTGCGCGTGAAGGCAAGATCGTTGCGGCCACGGCGCAACAATGTGCCACTGTGACATGGCTGGCGTGATGTGCCATCTGCGGTCTGGATTGAGAGACATGTCCATGACAGGACACGAAGGGCAGTTGACGGATCGCTTCGGCTTCGGCCGCAACTGGGCGTCATATGCGCGCTTCATCGGCGAGAACGAGATCGCCGAAGCCGTCAAAGGCCTCACCAAGCTTGTCCCGCCGCAGGCGCTCCGCGGCCGCTCGTTTCTCGACATCGGCAGCGGCTCGGGGCTGCACGCGCTGGCGGCGGCACGCCTCGGCGTCGGCCGGATCGTAACTGTCGATGTTGACCCCAACAGCACGGCGACGACGCGCGAGACGATGATGCGCTTCTCAGTCTCCGTGCCGTGGGTGGCCCTGGAGCGCAGCGTGCTCGACATGAGTCCCGAGACCGATGGGACGTTCGATGTCGTATATTCGTGGGGTGTGTTGCATCACACCGGCGACATGATCGCCGCCATCGAACGTGCCGCGGCCCTCGTCGCCCCCGGCGGACTGCTTGCGATGGCGCTCTACCGCCGCACACGGCTCGACTGGTTCTGGGTGCGGGAAAAGCACTGGTACATCAATGCTTCGCCGGGTCGCCAGCGCCTGGCGCGTGGCCTCTATACGACCGCCTTGACGATTGCCTCGGTGCTGACCGGCCGCAAACCGCGCATGGGACGTGGCATGGAATACTGGCATGATTTGCACGACTGGATGGGCGGCTACCCCTACGAAAGCATTTTGGCCGACGAGGTGGATGCCCTCATGCAGCGCCTGGGCCTCCGGAAAGTGCGGGTCTTCGCGCGCCCACTGGAGCTCGGGCTCTTCGGTTCAGGCTGTGACGAGTACGTCTACGGGCGATGATTGAAATGACTGGCAATCTTGCGTCGTCGTGGCACTCACCGGATACCAACTCTTTACCGGAGCCGCATGTCAAGCCGGGCCGCCGGCTGCTGCTCGTCGCTCCCACCGAATACGACGCCTCCGTTGCCAAGGGCGTCGACAGTATGCTCCGCGATTTCGACGAAGGCGGTTTCTTCGAAACGGTCATCATGGCCTTTCCCTTCACCCGGAAAAATCGCGTGGTGAGGCCTGCCCCTGGCCTCATCATTCACGAGTTCGGCATCTCGGGTCCGACCGTGTGGCGTCAGCTATTGGGCCCGGCCCACATCCTGCGCGTCATCGCGGCGATCGCCCGCCTCGCCCGGCGCGAGCATGTGGCAGCCGTCAGGGCAACCGATCCCTGTCTGTCCGGAACCGTCGCGCTGGCTGCGGGGCGGCTTGCGCGCAAGCCTGTGTGCGTGTCGATTCACGCCGACTTCGACAAGCGGCATGAACTCGACACGAAAAGCGGCGCACCGCGAATATTTGGTTCGCGCCGACTGGCAATTGCGCTCGAGCGGCTGGTGCTCTCTCGTGCGGACATGGTGCTGCCGATCCGTACAAGTCTCGTCGATTATGCCTTGCGGCGCGGCGCCCTCCCCGCTCGCATCCATGTGATTCCCCACGGCGCCGACCTGTCCCCGTTCATCACGACACCATCGGCGGATGCGCTCCGGGCGCTGGAGCTGCCAGAGAGCAAGCACATCGTGTCATTCGTTGGACGGCTCTCGCGCGAGAACTACATCGACGACGTTCTGACTGCCGCCCGTCTGCTCGGTAATCGGCGCCAAGACATCGTGTTCATAGTCGCGGGCGGCGGGCCGGAAGAAGTCCGAATAAAACAGACAGTGGCAGCGGAGCCTCTGCTCGCACGCACGGTGCGCCTCACTGGACTTCTGCCTCGCGCTGCGGTCGCCGCCTTGCGCCAGGCCTCGAGCGCCGCCCTCTGTCCGATGGGCGGATTCAGCTTGATCGAGGCGTGTGCCGCAGGTGCGCCCGTCATCGCCTACGACACCGAATGGCACCGGGAGCTGGTGATCGACGGCAAGACGGGCTATCTCGTGCCCGAGGGCGATGCCATCGGGCTTGCCGGCGCGGTGGAACGATTGCTCGATGACCGGGAGGCGGCGCGGAAAATGGGCTCTGAGGCGCGGTCGCTCGCGCTCTCTCGCCACGATCTCGCGCGTGCGATGGAGATAAAACGACGTTGTTACGGCCTCCTGATCGAGGGGCAGGCGCGACTATGACAATGGTCAGGCTGGATGATATCGAGGAGAATCGTAAGCACTGGTACCGCGAGGAGCATTTTGCCCGCCAGCTCGGAGACCCGAGCGCGCGAGCCATCGTCGAAGGCCGGTGGCGATTGCTCGCAAGAGAAATTAAGTCGTGGATCGCCGCCCAGAACACGAGTAGACAGCGCGACAGCGCGCAGAACACACTCCACGTGCTCGATGCCGGCTGTGGCGACGGAATCAATCTCGTCGGCCTGTCGCAGATCTTCGCGGACCTTGGTCAAGCGATCTCGCTAACGGGCATCGACTACAACGAACTCAGAATCGAACGGGCCCGGAGCCTCGGCCTCGATTGCCGACTGCAGGTCGGCACGCTTGAAGCGACCGGCCTCGACCAAGGCAGCATCGACATTGTGCTCCTCAACCACGTTCTCGAACACATTCCGAAAAAGGATGCGGTGCTTGCTGAGCTGCGTCGCGTGATGCGACCCGGGGGCCTCCTGATCGTTGGCGTACCGAACGAAGGCTGCGCGCTGGCCAAGCTTAGGAACCACGTCTTGCAACGCTCGGTTCTGCGAACGACCGATCACGTGCACTTTTTCACGGCCTCATCGCTGCGGCGCGACCTCACGGCCGCTGGCTTCGACGTCGCAAGCATAGCGGGAGAGGGGTTCTTCGTACCACATCTCAGGCTCGCAGGCATGATTGGCGGCACTGCCGGCGGGCGTCGACTTCTGGATGGGCTTCGCACGATGATGCCAAGCCAGGCCGCTGGCCTCATCGCGATCGCGCACGCCAGTGTGGGCGCCCAGGGGCGCTGAGGTATAATTATGTGTGGTATCGCAGGCATCGTCTGGGCGGATCGAGACATGCCCGACGCGCGACGCCTCGTGTCGGCAATGACAGCACGTCTGCGACATCGGGGACCGGACGACGAAGGGATTTGGGTAGGTGAGAAAGCGGCGCTCGGCCAGCGTCGCCTGAGCATCATCGATCTTTCAGAGAACGGGCGGCAGCCGATGGCAAGCCCCGATGGCGCCTTGCAGCTCGTGTGCAACGGCGAGATCTACAATTTCAGAAATCTGCGCAAAGACGTGGCGCCGGGCCATGCCTATCGCAGCGATACGGATGTCGAAGTCATCCTGCCGCTCTATAAGCAACTCGGCGCCAGCGCCGTGAGAAACCTTGTCGGCATGTTCGCAATCGGACTCTGGGACGAGCCGCGCCAAAGCCTGCTGCTCGCCCGAGACCGGATCGGAGAGAAGCCGCTGTTCTACGCCGAGGGCGAGGGCCAATTTGCCTTCGCCTCCGAAATCAAGGCGCTGCTCGAGCTACCATGGATCGATCGGAGGCTCGATGAAGAGGCGGTGACCCACCTTTTTGCCTATCAAAGCCTGCCCGCGCCTTTCACGATCTATCGTGGTATCCGCCAGCTGGCGCCGGGAGAGCTTCTTGTCTGGAAGAACGGGCGAGCTGAGCGCAGCATCTATTGGAGAGTGGACTTCGCACGCAGCAACAAGACTTGGACGCGGGACGAGGCACTCGACACCTATGGCAGGTTGATGCGCGAAGCGGTTAGAGGACAGCTGGTTGCAGACGTCCCCGTCGGCGTCATGCTGTCCGGCGGTGTCGATTCGACGACCATTGCGCGGCTTGCCAAGGAGCAGGACGCAGGCATACGGACATTCTGCATTGGCGGCGCCGTAAACGGACGCGAGGATGAAGAGCAGACGCGGGCGAGAGCTGCCGCCGAGATCCTAGGCACGCGACACAAGACGATCAACTTCGAGGCGTTCGCCCCGCGAGACTTGGTGCGGGTGCTCGCCCACTACGACCAGCCCATGTCCAGCTTCGTCGCGCTCTATGCCGATGCGCTGGCACGAGAAATGCGCGCCGAGGTCAAAGTGGCACTGAGCGGCAATGGGGCCGACGAGGTGCTTGCCGGCTATGCAGCATATCCTCGGCTCTCGCCAATCGACATGGCGCGGCGCCTGGCGGCGCCGGTGGCGCCATACGCATCTCGCTTGCTGCGTCATCGGTGCGGCGAGCCGGCTCATCAGCTCCTGACTGCTGCCCGGTCCGGCGTCGCTAGGTGGCGGGGCGAGGCACTGACCGCGGCGGCACAAAGTCTTATGTCGCGTCTCGCGACCGACGCGTTCGCGATGCGCTGGCGGGACGCGGAGCCCGGCAATGCCGTGGAGAAAGTCGTTGCCGCGTCGAATGCCCAGACCATGCTTCAGGCAGCAATGCTCGGCGATCTTCTGGTTTGCCACCAGCACGGACACAGCGTGATCGCCGACATGTCAGGAATGGCGCATGGTCTGGAACTTCGATCACCGTTTCTCGATCACCGTGTCGTGGAGTTCGCAGCTTCACTGCAACCGGCGCGCCTGGTTGGTCGTCTTGGCCGGTCCGCAGATGCGAAGTTGATTGCCAAGGAGCATCTGCGACAGGTCATGCCCGACGCCCTCGTCTCAGCAAGAAAAATCGGATTCGGATTCGGAATTTCGCTCGACCGGCTCTTGCGCTCGATGTGGCGGCCAGCAATCGAGCCGATGCTGACCGAGGGACGATACCTGGAGCTCGGCATTTTCAGCGCAGAAGGCGCGCGCTGGGCGTTGCAGAACTCCTATTTCGCGACCTGCCTGCTCGTCAGCTTCGCGATCTTCGCGGAAGTCCAGCTCTTCGGCAGTGCGCCGGAAGAACTCGCGCAGCGTCTTGAGGCAAGGCTTACGTGATGCGGACGCCGCTCGCCATGCTTCGGAGCTGGGCCGAAGTCTTTGGCTACCAGGCGCTTGGCTTCTTGATACTGGTTGCGACAGTGATGCTCAGCGCCATCGCTGTCCCGCCCGCGGTGTGGGGCGAGTACTGGACCCTGTATGCACTCATGCAGATGGTCGGGGGCATCGTTTTGTCGTGGGTCGCGCAATCCGTCCCTCTCTTCGCGCGTGCCGAGATTCGCCAACGCGGCGACATCCGCACGACGCTCACCAGCGCGCTCGCCATACAAGGCGTGCTGATCTTGGCATTTTCCGCAACCGGGATAGCCATCCTTACCGCTACCGGGCAGCAGGCTGCCGTCTCGCCAATTGTGCTCTTTCTCCTGGTGCTGGCGATAACGCTTTCGGCAGCACAGGAAACCTTGAGCTACGCCTTGCAGGCCGACAACCGCTTCACTGGGCTCGGGTTGGGTTCGGCGCTCGGCAAGCTCGGACCTCTCCTCGCCGTCGCAGCCATCTGGGCCGGCGCTCCCGCTGTCGCGGAGCTCTTGCTTGCGGGCTTGGTCTTTGGCTTCGCAGCGAGCCTCGTCGCAACGACCGCCGCCATGCCGCCGGCAGCTGGTGAAGCCGCGCGCCCCTCTCGCAAGAGCATGTTCACCATCATTACCTATGGCCACAAGCTGCCGATCGCCATTGCGGCGGGCCTCGTATCGGCATGGATGCACGTATGGTTTGTGCGCGCGTGGGGCGGCGTTCATGAGGCTGGCGTCTACGGCTGGGCCGCAAGCCTCCATGCGCTGGTCGGTTCCGTGCTCATGCCGCTCTCGGCAGTGATCACGCCGCACCTCATGGACCTCGCTCTGACAAATGAACAGGAGCGCTCGCGGCACCGCGCCGACCTCTTTATTGCCGTCATGGTGCTCGCAGCAGCGTTGGCGCCGGCCTATCTCGGCGCAGTGCGCGCACTGAGCGCTCTCCTTCCAAGTCAGTATGCCGACGCAGGCCCGATTCTGGTGCTCTTGCTCGCAACGGTTCCAGCGCAGCTCTTTGCGTATCTCGCAACGCCGATGCTGCGCGCCCATCCTGGGATGATCGGCCGGATTGTGGCCGTCAACGTGCTGATGCTGGGTCTCGGAGCCCTGCTCAATCTGCTTTTGACGCCCCGGCTCGGCGGGCTTGGCGCAGCGCTGGCACTCGCCACATCGCTTTGGTCCGGCGCGCTCGCCATCGATCGGCAGACGCGCCGGGCGATCGGGGAGGCCCCGGAAACGTCAAGGCGATCCACGCTTACCGTTATCGGGTCCGGTGCGACGGTCCTGATCCTGGCATCCGTGCTGGTTCAGTTGCCAGCCGTTCTGGGGATTGCAGGCGGACTGATCGCGGCGGCGGCACTCATCGCTTCCGTTCGCGCGCTCGGCCTGCTGCGACCCCTCGTATCGTTCTCTTATCACATGAGCTTTCTGCCGCAGCGGATCAACCGTCCCTTGACCACATTCTTCCACTGGTGCGATACAGGCGCCCGTTCGTCGGGGCGGGGCGGGATGGCCTGAAGCGATGCTTCGTTCCCTCTTGAAGAAGGCTGGCTATCCTCCGGGGGCGACCGTCTCGGTGTGGCTTGCGAACGTCCTCTTCCAAAGGGCGTTCAGGATCGACGCGGACTGCCGCTATAGCAAGCATTACACGAGCAGGGTGCTGCACCCTCGGGGCCTTAAGATCGAGGACGAATGTCCGAAAGTGAGGACCAGTCTTGCTGTCAGCGGAGGCTGCTACGTCAACTGCGCCGACGGCTTGTGGATCGGCAGAGGCACGATCTGGGGACCCAATGTGTCCATCATCTCGCAGACGCATGACATCGACGACTTCGACAAGGCGCCACCTACGGGCGGGATACGCATCGGCAGGCATTGCTGGATCGGTGTCGGTGCCGTGATCCTTCCGGGCGTCACGCTCGGCGACCGGACGATCGTCGGTGCCAACTCGGTCGTGCGTCAGTCGTTTCCTGATGGCCATGTCGTGATCGCCGGCGTTCCTGCAAGAGCCGTCCGGACCTTCTGAGGCAGTCCGACCATGGATCTCGCGCTGCTGCCACTGCTCAGGTGCCCGATCGGCGGCGGCCCACTCGAGCTGAAGACGATCGCCATCGGCAGGACCGGCACGGGAGAGGGCATCGAAACCGGACTCCTGCTCTCGCCCTCCTCCCGCACATGGTATCCGATCATTAATCATGTACCGGTTCTATTGACCTTTCCGACGCCGCTCATCAACGGTTTCGCGCGCCAACACGCCGCGCTTCTCGCCAAGCTCGAGGGCTATCGCGCGCCTTCCGAGGCGCCCATGCCGGGCGAGCGTTCCGTGCAGGCAACTTTCACGGAAGAATGGCAGGCGCTCGGCGACGACGAGCACACGTTCGTCTACACCGATTCCGAGCTCGAGGCGCTACATCGAGACGTGTGGCTGCGCATGACGGAGTCTGAGCGCGCGGATGTGCGCTTGGCCCTAAACGTGGGGGTCGGTTTTGGCAAGGAAACACGAGTGCTGTCCACGCTCTTTCCCAATGCCCTCACCATCGGCGTCGACCTCAACCTGGCGCTGGTTCAGGCAGGTCGACTGCTCGCCGGCATCCCGAGGACACATGCCGTCGTCGCCTCGCTATTTCGCCTGCCCTTCGAACCGGGCACATTTGACCATGTGCATAGCCAGGGCGTCATTCATCACACCTACTCTACAAAGGCAGCTTTCGATGCGATCCAACGCTTCGTCAGACCCGGTGGAACATTGTTTGTCTGGGTCTACGCCGCCGAAGACCCCTACATTGCCAGAGGCCCATCGGGCTTTCTGGTGCGCGTATACTGGTCAGCGACGCATCGCATTTTTCGTCCGATCCTGAGCCGCAGCCCGGCTGCGGTTCGCAATGCAGCGATGTATGCAATTGCCGCAATTCTGCATCTCGTGCTCAAGCATCGCTCGAGCCGGCCGGAGCAATGGCGGTTCGCCAATACCCTGCATGGGCTCTACGATGCATTCACACCCCGCTTCGCCCATCAGCACGGCTTCAACGAAGTGATCGAGTGGTTCGAGGACGCCGGCTTCGAACCTCGCCTGCAGTCGCCGTCTGCTTATCGCCGACTGATGGGCAAGCGGCTGCTCGGTATCGGCGCCATCGGCCGGCGGGGCAGCTAGAGCCATGTGCGGAATCGCTGGCCTCCTCGCGCTGCACCCTATCCCCGAGCTGCCACGCAAGCTCGTCCAACTCTCGCAGTCGCTGGCGCACCGCGGTCCCGATGATGAAGGGTTTCTGACCTGGGACGAGGGTCGCGGCCCGACGCTCGTCCGCGAGCACCGACACCTTGCCCCGGGGCGGCTCGCCCTTGTTCATCGACGACTCTCAATCGTTGACCTCAGTCCATCCGGTTGGCAGCCGATGGCCGATTCGACCGGGCGGAGCTTTATCGTCTTCAACGGCGAGATCTACAATTACCGGGAGCTGAGAGCCGAGCTCGAGTCCCAGGGCGTGGCTTTCCGTTCGACCAGCGACACCGAGGTGCTGCTCGCTATCCTGGCGCGGGACGGAACGCGCGGCCTTGGTCGCCTCGTCGGCATGTATGCTTTTGCCTATATCGATTTCGGGAAACGGCGCCTGCTCCTTGCCCGTGATCCTCTGGGTATCAAGCCGCTGCACTATTGCGTCCGAGATGGACAGCTTGCCTTCGCGTCCGAGATCAAACCGCTTCTGTCGATCGGCGCGGCGCGCCCGTACGTCAATCGAGCAGCAGTCTTCCGCTACTTGCGCCATGCCGTCACCAACCATGGCGGCCAAACCGTTTTCGCCGACATCCGCGAGTTGGAGCCGGGATGTCACGCGGAGGTCACGCTTGACGAACCGACGCAACTGACGATTCGCAGGCATTGGGAGCCGCCGACGATTGAACGCCCGCGTCGTCTGACGGCCGGCGATGCCGCACGCGAGCTTCGCGCGCTTGTTGAGAGGAGCATCGAACTTCACTTGAGAGCCGACGTGCCCTGCGCCGCAGCCCTCTCCGGCGGGGTCGATTCGAGCGGAATTGTCAGCTTGATGCGCCGACACCTGGGAGGGAGGGCGCCGCTCGACGTTTTCTCCTACGTCGCCGACGAGGACCGTCTGTCGGAGCAGCGCTGGGCCAAGCTTGTCGCGGAGGCGACCGGGGCCCGCATGCACGAGGTTCGGCTCGATCCGAACCGGCTTGCCGAGGAGGTGGACGCACTTATCGCGACGCAGGAGCAGCCGTTCACGACAACAAGCATGTGGGCCCAGGCACATGTCTACAGGGCTGCCCGCGAAGCGGGCTTCAAGATTGTGCTTGACGGTCAGGGCGCGGATGAGATCTTCGCAGGATACGGCGTTTTTCGGGCGGCGCGGCTTGAAGGGCTCGTACGCCGCGGGCGCATCGGTAAAGCCGCTTCGATGCTCTCCGCGCTTCCCGTCGCGCGCGCCGCTGCCGTGCTGCAAACTGCCGGCAATCTGTTGCCGGAGCCTGCTCGAAAGTTCGCTCGGCGCGCGATCGGCAAACCCATAGTGCCTCACTGGCTGGACAGCGCTTGGTTCGGTCCTGCAGCCGTCGAGCACCGACCGCAGTCTTGGAAGTCCTACTCCCCGCTGTCGACGACGCTCAGGAATGCCGTCACCGGCAGCAGCCTTCCGATGCTACTCAGGTACGCCGATCGCAACGCCATGGCCGCTTCGGTCGAGAATCGGGTACCTTATCTTACGACTGCGATCGTCGAGTTTGCGCAGCAGCTTCCCGACGAGCTTCTGATTGCCTCCGATGGAACCTTGAAGGCGGTGCTGCGCGAGGCACTCCGCGGCATCGTTCCGGATGCGATTCTGAATCGGCGAGACAAGATCGGATTCGAGACGCCCGAGTCCAAGTGGTTCGCCGAGCACGCGTCCGTGCGCGCCCTGGCCAGCGAGACGGCCATCCTGCCGCTACCGCCGTGTTTCCGTTCGAAACTTCGTGACGAACTGGCCGCACTCGGCGCCGGGAACCGGACGTTTTCGCCACACCTTTGGCGGGCGATAAATGTTATCCGGTGGAGCCGTCGTTTCGACATCGACTGGGAAGCGAAGCTTATCGGTGAGGACGCCGCCGCATGAAAGTTCTGCTGCTGGCTCACGCATTCCCACCCTACAACGCTTCTGGCGCTGTCAGGGCCGCCAAGCTTGCGGAACATCTTGCGACGCGGGGGCACGAGGTGCGTGTTCTCACCGCCCGGCCGCAGCCCTATCCCGAGACGCTTGCGACGAGCCTTCCAGACGAGCACATCATCGTCACACGCTGGCACCAGATCGAGGCACCCCTCAACGCGCTGCGTTCTCGATTTGGCGGCCGCGTTAACCGCGCAGTCCGTGCTGACGGGGCCGACGGCGAGGCGCGGCCGTCGCTCGCGGCCCGTGCCGTCGTCGCCTATCGCAGTCTAGTCTGCATCCCTGACGCGCAAGCGGGATGGATCGGCCCTGCCACAACGGCAGGCAAGCGACTACTCGAGACGTGGATGCCGGATCTGATTTATTCAACCGCCCTGCCCTTCTCGAGCCACGTTGCTGCCGCCCGGATCGCGCGCTGGGCGGACCTGCCTTGGGTCGGTGAGTTCCGCGACCTCTATTCCGGAAATCCCTATAGAGCCGAGTGGCGGTTGCGGCATCGCGCGGACGTGGCGTTCGAGCGTCGGATCATGGCGTCCGCGGCAGCCGTTGTCTCGATTTCACAGCCGCTCTCTGAGTATCTCCAGCAGCTGCATGGCAAGCCGACGGCGACGATCATGAACGGCTACGACCCTGCGGATTTTGATCGGGCACCAGATCTGTCAACGGAGTTCGACCCCGAGAAACTGACGCTCGTATACACGGGCATCATCTATCCCGGTCGGCGAGACCCCACTATCCTCTTCGAGGCCCTCAATCGCCTCGGTAACGAGCGGCGACGCTTCGAGGTTCGTTTCTATGGTCCGGCCCTTGAAGGCGTGACCGCGGCTGCGGCGCGCGCCGGCGTCGGTGACATCGTGCGCACCTACGCTCCAGTCCCATACCTCACTTCCCTTGGCTTGCAAAAGGCAGCAGACGCTCTGCTGTTGCTCCTATGGGACAGCCCGCTCGAGCGGGGCGTGCTCACCGGCAAGCTATTCGAGTATGCTGGCGCCGGGCGCCCCGTGCTGTCCCTCGGATGCATCGATGGTGCGGCGGCGCAACTCGTCCGCGAACGTGGATTGGGCCTTGCAACGACGAGTGCCGACGAGGTTGCAGGCTTCCTGGGTGAATTGGCGCGGCGCAAGATGCAGTTCGGATCGACACGGATTGGAGCCACTGATGGCGGGGGCGCGGGGCTCACACGGACCGAGCAGTTCGCGGCGCTCGAGGCGTTCCTCACGCAGTGCGGACTGGTCAAGGGAACGCAAGACCTTCCGAAGCTTCAGGCGGCGACACGCGGCCCGATGAGCAGCAAGTTGTGATGCGAGCAAAAATACTGACAGTCGTCGGTGCAAGGCCGCAATTCATCAAAGCGGCAGCCGTGACGCGCGCCATCGAAAAGCACCCTCACATCACAGAGGTCATGGTGCACACGGGACAGCACTTCGACGAAGCGATGTCAGCGATTTTTTTTGCCGAGCTCGGCATTCCGGAACCACGGTACAATCTTGCGGTTCACGGCGGCGGACATGGCGAGATGACAGGACGGATGCTGATTGCGCTCGAGCCCGTGATGCGCGCAGAGAGGCCCGACGCAGTGCTCGTCTACGGCGACACCAACTCGACGCTGGCCGGTGCGCTCACGGCATCCAAACTCCAAATTCCGGTATTCCATGTCGAAGCGGGTCTGCGTTCATACAATCGGCGGATGCCTGAGGAAATCAACCGCGTCATCACGGACCATCTGTCCTCGCTCTTGCTCTGCCCGACGACGAACGCCGTCGCCAACCTGACCCGGGAGGGCATCGTGACTGGTGTCCACAACGTCGGCGATGTCATGTACGACGCGACGCTGCACGTGCGAGCAACAGCCCTCAAGTCCTCAACGATTCTGGATCGATTGAATCTCGGCAGCCGACCCTATGTGGTCCTGACGTTGCATCGCGCGGAGAACACGGATAACCCGGGGCGCTTGGCGGAGCTTCTCTCGTTCGTGGAGCAACAATCGGGCGACGCCGACATCATCTTTCCGGTCCATCCACGCACCCGACGCGCCCTCGCGCCCGGTTCAGGCCTCTCCCCGCGCTTCCGGCTGGTCGAGCCGCTCGGCTATGTCGACATGCATCGGCTGGTCGCGGGGGCATCATTGATAATGACGGATTCCGGCGGACTGCAGAAGGAAGCGTATTTCCACCGCGTCCCGTGCATCACCTTGCGCGAGGAAACGGAGTGGGTCGAGACTGTCGCGGCAGGATGGAACAGACTATGGTCGCAGCCGGCATACCGGCCGCGTCGCGAGATCGCGGAGTACGGAGACGGGAATGCAGCAGGGGCGATCGTCGCCGCCATGTGTACCGCATTGTTGAGTGTTCGCGCCGAAACGGATGACGGACCGAGATCGAAGTAGGCGGCGAAGGTTCAAGTCAGATGGGGCCGATGACGGGAGAACGGGGCTCGTGACGGTAAAAACGGACCGGACCAGGCAGTATGGACTCATCGGCGCAGGAGGATACATCGCGCCCAGACACTTGCGGGCAATAAAGGATACTGGCGGTCAGCTTGCCGCTGCCCTCGACCCGTCGGACTCGGTCGGCATCCTGGATAGCTACTTTCCGGATGCCCGCTTTTTCACGGAGTTCGAGCGATTCGATCGCTACATCGACCGATTAAATCGTGAGGGACGGCCGCTCGACTACATGAGTATCTGCTCGCCGAACTACTTGCATGACGCGCATGTCCGCTTCGCCTTGCGTTCCGGCGCAGATGCGATCTGCGAGAAGCCGCTCGTGCTGAACCCGTGGAATATCGACGGTCTCGCCGCCATGGAGATGAGCACGGGGCGAAAGGTCAATACGATTCTGCAGCTGCGGCTGCATCCTTCAATCATAGCCCTCAAGAAACAGATCGAAGTAAGCGCCACTGGTCGCATTCATGACGTCGACCTCACCTATGTCGCAGCTCGCGGGCGGTGGTATTATGTTTCTTGGAAAGGCGACGAGGCAAAGTCCGGTGGCATCGCGACGAATATTGGCGTTCACTTCTTTGACATGTTGGGCTTCTTGTTCGGGCAATTGAAGCGCAACACGGTGCACCATCGTGCTATGGACTGCGCCGGTGGCTACCTCGAATACGAAAGGGCACGTGTGCGGTGGTTCCTTTCGATCAACGTGCGTGACGTTCCGACCGCGCTAGTCGACAAGCAGAAAACGTTTCGTTCGATCACGCTCGACGGTAAGGAGATCGAGTTCTCCGAGGGTTTCGCAGATCTGCACACGCTGAGCTACAGGGAAATCCTGGAAGGTCGCGGATTCTCGCTGAACGAGGTGCGCCCGTCCATCGAAACAGTGTCGGCCATCCGCACAGCGCCGCTAAGCCCCGGCAAGGAAGAGCGCCATCCCATGCTGCAGCGCGTGATCGGGGATAATGGGAGATACCTGCATGGCTGGCCCGTTTGAGGGCGTCTTCATTCACGAAAGCGCCTACATCGACGAGCCGGTCCGGATCGGCAAAGGAACCCGGATATGGCACTTCGTGCACATTCTCAAGGACTGCGAGATCGGCGAGGGGTGCTCGATCGGGCAAAACGTCATGATCGGCCCCTCGGTCAAGATCGGCCGAAACTGTAAAATTCAGAACAATGTCAGCCTCTTCAACGGCGTGGAGCTTGAGGACGGCGTATTCTGCGGTCCAAGTTGCGTGTTCACGAATGTCGCCAATCCGCGAGCCGAGATCGAGCGCAAGAGCGAATTCCAGCGAACCCTGGTCAAACGCGGGGCCACCATTGGCGCCAACGCGACAATCGTATGTGGTCACGAACTCGGCGAGTACTGCTTTGTTGCGGCTGGAGCCGTGGTCACAGAAGATGTCCCGGCCCATGCGCTGGTGGCTGGCGTGCCGGCCCGCCGGATTGGTTGGATGAGCCGAGCCGGGGGCCGCCTCGGCGACAACCTCGTCTGCCCGATCGACGGATCGCGCTACCGGTCGAGAGCGGACGGCAGAGGACTCGAGATGATCTCATGAGTCGTCACCGGGCGAGACCAGGCGACCGAGAAGTCCGCGAGCGAGGGTGCGACGCGCATGGAATTCATTGATCTCAAGGCCCAGCGCGAGTGCATTCGGGCCGAGCTCGACGCGGCCATAGCGCGAGTGCTCGAACACGGTCAGTTCATCATGGGCCCGGAGGTCGCCGAACTCGAACGCCAACTTGAGGAATACACTGGCGCACGCCACGCCATCACTTGCGCGAGCGGCACCGACGCATTGCTGATCGCCATGATGGCCAAAGGCGTCAAGGCGGGAGACGCCGTGCTCTGCCCCGCCTTCACCTACACAGCCACGCCGGAATCGATCGCCCTTCTTGGTGCCAGTCCCGTGTTCGTGGAGGTCGAGGAGGCGACCTTCAACTTGGCGGCCGATAAGCTCGAATGCGGGTTGGCGGCGGCCGCGGCGGCCGGTCTCAATCCAGTCGGAGTTATCGCAGTTGATCTCTTCGGCCTGCCAGCCGATCATGATGCGATCGGCGAATTCGCGCGCGCGAACGGACTCTGGGTCCTTTCCGACGCCGCGCAGTCCTTCGGGGCAAGCCTCGAAGGGCGCAGGACAGGAACCCTCGGCGATGTCTCTGCGACGAGCTTCTTTCCAGCCAAGCCCCTTGGATGCTACGGCGACGGGGGCGCCATCTTCACCGATGACGACGAACTCGCCGAATTGATGCGGTCGATCCGGTTGCACGGCAAGGGCGCCGAAAAATACGACGTGGTTCGTCTTGGCGTGAACGGCCGGCTCGATACGATCCAGGCCGCCGTCGTCATCGAGAAGTTGAAAATCTTCCCGCGCGAGATGGCGGCCCGGCAGCAGATCGCCGAACGCTATTCGAACCTGCTCGCCAACCACGTCGTTGTTCCTCGGATCGCCAACAGAGCCCGATCCGCCTGGGCTCAGTACACGATCCGCGTACTTTCGGATCGGCGTGACCGATTGGCGCACCGCCTCAAGGCAGCTGGCATTCCGACACAGATCTACTACCCGCGTCCTTTGCATCACCAACCGGCCTATCGGGCCTACCCGGTGGCAGTGGGCGGCGTTCCGGTGGCGGAGCGCCTGCCGTCGGAGGTGCTCAGCCTGCCAATGCACCCGTATCTCACTGCCGCGAGCCAGGAGCGGATCGCTGACGCCATTCGCGACGCCCTGGCAGAAGACAGCAACAGCAGGTGACGTCAAGAAACCGCCGGAAGCGACGGCACCTTCCGGAAATCCATCCGCTCTCGTTGCCGAGCGGCGCGGAGCAGATGGAAGCGGCTACAAAGCTGATTGCTGCGTAGATAGCGAAACGGGGCACGCGCATTGCCCTGATCAACCGATCGGAACGAGTCAATCGATGCACGACTTGGCTGCGAAAAGATACGGATTTCACTTTCTAGCTCGCAGACAACATCGAGCACCTCAATGCGGTGTTGGGGTTCAACATTGCGGTCGATCGGGTCGAGGGGCAGGAATGGCTGCACCGCGTCGATATTTATGGCGAGGACGACCAGGGCAACAAAGTCATCGTCGAGAATCGGTTGAAGCGCACGGATCATGGGCACCTCGGGCAGCTCATGACCAGACCTGGTTAATCTGGAGTCGAAGCCGACAATCTGGACTCTGCTTCACCCGCTTTGGAACATCAGCACGTCATCAAGCGATTTACCGAGATCACTCCGGCTGATGTGAGCTTCTACCTCATGCAGGTCGAAGGGTTGCGGATGAAGCACCAGGAGACGGTCGCTCCCTTGTTCAAGGTTGTCGAAGGCCCGGGCGTCAAGCGCATGAAGACCGGCCGCGAAAAGGCTGGCGTCCCACCACGCCAGCATCTCTTGGTCCGGCGCGCAACAGCCCACGCCATCGCATGCGCAACAACCATCCCGCCACACTGGGCTGGTACCCCGGGATCGCTTAGAGCACTCTTTGGCCACCACGGCCGCAGGTGATGAACCTTCGTCATCGAAGGATTGCCAACTCCCGCCCCGCAACCAAATTCCTGAAATTAAACAGAGCCTTAGAGCGGCAATGTCGCCGACCCGGGAATGCCCGCGGGCGTTCGTGAACCACTTCCATACCGGTGTGCGGAAGGGGGTCCCAGAGTGACCAGGCACAAGCGCGCGGCACCCCATGCGAGGCCGCCGGGTGCCTCCCCTAGGACGTCGACAGAGCGAGGGCTCCCGCGCCCCAACGTGATAAAGTTGCCGCCGAGTTGAATTTCGCGGGCTGAGTTAATGACGCAAGGCACCCCCGACCCGGCCACCCACAAAGCGCCCTCGACGGCGCCCGCACATATCCTCGTCGTTGATGACGACGCCGAGATCCGCCGTCTCGCGGCCAAGCTGATCCGCGAGCACGGCCATCGCGCTTCCGTTGCCCGCGACGGACGCGAGATGTGGCAGGCGCTTGAGAGCGCCAAGATCGACCTTGTCCTTCTCGACATCATGCTTCCCGGCGGTAACGGTCTCGATCTGTGCCGCGAGTTGCGCGCTCGCACCGCACTACCAATCATCATGGTGACCGCGCTCGCCTCAGATACGGACCGCATCGTGGGCCTGGAGATTGGAGCCGACGATTACCTCTCCAAGCCCTTCAACCCGCGCGAGCTGCTGGCGCGCATCAACGCCGTGCTGCGTCGCTTGCGGGCCGCTCCGGGCGAGGCTGTGCGGCGCGCAGGGCATCGTCTCACGTTCGACGGCTGGCTGCTCGACACGCGCCGCCGCGAGCTCACCAATCCGGACGGTGTCATCATCGACCTATCCACGGGCGAATACGACCTTCTATTGACGTTTCTCGAGTTTCCGCAGTGCGTCCTGTCGCGCGAGCAGCTCATGGACAGCGCCAAGAATCGCGTGACCACCGGCTACGACCGCGCAATCGACATTCAGGTGAGCCGTCTAAGGAAGAAGCTCGATCAAGGTGAGGACGGCCAGAGAATGATCAAGACGATCCGGGGCGCAGGCTACATGTTCGTGCCGGCCGTGACCCGCTCATGATGCGCTTCCTCGACACGCTGGTCGCCCGGCTCATCCTCGTCCTGCTCATCGGTATCTCGCTCGTGCATGTTGTGAGCATATGGACCTACGAGCGGGCCCTCGAGCGAGAGTTCGCCGAAGCCAATGAGGGCCGGCTTGCCGATCGCATCCTCGCGATCAGATCAAGCGTGATTGCGGTGTCCGAAGCGCAGCGCGAAGCGCTCGCGCATGAACTATCGAGTGGGCCGCTGGAAGCGCATTGGAACAGAACCAGGGCCGCCAGATCCGGCGGACCAGGGGCCGATCAGTGGCACGGCCTGATCGAGCGCATCAGGTCGGGGGCTGCCAACCTTGGCGCGGAGGACATCGTGCTCGGCACCAGCGACGATGCCCATAGCGCGCTCCTCTCGGTACGACTGCCCGATGCGAGTTGGCTGAATGTCAACTTGTTCACGCCATCGCAACGGGCGCACGGCGGACACGGAACCGTGCTGTCGACCTCGATCATGGCGGGCGGCGTAATTGCTATCTCGCTCCTCATCGCCCGTTGGCTCACGCGCCCGCTCCGCACCATGGCTCGCGGAGTTTCAATGCTGTCGCCCGGCGGGCCGGTCACCCGCATTTCCGTCACCGGGCCGCTCGAAGTCCGACAGCTGGCACACGCCTTCAATGATATGAGCGCCCGGATCAGCGAGCTGGTCGAGCGAAGGACGCAGGCGCTGGCAGCCGTGTCGCACGATCTCAGAACGCCGATCACCCGCCTCAAGCTGCGTTTGGATGATGTTCGCGACACAGAGTTAAAGCAAACCATGCTCGCTGACCTCGCTGAGATGGAGTCCATGATCGAAGCGACGCTGGCTTACTTGAGAGGACAGGATGTGAGCGAGCCCGTGCGCCCCATCAATCTCGTTTCGCTGTTGGAGACCATTGTGGATGACGCACGCGATGCCGGGCGCGAGGCCCAACTCGAAGCCCCACAGAGCCTTGTCGTCATGGGTCGCCACCTCGGCCTCAAGCGGGCCCTGACAAATCTGGTTGGCAACGCGCTGCGCTTCGGCACGACCGTCGCCGTCAGAGCAAACGCCGTCAGCGATGGCGCCGTTATCGAAATACTGGATGATGGGCCTGGCATCCCGCCGGATAAGCTCGAGGTCGTATTTGACCCGTTTGTACGGCTCGACACGTCGCGCAATCGCGAAAGCGGCGGCGTGGGTCTTGGGCTGGCAATCGCCAAGGCGAACATCGAGGCAGACGGCGGCACGTTGGCGCTGCGCAACGCGCCGCAAGGCGGGCTTGTCGCCGAGATCCGTCTGCCGCTGCGCATTTCCTGAAACACTTTGTTACAAAGACGGAACGCAAGGTGACAAAGCCAGAGCTACAGTATGCAAAGGGATTAACGACACTCTGCGAGGCTCAATGCGTCCGCGGCGCGCCAACGTTCTCCGCGTGCTGGCTGTCTTGCTCTTCGTCTGGAGCCCGTCCGACGCATGGGGACACGAGGGCCACGACCACGGCGCGCCGCCGCCGCCGGTTTCCAAGACGATCGCGCCACGTGCCGAAGCCTCGTCCGACGATTTCGAGGTCGTCCTTGTCGCACGCGCCGACACCCTGACCATCCATCTCGATGCTTTCCGCACCAATGAGCCGATCGAAGGTGCGAAGCTTGAGATCGATTCTCCCGCTGGCATTCTGATCCCACAACCGAGCGGTAAGGAGGACGGCAGCTACGTTGTCGCGGCACCCTTCCTGACCGAACCGGGCAAGTACGATCTTGCGATAACGATCAGCGCTCGCGACACCGTTGACATCCTCGCTGCGACCCTTGTCATTCCGCAGGAGCCCGCAATACGGCAGGCTGCGCCTTTGGCATTCTGGCCCGGCGCGCCTGAATTTGCCCGGAACCTCAAGCGGCGCCTCGCCGATACCGCGGAGGTGACGTGGCTCGCGCTCCTCATCGGCTTTATTTCCGGCATGGTTGCCTGTCGTGTGCTTTGGCCCCGCATCCTCAAGCCCTCGGCCTTGCTCCTAGCGACGCTCGGCGTCGCCGCTCTTGCAGGGGGCACAGCTCAGGCAGCCGAAGTCCAGGTCGACGGGGGACGCGATGTCGCCCAGCGTTTTCCAGATGGCGCAGTCTTCGTGCCAAAACCGACGCAGCGCCTGCTCTCGATCCGCACGATCTTCGCCGAAGAGCGCGAGCATCGCCGCGTTGTCGAGCTGCCAGGGCGGGTGATCCCAGATCCTAACTCGAGCGGGCTCGTGCAGACTTCGGTCGGAGGGCGACTGTTTCCCCCTGAAGGTGGCTTCAAGCCGCTTGGCACGCGCGTCAAGGCAGGAGACATCCTCGCCTATGTCCGTCCGCCGCTGCCGCTCGCGGATTCGACGGCACAGGCCCAGCAGGCGCGCGAACTTGACCAGCAGATTGCGATCCTGGCGCGCCGGGTGGAACGGCTACGGACCATTCGCGAGATCATCGCCAAGAGCCAACTCGAAGACGCCGAGCTCGAGCTCAAAGGCCTGATGACGAGACGCTCCAATCTGGATCGCGCCCGTTCGGAGCCGGAGTCGCTCGTCGCGCCCGTCGACGGCGTTCTGGCAGCAGCGAACGCCGCAATCGGTCAGATGGCCGAACCGAATTCCGTCATTTTCCAGATCATCGATCCCGATCGGCTATGGGTTGAGGCGCTGAGCTATTCCGCGATACCCGTGACCGCCAGCGCGCGGGGACTGCTCCCTCACGGGCAAACCCTGGACCTCGCTCACGTGGGGACCGGCTTTGCCGATCGCAATCAAGCCATTCCAATCCACTTTTCCATTACCAAAAGTCAACCTGGCCTCAGAATCGGTCAGTTTCTGACCGTCTTTGCCGGAACGGCCGAGACCCGGAAGGGCGTAGCCATTCCGAGCGAAGCGGTGATCCGCGCCAGCAACGGACAATGGCTCGTCTACGAACACACGAATGCCGAGCGATTCGTGCCACGCGAGGTGCGCGTCGAGCCGCTCGACGGCGCCAACGTCTTGATCCTTGCCGGCATCGAGCCCAAGCGCCGCATCGTGACACAAGGCGCCGAACTTCTCAGCCGAATTCGGTGAATGTCTGATGTTCACCTTTCTTGTCACCCAGTCGCTGCGCAACCGCCTGCTGGTACTTGCGATCGCGGCTGCGCTCATGATCTACGGAGTGTTCACTACGGCGCGGCTGCCGGTTGACGTGTTCCCTGACCTCAACCGACCGACGGTCACCATCATGACGGAGGCTGAGGGCCTGGCGCCGGTCGAAGTCGAGCAACTCGTCACCTTCCCGATCGAAACGCAGATGAACGGCCTGCCGGGTGTCATCCGGGTCCGCTCCGTCTCGGGCGTGGGTCTTTCAATCACCTACGTTGAATTCGACTGGGGGACGGACATTTGGCGCAACCGCCAGCAGATCGCGGAGCGACTGGCGCTCGTTCAGCCGCAACTTCCTGCCAATGTCAGTCCCCAGATGGGCCCGATCAATTCGATCATGGGTCAGATTCTCATGTTCGCACTGACGAGCGAAACTGCCACCCCGATGGAACTGCGGGAGATTGCGGATTTCGTCGTTCGCCCGAGACTTCTCACGATCCCGGGGGTGTCCCAGGTCATCCCGATAGGCGGCGAGGTGCGCCAATATCGAGTGGCTCCGAACATTCAAGCAATGCGTGCGCTCGGCATTTCACTTGGCGATCTCGAGCGGGCGCTGCAGCAATTTGGCGCCAATACCGGGGGCGGATTTACAGATCAATACGCACGCGAGTTTGTCGTACGTAATGTCGGGCGAACCCTGCAGCTCGACGACCTGAGTCGCGTCGTTGTCGGCAATGTTGGTGGCGCATCCGTCTACCTTCACCAGGTGGCAACCGTGAGCTACGGCGCCAAGACCAAGCGCGGCGAAGCCGGTTTCATGGGGCGCCCCGCCGTCATAGTCTCGATCGAGAAGCAACCAAGTGTCGACACCATCCGCCTGACGCGCGAGGTGGAACGGGCGATGACCGAGCTCAATGGCACCATGCCGAAGGGCGTCAAGGTCGACACAGTTGTGTTCAGACAGGCGAATTTCATCGAAACGTCGATCGGTAACATCAAAAAGGTCCTGATCGAAGCGGTCGTGGTTGTCGCGATCGTACTTTTCGCATTTCTTCTGAATCTGCGGACGACGGTCATCTCGCTGACAGCGATCCCGGTTTCTCTGCTCACAACCGCGATCATCTTTCACGCGCTCGGACTATCCATCAACACGATGACGCTCGGTGGCCTTGCCATCGCGATTGGTGAGCTCGTGGATGACGCGATCGTGGATGTCGAGAACATCTTCCGAAGACTTCGCGAGAACCGAGAACTCGGCAATCCGCGTCCCGTCTTCGATGTGGTGGTCGCCGCGAGCCAGGAAGTGCGCTCCGGGATCGTGTACGCCACCGCAATTATCGTTCTTGTGTTTGTACCACTCTTCGCCTTGACGGGCATCGAGGGCCGTCTCTTTGCCCCGCTCGGTCAAGCCTACATCATTTCGATTCTGGCCAGTCTCATCGTCTCTATTACGCTCACGCCGGTCATGGCCTATTACATGCTGCCCGGCTTGAAACGGCTTGAGGCTCGGGAGAGCCCGCTCGTTCGCGCGCTAAAGAGCGTCTATCGGCGCACGCTCGACTGGGCATTCAGACAGAGAAGGATATTGATCTCAAGCGTGCTTGCCGCAGTGGCCATCACGAGCGCGGCAGCGGTTAACCTGCCGCGTGCGTTCCTGCCCCCCTTCAACGAGGGAACGCTTACCATCAACTTGCTCTTCGAACCCGGCATCTCCCTTGCCGAAAGTCATCGCGTCGGCTTCATCGCCGAAAAGCTCGTATTGGAAGTGCCTGAGGTGAAGCTCGTCGCGCGGCGCACAGGCCGAGCCGAACTCGATGAGCACTCCGAGGGCGTGCATTCCTCCGAGCTCGAGGTTGACTTGCGACCTTCAAGCCGAACCAAGCCCGAGATCATCAACGACATCCGGGCACGGCTTGCCGTGCTTCCTGTTTCAACGAACGTCGGCCAGCCGATCTCTCATCGCCTCGACCACATGTTGTCGGGCATCAGGGCCGAGATCGCCCTCAAGATTTTCGGCGAGGACCTTGACGCTCTGATCCGTCTTGCCGAGGAGATGCGCCAGCGCTTCCTGGCTGTCCCGGGTCTCGCCGATCTGCAGGTCGAGCGACAGGTCCGCGTCCCAGAGATCACCATCACCGTGAATTACAAGAAGGCCGCGCTCTACGGCATTCAACCCGCGCACGTGACCGAGCAGCTCGAGCGCCTCTCAAATGGTCGGCTCATTTCGCGTCTTGCGGACGGCAATCGCCGTTTCGATGTGGTCCTGCGCCTCGATGATCGCATGCGCACCACCGATCGGCTCTCGGATTTGCTGATCGAGACTCCGCGCGGCTGGATACCCTTGCAACAGATCGCCGAGGTCAGAGAGACCGACGGCCCCAATCAGATCTTGCGCGAGAACGGCCGGCGGCGGATCGCCGTATTCGCGAACTCGGATGGGTCGCGCGACATGGCGGCGATCGTTGCCGACTTGCGGAGCGTGCTTGCGACCGCCACCTTGCCGCAAGGGTACTTCACGAGCCTTGAAGGGACATTCAAGGCACAAGAAGAAAGTATGCGTACGATCGGATTGCTCTCGCTCGTCTCGCTCGCCCTGATCTTTACGATTCTCTACAGCCGCTACCGCTCCGCGATCTTCACGCTCATCATCATGTCGAGCGTACCGCTCGCCCTCATCGGCTCCGTTGCGGCCCTGTGGTGGGCCGGCCAGCCGCTGTCCGTGGCCAGCATGATCGGCTTCATCACGCTTGCTGGCGTCGCCACCCGAAACGGCATTCTGAAGATCAGTCATGCCATCAATCTGGCGATTCGTGAGCGCATCGCTTTCGGTGAAGAACTTGTCATGCGCGCAAGCCTCGACCGATTGACGCCCGTTCTCATGACCGCCCTTTCGGCGGGCGTCGCCCTTCTGCCGCTGATGATCGATCCACATGCCGCCGGCAAGGAAATCCTCTACCCCGTTGCAATCACGATTTTTGGGGGACTTGTCAGCGCGACGATCCTCGATGCTCTGCTCACGCCGGTCCTGCTGTTGCGTTTCGGGAAGGTGCCGCTCGAGCGGCTGGTTGCCGCGGCAGCCGAACTTCCGCCTGGCAAGGCGGCACGAGAACCCTCGGCACAACCTTCTGAAGTCTACTGACCATCGCCAACGGAGGCTTCCATGATCACGCCCCGATCACTTGCGGCCAACGCGCTGATCCTTCTGCTGACCTTTGCTACACCTCTTTTCGCACACGAAGCCGGCAAGGGTCGCAATGGCGGCTGGCGCGTCGACGCCGGCAAGTACCACGCTGAGCTCGTCGTCGACGGCTCGACCAGCGTCGCAGTGTATCTCAGCGACGCCGACGACAAGCCGATATCTGCCGCCGGCTTCAAAGCAACCGCAATCCTCGTACTCAACGGCAAGTCCACACGCATCGAGCTCACACCTGCAGGGGGTTCCAAGATGACCGGAACGGCGCCAGCCCCCGTGCCGGCGAGGGTCAAGGGCATCGTGCAACTCACCGCACCCAGCGGTGAGACGGCGCAGGCCAAGTTCTAGCTGCACTGCTCTCGGCCTGGGGCGCGATTCACGGCCCTTCTGCGGGCAACCGTGACCGAGACGCATGTGACCTCCCACAGTCCCGAGGGAGCGCCACCGTGCGCGATCGCCTCTTTTAGCGACCCGAGCCAACCTCGTTTCGGACCATGTCCGCGCCCGCGACCAGCGCCACTGGGGAGGCCCTGGAGAAAAGGCATTCCCGCGCTGCTCGCCGGCTGGCCCCCGAGGCCTCCCTGCGACGAACGCCACCCCTTGCCGCCTGCACGACGTCCCGGGACGCTGCCCCGCCTTTTCAAAGATGGGCCGCCGACCGAGTCCGTCTCTTAGGGGCTGCGGAACACTAGAAGCAACTTTTTGGTGGACTTTGTAGATCAAGTCCGTTCGTGGTTGGTGGAGCCGAGGGGGATCGAACCCCTGACCTCGTGAATGCCATTCACGCGCTCTCCCAGCTGAGCTACGGCCCCAAACCGGATGGGATACGGCGCGCCCGGCGCGCAGTGCGCCGCCTAACTAGAGGCTGTCAAAGCCAAGCGCAAGCACATTGTGCTTCCGACCCCGCTGGCCGCAACCATTGGCCGCCTCAATCGCAGGGTGCCGGTCGCGCCCGCCGTCTCCCGATTCACTCGGCGCTGACCGGGTCGATGCCTCATGTCGGCCGCGGGCCTAGACTTCCTCGTCGCCCTCCGGCGCCGTGCCGCCGATGATCCCGGACATGTCGCCGCTTTCGTCCTCTTCCGTGACGAGGAAGGTTTCCTCATCGCCCGCAGCGACTTCTTCGCCCGCCTCCTCGACTTCCACAAGCACGTCATCGCCCTCGACAACAACGTCCGGGACAGCTCCGGCAGCGACTGGCGCCACGTAATCGGGACGTTTGGCCCCTCGCCGCCCGGCATCCGCCTCACCGGCGCCGGCCGCCGGTGCAACGGGGACGACGAACACGGAGCTGCAAATCGGACAGGTGATCGGGTCTCGGTTCAGGTCGTAGAAACGGGCGCCGCAGGAAGAATTCTGACAGGTCCGTTTCGTCCCGCGTTCGGCTCTTGCTGCCATCGGGGAAACCTCTTTTGTTCTGCTGGTGAGCTCGCGGAGCCTATGACACGAGGTTGCGCAGGCTGTCAAAGCCAATCCGGCATGGCCGCCTGGCTCGCTTCGACGCGGTGCGACGCCGCTTGGCGCTTGGCCGCCAAGCGGCCAGGCATTCCGCAGGTCTCACGTTTCAGCGCAAAATCCTGCTCTCCTAGGCAAGGCCCGATCCGCTGTTCAACTGATCGCTGCGGGCGAAGGCTCCAGGCCCGGAGCCGATGTGGTCTCCGACGGTTTTCCGTCCAGTTTTTCCTGCCGGCTTGGCCTAACGAGACAACTTTGCCTGTCAACAAGACACTGGTCTCCGTCCACGTCGATGGTGCCGCGGCGAAGGTGGCTCGAATTCAAGGGTCTTCTTCAAGACAAGGAGGCCGCGCCTGCGAGACCCGGACAGTGATTTTCTGACTCGGATTCACAGACGAAGGCAGGCAACACTCCAGATGGAACGGGTCGCCCGTTTCCCGCCCTCCAGGCGGAAAAAGAGGTCCTCGAGCTGACCTTGCCGAGAAACACTCGCCAGGACGGCAGAGACGCTCCCGCCTACTTGCGTTAGAAGCCGATGAACGAAAATGGGAAAAGAGCTGAGGGCAGAGACATGGCGCGCCCTGTCATTGCCTTGCATATTCTGGCGCATTCGCATAGAAGCCGCGGGCCACACGATGTCCGTCACGGGACTTTGCGCGAGCGCGGCTTGAGGAGCACTGCATCAAACGGCCCCCTTGTGCGCGATGACCGCCCGAGCACAGACCGGGGACGTGAAGGGTTAGGAGAGGTGGCAGAGTGGTTGAACGCACCGCACTCGAAATGCGGCAGGCTGGGTGACTGGTCTCGGGGGTTCGAATCCCCCCCTCTCCGCCACTCCCGCGACCGGCGTGACTTTGGCACGCCGTCTTGGCGCGCGAGACTGCGGGTACCAGGGTCGCTCTCAGCAACCCGGCGGACATGGAAGTATCAGGCCAAGTTTCCGACCAGTCGGTCTCCCGCGCTCGGCGCGCCAGACCGGCTGAAGATTGCCCGTCGTCTCCCCACTCCTTCCGTATGCGATCGGCGCGCCATTCCTGCGTGCCTGGGGCGACCACCATCGGCAAAGCCAAGACCCACGGCCATTCGGATCGGCACAGCGGCGAAGTCACCGGATTTTTTCATCCTGATCCCTGACGCATGCCGTCACGTGAGATCTTGAGGCGGCGCTTCCAGAAGGCGGAGACCATGCTCCGCCTCATGCCGTCGCCTCCTGCCCGATGCCACCGCGAAGCGCACCGGCTGCCACATTGCGCCAGAGTACAGCGTGATCTTCGGGTAGCGCCCGGCTGTTCGGCATCGACAACCACAAGCGCAGAAGCAGACGGTCGCGCCCCGTGCTTCGATCATCCTCGAACGGCGTCCGGCCATGGTAGGTGACGTGCGAGTTGAGGAATTGGATGTCGCCCGGCTCAAGCGTCATTTCAAACGCCAGTTCCTTCGCGAGATCGAGCAGCATGTCGAGCGCCTCTCGCAAGGCCGGCGACATCTTCGGCACACCCGGCACCGACTGGGCCGCCTCGATGTAGGTCAGCGAGAAGTGGCTGGTGAAGCGGCCGTTTCGAACGCCGAAAACTGGCAATGGATAGACGTCTTCGGCGCGGTCCGACTCTTCGCCGTGACGGCTTCGGTAGCACGGCTCGAAAAGCACTGCGGCAAGGTCGGGCCGCCGCCTCAGCATTTCATTCATCACGGCAACCGAGCTGCAGATCAGGCTCACGCCGCCTTTCGCCGCCTGCCGCACGCACAGGAGGCCGACAACGTCCGTGCGGTCGGTATGAAAGCGGAGCGCGCCGTTGGTGAGCGTACGCGCATAGGATGAAAGGAACGGCTTGCCGTCTTGCATCCGCAGCGAATCGATCTGTCCATAGCGCCTGCCAACGTCCGAACCTTCATCGCGGATGAGGCGCATGAGTTCACCGCGCCGGTTCTGAAACACGGGCGTCCCGAGTGCACAACCGAGACCGAAGTAGAGAATTCGCAGCTGCTCCTCGGAGTAGCGTTCGACCGGCAGACCGCGCAGCTTCATGAGTCCGCTGCCGTCCTCCAGCTCCTCCCGCACCTCGGCAACCAGGTCGGCAAGTCCTGGCAGCGGAAAATTCTCCCGGTTGATGTCGCGCCAATCGATTCGCGACGCCTCCGCTGCCGCAAGCGCGCGATCAAGCTCGTCAACCTCCGCGACCGTCAGATCGCGCAACCAACGGCTCGACTGGACGAGGTCCCGGCCGGTCCACGCACATGGGCCCTCGATGGGTTCCGGATTCTGCATGTATGCACCCGTTGACTGTCGCTTCATGAGGACGCGGCCAGACGACACGCCGCCGAGATTGTCCCGGCCCGCCGCTTGCATCGAACCAAATTGGACCGCGGCAGGCAACGTCAGCCGCAATGCTGCATCTCAAGCAGGGGCCGGCAGCGCTCCCCCGCCTGCATCACCTGGGCCAGCGGCGGTCATTCTCGCGTCCTGGGGGCTTCCCTTGCAGCAACGCTGCGATAAGGTCCAACCAGCGATCGATGCGACGAAGGAGACTGCGATGGCGAGTCATGCGACTGGCGACGGAGGTATCCCGCCGCGGGATGCCGGCAAACGGGGACTGAAGCGGGTTATGACGCTCGGTGGCGCCTACGGTACGCGCAACTATACGGTCAAGGACCTGCGCGACCAGAAAGGCAAGCGCGTCCTGGTTGAGACCCTGCCCTTCTCGCCCGAGGAGGCGGCGGCCGCCGAGGAGGCCGGCATCGACACCATGAAGGTGCGCTTTGATCCGAAGGCGCCGCAGCTCGCAGCCGAGATCCGGCGGGCTGCGCCCAACACCTTCATGGCCTTCTCCGTCCCGCTTGTTGCTGCGGCGAGCCCCGTCGAAGCCGTTCGCCTCGGCTACGACGCCATGGCGCTCGGTGCCGACGCCATCATGTGCCAATGGAGCCCGCGCTTCGTCGAGGCCGCGGCCGAGGCTGGCATCCCCGTGCAGGGCCACGCCGGCCTGGTACCGCGCAAGAGCACGTGGACGGGTGGACTGCGCGCCGTCGGCAAGACGCTCGATGAGGCCTTGAAGATCTATCGCGACATCAAGGCGCTCGAGAATGCGGGAGCATATGCGGTCGAGGTCGAGGTCATCCCGGAGGAGCTGCTGCGCGAGATCAGCAAGCGGACGAGCCTGCTCACCTCCTCGATCGGCGGCGGCGGTGGCGGCGACATCCAGTTCCTCTTTGCCGACGACATCCTTGGCAACAATCCTCCGCCTTATCCGAGACACTCCAAGCAATACCGCCACATCTACAAGATGAAGGAGGCCATGCAGCGCGAGCGCGTTGCAGCGTTCAAGGAGTTCATCGACGATGTGCGCAGCGCCCGATTCCCTGAAGGCCAGCATGTCATCAAGGCGCCGCCCGATCTGATTGAGAATTTCCTCGCTGCCGCTGAAAGGGAAAGCAAGTAATCCGGCCGCCACTCAGCGTGGCACGCTCCTCACCGCAAACGGACATGTGAACGGGACGCGGGCGCGTCTGCCAACTAGGTTGCCGTCGAGCCGGCATGCCGGCGGCGCGCACGCGTGATCGTGGAACCGCGTCAGCTTCCAGGCACGATGCCCGACGGTAACGCCTGGACGTGCGCCGCGATGTGACCGGGCTGCGTCAGCCAAATCTCGTCGCGATGCGCCAGGATGTGCTTCATGACTCGCCGCAGCTGTCGCAGGCGGAATGGCTGCCCGAGAATGAACGTGTGCAGGACGAAGGGACAGACGAGAGCTTGACCCTTCCGCGACTGCTCGAGCATCTCGTCAAATTGGTCGATCCAGACTTCAGCCAGCTGATGCGCCGTATGGTGGCGAAACACCATCATCGGAGAATCGTTGGTCTCAACGGGATAGGGCATGTTGAGAATTCGTCCGCCGCGCGTGCGCATCCAGATCGGCTGATCGTCGAGCGGCCAGTCGCATTGATAGAGGTAACCGGCTTCCTGCAGGAGATCGAGCGTGACCTTGCTTTGTGACAGCCACGGGCTCATCCAGCCTTTCGGCCTCTCGCCAGTGAACTTGGCGATCACGCCGGTCGCCTCTGCGATGAGCCGCGCCTCGTCCTCCTCGAAGAAGTCGCCCTGCCGTTCGGCGTTGGTGCGGCCATGCGCGACGAATTCGTCGCCACGCTTGAGCATCCGCTCGCCGATCTCTGGATGATACTCGAGAACCATTGAGTTGATGTTGTGGGCGAGCGGACAGCCGAGTTCGTCGAAAAGATCGAACATGCGCCAGATGCCGACCCTGTTTCCATAGTCTCGCCAGGCATAGTTGCGCTGAGATTGCGGCGCTGTGCCGGTCGCGCTGTCTGACCCGAGCCCCGCTCCGAAGGCGAAATACTCGATGTTGTTGCAGAAGTAGACGGCGAGCCTCTTCCCGCCCGGCCAAGTGTAATCGCGGCGCTTGGAGATAGGCACGTAATCGTAGCGATTGTGAGCCGGAAGCTTCATCGGCTGGCGTCCTTCCAGGGTCCGCCGGGGGACAGCGGACCGCCCCAAAGTGTTGCCTTGACGCGGGAGCCTGTCAAACGATCGGCCGCCTGCCCCATGAGCACCGGACTGCTATTGGCGAGGCCGCGAATAGGGTCCACTATGCCGATGTTCGGGGCAAACGGGAGGACGCGATGAAGTTCGGTCTTCGATACTGCAACACCGGCCGCTACGTCGATCCCGGCGAAGCCGTGGCGCTTGCGCAGGCCGCGGAAGAGGCCGGCTTCGAATCGTTGTGGACCGTCGAGCACACCGTGGTCCCGGCTGGCTACGGCTCGACCTATCCCTACGACACCAGCGGCCGCATGGCGGGCGGAAAGGACGACATCCCGCTTCCCGATCCGCTCATCTGGATGGCTTACGTGGCTGCCGCGACCAAACGCGTCAAGCTTGCAACCGGCATTCTCATTCTTCCCCAGCACAACCCAGTCGTAGTGGCAAAGCAGGTCGCGACGCTCGATCATCTGTCGAATGGCCGCGTCCTCCTGGGCGTCGGAGTGGGCTGGCTGAAGGAAGAGTTCGATGCCCTGGGCGTGCCCTTCGAGGAACGGGGCAAGCGCACCGACGAATACATTGAGGCCTTGCGGGTCCTTTGGGGGGCGGAGCGACCGAGCTACAAGGGCCGTTTCGTGACGTTCAAGGACGCCTACTGCCGGCCTCAGCCCGTCAACAAGTCTGTTCCGATCATCGTTGGCGGACACTCAGAGGCTGCCGCTCGGCGGGCGGGTCGGCTTGGCGACGGCTACTTCCCCCCGCGCGGGGCTCCCTCCGACCTGATCGCGATCGCGCGCAAGGCGGCACTCGATTCCTGCCGCGATCCTGCCAAGCTTGAGATAACGGCAAGCCTGCCGGCATCTTTCGACGAGATTCCGGCGCTCGCCGCAGCGGGCGTGACGCGACTTTTGGTTCCCGCTTCCGGGATGGCGGGCCTTCCCGTCGTCGTGCGCGGACCCGAGGACGTCAAGAAGTGGCGGGACACGTTAGAGCGGTTTGCAGCCGTTTGAACCTCGCTTTCACTCCGGGCTGCGCCGGCAACCACCTATTTGCCGCACTTGAGCGGCAGACCGCCCTCGGGCATCCATGACCTGCCCACGCGGGCGATTGTCGATGACCGGGCACAGGTGGACGTTGTGGCGCGACGAGGCAGTCTAGAGGACGAGGTCAACCCGATCGGCGCGGTTCGCAGATCCGGCAACCTGCGGCCTTTGCTGGCTCTGCGCCCGTACCTGTTTCGGCATCCGGGGATGATCGCGCTTGCGGCGCTGGCCCTCGTCACGTCGGCCGCCGCCATGCTGAGCTTGCCTGTCGCCGTCCGCCACATGATCGACGACGGCTTCTCGAGCGCCGACCGCGCCACAATCGATAAGGCATTTCTGGCGCTGATCGGGATCGGAGCGATCATCGCGCTTGCGAGCTCGACGCGTGCCTATTGCGTGAACTGGCTCGGAGAGCGTGTCGTCGCCGACCTTCGCGCTGCCGTTTTCGAACATCTTACGACGTTGGCGCCGTCCTTCTTCGAGCGGAACCACTCGGGCGAGATCATGAGTCGGCTTGCTGCCGACACCACCCAGGTGAAGGCGGCTGCGGGCACCGCCGTGAGCCAGGCCGTTCGGAATGCGATCATGCTGGTCGGCGCGGTCGCGATGATGTTCGTCACCAGTGCGCGGCTTTCCGTGCTCGTTCTCCTCGCGATCCCGCTGATCGTTTTTCCGCTGATGGCCTACGGTCGCGCGGTTCGCCGTCTGTCGAGAGCGGCCCAGGACACGCTTGCCGACGCAACCGCCTACGCGTCTGAGAACCTCGCGGCGGTACGGACCATGCAAGCCAGCACCAACGAGCCCGAGGTGATTCGCCGCTACCGCAATGCCGTCGAGCGCGCGTTCGATGCCGCACGCTCGCGTCTTCTGGCGCGGTCGGGCCTGACCGCGGTGACGATTTTTCTTGTCGTCGCCAGTATCGTCGGCGTGCTCTGGCACGGGGCAGGGCTGGTCGTGCGCGGCGACATATCCGGTGGGACCCTGAGCCAGTTCGTACTCTACGCGATGTTCGCAGGCGGCGCGTTGGCCGAGCTGGCAGAGGTCTGGGGAGAAGTGCAGCAGGCCGCTGGCGCAGCCGAGCGACTCTCCGAACTGCTCGCTGAGCCGCCAGGCATCGTTTCGCCTGCCGCCCCGCGCCCGCTGCCGACGCCGCCGCAAGGCCGGATCGAATTTCGGGGCGTCACTTTTCGATACACAGCCGAGCCGTCGCCTCCGGCGATCAATCAGCTCGATCTCACGATCGAGCCGGGGGAGACTGTCGCCATCGTCGGGCCTTCCGGCGCCGGCAAGAGTACGCTGTTTGCGCTATTGCTACGTTTCTACGACCCGACACGGGGCGTGATCGCGATCGACGGGGTTCCCATCGCGGAGGCGAGACTTCGCGAGCTTCGCTCGCGTATCGCTCTGGTCCCACAGGACATCGCGCTGTTCGCCGACACGATCGCCGAGAACATCCGCTATGGAGCGCCCTCCGCCAGCGATGAAGAGGTCCGCAGAGCCGCCGCAGCAGCGCAAGCAGACACCTTTATCCGCGCGCTGCCGCAAGGTTATGCGACGCGCCTCGGAGAGCGGGGCATCACCTTGTCTGGCGGCCAGCGCCAACGGATCGCCATTGCGCGCGCGATCTTGCGAAATGCTCCCATCCTGCTTCTCGATGAGGCGACGAGCGCCCTGGATGCGGAAAGCGAAGTGGCGGTGCAGCGCGCGCTCGAGCGCGTTATGCGCGGCCGCACCACACTTGTGATCGCGCATCGCTTGGCGACGGTGCAGAAAGCCGACCGGATTGTCGTTCTGGATCAGGGTCGGCTCGTCGAGCAGGGCACGCACGACGAGCTAATTCGCGCTGGCGGACTTTATGGCCGGCTCGCCGACCTGCAGTTCGGCCTGTCTCGTAACGCCGCGGAATAGCAGCCGCCAGTTACTGTGTCCCGTTCGACAGCCATTGGGCTCGTGCCAGGGGCCCAGAGTCCCCAAGCATCATCGATGTCTGCGACCGCATCACCAGAGGCTGTGCCGCGCCGGAAGCGCGGCACGCATGGCTGCGGCGTCCGGTCGGACCCCTCACTCCGCCTTGATCCCGGCCTCTCTGATGATCTTGCCGTAACGCTCGAAATCGTTCTTCATCTGAGTTGCGAGCGCGTCCGGCGGACCAGCGGTCGGCCTCAGGGCAACCTTCCGCAGGATATCTGCCATCTCCTTGTCTTCTTTGGCGATCTTGGTCATCTCGGCCGCCAGCTTGTTCACGATGGCATCGGGTGTTCCGGCCGGTGCGAACACCCCAAACCAGCCGAAAAGATCGATCGCGGGATACTTTTCGCTGATAAGCGGCACGTTCGGATAGTCGGGATGACGCTCCCTGTCGGCTATTGCCAGCAATTTGACCTTTCCGCTGGCGACGTGCGGAAACGTGTTCGGATCGGCGTGTAGTTGGACGACCCCAGCAAGAAAGTCGGCAAGGGATTCGCCGCCGCCGCGGTAGGGCACATGCAGGATGTTGACGTCGGCCGCGCGCTTGAACATCTCGGCGAAGATATGCCCCATCGAGCCGACCCCCGCCGTCCCCCAGCTGAACTTGCCAGGATTGGCCTTGAGGTGCGCGACGACCTCCTCGACGGAGTTACCTGGCAACGAGGGATGCACCGCGAAGAGCAGCGAGCCGGCGGTTAGCATCGTCACCGGCTTGAGGTCCTTGAGCGGATCATAGGGCGTCTTCCTCAGATGCGGAAGGATGACCATGCTGAGTGCAGGCGTAATTCCGAACGTGTAGCCATCCGGGGCAGCCTTCATCACTGCCTCGAGCCCGATGGCACCGGACGCGCCGCCTCTATGCTCCAGCACGAACTGCTGACCGAGCGACTTCGACAGCCGCTCCGCATATGGCCGCATGGAGTTGTCGGCGGAGCCGCCGGGCGCAAAATTGACGATGACCTTGACCGTCTGTTTGGGCCAGCCCGCTGCGTCCTGCGCGAAAGCCTTGACGCCGACAAACAGGGCGGCACCTGCAACGAAGAAGGCCGCGGCGGCCTTGGGCAACTGACGAACCATGTTTCTCTCCCTGCTGATGCCGTGCGCACCATCGTTGTTAAAGATGATCGGATGCACTTCGGCTGCCGCAACGTTACAGGAGGGCCCGGCTACTGACAAACCGCTCACTCGCTGCCGGCAGGAGTCCCGCGGACAGGCAGAAGTCTGGGCGGCGTCACTCCAATCCGAAGTAGCCGAGAATGAACCGCTCGTAGACTCGTGTCAGCGTTTCGAGGTCGGCAATCGGCACTCGCTCGTCGATGGCATGGATGGTCTCGTTGACGAGCCCGAATTCGATAACCGGGCAGTAGGCTTGGATGAACCGCGCATCCGACGTGCCGCCGCCGGTGGTTAGCGCCGGCTCCCGCCGAAGCTCGTCCCTGACGGCGCGCCGCATTGTGTCGACAAGCGGGCCCGGCTTTGTGAGGAAGACGTCGCCTGTACCGGAAAAGCTGACATCGCAACGCGCATGCACCTCGCGGGCCGCCGCCTGACACTGCTCGCGGACCCATTGCTCGATCGTCGGGCGCCGCCAGAGATCGTTGTAGCGTATGTTGAATTTCGCCCGAGCCTCCGCCGGAATGACATTGGTCGCCGTATTCGGAGCCGAGATCACGGTGACCTGCAGGCTCGACGGCTCGAAATTCGCGGTGCCCTGGTCCAGGGAAGTGAACGAAAGCCGGTCGATGATCCGCGCCAGTTTCGGCACGGGATTCTCCGCGAGATGGGGATAGGCAGCATGCCCTTGTTTGCCATGTACGACGACCTCGCCGTTGAGCGAGCCGCGCCGGCCGATCTTGATCTCATCGCCGAGTGCCCTGGGGTTCGACGGCTCGCCTACGATGCAGGCGTCCATCACCTCCCCCTTGTCGCGCATCCACTCGAGAACCTTCATGGTGCCGTTGATCGAGGGGCCTTCCTCGTCTCCCGTAATGAGGAGGCTGATCGACATGTCAGGGCGCGCGCGGTATTTCGCGAGCACGCGCAGTGTCGCGGAAACAAAACAGGCGATTGCCCCCTTCATGTCGACAGCGCCGCGACCGTAGAGGACGCCGTCGTGGATTTCGGCTCCGAAGGGGGGGCGCGTCCAGGCAGATTCGTCGCCGGCCGGGACCACATCGGTATGTCCGGCAAAGCACAGATTCGGCTGCCCGCGACCGAACCGAGCATAGAGGTTGTCGACATCGGGAGTTCCAGGCGTCGACATCAGCAGGCGATGGCACGCGAAACCCGCTGGCTTCAACACGCTTTCGAGCAGCGATAGCGCGCCGCCCTCCGCCGGCGTCACCGATGGGCATCGGATCAGGGCTTGTGTCAGGGCGACTGGATCGTGGCCGGAGATCGACATGCTGAGGCGCAATCCCGTGAGTGTGGAGATCGGAACGTATCTGGCAGATGTAGCAGCCAAAGGCTAGGCTTCCGCGCCGCAAGCGGCAGCGGCTTGGCAAAGAGTCCACCCATCATGAGCGCCCAACGCATCGCGGTATGGCTTCTTGCTGCGGTGATCGGTTTTGCCTGGCGGAACGCTGCCTTCGGTGAAGAGGGTGCAGTGTCCCGGGATGAAGCGACGCGCATCCTCGCGCATGGACCGTGGCCCATGCCATGGACTCCCGACCCGAGCAATCGCGTCTCCGGCAACCGGCGCGCCGCTGACCTCGGGCGCAAGCTGTTCTTCGATGAAGGGCTGTCGCAGTTCGGTGCACTGTCATGCGCGAGCTGTCATAAGCCGAGGCTCGCCTGGTCCGACGGACGATCGCAAGCCGCCAGCGCCGCCGGCCTCGAACGCAATACGTTGTCGCTTTTCAATGTCCGTCACATGCGCTGGCTGGGGTGGGACGGAGCGGCGGATGCCCTGTGGGCGTACAGCTTGCGCCCACTTCTTGACGCCCGTGAGATGGCGGCCTCCGCCGACCATGTCCGCAATCGGCTGGTCCGATCGCGCGAACTTGCCAAGGCATATGCCGGCGTTTTCGGCGAAGCACCTTCAATGCACGCCCCAGAAGAAGCCCTCGCGAATGCTGCCAAGGCGCTTGCGGCCTTTCAGGAAGGCATCACGACCGCGCGCTCGCCCTTTGACGCCTTCCGCGATGCGCTGGCGGCAAACGACCGCGCCGCGTCGCGCCGCTATCCGGACGCGGCCCTGCGCGGCCTCCGGATCTTCATTGGGAAGGGCAGCTGCAGCGCCTGCCACTCCGGACCGATGTTCACGAACGGCGAGTTCTACAACATCGGCGTCCACAACGCTTCTGAACGCAAGACCGCGGATTCCGGCCGCGAAGGCGGCCTCAAGAAGCTGCGCGAAGCCCCCTTTGCTCTCATGAGGTCGGCGCACGACGACAGCCGAGGCAAGGCTGCGGCGACGCCTTCGACGCACCCGACAGATGAACGCCGGCACCCCGCGTTCGGCGCCTTCAGAGTGCCGTCATTGCGAAATGTTGCGCTGACTGCCCCCTACATGCACGACGGCAGCATGGCCACGCTCGACGATGCCGTTCGGCACTGTAGTCATCGCACCGCCGATCAGCCGGGTGCGGTGGAAGAGAGGATCGAGCGCCGCTTTCCGTTCACGAAGGATGAAATCGCCGACTTGGTTGCCTTCCTGCGCAGTCTTACGGCGGCGCAGGCCGGTTCCCTCCGGCGCGGCAGATGACGCTCGGTGCCTTCCAATCTCGGTCACCGTGGAATGTCACTTGACCGGAAGCTTGAGCACCGCCCGGCCCCGGCCCGCCTCCCTCAGCGCGACCCGGCGCCAGAACACATGGAAGGCAGTCAGCCCGGCGAGGCTGACCGCCTCCCAATCACTCGCGACGGAGAGGAGAGGAACCGCCGATCAGCTCTTGGCCTCGAGCTGCTTCGCAGCTCCGGTCCCAATGCTGATGACGCGCGGCTTGAGACGCTCGGGCACGTTTCGCACGAGCCTGATATTGAGCAAACCGTCCTTCAGTTCGGCGCCGGTCACCTCGACATGGTCGGCGAGCTGGAAGCGCCGCTCGAACGCCCGGGTGGCAATGCCGCGATAAAGGAACTTGCGCTCCTTGTCCTCGGCGTTCTTGGCCCCTGAGACGGTCAATGTCTGCTCTTTGACCTCGATCTTGAGCTCGTTCTCGGAGAAGCCGGCGACCGCCATCGAGATGAGGTAGTCATTCTCACCCACCCGCTCGATGTTGTAGGGCGGATACGCGGGCATGTCGGATTCAAAGCCCGAGATGCTGTCGAGCAGCTGAGCCAATCGGTCAAAGCCGACCGTTGAGCGATAGAGAGGGGACAGATCAAAGGGTCGCATCACGAGTCCTCCTGAAAAAGCGACTTGTGCACATGCCGTCCCGTTCGGGCCCGGCGAAGTGTCTGCCACAGCCAACCGAAGGCCTGCGGCAGCTTTTGACTTAGGAGCCCTCCGCGCCACTTCAAGAGGGAAAAACTGGCTGCCGAACCTCGCAGTGAATAGAGACGCAGGTCGACCCTTCATCAGTCATCGGAGTTGTCGCAAATGCCCGTTGGCAGTCCGTCGATACTGTATGCGTTATGCTCGCGCTGATAGGCCTCGAGACCGTCTGGGCCCTTTGCCTCGGCCCAGCGCAGGAGACCGTCCCGCTCCCCCCTGTACTCGAACAGCGGCACCCCGAAGCCACAGGACGTTTGAACAAGGTCCAAATCCATCCGTACGATCTGCCGTGCGCCGACCGGCGCGCGCCCGTCGAAGGCAGCGTCAAGCACCGACTGGTAGCCTGCGCCGCCGCGCCCGAGAACCCGCCCCTGACCGTAAAGGCGGAGGATCAAGGGCGGCCCTGCGAACTCGCAGAGCATGATCGTCATCCGTCCGCCGGCCCGTGCGTGAGCAGCCGTCTCGTTGCCGCTCCCTGTCAGATCGAGATAAGCGACCGATCGCGGTCCAAGAACGCGAAGATGGTGGGTACTGCGTGGCGACAGGTTGACGCGGGTGCCCGGAGCTGCGCTGGCGACGAAGAAGATATGCTGGCGTTTAATGAAGGCCCTGTGCTGCGCTTCGAGCATCGCGAATTGCTTGGCCATTGGGTTGCCCCCTCCCTTGCGACCGGCGCGGTTCGCCCATCGCACCTGCGCACCCTATGACATGCGCCCCGTCATTGCGATGGCGCAGTCGGCCTTCGGCCGGCGGAGCCCGCGAGATCCGATCAGCCGATGCGCGCGGGCACGAGAGGGTCATGTCCAAAATCGCCAGCCGGCAGAGCAAGCCCTGCGCTTGACGCCGCTGGCGCCCCTCGCTCAGTGTGTCGGCACTATAGGAGTGTCGACGAGCCAGGGACTGAAGAGACGACGCATGAGCGAGCCCACAGTTGCGACGTCCGTCCCGCCCGCCGATGAGATCAAAACCACGACATGTTACATGTGCGCCTGCCGCTGCGGCATCCAGGTGCATCTCAAGAATGGCAAAGTCCGCTACATCGATGGCAACCGCAACCACCCGGTCAATCGCGGTGTGATCTGCGGCAAAGGCTCGGCCGGGATCATGCAGCATTATGCGCCGTCCCGCCTCAAGGCGCCGATGAAACGGGTCGGGCCGCGTGGCTCGGGCGAGTTCAAGGAGATCAGCTGGGACGAAGCTCTGGCGACTGCAACCGAATGGCTGGGTGCAGTTCGCGCGAGCGACCCGAAAAAACTCGCATTCTTTACCGGTCGCGACCAGTCGCAGTCATTGACTGGCTGGTGGGCGATGCAGTTCGGAACGCCGAATTTTGCCGCACATGGCGGCTTCTGTTCGGTCAACATGGCGGCCGCCGGCATCTATACCATCGGCGGCTCATTCTGGGAGTTCGGCGAACCGGATTGGGACCATACGAAATACTTCATGCTGTTCGGCGTAGCTGAGGACCACGCGTCGAATCCCATCAAGATCGGTCTCGGCAAATTGAAGGCACGCGGCGCCAAGATCGTCGCCATCAACCCCGTCCGCACGGGCTACAACGCGATCGCCGACGAATGGATCGGCATCAAGCCCGGCACCGATGGCCTGCTCGTTGGCGCGCTCATCCACGAGTTGCTGCGCACCAGTAACGTCGATCTCGAATATCTCGTGCGCTACACCAACGCCCATTGGCTGGTCGCCCGAGCGCCTCAGTCCAAGGACGACGGCCTTTTCATTCGGGATTCCGAGGGCAAGCCGATGTGCTGGGACAAGACCAGCAACGCAGCCTGTCGCGCGGACCTGACGAACATCGCGCCCGCTCTCGTCGGCGAGCACCGCCTGCCGGACGGTCGCGTCGCAGTGCCGGCATTCCAGCTCCTGGCGGAACGCTTTCTCGCGAGGGACTACGCGCCAGACACCGTCTCCGGGGAATGCGGCGTGCCGGCGGACACGATCCGCCGCCTTGCCGCGGAGATGGCCGAAGTCGCGTTCCGGCAGCCGGTCACGCTGCCGATCCGGTGGACCGATTGGGCCGGCCGCGAGCACGAGAGCGTGACCGGCCGCCCGCTCTCCATCCATGCCATGCGCGGCATCTCCGCCCACTCAAATGGCTTCCACACCTGCCGGATGTTGCACATCCTGCAGATCTTGCTCGGAACAATCGACGTGCCGGGCGGCTTTCGCTACAAGGCGCCGTTTCCGCGACCAGCCCCGCCGGGAGCGCGCCCGGCGGGTAAGCCCGAGCAGATCAGGCCGGGCTCCCCGCTTCCCGCGATGCATCTGGGCTTCGTGCATGGGCCGGAGGATCTTTTGATCGACAAGGAAGGCCGCCCGACCCGAATCGACAAGGCGTTCTCCTGGGACGCGCCGCTTGCCGCACATGGCCTGATGCACCTTGTCGTCACGAACGCCGCGAAAGCTGATCCTTACGCGATCGACGTCCTGTTCATGTACATGGCGAACATGGCGTGGAATTCCTCCATGAACATCGCCGCCACATTGGAGTATCTGACTGCGAAGAACCCGGACGGCACCTACAAGATTCCCAAAATCATTTACTCTGACTCCTACGCTTCCGAGATGGTGGCCTACGCCGATCTCATCCTGCCCGATACGACATACCTCGAGCGCTACGACTGCATCTCACTCCTCGATCGTCCGATTTCCGAAGCCGATGGACCGGCCGATGCCATTCGCCATCCGATCGTCACGCCCGACCGCGACGTTCGCCCTTTCCAGGACGTGCTGATCGAGCTTGGCGCACGCCTGAAGCTGCCTGGCTTCGTCAATCCGGACGGGAGCCCCAAATATCCGGGCGGCTATCCCGACTACATCGTCAATCATGAGCGATCGCCGGGAATTGGACCGCTGGCCGGCTGGCGCGGCGCACGCGGGGACAAGTACGGCTTGGGCGAACCGAACCCACGCCAGATCGACCGATACATCGAGAACGGCTCGTTCTGTCTTCATCTCCTGGAGCCTGACCAGCGTTACCTGCGACATGCCAACAAGGCCTATCTCGATTTCGCCAGATCGGTAGGTTTTGTGCCGAACGCCGAACCGATTGTCCTTCAGATTTATGCGGAACCGCTGCAGAAGTTCCGCCTGGCTGCCCGTGGTCACGGGCCGATCACGCCGCCTCAATCGCATCGCCAGCGCCTCGAACGCTTCTTTGATCCGCTGCCGTTCTGGTATGCGCCCTTCGAAGGCGGCATGATCGACGATCGCGCTTATCCCATGCACGCCATCACGCAAAGGCCCATGGCTATGTATCACTCGTGGGGCTCGCAGAATGCGTGGTTGCGCCAGATTCACACGGCCAACCGGCTCTACATGCACCGCGACCGGGCCCGCGCCCTTGGGATCGAGGATGACGACTGGGTCTGGATCTCGAGCCACATTGGCCGGGTCAAAGCGCAGGTAAAGCTGATGGAAGGAGTCAACCCGGACACCGTCTGGACGTGGAATGCGATCGGCAAGCGCTCAGGCGCATGGGCCCTCGACAAGGAGGCACCCGAAGCGCGAGAGGGATTTCTGCTCAATCATCTGATCTCCGAGCTGCTGCCGCCGCAAGACGGCGGTTACCGCTACGCCAATGCCGATCCGGTGACCGGTCAGGCCGCCTGGTACGATCTGCGCGTTCGCGTCGAGAAAGCGCCAGCTGGCGAGGCCCACGAAAGCTGGCCACGCTTCGCCCCGCTCACGCTGCCGACGCCGCCACGCGACACACTCGCCGTGTCGGATTTCGGCATCGAGTTCAAGAAGGAGCGGCAATGACCGCGTTGCCTGCCACGACCGGGAGAAAGCTCGGTCTTGTCATAGACCTCGACACGTGCGTCGGCTGTCAGGCCTGCGCGACGAGCTGCAAGGAATGGAACACCGGCGGCTTTTCCGCGCCTCTCACAGACCAGGATCCGTACGGACGCGATCCGCACGGCGCCTGGCTCAATCGGGTTCACGCATATGAGTGCGGCGAGGGACGTGACTCGTTTACGGTCCACTTTCCGCGCTCCTGCCTCCACTGCGAGACGCCGGCCTGCGTGACTGTCTGTCCGACCGGGGCGAGCTACAAGCGCGCGGAGGACGGGATCGTTCTCGTCGATCCGCAGACGTGTATCGGCTGCAAGCTCTGCTCGTGGGCGTGTCCTTATGGAGCGCGCGAGTACGACTACGCCGACGGCATCATGAAGAAGTGCACGCTTTGCGTCGACCGCATCTACAATGAGCACTTGCCAGAGCAGGATCGCGTCCCGGCCTGCGTACGCGCCTGCCCGACGGGCGCGCGCCATTTCGGCGATTTGGGCGATCCGAACTCCGAAGTCTCCCAGCTCGTGAATCGGCGCGCCGGTTTTGACCTCCTGCCGGAGATGGGTTTCGGACCGGTCAACAAGTACCTGCCGCCGCGCCCGCGGCGAGACGCGACGAGTTCCTCGAGCCCGAGCGATGCTGGCGTCCCGCCACCCTCCGACGGCTCTCTCATGGAGTCGTTCTTTGCCTGGGCCGACAAGATGCTCTCCCGCTGAGGCGACCCCATGCATCCCGCGTATTCGGTCATCTTCTTCACGACAGCGTCCGGTGCCGGTTTCGGTCTTCTGGCATGGCTCTCGCTGTCGTTCCTGACGCGCCCGGTCGCATCCTCGCGCCCCTTTGTGCTGGCCGCATTCGGCATCGCCCTCTCCCTCGCCGTGCTGGGGCTCTTTGCCTCGACTTTGCACCTTGGTCGCCCCATGCGCGCCTGGCGGGCCTTCTCGCAATGGCGGACGTCCTGGCTTTCCCGTGAAGCCGTCGCCGCCGTGGCGACGCTTGTCTGCGGCACGCTCCTCGCGTTCACCGCGTTTCATGATATGGCGCCGCTGCTCCTGTCTCTCCTCGCGTTGCCAACGCTCGTGCTGGCGCTGGCGACCGTCTGGTGCACGGGGATGATCTACGAGTCGCTCCCCACCATCCGGGCATGGAGCCACTGGTTGACAACCGAGATTTATATCGTCCTGGCGCTCGTCTCGGGCTTGCTCGTGCTGACGGCGATTCTGGCTATCATGGGCTGGCTTCCACCTGCCGCGTCCCTGTTGTCAGCGGCGCTGCTCGCCCTCGCCGCGGTGATGAAAATGGTCTATTGGCATGGCATCGACAGCGCCCCGCGAACGCATACGGCTGAAGCCGCGACGGGGCTCGGTCGCTTCGGAAAGGTGCGTCCGCTGCTCGAGGCGCATACCCGGCCCAATTACGTCATGCGCGAGATGGGATATGTCGTGGCCCGCCGTCATGCCATGCGATTGCGCAGCCTCACCCTTCTGTTCGCATTCGCGCTGCCGATCGCCTTCATGCTGCTGATCTACGCCCTGCCGGTGGCTGCACCGGTCCTGGCTGTGCTTTCCGTTCTCTCCCACGCCGCCGGACTTCTGATCGAGCGCTGGCTGTTCTTCGCTGAAGCGCAGCATGTCGCAACCCTGTTCTATGGCGCAGACACGGCATAAAGGCCGAGCTCAGGCCCAGGTTCCGTCGTATTTCGCAGAGACGAACAGGCAGCGTAGCGCCCGGCACCATGACCGCGCGTCGGCACGCACAGAGGAGACCTCGATGCACCGCAGCCCGAATCGACCGATCGCATTCGCTGCAACCGCCGGCGGCTCGTCCGTCGACCTTGGACCCATGCCCGAGTGGAACCTCGACGACCTCTACACGGCGATGGACGCGCCCGAGCTCGCACGCGACCTCGCGCATGTCGAGGTCGAAGCAAGACGCTTCAAGGCGACATATCAGGGCAAGCTCACTGCCATGGGCAGGGATGGGGCCGCTCTCGCCGCTGCGATCGTCGCCTACGAGAACCTGTCCGACGTCATGGGCCGTCTCGGCTCCTATGCCGGGCTGCTCTATTACGCCAACATGGCCGACCAGACTCGTGCGAAGTTCTTTGGCGACGTCCAGGAGAAACTCACGAACGCGTCGGCCGAGCTTCTTTTCTTCGAGCTCGAGCTGAACAAGATTGAGGACTCCGATCTCGCCCTGGCGCTGGCGGCCCCGCAATTGGCCAAGTACCGCCCATGGCTGGAGGACTTGCGCAAGGAGAAGCCCTACCAACTCGACGAGCAACTCGAGAAGCTGTTCCTAGAGAAGAGTCAGACTTCGCGCGCCGCATTCGACCGCCTCTTCAACGAAACGATGACTGCGCTGCGCTTCGATGTGGCAGGAGAACCGGCTCCACTACCTCTTGAGCCGACGCTGAACTTCATGATGCACCCCGATGGGAGCAAACGGCGGGCCGCCGCCGAGGCCCTGGCCAAGGTGTTCAAGGACAATATCCGGCTCTTTACGCTGATCACCAACACCCTCGCCAAGGACAAGGAGATCTCGGATCGCTGGCGCGGGTTCAAGGACGTGGCCGACAGTCGCCATCTGGCCAATCGGGTCGAACGCGAGGTCGTCGAGGCGCTCGTTGCTGCCGTCCGTGACGCCTATCCGCGCACCGCCCATCGCTACTACAGGATGAAGGCGCGTTGGCTCGGCATGGATCGTCTCGCCCACTGGGACCGCAATGCACCACTGCCCGAGAAGCCCGAGAGAACAATTCCATGGAAAGATGCGGAGGAAATCGTCCTGCGTGCGTACCGCGGCTTTGCGCCTGAGATGTCGGAGATCGCGCGCCGCTTCTTCGAACGGCGCTGGATTGACGCACCCGTCAGAGAGGGCAAGGCGCCCGGCGCCTTCTCGCACCCAACCGTGCCTTCCGCACACCCCTACGTGCTCATGAACTATCAAGGCAAACCGCGGGATGTCATGACGCTTGCCCACGAGCTGGGCCACGGAGTTCACCAGGTCCTCGCCGCCGCCCAAGGGCCGCTGCTCTCATCGACGCCCTTGACGCTGGCCGAGACAGCCTCCGTGTTCGGGGAGATGCTGACGTTCCGCGCGATGCTCGCCGAGACGCACGATCCGCGTGAGAAGAAGGCGATGCTGGCGCAAAAGGCCGAGGACATGATCAACACCGTCGTGCGCCAGATCGCTTTCTACTTGTTCGAGAGAAAAGTGCACGAAGCCCGGCGCCAAGGCGAACTGACCAGCGACCAGATCGGCCAATTCTGGATGGAGGTGCAGGGGGAGAGCCTTGGCTCGGGCATCGAGTTGAAGCCCGGATATGAGACGTTCTGGGCCTACGTCCCGCACTTCATACATTCCCCGTTCTACGTCTACGCCTATGCCTTCGGGGACTGCCTGGTGAACTCCCTCTACGGTCTTTACGAAGAAGCGCACCCCGGCTTTGTCGGCAAGTATTTCGAGCTCCTCAAAGCCGGCGGCTCCAAACACCACGCCGAACTCCTCGCTCCGTTCGGGCTCGACGCGCGCGACCCCGCGTTCTGGCGCAAGGGACTGTCCGTGCTCGAACGCATGATCGACGAACTGGAAGCCATGGACGGGACGATGTAGCCGGCTCAACACGTCCCGAGGTTCTTCGCTTCGGGGCAAACTGGTCAGACGCGCGCAACAGGTTTCGACTCACAAATCGAACTCGGCGACAACCGCTGCATGGGAGGACCCCGCAGGCCTGAAGCCGCGCGCAAAGCCGACCGCTTCGTCGCCGATGACCTCATTGTGAATCTCCAGTGACCGGAACGCGCCATGCAGGGCATGACTGACCAGGATGTGGTCGAGCATCTGCGGCCGCCCGTGATGCAGGACGCTCCAACGCAGGTCGGATGACACGGAGCGGTCGAGCAGCACGAGGCTCCTCGCCGAAAGTTCTGCATTCCCGGTATCCTCCGGCGCGCCGATCGCGATCTTGAGCGGCACGTCGCGATCCTCGGCGTTGAAGTCTCCTGCGACCGCCAGAAGCCGCGCGGGCTCGCTTGCAAAAAGGTCCTCCACGAGCAGCCTGAGCTCGAGCGCCTGCCCATCCCGCCGTACGGCCGACATGAAGAAGCCTTCCGCCCATCCCCCGACCGTCCTCCAGGAGTAGGCTGACAGCTTCTGCCCGCGGATGCTTGCCGCGAGCGGCGCCCGCAGATGCAGGTTGACGACGGTGACCCGTGCCCCGCCGCCGAGATCGTGCTCCGTCATGAGCAACGGTCGATCGAATCGCAATGGCGCGGGCGAGGCCTCCGGTGGCACCGCCGTCTTCGGCAGGTAGGTGACGGGCGGCACGAAGTCATGGCGCACCTCGCGCGCCGTCACGATGGGGAAGCGGGACAGCGTGACCAGATTATGCACGTCGGCCAACCCATGCTCACCCGTCGATGAGACCATGTGATAGCTCTCGTAGCGCGTGCCAGCGATCAGCTGCTCAAGAGCCAGCGGTTCCCTGAGCTTCTGATGGGCTTCCCTTTGACCGTTAACCTCCTGAAGGCACACGATATCGGCATCGAGGCGCGCCAGTGCCGGCCGCAACACCCGGGCGCGCGCTTCGATCGGCACATCGGCCTTCGGCGGCAGATCCAGGTTTTCGAGGTTGAAGGTGGCAAGGCGCATGTCGGCACCGTCACCCCTTGCCCGCCGATTTCAGTCTGTCCGGATGGCGATTTTGCGCGCGGGACCGCCCCCGGCGCGCGCCTTCGGTAGCCTGATCGTCAACACGCCATCCTTGAACTGCGCATCGATCGCGTCCTGCTCGGCGTCCGGCGGCACCCGGAAGGCACGCTGGAATGAACCGTATTCGCGCTCCGAGAAGAAGTAGCTCTTGTCGGTCACCTCGCGCTCGAACCGCTTCTCGCCGGTCACGACCAGCATGCCATCCTGCAGCGCGATGTCGATGTCCTCCGCCGCCACGCCCGGGAGCTCCATAGTGATCTCGTAGGCGTCGCTGCTGACCGAGGCATCCGACCGCGGTGCGAACCAGTCTGCAATTTTCTGCGTCACTTTTTTCACCGGCTCATAGAGCGACGGCATCCAACCGCCGGTTTGTGTTCTCTCGACCATGACCCGTTCCTTCCCAGGCTGAGCCCCAAATAGCTCCAAAGATAAGCTTGCCTGTCTTGCGCCGCGCAACATTGATCAAGCGCAACGGCTCTGCAGGCAGCCTTTGCCCTCACGATCGTCTCGTGCGTTTCACGGCTGGAGACCTCTCCGGACGACCGGCAAGAGTGCGAGACAGGCCCTGATAGGTAGCCTAACATAATACGCAAACGAGGAAGCACACGCGAGGAGGCATATCCATGGACCTTCAACTGAGAGGCAAGAAGGTACTCATCACCGGTGGCTCGAAAGGCATCGGTGCAGCGCTTGGCCACGCCTTCGCTGCCGAAGGCGCCAACGTCATCCTCGTCTCCCGTTCCGCCGATGCGCTGAAAGCGACTGCCGACGCGATTCGATCCCGGCACCAGGTGACCGTCGAGACTCACGCTGCCGATCTTTCGAAAGGTGACGAGCGCGAAGCGACGATGAAGCGGTTCCCCGCAATCGATATCCTGTGCAACAACGCCGGCGCCATTCCAGGCGGCAGCATATTCGATCTCAGCATGGAGCAATGGATCGACGCCTGGCAGCTCAAGGTGTTCGGTTACATTCACATGACGAAGCTCGCCCTTGAGCAAATGAAGCCGCGCAAGTCGGGCATTATCGTGAATATCGTCGGCATGGCCGGACCGAATGTGCGCTACGATTATGTTTGCGGCTCCACCGGCAATGCGGGGCTTAATGCCTTTACCAAGGCCATTGGTTCGCGCACCCCGGACTTCGGCGTGCGCGTATTCGGAATCAATCCGGCGGCAACACGAACCGACCGAATCATGACGCTCTCGAAAGCGCGCGCCAGATCCACCTTTGGCGACGAGAGCCGCTGGCAGGAGACCCTCGGCGATCTGCCCTTTGGCCGTCTGAAGGAACCCGACGAGGTCGCAGCGCTTGCCGTCATGCTCTGTGGTCCCCAGGTTGAATACCTCTCCGGCGCCATGATCGACATGGACGGCGGGCACATGTTCCGCCGGTGAGGGGTGAGGCGCAGTGCGACTCTGATGGAGCCTTGATACTTATGCCCCGAGATCAGGAGCGGGCCGCAGACCTGGTGGCGGCACGCGTCCTGATGGCGTTCCGCTGATCGCTTGCTGCACTGCACAGAAGACGAGAGGGCGCTGAATGACGGGAAGCGCCCGTTGCCATTCACCGGCGCGCAGGTGAGCCTTGCGTCGCGGTGCGCTTGCTGTCCCAGCAGCCTGCGTGGGACAGTTACCGGGGAAGTTCGCTTTACCCGGCACGGTCGGCTCGGACTTCAGAGAGTACGGATTTCAAAGAGCGGAGACGACGGGCATGAGCAAGATCTGCGCGATCACCGGCGGAGCATCCGGGATTGGCCGAGGCACGGCCCAGCGTTTGCTCGATGAAGGTTGGACAGTCATCGCGCAGGACGTGTCAGAGCGGGGTCTCGCCTCCCTCAGACATGATTTCGCGGCTTACGGTGAGCGGCTCGAAACCCAGCATTGCGACGTGACGTCTGTTGAAAGCATCGAGGCGGCATATCGTGACCTCGCCAAGCGCCACGGCAAGCTGAATGGCCTCGTGTGCTCGGCCGGCCTCCTGCGCATCGGCCCGCTCGAGGAGATGCCCGTCAAGGATTTCGATGATCTCTTTGCAGTGAATGTCCGCGGTCTCTGGCTGTCCGCTAAGTTTGCGATGCCCCTGCTCAAGGCCGCGACGGCAAGGGGCGAGAATGGTCGAGTGGTCTTCCTCGCGTCGATCTCCGGGATCCGGCACAAGATCGACAGCGGCGCTTATGCGGCGACGAAAGCGGCCGTCATCGCGCTGACCAAGGTGATGGCGGTCGAGAGCGCGCCGTCGAAAGTCCTCGTCAACGCCATCGCTCCGGCGACGGTCGAGACGCCGATGACAGAGCCATACCTGCGACCCGCCGTTGGCACGAATACGCGCTACCGCACGTCCGGCACCTCACCGCTCGGGCGCATCGCGCAGCCGGCCGACATGGCAGCCGTCATTCGCTTTCTGCTGAGCGACGACGCACGCTATGTGAACGGAGCCATCATTCCGGTGGACGGGGGAACCGTTGCCGCATTCGTTCCGAAGTGAACACCGAACGTGCCGTGCTTCGCCGCGGTCCCCGGCCAGGCGCGTCAGCGTGATCTGAGGAGATCGGACCATGCCGATTTCAGTGAAGCAACTGCACCCGTACTTCGTAGGCGAGGTATCCGGAGCCGACCTGTCGGATCTAGCCGCGGCCGATGTCGCCGAGATCACGGCCGCGATCGATCGCTACGCCGTCCTCATCTTTCATGATCAGTCCCTTGACGAAGATCAGTTGCTCGCGCTCGGCCACAGGTTCGGCTCCATTGCGCCGCCCCGCAACCACCGTGTCGTCCGGCGCCTGAAGCACGCCGAGATCGCGGACATCTCGAACCTGACCGACAGAAATGAGCTGCGCCCTCGCAATGACCACCGCCGGCTCGATGCGCTCGGCAACATGCTCTGGCATTCCGATGCTTCGTTCCGCCCCATATCGGGCGCCCTGTCGATGCTTCACGCGCACGCAGTCCCACCATCGGGAGGCGACACCGAGTTCTGCGACCTTCGCGCCGCCTACGACGCCCTCAACAGCGACATGAAGCGGCGAATCGATGGCCTCTGGGCCGTCCATTCGATTTTTCACTCACGGGGACAGCTCGGCCATACCGAGTACACGGCCGCGGAACGTGCGGCTTTGCCTGACGTGAAGCATCCGCTCGTGCGCATGCACCCGGGATCGGGACGAAAGACGCTCTACATGGGCGCTCACGCGTCCCATATCGTCGGCTGGCCTACGCCCGACGGTCGTCTGCTCCTACGCGACCTGACCGACCACGCGACGGAGCGTCGGTTCGTTTATGCGCACAAGTGGCGCGTTGGCGACCTTGTGATCTGGGACAATCGGTGCACGTTGCATCGCGGCCGCCCGTTCGACGATGCAACGCACAGGCGCGACCTGCGGCGCGTCACGACTCAGGATCTCGACACCATCACCGACAATCCCGAGGTCCTGCGCGAACTCGAGGCCGCCGCAGGTTAAGGTTCCTTGCCGCTGACCTGCGTCCCCCGCGGCTCGACTGGCTCCCTCGACAGCCCGCCCCCGCTCGCCGCGCGTCGGTCTCCGGGACTTAGGCGCTCATTCGGCCCCGATTGCGCTCGGCGAGAATCGGACGGACCCAATTCTTGAAGCGCCAGCACTCCTCGTCGTGCAGGTAGCCCGACAGGCAGAAGGAATGACAGCCGATGTCGATGAACTGCTGGAGCACGTCGGCACACTGCACCGGATTGCCGACCACACAGATTCCGGCGCCCGGACGGGCCCGTGCGAGACCTGACCACAGGTTCGGCTGAATGAGATCGCCTTTCTCGCGGCGCAACTGCTGGATTCGCTGATTGGCCGCCGATATTGCGTAGTGCTCCCGGATGTACCGCTCGCGTTCCGCCGTCACGTTCCGAACGAGACCGTTTGCGGCCTCCCAGGCGTCAGCTTCCTTCTCCCGGCAGATGATTTGAAGCCGCATCCCGAAGCCGAGCTTGTCCTCGCGCCCGTGCCGGGCGGCAAGCGTTCGCAACTCGGCGATGTTCTGCGCGATGCGCTCCACGGTGTCACCCCAGAACAGATGGACGTCCGAGTGCTTGGCCGAGATTTCTGCCGCCTGAGCCGATCCGCCTCCCAAATAGAACCTCGGATGAGGCTGCTGAAAGGGAAGCACGGGCAGCTCTGCTCCCTTGAGCGTGTAGTACTTGCCGGAGAAATCCGTCGGCCTGCCGCCGGAAGCCCAAAGCTTCTTGAGGATCGTCACCTCTTCGTCCATCGCTTCGTAGCGCTGCTCCTTGCTGAGCTTGATGCCCTCGGCGACGTTCTCGACCTCACTTTGCCCTGCGATGAGATTGATTGAGATTCGCCCGCCCGTAAGCTGATCGCATGTTGCGATCATCTTGGCGAGCAGAACGGGATTGATGTAGCCCGGCCGCGCCGCCACCAGCATCTTGATCTTTCGGGTGCGCCCGATCATCAGCGCGCCGGTCATCCAGGCGTCCCAGCATTGATGACCGACCGGAATGAGCATGTACTCGAAGCCGGTGTCCTCCGCCGCGCGCGTAACCCGCTCAAACATCTCGGCGCCGGCTGCAATCTTGAGCGGTGTGCCGTAATCGTCGGTGTCACCGCGGGTGGGCAGGAACCAGCCGAACTCGAGTGGTCGCATGGAACTTTGCTCCAAAGGGTACCTCAGGGCGCAGATCGCTTAGCCAGGCTTCGCTGGCGGGCGCTCGCGCGTCGCAATCACGGAGGCCCCGCCCGGCATCGCCATGAAGTCTGCGGCAGGATGGCAACCGACGCAAATCCTGATGCCCGTCAAGCGGCCGCCGCCAGCCCCGCGACCGAGGCTTGATGGTCGCGACTCACCGCTGCGAGCGGGATATGTTAAGTGATTGTTTCCCTCCTAAAGGAAAGCCACCCATTTGCTCTCGCTACCCAAGACGCTTTCGCGGGTTCTGCCCTTCTACTATGGGTGGATCATCGTCGCCGTGGGGTTTGTCACCCTCGGCATGGGCGCAAGCGTGCGCACGATGTTCTCGTTGCTGTTTCCACCCATCATCAACGAGTTCGGGTGGGAGCGCGGGTTGACCGCCTCGGTCTTCTCCGTGGGGTTCATCGTGGCGGCGCTCTCGTTTCCGCTGCTGGGAGCGTGGATCGACAAGCATGGACCGGAAATCGTGCTATCCGGCGGCGCCATTGCGGTCGCGGTCGGATTCCTTCTGACGACCCTTGCGAGCGAACCATGGCACTTCTACGCGACGCTCGGTCTGATGGTGATCGGCGGTAGCACGGCGTTCGCCTACAATGGGCACTTTGTCTTTCTGCCGAGCTGGTTCGAGCGACGACGCGGGTTGGCCATCGGCATCGTGAGCGGGGGCGCCGGTCTCATCTCCATCGTATTGATGCCCGAGCTTCAGAAGCTCATCGACCGCGGCGGTTGGAGGACCGGTTGCTACGTCATGGCTGCAGTGTTGGTCCTGCTGATCGTACCCATGAACGTGCTCTTCCAACGCCGCCGGCCGGAGATGCTCGGGCTGGCACCCGATGGCGGTCCCGTCAGCGATGGCGATGCCATCACACGACGTATCGTCATTGTCGACACGGCGTGGGCAGCGACCGACTGGACGCTTGCCGGCGCTGCACGGACTCTCCGTTTCTGGTGCTTCGGCCTTGGATTCTTCATGGGGCTCTTCGTCTGGTACGCAATTCTCGTGCACCAGACGAAATACCTCCTGGATCTGGGCTTCAGCTCCACGTTCTCGGCATGGGCACTGGGCCTAGTGCCGCTGTTCGGCGTCGCAGGCCAGCTCGTTCTTGGGACGCTCGCCGATCGCGTTGGTCGCGAGTGGGTCTGGACGCTCGCCTGCACGGGCTTTCTGATCTGCTACATTGCGATGTTTGTGCTTGCCCGCGCGCCAACTCCGGCTCTGGTCTGGGCGATGATCATCGCCCAGGGCTTTCTCGGCTACGGCATGACACCGGCCATTGGTGCAATCCCGGCCGACTTGTTCCAGGGCCGCAACTATGGCCGGATTTTCGGAGTGCTCGCGGTTTTCGGGTCGTCGGGCGCCGCCTTGGGACCATGGGCTTTCGGCGCGATCTTCGACCGCACCGGCAGCTATGACAACGCGTGCTTGCTCGCCATGGCCATGTGCGTGGCCTCGACGCTGCTGATCTGGATTGCAGCCCCCCGCAAAGTCAGGCGTCTGGCGCGCGCTGGCGCCTGATTGGTGCGCAAATTAGATTTGCGGCTGGCGGACACGACCGGCCCTCACGAATTGGAGCAGATGGAATGCGGGCGCATGTAACGGGCAGCGGCGGATTCCTTGGGGCCGGGATCATCAAGCGGTTGCTTGACATTCCGACGACGCCCCTCGCCACGGGACTTGAGCGGACGATCGCTCGCTACCGAGTCAATAAGCAATGAACAACAGATCGCGACCGAACCATGCATGACCAGCGGCGGAGCCAATCCCGCAACGGACGGCGCTTGCGATCCGAGCCGCGAAGCCATCACACGCTCGATCCCGATGTCGTGCGCCTCTTCGGCATCCACGCCGTCGAGGCCGCGCTGCTCAACCCCGCCCGCAAGATCCTGAGGCTGCACCTCACCGAGAATGCCGGCCATCGGCTGGCGGCCGCCATCGCAACGCGCGGCGCCAAGCCGACGCACGTCACCCCGGCAGTTCTTGACCAGCTTCTCGGACCCGGGACCGTCCATCAGGGAGTGTGCCTCGAGACGCGACCGCTCGAAGAGCCGGCGCTCGAGGCGCTTGCGGAACGTGCCGCGACCGCCGGCCCACTATTGGTTCTCGATCAGGTCACGGACCCGCACAACGTCGGCGCGATTCTCCGATCCGCCGCAGCGTTCGGAGCTTCAGGGCTCGTCATGACGCGGCGTCACTCGCCGCCGCTTGCCGGGACGCTGGCCAAATCGGCATCAGGCGGACTGGAGCACGTTCCGGGCACGCTTGTCCCAAACCTCGCGCAGGCTCTCACGAAACTCGCGGGTGGCGGAATGGAAATTCTGGGGCTCGATGGCGAAGCATCCGAGTGCATCGAGCAATGGCGGGATTCGATGCCAGTCGCCCTGGTACTCGGCGCCGAGGGCAGGGGTCTGCGACGGCTAACCCGAGAACTCTGTTCGCGATTGGTGCGCATCACGACACCGGGCCCGCTGGCGAGCCTCAACGTATCGAACGCGGCCGCGATTGCTTTGCACGTGATGGCCATGGCCCGCAGCCAGACCTGAAAACAACAGGGCCACGACGCAGCAGGCGGCGTGGCCCTGAGCCTTGCGATCCGTGCCGCCCGGCCTCAAGCGCGGGCGATCAACGCCTCAATCGCAGATTTGCGGACGATAGCAGCGAACGTCGTCCTTGCAGACGTACTCGCCGTAACGATTGTACCAGCAGCGCTGCCCGACGACCTCACAGCGTTTGTGCCCCGGGTAGCATGAGCGGTAATAGCCGGGCTCGCGGCTGGCCGCATAGGCGCCGAGCACCCCGAGGCCGATGATGGTACCGGCGACGATACCCGCTGTGCGGGCGCCCCGGCGTGCTTCGGCGGCCGGCGAGGTGGCGATCAGCGTACCCGCGGCGAGCGCGAGCGCCAGGCCGACATTCATGATGGTCTTACGCATGGCGATGATCCTTTGTAGTTCCGCTCGCTTGATGCCTGAGACGGAGCGAGAGGCCGTGCTCTCTTCCACGACACTATATACGCTACCCGTGCATGAATGGTTCATGAACACCCGAATCTGGCGCGATCATGGCCTGCGCCGATACGCGGCCGCTCAACTTGCTGTGCAGCCAACACGCCCCGGCCGTTCATGCTCTCGAGTTTCGACGAGGCGGAGAACGGCTATGCCGTCAGCCTCGGAACTCCCGTCGCCGATCGGCGCGTCGGGTTATGCTCACCAATGCCACTCCTTCGGGTAGCCCCAGCTCGGATGATAACGATAGTAAGGCGCCAGCACGTTCCAGCGATTGTAATGGTAGTGGTTGCGCTTCCGAACCTCGGCAGCCGGGCGCCAGTAACCGGAGTTGACGTAGGGATAGTAGCTGCGCGGTTGATACCTGTAGGCGTAGGGGTCGGGGTAAGGCTCGCCCATGTCGCGGACATATCGCACGCAGCCGTAGCCTCCGTGCGTCTTGATCCAACCTCCGGGTCCGCAATCGAGGTGCCCGGCGCTGGCAGACGGCGACCCCGCCAAACCAAGCAAGGCTGCTGCCAGCACGGCAAGTAATCCTTCAAGGCGCATACTTTTGCACTCCATGCACCGCTCGGCTCCCTCTGTCGGGACGCCATCTCCCCTCAAGAAAACTCCAAATTGGCTAACCAAACCTTAAGCGCCGTATCCTCGGTCCGATGGCAAGCTCCCCCCTCACTCGCAAAGACGGCCGAGCCCCCTCGTGCAGACAAGTCCCGTGACGGCTGGTGAGCTTCAAGTAGCCTTAATCGAATACTCACGCACTTGGGCTGTTATGAGAACCGATCTTTCCACGCCGTGGACGGACTGTGCGTCGTCGCTTGCAGAGCCGGGCCCCAGCCTTGTCGAGTAGCAGCCACATCCAGACCGCCGGGACGACGCGCGTCGAATACTCCGAGCCGGAGCAGCTTGACCGCATCCTCGAGCATCTGCGCCGCATCCGCAACGAGCACGAAGCCGGCTACCGTCCTCCGCGGCGCGAACCCGTCGCGGAAACTCACGGCGCTGCCGAGGCGGCAGCGCAGGCCTCTGATGCATCGACGGCAGACCCTGCCGCAAAGATACCGCCAGCCGACGCTGCCGGCAGAGCATCGCCCCTGCGCCACATGCCGAAGGCCGCACTCGACCGGCTTGCAAAATTCGTCGCAGGAGGGAGCCACCCGCCGAGACCACTCGCACGGAGTGCCTTCGCGGAGCCGCAGCCCCCGCGCGTCAAGTCTGCGGCCCGTGGGCCCCGCCCCGCCAAGATCCAGCCGTCACCCCAGGCGACCTCGCCAAGCGCCCGGAGCGAGCTGCGCGCAGCCCTTCACGCCAGTCGTGACGCATTTCTGGCCACCGGAACATTCAGCTTTGTCATCAACGTACTGATGCTGACCGGCCCGCTGTTCATGCTGCAGGTCTACGATCGCGTGATGACGTCGGGGTCGATGTCGACTCTGGTTGCGCTCTCGGTTCTTACGGCTGCAATCTACGGCGTCATCGGCCTTCTCGAGCTCGTTCGCTCGCGGGTGATCGTTCGGATCGGCGTCGAGCTCGACCGCCAAGTCGGCGATCGAATCTTCGAAGCCTCCCTGCAGAAGAGCCTCTCGTCGCCGGGCTCCTCCCTGTTGGCGCTGCGCGAACTCGATAACGTGCGCCAGTTCATCTCGGGCCCGGGCCCGAGCACGTTCTTCGACGCTCCTTGGACGCCGGTGTATCTCTTCGTCGTGTTCCTGCTCCATTGGTCGCTGGGATTGGCCGCCGTCATTGGAACAGTATTGCTGGTGCTGATCGCCTGGGCGAGCGAAGTGCGCAGCCGCGCTTCGCTTCAGGAAGCCGGCAAAGCCGCTGGCAAGAGCCTCGAATTGGCCGAGACGGCCCAGCGCAATGCCGAAGCGATCACAGCCATGGGCATGCTGGCCGCCTACCGCGCCCGCTGGCAGAAATCGAATGCCGAGTCGCTGTCCTGGCAGGTCCTGGCCGCCGACCGGCTTGGAACGATGTCTTCCCTGTCGAAATCGTTGCGGCTGCTATTGCAGTCCATGATGCTGGCGATCGGCGCCGCGCTTGCGATCAAGGGTGAGATTTCCGCAGGAGCGATTGTCGCGGGAACGATCATCTTTGGCCGTGCCCTGGCTCCGGTGGAGCAGGCAATCGGTCAATGGAGGGGGTTCGTGAAAGCACGGGACTCCTTCGCAAAGCTCGAGGCACTGCTTCACGCTCACCCGCGTCCGCCCGAGCGTCTGTCCCTGCCGAAGCCACGAGGTCATCTGACTGTCACCAGCTTGCGTGTGGCGGCGCCGGACTCGAGAACGCTGATTCTCTCCAATGTCGCCTTCACGCTCGAGCCTGGACGAATGGTGGCCGTGATCGGACCGAGCGCGTCGGGCAAGTCCAGCCTGGCGCGGACGCTGGTGGGGCTCTGGACGCCCGTCGGCGGCGAGGTTCGACTCGATGGCGCCCGACTGCAGCAATGGAATTCAGAAGAACTCGGCCGACACATCGGATACTTGCCCCAGGACGTCGAGCTGTTTGCAGGCACTGTCCGCGAGAACATCTGTCGCTTTCAGCCTGACGCAACGGATGAAGCGGTCGTCGCGGCTGCCAAGGCCGCCCATGCGCACGACATGATCATGGCGCTGCCGCAAAGCTACGAAACCCAGCTCGGCGCATTTGGGACCTATCTGTCGGCCGGCCAGCGACAGAGGATCGGCCTCGCTCGTGCACTTTACGGTGATCCGGCCCTCGTCGTTCTCGATGAGCCGAACTCAAATCTCGATCGCTCCGGCGACGAGGCGCTGTCGTTGGCGATCGACGGGATGCGCGCGCGCCGACAGGCCATCGTGCTCGTCTCCCATCGCGTGCAGGCCATCGGCAAGGCGGATTATCTGCTCTATCTGGAGCGCGGTGTGCAGCGCGCATTCGGTCCGCGCTCTGAGGTCATCAAGTATCTGCAGAACGGCGGCCTTGCTCAAGGTGCCGCCGACGCCTCGGGACAGGCTCCGCCATCTCCCTCGAGCCGCCCTGAGCCCGGTGCCAGGCCCGCAAGTCGTCCGCGGCGGCCATCCGCCAAACCGGAGGGCGTCTGATGCGACGTCTGCTCGATGCCCTGAAGTCGTTGCCGGCGGATGCAGCCGATGATTATGGCTCGCCGCTGCCGTGGATCCGCTTTGGCTACCGCATCCTTGCCGGTCTGGTTGCCGGAATCCTGTTGTTCAGCTTCGTCTCCATCAGCGGTGCGGTCGTAACAAGCGGTGTCGTTAACGTCGAGACAAACTACAAGACAGTTCAGCATCTCGACGGCGGTATCGTCGCGAAGATTCTCGTCCGAAACGGGGATCGAGTCGTCAAGGACCGCGTGCTCCTGCGCCTCGACGATACGCAGATCAAAGCGAGCCATGCCATCGCGCTCGCAAAGATGCAGGATCTGCTCGTGCAACAGTCCCGTCTCGAAGCCGAGCGCGACGGCCGGCAGACCATGGATCTCCCACCTGGGGTGAGAAGCTCGACCGATCCTGCTTTGGCCAAGGTGATCGCGGCGCAGCAGGCCCTGCTTGACGCGAGACTCGTCGCTCATCGCGGCGAGCAGGACGTGCTTCGCCAGCGTGTTGAACAGACGAGCAACGACATGGCGGGCATCTCGCGGATTCTCGAAGCGCGCCGCCGCGAGGCGGCGATCAGCGCGAGCGAGCTTGCCTCGTTGAAGCCGCTCTACGAACGCGGCTTCGCCAATCAGCAGCGGTTCTTCCCGGTGCAACGCGAGAATGCCCGCCTTGAAGGCGAGATCGGGAAGCTGATGAGCGATTACGCGCGCGCGCAGGCTGCCCACTCCGAGGCGCAGCTGCGGCTCGCCCAGAGCGCCAAGGAGTACATGCACAATATTACCGACGAGCTTCGCAAGGTGCAGGCGCAGCTCGCCGAGGTTGTCGAACAGAGAACTGCACTCGAGGACCGGCTGCGTCGCACCGAGATCCGGGCGCCCTATACGGGCCACGTTCATAACATGTCCGTCCACACGGAAGGTGGCGTGATCGCCCCGGGCAGCCCGATCTTGCAGATCATCCCTGAAGGCGAGCGACTTCTCATCGACGCTCAGATACTGCCTCAGGACATTGATAAGGTCCGCAAGGGCCAGCCTGCCTACGTACGCTTTCCGGCATTCAATGCGAAGTCGACGCCGCGACTCGAAGGCGTTGTTCAGAGCGTCTCGGCAGCCCAGGTCACCGACAACCAGAGCCGCAGCTTCTTCACGGTTCAGATTGCGCTGGCGGAAGGCGAGATCGCGAAGCTGCCAAAGGGCCACAGCCTGGTGCCGGGAATGCCCGCCGAGGTCTACCTCGAGACGGGTAACCGCTCGATCATGAGCTATTTCATGAAGCCGCTGCTCGACGCGCTCTCGCGCACGTTCCGCGAAAGCTGATCGCCTGGCAGGGCAAACGCCAACGGACGTACCGCCAGGGCGCTGGTCCTCTCGACAGTTGCGCCTGAGCAGGCGCCTTGCGCCGGCGAGTCCTGTTTGCTGTCGTGCCGTCAGGCTGCCGCAGGGGCGCTTGCAATGAGCTGATTGCAGGCGTCGATCGCGCGGAGAAGCTCGGATGCCCGCACCGGCCGGCTGAAAAGAAATCCTTGCGCCTCGCTGCAACCTGCTGCCTGCACCTTTGTCAAATGATCGCCCGTCTCCACGCCTTCTGCGACGGTTGTCATCGAGAGGCTTCGCGCAAGCTGCGCCACGGCGCTGACGATTGCAACGCAATCGGACCGCTGGGATAGGTCCCGGACGAACGACTGGTCGATCTTGATCTTGTCGAACGGAAACCGCCTCAAATAGCTGAGGCTGGAATAGCCGGTCCCAAAATCATCAAGCGAAAACCTGATTCCGAGCGCCCGCAGCTTGTGCAGCGTCCCGACCGTCTCGGGATTGTCTTCGAGAATGAGCGACTCGGTGACCTCCAACTCGAGCCGGCTGGCCTCAAGACCGCTCTCGCCGAGCGCCTTGCGCGCCACGGCCACCAGATCCGATGCGCCGAACTGAGCCGGCGAAAGGTTGACGGCAACGCGAATCCCGTCGGGCCACGTCGACGCGGCGGTGCAGGCTGTTTCGATCGCCCACTCCCCTATGGCAGGAATGATTCCCATGCCCTCGGCAACCGGTATGAACTCCGCAGGTGAAACGAGCCCGCGCTCGGGATGCCGCCAGCGGATCAACGCTTCGCATCCGGCGACCCTGCGCGCTGCCAGATCCAGGATGGGTTGATAATGGAGCTCGAACTGCCGCTCGGCGACGGCGCGCATAAGATCACTCTCGAGAAGTCGCCGCGCAATCAGCTTGGACTCCATTTCCTGCTGAAAGCGGCTGAATCTTCCTCGGCCATCGGCTTTGGAGCGATAAAGCGCCATGTCCGCCTTCTTGAGCAGATCGTCCGGCCCCTCTGCGTCGGCGGGCGCCAAGGCAATCCCGACGGTCGCACCGATTTCTACGCGGTGACCTTGAATCTGATACGGCATTCTAACGGCGTCGATGATCCGCTGCGCCAGCGCGTTGGCCGCCGTCTGCGTCGTGGCCCCGGCCTGGATCACGGCGAACTCATCGCCCCCCAATCGCGCCACCACATCTCCGTCTCGGACGATCGCCCTGATCCGTCCCGCGACGGCGGCAAGCAGCGCGTCGCCCGCAGGATGTCCAAGCGTGTCGTTCACCTCCTTGAACTTGTCGAGGTCAATGCAATGCACCGCAAATGCGCCGCCGCTCCCGAGCGCGCGGGAGAACGCCTCGAGCTGCTCGCGGAACTGAAGCCGGTTGGCAAGCCCCGTCAGCGTGTCATGGCGGGCAAGCCGGGAAATCTGATCGGCCGCCCGCCGCCGTTCCGTCACATCCTCGTGCACTGCCACCCAGCCGCCGCCAGCGAGCGGCCGTATCGAAACCTCGAAGATCTTGCCGTTCTTCATGGTGAGGCTTGTTCGCGTGTCGCCCTGCACGCTCGCGATCTCATTCGCACGCTTGGCCGCATCGACGGTCTCCGGATCGACCACGACATCCGCGATCTTCTCGACCTCCATCTTGCGATGCTCGATGATTTTCTGGAACGGCGTGCCGGGCTGCACGAGCTCAGGCGGAAGATTGTACATCCGCGCATAATTCGCATTCGAGACCACGAGCCTCTGGTGCACATCGAACATGGATAAGCCCCGCGCCATGTTGTTCAGCGCAACATCGAGCCAGAGATTGAGCTGTTCGAGCTTGGCCTTCTGGTCGCTGAGCGTGACGGCGTTCGCCCGAAAAACCTCCACCGCCTTAGCGATTTCCCCGATCTCGTCATGGTCCCCAAGCGCCCCTATCTCGACCGCTGTATCATTGCGCGCCAGCCGCGACATGGCTTGCGTGACATCTTGGAGCCGCTGTGCAACATCGCGAATGACCGCGAGATTGATCGGACCTATCGCCAGGAGCGCCACTGCCGCCAGCGCAGCAACCCATGTCACGAGCGTCCGTCCCGAGTGCGCGATCCTCGTACCCTCGGCTTCGGCGGCCGCGACCAACTCGGTCCGGAATTCCTTGAGCTCTCGCTGCAGTTCGTTCGCGACCAGATCGAGCGACTGATGCGCCGCGGCCCGCACAGCGCGCGCGGCCGGCTCATCGGCGGAAAATGCGGAAAGTCCGAGCGAAGCGATCTCCGCGATCCGGCTTGCGAACTGCCTCGCAGTGGGCCCTTCAAAACGCGCCGCCAACGCGTGCATCTGCTCGACCAGTTTGCTCGCCGCTCCGGCGCTCTGCGCCAGACGTTCATCGCTCACCTCGCGGGCTGCTTGATCCACGAGGTGCCGGTGCCGCTCGAGCACCGTCTCGAACTCTGCCAGTCTGGCCAAGGCCATCAGCCGTCCCACATGGAAGGCACTGAAGGCCTGGCACGTGCGCGAGGCGAAGTAGACGCTCGCGCCCACCAGCAGCAGCACGGCGATCGCACTCAGACAGCCGATCCAGTAAAGTCGGGTTGCGATGCCGAACCGGCGGACGACACGCATCGGCGCAGTTGACCCCATGCTTGCGAGAGCGACATCGCCTCGGCGGTCTTCTACAACCAGAGAGGGCTTATCGGCATGGGCACAACCATTGCACGAAATTCGTAAGGCGTTTGCTAACGCCGATGCAGTCGCAACTCGATGCTTGCTGATGGGTTGCGAACAACTTTGCCGACGGCACAGGCTATTTGCCAGCGAATGAAAGTCGAATTGACTGCCGGCACAGGTCGATTAACCGCTCATGAACCACGCCCGATGGCATAACAAAGCGCCGCGAGTTCGAGCGGGCAAATAGAAACCCCGCACCGGCGCTGGCCGAGTGCGGGGTGAGAGGGACGCGCGAGCCTATATCAGACCGCTTCCTTGAGCTCCTTCGCAGCGCGGAAGGCGACCTTTTTGCTCGCCTTGATCTTGATGGCCTCGCCCGTGGCCGGATTGCGCCCCATGCGGGCCGGCCGCTTCCGGACCTGCAACACGCCGAGCCCGCCGATACGGATCCGGGCTCCTTTCTTGAGGTGGTTGGTGATCATGTCGATCATGTGCACCAGAACCTCATTCGTCTGCTTCTTGGGAAGCTCGTGCTGCTCGGCCAATGCATTGCCGATGTGCTTGAGCGTGACCGTCATGGCCTTCGCGGGTTTCGCGGACTTGGCCGATTTAGAAGCTGCTTTTGCTGCCATTTTGCGTTTCCTGGGTTTGGTTGATGGGTTAGGCGGTTCATCTGCAGGGCAAAACACCGCCGCACAAAAGCTAAGTATTGAGAATCAATGCGCCAATAAAGAGAAAACCCCAAATTTTTCGGAAGATGACACTCTAAGTGATCGGTTTGCCACGCTTTTCGCGCATTTTATTGAACTCGGAGGCGGTGTTGCAGGAAAATGCCCGCATGCTTCGCTTCGAAATGTCATGGGCGGGCCTCGAGAATGGCGCTTCCGATGCCTTCGATTGCAAACGTGAACCGTTCGCCGGCAGCGATCGGCAGTGTCGGAATGACGCTGCCTGTGATGACCACCTGACCGGCCTCCAGCGGACGCCCGCGCTCGGCAGCCATATTAGCGCACCAGGCGAGGGCACCCATCGGGTCATCGGTTCGTCCCTCGCGCGTTCCCGTCGGCATATCCAGGCGCGCCGGAAGTCCGTCGAGGTTCATGGACTTCGGCACCGCCACAGCCTTTCCAAGCACGACCCCCGCGTTCCAGGCGTTGTCCGCGATCAGCGTGGTTGGCTTCGTCTCCTTGTAGACCGCATGGCGATCCTCGATCAGCTCGTAGGCGGCCATCGCCTCGCTGACCTCGGCGCGCACCTCTTCGCGCGTCCATGGCGAGGCTTTGCGCGCCAATGTCCTGCCGACTCGCACCGCGAGCTCGAATTCGACGACGACATGCATGTGCCGCCCGAGGCTGAGCGTGTACGGTGACGCATGGATGTTGCGCGAATATATCATCCCGCCGCAGGGATGATTGATGCCCATAAGCTCCTGCATCACCTTTGTCGTGACGGCAATCTTCAATCCGCCCACCGGACCATAAAGCGGCTCCCAGAGCTTTCGCAGCTCTTCCTGCGCCGTATAGGCATCGGCGATCGTCGGCGGCTCCAGCGCGCCGGGCAGATTCTGATAGCGCTCCCGGTTCTTGTGGGCGTCGGCGATGAAGCGCGCGGCACTCGCTGGATCAAATCCCGGCGTTATCATGGGCTCCTCATCGGAAGCTCGCCTTTCCCTGTTGAAGCGCCGAGCCGGCCAAAGGCGCCGTCGGCAGCGGACGTCAGGCCGCGAGACGCTCCATCTCCTTCACGATGGCGGCCCCCATCTCTGCCGTGCCGACTTTGCGCATGTTCGGCTGCATGATGTCGCCCGTGCGATACCCGGCTGCGAGCGTGTTGCCGATCGCCTTTTCGATGATGTCCGCTTCCTTGGGCAGATTGCAGGAGTACCGCAACGCCATGGCGAACGAGCCGATCTGCGCAATCGGATTGGCGACGCCTTGCCCGGCGATATCGGGCGCCGAACCGTGGATCGGCTCATAGAGCGCCTTCGCTACGCCGGTTTTCGGGTCCGGCGCACCAAGGGCGGCAGAAGGCAGCATCCCGAGCGAACCCGCCAGCATGGCCGCCTCGTCGGAAAGCATGTCGCCGAACAGGTTGTCGCAAACAATGACGTCGAACTGTTTGGGATTGCGCACAAGCTGCATCGCGCACGCGTCCGCGAGAATGTGGTGCAGCTCCACATCCTTGGCTTCCCGCTGATGCAAGGCGGTGACCACCCTGTTCCACAGAACGCCGGTCGCCATCACATTGCGCTTTTCCGCTGAATGCACCTTGTTTCGCCGCTTTCTCGCGAGGTCGAAGGCGACGCGGGCGATCCGCTCGATTTCCCGCGTCGTGTAGATCGTCGTGTCGACCGCCCGCTGCTGACCATCCTCGAGGGTCACGATCTCCTTGGGCTCCCCGAAGTAGGTACCGCCCGTGAGCTCGCGAAGAATGAGAATGTCGAGACCCTCGACCAGCTCCCGTTTGAGACTGGATGCCTCCGCGAGCGCCGGATAGCAGATGGCAGGCCGCAGATTGGCGAAAAGATCGAGCTCCTTTCGAAGACGCAGGATTCCCGCTTCGGGCCGGATCTCGAACTTGACCTTGTCCCACTTCGGACCGCCCACGGACCCGAAGATCACCGCATCGGCCGCCTTGGCCTTGGCCACCACCGAATCCGTCACAGGAACGCCGTGCTTGTCGATTGAGGCGCCGCCGACGAGGTCGGTGTCGGTGACGAACTTCGCGCCGGACTTCTTGTTGAGAAAGGCGAGCACCCGCTCGACTTCGGCCATCACCTCCGGACCGATGCCATCGCCTGGAAGAAGGAGCAGCTTGTGGGTTGCCATTGACCGGCGTGCCTTTCGAGTTTTGCCCATATTTCTTGCTTAAGTTTATTGCTCTAAAGCGAGAGACGGCGCTGCGCAAGACCGGTGCTGAGCCCGTCCGCGCTTTGACAGCCTTGCTCCGCGTCGCTACCACGCGCAGAAACGCAGCAGGAGCAGCGCGTGTCCGCCAAGCGTCCGACAGCTGAGCCGGAACCGGTCGCCGCACCCCTCGCGGGCGGGACGTCCGGCGTCCAGACAGCTTGGCCGCGCGGCGTCGAGCCCACCGCAGAGTATTCCGCGGCGCTGAGCTATCTGCGCGAGGGCGATGGTCATCTCTTCATAACGGGTCGCGCCGGCACCGGAAAATCGACGTTGCTGCGGGCGTTGGTTGATCTGATTGAGGACGCCAAGGCCGTTGTTGCCCCGACCGGGCTTGCCGCGGTGAACGTTGGCGGGCAGACGATTCACTCGTTTTTCGGCTTTCCTCCGCGTCTCATCGGACGCGACGACATTCGCCGGAGCCGGAACGGCGCGGTCATGCGCAAGCTGCGGATGCTGATCATCGACGAGGTGTCGATGGTCCGGTCGGACATGATGTGGGCGATCGATCAGTCGCTGCGGCTCAATCGAGGCCGGCCGCGCGAGGCCTTCGGCGGCCTCCGGCTCGTCATGTTCGGCGACCTGCATCAGCTGCCGCCGATCGTCCAGGAGGCGGAGGTGGCGCAATACCTAGAGAGCGAGCACGGCGGCCCGTTCTTCTTCTCCGTTCCGGCCCTGCGGGAGGGCGTTGGCACGTACGTTCTGGAACTTACGCATGTCTTCCGCCAGCGGGATGTCGCCCTGCTCGACGTGCTCAATCGGATGCGCGACGGCACAGCGAGCCTGGCCGACCTGGCGTTGTTGAACGCCCGCGTCGCCCCGATCCGCACGTTGTCCGAAGGCGATGAATTCGTGATCCTGACCCCGACAAATGCCGCCGCCCAGCGCATCAACATGGCCTACCTCGCCGCGCTTCCCGGCTCAGCCCGCGCCTATACGGCCGCGACGAGCGGCGAGTTCGGTCCGGCGTCCCAGCCGACGGACTCGACCTTGACGCTCAAGGTCGGCGCCAAGGTCATCTTGCTGCGCAACGACAGCGATCGCCGCTGGGTCAATGGCACCATCGCCCGCATCACTCGCCTCCACGACGCGAGCGTGACGGTCGAGATCGACGGCCGCGAGCACGAAGTCGAGCCGGCCTCCTGGGAGCAGAGACGATATGCTTACGACCAAGCGGCCGGAAAGGTCGTGGAGACGGTCGCCGGCACCTTCAAGCAGCTGCCGCTGCGGCTGGCATGGGCGCTGACGATTCACAAGAGCCAGGGCCTGACCCTCGACAAGGTCTATATCGACCTCGGCAGGGGCACGTTTGCCCACGGCCAAGCCTACGTAGCGCTTTCGCGTTGCCGTTCGCTCGAAGGATTGAGCCTCGCGCGGCCGCTGCATCCCCGCGACATCCTCTTTGATCCGGCGGCCATGGCCTATCGCCGCCTGTTTCCGGCCCTGTCCTGAGCAGATGGTTGCCGCGCGGCAAGCGCAGCAAGAGATCGAAGGGAATGGTGCGATGCACAAAATTGTTGCAACGCATCAATTACTGCGTTATATGCACATCCAGGCAGCCCGCCGCCCAGCCACGCAATTCGGAGCATCGACCATGACCCAGCACTTCAAGCACCAAGCCGAAGACTTCATCAACGCCGCCAAGGAGATCCGCATTCCTGAGACGATTCAGGCGTTTGCCGAGGAATCTGTCTCGAAAAGCCGCGAAGCCTTCACGAAGGTTGCAGCCGCCACGAAGGATCAGGCGAAGATGGCCGAGGACATTCTGATCGCGACTCAGGCGGGCGCCAAGGCGATCGGAGCCAAAGTCCTCGACAACGCCGTCGCCACGACGACGGCGGCCTTTGATGCTGCCGAGGCTATCGCCAAGGCCAAGACGCTGCCCGAAGCCGCCCGCTTGCAGATCGAGTTCGCCCAGCGCCAGCTGGCCATGGCCGGCGCCCAGGCGAAAGAGCTGTTCGAGCTTTCGGCCGAAGTCGCCAAGCAGGCGTTCGAAACCACGTCGGCCGCCGCCCGCAAGTCCTTCGAGAAGACCGTGAAGGCGCGCTAAGCTCGGACCGCGCGCCTATTGCAAACCCGATCTCGACGGCCCGGCCCATGTGCCGGGCCGTCGGCGTTTTGCGCATCGGCCAAGCCGCCGGACCTTGAACGAGTTCGATCAAATTCGATGAAAATCGAGGCACCCGATTGAGTGAAGATCTCAAAAGTTTGCTGCGAAAAGTCGAGCATCGAGAGGAGCGCAGTGCGTGCGGGCCACGGGTGGGTCGCGGCGCACGAGACGGGTGAGGAGCCGCAGATGAGCAGCATTTTCGGAACCAAGGGCGCCGACAAGCTCACGGGCAAACTTGGCGAGAACAACAGCATCTGGGGCGACGAGGGCGACGACTTTCTCTACGGGCAGGAACTTGCCGACATGCTCGCCGGCAACGCCGGCAACGATTATCTGTCTGGTCGCGGCGGCAACGATACGCTCTACGGGGACGAGGGCGACGATACGTTGAAGGGCGGTGACGGCGACGATGAGCTCTATGGCGGCGACGGCATCGACTCGATCAGCGGTGGCGCCGGCGCCGACGTCGTCGGCGCGGGCACCGGCGATGACTGGGTGGACGGCGGCTCAGGCAACGACATGATCTGGGGCGAGGCCGGCAGCGACACGCTGAAGGGCGGCTCGGGTGAGGATCAGCTTTGGGGCGGCATCGGCAGCGATGTGCTCTACGGCGGCGCCGGCTACGACCGCATCTACGGCGGCGAAGGGAATGACACGATCTACGGCGGCTCGAGCAAGGACGTTCTTTTCGGGGAAGACGGCGACGACGTCATCTACGGCGGCGAAGGCGATGACGACATGGCTGGCGGCGCCGGCAACGACACGATCTCCGGCGGCAAGGGCACGGATTACGTGTTTGCGAGCTCGGGCCGCGATTCCTATGACGGCGGTTCGGGCTTCGACACGGTCGACTACAGCGGAATGTTCGGACCCCTCGAGATCAACCTGTCCAAGAGCTTCGCCCGCGTCGACGACTACGAGCACAAGATCCGCGGCTTCGAGCAGGTGCTCGGCACGGCCAGCAGCGACCTCATGATCGGCGACAAGTATCACAACACGCTCAACGGCGGCGACGGCGATGATTGGATCCGCTCCCTCGGCGGCGATGACCTGATCCGCGGCGGCGGCGGCGCCGACACGTTCGTCTACACGAAGCTCGACATCGCCGATGGCACCTCGGACCGCATCGCGGACTTCGAGCTCGGAACAGACCGGCTCGACATGTCGGATTTCCTCAAGGGCACGAACACGGTGGCGAAATCGCTGCATGTCGAAGATCGCGGCAACGGCACCATGGTGCAGGCGAAGGTGAACGGCGTCTTCGTCGACGTCGTGCTGCTCGAGAACGTCCATATGGATCAGGCTCACATCGCCGATCTCTTTGCCTGACCTGGGGAGGCCCCTGGCTCCGGCGGCACCGTCGAACGGCCGCCGTCAGGGTTCCTCGGCGGCCTGTCCCGCACCGCCGGCGAGATTCCGCCTGTTGGCCGGCGCCTCGTACGGCAGAGCGGCCAGGATTGCGGCGGCACCGACCAGCGGGACGATCGCGAACGCGCCAAACGTCAGCGCGTAGCTGCCGAGGAGCCCATAGACCGCCGCAAAAAGTGCCGGCCCGGCCATGACCCCGATGTAGGTGAAGACGAGCACACCGCCTGTCGCCAGACCGACCTCGCCCTGCCCGCTCGTGCGCGCAATCTCCGCCATCCACAGGCCGTTCCAACCGACAAGACAGAAGCCAAAAGCGAACAGCAGGCCGGCGAGCAAGGAAACGGGCCACTGCACGCCGGCGCCCGCCACGACCACGGCGAGCACCGCCGACAGCCCGCCGATCGCGGCCAGAATGACACGTCCTCGACCGATGCGGTCGGCCAGCAGGCTCCAGACTATTCGGCCTGCGACCCCACCGACCTGCACGAGGCTTGCCATGCCACCGGCTTCAACGAGCGACCAGCCAAAGTCCGTCACGAGCATCGTGACGAGGAACGTGAACAAGCAGAACTGAAACGACGCATAAGCGAGCCCCATCACGGCGAGCGACCGCAGAACTGGGCTCTGCGTGACCACGCGTACCCCCTGCAGGAGTCCGGTTCCAGCCCTCGCGCCGGGCGCCCGGTCGTCATCGAGCCGATGCCGGACGAGGGCGAGCGGTGCCGCAACCAGCAGTGTCAATCCCGCTCCGAGCACACACGCTCGCTGCCAGCCGCTTCGCTCCGCGATCAGAGGCAAAAGGGACGCCGCCAGAATGGCGCCAAGCGGAACACCGGTCTGTTTCAGCGAGAAAATGAGGTTCTGACGGTGGACGGGCGCAAAGCGCAGCAAAAGGTGTGAGGCGGCAGGATTCGTCAGGCCATAGCAGCAGCCGATCAGCAGCGAGGCCACGATGGCGACGGGCAGAGAGCCTGATGCGATCCCGAGGAGACCAGCCGCGCTCAGCATCAGCGCGACAAGACTGGTCAACCCGGCGCCCAGCCTGCGAACCACGAGGCCGGCCGTGCTCGAGACGAGCGCGGCGGCGATATAGATGACGGTGATTTGATACCCCGCGCTTTGCGGTCCCAGCCCGTAAGTGTCCGCCGCTCGGGTCGCAAGCGTCGGCAGTGCCACGACCGCAAAGGTCGCCAGCCCTTGCACGGCGGTTACGAGGAAGAGCAGGAGGCTGAGCGGAATAGGGCAAGCAGGCGGCCGCCCGACGTCGACGCGAGTCACAGTTTGAGGCCCCTTGCCCGGATATGTATACTTGTCCGGACAAGCCGTACCTGTTGCCGGTGCGATTGGCTAGTGACGCTGGCGCAGGCGACTCGCGCAAGACCGTGAGACCGGAACGCGCCGTCTTCGAACCCTGGGGTGCATTTTATGAACGCGAAACCGAATCCGGCCCTCAAGCGCTCGCCGCAATCTGCCGACCCTCGGAATATGGCAGGTCCCGTGGAAGCAGCCACTCGGGACGCAATTACGCAGCAGCTTGCCGCCTTCACTGCGCGGACGCGGGCTGACGATATTCCGGCGTCGGTGCGCACCCGGGCACTCCACCATATGCTCGACGCGGCTGGCATCGCAGTTGCGGCGACACGTTACGATCACGCCCATCGCGTCTTGACGGCAATTCGCGGGATCGCGGGACATGGCGAGGTGCCGGTTTTCGGATTTCCCGCCCGCCTTCCGCCGCGCGACGCGGCGATCGTCAATGGCTATCTCTGCCATGCCCTGGATTTTGACGACACGCATGTCGCCGGCATCATCCATCCCACCGCCAGCGTTCTGCCCGCCGTCCTGTCGACGGCCGCACACACCGGCGCCAGCGGCAGAGCGATGGTCACGGCCTTCATCATCGGCATCGAGACCGCCGCCCGCATCGCGTCCGTGGCCAAGGGCGGCTTTCACCAGGTGGGATTTCATCCGACCGGGCTCGTAGGGGTTTTCGGCTGCACCCTCGCGGCCGGCCGGCTCATGGGACTGAACGAGAAGCAGCTTCGAATGGCGCAGGGTATTGCGCTGTCGGTCGCTTCCGGCAGTCTCGAGTTCGTTGAGGACGGAGCCTGGAACAAGCGGCTGCACGCCGGCTGGGCGGCGCAGGCCGGCATGACCGCCGCTGCCCTGGCAAGGGAAGGATTCGTCGGCGCGACCCATCCCTATGACGGTCGCTTCGGTCTCTTCAAGTCCCACCTCGGCACCTATAGTGAGCAAACCGACCTGTCTCTGGCGACCGCGGGTCTCGGCACAACGTGGGAATTGCTCAACACCGCCATCAAACCGTACCCCGCATGTCATTTCACGCATGCCTGCATCGACGCCGCGCTCATTCTGCGCCGTCAGGGACTGGACCACCGCGACATCGTGCGAATTGAGACGCGGGTCCCGAAGGGAGTCTTCAAGGTCATTTGCGAGCCGGAAGCAAACAAGCTGAGACCCGCAAACAGCTATGATGCACAGTTCTCGGTTCAATGGCTGACCGCAGCCGCGCTTGTTCGCGGCAAGCTCGGCCTTTCCGAGCTCGACCCCGCTGAGATCTCCGATCCCGTGATTCTGGCTTTGACCGAGAAGGTGAAGTTCGCCGAATACGTCGACAGCCCGTTCCCGAAAGCCTATTCCGGCGAGGTGACGATCACGCTCAAGGACGGCCGGACCCTGACTCACCGCGAGCACATCAATCGTGGCGCGGCGGAAAGGCCGTTGAGCAACGAGGAAATCGTCATCAAATACCGGGAAAATGCGGCGACGGCTTTCGACCCGGAAACGGTGGAAAGGATGGAGAGCGCCATGCTCGGCCTGGAAGGCGCGCCGAGAGCCGTCGACGCGCTTGCGGCCTGGTCTCCTGCATCGGCATAGCGTGGCGAGCACAAGACGGACGGAATGAGTGTGAGCGAGCAGAAGCTGTCCGGCGGCGAGGCCCCGCGCCCCCTCTACATTCAGCTTGCCTACGCCATTGGCGAGCGTATCGCAGCCGGAACCTATGCCGTCGGCGAATTGCTGCCGACCGAGGCGGAACTCGGCGAAGCCTTTGGCGTGTCGCGCTATACCGTCCGGCAGGCAATCCAGCACTTGCGCCAGCAGGGCCTCGTCTCGGCGCGCAAGGGCGTGGGCACGCGCGTCGAGGCGCGCCGCGCAGGCGCCAGATACTCCCATTCCATCCACTCGCTGTCCGAACTGCTCCAGTTCGCGCACGAGACCCGCCTCGATGTCATCGGCCACGAACTGATCGAAGCGCGCGGCGCCCTCGCCGAGCTGCTCGGCTGCCGGCCGCGCAAACCTTGGCTGCGTTTTGAGGGAATCCGGATGGGCATCGGCGGCGATCCGCCGATCTGCCACACGGAGGTATACATTGATGCGGCCTACCGAGCGATCGTGTCCGACACCAGCTCACTCAGAACGGCGGTGTGGTCGCTGATCGAAAGCCGCTTTGGCGAGACGGTGATCGAGGTCGATCAGGAGATCGAGGCGGCGATTCTCGACGAGAAGCAGGCGAGGCTGCTCAAGGCCCTTCCTGGAACGCCGGCGCTGCGCTTCACCCGCCGCTACTACGTCACCGGCAGACGCCTGGTTGAGATGTCGATCAATCTCCATCCCGCCGACCGCTTCACTTATCGCATGACGATCAAGCGTGACGTGCCGGGCGGCTGAGAGAGCAAACATGATTGACAAGCGACGGTGCCGGTGCCGAATTTAGCTTAGTGAGTGCGGCTCACGCAGAAGCCGACCACATCGGCAAGGGCGCTCTTGGCCGCCGAATCCGGGAAGATCGCAAGCGCGTCCTGCGCCATGGCACCGTAGGTTCGGGCGCGCTCAAGCGTTGCTTCGACCGCTTTGTACTTTCGAATGAGTGCAATCGCCGTCGCGAGTTCACCATCGCCGGTTCGACCGTTGACGAGGCTATCCCGCCAGAACTCGCGCTCGCTTTCCGAGCCCCGCCGAAACGCGAGAATCACCGGCAGTGTGATCTTGCCTTCCCGAAAATCGTCGCCGACGGATTTCCCGAGCCGCTCGCTGTCACCGGCATAGTCGAGCGCATCGTCGACGAGCTGGAACGCGATCCCGAGATTGCGACCATACGATCTGAGCGCCGCCTGCTCCTCTCCCGGCCGGCCGGCAAGCGCAGGTCCGACTTCTGTGGCCGCTGCGAACAGCGCCGCCGTCTTGGCATTGATGATCGCCAGATATTCGTCCTCGGTCGTAGCCATGTTCTTGGCTGCGGCAAGTTGCATGACTTCGCCTTCGGCGATCACGGCAGCGGCGTTGGAGAGGATTTTCAGGCAGGGCAGCGAACCGACGTCGACCATCATGCGGAACGCCTGACCGAGCAGGAAGTCGCCGACGAGCACGCTCGCCTGATTGCCCCAGATCAGCCGGGCGCTCTTCTTGCCGCGGCGGAAATCGCTGCCATCGACGACATCGTCATGGAGCAAAGTCGCGGTGTGCATGAACTCGACGCTCGCCGCCAAGCGCACATGACCGTCGCCCAGGTAGCCGGCGAGCTTCGCGCCTGCGATCGTCAGCATGGGTCTGAGCCGCTTGCCGCCTGAATCGATCAGGTGGTGCGCAAGCTTCGGAATGAGCTCCACATCCGACACCGCCTTGTCCAGGATAATCCTGTTCACGCCTGCCATGTCGTCGGCGACAAGGCTGACAATCGACTTCAGGCCGGATGCAGGCTCGCGCGCATCGCCGATAGAGACCACCACACCCAAGCTTGCCGTCCCACTTTCTGAAAGCTGCTGTTCCGGAGTCGATTGCGGCGTTATAGTCATGTCGGGCACGGAATTGGTCAAGTCGAATTGCCGCAAGGCAAAAGCCGAACGCCCCGAGGGTCCCAAGCGAGACAAGGCATGCGGGAGATCGTCCGCACCAACGACCAAGTGCTCCTGAGCTTTCTCGACGCTCTGCTGCGCGAGGCTGGCATAGCCTTTCATGTTGCTGATGCCGGCATCAGCGCCATGGAAGGCTCGATTGGCGCCTTTCCGCGACGCCTGTGCGTGGACGATGGCGACTATCAGCGAGCGCGCCGGCTTCTGGCGGACGCCGGTCTTTCGGCCGAGCTGATCGACGATCGAGGCGAGCCCCCGCATTGAAGATGGACCGCGATTTGGGAGGCGGATTGTCCGACGACGCATTTCTCGGCGGCCGGCTGCGCATCCTCCAGCCGAGATCCGGCGCCTACCGGGCTGGCCTCGATGCGGTGCTGGTGGCCGCCGCTGTGCCTGTCGATCCTTCGCGATCGTCGTCGGTGCTTGATGTCGGGGCCGGGGTCGGCGTGCTCGGACTGTGCGTCGCAGCAAGAGCGGCAAGCGCACGCGTGACGCTCGTCGAAGTCGACCCGACGCTGGCAGCCATCGCGCAGCGCAACATCGAACGCAATGGACTGGCCTCCCGGGCCTCTGTGCACCATGCGGACATCTCCGATGGCGGAGCTGGCCTTGCTCGCCTCCTGCCCGAGAACGGCTACGATCACGTCGTTGCCAATCCGCCATACCATGACCGCGCGCGAACGACGTCCTCACCGCATGACCGCAAAGCGCGGGCCAATGCCATGCGCCAGAGCGACCTCGCCGCATGGTTTGCGTTTCTGGCGGCGTCCTGCAAGGCGAGAGGCTCGCTCACCGTCATCCATCGCGCGGATGCGCTGCCCGCGCTCCTCGCTCACATGACGCCGCGCTTCGGAAGCCTGTCCGTCCAGCCGATCCACCCGCGCGAAGGACTCCCCGCGACCCGCGTCATCCTGACCGGGATCAAAGGCAGCCGGGGGGCGCTTCGTATCCTTCCGGGCCTGTGCCTGCACGGTCCGACCGGACACGCGTTCTCACCCGCGATCGACGCCGTCCTGCGCCACGGCGCTCCCCTCCCCCATCGCGCCTGACCCGGCTTGACCCGCGTTCGCAGTGGCCTGCAAATGGCCGGATCTTGTGGTGGCCAGGAGCAGGCCGAGACCCGGCGCGGCGCGCGCCGGTTGGTTCTCCACGAAGCCTGCCCGGACGGAGCAATTCTGATGTTGCTGTTCTCGCGCAAGCCGAAGGTCCCAGTGTTGCGATTGACGGGAACGATCGGCATGGTCACACCGCTTCGCCCCGGCCTCTCGCTTGCGACGCTGTCCGCCGCGATCGACAAGGCCTTCGCTTGGTCGAAGGTCCCCGCCGTCGCCCTTGTCATCAATTCGCCAGGCGGCTCGGCGGTCCAGTCCCACCTGATCTATCGTCGGATCAGGCAGCTCGCGGCCGAGAAGGAGAAGAAGGTCTATGTCTTCTGCGAGGATGTAGCGGCGTCCGGCGGCTACTTTCTGGCGCTTTCTGGCGACGAGATCAATGCGGATCCCTCGTCCATTGTCGGCTCGATCGGCGTTGTTTCGTCAGGCTTCGGCTTCGACAAGGCCATCGCCAAACTTGGCATTGACCGCCGCGTTTACACGGCCGGCCCATCCAAGGCACAACTCGATCCGTTTCTTCCCGAGAAATCAGAAGACATCGAGCGGCTGCGCGCGCTGCAGCGTGACGTGCACGACGCCTTCATCGCGGTGGTCAAGGAGCGCCGCGGGCAGAAGCTGCAGGCCCCCGATCACGAGCTCTTCTCGGGCGCATTCTGGTCCGGTCCGCGCGCCGTCGAACTTGGCTTGATCGACGGACTTACCGATGTTCACACGCGTATGCGGGAACTATTCGGCGACAACGTCCGCATTCAGAACGTTCCCGTGCAGCCCGGTGGCTTGCTCTCTCGATTGCGGCGCGTTGCTGCGCCGTATCGCCTCGCTTCTCGCGAACAGGCGGCAGATGCCCTTCCAATGTCACTTGCCGATGATTTCCTGTCGGCCATAGAAACGCGCGCGCTGTGGTCCAGATTTGGACTTTGACGCTGAAACCTAAAGGATCCACGCTCATGCCCCAACTCATCGCACTCGCCCTGCTCGGTGCCGGGGTAATCGCCGGCGCACGGGTGCTCAGGTATGCCGTCGAACGGATGCGCGAAGAGATGACCGCGACCAGCGCCGAACAGTGTGGATCGCGCAGCCAGGGCAACCACGAAAGCATCAAGGACCTGGGTCCTTTGGAATTTGACCCCCGGGCGGGCGTCTACCGCCCGAAGCGGCCGTGATGGCCCGGCGCCCGGTCCGTCCTACCGGCGTTTATCCGGGCAAGCGCGGCTTCTGGTGAAAAGACCGATAGCGGTCATACATCACGATCGCCCCCGCCATGGCGACGTTGACGCAGAACAGCGTCGGGATCTTCACCACATAATCGCAGCGCGCGATCAGCTGCGGAGACAGCGATCCGAGCTCGGGGCCGAGCACGTAGGCGGCCCGCGGCGGATGCAGGAAATTCGGAAGGTCAACGGCGCCCTCGATGAGTTCGACGCCGACAAGCTTGCAGCCCTCTGGCAGCACCAGTTCATCAAGCGATGCCCAATTGTAGTGCGGAACGTGGCGCGTTGCCTTCGAGGTGTCCGGAAAAGCTTCCTGGGATCGGTACTGGCCGCCGATGGTGAATGTGAACGCAGCGCCGAAACCATGCGCCGAGCGCATGAGGTTGCCGAGATTGAGGCTCTTCGACATGCGCTCCGCGCCGATCCCGAAATAACCCCGCCCACCAAGGTGGATGCGCGGCAGTGGCGCCGCAACCGGCACCGGCGGCGGCTCCCGGCGCTCTCTCACCATCCCCGGAAAATCGACCGCTGCCAGTCGTCCTCTCCCTCCCGGCGCAGGCGCCTGAGCCCAGTCGCGGAGTTGCTCTGCTCGGCAGACGGCGAGGCCGTCGGGCCTCGATAGACCTGCACCTCCCAGGCCGGCGAGACGATCCCCCGCTGCGAGAGCGGAACGGAAGCCAGATGCCTGAGGTTCCCGCCCCCGACTCGGCGATCGAACTCGGCGAGCGTCGTCTGACCCCGCCTCGGAATCATGTGCACGACCTTGAATCCTCGTGCCTTGAGCTCCGAGAGGAGGGTTGCGAGGGCGCCCGCCGTCGACGGCTGGATGTCGTGGAACAAGATGATGCCCTGCCGCTTTTCCTCGAGCTGCCGCATCACATTGCGAATGACCACAGTTGGGCTGCGGGTCTTGAAGTCGTAGGAGTCGACGTCGATGGAGAAGATGCCGGTATCGCGCCCGGCAAGATGCGCGTGCGTCTCGGAAGTATAGGCGAGGTAAGGAAATCTGAAGAACGGTGCCGCCGGAGACCCCAGCGCCCGTTGCACTGCACTGATGCCAAGCTCCACTTCGGCGCGCGCGCTCGCAGGATCGATCTTTCCCAGGTTCTGATGCGACCAGGTATGCGTTGCGACCGTATGCCCCCGGCCAGAGACGTCGCGCACCAGGTCGGGATGAGCGAGCGCCCGCTGGCCGACCATGAAGAACGTCGCTTTGGTGCAGTGCTGATCGAGGGCGTCCAGGATCGGCGACGTCAGGGTCCGATGCGGCCCATCGTCGAAGGTAAGAATCACCTCGCCGTCCCGCAGCAGGGACTTGCCCGGATATTGCTGCTGGCCGAAACGCGGTCCTCCGCGAGTGTCGATCTCAATCGTCCTCGCAAGGCCGATCGAGGCGGAGCTGCACTGCGCGGGGCTCCTCGCCAAAGCCTTCATCAAGGTTGCGCTGATCGCCAGGACGAAAAGCACTCCGGCGAGGCGGCCAAGGGTAATGACACCCAATCCTGAAGCAGATCGGTTCAAATTTGCCTCGAAATCCGAAGTCCTCGCAAACAGGTGGCCAACGAGTGCTTGACGAATGGCAACCCCCGACCGTACGCAGACCGCTGAACCGGGCAGCGTCCGTATTTCGTTCTACATCATCAGCTAGCCGGCGATTGTGGCATTTCGCAAGCCGCGCATTGCCGCGGCGCCGGCTCGTCGGAACTCGGCCACCGGGGCAAACCGAACGTTGCCATTGCAAATTGAGCCGGCACGCGAATGCAGGAGCCTGTCCAGGAAGCCGCCGTCGAGGCTGCAGGCGAGCCGCCCATGGCGGCTCGCATTGCCGGGTTGCGCCAGGCGCTCGCCGCCCGGGACCCGGCGGCGGTAGCGGCCTGCTGCGCGGACCTGAAGGCCCCGGACCTCGCCGATCTGATCGAGTTGCTCGAACCCGACGAGCGCGTCGATCTCATCCAGACGCTGGGACCCAATTTTGATCCCGAGGTTCTCTCCGAACTCGACGAAAGCGTTCGCGACCAGCTTTCCGAGGCGCTTCCGAACGCCGTTCTCGCCAAGGCCGTCGCCGAGCTTGAGACGGACGATGCGGCCTACGTCATCGAGAGCCTCGAGGAGGACGACAAACGCGACGTCCTTGCCCAGATCCCGTCCAGCGATCGGGCCGCGCTCGAGCGCAACCTGGAGTACCCGGAAGAAACCGCCGGCCGTCTCATGCAGACGGACTTCGTCGCCGTTCCTCCGTTCTGGACGGTGGGCCAAGTCATCGACCACATGCGCGAGGCCGAAGACCTGCCGGAAACCTTCTCGGACATCATCGTCGTGGACCCGACCTTCCGCGTTTTGGGGAGCGTCGATCTTTCCCGGCTTTTGCGCTCAAAGCGCCAGGTTGGCATCGAGAGCATCATGGATACCGAGCGCGTCGTGGTTCTGGCGACCGCCGACCAGGAGGAAATGGCGCGTCAGTTCGAACGCTATGATTTGAAGTCCGCCCCGGTTGTCGACGAAAACAAGCGTCTCGTCGGCGTTGTCACCGTCGACGACGTGGTCGAGGTGATCGAAGAGGAGACCGAGGAAGACCTCCGGTTGCTGGCAGGCGTTGGCAACGAGAGCCTCGCCGATTCGGTGTTGACCACGGTGCGCAGTCGCTTCTGGTGGCTCTTCATCAATCTGGGCACCGCCGTTCTCGCCTCGTCGGTCATCAAGCTGTTCGATGCCTCGATCGAGCAGATGGTGGCGCTCGCCGTCCTCATGCCGATCGTCGCCTCGATGGGCGGCAATGCCGGTACGCAGACCATGACGGTCGCAGTTCGTGCCTTGGCGACGCGCGAACTCGGACCGGTCAACAGAGCCCGCGTCATCCTTCGCGAAGCCTCCGTGGGATTGCTGAATGGCTTCGTTTTCGCGCTGATCCTGGCGGTGGTCGTGCTCTTCTGGTTTGGCATCGGCCGCCTGGGATTCGTCATCGGCGGCGCCATGATCTGCAATCTTCTGGCCGCCGCTCTGGCGGGAATTCTCATTCCTCTCGCCTTGCATCGCTTCGGCAAGGACCCCGCGGTCGCCTCAGGCGTGTTCGTGACGGCGATCACCGATGTCGTCGGGTTCTTCTCGTTTTTGGGCTTGGCGACGATAATCTTGCTCTGAGGCTGCACGCCTCTGACGCCGTAGAACCTTTCAAGGATAGCGGAGATGGCTGTAACAGTCCGCCGCCTCGAAGCACGTGACCGGACAGCTTGGCTTACCCTGTTCAGGGGCTATATCGAGTTCTACCAGGCGGTTGTGCCCGAAGCGGTCATCGAGGAAACCTGGCGGCGGCTGCTGCGCGGCGACCCTGATTTTCACATTGCGCTTGTCGCCGTTGACGATGGCGACACCCCTGTCGGTCTGGCGCATGTCCTTTTCCACCGCTCCACCTGGTCGCTGACCCATTACTGCTATCTCGAGGATCTGTTCGTCGCCCCCGAATCGCGGGCGCAGGGCATCGGGCGCGCGTTGATCGAAGCGGTCTACCGCGAGGCCGACAGCCGCGGCTGCACCCGGACCTATTGGGCGACGCAGGAGTTCAACTATCGAGCCCGGAGCCTTTACGATCGCATGGCGACGAAATCGGTCTTCGTGCAGTATCGGCGATGAGCTCATGCCCGGAAGCACCAGGACCTGCCTTTGGAGGCGACCATGCCCGTCACAGCGCTCGGATATACGCGGATTTGCTCCTCGCGGCTTGACGACTGGGCGGACTACGGGCCGCGGTTTCTGGGGCTGCAGCTTGTGGAGCGGACCGGAACGCTGCTGCGCTTTCGCATGGACGACAGACAGCAGCGCATCATCGTCACATCGGCCGGTTCGCAAGACAGTGCCTTCGGCTGGGACGTCGCGGACGCAGGGGCGCTCGACGCACTGGCCCGTCGCCTTGAGACCGCGGCAATTCCCCTGCGCGCTCTGAGCTCAAGCGAGTGCGCCGAGCGCCGTGTTGCAGCCGGCATCGCTTTCCGAGATCCCGCCGGCAACGGCCTCGAAGCCTGTCATGGTGCCGAGGTCACGTCGCAGCCCTTCCGTCCGGGGCGTCCCGTGTCCGGGTTTCGCACCGCCGTGATGGGAATGGGTCACGCAGTCCTGCACGTCGAGCGCATCGAAGACCTGCAATGGTTCTATCAGGATGTGCTGGGGTTCCGGCTCAGCGACTATGCGCTGAAGCCGTTCAAGGCGTTCTTCTTCCATGTCAACCCGCGCCACCATAGCCTCGCGCTGATCGAAACCGGCAAGCGCGGCATTCATCACGTCATGATGGAGTTGATGAACCTCGACGATGTCGGTCAAGCCTACGACATTGCGCAGGCGCAGAACACGGTGTCGACAACGCTCGGCCGACATACCAACGATTTCATGACTTCATTCTATGCGCGCTCCCCGGACGCGTTCATGATCGAGTACGGTTGGGGCGGCCGGACCATCGATCCCGCGACCTGGACCCCGAGCGAAATGAAATATGGCCCCAGTCTTTGGGGGCACGATCGCACATGGCTGCCCCCGGAGCAGCTGGCAGGCGCCCGGGCCTACCGCGCCCGGGCTGCCAGAGATGGACTGCGCCAGCCGGTGCAAGTGAGCGAGGGCAACTATCATCTTGGCACGAGCGGCTGCGCCTGGTGGGAAGCGCTGCGCGAGAGCTGAGAGAGAGCCATTCGGCCGCCCCGGCGGGCGCCATTCGGTTTGCCGTTCGCGCCAATCTCATGATAGCTGCCGGCATGACGGCGGCCTCGCAACAAGGGAGCACAGATGTCCGGCACAAGTTTCGACGTCCTCGGGATCGGCAATGCGATCGTGGACATCATCGGCCGTTGCGACGACGCGTTTCTCACCCGTCACGGAGCCCCGAAAGGCCGAATGCGCCTCGTAGAAGCCGAGACCGTGAAGTCCCTTTATTCGGCCATGGGGCCTGCGATCGAAATCTCGGGTGGCTCTGCCGCCAATACCATGGTCGGGCTGGCATCATTCGGCGGCAGCGCCGCGTTCATAGGCAAGGTGGCGGATGATGAGTTTGGGCGCATCTTCGCCCACGACATTCGCGCTTCCGGCGTTGCCTTCGCGACAGCACCGGCACAGGGCAGCGCGCCAACCGCCCGCTCGCTGATCCTGGTGACTCCCGATGGCGAGCGAACGATGAACACATACCTGGGCGTCAGTCCCGAACTCGATGACGGCGAAGTGGATGAAGAGCAGATCCGCAAGTCGAAGATCGTATATCTGGAGGGATACCTCTTTGACCGGCCGGCGGCGAAAGCGGCCTTCCGTCGCGCAGCGGCCATTGCCAAATCCAACGGCAGACAGGTGGCGCTCACGCTATCGGACCCATTCTGTGTCGATCGCCACAGATCGGAATTCCTGGAGCTGATAAAGACGCAGGTCGACATCCTGTTTGCCAACGAAGCGGAGATCACGTCGCTGTACAGAACCTCCGCCTTCGACGAGGCTGCTCGACAAGCCAAGGCTCACACACGGCTCGCGGTGCTAACCCGCAGCGCGAAAGGCTCGGTGATCTTCTCCGGCGACAAAGCCGTCACCGTTGCCGCCGAGCTGGTGCAGCACGTTGTCGACACCACCGGCGCCGGTGACCTTTATGCCGCCGGCTTCCTCTATGGCTATACGCAGGGACGACCGCTCGACGCCTGCGGCAGGCTCGGCAGCATCGCCGCCGCCGAGATCATCAGCCACATCGGCGCACGCCCCGAGACGTCGCTGGCCGCCCTCGCCCGGTCCAAGGGGCTCTGAGGCAAGCCGCTGACGGCAGGCGCGTAGCCCCGCGAACGCCGCGTTGCATCGCCGGATCAGCCCTCCTCGTCGCCGACATCTGGCTGGGCCTCGCCTTGCCGATCGTTGAGCATCTTGATGATCGTGGCCGCGGTTTCCTCGATGGATCGGCGCGTGACATCGATCACCGGCCAGTTGTTGCGGGCAAAGAGCTTGCGCGATTCCGCGACCTCCGCGGCGATCTTTGCACGGTCGACATACCCCTCAAGATCCCGGTCGGCGAGCAGCTGCACACGGTTGCGCCGGATTTCCGCGATCCGGTCGGGACTCGCCACGAGACCGACGACGAACGCCCTGTGCGGCTGCATCAGCGCCGCCGGCGGCGGGATGCCGGGCACCAGCGGCACATTGGCAACCTTGTAGCCGCGCTGCGCGAGATAGATGCTGGTCGGCGTCTTGGACGTCCGTGATACGCCCAGAATGATGATCTCGGCTTCGTTGAGATCTCCCGGCAAATGGCCATCGTCGTGCGCCATCGTGAAATTCAACGCATCGATGCGGCGGAAATAGTCGGCATCGAGCACGTGCTGGCCGGCGACGATCGGCGTTTGCGGTGCCCCGAGATAGGACTCGAAGACCTTCATGATCGGCTCGAGCACGTACAGGCACGGCAGCTTGAGTTCCCGGCACCGCCGTTCGATCTCGGACGTGAGTTCCGGGTTGACCACCGTGTAGAGGACGACACCCGGCGCCGAGGCAACTTCCTGCAAAACACGGTCGAGTTGGCGCTTCGTCCGCACCAGCGGATGAACGTGCTCGATGGGACGGACCTGCGGATACTGAACGGCCGCCGCCTTGGCAATCGTCGTCAGCGTTTCGCCGGTGGCGTCCGAGATCAGGTGCAGGTGAAAATAGCTCGGCAGCGCGCTGGTCATCTGTGGATAATTTCCCTGCTTTTCCCCATGACGCCGCGATCGCGCATCCGGACGGGCATGTTCCTGCGCGTTCCTCGACAAACTCATCCACACGCCCGCCTGCTGGAACGAGCCATTCCCCGGCAACAACAACCTTACGTCGCGCCACAACAGACCAAAGGCGCTTTACCCTCGCAAGTCACAGCCTGTCAGCGCGCAAGCGCCAGCGTGGTTCCGAATGAACGGCTTGACCCGCCAGTCGTTTTTCCCGCCTTGTGAGCCAGACAGCCCCGAGCTACTGGATATAGATGCTTCCATGAGATCAATGTGGGTTTTCTGTGGATGTAACGTGCGTCACGGCTGAATTCACACAATCCCCGTCCCTAAGAATCTTCAGCAAAAACCTCAAAAACCCGTTCGTAGTGAAGGAAGTGCAGCCATGGCGGTACCGCCCGCAAGACCCACCGAGCGCCGCTTTCTGGCTCCATTCCGAGGGAAATCGCTGACGCCACCTCCCATCTGGCTGATGCGGCAGGCTGGCCGCTACCTGCCGGAGTACCGTGCGACACGGGCTCAGGCGGGAGGCTTTCTCGAGCTCTGCTACACGCCAAAGCTTGCGGCCGAGGTCACCCTGCAGCCGATCCGCCGCTACGGGTTCGACGCCGCGATCCTGTTCTCCGACATCCTGGTCGTGCCCGACGCCCTCGGACAGTCCGTACGCTTTGCCGAGGGCGAGGGACCGCTGCTCGACGCGATCACCAGCGCAAGCAACCTGACCCGCTTGCGGCCAGACGCGACTCGGCCCAAGTTCGACCGCGTCGCTGAGACGGTGCAGAGGCTCCGGCAGGATCTGCCGTCCGAGACCGCACTGATCGGCTTCTGCGGCGCGCCGTGGACCGTTGCGACGTACATGGTGGAGGGGAGAGGATCAAAGGACCAGGCCGCGGCGAGGCTGTTTGCCTACAAGGATCCGGACGGCTTTCAGAAGCTGATCGACATCATCGTCGAGGCGTCGATCGACTACCTGACGCGACAAGTGGAGGCCGGCGCTGATGCGCTGCAAATCTTCGACACCTGGGCAGGCAGCTTGCCGGACGACGAGTTCGACCGCTGGGTGGTCGACGCGACCCGGGCGATCGTCGGGCCGCTCAAGACAAGGTTCCCCGATGTGCCAATCATCGGTTTCCCTCGCGGCGCGGCAGGTTCGGCGCTTTGGTACGTCGCCGAGACGGGCGTCGATGGCATCGGCTGCGATACCACGATGCCGCCCTATATGATGGCCGAGGCCTTCGACGAGGAGAATGTTGTCATCCAGGGAAACCTCGATCCGCTCCTGCTCGTGGTCGGCGGTGATCGCATGATCGAGCGGACCGAGGAGATACTGGAGCGCATGGCCGGCAAGCGGTTCGTCTTCAATCTGGGGCACGGCATCGTTCCGCAGACCCCTCCCGAAAACGTCAGTCTGCTGGTCGAGACGGTGCGTAGATGGCGTCCGCAGCGGAGCGAGGAGTCGAACTGATGGACGCCTCGCCGTCCACATTGCGACGCCCGCGGGGGTCTCCCCTGATGCGCGCGTTTTCGGCGCTGGCCATGACGGCTATGGGCGTCGCTGGAACCATCGGTTTCATTGGCCTGGGCGCCTACGATTGGGTGAAGGCCGCACACGTCGTCGCCATCATTTCATGGATGGCGGGAATGTTGTATTTGCCGCGGCTGTTCATCTATCACTGCGACGCCGAGAAGGGCTCCCGCCAGTCGGAGACGTTCAAGGTGATGGAGGGCCGGCTGCTGCGGCTCATCATCAATCCGGCGATGATTGTCTCATGGGTTAGCGGTTTGTGGCTTGCCTGGCAGGCGGGTTTTTGGAAGCAGGGCTGGTTTCACGGCAAGCTGGCGCTTGTGCTGATCCTGTCGGCGGCCCACGGCTATCTGTCAGCCGCCACGCGCGCCTTTGCCGAGGATCGGAATGACAGGTCTCAGCGCCATTGGCGCATCGTCAACGAGGTCCCGACGCTGTTGATGATCGGCATCGTCATCCTCGTAATCGTCAAACCGTTCTGATTTCAGGCGATTTGGCTCTTTACATTCTCGTGCCGAAGGCTTATCTAGCGGCCATCGACGCCGAAGCTTCACCTCTCGATTGATGCGGTCGGAGCGGATGCCTGTCTGACGCGCTGCGCAGCAGGCGGCCAAGCGCCTCCCAAACGCTGGTGGTGTCGCCCGCCTCTGATGTCTCCTGTGTCACGGCCCTGCAACTTGCTCGTCCGACCGGACTAGGTCGTGCGCGCCGCCGTGCCAGATCCCGAGAGTACTTCCCATGCAAGACAATACCACCGCCCAAGAGCAGACCGTGACGCCGGAGACGGTGCCCGCGGCACCTGCGAGGGAGAGAAAAGAGATCAAGCTGCAGGACTTGAAGTCCAAGTCCCCGACGGAGCTGCTGGCGTTTGCCGAGGAGGTGGGCGTCGAGAACGCCTCGACCATGCGCAAGCAGGAGCTGATGTTTGCGACGCTCAAACAGCTTGCGGCCAAGGAGGTCGACATCGTCGGCATCGGCGTCGTGGAAGTATTGCAGGACGGCTTCGGCTTCCTGCGGTCGCCGGACGCCAACTATCTTCCGGGCCCTGACGACATCTATGTTTCGCCTTCGCAGATTCGCCGCTTCGCGCTCCGCACCGGCGACACGGTCGAAGGGCATATCCGGGGCCCCAAGGAGGGCGAGCGGTACTTTGCGCTGATCAAGGTCAGCAAGATCAACTTCGAGGACCCCGAGACCTCAAAGCACAAGGTTCATTTTGATAACCTGACGCCGCTTTATCCGGACAAGTGGCTGCGGATGGAGGTCGACGATCCGACGATCAAGGATCTCTCGCCTCGTGTTATCGACATCGTGGCGCCGATCGGCAAAGGCCAGCGCGCGCTGATCGTTGCGCCGCCGCGCACCGGCAAGACGGTACTGTTGCAGAACATCGCCAAGTCCATCACCGCCAACCATCCGGAATGCTTCCTGATCGTGCTTCTGATCGACGAGCGTCCGGAGGAGGTAACGGACATGCAGCGGACGGTGAAGGGCGAGGTCATCTCTTCGACCTTCGACGAGCCGCCATCGCGGCACGTGCAGGTGACGGAGATGGTCATCGAGAAGGCGAAGCGCCTTGTCGAGCACAAGCGCGACGTCGTCATTCTGCTCGATTCGATCACGCGCCTCGGCCGCGCCTATAACACGGTCGTTCCCTCGTCCGGCAAGGTGCTGACGGGCGGTGTCGACTCGAACGCGCTGCAGCGGCCGAAGCGGTTTTTCGGCGCAGCGCGCAACATCGAGGAAGGCGGCTCGCTCACCATCATCGCGACGGCTCTGATCGACACCGGCTCGCGCATGGACGAGGTCATCTTCGAGGAGTTCAAGGGAACGGGTAACTCCGAAATCATCCTCGACCGCAAGGTCTCGGACAAGCGTGTGTTCCCCGCGATCGACGTGGCGCGCTCGGGCACCCGCAAGGACGAGCTGCTGCTGCCGAAGGATCAGCTGAGGAAGAGCCAGATGCTGCGGCGCATCCTCAATCCGATGGGCACCATGGACGCCATCGAGTTCCTGATCGACAAGCTGAAGCAGACCAAGAACAACGCCGACTTCTATAATTCGATGAATGCGTGATCTCAGCGTTTAGTAGCGATCACTGGGAACAGGGCTCCGCGCGGAGCCCTGTTTTTTTGCGTGTCGCTTGCCAGCGGCGTCTTCCTCAGGAGACACGCCATTCCCGTCATTCCTCGACGATGTGTCCGCCGTCGTAGAAGCAAGCGATGCGGCCGAGCGCAGCCCGCAAGCGATCGGTGGCGAGAAATCTTTCGAGATCGTCCGGCATTGGTTCGGGGCCTGGGAATTCTGCCGTGCCTGAAAGCATCGCCAGAATCTCAGGACATTGCGCATCGAGCTTCCTGTGTTTGAGACCTTCGCGGACGAGCCTCCCGAGCAGCTCCGGACCGAGCGAGGGCAGCAGCGCGAAGAAGCCGTGCTCAAGGATGCGGGCGAACGCGTGGTCGGCATGTTTCGGATTGCGCGGCGCGCGACTGTGGTCCCAGAGATGATCGACGCTGTTCCAGGGAAGCGGTCCGGCAGGAAAGCGCGCGGCGAGCGCAGATGATTCACGGGAAACATAATAGCGGTTGAGGTTGTCGAAGAAGGCTTGCAAATAATCGGCCGCCAGCAGCGGCGCTTCCCACGCGCCCGCGGCGCCGTCTGGATTTCCCGGGTTTACGGCTTCAACGACGATCACGCGCGGCCGAAAGCGCGCAAGGTCGAGACCGGCGAGCACCTGGTCCTCCGCCCCCTCGACATCGACTTTGAGGAAATCGATCCGGTCGAGCCCGGCGTCCGTGATGAGCCCGTCGAGCCGGCGCAACGGCATTCGAAGGGTTCGATATGCGGCGCCAAACTGCCCTGCACGCTCCGCCGCGTCACGCATCATGCTTGAAAGGCCATGCAGCCCTTCGACGGCATGAAAGTCGGCTTCGCCGTCCACCGCACCTGCGAGTCCTTGAAACACTGTGTCGCGCGGTCGGATATGACGATAAGCAGCTGCGAGCGCTTCCTGCGGCTCCACGATGAGACCGCGCCAGCCCCGAAGATAGAACCAGAAGGACACGTTGTCGGCGACGGGGTGCCCGCCGCCGACATCGACATAGACGCCGCAGTCGACGTCATCGAACACGCGCTGCAGATAGACGTCCTCCAGGTTCTGAGCGTAGGAGAGCTTCATGTGCACGCTCCGAAGCGGCCACAACCGCGAACGAGGTTCTCACAACAAGAGCGAGCTTTTCACAAACGAAACGGTCCGGCGTGTGACCGCCGGACCGCACGATTGCGAAGTGAGCGGGAGGCAAGCTCTCGCGAGGCTCAAATCCGCGCCTCACTTCTTCCAGTAATGTTCGACGGCAACGTCGAGGGGGGGGCGGATGCGCGACGCGTGCGGGACGACGCGGCTCGCGAATTCCCGCTGCGAGGCGAGGACCTTAGCGAAGAACGGGTTCTTCTTCGACTCCTCGTCATAAAGCTTGTCCATTGCGGCAAGCTGCGCTTTGAGAATGTCATCCGGCGTCCTCATGATCTTGACGCCATGCTTCTCCACGAGCTCCTTGGCCGCCTTGCTTTCGAGGTCAATGGAGGCGTTGTTCATGATCATGATCTCGGCGAGCAGCGCTTGCCGCACGATGAGCTGAAGATCCTTCGGCAGCGCATCCCACTTCGACTTGTTGATCAGGAACTCCTGGATGCCGGGCGGCTGACGCATGTCCGGCATGTAGTAGTACTTCGTGACGTTCTGGAACCCCATCAGGATGTCGTGGCTCGGGATCGCCCATTCGGCGCCGTCGATGGTGCCGCGCTCGAGCGCCGGTATGACTTCGCCGCCCGGCAGCTGCACGGTTGAAACGCCCATGTTCTGCAGCATGATCAGGCCGAGACCGGACGTGCGGAACTTGAGCCGGCGCAGGTCGGCGAGATTTTCGAACGGTTTGCGGAACCAGCCGAACGCCTCCCAATAGCAGAGTGTCGTCGTGAAGTAGGCGACGACGTTGAGCTTGAGCTCCTTCTGCAGAAGTTCGTTGTAGAGCTCCATGCCGCCGCCGTTGTGCAGCCAGGAGATGAACTCATCGCGCCCGAGGCCGAAGGGGCCGCCCGGAGGCGGACCGAACAGACCGGCCGCCATGTTCTTGCCCGTCCAATAGCCCGGCCAGGAGTGCGCGGCGTCCATGACGCCTTTGTGGGTGGCGTCGAGCACCTCGAACGGCCCGACAAGCGTGCCGGCGGGCATCACGTTCATTTTCAGGCGCCCGCCCGACATCTCTTCGATGGCTTTGGCCATCCGAATGGGCGATTCGTGGAGCAGGTTGGCCTGCGGCCACGTGCTCTGCACCTTCCATTCGGTCGTCTGCGCGAGCGTCACCGAACTGGTCGCGGCGACCGCTGCCGCAACGAGCATCGCACCACCCGCTTTGGCGCGAACGCCCTTGATCCAAGACATGGGCTTCCTCCCCTTCTGTGACTGCAGGAGGGATCAGAGTAGATGGGCCCGATGTGTCGTCAAGTCGCGATGGCGAGCACGTTTTCGGCGCAATGCCTGTGGTTCAGGCTGAAGAGGTGCCTGCGAGCCGCTGCCGGATATATTCGAGCTGGTCGAAGTTGCCGTACTTGATTTGCAGCGTGCCGCTCTCGCCGCTCGTGCGTTTGATCTCGACTTTGAGCCCAAGCGCGTCGGCAAGCTCCTTTTCGAAGGCGCGCGTATCCGCATCCTTTTCGCGCCTTCGCCGAGGCTCCCTCGGAGCGTCGAGCGCCTGCACCATCGCCTCGACCTCGCGCACGTTGAGCCCTTGTTCGACGATGCGCTCGGCAAGCGCCTGCGCGTCCTCGCGTCCAATAAGCGCGCGGGCGTGTCCGGCCGTGAGCTTGCCGTCCTGCACGAGCCGACGAACGGCTTCCGGCAACTTCAAGAGGCGGAGCGTGTTGGCGACATGACTGCGGCTCTTGCCGATCACCTCCGCCAGCGCCTCCTGCGTGTATGAGAAGCGTTCCATCAACTCATGGTAGCCGCCGGCTTCCTCGATGGGATTGAGATCGGCGCGTTGTACGTTTTCGATGATGGCAAGTTCGAGAACTTCCTGATCGTTGAGCTCCCGGATGATGACCGGGACGGTGTGCAGTCCGGCCCGCTGCGAAGCCCGCCAGCGCCGCTCGCCCGCGACGATTTCGTAGCCGCCTGCCGGGTCCGGGCGAACGACGATCGGTTGTACCAGCCCCTTCTGGCGGATCGATTCTGCGAGCTCGGTGAGATCGTCCTCGCGGAAATCCTTGCGGGGGTTGAGCCGCCCGCCCCGGATCATATCGATCGCCACCACCCGTTGCTCGCCTTCCGGCGGCAAGCGCGGTTGCAGCGCGCTGCTGTCACCGATCAGGGACGCGAGGCCCCGCCCGAGCCGGCTTTTTTGAATGGGTGTCGACATGCAAGGTCCTCTGGCTTCGAGACGCTTAAATCAGGCTGCGCGAAAGTGTCGTTCGCGCTCGACCAGCTCGCGCGCGAGGCCGATGTAGGCCTGGCTGCCCGGGCAGGCGTGGTCGTAGATCAGGATCGGCTTGCCGTGCGAAGGTGCCTCTGCGACTTTGATATTCCTCGGAATTGTCGTCTCGTAGACCTTGCTCCCAAAGAACTGGCGCACATTGTCGGCGACCTCCCGCGAGAGCTGCGTGCGCTGATCGTGCATCGTGAGGACGACCCCTTGGATCTCGAGCGCGGGATTGAGGGTTGCCTTGACCTGGTCGAGCGTCTCCTCGAGCTGCGAGATGCCTTCGAGCGCAAAGAATTCGCATTGAACCGGAACCAGCACCGCCTGTGCGGCCACCAGAGCATTGAGCGTCAGGAGGCTGAGCGACGGCGGACAATCGATCAGAATGTACGTGAAGACGTCCGAGGCGGCGATCGCGCGCTGCTCGGCAGAGAGCTGCAGCACAGCGTCCCGCAGCCGAAACGGCCGATTGGGCTCCGCCAGAAGCTCGGATTCGAGGCCCACGAGGTCGGAATTGGCCGGAACGACAAACAATCCGGGAACAAGCGTTCGCGCGGCGGCCTGGGCAAGCGTTGCGGCCCCTGCGAGCACGTCGTAGGTCGTGATTGGACGCTCTTCGGGCCCGATACCGACCCCCGTCGAGGCATTGCCCTGCGGGTCGAGATCGATGATTAGCACTTTCTCGCCGACCGCGGCCAGGGCTGTCCCGAGGTTGATCGCCGTGGTGGTCTTGCCAACGCCGCCCTTCTGATTGGAAATCGCCAAGACTCTTAATGGTTTTGGGGGAGCTGCGGGGGCGGTCATGTCACCGATCCTTCGCTTTGCGGCTAAGATTTCGCACGCGGATCACGCGGCCCTCGGCGTCGGTGCGGCTCGGCGTGCACGCGAGGTCGAAACTCCAGGTTGCTGTCGCCTCCGCGATCTCGCGCTCAAAATCGCGTCCCTTAAGGAACAGCCCGATGGTATGCGGCTGGAACAGGGGGTGCGCCAACTCGAGCAGCCGACCGAGCGGCGCCAGCGCCCGCGCCGTCACAACATCTGCGATGCCCACCTTAGCCTGAGTCGTCGCATTTTCGATCCTCTCGTTCAGAATCTCCACAACCAGCCCGTGAGGAATTCCGGTTTTCCGGACAACCTCGGCCAGAAACGCACACTTGCGGGCGTCGCTCTCCACGAGCACCTGGCGCCCGGTCCCAAGCGCGGCGCGCAGGATCGCGAGAACCATGCCGGGAAACCCGGCGCCGCTCCCAAGATCGACCCATGTTCCCTGCGGGCTGCCGGCAAACGGCAGCAATTGCGCGCTGTCGGCGATGTGACGATGCCAGACCTCGGACAGCGTACTGGGGGCAACGAGATTGATCGTCTGCTGCCACTTCAAAAGGAGATCCACGTAGCCCTGCAAGCGATCGCCCGTTTCACGTGAAACGCCGAACGCGCTTACGAACTCTTGCGGGCTCGCGATGTGCGCGGTTCGTTCGAGCTTAACTCTCGGTTTTTTCGTCAATTTCTTGCCCGCCGGGCTGCGGATTTGCGGACATGCGCCAGCAGCAGCGTCAGGGCTGCCGGGGTCATGCCGTCGATCCGGCTCGCCTGAGCCAGGGTCGTGGGCCGCACCCGCTGCAGCTTCTGCTGGAGTTCCACGGAGAGGCCTGGCAAGGCACCATAGTCGAACGAATGGGGGATCTGGACGGCTTCATCCCTTTGCAGAGCCGCCACGTCGTCGGACTGTCGATCCACATAGGCGGCATAACGGGCGTCGACCGCGAGTTGCTCGGCGATTTCCGGCCGGATCTGCTCGAGGGTCGGCCAGATCGCACAAAGTCGCTCGAACGTCACCGAAGGGTGCGCCAGCAGCTCGAACCCCGACCGGCGCTTTCCGTCGCGATTGAGCTCGAGGCCGTGCCGCGAGGCCTCGTTGGGCGTAAGCGAGACCGAGTCGAGCGCCCGCCGGCCCGCTTCGAGTTGTAGCTGCTTCTGCTGCCAGGCGGCCATCCGCGCCGCGCCAATACAACCAAGTTCGGCGCCAACAGGCGTTAATCTTTGATCGGCGTTGTCTGCGCGCAATCGAAGCCGGAATTCTGCCCGCGAAGTAAACATTCGATAGGGCTCGGTCACGCCCCGCGTCACGAGATCATCGACCATCACGCCGAGATAGGCATCAGCGCGCGAAATGATGAGTTCCCGGCCCCGGCCTCCCGCAACAAGCGCCGCGTTGAGACCGGCGAGCAGGCCTTGCCCGGCGGCCTCCTCGTAACCTGTCGTACCGTTGATCTGGCCCGCCAGGAACAGCCCCGGCAGGCGCCGGGTTTCCAGCGTGGGCTTGAGCTCGCGCGGATCCACGAAATCATACTCGATGGCGTAGCCGGGACGGATCATGATCACGTCCTCGAGCCCCGCCATGCTGCGCAGGAAGCTGCGCTGCACATCCTCAGGGAGCGACGTCGAAACGCCGTTCGGATACACCGTGTGGTCGTCAAGTCCTTCAGGCTCAAGGAAAATCTGGTGACTCGACCGGTCCGCGAAGCGCACCACCTTGTCCTCGATCGATGGACAATAGCGGGGACCCGTGCTGGTGATGGCGCCCGAGTACATCGGCGCTCGATGCAGGTTGGCGCGAATGATCTCGTGCACCCGCGCGTTGGTGTGCGTGATCCCGCAGGCAATCTGCGGGGTCTTGATCCGCGTCGTCAGAAACGAGAACGGGACCGGCGGATCGTCGCCCTGCTGCATTTCCAGCCGGTCCCAGTGAATCGACCGGCCGTCGAGCCGTGCGGGGGTGCCGGTCTTGAGCCGCCCCATTGCGAAGCCGAGGGCATGAAGGCGCTCGGCGAGGGCCACGGCGGGCCGCTCGCCAAAGCGGCCGGCCGGGATGCGCACGTCGCCGAGATGAATGAGGCCGCGAAGGAATGTGCCGGTCGTGAGTACGACGGCACCTGCCGCGAACACGTCCCCGCCGCCGGTGCGCACGCCGGCGACCCGGCCCGCCTCGATGATGAGATCCTCGGCCGACCCTTCGAGAACGACGAGCCCCGCCGTCTCGGCGATGGCCTCCTGCATCGCCTGGCGATAGAGGCGTCGGTCGGCCTGCGCGCGCGGTCCTTGCACCGCCGGACCCTTCGACCGGTTGAGCAGCCGGAACTGTATGCCCGCGGCATCGGCCACGCGGCCCATGAGGCCGTCGAGCGCGTCGATCTCGCGCACCAGGTGGCCCTTGCCGAGGCCGCCGATAGCTGGGTTGCAGGACATCTCGCCGATGGTCGCGCGCCGGTGCGTGAGCAGCGCCGTGCGGGCCCCGAGGCGCGCCGCCGCCGCCGCCGCTTCGCTGCCGGCATGGCCGCCGCCAATGACGATGACGTCGAATTGGGCCGTGCGGTTTCTCATTTCAGTCGATTGCTCGCCTCGAAAATCGCGCGGAAACTACCCTCAAACGCGGGCAGTCGTCAAAATGGAGATCGGATTGCCGGTGTCCTGCCTTGCGCGACAAGCCTCCTGCTTTTCGCTTCAAGCCTCCTGGAACCGGTGCGCAGCTTCCTGCCGCGTTGGATCATCTTCCTGCTGCCGTCGCGCATCCTCCTGCGGTCGCGCGCGTGTCTCGCTGCAGGGCAGGCGGCGGCGGAATGAGAGGATTCACGTGAAACGCAAGCGCCAATTCACAGCGATTCACGTGAAACAAATTCTTCTTCGCGACGGGAAAACGGGTGGATCGAGAATCCAATTTGAGCGCAAGCGCCGATGTCGTGATGCTCACGGACGCCGGATCTGTTTTGAACCAATAATTGGATTCACGTGAAACTGGCTTATTTCCCGATGCAAAAGCGGGCGAATATTTGGTCGAGCACGTCCTCGACGTCGATGCGCCCCGTGACGCGCCCGAGCGCATGAGCCGCGATCCTCAGATCCTCGGCCCGCAGCTCTGCCGGCTCCGCCGGCTCGCCGACGCAACGGCGGAGCGCGGCGAGCGCATCTTTGAGCGCTTGCCGGTGCCTCGCCTGCGTGAGCAAGGGGACGTCGTCGCCGTCCAGGCGCGCCGTGAGCTCCGTCGCGATCCGCCGGGAAAGCTCGGAGAGGCCGCGTCCGGTCGTAGCCGATACGGTGATCGCATCGCAAGGGTCACGGCCAGAACATGCGGTGCCGGCGAGGTCCGACTTGTTGGCGACGATGAGCACCGGCGCCCCGCTGCTCTGCAGATCGGCCGGTGGCTGCCAGTTGGGACAGGTCAGATCGACGACCCAGAGAACCAGGTCGGCGCCTCGCGCCCGCTCGAGCGTGCGCCGGATTCCTTCCTTCTCGACGAGGCCCTCAGCCTCACGCAAGCCGGCGGTGTCCGCGAGCACCACCATCGCTCCGCCGACGTCGAGCCGAACCTCGATGACGTCGCGGGTGGTGCCGGCTTCGGGCGACACGATGGCGGCTTCCCGCCGGGCGAGCGCGTTGAGGAGAGAGGACTTGCCGACGTTCGGCGGGCCGGCGAGCACCACCCGGAAGCCGTCACGGATGATCTCGCCCCGATTCTTGTCCGCCAGGTGGGCGTCGATCTTCTGAGCGAGCTGATCCGCGATGCGCCGCCCGTCCGCGATGGCGGCGTCCGAGACGTCTGCTTCGTCCGAGAAGTCGATGCCCGCCTCGACGAGGGCCAGCGCCTGTAGCGCCTCGCCGCGCCATCCGTCGTAGAGGCGGGCGAGTTGGCCGCCTGCTTGTGAGAGAGCCAGCCGGCGCTGGCTCTCGGTTTCCGCCTCGATCAGGTCCGCCAGGCCCTCGACAGCGGTAAGGTCCAGCTTGCCGTTCTCGAATGCGCGCCGCGCGAACTCCCCTGGCTCCGCCAGGCGAAGCCCGTCGATGGTCGCCAGCGCCTGGAGGACGGCGCGCACGACGGCCGGTCCGCCATGCAGGTGCAACTCGACGGTATCCTCTCCGGTCTCGCTGCCGGGTGCGGGAAACCAGAGGACGAGGCCCTCATCGAGCAGTTCACGCGAGGTCGGATGGCGGATCCGGCGCAGGGCGGCATAGCGTGGCCGGGGCCGCGGCGCCGCCATGCTGTCGAGAACCGCTCCGGCGGCGGGCCCCGAGATGCGCACGACCGCAATGCCCGCGCGGCCTCTTCCGCTCGATAGCGCAAAGATCGTCCGGGACCGTCGCATCGGCGATCCACCACCATGTCTATGGGGTTTGGCTGTTGAAACATTCATGGCGAAGGCGCATATGCGGCCTAGTCAACGGCCTATGCAACCCAATTCGTGAAGGTGCATAAGCAAGATAGAGGCCGCAGGCCGCCCTTGGCGCCGCGGGTCGGTCGGCGCAGTTCGGTCCCGATGCGAGGTCGGGCGACGACGATTGGTTCTCTGACGCGCCCTGGGCGCGATCCGCGGTGTTCCACGTGAATCTTTTGCGGGCTGTCGCCCACTCTCGTCCCGGCCAGCATTGCGCGACGCCGGCATTCGCTTCATGGTCTGCCGAAGGAAGGCGGAAGATGACGGGAATGGCCATGGATGGCGACACCCTGGTGCGGCTGGCGGAGACCATAAGGCAGCGCCGCGAGGCGGCGAGCGACCGATCTTACACGCGGCAGCTTCTCGATGCCGGGCCGGAAAGATGCGCCAAGAAGCTCGGCGAGGAGGCAGTCGAGACGGTGATCGCCGGTGTCCACCAGGATGCGGCGGCGCTGAAGGCGGAAGCGGCGGATTTGCTCTATCATTTGCTTGTGCTGCTCGAATGTCGCGGCGTCGCGCTGACCGAAGTTCTGGCGCTCCTCGAGGCGCGTATGGGGACATCCGGTCTTGCGGAGAAGGCCTCGCGGGCCTCAGGCTGATCCGGGGCCTGGGGAGTCCGCGGTCGGTTTGCGAAGCCAGTGGCCGGCCTTCGAGCGGCGAATTGCCCAGATGGGGCTAAGGCAGGAAAGGCGACCATTCGCGTGCGTGACATTCTCGACCCGGGCCAGTCGCCGGCAACGGCGCGCGGCAGTGTCCAATACTCCCCCTATCGTGTGTTCACCCGTGAGGAGTGGGCGAGGCTTCGTGCCGACACGCCCATGACTCTGGTTGAGCGCGACCTCGAGGCGTTGAGCGGCATCATCGAGGAGCTGTCGCTGGAAGAGGTCGAGCAGATCTATCTGCCGCTGTCCCGACTGCTCAATCTATACGTGCAGGCTTCGCAGGAGCTGCACGCCGTGTCGTCGCGGTTCCTCGGTCGGCGCGATGGTAAGGTGCCGTTCATCATCGGATGCGCCGGCTCGGTCGCGGTCGGCAAGAGCACGACGGCCCGCGTTCTGCGCGCACTCCTCGCCCGCTGGCCCGATCACCCGCGAGTCGATCTTGTCACCACGGACGGCTTCCTGTGGCCGAACCGCGAGCTGGAGTTGCGCGGTCTGATGACCCGCAAGGGATTCCCGGAAAGCTTCGATACGGCGCGCCTTCTGAATTTTCTCGGCGACGTGAAGTCCGGCAAGGCCAATGTCGAGGCGCCGGTCTATTCCCACTTCCATTACGACATCATTCCGAGCCAGGTGATCGTCGTCGACCGGCCGGACATCTTGATTGTCGAGGGGCTCAATGTCCTGCAGCCGGCACGGATGCCTCGCGATGGCCAGGCGATCCCGTTCGTCTCCGACTTCTTCGATTTCTCGATCTACCTTGATGCGGACCCGCGGGTTATCGAGGGTTGGTACGTCGAACGGTTCATGCGGCTGCGGCGCACGGCGTTCCGCGACCCGGCGGCCTATTTCCATCGCTACGCGTCGCTCACCGATCAGGCGGCGCGCGAGCGCGCCCTCGAGATCTGGAACACGATCAATCGGGTGAACCTCGAGGAGAACATCCTGCCGACGCGCCAGCGGGCGCGGCTCATCCTGCACAAGGGCCCGACGCATCGAATCGAAAGCGTGGCGCTGCGCAAGCTCTGATCGCAGCCGTTCACGCAAAGCGCCGCCGCGGCTATGCCGCGGCGGCGTCAAGGGATGATGAGCGCAAGTCTGGCCTGATCGTCGAGACGGCTCTGAGGTCAGACGTTCGCGTGCGCCTCGGCGGCCTTCGCCGACTTCTGCACGGCCTTCTGCACCTTCTCGAAAGCGCGGACCTCGATTTGACGGATGCGCTCGCGGCTGACGCCGAACTCGGCCGAGAGCTCCTCGAGCGTAGCCGGCTCCTCCTGCAGACGCCGCGCCTCGAAGATCCGCTTCTCGCGCTCGTTGAGCGTGGCCATGGCTGAGGCGAGGTAGGACTTTCTGAGCTGCAGCTCCTCGCTATCCGCGAGGCGCTCCTCCTGGTTCGGCGTCTCGTCGACGAGCCAGTCCTGCCATTCCCCGCCGGCATCCGCGTCGGCGCGCACCGGCGCGTTAAGCGGCGCATCGCCCGAAAGGCGGCGGTTCATGGAGATCACGTCCTCCTCGGTCACGCCGAGCTTGGCCGCGATCTGCTTGACGTGCTCGGGCTTCAAATCCCCCTCTTCGAGCGCCTGGATTTGTCCCTTGACGCGGCGGAGGTTGAAGAAGAGCTTCTTCTGGGCGGCCGTCGTGCCCATTTTGACGAGGCTCCACGAGCGCAGGATGTACTCCTGGATCGAGGCGCGAATCCACCACATGGCATAGGTGGCGAGGCGGAAGCCCTTGTCCGGCTCGAAACGCTTCACCGCCATCATCAGCCCGACGTTGCCCTCCGAAATGACCTCTCCGATCGGCAGGCCATAGCCGCGATAGCCCATGGCGATCCGGGCCACGAGTCGCAGGTGCGATGTAACCAGCTTCTGTGCGGCCTCGCTGTCCTGATGCTCCTGCCAGCGTTTGGCGAGCATGTACTCTTCTGCCGGCTCCAGCATCGGGAACCGGCGGATCTCGTCCAGATAGCGGGCAAGTCCGCCCGAGTCGGCGCTGATCGTTGGAAGAGCCTTGGTCGTCATGCGTGCTTCACAGTACGGCCTCTCACGAGAACCGTTGCTGCTCCCTCGAGCCTTGGATGGGGCGCCGGACCAGTCCGGCGCGGGTCTGGGAAGGCTCTACGCCCGTCGCCCGATCATCTCAAACCACGTTGCCGTGTGCTGCTGCTGACGATTGTTCACAAACGGGTGAACGATATGGGTGTCGTCTACGGCGGCTTCAAGGACAAGAACGGCGCAGCCCGGCAAAATCCGTTGCCTCTTGGTCTTGTTATGTTCCAAGACACCCTACTCTAGTCGAGAAACGGTGCCTTTGCACGCCTGGATCAATCCGCATCGTGTCGAAAATGCGGTCGGACGCGGCCGAGCGGCAGGCCATCCTTGGCCCTGCCCTTGGTCGAAGTCTGGTGCGTCCCGCCCCCTAGCCGAAGGGCTGCCGGACGGGACTCGCAAACGCTCGGCGATTGCCCGTTGACAGGCCTCTCCCGAGCGCCTGGACTAGCCGCCGACGGAGGGACCGCGATCATGAACTTCGATTTCAGCGATGAACTCAAGCTGCTGCGCAGCGAGGCCCAGGCATTCCTGTCCGAGAGATGTCCGCCGTCCACGGTCCGGCGCGTTCTTGAGTCGACCGAGCCATACGACGTGGCCCTGTGGAAGGACATGGCGGCCATGGGCTGGACGGGAGCGGCGGTCCCCGAAGCGTATGGCGGCGCCGGGCTCGGCCATCTGGCGCTTTGCGTGCTGGCGGAGCAGCTCGGCGCGGCGCTCGCCCCTGTGCCTTTCTCCTCCTCGATCTATCTGGCGGCGGAGGCAATCGCGATCGGCGGCTCACCGGCGCAGAAGGAAGCGTGGCTCCCGAAGCTGGCATCGGGGGAGGTGATCGGCACCCTGGCGCTGGCGGAAGGGCCGGGAATGGCAAGTCTCAGGCGGTTGCGCGCGACCGTCCGCGGTGGCCAGCTGACGGGCGAGAAGATGCCGGTGCCGGACGGCGAAATCGCCGACCTCGCGATTGTTGTGGCGCAAGGCGACCGGGGGATCGTGCTGGCGCTCGTCGATCTGAGGGGTAAGGGGGTGTCGCGCAAGCCAGCCGAGACCATCGATCCGAGCCGCAAGCACGCGCAATTCGTATTCGAGGGCGCGCCTTGCGAGATTCTGAGCGGCGACGGCGAGGCCGTCTTGCGGGATGTCGAAAACCGGGCCGCGATCCTCTTCGCCTTCGAGCAGATTGGCGGCGCCCAGCGCGCGCTCGACATGGCGCGTGACTATGCCCTCGAGCGGTATGCCTTCGGCCGGCCCATCGGTTCGTTCCAGGCGATCAAGCACAAGCTGGCCGATGTCTATGTTGCCACCGAACTCGCCCGTTCCAATGCCTACTATGGCGCCTGGGCGCTCTCGAAGAACGCGCCCGAGCTGGCCGTGGCTGCTGCGGCGGCCCGCGTCTCGGCGAACGAGGCGTTCTATCACGCGGCCAAGGAGAACATCCAGGTGCACGGCGGCATGGGCTTCACCTGGGCCTTCGATTGCCACCTCTACTACCGCCGCGCCAAGCTGCTCGCTCTTACTCTCGGCTCGACGCGCGTCTGGAAGGAACGGCTGGTGAGCCAGCTCGAGACGGCGAACGCGCCGATCTGACGGCACCGCTTCAAGGTGCGCCGGGGCAACGCCGTCTGCCCCGCCCGCCGCGCTCCGTCGAACGCCAGAGGAGACCGAGAATGGATTTCGAGGACACCAGGGAAGAAGCCGAGTTTCGCGCCCGCGCGCGTGCCTTTCTGGAGAAGGCGGCGCCGCGACGCGAGGGCACGAACATGCTCTACCGCGCCGCCACCGCCGACGCTGGCTTCATCGCCCAGGCTAAGGACTATCAGGCGCGGAAGGCGGACGCCGGATTCGCCGGCATCACCTGGCCGAAGGAATGGGGCGGCCAGGGCGGCAGTGCGATAGAGCAAGTGATTTTCGATCAGGAGGAGGCGAAGTTCGGGGTGCCGCGCGGGATTTTCGAGATCGGCCTCGGCATGTGCATTCCGACGCTTTGCACCTGGGGCACTCAGGCGCACCGCGACCGCTACGCCAGGAAGGCTCTACGCGGCGAGGAGATCTGGTGTCAGCTCTTCTCCGAGCCCGCCGGCGGCTCCGATCTGGCGGCCCTGAGGACGCGCGCGGAGCGGGACGGCGACGACTGGATCATCAACGGCCAGAAGATCTGGACCTCGGGGGCGCATTATTCCGACTTCGGCGTCATCGTCACCCGCAGCGACTTCGACGCGCCGAAGCACAAGGGTCTTACGTACTTCTTCCTCGACATGAAGTCGCCGGGGATCGAGATCAGGCCGATCAAGCAGATTTCCGGCGCCTCGCATTTCAACGAGGTGTTTTTCACCAACGTCCGCATTCCGGACAGCCAGCGTTTGGGCGGCGTCGGCGACGGTTGGAAGGTTTCGCTGACCACGCTCATGAACGAGCGCTATACCATTGGGGGCCGCGCCGGCGTCGACGTCGACGAGCTGATCGAGCTCGCCCGCAAGGTGGAGCTTGACGACGGCCCGGCGCTGAAGAACGCAGTCGTCCGCGAGAAGATCGCCGACTGGTACGTGCAGAGCCGCGGCCTCAAGTACTCGCACTTCCGCACCATGACGGCGCTCTCGCGCGGTGAGACGCCGGGACCTGAGTCCTCGATCGGCAAGCTCGTCACCGGCCGCAAGCTGCAGGACATGTCGGCCTTCGCCATGGACCTGCTTGAGCAGGGCGGCGTCGTGACGGACCCGGCGCTCGCTCCGATGGCGGCGCTCTTCCAGCAGACACTCATGACGTCTCCGTCCTCGCGCATCGCGGGAGGGTCGGACGAGATCATGCGCAACATCATTGCCGAGCGCGTGCTGGGGCTTCCTCCCGATATCCGGGTCGACAAGGACATCCCCTTCAACAAGGTGCCGACGGGAAAGAAGGGGTAGCGCAATGCCGGCGGAGCGCCCGGTGACGGGCGACCGCGTGCGAGTTTCTTGCAACCCGCGTCCGCTTACCGGGTCGCTCGAACAGGCGTCTTGTCGCGGAAGACGAGCTTGACGCCGCCGAGCGAAATGACGTCGCCGTCGGCGAGGACGGCGTGCTCGCGCTCGACATCGTTGATGAGAATGGGGTTTGGCTCGGAGCGGACGGCGGTCAGATTGTGCAGCTCGAAGCCGGAGCCCGTGTTGACGAGGCGCGCATGGTGCCGCGACACGCGAACATCGTTGATGCGCACATCGTCGCCTGAATGCCGGCCGATGATGATCTCGCCCGCCCCCAGCGGAACAATCGCGCCATCCGGCAACTGCAAGGACGGTGCGGTCCTCGGTGCGAGGGCCGGTTTCGCGGCGGCGACAACCGGCTCGGCGGGCTCCGGCATTGCCGTTGCGCCGTCCCCGAAGACTCGGATCGAGAGCCGGGCCAGCGGCACGGTCATTGCGGTGGAGACCAGGGCCACAAGAACGAGTGCTGAGAAGGTCTCGCGGCTGAAGACCCCCTTTTGGTAGAGCACGGTGACGATGACGATCTCCATGAGCCCCTTGCACTGCATGAGCGCGCCGAGGGTGAGCGAGAACGGCAGCGTGTGACCGGAGGCATGGGCAGGCAGCGTCACGCCGATGAACTTCCCGCCGACGCAGACGAAGAGCGCGACCGCGGCGATGACCCAGACCGTGGCGTCGCCGACGCTGAAGGTCGTCTTGAGGCCGGTGGCGAGAAACAGGAACGGAAGCAGGAGCAGCGTGACCGGCGTATCGAGGCGGTCCTCGCACATGTGCCGCAGCTTGTCGGGCAGCAGGAGGCCGGCAAGGAAGGCGCCGATCGCGGCATGGAGCTGGGTGGCTTCGTTAAGCGCTGCGGCCAGGAAAAGGGCAAGGATCGCGCAGGAAATGAGGATGCGCTCCGGCGTGCCGCGGTCGATCATGATCTGCAACGCCGGCGCGATCACCCGCGCCAACACGACGGCGGTGAGCACGCCGCCGGCGACTGCAACTGAGAACGTCATCAGGGGATTGTCGCTGCCCGTGGCGAAGGGAAGGATGACGGCGAGCGACGACCACAGCAGCGCGTCGTCCACGGCCCCGATCGCCAGCGCGATCGTGCCGATGGGTTTCTGATTGAAGCCGAGCTCCCTGAGGATGACCACGAGAACGGGCAGCGCCGTGACCGCCATGCAGAGTCCGAACGCAATTGAGAAGAGGGGCGCGCTGGCCGCTGCCCCCATGAACTTGCCCGAGGGATAGATGACGATCATGGCGGCGGCGGCGCCGGCGCCGGCGACCCACGGAAGCACCACGCCAGTCGTGCCGATCTTCAGCACCGCCCCGGCGGCGCGCTTGAGCACGGTGCGATCAAGTTCGCACCCGGCGAGAAACACGAAGAGAACCAGAGCGATGTTGGCGAGCGTGTCGACGCCCGAGAGGACTTCCTTGCGGAAGAAGAAGTCATAGAGGTTGGGCGCGATGGCCCCGAAGATCGAGGGACCGAGGGCGATGCCGGCCAGGATCTGAATGATCGGCAGGGGAACCAGGCGCCCAAGGCGCAGCGGTCCCCAGAACACCATCGGCAGGCCGACGACCAGCAGCACCTGGAGAAAGAGGACGACTTTCGCGTCAATGGTGAAGATCGTCGGCATCGTGGTTCGCTGGTGACGCGTTGGCTGCCTCAGTCAGATTGGCTCTGCCTTGTCCCAGAGAATTGGCGGCGATGGCAAGCGCCGGGTCGCCGTTGACCAGCATTGCATTTACGGCGATGCGAACTTTGCAACGGCGCCGACGACGGTGCCGTCAAGGCCGTTGAAGCCATGATGGCCGCGCGCCTGGCAAGGATGGCCGGTCGCGGTTCCGCCATCGAGCCAAGCGACTTGAGCCTTGCCCTTCGCCCACGAAAGGAACGGAGCGACGCCGGCGGGCAGCGTCTTCCTGCACGCATCGTTCCGGTGATGCACGACGAGAGTCGGCGGCAGCCGCGCCGGCGAGCCGAGGATGTTCATGACGTTGTCGCTGTCGCCGGACGCGTCGGAGAGAAACCCTGCCGTCAGCACGAGACGGTCGGGCGCAGCCCCTCGCGCGATGCCGCGGGCCGCGCGCTGCGTTCCCCGGCTCGTTCCGACGAGCGTCACCTTCCCATACCTTCGCATGAAGTCGACAGCCGCTTTCACGTCGATGGTGCCGTCCGGGACCAGCACGGCGAAGCCCTGCCGCGCATAGGCGGCTCGCGTGCGCACGAGCTGGTTGCCTTGCCGTCTGATGCTGCCGTCGCTGTTAACGCCGATCGCGCCGTCGCCGCCCGCGAGCAGGATGATCGCGGCTTTGGGTTTCTCCGGAAGCAGAAGAGCCGCGATCGTACCCGCTATCGAGACGCCACTCGTTGTCTGTGCCTGTGCGGCCGGCGAGAGCGCATTGACGCTTGCGCCAATCAGGATGAGAGCAAGGCGCTTCATGTCCGGAAGCCGTCGATCGATGGAGGTGAGGTTGTGACCGAGACTATGCCCGATGCCGCTCCGCGGCAAAGGCGCGCCAACGTGGAGCGAAGACAGAGCCGCTGCCGCGTCCGATCTCCGATGTCGTGACTCGCTCGAGTCACCGCAGAAACTGCGCGAAGTCGATCGGCCGCGTTCGGTCGAGTTTTTGCGTGACAGGTGGCATCGGATACTTGAGTCCGGTTGCGCAATTGAAGAGCACCGCGGTCTCGGTGGGCTTGATGCGGCCGTCGCGGAGTGCGGCCCTGTAGGCGGCGAGCGTCGCGCCGCCTTCGGGGCAGAGCAGCAGGCCGTCGCGCCGCCCTGCTTCTTCGACCGCAGTTCTTATTTCCTCGTCGGAGACCGCAATGGCGAAGCCGCCGGACTCGCGCACGGCGCGCAGAATGAGGAAGTCTCCGATGGCGCGCGGCACGCGGATGCCGGAGGCGATGGTCTGGGCATTCTCCCAGCGTTCGGCGTGCTCGACGCCTTGCTTGAAGGCACGGACCATCGGCTGGCATCCCTCCGCTTGCACCGCCACCATGCGCGGCCGCTTCTTGCCGATGAAGCCGATCGCCTCGAGCTCGTGGAACGCCTTCCACATGCCGATGAGGCCGGTACCGCCTCCCGTCGGATAGAAGATTACGTCGGGCAGCTCCCAGCCAAGTTGCTCGGCGAGCTCGAGGCCCATCGTCTTCTTGCCCTCGATGCGATAGGGCTCCTTCAGCGTCGAGAAGTCGAACCAGCCGGTCGCCTCACGGCCGTCGCCGACGATCTTGCCGCAATCGTCGATCAAGCCATTGACCCGCCAGACGTCGGCGCCTTGCAGCGCGATCTCGGAGAGGTTGATCTCGGGCGTGTCCTCGGGACAGAAAATTGTGGTTCGGATGCCGCAGCGGCTGGCGTAGGCGGCCAGCGCCGCGCCGGCATTGCCGTTGGTCGGCATGGCGATGTGCCTGATGCCGAAGGCCTTGGCCATCGACACCGCCATGACCAGTCCGCGCGCCTTGAATGAGCCCGTCGGCAGGCGTCCCTCGTCCTTGACGAGAAGCTCGGCGCGGCCGCCGGCTGCCTTCTGCGTATTGGGCAGCGGTACGAGCGGCGTCTCGGCCTCGCCGAGGCTCACGATATCCGAGACCTTGCGCACCGGCAGCAGCTCGCGCCAGCGCCACATGTCGCGGGGCCGATCGGCGAGGGCAGCTTTGCTGAGCGCCGCCTTGACGCCCGCGAGGTCGTAGCGCACGAGCAGCGGCTTGCCTGCCTTTGACAGATTGTGAGCGATGTCTGCCTCATGGCGCTCGCCGGTCATGGAGCACTCGAGATGCGTGACGAAAGTCGGCCGCTCGACGGCGAGATTGGCGTTGCTTGTCAAGGCGGGTCTCCGGAGGCTGAAGGCATGCGGTGCGCGAGTTCACCTGATCGCGCCCTCGGATTGCAACCCGCGACCCTGCCCGGCGTAAACCCTTTTCTTGCCAGCCGGTCGCGAGCGAATTGGTTCGCATTGTATTGCGCCACGGCTCCAGCGGCATTGTCCGGACGCAGAGCTTTTCAGGTGACGTCGGCCACGAACTGCCTTAGGCCAACGCCTCGGCACGACATCGGGAGGAAAAACCAATGACGCCGGTATTCGTCGATGGGCTGGGCAGTGTTCGGATTGTTAACGGCATGGCGCACATCGAGCTGGTGACGCTGGCTCCGGCAGCCGCCGACGGGCAGCCGCCGCGCGCCGAGGTGACGCAGCGGTTGGTGATGACCCTGCCGCACTTCGTCCGCTTCTGCTCCGAGATGGCGAACCAGATTCAGAAAATGGAGCAGAAGGGCATCATCACGCGCAACAAACCAAGCGGGTGAGACCGCCGGACCGGCTGCCGCACTCAAAGCGGCCGAGCATCCGGAAGGTGCAGCCTTCGGCAAGCCGAAGCAAACGGTCGGTCCGCGAAGGAGGTTCGCAGACCGGGAGTCGACTCCTGTCAAGGAAAGCGGCGCCATCCCACCGCGCATTGGCCGCACGGCTTTCGCGCTGCGGGAGAAGTTGGAGCGGCCGCCGGCTCAGTTTTGCGGCGCCTGCTCGGGAGCCGGTGCCGGCGCTGGCGCGGGCGCCGGAGCGTTCTCAGCTTGCGGGGCCGGTTGCGCCGGCGTTGCCGGAACGGCCTTCTGCACGACGCTGCGCGGCACGTGGCCATGGCTCGGCCGGTATTGGCCGTGGCTGTAGGCCCCGTATCCATAGCCCGGCGGGCAGTACCACGCACTTGCGGAGGTCGAGAGCAGGCCGAGGGCGACGAGCGTTCCAACGAGGGTAAGGGTCTTCATGGGTGAACCTTTCGGGCAAGTGGCCTCAGGCGGGCCTGGGAGCGAGCTCAGCGATCGGCGCGATCGCGGCGTGCGTCTCTGATAAACATCGTTCGATATTTTGTAAATACGGAGGGAGCCGTATTGATATAAAGAGATTGTGATCGTGTCGTTACCGAAAGGCGAATTGCTCCCGCCGGCAGATCTGTTGCTTGTGAGAGATGGTCGTGCGGCGTCGGCACGGTCGATTCGCCGCGTTGGGGTTCTGCGTGTTGCAGCGTGCTGCGCTTTTCCGCAGACCGGCTCCCCGAGCTCACGCAATCGCCGTGCCGCGTTCCGTGCTCCTGCTGCCAAAGGATGCCTGCCATGAAGACCGAGCCATCACGTCCTCCGGGTCGCCCACGCAGTGAAGCGACGCGTCAGTCCATCATGCAGGCGGCGGCGGACCTCTTGGACAAGGATACCTACCGCAGCATCTCCATCGAGCGGATCGCGGCCGAGGCCAAGGTCGGCAAGCAGTCGATCTATCGCTGGTGGGACAGCAAGGCCGATGTCCTGCTCGAGGCATTCACCGACCGCGCGTTGATGCAGCTGCCGCCGCTGCGTCCGACGGGAGCGACCATGACCGACCTAGAGGCGCTGTTGCGGCTCTTTTTCGCGAATGTTCGCATCCCGAGCATCCGCAAGACTCTGACGGGGCTCATCGCCGAAGCTCAGCTCGACCCCGAGTTCCGCGCCAAGTTTTACGCCGTGCTCGTCTCGGCGCGGCGAAACCTCATGCGTGACATTCTCATCAAGGGACGCGAGCGCGGCGACATCGCACCGGGCACCGACATCGAAATGATCCTGGACCTGATCTACGGCGCCTTCTGGTACCGGTTGCTGTCCGGCACGCCCGACCCGCTCGACGACGCCTTTGCGGCGAAGCTCGTCGCGACATTGCGGCCGATCATGGTTGCGCGCTGAGGCGAGCCGCGACGGCAATCTCGCCGGACGGTCAGCGGCCGACCGCCACGAGGATGACCCCCGGCACGATCAGCGCGATGGTCGCTACGGTCCGCCAGGTGATCGTCTCGCGCCCGAATACCAGCCAGCCGAGCAGCATCGTGAAGACGGGCGAGGCCGACACGATCGGCACGGTGGACAACAGCGTCCCGACGAAGAGCGCATTGTTGAGGAACTGGATCGAAAGCGCGTTCGCGACCCCCGCGGCGGCGAACCAGCGCCAGCTCTTTGCCCCTCCCGCGAGCCGCCGGCCCTCGATGCGGTGCGCGATCCCTGTGCTGGCGAGCGATACGGTATTTCCCATGAACACCGCGAAAGATGGGCTCGGGACGTCTCCGAGACCGATCTTGGTCACGGCATGTCCGGTGGCCCGTATGAAAGCCGCGCCAAACGGCAGGACGAGCGCCCAGAGCGGCCAGTTGCGCTTGACGCCGTGCGGGTTCCAGGCGGCGACCACGGCACCGGCGACGACGGCGATCGTCCCAAGCGCGATCGGCCATGTGAGCTTCTCGCCGAGCACCGCGATCGCCCACAGCGCGCCGAACAGCGGTGCCGAGGCGGTCAGCGCGCTGGTCAGCGTCGGGCCCATTCTCTCGATGCTCGACATGGCGAGCGCCGACGACAGCGCCGGCCGGAAGATTCCGACGAGGCCGAAAAGCAGACAGGCGAAGGTGAGGAAATACCAGCCCTTGATGAAGAAGGGCGCGAGCAGCCAGTAGACGGCGGCCGACGCGCCGATCGAGATGAGGGTGCCCGTACGCGCGTCAGAACCGGCGAGACCCATGTTGGACAGATGGTTCGACAGCGCGAAGAGAAAGGCGGAGGCGAGTGCGTAAAGCGGCGCGAGGTACGGGAAGTCGCTCATGCCGTTGCCGAAAGAAATCGGGCGGCAGCCTCGCCCGCTTGCGCCTCGCGGCCGTGGAAGAAGTGGTCGGCCCCCTCGATGACGGTGAGCGATTTGGGCTCCGCAAGTCGCTCGAACAGGGACTTTAGCGCAGCAAGCGGGCAGTAGTCGTCCCTGTCGCCGCTGATGAGGAGCTTGGGTTTGGTGACCGGCTCCAGGAAGGAGAAGTCCCGGGTGGCAAGGACCGGGCCGACGCCCACCAGCTTGCTCACACGCGGATTTGCGGCGCCGGCCCTCAGGCCCACCATGGCCCCGAAGGAGTAGCCGGCGACCGCGACGGCCGAGAGCCCCGAGCGCGCCAGCAGGCAGTCGACGGCGGCATCGACGTCGCCTTGTTCGGCATTCCCATCGTCATGAACGCCACCGCTGCGGCCGGCGCCGCGGAAGTTGAAGCGCAGCGTGGCGATGCCCGCCCGCGCCAGCGCGGTGACGAGTCCCGAGACGACGTTATTGTGCATGTCGCCGCCCCTGAGCGGATGCGGATGGCAGACGACCGCGCCGGATTTCGGTGCCCCCGCGAGCGACAATAGGCCCTCGAGCACGACGCTGCCCGCCTGGATCTCGATCGCCTCTTCCATGTCGCCCCCTTTGCTGAAGCCTCGACGCCAAGCAAGGTTCCTCCACGCCGGCAGCATGCGCAAGGCGCGAGATAGGCGGGCGAGCCGCACGACCACGCAACGCTGCGCGGGCCGAGGGCAAGAACCCGCGTCGCGTTCCGTCGCTCGCGGGGGATGTGACAGCACGACCGGCTGAGGAAGCGCGACCGGCAAGACTCATGGCAAGGATCAGATGCGCCGTTCGCCCGGACCCGGCAATGGTCCCTGCGGCGGCAGGCTGCCGTCAGGTCGGATTCCGCCGGGATAGCGCACCGGCGGTATGAAGACCTTAGCCGCCCGGCAAAGCCGGCTCGCATCCTCGTTGCGTCCGCAGGCGCGGAATTCGCCTTCGCGCGAGAAGCATATCCTCACTTCCCGGAGCCGGTTGCCCGGTCCATTGCAGGCGACGGCGATCGATTCCGGTTTCAGTTGCGGGTTTGCGCCGACGAAGTCGCGGACGATTTCCTCCGGCGGCAGGGTGAGCGGCGCGTTCGGGCGCACGTAGCGGGGCGGGATCGTGATCTTGTCGTAGAGTTTGCGCGTCAGGCCGAAATAGGCCTCGGGCGAGAGCCCGGAGCAGGTGCCATGCTTGCGGTACTCGTGGATCACGAGATTTCGTGCCGGCATGATGTCGAGCATCCTGCTGATGATTTCCTCAGGCACGAACCGCTCCCGTGCCGGACAGTTTTCCGGCCAGCCGCGCTCATGCTGCGGCCAGAGGCCATGGACGACGAAGGCGTATGGCCGCGGCGGCCGCGGCCCGCATTGCAGATCGGCGGGATTGTTGCTGCGTGGCTGGCTCGCACAGTGGGTCGGGCTCCAGGAGAGCACAAGCGTGTAGTAGTCGAACCGCCCCGCCTCGTTGCGTGGCGGCGGTTGCGTCGCATAAGGCCCCCGGCCCCCTGGACCCGGTCCGAATTGCGCGGGCGACATGCTGCTCATGAGCGCGAGGGTGACGGCAGCGGCAAGCAATCTGATCGGGCGGAGCATGGTGATCCTTGCGATGCGCGAGGCGGCGTTGGCAGCCCGAGACCATAGCGGGTGGCCGCGGCGGTTCAAAGGATTTGGCGATCGCCGCGCTGGAGGGTCTGCGGCGTGTCCGGCCGTGCGATCTTCACGGCGGGCGCCCCGAAGCGTTCCCCAGCAGGAAATGATCACAGCACCGCCCGGAATGCGCGGGTTCATGCCATCCATGTCCGTGTGGGCCAGGCTGGGCTTGGATGTTGCGAACGAATCCTGGAAGCCGAGATCGAGCTGGCGGAGGATCTCCCTGACGCTGAGCGTGCGGTGCGCGTCGGCCGCGGTCGTACCCGGACCCAACCGGGTTCGCCAGAATGCGGTATCGAAGCTCGGACATTGCTTGCATCCAACCCGCCGCCGGCCAGCGCAGCTCTATTCCGCGAGCTTCGCGAGGATGCGGGCCCAGCTTCTCGCGCCTTTGCGGAAGCTGGACAGATTGTACTTCTCGTTCGGGCTGTGAATGCGGTCGTCGTCAAGCCCGAAGCCGACGAGCAGGCTGTCCATGCCGAGTGCATCCTTGAACGACTGCACGATCGGGATCGACCCTCCGAGGGCGATGCAGGGCGCGGGCCGGCCCCACTCCTCCGCGAGCGCCGCGGCGGCCTTGGCGATGTAGGGCGCCTCCGGATCGAACGCGATCGCCGGGCTTCCGCGCCCGCCGATGAACTCGGCCTTGCAGTCAGCCGGGAGCCGCTCGGTGACGAAGGCGCGGATGCCGTTGAGAATCTTTTCCGGGTCCTGGCCGGGAACGAGCCGGCAGGTAATCTTGACCGAGGCCTTCGAGGGGATGACCGTCTTCGTTCCAACGCCCTGATAACCGCCCGTGATGCCGTTGAACTCGAGCGTCGGACGCGCCCAGATCTGCTCGAGCACGCTGTAGCCTTTCTCGCCCGCGGGCACGCTGAGGCCGACGTCGGCAAGAAACTTGCGCTCATCGAAGCCGAGGCTCTTCCATTGCTTGAGCAGTTTTGCCGAAGGTTTGACGATGCCATCGTAGAAGCCCGGGATCTGCACCCGGCCGTCGCGGTTGTGCATGGCGCCGCAGATGCTGACCAGCACCCGGATCGGATTCGCCGCCGCCGCGCCGTAGAGGCCGGAATGAAGATCGCGCGAGGCGGCCGTGACGACGACCTCGATGCCGGCCATGCCGCGCAGCCGCGTCGTCACCGATGGCGTGTCCTTGTCCCATTGTCCGGTATCACAGACGAGCGCCAGGTCGCAGCGCACCTCCTTGCCGTGCTTGGCGAGAAACCCGCGCAGCGACGGCGAGCCGCATTCCTCCTCGCCTTCGAACAACACGGTCACGGCGACCGGCAGCTCCCCTCTGACGGATTTCCACGCGCGCGCCGCCTCGAGGAAGGTCATGAGCTGGCCCTTGTTGTCCTCTGCGCCGCGCGCCACGATCACGCGCCCGTTTCCTCTCTCGGTCGCGAGCTTTGGCTCGAACGGCGGCGACTTCCACAGTTCCAGCGGATCCGGCGGCTGCACGTCGTAGTGGCCGTAGAAGAGGACGTGCGGCACGCCCTTCGGGCGCACTTTGCGATCATGGGCGACGACCATCGGATGTCCGGTGGTTGGCACGACTTTGGCGTCCGCAAAGCCAATCGCCTTGAGCTCCCTCGCACACCATTCGGCGGCCGCTTGGCATTGCGGCTTGTAGGCTGGATCGGTGGAAATACTGGGAATGCGCAAGAGCTCGAACAGTCGCTCGAGCGCAGCGTCCTGGCCGGCATCCAGGGCCTTCAACACAGCGGGCAGATCGTGCGCGAGCTTGGACATGAACGTTCCTTTACTGGAGGGATGTGGAGGAGAGTTGGTGGCAAGAGTGCGCAAGGTGAGCGGGCGAGGTCAAAGCGCCGGGAGTTCGACGCCATCCGCCAAAGGAGGGTCGGCGATCAGTCGCCGCCGCGAGCCTCGGCGAGGCCCTGGCGGGCAAGCTCGTCGGCCCGCTCGTTCTCCGGATGCCCGGCATGGCCCTTCACCCAATGCCAATGGACGGTATGCCGCTGCCGGAGATCGTCGAGGCGCTGCCACAGCTCTGCGTTCTTGACGGGCTTCCTGTCGGCGGTGCGCCAGCCGTTCCGCTTCCAGCCGTGGATCCATGTGGTGATCCCCTCGCGCAGATAGTTGCTGTCAGTGTGAAGGTGCACGAGCGACGGTCGCTTCAACGCCTCGAGTGCGGAGATGGCCGCAATCAGCTCCATCCGGTTGTTGGTGGTCATCGCTTCGCCGCCGCGGATCTCCTTGCGATGGGATCCCGACATCAGGATGGCGCCCCAGCCGCCAGGGCCAGGGTTTCCTGAACAGGCGCCGTCGGTGAAAATGACCACCTCGGGGCGCTGCCGCGCGCTCTTCGCCCCGGGACTTGCGCGACCGCCATCGCTCATGACGCATCGAGCCCGTACTCGGTGATGCTGGCGACGGTCTGATGGAAGCGCAGTCGCCGCTGGTATTCTTTGGGATCCTTTCGCTTCACGAGCGCATCGGGCGGGGTGTTGATCCAGTCGTAGGCTCGCGTGAGCAAGAAGCGAAGCGCAGCACCGCGGGCGAGTGCCGGCATGGCATCGCGCTCGGCTGCCGTCAGCGGCCGCACGGCATCGTAGGCTCTGAGCAGGGCGCGCCCTTTGGTGATGTTGTAGGCTCGATCGGTCTCGAAGCACCAGGCGTTGAGGCAGACCGCGACATCGTAGGCGAAAGCATCGGTGCACGCGAAATAGAAATCGATGAGGCCGGACAGCTTGTCCTCGAGGAAGAACACGTTGTCGGGAAAGAGATCGGCGTGGATGATGCCTTCGGGCAGGCCCGGCGGCCAATGGCGCTCGAGCCAATCGAGCTCTTCCGCGATTGCTTGCCGAAGGCCGGGCGCGATCTCGTCGGCGCGCGGTGCGAAACGCTCGAAGAGCGGCCGCCAGCTCGCAAGGCCCAGTCCGTTGGCGCGCCGCATGGGGAAATCGCGACCCGCAATGTGCAGCCGCGCAAGCGCCGCCCCGACAGCGGCGCAATGCTCCACCGAAGGCCGTCGGATCCAGACGCCGTCGAGAAAGGTCACGAGCGCGGCCGGCCGGCCGGCGAGCTCGCGAAGGTTCCGGCCCTCCTTGTCGCGCAATGGCACCGGACAGGTGAGCCCGGCCTGCGCCAGGTGCTCCATCAGCGCCAGGAAGAACGGCAGTTCGGCCGGGTCGACGCGCTTTTCATAGAGCGTGAGAATGTAGTGCCCGGCCGTGGTCGTCACCATGTAGTTGGTGTTCTCGACCCCCTCGGCGATGCCCTTGAACGACAGCACGCGGCCGAGGCCATAGCTTTCGATGAAGGTCTCGATTTCCTCGTCGGAAACCTCGGTGTAGACGGCCATTGCTGCTTCGTCCCGTGCTCAACCTCGGTATCAGGCCGCGCCATCGCGAAGTTCGCGCGGGACATTGAACGCGATCCGCTCCTCCGCAATTCTGATCGTTTCGACCGCGACCTCGAAGCGGCCGCGCAGCGCTTCGATCACCTCTTCGACGAGCACGTCGGGCGCCGAGGCGCCGGCCGAGACGCCGACCGTGGTCGCACCGGCAAGCGCCTCCCAGCGGATGTCGGCCGCGCGCTGGACGAGCTGCGCGCGACGGCAGCCCGCCCGCTCCGCCACCTCAACGAGCCGGAGCGAGTTGGAGCTGTTCGGTGCGCCGACGATGAGGATGCAGTCCGAGCGCGGCGCGATCGCCTTGACCGCTGCCTGCCGGTTCGTCGTTGCGTAACAGATATCCTCCTTGTGCGGTCCGACGATGGCCGGAAAGCGACGCTTCAGCTCGCCGACGATTTCGGCCGTATCGTCCACCGACAGCGTGGTCTGCGTGACGTAGGCGAGCCGCTTCGGGTCGCGCGGGGTGAACGCGGCGGCGTCCGCGACCGTTTCGATCAGCGTCACGGCGCCGTCCGGGAGCTGACCCATCGTCCCGATCACCTCCGGATGGCCGGCGTGCCCGACGAGCAGGATCTCGAGGCCGTCGGCATGGTGTCGGCTTGCCTCCATGTGCACCTTCGAGACCAGCGGGCAGGTGGCATCGAGATAGAACATTTTGCGCGCGCGGGCGGCGGCAGGCACGGACTTGGGCACCCCATGTGCCGAAAAGATCACAGGGGCATCCGTTTCAGGAATTTCGGAAAGCTCTTCCACGAAGACGGCACCCTTTTGCCGCAATTCCTCCACCACATAGCGGTTGTGCACGATCTCGTGGCGCACGTAGACGGGGGGGCCGTACTTCGCCAGCGCCAGCTCGACGATTTTGATGGCTCGGTCGACACCGGCGCAGAACCCGCGAGGGGCGGCGAGCAGAACGGTGAGCTTGGGGCGCGGCAGCGGTGGCGTCATGGGAGCCTGGGGATTTGGGTGCGGCGTGTGCGGGGGTGAGGTCGGCTTGGGTGCGGCTGCAACAGTCGGTTACCTGAGTTGATCGTCAAGTCGGCACGGCAGAACGCGAAGTCCGTGCGCCAGCGAGGTGCTACACTTGACTGAATTCTGCAACAAGCGCCATGGTCGCGCGAGTGGCGTCGGGGGAAGTCGGCGAGTCGCGCGTCAGATGCGGCGGCCGGAATTGGACGGGACGATAGTGGCTCACTCCGGATCGGGATCGGCGGGCGCCGTAGTCCGTTTTGCGGTCGGATTGCTTGCGACGGTAGCGCTTGCCGGCTGCGGCATGGGCTCGCTCGGCGCGGGCATGGGCGGCATGTTCGGAGGCGGCGCCGCTTCGAAAGCCTCGGATCAGCCGCTAACAAAAGAAAAAATGTTGACGGCGGCCAAGGCCGAAGGATCGAGCCTCAGCGGCGATCTCGCGGGCGGCTGTCCGCGCTTCCAGGTCTGGCCGCGGGATCATCACGTGACCATTTACGAGCCTGGCCGCGCCGGTGACGGGCTGGGCGTGTTGCACCGCGGCGAGATTACGCAGACCGCCCGCGAATGCCAGATCGAAGGCAACCGGGTGACCGTGAAGTATGGGTTCTCCGGGCGGGTTCTTCTTGGGCCGCGCGGCAAGGCCGGCACCGTGCAGCTGCCGGTGAACATCTTCGTCACTGATGCCAAGCGCGAGCGCATTCAGAACGATCGGACCACGGTCGACGTCGCCATCAGTTCCGACAAGCCGATCGGTTACTTTTCGGCGGTGCGAACGCTGTCGTTCAATGTGCCGGAAGGCGCCCGGCCCGGCGAGTTCGAGATCTTTGTTGGCTTCGACCAGAAGGCCCCGGGGGCCGGCTGAGCCCGCATCGCCGCGAAAGTCCCGGAGGCGCCGCGTCTGCGCCGTCGCATGATCCGAACGAGAGCGCCGCCGGAAGGATGCGATTGACTTGGCCGGTTGCGCATCTATTTTCGATGCCAAAGCCATCCGAGGCCAGCGGAAGAGACCGGCGACGCAAGGCGCGTGCGGCCGGCGCCGAAGGAGCAACCGCCCCGGAACCTCTCAGGCAGAAGGACCGCTGGCTGATGGCACTCTGGAAAGCGGCGTTGCCTGGCCGCAAGGCCGGGCGTCGTCCACCGAAGGGGTAAGGTCGAGGTCATCCGACGGTCTGCGCCAGGACGCAAGCCGCCGGACGAAGGGCAGAGCAGCCGCAGCATTCGGTTGCAACGTCTGTTGACGCGGCCGAATTCTCTCAGGTCCCGTGACAGAGGGGGCTTCATCCGCGCGCAGCGATGCGCGTGACGGCGAAGCTGCCTTGGGACCTCGACCGATGGCCTCCCCCGCCACAGCCAACCCACCGAAGCGCACGCCGCTTTACGACATCCACGTTGCGTCTGGTGCGCGGATGGTCCCGTTCGCCGGCTACGAAATGCCGGTGCAGTATCCGATGGGCATCCTGAAGGAGCACCTTTGGACCCGAGAGAAGGCCGGCCTCTTCGACGTCGCGCACATGGGGGTGTGCTTTCTGCAGGGACCCGACCATGCAACGACAGCGGCCGCCCTCGAGCGGCTTGTTCCTGCCGACATTGCTGCGCTCAGACCCGGCCAGCAGCGCTACACGCAGCTTCTTGCTGACGACGGCGGCATCCTCGACGATTTGATGGTGACGCATTCGCCGGAGCCGACGAGCGACGGCAATCTCGTCCTGGTCGTCAACGCCGCCTGCAAGGACGCCGATTATGCGCACATGCGCGCGCATCTGCCGGGCAATGTGAGGCTGTTCGTCGCCGACGAGCGCGCACTTGTGGCGCTCCAGGGACCCGCGGCCGTCGCCGTTCTCGAGCGGCTCGTCCCCGGCATCGGGGCGCTGGGGTTCATGACCGGCGCTTACGCCACCCTGGCAGGCCAGACGGTGTTCCTCACGCGCTCGGGCTACACCGGCGAGGACGGCTTCGAGATCGCGCTCCCGGCCGCACACGCTGTCCGCATCTGGCAGACGCTCCTCGCCGATCCGCAGGTCCAGCCGATCGGGCTCGGAGCGCGCGATTCGCTGCGTCTCGAGGCAGGGCTTTGCCTTTATGGCCACGACATCGACCGCAGCACGTCGCCGATCGAGGCCGGACTGCATTGGTCGATCCAGAAGCGCCGTCGCGAGATGGGCGGTTTTCCAGGCGCCGACCGCATCCAGCGGGAGTTGCGGGACGGTCCCGCACGCCGCCGCGTCGGCATTCGTCCCGAAGGCCGCGCCCCGGCGCGCGAGGGAACCGAAATCCTCTCCATGGCGGGCGAGCGCATCGGCGCCGTCACGTCCGGTGGTTTCGGCCCCACCGTCAATGCGCCCGTCGCGATGGGCTACGTGGCCTCCGCCCACGCCGCGCCCGGCACCAAGGTCCAGCTTGTCGTCCGCGGCAAGCCGCTGCCGGCCCAGATCGTGAGCTTGCCGTTCGTGCCGCATCGCTATGTCCGCAAGTCGGCTTGAGGTTTCGGGAGGGAGAAGGGAATGGAACGCTTCAGCAAGGATCATGAGTGGGTGCGCGTCGCCGGCGACGTGGCAACCGTCGGCATCACCAAACATGCGACCGAGCAGCTGGGCGACGTCGTCTTCGTCGAGGTGCCGGAGGTCGGTCGCAAGGTGACGGCGGGCGAGGCCTGCGCCGTCGTCGAGAGCGTCAAGGCGGCGAGCGACGTCTACGCGCCGGTCACGGGCGAAGTGATCGAAGCCAACGCCGCCATCGCGGCTTCTCCCGGCGCCGTCAACGAGGACCCGGAGGGTAATGGCTGGTTCTTCAAGCTGAGACTTGTCAACCCGAGCGAACTCGCGTCGCTGATGGACCGGGCCGCCTACGACCAGTTCGTCAAGGACAACGCGTGATCGCAGGTATGGTACAAGTCTCGGGAAGGCATCAGTTGCAGGCCGCGTTGTCGCGGAGCTTTAAGCCTTGCCTCAGTTCAATGCATCGCTTCTTTGAGCCAGCCTGCTTCTTCTGCCCCTTCATCTTCTTCTTCTGCTTGTGCTGTTCGACGATCGGCTCGTGGTCGATCGTCCAGGCCCGGGGCGAGACCGAGGTTGCCGAGACGGCAATGGCAATCAATGCGGCGACCGAAAGGACTTTGAGGAGCATGTGCGGCACTCCAAACTATGGAAAGAGGTTATCGGGCGACGCACCAATCCGCAAGAACGCGGTGTGCTTTGAATTGCTGCAGCGGGTCTGAACGCGCGGTTGCTCGCATTTTCGCTGCCGATACGGACATCGAACCTGTGAACCGAGGTCTCCATGCGCTACCTTCCCTTGTCCGACGCCGATCGCCGGGAGATGCTTGGCAAGGTTAACGTCGCGTCGATCGACGATCTGTTCGCTGCCGTCCCGCCCGGCAAGCTGATGCGCGAGCTGCCGCGGCTGCCGAAGGCCAAGAGCGAGCTCGAGGTCGAGCGCGAGCTCGGCATTTTGGCCGCGCGCAACACGCCGGCAGGCTCGGTCCCATTCTTCGTCGGCTGCGGCGCCTATCGCCACCATGTGCCGGCGAGCGTCGATCACCTGATCCAGCGCTCGGAGTTCCTGACCAGCTACACGCCCTATCAGCCCGAGATCTCGCAGGGCACGCTGCAGTACCTCTTCGAGTTCCAGAGCCAGGTGGCAATGCTGACCGGCATGGAGGTGGCGAACGCCTCCATGTACGACGGCTCGACGGCGGCTGCCGAAGCGGTGCTGATGGCGCATCGCATCACGCGCCGCAAGAAGGCGATCGTCTCGGGCAACCTGCATCCGCACTATGCGGCAGTGATCGAAACGCTCTCGCGCCACGGCGGCGCCGAACTCACGCAATTGCCGCCGTCGCCGATCGAAGACGAGGATCTCGCCGCGGCGATCGATGGCGGAACGAGCTGCGTCGTCGTGCAGTATCCGGACCTCTTCGGCAATGTCCGAGACCTCAGGCCGCTTGCCGCGGCCGTCCATGCGGCGGGCGCCCTGCTCATCGTCGCGGTGACGGAGGTCGTGGCGCTCGGCGCCATCCTGTCGCCGGGCGAGATGGGTGCTGACATTGTGGTTGCCGAGGGCCAGTCGCTCGGCAACGGCCTAAATTTCGGCGGGCCCTACGTCGGGCTCTTTGCGACGAGCAACAAGCACGTCCGCCAGATGCCGGGCCGCCTCTGCGGCGAGACGGTCGACGCCGAGGGCCGTCGCGGCTATGTGCTGACGCTCTCGACGCGCGAGCAGCACATCCGCCGCGAGAAGGCGACGAGCAACATCTGCACGAACTCGGGGCTCTGCGCGCTCGCCTTCAGCATCCATTTGACTCTGCTTGGCGAGAGCGGACTGCGGCGGCTGGCGGCGCTCAATCACGCCAACGCCGTCGATCTGGCGGAACGCCTGGCGCGGGTGAGGGGCGTAAAGGTCTTGAATGGCGCGTTCTTCAACGAGTTCACAATCCGCGTGCCGGGCGATGCGGTGGCCGTGATCGACCGGCTGGCGGACAAGGGCATTCTCGGCGGCGTGCCGGTCGCCCGCCTGCTGCCGGATCATCCGGGACTTGCCGGCGACATCATCTGCGCCGCGACCGAGATCAATACCGATGCCGATCGCGCCGCGTTAGCCGAAGCGCTGAGGGCCGTGCTGTGAGCGCGTCGCTGCAACAGGCACTGTTGGCAGAGCGCATCGAGGCGGCGCGTGCGCTGCGCGAGCGGTTCACGGCCTGCCTTGCAGCGATGGAGGCCGGCGGCTGGGGAGCTGAGGCCGTTGCGACAGCTGTTGCCAGGCATCTGGCGACGACGCGGGCGGATGAACTGCCGCTCGAGGCGCAGACGATTTGGGTGGAGCGGATCGCGCGCCCATTGAAGGCGAGCGCAACGCGGCCGCTCGGCGCGCGTGCCGGATCCACGATCCGCTCGTGGCCCTCAGCGCGTCTCAACGCCCTCGTCGATGCCCTGCGCGAGATCGAGGCGATCCTGGCGAAAGCGGAGACCGACGCCATGAACGAGGCCATTTATGCCGAGATCTCTCGCGCCTACTCGTGAGCGCGCGGCAGAGCGCCAAATCTTCAGTCTTGGAGACAACGTCGATGAGCATGAACACGCAAGGCCGCCCAACGAGCCCGGCAACGGCTGGCAACAGCGGCGCGGACACGTTCACCGGCAACCGCGGGCTCGATCATGAGGAGCCGTTGCTGTTCGAGATCGGTCGCGTTGAAACATCCGGTGTCGATCTGCCGCCGGCAAGGTCCGTCACGCCGCGTCTGGCGGGTCTCGAACGGTCGGCGCCGATCGGCCTCCCCGGCCTTTCCGAGCCAGAAGCGGTGCGCCACTATGTGCGGTTATCCCGGAAGAACTACGCCATCGATTCGGGGCTCTATCCGCTTGGCTCCTGCACGATGAAGCATAACGGCCGGCTCAACGAGAAGATGGCGCGGCTGCCGGGCTTTGCCGACATCCACCCGTTGCAGCCTCAGAAGACGGTCCAGGGCGCGTTGGCATTGATGGAGGCGCTGTCCGGCTATCTCCTCGAGCTCACCGGGATGCGGGCGGTGACGCTCTCGCCGAAGGCAGGCGCTCACGGTGAACTCGCCGGCATGTTGGCGATCAAGGCCGCGCATGATGCCAAGGGTTCGAAACGCAATGTGGTCCTCGTGCCCGACAGCGCACACGGCACCAATCCGGCGACGGCGGCTTTCATGGGCTACAGGGTGAAATCGGTCCCCGCCCGCGCCGACGGCACGGTCGCAGCGGAAGCGGTGAAGGCGGCTCTGTCCCCTGACGTTGCCGCCATAATGCTGACCAACCCGAACACGTGCGGGCTGTTCGAACGGGAGATCGTCGAGATTGCCCGGGTGGTGCATGAGGCGGGCGCATACTTCTACTGCGACGGCGCGAACTTCAACGCCATCGTCGGCAAGGTGCGGCCGGGCGATCTCGGCGTCGACGCGATGCACATCAATCTGCACAAGACGTTCTCGACGCCGCACGGCGGCGGTGGTCCGGGCTCTGGCCCCGTCGTGTTGTCCGATGCTCTGGCGCGCTTCGCGCCACTCCCGTTTGTGGTGAAGGAGGCTGGCGCTTATCGCCTGATCGAGACCAACTCCGAGGTATCCGGCGATGCGCGGCCGTTCGGGCGCCTGACCGCGTTCCATGGCCAGATGGGCATGTTCGTGCGCGCCATGAGCTATATGCTCTCGCACGGTGCCGACGGCATGCGGCAGGCATCCGAGGATGCCGTTCTCAACGCCAACTACGTGCGCGCCGGCCTGCGCCATATCATGAGCCAGCCGTTCGGCGACCAGCCGTGCATGCACGAAGTGCTGTTCGACGATGCCTGGTTGAAGGAGACAGGGATCACCACGCTCGACTTCGCCAAGGCGATGATCGACGAAGGCTACCATCCGATGACCGTCTATTTCCCGCTGGTCGCGCACGGCGCCATGCTGATCGAGCCGACGGAATCGGAATCGAAGCAGTCCCTCGACCAGTTCATTGCCACGCTGGCGGACCTCGCCCGCGACGCAACTTCGCCGTCAAACGACAAGCGTCGGTTCAAGGAGGCTCCCCGCCTCGCGCCGCGCCGCCGGCTCGACGAGACGAAGGCGGCGCGCGAGCCGCGCCTGCGCTGGCAGCCGGCGGCGAGGCCTGCAGCGGCGGAATAGCCCGGGAGCGTCGCGGCAGAAGATCTCGGATTGCCGATCGAGGGCATTGACCGGTAACGTCCCGCCGCAAGGCGCAATGAAGCCGCAGCCGCGGAGAGAGGACAGGAGCGTCATGTCTGGGGAGCGCAAGATCGACACCGGCACGGGCCAGCTTCTGTGCGCCGTGCGCGACGGCGTCGGCATCATCACCCTCAACCGGCCGGAGGCCCGCAACGCGCTGTCGCGGGAGCTCTCGTCCGCGCTGCGGCGCATGATCGCCGGACTTGGCGGCGATGACAGCGCGCGCGCAATCCTGATCACGGGGGCCGGTTCGGCGTTCTGTTCGGGCGGCGACGTCAAGAACATGGGCGACCGGCGCGAGCCCACGGCGGAGACGCCGGACGAGAAGTATCGCGTCATGCTCGAGCGCCATCGCGGCTCCGCCGGCGTGCTTTATGCGCTCAGGAAGCCGACCGTGGCCGCGCTGCCCGGAGCCGCGGCCGGTGCCGGACTTGCGCTCGCGCTTGCCTGCGACATCCGGATCGCCGCCGCTTCGGCGTTCGTGAGCACCGGTTATGTCAAGGTGGGCCTGAGCGGCGATTATGGCATCGCCTGGCTCTTGACGCGCGCGGTCGGGCCGGCGCGGGCGCGCGAGCTGATGCTGACATCGGAACGGGTGCCGGCCGTGCGCGCGGCCGAGATCGGTCTCGTGCATCGCGTTGTGCCCGATGACGCGTTGCAGGCCGAGGCCTTTGCGCTGGCGAAATCACTGGCTGACAGCGCCAGCGTCGCCATCCGCTACATCAAGGACAATCTCGACGAGGCGCTTGACATCTCGCATCAGGCGGCCATTGAACGGGAAGCCGAGCGCATGCTGCGCGCGCAAGGCACGGAGGACCACAAGGAGGCCGTGCGCGCATTCGTCGAGAAGCGCAAGCCCGTGTTCAAAGGACGCTGAGAAGACATCCGGCCGCCCGCGGCCTCGAAGCGGAGTAAGTGTCCATGCCCACCTATATCCCAAGCCCGCGCGACTGGGTGCGCGCGCAGGTCGAACTCTACGAGAGCAGCAACGGCACCAAGGGCACGACGCTGCGCGATACCGGCCTGCCCGTGATCATCGTCACGCATACCGGGCACAAGACGGGCGCCATTCGCAAGACGCCGCTGATGCGCGTGAAGGACGGCAATCGCTATGTGCTGGTCGCTTCTCAGGGCGGAGCGCCGAAGGACCCGGAATGGGTGCACAATCTGCGCGCCGATCCGAATGTCACGCTGCGCGATCTGTCCGTGGTGACACCCATGCGCGTTCGTGAGGTAAGCGATCCGGCCGAGCGCGCGAGGCTCTGGGCGCTGGCGGTTGCCGCCTATCCGCCCTACGCCGAATACCAGGCGAAGACGAGCCGGGTGATCCCGCTCTTTGTCGCCGAGCCCTGAGCGCCGCCATGCCGATCCGGGCGATCTTCTTCGATGTCGGCGAGACGCTGATCGATGAGCAGCGCCTCTACCGCGACTACGCCATGCGCATGGAGGTCTCGTTCGAGTTCTTCATGACCCGAATCGAAGAGGCGATGGCGCGGCGCGAGCCAATCCGCAACGTCTTTGCCTCGGTCAAGCCGGACTTTGACTTCAAGGCGGCAAGAGCGCAGCGCGAGGCGGAGGGCAAGAAGTTCGTGATCGGGCCTGAGGATTTCTATCACGATGCAGCTCCGACCCTCGAGGCGCTGAAAGCCAAGGGTTACTTCATCGGGGTGGTCGGCAATCAGCCGGCAACCGCCGAGCCCATGTTGCGCGCGAGCGGCATCGCCGCCGACTTCATCGCCACGTCCGAGGGCTGGGGCGTGTCGAAGCCGGACCCGGCCTTTTTTGCCAAGGTTATTGAGGCGGCAGGCATGGAGCCCGGCCGCATCGCCTACGTCGGCGATCGGGTCGACAACGATGTCGTTCCCGCGCGCGCGGCGGGCATTCTGCCGATCCTCGTCCGCCGTGGACCTTGGGGTCGGGCGCAGTGGGATTGGCCGGAGGCGAGCCAGGCGCATCTGCGTGTCGAATCGCTCGCGGCGCTGACCGAGCTGCTGCCGGGTCCGCCCCCCGCTTGAGGAGATCCGGTTGCTGCGTCGGCGGGCGCGGCGGGCTAGTGGTTGAGATAGTTGAGCTTGGCCCCCGGCACGTCCCACGGCATGGCGATGAGGCGTCCTGTCATCGACAGCGTGATGTAGGCGGTTCTGAGATCGGCTCCGCCGAAGCAGATGTTAGTGCAGTAGGGATCGCCCGGAATGGCGATATAGCGGGATGCGCCGGCCGGCGAGACGACGGTGATGCCGGGGTTGAACAGCGTCGCGACACAGACGTTGCCGTGCGCATCGACCGCCATCGAGTCAAAGAGGTAGTAACCGCCAACGCCCGCGACGAGCCGGCCGCCGGACGGCGACAGCGGCCACGGGTGCTTCCTGATTTCGCCGGGCGCCACGATGTCGAATGCCCACACGCGGCCTGTCTGCGTCTCGGCGACGTAGAGCACGCGCCCGTCTGGCGACAGGCCGCAGCCGTTCGGCGTCATCAGCGGAAAGGCGATCTCCTTGATGAGGCTGCCGTCGGCTTTCGCATAGTAGAGGCAACCCTGATCCATTTCCCGCTCGCGGCGCTTGCCGAGGTCGGTGAAGTAGAAGCCGCCGTGCGCGTCGAACACCAGATCGTTGGGGCCGTTGAGCTTGTGGTTCGGACCCTTGGTGTAGAGCGTCTCGACCCTGCCGGTCTTGAGGTCGACGCGCTGGATGCTGCCACCCTTGTAGTCGCGCGATTGCGTCGTGGGCCTCATCCCGCCGCCGTCGCGATGCCACGCGAAGCCGCCGTTGTTGCAGATGTAGCAGGCTCCATCGGGTCCGATCGCGGCGCCGTTGGGCCCGCCCCCGGTCTCGGCGACCACCTCCACGCGGCCGTCCGGCTGCACGCGGGAAAGCGTCCCGCGCTCGATTTCGACGAGAAGGATGGAGCCGTCGGGCATGGCGATCGGGCCTTCCGGGAAGCGCAATCCGGCGGCGATCTCGCGGTACTCTGGCATCGGTCGGCTCCTGCGGCATGAGGATTGAAGGCCGCCAGCGAATTACGCCTGGGCTTCGCCGTCAACGATGATTTGCGCGGGTGTTGCGTGTCACCTGCGGCAACGGGCTGGGCGCCGGGACGGCTTTTCAGGGGCGGTCCTCCGTGCCAAGGTTTGGCTCGGGAAGGAAGGCCGGCGATGAGGCCGGCGCTCATCGGAAGGAGCCGCATATGCTCGAGGCCTACATCTATGACGGCGCTCGCACGCCTTTCGGCCGCCAGGACGGCGCCCTGTCGCGGGTTCGGCCCGACGACATGCTCGGCGACGTCATCAAGGCGGTGGTCGCGCGCTCGGGGTTCGCTCCCGAGTCGATTGATGATGTGAACATCGGCTGCGTCAGCCAGGCAGGCGAGGACAGCCGCAATGTCGGCCGACATGCCATGTTGCGCGCCGGCTTGCCGATCGAGGTCCCTGCGAATACGCTCAATCGGCTGTGCGGCTCCGGCATGAACGCGATGATCTCGGCCGCCCATGCCATCACCTGTGGTGAGGCGGACGTGGTCGTTGCCGGCGGCGTCGAAAGCATGACGCGCGCGCCATTCGTCGTGGGGCGCACGGAGGGTCCGTTCCCGAAACGCATCGAGTCCTATGTCGCCTCGCTGGGGGCGCGCTTCCCGAATCCCAAGATCGAGGCAGAGTTCGGCGCGGATACCATGCCGCAGACGGCCGACAACCTGGCGCGCGAGTTCCAGCTCACGCGCGAGGCGTGCGATGCCTACGCGCTCGCCTCGCAGCAGAAGTATCAGAGGGCGGCGAAGGCCGGCTTTTATAAGGACGAGCTGCTGCCGGTAACAGTCCCCGCGGCGAAGAAGGGCCAGCCCGACGGCATCGTCGATGCCGACGAGCATCCCCGCGGCGAGACGACGATGGAGGGTCTCGCCAAGCTGAAGCCGCTGTTCAAGGACGGCGTCACGACCGCCGGCAATGCCTCCGGCATCAACGACGGCGCCGCCGCGCTGATCGTCGCAAGTCGCGATGCCGGCGACAAGGCGGGTGTAAAGCCGCGCGCCCGCATACTCTCGACGGCCGTGGCGGGCGTCGCGCCGCGCATCATGGGCTTCGGACCGGTGCCGGCGGCGAAAAAGGCGCTCGAGCGCGCCGGTCTCGACCTCAAGGACATGGACGTGATCGAGATCAACGAGGCCTTCGCAGCCCAGGTGCTTGCCTGCCTCAAAGGGCTCAACCTGTCCGCGGACGACGCGCGCATCAATCCGAACGGCGGCGCCATCGCGATCGGGCATCCGCTCGGCGCCTCGGGGGCGAGGATCACGCTGACCGCCATGCGCCAGCTCGAACGCACGGGCGGGCGCTACGCGCTGGTCTCGATGTGCATCGGCGTCGGCCAGGGGATCGCCATGGTGATGGAGCGCGTGTGATCCGCGTCGCATTCGAGCGATTAGATCGGCTTGGCGGCCTGTCGCCACCGTACGATCGTGCGAGCCGGCGGTGTTTGCGCCGGCGATCCGGCGTCGGCGAGGTCGAGCGGGGGCCGCGCGAACGTCAGCGTGCGCGGATATGGGGCGGTGCGCCGGGGCGCGGGATGGGAGGTTGAATGGAGAAACCGGATGCCGTCTCTTCGGGCGATCGCGCCAAACGGGTGCGCGGTCTCAACCAGGACTTCGGCGCGGGGGTCTTTTTGATTTTGCTGGCCGCCATCGCCTATCTGGCGGCGGCCGATTTGCGCTTGACCCTGCCCTCGGGGCTGGGACCGGGAACCATGCCGAAGGCAACGGCAGCATTGATTGCGGTCTTCGGCCTCTTTTTTGTCATCCAGGGCCTGACGACTCTCGGGGCGCGGCTTGAGTCCTGGTCCTTGCGCGGCCCGATCTTCCTGCTCGGCGCCGTGGTCGTTTTCGGCGCGACCGTTCGCACGCTTGGACTCGCGGTCGCCGGACCGGCAGCCGTTCTCATTGCCTCGCTGGCCGACCGCGGCACGCGGCTTCGCGAGATTCTGCCCTTCGCCGTGCTGCTGGCTGCCGGCTGCATCCTCCTCTTCCGCTACGCGTTGCGCCAGCCCATTCCCGTGGCGCCGTTCTGGCTCGGATACTGAGCGCGCCATGTTCGATCTCGTCGACAAGCTGGCGCTGGGCTTCAGAACCTGCTGGGACGTCGTCTGGGTTGTGGAGCCGCTGACCGGGGCGCACGTTCCGGTCCCGATCAATCTGCTGCTGTGCTTTCTGGGCTGCCTGATCGGCACGCTGATCGGGGTGCTGCCGGGCGTCGGTCCGATCGCCACGATCGCCATGCTGCTGCCGATCACCTACAGCCTGCCGCCGGTCGGCGCGTTGATCATGCTGGCCGGCATCTACTATGGTGCTCAGTACGGCGGCTCGACGACGGCTATTCTTGTCAACATCCCCGGCGAGGCGACTGCGGTTGTGACCGCGCTCGATGGCCATCAGATGGCGTTGCAAGGCCGCGCCGGCACGGCGCTCGCGATCGCCGCAATCGGCTCCTTCTTCGCCGGCACCGTTGCGACGCTGGTGATAGCGGCGCTTGGCCAGCCGATGCAGAAGCTCGCGCTGCTGTTCGGTCCGGCGGACTACTTCGGTCTGATGGTTCTGGGCCTCATGCTGGCGGTGGTGCTGGCCCGCGGTTCGGTGCCGAAGGCCATCGCCATGATCATCGTCGGCGTCCTGCTCTCGACCATCGGAACCGATCTTGAGACAGGCGAGGAGCGCCTGACGTTCGGCTGGTCCGAAGTCTCGGACGGCATCGACTTCGCGGTCGTGGCGATGGGCATCTTCGGCTTCGCCGAGGTTCTGAGGAACCTCGAGCATCCCGAGGCGCGCGAGGTCGTGCGCGGTCGCATTTCCGGGCTGCTGCCGACGCGAGAGGAGCTGCGCCAGTCGGCGGCTCCGGTTCTGCGTGGCACGGTGATCGGAACCATTCTCGGCATCCTGCCGGGAAACGGCGCCGTGCTCGGGCCGTTCGCATCCTATTCGCTCGAGAAGAGGCTTGCGGCCGACCCGAGCCGCTTTGGCAAGGGTGCGATCGAGGGCGTTGCGGGCCCGGAATCGGCCAACAATGCCGGCGCGCAATCGGCGTTCATCCCTCTCCTGACGCTCGGCATTCCGCCCAACGCGGTCATGGCGCTCATGCTCGGCGCCATGACCATCAAAAACATCATTCCCGGACCTGACGTGATCACCAAGAACCCCGACTTGTTCTGGGGCATGATCGCGTCCATGTGGATCGGCAACGTCATGTTGCTGGTGATCAATCTGCCGCTGATCGGCGTCTGGATCCGTCTGCTGAAGGTGCCCTATCGGTTGCTCTTTCCGGCGATTATTCTGTTCTGCTGCATCGGCATCTATTCGATCAACAACAACCCCATGGATGTCTATCTGACGGCGGGTTTCGGGCTGTTCGGCTATGCATTGATCAAGTTCGGCTTCGAGGCGACTCCCCTTCTGCTCGGCTTTGTGCTGGGCCGGCTGATGGAGGAGAAGATGCGCCAGGCCCTCCAGATGTCGAGGGGCAACTTCATGACGTTTCTGACCGAGCCGTTGAGCGCAACGCTGCTTGGCTTTGCCGTCATCTTGGTGATCATCGCCTCGCTGCCCACAATGCGTCGCGGACGCCATGCGGCATTCGCCGATTAATCCGGCTGCTGGCCCTGGCACAAGGAAGGAGGGGAAGTCATGTTCGTGTCACGCTCTCTTGCGGGTTTTCTGGCGGGGATCATCTGCCTCGTCTCCCCGGCGCTGGGACAAGGATATCCGACAAAGCCCATCACGGTGATCGTCCCGTTCGCGGCTGGTGGCCCGACAGACGTGGTCGCCAGACTCATCGGGGATCACATGGGCCGAACGCTCGGCCAGCAGATCATCGTCGAGAATGTCGGCGGGGCCGGCGGTACGACCGGCATGACCCGCGTCGCGCAGGCGGCGCCCGACGGATACACGCTTGGCGTCGGCAACATGGGAACGCAGTCGGCGGCGCCGGCGCTCTACCCGAACCTCAAGTATGATCCGGCCACGAGCTTCACGCAGATCAGCCTGTTGAACTTCACGCCCCAGACCATCGTGTCCCGCAAGGACATTCCGGCGACCGACTTGAAAGGACTTCTGGCGTACCTGAAAGCGAACGAAAGCAAGATCACCTACGGTCATGCCGGCGTCGGCTCCATCTCCCATGTCGCCGGCACCGTCTTCAATGCCCAGGTCGGTCTGAAGCCCGCACTTGTCGCCTACCGCGGCACGGGCCCGGCGCTGCAGGACATCGTGGCCGGCAAGATCGACTACATGGTCGATCAGTCGCTCAACGTCATTCCGCAGATCAGGGCTGGCACCATCAAGGCCTACGCCGTGGCGGCGCCGGAGCGGCTGAAGAGCTTGCCCGATGTCCCCACGGCTCGCGAGGCGGGGCTCGACTTCATCTTCAGCGCGTGGAACGCCATGGTGGGGCCGAAGGGGCTTGCGCCGGACGTCGTTGCCAAGCTGCTCGACGCCGTCAACAAGGCGCTTGACGACCAGACCATACAGGCGCGCTACGTCGATCTGGGCTCGACGGCGCCGACGGGCGAAAATCGCGGGCCAGCCGGACTTCAGAAGCTGGTCGAGGCCGAGGTTGCGCGCATCACGCCGGTCCTCAAGGCAGCGGGGGCCGTGGCGCAGTAGGCCCCGGGTCAAATTTGCGAGGGTCGCTCTTCCGCGGACCGCCGAGGCCGCCGGCGGCCCGATTGCGCTTGTCGCCAGAACAGGGGGCTGCCGCAGCAGGGTCGGATCAAAGCCGGTTGACGCGCATCAGCGCCTCGAAATGCTTGGTCGCCTGGAACTCGATGAGCTGCATGTACTGCCGGGCGGTTTCTTTAAGTTGCGGCTCGGGGATGATCTCGAGCGGCTTTCCCGTGGACATTGCCAGCACCTGCTGCCGGCATGCGCGCTCGAGGTAGTAGAGCTCGTCGAAGGCCAAGGCAATCGACGGCGCGCCGATCGAGACGCCATGATGCGCGAGGAAGAACACGTCCGCGTTGGGGTTGACGCGTTGCGCCTCGGCGATGCGCGCGCCCTCGGCCTCGTCGAGCGCGATGCCGCCGAAGGAGTGGTAGGCGATCCGGCCGTAGAAGCGGGCCGCGGTCTGGTGCGCCATCTCGAGCTTGCCGCCCTTGATCATGGTGAGCGAGGTCGCCCACGGCATGTGCACGTGCAGAATGCAACGATGGCGCGGATTGGCGCGGTGGCCCTGGACATGGATGTGCCGGGCGGTCGCCTCAACCTCGCCGTCGCCCTCGATCACGCGACCGTCGCCGTCGATCATGAGCAGGTGCTCGGCGCGCATTTCCGACCAGTGCAGCCCGTAGGGATTGATGAGATAGCGTTCCTCTTTGCCGGGAACGACGACCGAGAAGTGATTGCAGATGCCCTCCGAGTAGCCGAACTTTTCGGCGAGGCGGAGAGCTGCGGCAAGCTCCCGGCGGAGCTGCAGTACGGTCGGTTCCTGTCTGGTCATGTCGTCTGGTCCGGTCCTGTTCGAGGGGCTGAAGGGCCGATCGCACATTAGGTGAGGGCGCCGCCCGCCGCCAACCCCGTGTTTTCACGAATGAGGCCTGCTCGCTGGTCCCGTCCTGCACACCCGACGCAAGGTCAGGCTGCATGGTTCTTGCGATGGTTGCGCAAAAGCACTGCCGGCGTTCCATTCCGGAACGCTGGCATCGCAATGAAGGGACAGCCGCATGTTTGAGCGCAACAGAATCGACAATGTCGAGCACGCAGCCGTGCCGGTCGAGCTGGCGACTTCGGATGGTGAGGTCAGCAAGGGCCGGATTCTGGTCCCCCTGGGCCGCAACATGTTCGAGTTGCTGAACGGCCCGGCAGCTTTTCTCGAGTTCGAGCCGTACGGTGGCGAGCGCTCGTTCGTGGCCAAGTCCGCCATTCGCAACGTCAAGCTGATCAACGTTCCGCGGGCCCCGAGCCTCGATGCGCGCCTGCGCGAACGCGACGGGTTCGATCCTTACGACATCCTGGGCGTTCCGGCGCGCGCGAGCCCGGAGGAAGTGAAGGCGGCCTGGCACCGCCTCTCCAAGATGTATCACCCGGACCGTTACGCGACCGCCGAGCTGCCCGAGGAGGTGCGGGACTATCTGGCGGCCATGGTCCGGCGGGTGAACGCCGCCTACGCCGCCCTTGAGAATGCAATCAAGCCGACGCGCCCCACCCCGGCCGGGCGCACGACGCCGATTTACGAATCGGGCGGCGGCTTGCACCGTTGACCGCGGCATCGAACGGCCGCAGGCGCGATCCCGGATTCGGACGAGGGGCTTGCGCTACTCGGGTTGTGGCACCAGCGCAGTCTGAAAGTGCTTCCACCGCTTGATGTAGTCGTCGATGCCCCACATCACGAGCTCGCGGTCCTTGTCGGTGACCTCGCGAATCACCTTTCCGGGCGCGCCCATGACAAGGGAGTTGGGCGGAATCTCCTTGCCTTGCGGAATGAGGGCCCCGGCGCCGATCAGCGATCCGGCCCCGACCTTCGCCCCGTTGAGGACGATCGCGCCGATCCCGAGCAGCACACCGTTGCCGATGCTGCAGCCGTGCAGCATCACCATGTGGCCGACGATGACGTCTTCGCCGACCTCCAGCGGAAAGCCGGGGTCGACGTGCAGCACCGCGCCCTCCTGGACATTCGATCGGGCCCCGATCCGGATCGGCTCGTTGTCGGCGCGCACGACGGCGTTGTACCAGATGCTGACGTCCTCTTCGATCGTCACGCGGCCGATCACGGTCGCATTCTGGGCGACGAAATAGCGGCCCTTGCCGGGGGTCTGAACGGCATGGCCGTCGAGCGAGTAAAGCGCCATTCGATCCGGGTCCGGAAAAGAGTTGCCGATCTGGGGAAGTGCTGCGCTATTCGAGGTCGATCTCGAGGATGGTCATCGTGAACTGGAAGCACAGCTCCCCGTCCTCGGTGTCCTTCGCGACCACACCGGCAAAATCACCGTTGATGTAGACTTCCGCGGCGTCCGCGGCCTTCTGCCGTCCGCGAACCTCGATCTTGTTGCTGCCGAAGGTCCGGCGCAGATAGGCCTCAACCCGCTTAAGCTCGGCCGGCGTGACCGCTTTGACCTTGGACAAGTGCCTTCCCCCTCTTGGTTCTGCGCCGGCCGCCAGGCATGCGCTAGCAATCACACCCGCAGTCGTCGGGCGACAAACGCTGATCCATGGCGCGCGCCGGCTCCGGGCAGCCGGAATCGCCGACGATCTTCGCCGGCACGCCGGCCACGGTCTTGTTCGGCGGAACATCCTTGAGGACGACCGAGCCGGCGGCAACCTTGGAGCAGTTGCCCACGGTGATGTTGCCGAGCACCTTCGCCCCCGCGGCGAGCAGGACATTGTTGCCGATCTTCGGATGCCGGTCGCCGGTCTCCTTGCCGTTACCGCCGAGCGTCACGTTTTGCAGGATCGAGCAGTTGTCCCCGACGACGGCGGTCTCGCCGATGACGATGCCGGTGCCGTGATCGAGCATGATGCCCATGCCGATCCGCGTCGCCGGATGGATGTCGACGGCGAAGATCCGCGAGGACTGGCTCTGCAGATAGAGCGCGAAGTCGCGCCGGTTCTGCTTCCAAAGCTCATGCGCGAAGCGGTGCGTGACGAGGGCGTGGAAGCCTTTGAAGTAGAGCAGCGGCTCGATGTAGCGATGGCAGGCCGGATCGCGGTCGAATACCGCCGCGAGGTCGGCGCGGAAAGCCGTTCCGAGCTCGGGCTTCTGGGCGAGCACATCCTGGAACATCTGCCCGATCAGGCCGGCGTCGACGTCGGCATGGTTAAGCCGCTGCGCCAGCCGATGGCACACGGCATCCTCGAGCCGCTCGTGCGAGAGCACGGTGGCATAGATGAAGCCACCGAGCGCCCGCTCGGTCGCCATGATGTCCTCGGCTTCCGCGCGGATCTCCGTCCAGATCGGATCAAGGGTCTCGAGTTGCCCGAAGGGCGCTTTCTTCGTGGCGGTCATCTTCCGGTATCCTTGCAGCTTTGCCGCGTGCGCGACGGGGTGCGCACCCAAGGCCGGGCTCCGTGCCTTGCAGGTAGATTGCCGGGCGGCCTGCGTCAATCAAATGCTGAATGCTCAGTGTTCGATTGAGGTAAACTCAGCATCGTTCTGGGGCGGCCCCAGGCCGGCTCACAGGGACGAGCCGGCCTTCCGTTCAGACTTGTGCATGCTGCAATGAGGATTCAATGACCCCGGGCGACGCCGCCATCCGTTCCGAGACTGACGGAGCGATCTGCTGGCTCACGATCGACAACCCGCCGCGGCTCAACGCCTTGACCCGCGACATGTGGGCCTCCATTCCGCCCCTCGTCGCAGCAGCCGACCGGAACGAGGAAATCCGCGTCGTGGTCGTGACCGGGGCAGGCACCCGGGCGTTCTCCGCCGGCGCCGACATCTCCGAGTTCGGCGCCAACCGCACGGGAGCGGCGGCGCGAGAGTACGACGCGATCAACCACGCCGCCTACGTCGCCCTCGCCGGATGCAGCAAGCCAACCATCGCCATGGTGCGCGGTTATTGCTTTGGCGGCGCTTGCGAGCTGGCGATCTGTTGCGATTTTCGCATTGCCGCGACCGATGCGGTCTTCTCGGTTCCCGCAGCGAAGCTGTCGCTTGGCTACAACCCGCGATGGATCAGACCGATGCTGTCGGTGATGTCGGCTGCCCGGGTCAAGGAGATGCTCTACACGGGCCGCCGCTACAGGGCGGAGGAAGCGCACGCCATGGGGTTGGCCAATGCGGTGGTCGCGCCCGAACGGCTTCGGTCCGAGGTCGAGCGCCTGGCGGGCGAGATCGCCGACAACGCGCCCCTCTCCATCCGCGCCGCCAAAGCCGCCGTGGACGAGCTCACGCTGCATCCTGAAGACCCCGACCTCGCTCGTCTCGATGGTCTTGTCGATGCCTGCTTCGCGAGCGAGGACTTCCGCGAGGGCCAGCGGGCGTTCCTCGAAAAGCGTAAGCCGCGGTTCAGGGGAAGGTGAGCGAACGCTTGCTTTGCTGCGACTGACGCCGCCGGGGCGGCGCCGCGCAATGAGACGTCGCGCCGCCCAGGCGCATCGGGGTGCCCCGCCTCGTAGAGTCATCGTCAAGGAGATACGAAGCGGCCGCGCACATTTGTTTCGCCAAATGTGCAGCAGTGCGCCGGCAACTCGACGCTCGCCGCTCGGCCTGCGCGGGAACTCGGATTTTGGGGTGCCAACCGCGGGATAAGGATATTCGCAGCATGCACACCCGCCGGCGAGACGTCAGAAGTGCTGTGAGATAACGGGATGCAGCAAATTGAAAGAAAGCTGAAATTACGGGGCGGGACACAAGCGGTCGACTGTTGCTCGAGGCGCTTCGGTGAACTCGCCGCCTTGAAGCGCGAGGCCGCCTAACCGCGCTGCCAAAGCGCATCGTCAAGCACGGCGGGGAGACCGATTTCCGCGCGCGTGACCCGAGTTGTGAACACCTATTCATCGGCGCGCCGTGTTTTTGTCCTCAACTCGAGTGATATACTGAACACAGGCATCAACCATTGGAGATGACTGCCGTGATGAAGAGCTTAGGTTGGGGGATGAGCGCGTGTGTGGCAGTTCTTGCACTTGCGCTGACCGGTGGCGTGGCCTCCGCGCAGCAAAAAGCGCCTGAGCCACCGAAGGCGGACGCGAAGAAGGTCGAACCGGCGCCGAAGGCGCCTGCAAAGAAGGCGACGCCCGCCAAGAAGGCTCCGTCCCCCTGTGCCGGAATTCAGGAGCAGGCTTGCCTCGCCAACGCCGACTGCATGTGGGTGAAGGAGACGGTCACCAAGACGGGCCAGAAGCGCAAGGCTCACTGCCAGAAGAAGCCGACGCCGCCGGCCGCCAAGAAGGCGGCTCCGAAAGCTGCGGCGCCAGCCGCGGCCCCGGCTGCGCCAGCTCCGGCGGCGCCCAAGGCGCCGGCCCCGAAGCAGTAAGGCAACCCGCGACGGCATCGACCGGAATGGGACTCCTGGCCGCCGCCCGTAAGGGCCGGCGGCCGTTGTTTTTCGACCGGCTGCCGTCTAAAGCCAGCCTGGCCGCGCACGGCGCGTGCGCACGCAACGAAGGGCAAGGGAGGCCGTCCGTGCCAAGGGAAACCGTCGGGCCACGCCACGCATCGCACGATGGCGCGGTCTGCTGCCGCCACGCGAAGGCAAACCTTGCCGGCGCCAAGCGGCGCGCCAATGGCCGAGGCGGGACGCAGTGCGGCGCCGGGAAAAAGCCTCGGCCTTGCCGATGGCGCCTCAACGGTCCGGGCGCGATCGCATGTGCGGCCTGACCGGGATCTGGTCTCGCAGCGGCCGGGCGGAACCGGACGACTTGCGCGCAACCGTGCGTCGCATGTCGGCGGCGCTCAGCCACCGTGGCCCGGATGACGATGGCGAGTGGATCGACGTCGACGCCGGGCTCGCGCTCGGGTTCCGGCGGCTTTCCATCGTAGATCTCTCGGCGACCGGCCATCAGCCGATGGTGTCAGCCTCCGGCCGCTTCGTGATCGCGTTCAATGGCGAGATCTACAATCATCGGGACCTGCGCCGAGCCCTTTGTGCGGCCGGTATCGGCTTTCGCGGCACCTCGGACACCGAGGTCATGCTGGAAGGCTTCGCGCATTGGGGGATTGAGGCGACGCTGCGCCGCCTCAATGGCATGTTCGCCATCGCGCTCTGGGACATATCGGAGCGGCGCCTGCATCTGATGCGCGATCCGCTCGGCATCAAGCCGCTCTATTGGGCTCTGAGCGGCGACGAATTCATCTTCGGCTCTGAGTTGAAGGCACTGCGCGCGCGCCCTGGATTCTCGCCGCCCGTCGATCGCAATGCCATGGCGGCGTTCCTGCGGCTGGCATATGTCCCCGCACCACATTGCATCTATGCCGGAGTGAGGAAGCTCGAGCCCGGCTGCCATCTCACGCTTTCCGCCGACGGCGATGCGCGTATCGACCGCTACTGGGACATCTCGGAAATTGCGGCAGAGGGCCTGCGCCAGCCGCTCTCGGCTTCCGACGCAGGGGCCGTCGATGAGCTCGACGCTCTCCTGCGCGATGCGATCGCGCGGCAGATGGTTGCCGACGTGCCGCTCGGCGCGTTTCTGTCCGGCGGCATCGACAGCTCGACGGTTGTCGCCCTCATGCAGGCCCAAAGCACCCGCCCGGTGCGCACCTTCACCATCGGTTTCCGCGAGGCGGCCTACAACGAGGCTGAGCACGCCCGGCGCGTCGCCGCGCATCTCGGGACCGAGCACACCGAAGTCACCATCGAGCCGGACCACGCCCGCGCCGCGATTCCCCGTCTTGCGGACATTTACGATGAGCCGTTTGCCGACAGCTCGCAACTGCCGACGCTGCTACTGTCCGAGATCACGCGACGCAGCGTGACGGTCGCGCTCTCGGGCGACGGCGGCGACGAACTGTTCGCCGGTTACGATCGCTATGCGCTGGCCGAGGCGGCGTGGCGCCGCATCTCCCGCGTTCCGGCCGTGCTTCGGCCGGCGCTGCGAGGCGCGCTGCGCCTGTCGGCGCACCCCGCCTTTCGAGGCGCGCTTGCCCTCGCACCAGCGGCGCTCGGGCGTTCGCTGACCGGCGGCCGCCTGGAAAAGCTTGCGCGCGCCCTCGACGCCGCAAAGCCCGACGCCCTCTATGCCGCGATCGTCTCCCAGTGGAGCGATCCCGCCGCTCTGCTGCCCGGCGTCTTGGAGGCGCCCCATGCGGTGATCGACGGCAAGGCGCGCTCGAACGTCGCCGAATTTGCGGCGCGAATGCGCCTTGTCGACCTGCAATCGTATCTTCCCGACGACATCCTGACCAAGGTGGATCGGGCCAGCATGGCGATGAGCCTCGAGGCCCGCGTTCCCCTGCTCGACACGCGCGTCGTCGCGCTCGCCTGGCGGCTCCCTCGCCATCAGCTAGTGCGCGCCGGTGAGACCAAGTGGCTGCTGCGCCGCGTGCTCGATCGCTATGTACCGCGCGACCTCACCGAGCGCCCGAAAATGGGCTTTGCCGTCCCCATCGGCGATTGGCTGCGTGGCCCGCTCCGCGATTGGGCTGAAGACTTGTTGTCGGAGCGCGCGCTCGCGGCGAGCGGCCTCGTGGCGGCCCCGATTCGCGGGCGATGGCACCAGCATCGCGCCGGAAAGCAGAACTGGGACTACCCGCTCTGGACGGTCCTGACGCTTCAGGCCTGGCTGCGCCGCTGGGGCTGATAGAGGCCGCTGCCGACACGCCGAAGTCCTCGGGTTTTTGTGCCCTTGCCACCGAGGGGGTCGCCTTCTGCCATCAAGGAAGCCGGCCTGGCGGCGAATATCGCACGCCGTATCGAGACGTTCCGCGACCGGGACGGCCTTACCGTTTCAACTGGATCGAGCAGGCGCGAGTCTCGGTCGCTCCATCGACGACCCAGATCTGCACCCCGTCGAGACGTCCGCTCGTTCCGCTGAGATTGCCGCGATAGGAGGACGTGTAGGTGTACCTGGCCTGAGAGGAGGCGGCTTGCCACGACCCCGTCAACGTGATCGCCCCGTTTGCCGCGATCTCGCCAGCTCCGCTTTCCGTGCCCACTACGGCGACGTTTTTCTGGTCCCAGACTTGCCGCTGAAACGTAACCTTGCCGCCGGAGACCACGAGTTCGATCGGGACCCTCTGCCCGACCTTGGTGAATGACAGCTTGGCGCAGCTAAGCTCGCCGCGCCATGTCCCGTCGAAGCTTTGCGCGCTCGCAGTGCCGGCCAGCAGGCATGCGAGTAGCGCCGCGCATTCCGGTGCGAAAAGCCTTATCGTCCCCATGAGCCGCTTCCCGTGACTGGACCGAAAATGATCCTAGAGCCTTTGGCCGCCGCCGAACACTATCCAGCGCCGTGTGCCACACGCTGCGCTTGCCGGATGCCGGGTGGGACCGCCTGACCTGGCGCCTCGTCGATAGCACTGACCTTTCGCTCGTTTCCGGCTATGATTCTTGCGGGAAACTTGGAGGACCGTTCGGGAGGCAGCCATGCGGTGGATCAGATACTCGATCGCGGGGAAGACCGCCTACGGCATCCTCGAAGGCGACACCATCGTCGAGGTCAGGGGCGATCCCTTCGCGGGCCATGAGCGCACGTCGATCCGGCATCCGCTGGCGAGCGTTCGCATCGAGCTGCCGGTATGGCCGGGCAACTTCTTCTGCGTCGGTCTCAACTATGCCGAGCACGTGCTTATGGCGGCCCAGAAGCTCGGCATCAAGGCGGATCTGCCCGAGAAGCCGGACGTCGGCTACCGCGCCGTCAACGCGCTGCTGCCGCATGACGGCGTCGTGGTCATTCCAAGAGATGCGACGGAGAAGGTCCATTACGAGGGGGAGCTGGTCGCGGTCATCGGCAAACGCGCCCGCAACGTCAGTGAAGCGGAGGCGCTCGATTACGTGCTCGGCTATACGATCGGTAACGACGTGTCGGAGCGCACTTGGCAGAAGAGCGACCGCACGCTTTGGCGGGCCAAGAACACCGATACGTTCAAGCCCATGGGCCCCTGGATCGAGACCGATCTCGATCTCGACCGGGCGGAGACGCGCGTCAGGGTCAACGGCGTCGAGACGACGCGCTTCAGGACGAACGCCATGATTCACGGCGTCGCGCTCTACATTTCGACCATCAGCCGCTATTGCACGATGCAGCCGGGCGACGTGCTCTGGATGGGAACCGACGACAAGTCTCCGGATCTGAAGCACGGCGACGTGGTCGAGGTGGAGATCACCGGCATCGGCACGCTGCGCAATCGCTTCGTGCGCGAGGGGATGGCCTGACGGGCCATGGCTGAAGCGCGCGAAGTGCGCCCGCAATCTTGAGGCGAAAACCGGCAGCTCGGAGAAGCATCGGTCGCCGGCATGGGGAGTAAACGATTTTGCCCACCAAAGCGAAGCCGGTGCCGCCTCGTGACAAGCTCGTGACAAGACAACGGCATGGACGGGCGAATTGATTTGTCTCCGGCACATGGCCAGCCGGCGTGCGCGCCTCGATCCCCCATGTGAGCGTCCCTGTCATGCATTGCCGCCCGTCTTTGCCAGCCGTTGACGGGGCGGGCGTTTGATGGTCCAACTCGCGGCCGATGGAACACGCGGCATCCCGACCGTTGCTCTTGAGCCTGCCGAATATGCTGACGATGGGGCGTATTCTGGCTGTGCCGGCGATGGCTGCCAGTTTTCTGCTGGTGCGGGACGGTGCCGGCCGATGGCTGGCGCTGGGGATCTACCTCGTCGCCTGCATCACCGACTGGCTCGACGGCCATCTGGCCCGCATTTGGCGTCAGCAGTCGGCGCTTGGCCGCATGATGGATCCGATCGCGGACAAGTTGCTGGTTGGCACGGCGCTGCTGCTGCTCGTCTACGACAACACGATCAACGACTGGACCATCTGGGCGGCCATCATCATCCTGTGCCGCGAGATTCTGGTTTCGGGGCTGCGCGAGTTCCTGGCGGAATTGAACAAGACCGTGCGCGTGAGCCAGCTCGCCAAGTGGAAGACGATGTTGCAGATGGTGGCGCTCGGCGTGCTGATCGCCGGGCCGGCCGGCGACCGTATCGTGGCGGGTATCACCATGACCGGCACGGCGCTGCTGTGGGTCGCCGCCACGCTCACCCTGTATACGGGCTACGACTACCTGAAGGCTGCGATCGTCTACGCTCTCGAGGAGTGACCCGGGTTCAGCCTATGGCCAGCGTTAACATTCTCTATTTTGCCTGGGTGCGCGAGCGCATCGGAAAGGCCGCCGAGACGGTGGAGCTGCCGTCGGACGTGGCGACCATTGCCGATCTGATCCGGTATCTGAGGAGCCTCGGACCCGAGTACCGGGCCGCTTTCGAGAAGCCGGAGATCATTCGCGCGGCGATCGATCGCGAGCACGTGAAGCCGGCCGCAGCGATCGGAGGGGCGCGCGAGATCGCGTTTTTCCCGCCGGTGACGGGGGGCTAGATCATGGCCGTTCGGGTTGCGGCTGAGGATTTCGATGTCGGTGCGGAGGTCCGCAGACTGACCGCCGGGCGCACCGACATCGGCGCCGTCGTCACGTTCATCGGCACCGTACGCGGCGAGGCGAACGGCCGACCGATCGTGGCGATGACGCTCGAGCATTATCCCGGCATGACGGAGGCCGAGCTTAGGCGCGTCGAGAGCGAGGCGCTGGCGCGCTGGCCGCTCTCGGCGTCGCTGATCGTGCATCGCATCGGCGAACTGCGGCCGGGCGACAACATCGTGCTGGTGGTGACGGCATCGGCGCACCGGCATGCCGCCTTCGAGGCGGCCGAGTTCCTGATGGACTACCTCAAGACGCGGGCGCCCTTCTGGAAGAAGGAGACCGGCGCGGACGGCGAGGGCGTTTGGGTCGACGCCCGCGAGTCCGACGATCGCGCCCTGGCGCGGTGGAGCGCAGGGCGCGCCTGAGCGCGCCGGCCACGCCGCACTTCTCCGCAGGCCATGCCGCCGCGAAGGCGCCACGCGGAGCACCCGCGTTGTGGATAACTTCAAGGGATTCGGCCGCGACATCGCAATCGCCTGGCCCGATGCGCCGGATTGCCGTCAAATCACCAAATCGTCACGCTGATTCGAAAGGAGCCGGCACCGATGCGACGCGCCGTGCGAAGCTCCGAGCCGGACGCTCCGGGCGGCGGAGCCCGCGCCTCGGCACCATCGCGAGAGGTCCGACAGAGTCTGGTTTGGGGAATTTCGGGCTTTGTGATCGGGGCTGCGTTCTGGCACGTCATCGGCTTCTGGGGCTTCATCGAGCGGATCGTCTATTCCGGCCATCCCGGCGACGGCGTGCGCTACGTGGCGCAGTCGGGCCTGGAGTGCACGGAACTCGTGCTCGACCGCGGATCGCGCCGCGTGGCCGCCGGCATCTGCCCGCTCGAGGCGCCTTTGCTCGACGAGCGGTCAGAAACCGCCCGTGGCGATTTTCTGGGTCCGCGCGCCCCGCTTGCTCGCTCGCATCGTCACCTGCGGCTGTCCTTCGGCGAGGACTGACGGCAATTTCCGCCCTAGCTGCGGTCCCCGGCGCGCCAGCCGTCCGTCGGTTGGACGCGACGCGCGGACCTGCTCAGTGGATGTCGTCCTGCTCCTCGAACGCGCGCTTCAGATCGGCGACGGAGAAGCCGGGCTTGCGGGCTTTCTCGAGAATGACCGCCTCTTTGCGCGCCAGCAGGTCGCACGCTGCCGGAATCTTCTCGGCGACCGCATGCGGAATGACGACGGCGCCGTGCCGGTCGGCGTGAACGAGATCGCCCGAGCGCACCAGCATCCCATGGACGCGCACCTCCTGACCGAAACCGGCGAGATGCGTGAAGCCGTGGCTGGGGGCGATGGATCCGGCGAGCGCCTGGAAGCCCGGCGCCCAGGCCGGGATGTCACGGATGCATCCGTCGGTGATGACGCCGAGCGAGCCGAGCGACTTGTGCACGGTCGACTGCACCTCGCCCCAGAAGGCGCCGAAGCCGACGTCGTGTCCGTCGAGGTCCTGGATCACGGTGATCGTCGGGCCTGGCTTTGCGGCAATGTACTCGTAGTAGGCAAGTCGCTGAGCGCGCGCTTCCTTAGCGGAAAGCTCGTGCGCGTGCGTTGCCCGAACCGTCGCAGTCCGCGCATAGCCGACGATCGGCGGCAAGTCCGGGAACGGGCATATCAGCGGCTTGGTCGTGAAGCCGGTGAGCCGCCGCTCGGGCGCCACGATCTCGAGCGCGTTGCAGATCGTGGGCGTGTCGACCGCGCGGAGCTGGGCGAGCAGTTTCTCGGAGTGGGGGGCGTTGTCGGCCATCGTGATCCTCGTTCGATCTGAGTTCTGGTGGGCGGGCGCGCCAGCGACGGCGTGACTCAGCCCCTCCCGGCTTTGGCTCGCGCCTCGGCCTGCTGCTCTTCGCGGGCGCGCATCGCGGCCAGATAGCCGCGGTTGTGCGTTGGCGTCACCCACATCTCATTGATGCACACATGCGGCGGCTGCCTGGCGACGAAAACGAACACGGCGCCCATGTCCTCGGGCTGAACCATGCGGGCGAGCGTTTCCGGCAGCTCCGGCGGATCGCGGAACTTCATGATCTCGGTTGCGACCTCGCCCGGCAGGATGACGCACGAGCGGATTCCGTTGCCGCACTCGGCGAGGTTGATGGTGTGGCTCATGGCGACGACGCCGTGCTTGGCCGCCGTGTAGATCGGCCCGGAGACGGGGCTTATGTTCCGGCCGGCCATCGAGGCGGTGTGGATGAGAAGGCCGTCCTGCTGCGCGCGCATGATCGGCAGGACGGCGTGCGAGACATAGACGGCGCTCGAAAGATTGCCGTGGATGAGGTTGTCGATCGCCTCGGTCGTCAGGCGGGGCCAGGTCCGGTTCGGCACGTTGACGCCGGCATTGTTGACGACGATGTCGAGCCGTCCGAAGCGGGTCTTGATCGCCGCCACGATGCGGTCGACCGACGCCGCCTTGGTGAGATCGCCCGGCTCGATCACGGCTTGACCGCCGGCCTCGGTGATGTTCGAGGCGACCTTTTCGAGCGGCTCGCGGCGCCGGCCGGTCAAAACGGCGATGGCGCCTTCCGCCGCGAGGGCCTTGGCCGCCGCTTCACCGATGCCGGTGCCGGCACCCGTGACCCACGCGATCTTGCCGTTGATGCTACGCACGTCGTCCTCCTCGATCCATCGCCTGGCGGGCGGCTCCGTGACGGGAGGCTAGACCGGATCGGTGCGCAAAGTCACGCCTGAGGCCGCCCGTTGTCGCGTGGTTGGCCAAGGCTCAGCGGTCGGCGCGCGGCAGCAGACGATTGACATGCCCCATCTTGCGGCCCTCCCGGGCCTCCCGCTTGCCGTAGAGATGGAGGCAGGCGCCGGCTTCGCGGGCAAGCTCCAGCCAGGCATCGGCGTCGTGGCCGATCAGGTTGGTCATCACCGCGTCCGAGTGGCGCGCCGTTCCGCCGAGCGGCCAGCCCGCGACGGCGCGGATGTGGTTCTCGAACTGGCCGACCGCGCACGCATCCATGGTCCAGTGCCCGGAGTTGTGCACGCGCGGCGCAATCTCGTTGACCATCAGCGGGACCGGCTGATCGGCGCCGAGATAGAAGAGCTCCACGCCGAGAACCCCGACATAATCGAGCGCCGTTGCGATGCGGGCGGCGATGTCCTGGGCGGCGCGCTCGATCGCCGCCGGCACCCCGGCTGGGACGGTCGAGCGGCGCAGGATGCCGCCGCCGTGTTCGTTGCGCGGGCAATCGTAGCAAGCGATGGTGCCGTCGAGCGCGCGCACGACGATGACGGACAGCTCCGACACGAAGGCGATGCGGCGCTCAAGCACGCAGGGCACCCGCCCGAGCTCCTCGAAGGCCGCCTCGAGATCGCGCGGCGCGCCGTTGTGCGGACTGCCGATCCCCACCTGGCCCTTGCCGTCGTACCCGAGACGGGCGGTCTTCAGAATGGCGGGGCCGGCCCAGGCGGCGAGGGTCGATCGTGCGGCGTCGAGCGCCGCCGGTTGATCGACCACCGCGAACGGCGCCACCGGGATGCCGAGGCCGCTGATGAAGGTCTTCTCGGCGATGCGGTCCTGCGCGACGGCAAGCGCCTTGGGGCCGGGCCGCACCGGTACCCGCCGCTCGAGGTGGCGGGCCGCTTCGACTGGCACATTCTCGAACTCGTAGGTGACGACGTCGACCGCGTCGGCGAACTCGTCGAGACGCGCAAGGGCGGTATATCCGCCGATGGAATGCGCGCCGGCGATATCGAGCGCGGGCCCCGAGTCGTCCGCGTAGACGTGTGTGCGAAACCCGAGGCGGCTTGCGGCCTGCACCAGCATCTTGCCGAGCTGGCCCGACCCAAGGATGCCGATCACCGAGCGGGGCGGCAGGGGAGCCGTCTCGCCGGCCTCAGGCTTCGTCTTTCGGGACATCGGCGACGCTCTCGGTCTGCTGCCTGCGCCAGTGGGCGACCCGCCCGGCAAGATCCGGGTCCGACAGGGCCAGGATCTGGGCGGCGAGAAGCCCCGCGTTCGCCGCCCCTGCTTCGCCGATCGCCAGCGTGGCGACTGGCACGCCAGCCGGCATCTGCACGATGGAAAGGAGGCTGTCCTGGCCGTTGAGCGCGCTCGACCGGATGGGCACGCCGAGAACCGGCAGCGTCGTCATGGCGGCCGCCATGCCCGGCAGATGCGCCGCGCCGCCCGCACCGGCAATGATGAGCTTATAACCGCGCTCGGCCGCTTGCGTCGCGAATTCGTAAAGCCGCTGCGGCGTGCGATGGGCGGAAATGATGCGCGCATCAAAACCGACCCCGAGCGCCTTGAGCATGTCCGCCGCCTTGCGCATCGTCGGCCAGTCGGACTGGCTGCCCATGATGATTGCGACCGGGGGCGTCGAGCTGGCCTGCGCCATGGAGCGTCCGAGGTTCCTGTCCGGGCCGGCTGCACCGGGACGGTGTCCGGCAGGGCGGCGAAACGCGCATTTATCGCGATCGGCGGGCTGGTGGCAAGCCGCCGACGGTCCGGTCCCGTCAGGCGATGATGTCGGGCGTCAGGCGGTCCTCGACCGCGGTGATCTGGTCTTTGAGCTGCAACTTGCGCTTCTTCAAACGCTTGATGGTGAGTTGGTCGATGCTGCCGGCTGCCTCCTGCCGGACGATCTCGTCATCGAGTTCTCGGTGCTCCTGGCGCAGCTTGACCAGCAGCTCTCTCAGCTCGCGTTCATCAGGTCGCTGCATATGGACTTTACGGGTTCCGAGCGATGGCCATGGACGCGCACAGGCCGGCATTATCGCGAAAGCGTGATCTGGTGGCAACCAGGCGATCGGCACACGGCATCGGAATCAATGCCTTGGGCGGGCCTCGCTCATTTCGAGCGGTCGCCGGCAACGGCACCGGCCGCAGCATGGCGCGCGCGCGCCAACCTGTCCGCCACGATGCCCGCGGCAACAAGGGCGATGCCCATGGCCTGCCAGGTCGAGAGCACCTCGCCCAGCACTGCGACGCCAAGCAGCACCACGGTCACCAGCTCCATACTGATGATGATGGAGTAGGCGCCCGCCGAGAGGCGCGGCAGCGCGTAGGCGAAGGACGAGATCTGCAGCGCGCCCCCGACGATCGCGATCCACAGCACGCTTGCCCACCCCGTCGCTCCCTGCGGCGGTTTGAGACCGGTGGCGAGGACGATCGAGGCATAGGCGACCGCCATGCCCGAGTAGATGAATGCGGCGCCGGCCAGCGCCGAGGTCCTGAGCGTGAAGCGGTAGGCGACCGCAATGTAGATGCTGAATCCGACGGGCGTCAGGATGGCGCAGGCGACGGCGATCGGGTCGCCCCCGGCGAAGGAAAGCGCCGGCCATCCCGTGACGAGGGCACCCGTGAAAACCAGCGCCACCGCCGCCAGCGAGCCTGTGGCAACGGGCTTGCCGAAGAGAAAGCGATCGAGCGCCAGCGTCAGGATCGGATAGGTGAAGAAGATGGTCACCACCACGCTCGAGGGCATGCCCTCGACGGCGCGGAAGTAAGTGTAGGTCTGGAGCATCCCGAGCGTCAGGGCATTGAGGAACAGCGCCATGCCGCCAAGCCGCCACTCCTGACCGAGGCCACTCGAAAATCTGATTGCCAGCGGCCAGAGCACGCAAAGCGCGATTGCGTACCTCCAGAATAGGAGCGACTGCACGTCCATGCCCGCCCGGTAGAGACCGGTCGCGAACATCGGCACGGAGCCGACCAGCGACGAGCCGAGCAGCGCAACCAGCACGGCCCGGACCTCGCCACCGCGCGCGCCGACCGCAGCCGGCGGCGCGCCGGCTTCTTGCTGTGGAGCGGGCATGGTCTCCCGTGGCCGCGGCGGCCCGTCGGTCAGACGTCGAAGAAGACGGTCTCGCCCTCTCCCTGGACGCGGATGTCGAGGCGATAGCCGCCGTCAACCTTGGCGGCGATCAACGTGTCGCGCCGTTCGGCAGGCACGGACTTGAGCACCGGATCGCGCGCGTTCGCCTCCGCCTCGTCGGCAAAGTAGAGACGCGTGTAGAGGTGGTTCTGACCTCCGCGCGTGAAGATGATGAAGGTCACGTGCGGCGCCTGCCCGTCGCCGATCGCGCCCGGCTTGATCGTGTCGAACGCGTAATGGCCGTTGGCATCCGTGGCGCAGCGCCCGAACCCCCGGAACGACGCGTTCGAGCTGCGGGGATCGGAAGGATGCGCGTAGCGCCCGAGCGAGTCGGCCTGCCAGAGCTCGATCAGCGCATCGGCCATCGGCTGTCCCTGACCGTCGGTGACCTTGCCGACGAGACGAATGCGCTGGCCAGGCACGGTCGGATCGGCGGTCGCCGGACCGGCGAGGCCACGATAGGGGTAGTGGCTCTGTTCCGGCGTCAGCATGTAGTGGAAGAACGGGCCGGCAGTTTGCGAAGGTGTCTGCTTGAGGGCCATCAGGCATGGTTCTCCATGGGAGTCTCGGCCCGGCCGCGCAGGACGATGTCGAAGCCGTAGCCGAGGGCGAAGCCGCTCTCGGTGACGCCGAAGTCGAATTTCGCCACAAGCCGGTCCCTGGCTCCCGCCGGCACGCTCATGAAGATCGGATCCTGCGGCAGCAACGGATCGCCGGGGAAGAACATCTGCGTCACGAGACGCGTCGCGATGGAGGGACCGAACAAGGAGAGGTGGATGTGTGCCGGCCGCCAGGCATTGGAATGGTTCTGCCAGGGGTAGGCCCCGGGTCTGAGCGTGTAGAATTTGTAGCGGCCTTCGGCGTCGGTGACGCAGCGTCCGGCGCCGAAGAAGTTGGGATCGATCGGCGCATCGTGCTGGTCGTTGACATGAATGTAGCGGCCGGCAGCGTTCGCCTGCCAGATCTCGATCAGCGTGTTTGGCACCGGCCGTCCGTTCTCATCGAGCACCCGGCCGGCCACGATCATGCGCTCGCCGATGGGCTCGCCGTTCTTGCGTGCATTGCGCGTGAGGTCCGCATCGATCGGTGCGACGCTCTCATGCCCATACACCGGCCCGGTCAGCTCCGAGAGCGTTTGCTTGAGCGGAATGAGCGGCTTCTTCGGCGCCCGATAGACCGTCGACTTGTACTCCGGATAGATCAGCGGCGGGTGGCTCTCCCAGTCGCGCGGGCGGAAGGGGGCGTCTTGCATGGGCCTCTCCAAGGATCCGACTGACCGGAAACTTTCGCCAGAATTCCGCGCCCGCGCAAGACAAATCCACAGGAAAGCCGCGATCCGGCCGCGGGCGCGCGATGCGCGCCGTCCGCCGTGCGCTACGCTGCGAAGTAGCGAAAGTGATTCGGGTTCCAGGCGAGCCGTCGCCCGAAGGCGACGGCGGGAGGAGGTTTGTAGTTTTCGAATGCCGCGACTCGAATGGGCCCCAAAGAGTTCGAGAATTCGGTGCCAATATTGCAACGCGTGGTGGTTAGTTGCGAAATTCACAAGGATTTCTCTGATTCTTTGAATGCGCGGCGGTATACTGCCAAACGATGTGAATGCATTTCGAAAGCACGCGGAAAACACGAGGGCATCATATGTTCAACACCAGGAAATCGGAGACGCCGTACGCCGGTGCATTGCCGGAGCAGGACAAGTCGCCGATCGCGTCCTCCTACGCCGCGCCGCTGGCGGCGAGCGCGCCGAAGGCTGCGGGCCGCGACGCCAACTACTCGATCATCAACGAGTGGCTGACGATGCGTGGCGACCTCGAGAGCGAGGGCGACATCCTCATCAAGGGCAAGGTGATCGGCAACATTCGCTGCAAGCTCCTCATCATCGACATCGACGCCAACATCGAGGGCGGGATCATCGCCGAGGAGGTCGTGGTTCGCGGTCGCACCAAAGGGACGATCGAGGCCAACAAGGTCCGCGTGGAGAAGTCGGCCAACGTCGAGAGCGAGATCAGCCACGTGTCGTTCTCGGCAGAGGAAGGCGCCCGCATCAAAGGCGCATTGAAATTCCGCGACGAGCCCATCAATGCCTCGGTGAAAGTCGTCGAGCCGAAAGCGGCATGACAGCGGCCGCGAACTGCGGCCATTCTAAGCTTGTCGTTCGGTGATGCTGATGTTGGGTGGAGATGTGGCTTCCATCTCCACCCAACCCGTCTGCTTTGTCGCGCTGCGCGCCACTTGGATCGGGACGGCCTCAGTCGCGACCGACGCCGAGCATTCGACTTCAAGAGGCGTGCGAAGGCGCACTCCATCGGCAAGAGCAGTCCGCCGCCAAGCGTCCACTCTCCTCGAGCCTCGGTCTGAGTGCGACCCCGCGAAAGAAGCGGCTCTGAGAATTAGCGGCAAGTTCCCTTGCCCGGATTGCTGTGGCAAAAGGTAACATAACGGGCGTTAACAACGCTTGCCGGCGCACACGGTTTGCCGGCATAGTTTCTGCACGGAATACGTGCAATGCACTCCCCGGCGCCGGACTTGCCGTAAATCTTCAAGCAGAGCGCTTTGCAGTTCGCTTCACACCACGCACCCTGCGCCAATGCCCCGCCCTGGAAGAATCCCGAAAGCAGAAGCATGAGTAAGGCGAGTGACATCGAAGGCAATTTCATTCTCGACCTCCTGCGATCGCTGTTTGCAGGCATCTTGAAGGCCGTCGGCGACAGCCGGTCTTGTCAATGGAGTGACCTGCAGCCGCTTTCGACACAATGCTACGAGTAACTTAAAGGCAAAGCTCCAAGCAACGTGCACTGAAGTACGCACGCGCGCCGCGCGCCCCGACTGGCGCCGAGCGTTGCCGGGCGCTGCCGGAGACCATGCCAGAGTTTGCCGCGATCGCACGGAAAACTGTTCAATACGCAGAGACCAGAGACTGCAGGCGGTGCGGTCCTCGGCTGTGCCGCCCTGCCCAACGCAGGGCCCCGAACGCTGGTGCGATGACGGCCACCGTGCTCAACTTGCGCAATTGCCAGCAATCTCGGAGCCAGGCCATGCCGAAACAGAAGAAGCCCGCCGCAGGCGCCTCAACTGTCGCCGCCACTCGCGCCGCGCTCGACGCGATTGAGCGGGAGAACGGCGCGCTGCGGGCGTTCATTCGCGTGACGGCGGAAACGGCGCTCGCCGAAGCGCAGCTCGCCGACGCCAAGGCGGCGGCCGGCGACACGGGCGGCCGCGTGCATGGCCTTCCCGTCGCGGTCAAGGACATCATCGACCTCGCCGGGGTGGTCACGGGATGCGGTTCTCTGACGACGGCAGGCGCGGCGCCGGCGAGCCGGGACGCCGCGGTTGTCCAGCGCCTGCGGGCGGAAGGCGCCGTGATCGTCGGCAAGACCCACACCGTGGAGTACGCCTTCGGCGGCTACGGCACCAACGTCACGGTCGGGACGCCGTGGAACCCGTGGGACCGGAAGGTCCACCGCACGCCGGGCGGCTCGTCGTCGGGCTCGGGCGTTGCCGTCGGCGCGGGCATTGTTCCCGCCGCGCTTGGCACCGACACCGGCGGCTCGGTGCGCATTCCGGCTGCGCTTTGCGGCTGCGTCGGACTGAAAACCTCGGTCGGCAGGGTCGGACGCTCGCGCGTTGCGCCGCTCTCCAAGACCCTGGATTCGATCGGTCCGCTGGCCAGCGACGTCACGACCGCCGCGCGGATGCTGGCCGCGATGCAAGGCCACGACCCGGACGATGCGCGCACCGACGGCATCCGTCCGATCGACCCGATGGCCGATCTCGAGAAGGGCGTCTCGGGAATGCGCTTCGGCCGCATCTGCGACACCGATCTTGCGGGCCTCGCGACCGAGACGCGCAGTGACTTCGAGAGCGCGGTGCGGCGTCTTTCGGACCTCGGGGCGCGCATCGAGACGATCGAACTTGGCGGCATCATCGAGCGCTACGGCAACCTGTGCGGCCAGATCATCGCCGCCGAGGCCTATGCGTACTGGCGGCGCTTCGCCGATGATCCCACGTCCGGTCTCGCGGAGCCGATCCGCAAGCGCATGTTGAGCGGCAAGGCGATCTCGGGCGGTGACTACATCGCGCTCATCGAGGACCAGCGGCGGGCCATCGCGGCGTTTCGCGGCACCTTCGATCGCCTCGATGCGCTGCTGTTGCCGACGACCCCGCTCCCGGCGATTCCGGTGGCCGAGGTCGACGAGCGCGTGGCCGTCATGGCGGCCTATACACGGTGGGTGAACTACCTCGACCTGTGCGCCGTGGCGGTGCCGACGTCGCTTAGCGCCGCCCGCCTTCCGCTCAGCCTGCAGATCGTGGTCCGGCATCTGGACGATGCCCTCGCCCTGCGCATCGCCCGCGCCTTCGAGGCGGCACGCGGCGCCTTTCCTGCGCCGCCGCGCTGAGGAGGCCGGGCGCTTGTCCGCGCTTGTCCGAGAGGCGCGCCGAAGTCGGGACGCCGTGCCGCCTTGCTGCGATCGCCGTTCCGGCGTAAGGGGCCGAGCCGAAGGCAGCGAGGGAGCACTCAATGATGCGGCGACTGGCAATGATCATGGTCGCGCTGGCGTCTGCCGCTCTGGGTGCGGCTGCGGTGGCCCAGGAGTTCAAGGCCGGACAGCTCACGGTCGTCGCGCCCTGGGCGCGGGCGACCCCCGGCGGCGCCAAGGTCGCGGGCGCGTACCTCGAGATCCGGGCCCCGGCCGGCGTCGAGGACAAGCTGCTGTCGGCGCGCTCGCCCGTCGCCGCCGTGGTCGAGCTGCACGATCACATCAGCGAAGGCGGCGTCATGCGGATGCGGCGCATCGAGTCCATTCCCATCAAGGGCGCCAAGTCCGTCGTCCTCAAGCCGGGCGGGCTCCACGTCATGCTGATGGACCTGAAAGGGCCACTCGTCGCCGGCCAGCAGATCGAGATGACGCTGGTCTTCGAAAAGGCGGGCGAGGTCACCATCAAGGTTCCGGTCGCGCCGGTCGGCGCTGCGGCGCCGGGCGGCAAGAGCGGGGGAGCCGGCGCAGGACACGGCGGCCACAAGGGGCATTGAGCCGGCGACGGGGCCGGCCTGCCAGACTGTCGCGGCATTTTCGCAACGGCCGAATCCGCGGTTTGCCGGACGCCCGCTCGGACCTCGCCACGCTTCCGGCCAACGGATAGTGTTTGCAGGTCAGCGACAAGGCGCGTGGGAGGTTTGTCTTGCGTACGGTGCGGCTGGCGCGACCGGCGTCCGAGGTCCGCGCGCACTATGAAGCGGTGGTGATCGGCTCCGGCTATGGCGGCGGAGTCGCGGCATCGCGCCTTGCCCGTTGCGGAATGAGCGTGGCGGTGCTCGAGCGCGGTCGCGAGATCCTGCCGGGCGAGTTTCCGCGATCGCTGCTGGCCACCCAGCGCGACACGCAGATCTGGATGGGCGGCCGGCGCGCCGGTCCCGACAGCGCCCTTTTCAACATCCACGCCGGTCCCGACGTGCATGTGCTGTCGGGCTGCGGCGTGGGCGGCACCTCGCTCATCAACGCCAACGTCTGCCTGAACCCTGACCCGTCGGTCTTCGAGGATGCCGCCTTCCCGCATGAGATCCGGGTCGATCATTACCTCAATCTCGGCTTCCATCGCGCCCGGCAGATGCTGGCGCCGGCGCCGCTGCCCGAGGCTTCGCGCCCCCTCAAGCTCGCGGCGCTGGAGAAGGCTGCGGCAGCGATCGGCCGCGAGGTCGAGCGGGTGCCCTTGCACATCACGTTCGCGAAGGCGGCCACCGCGGCCAACGTGGTTCAGCCGGCGTGCATCGAATGCGGCGACTGCATGGCGGGCTGCAACGTTGGCGCCAAGACCACGGTGCATTCGACCTATCTCGCCGATGCCGTCAATCATGGAGCGGAGATTTTCGCGGGCGCCACCGTGCGATTCGTCGAGCGCACACGCGATGGACGCTGGCGGGTCGCCTTTCGCACCGGCGAGGACAGCAACAAGACGGTGCCGCGCCGGTCGGTGCTGGCCGACATCGTTGTCGTGGCCGCCGGAACGCTCGGGTCGAACGAGATCCTGGCGCGCTCGCGCGAGCGCGGCTTGCAGCTCTCCGAGCGGCTCGGCAAGCGCGTCTCGACCAACGCCGACGCCATCGCGTTCGGCTACGACAACGACATGCCGGTGAACGCGGTTGGCATCGGCACGGCCCGGGGGCCCAAGGTCCCGCCGCCTGGTCCGGGCGTCGTCGGCCTCATTGATCTGCGCCGGCGGCGGCAGCCCCACCAGCGCCTCGCCATCGTCGAGGCCGCCGTGCAGAGCACCATGGCCCCTTTGCTGCCGCTGATGCTCCCGGCGGGCGCGGCCTTGATGGGCCGCCGAGATGCGCCGCGAAGCCTGGCGGACCTTCTGTCCGATGCCAAAGGCGCGGCTGAGAGCCTGTTCGGCGGAGCCTATACGGGCGCCATTCACAAGACGCAGGTGTTCCTTGCCGTCGGTCACGATTCGGCGCGCGGCGAGATCGAGTTTTCGGACGACGCCGTGACCATCCGCTGGCCCAATGCGCTTGCCGAGCCCGTTTTCCAGGCGATCAACGAGACGCTCGCGCGCATCGTCGGGGCGACCGGCGGAACGTTCGTGCCGAACCCTGTCTCTTCGGCATTGCTCGGCGGCAATCTGTTCACCGTGCATCCCCTGGGCGGCTGTGCGATGGGAAGCTCGCGCGCCGACGGCGTTGTCGATCACAAGTGCCGCGTGTTCGACGGCGATCCGGCGAAGCCTGACACCGCCGTGCACGACGGCCTCTACGTCTGCGACGGCTCGGTGATGCCGCGTTCGCTCGGCGTGCACCCGCTGCTCACGATCACGGCAGTGGCCGAGCGCGCCTTGCTGCTCCTGGCGCGCGACCGGGGCCGGACTTTCGACACCCTCCCGAAAGCCGACGCGCCGCAGCGTTCGTTCGTCCAAGCGGGGGACGGCAAGGAAAGCGCGTTCCCCGCCACCGCGTCCGGCGGATGATCCGGACATCGAGCGAGCGGCAATCACGCCAAAGGTGACCGGAGCAGCATATGCGCCTCTCACGACCGATCGACGGGTTGAAGCCCAGCTACGACGCCGTCGTCGTCGGCTCCGGCTACGGCGCGGGCGTCGCAGCCTCAAGGCTCGCCCGGATGGGCCTGTCGGTGGCGGTGCTCGAGCGCGGACGCGAAATCCCGGTCGGCGAGTTTCCCGACACGGCGCCCGAGGCGCTGACCGAACTTCAGTACACCCTGAACGGCCGACATGAAGGACGGCGCACGGGCCTCTTCGATCTGCACGTCGGGCGCGACATGCACGTGCTGGTCGGCTGTGGCCTCGGCGGCACCTCGCTGATCAATGCCAACGTCTCGCTGCCGCCCGACCCCCGGGTCTGGGACGATCCGCGCTGGCCGCCCGAGCTGTTCGGCGACGACGCGCTGAACGAAGGGTTCGAGCGCGCGCGCGCCATGCTGCGGCCGGTGCCTTATCCGGGCGCGCGGCCGCTCGCCAAGCTCGCGCGCCTCGAGGAGGCGGCGGAGCGCCTGGGAGCGCGCATCACATATCCGCCGATCAACGTCGCTTTCAGCGCCGGCGTCAACGCCGCCGGCGTCAACCAGCCGGCCTGCACGCTGTGCGGCGACTGCTGTTCGGGCTGCAACGTCGGCGCCAAGACGACGGTGCAGATGACGTACCTGCCCGATGCGTTCAACCACGGCGCCGAGATCTTCACCGACGTCACCGTGCGCAGCGTGCGCAAGGAGCCGCAGGGCTGGCGAATCTTTTATGTCGTAACGAGCGAGCGCAAGAACCTCTTCAAGGCGCCTGAGCGCTCGCTCTCCGCCAGGCTCGTCGTCCTTGGGGCCGGCAGCCTCGGATCGACCGAGATCCTGTTGCGCTCCGCCGCCGAAGGTCTGGCGCTTTCCCCGCGGCTCGGCCACGGCTTCACCGGCAACGGCGACGTTTTGGCCTTCGCCTGGAACGGCCGCAAGGAGGTCAATGCCGTCGGCACCGGAGAGCCGCCGAAGGCGAGCGTGCCGCCGCCCGGCCCCTGCATCGCCGGCGCGATCGACCTGCGCGGCAGCGCGCGGACCGACGACGGCATGATCATCGAGGAAGGGGTGTTGCCCTCGGGGCTCTCCGACATCATCCCCGGACTGTTCAGCGTTGGCGGCAAGGTCTTCGGGAAGCGGACCTCCGATGGCCTGGCCGATGCGGCCGGCGAGACGCTCCGGCGGGCGGAGAGCTGGATTCTGGGGGCCTACCAGGGAGCGATGCATCACACCGCAACCTATCTGGTCATGGCCCACGACGATGGCCAGGGACGGCTTGCCCTCGATGGCGACCGCATTGCCGTCGACTGGCCGGGGGTTGCGCGCCAGCCCGTCTTTGAGCGCATCGAGGCGAAGCTGCTCGAAGCCTCGGCCGCCAACGGCGCGACGTTCATCCGCAATCCGCTTCAGAGCACGTTCCTTGGGCAGAATCTCATCACCGTGCATCCGCTCGGCGGCTGCGGCATGGGACACGATGCGAGCGATGGCGTGGTCGACCAAAAGTGCCGGGTGTTCGACGCCAGTCCCGGCGCTCCGCCCGGCGCGGTGCACGAGGGCCTCATGGTGGTGGACGGCGCCGTGATGCCGCGCTCGCTTGGCGTCAATCCGCTTCTCACGATCACAGCCGTCGCCGAGCGCGCCATGATTCACCTCGCGCGCGATCTGGGCCGGCAGCTCGACGTGGTCGCGAAGCCGCAAAAACCCGTGCTCGAACTCGCGGCCGAGCCCCATGGCAAGCCGCTGGCGGGCAGTCTGTGGCGGCAAGCGAGCAGGGGCTTCGCCTCCATAGATCTGAGCGGGGGAGCGCGCGCCCTTGAGGGCCTGGCCGCCATCGCCCGCGACGAGATCAAGGCGAGCGCGGAGCGCGCCAAGGTCTTCGGTCAGAGCCTCGCCTCGGCGATCGCCGGCGACAGCGCAGACGCCGCGACGGCCGACGCAGCGGCGGGCTCCGGTCCGGCCGACCCCACCCGTCGGGTGCCGGCCGGCGTCGAGTTCACCGAACGCATGACCGGCTTCATCTCCGACCGGACCAGTGCCGACTACGCTGCGGCAAAAGCGGTCGGGCAGCGTACGAACTCCGAGTTCGCCTTTACCGTGACGGTCCGCATCGCTGACATAGACCGCTTCATCCTTGATCCGCTGCATCAGGGAACGCTGACCGGCACCGTCGTGTCGCCGACGCTCTCGGCCGAGCCGCTCGACATCAGCAACGGCATTTTCCGGCTGATGCGCAAATCGGAGAGCGCGGCCGAAACGCGGCTCTTCGAATACGTCATGGATTTGACCTCTCGCGACGGCCGCACGTTCAAGTTCCGCGGCCACAAGAATGTCCACGATGACTTCCGGCCGGGGGATCTGTTGCAGGACACGACCACGCTCTTCGTCGACATTGCGGAGGAGGGGGCGGCCGGAAAAGCCTGGCGCGGAGTTCTGGTCATCAGGCCGACGGACTTCGCGCGGCAGGTGCGAACCATTCGCGGCACCGGCGGCCGCTCGATGCTTGAACGCAACAATGCCGTGGCCAAGTTCGGCGCACTCTTCGCCGGCACGCTTTTCGACATCTACGGCAACATCTTTGCGCCGGCCAAGCGCTACAACCCGGCGCGGGTGCGCAAGAAGCGCAGCCTGCGAGCCGGCGAGCCCGAGGTGCATATGGTTGCGACCGCGGACGGCAAGTCGCTGCGCCTCACGCGCTACAATGCGAACGGCGCCGCCGGCAAGGGTCCGGTCCTGCTGACGCACGGCCTTGGCGTCTCGAGCCTGATCTTCACCATCGACACCATCGACACCAATCTGACCGAATACCTCGTCGAACGCGGTTTCGATTGCTGGCTATTCGATTTTCGCGCCAGCATCGATCTGCCCTATGCGCGCGAGCGCTGGACCGCCGATGACTGTGCCAGGTTCGACTACCAACCGGCGGTCGATCACATCAGACGAACGACCGGCGCGCCGAGCGTTTCGGTTGTCGCCCATTGCTTCGGCGCGACCACGTTCGTGATGTCGGTGCTTGGCGGCTACCTCACGGGCGTGCGCTCGGCCGTGATCTCGCAGATCGCCGCGGATGTGCTCGTGCCATTCTTTCCTCAGCGCCTTCTCGCCTATCTGCGTCTGCCGGCGCTGTTCGACCTGCTGAACGTCGATTATGTGAATGCGCGCGCCACCACCGAGGACGGCTTCGCCAACCGCGTGCTCGACGCATTGATACGGGTTGCGGTACCCTTCCAGCGCGAGGAGCGGTCGCGCAATGCCACGTCGAACCGGATCACCGCGCTCTACGGCCAGCTTTACGAGACGGACCAGCTCAACGCGCTTACTTTCGAGTCGGGTCTCGCCGAGATGTTTGGCGAGGCCAACATCGATGCCTTCAAGCAGCTCGCCCTGCTGGCGCGGCGTACCGTGCTCGTCGATGCCAACGGAAACGATGTCTACATGCCGTATCTGGAGCGCATGGCATTCCCCGTGACGTTCATCCACGGCGCCGAGAATGCCTGCTTCAAGCCCGAGAGCACGGCCATGACGATGGCGCGGCTCACCGCGCGCAACGGCGGCCGCTTCTATGAGCGGCACGTGATTCCGAATTATGGTCACATCGATTGCATTTTCGGGAAGAATGCGGCGATCGACGTCTATCCGAGGATCGGCGAGCACCTCGAGCGCCATGCGCATCCATGATGCAAGCTGGGCGTTGCCGGTTGCATCGCTGCACTGCTGCATTGCATCATGAGATATGTTCTGCCATAAGACGAAAAACGAAGTCGCGGGGACCTTCGCTGGCCCGACACGGGGGCGCGGCGTGGCATCGTGGTGCCGCCAAGCGCAATCCAGTCCGGTTACACGACACGGCTACCGCATACGTTGAGACGATGGATCGCGGATGGCATCGCATCGGGTCTTGATCAATTTCGCCGAGTTCGATCTCAATCTCCTCAAGGTTTTTGACGTAATCATGCAGGAGCGGAACTTGACCCGGGCGGCCGAGCGCCTGGGCAAGAGCCCCGCCGGTACCAGCCACGCGCTGCGACGCCTGCGCGAGGAATTGGGTGACGAGCTGTTCGAGACTCCGGGCCGCGGCATGGTGCCGACACGGCGCGCGCTGGAAATCGCGCCATGCATCAGCAAGTGTCTCGGTCAGTTGCGAGTCGGCCTCAATTCGGAACCGGGCTTTGACCCGCGCACTGCGCGCCGACTGTTCACCATCGACATGCCGGTCGGAACGGACCTTTTCCTCGCTGGACCGCTGCAGGCCTACGCCGAAAAGCATGCGCCCGGGATCACCTTTCAGATTCTGAGCGACCGGGCGGCGGTGCTGCAGGCCGAGCTGCGCTACGGCGAGACGGAGATCGCCATCGATCACGAGCCGCTCGACGATGACGAGATGCGCTCGGAAGTGCTCTACCTGGACCCCTTCGTTTTGGTCAGCCGCCGCAACCACCCGAAGCTGCCGGCGGGCACCACCGTCGATCGAGCGCTGTTCCAGTCCCTGCAGCACATTGGATTGAGCTGGACCCGCTCCAAGGACGACGGGACCATGGCGCATCGGCTGCTGAAAATCGGACTCGACAGGGACCTGCGCATGAAGGTTCCGACGGTCGGCGCCGTGGTCGCGACGATTGCGCAGAGCGATCTCGTCTGCTCGGCCTCACGCCGGGTGGCAAACTTTTTTGCCAGACATTGGCCGGTCGATCTGCATCGCCTCGAGATTGATCTGCCGCCGGTGCCTATTCACATGGTCTGGCACAGCCGCTACGACGGCGATCCAGGCCACGCCTGGCTGCGGCTGGCGGTGAAAGCGGCGGCGGACGCGATCTAAGCCCACCCGCCTCATGTCCTCTTGCGATGGGGCGTCCCGCGTTCGGCAGGCTGTGGCCATTTCGCCCCTTGCCATCGCCGCCGCAGGCACCGCACCCTGGCGGCCATGCGATACTCCATTTGGTCCCTCATCAAGGCGGCGACGGGCGGGCCCGACGTCTGGCCGCGCGCCTGGCGCGATCCCGAGCCGAAGCCCGACTATGATGTCGTCATCGTCGGGGGCGGCGGACACGGCCTCGCGACCGCCTATTTCCTCGCCGCCCGCTTCGGCGTGCGCAATGTTGCGGTGCTCGAAAAAGGCTACATCGGCTCGGGCAATGCCGGCCGCAACACGACGATCATCCGTTCGAACTATCTGCTTCCCGGCAACATCCCCTTCTACGAGCTCTCGATGCAGCTCTGGGAGACCATGGAGCGCGACCTCAACTACAACACCATGGTGAGCCAGCGTGGCGTCCTGAACCTGTATCATTCCGACGCGCAGCGCGACGCCTACGCCCGCCGCGGCAATGCCATGCGCCTCCATGGCGTCGATGCGGAGCTGCTCGACCGCGACCAGGTCGCCCGCATGGCGCCGATGCTCGATCTCGATAATGCGCGCTTTCCGATCCACGGCGGGCTCCTGCAGCGGCGTGGCGGTACGGCGCGCCACGACGCGGTGGTCTGGGGTTTTGCGCGCGCCGCCGATCGCCTGGGCGTCGACATCATCCAGGGGTGCGAGGTTCAGGGCATCCGCCGCGACCGCGGCCGCGTGACGGGCGTTGACACGAGTCGCGGCTTCATCGGCGCGCGCAAGATCGGCCTTGCGGTCGCGGGGAACACGTCGCGCGTCGCCGCCATGGCGGGGTTGCGCCTGCCGATCGAGAGCCACGTTTTGCAGGCGTTCGTCTCGGAAGGGCTCAAGCCGATGATCCCGTCGGTGATCACGTTCGGCGCCGGGCATTTCTACATCAGTCAGTCCGACAAGGGCGGCTTAGTCTTCGGCGGTAACATCGACGGTTACAATTCCTATGCGCAGCGCGGCAACCTGCCGACGGTCGAGGAAGTCATGGAGGAAGCCGTCGCCATGGTGCCGGCTGCAAGCCGCGTGCGCGTCCTGCGGCATTGGGGCGGCATCATGGATATGTCCATGGACGGCTCGCCCATCATCGACCGGACGGGGGTCGACGGTCTCTATCTCAACTGCGGCTGGTGCTACGGCGGCTTCAAGGCGACGCCCGCCTCGGGCCTCACCTTCGCCCATCTCATTGCGCGCGACGAGCCGCACCCCGCGGCCTCCGCCTTGCGCCTCGATCGGTTCTGGACCGGCCGCACCATCGACGAGAAGGGAGCGGGCGCCCAGCCCAATCTGCATTTATCCTCAAGCCCCTGGCGGCGTGCGATGCGAATAACCTGTCCCCATTGCGGCGAGCGCGACGTCTTTGAGTTCGCCTATCTCGGCGACGCGACGGTGCGCCGGCCGGCCGCCGACCGCGGCATGAGCGCCATGTTCGAATACGTGTTCATCCGCGAGAATCCGGCGGGCGAGCACCGCGAACGCTGGTACCACGCCTTCGGCTGCCGCGCCTGGATCGACGTCACTCGCGACGTGCGCACGCACGAGATCATCGCGACCGCGCCAGCGGCCCCGGGGGCGGAGGACCAGGCATGAACGCCAATCGTCAGCCGTACAGGCTCGGCTACGGCGGGCTGATCGACCGGTCGCGTACGCTGACGGCGGAGTTCGACGGCATGAGCCTGGAGGCGCACCCGGGCGACACGCTCGCCTCCGCGCTGCTCGCCAACGGCGTCCATCTCGTCGGCCGCTCGTTCAAGTACCACCGCCCGCGCGGCATCATGACGGCGGGGCCGGAGGAGCCGAACGCGCTCGTCGAGCTGCGCACGGGCGCGCGGCGCGAGCCGAACACCCGCGCCACCGAGATCGAAGTTTACGATGGCCTCGTTGCGCAAAGCCAGAACCGCTGGCCGTCGCTGCGCCGCGATCTGATGGCGGTGACCGGCTGGCTGGCGCCGCTGCTCTCGGCCGGATTTTACTACAAAACCTTCATGTGGCCGCCGGCGCTCTGGGAGCGCGTCTATGAGCCGATGATCCGGCGAGCGGCGGGCCTCGGCGCGCCGCCGACGGAACCCGACCCCGACCTCTACGAGCGTGCGACGGCGCATTGCGAGGTCCTGGTCGTCGGCGGCGGCGCGGCGGGGCTTTCCGCGGCGCTTGCGGCGGCGCGCGCGGGCGTCCGCGTCATCCTGTGCGAAAGCGATTGGCTTCTCGGCGGCAGGCTCCTCGTCGAAGGCGGCAGCATCGACGGCAAGCCGGCGCGCGATTGGCTGCGCGGGATCGAAGCCGAACTCGAGAGCCTCGCGAACGTACGCATCATGCGGCGCACGACCGTGTTCGGCGCCTACGATCACGGTACCTTCGGGGCGCTCGAGCGCGTCAACGATCATGTTCCCGTGCCCCCGCCCCATGAGCCCCGCCAGCGCTATTGGCGGATTGTTGCGAAGCGTGCGGTTGTGGCGGCGGGCGCGGTCGAACGGCCGATCGTCTTCCCGGGCAACGACCGTCCCGGCGTCATGCTGGCGGGCGCGGTGCGCACCTACGTCAACCGCTTCGCCGTTGCGCCGGGACGCCGGGTGGCCGTGTTCACGAACAACGACAGCGGCTGGCGGACGGTCGCCGCTTTGCAAGCCGCCAAGGTCGCGCTTGCTGGCATCGTCGACGCCCGCCGCGACCTGCCGGCAGGTCTCGCCGAACAGGCCCGGCAGGCCGGATGTCCGGTGTTCCAGGGCGTCGTCGTCGAGGCCAAGGGCGGCGTCCGGGGGCTTGCGAGCGTCGCCGTCGCGCGCCATGACGGCGGCACGCAGCTGCTCGACGCCGACTGCCTCGCGGTCTCCGGCGGCTGGAATTGCAACATCGCGCTTGCCTGTCAGCAGGGCGGCAAGCCGGTTTGGAACGCCGCCCTCCAAACATTCCTTCCGGGCAGCGGAGTCCCGCGCGGGATGACGGTGGTCACGGCCCTCTCGCTGGCCGCCGCGGTGCGCGACGGCTGGAGCGCCGGAGCTGTGTCGGCAGAGGCATCGGGCGGCCGGAGCTCCGCGGCCGGCCGCGCGCCCGCGGCTTCGGACGAGGCGCCGGATGCGCCCATGGCCCCCGTCTGGCTGGTCGAGGGACGCGGCAAGGCGTTCGTCGATTTCCAGAACGACGTCACGGCCGACGACGTGAAGCAGGCGCACCGCGAGGGCTACGCCTCCGTTGAACTCGCCAAGCGTTACACAACGCTCGGCATGGCGACCGATCAGGGCAAGACGTCGAACGTCAACGGGCTCGCGATCCTGGCGGCGGTCGCCGGTCGCGACATCCCGGACGTCGGCACGACCATGTTCCGGCCGCCGGTCACGCCCGTTGCCATTGGGGCAATCGCCGGCCCCCATGCCGGACGGCACCTGAAACCCGTGCGCCTGCCGCCGTCGCACCGGTGGGCTGCCGAGAACGGCGCGAGCTTCATCGAGAGCGGGCTTTGGCTGCGCGCACAATGGTATGCGCAGCCGGGCGAGCGGACTTGGCTCGAAAGCTGCAACCGCGAGGTGCTCGCCGTGCGCCAGGCGGTGGGCATCTGCGATGTCTCGACGCTCGGCAAAATCGACATCCAGGGTCCCGACGCCGGCATCTTCCTCGATCGCGTCTACACCAACACGTTCTCGAACCTGCCAATCGGCCGGGCTCGCTACGGTCTGATGCTGCGCGAGGACGGCTTCGTAATGGACGATGGCACGACGTCGCGGCTCGGCGAAACGCACTTCATCATGACCACGACGACGGCCAATGCCGGCAAGGTGATGCAGCACCTGGAGTTCGTCCGGCAGGTGCTTTGGCCAAAACTCGATGTGCAGATCGCCAGCGTCTCCGACCAGTGGGCGCAGTTTTCGCTGGCGGGCCCTAAGGCGCTCGACGTGCTCGAACGGGTTGTCGACCCGCGCCACGACATCACGCCCGCGGCGCTGCCGTTCATGGGCGTCAAGACCGTGACGGTGCTCGCCGGCGTGCCGGCGCGCCTCTTCCGTATTTCCTATTCGGGCGAGCGCGCCTACGAGATTGCCGTGCCGGCGCGCTACGGCGACGCGCTGATCCGCACCATAGCCGACCGCGGGCGCTCCTGGGGGCTCACGCCCTATGGTCTTGAGGCACTCAACGTGCTGCGGATCGAGAAGGGCCACGTTGCCGGCAACGAGTTGAACGGCACCACGACGGCCCGCGACCTTGGGCTCGAAAGGTTGCTGTCGAAGCGCAAGGACTTCATTGGTCGACTGATGGCCGAGCGGCCCGCGCTGCTCGATCCGGACCGTTGGCGGCTCGCTGGGTTCAAGCCTGTCGACCGCACTCAGGCGCTCAAGGCCGGTGCCCACTTCGTGCCGCTCGACGGCACGCCATCGGCTGAAAACGATCAAGGCTACATGACCTCGGTGTGCTTTTCGCCGACGCTCGGCCATTCGATTGGGCTGGGGCTCATCACCCGCGGTCATGAGCGCATCGGCGAGCGCGTGCGGGCGGTTGATCCGGTCCGCAACGGCGATGTCATCGTCGAGATCTGCGAACCGGTCTTCTACGACAAGGCGGGAGGGCGCCAGCGTGACTGAGACGAACTCGGACGAGGCAGCGCGACCGCAATCGCCGCTCCACGGAACGCCGCCGGCGCGGACCAAATCGTCGTCCGGCGAGACGCGCGGCGTCGTTGTCCGCGAGCGGCCATGGGGCCTCGCCCTGCAGGTGATCGCCCGGCGCGGAAAGGTGGAAGCGGCGGCGCAGGCGCTTCACGCTGCCATCGGCGTCGAGGCGCCGACAGCGCCGCGACATGTCCCCGGCGCCGACGCTGCGATCCTCTGGTCAGGCCCCAGCCAATGGCTGGTGCTTGCCGACGCGAGCCGGGCAGGCACGGTGTCGTCGCGCATCGAGACGGCCGCGACGGGCGTGGCCGCGCTGATCGACCAGTCGGACGGCCGCATCCAACTGGGTATGAGCGGCCCGCGCACGCGCGATGCGCTGGCCAAGCTTGTCGGCATCGACGTCGATCCTCGCGTCTTCCCGGTCGGTGCGGCGGCCATGACGGTGATCGCCCACATTCCGGTCCATATCTGGCGTGCGCCCGATGCGGACGGTGATCCTGTCTTCGAGATCGCCGGGCCCCGATCCTACGCCGGGAGCCTTTGGCACCACGTCGTTGTCGCGGCAGCCGAGTACGGGCTACAGGCGATCACGCTGGACCCAACGGCGGCGTGTGCGTGAGGACCACTGCCTTTGGCCTGGATCGCTGGGAGTGGCACGGGGCCTCCGACGCGCTCACTCGCCGGTCACGACAATCGGCGTGACGCTGTCGGCAGGCGCCGACGGCAGCGGTTTGGCGCTGACGGCGCTGACGGCCGCGGCAAGAAGAGCCGTGCACAACGCGGCGGCAATGAGAAGCATTCGCATATCTTCCTCGAAACGGCTCAATGGCGCAGGGCCCACCAACGGCGCGCCCGCGCGGCTGCCACATGCGAGGCATATTGGGTGGCTCTGTCCGGCTTCCAGCCGGCGTCACGGGCTCGTGAGGAAGGTTGATCTCGGGGGCTGTAGACTCAGCGGCCGTATTTGGCGGCGCCCTCGGCGGTGACCTTGCCCTCTTCGAGGTCACGGGCAAGCGCTGCCGGATCGCGCTCGCGAGGGTCGCCGTAGCCGCCCGCGCCGGGGGTGAACATGGACACGGCCGAGCCTTTGTCGAGGCGCGCCTGGGCCTTCTCCGGCCCCTCGCCCGGCCGGTCGTAGACGAAGCGGGCCATGGCGCCGGGCCCGCCGCCGGCGAGCCCCCAGGGCGCTGAACGCGTGCGAGCCCCGAAAATGTAGGTGCGGCAGCCGTCGTGCTCCGACCGGATGCGCCGATGGATGCCAAGCCCGCCGCGGAAGCGGCCGGGCCCGCCGGAATCGGGAATGAGTTCGTAACGCTCGACCGTTAGCGGATACTCGGGCTCGAGCGCTTCGACGGGGAGGTTCGAGGTGTTGGTGAGGTGAACGTGGACGCCGTCGAGGCCGTCCTTGTTGGCGCGTGCGCCGAAGCCGCCGCCAACCGTCTCCACATAAGCATAAAAGCGCCCGGTGCGCGGGTCGACACCGGAGAAATCGGCGTAAACGCATGCCCCATTGTGGGCGGCCGTGACTCGCTCCGGAATCGCCTTGGCGAGCGCGCCGTGCACGAGGTCGACCACGCGCTGAGCCAAATCGGTGCGTGAGTTGACGGCGGCGGGGGACACGGCGTTGAGCACCGAGCCCTTCGGAGCCGTGACGTGGATCGGCCGGAAGAAGCCGGCATTGGGCGGGATGTCGGGGCCGATCAGAGTCTTGAGCGCATAGTAGACGGCCGTGAGCAGTCCGGTCTCGACCAGATTGAACCCGGCGCGCACCTGCGGCGGCGCATCGAACGCGAGGTGGATTTCGTCGTCCCGGACGTCGATGCGCACCTTGAGCTCGAGGATTTCGGGATACTCCTCGCTGTCGAACACGTCGCTGAACTCGTAACGGCCCGACGGTATCGTGCGGATGCCGGCGCGCGTCAGCCGCTCGGCATAGTCGAGCAGGCGCTCGCCCGCCGCGACGATGGTCGCGCGGCCGTAGCGCCGGCACAGCTCGCGGAAACGCCGGATGCCCTGGGCGTTGGCGGCGCGCTGTGCGCGCAAGTCGGCAAGCCGCTCGCGCGGCACCTGCAGATTGAGCAGGATGAGGTCGAGAACATCCTGCTCAAGTTCGCCGCCTCGGTAGAGGCGCACCGGCGGGATCCGGATGCCCTCCTGAAAGATGTGTGCATGGCCGCGGTCGACGAAATCCGCGTGGTGCGCGGTGTTGGTCGCCCAGCCGGTCAATTGGCCGTCGACGAAAATCGGCTCCGCGAGCACGAGATCCGGCAGATGCGTGCCGCCGCCGCTATAGGGATCGTTGCCGATGAAGACGTCGCCGTCGCGGATGGAGTCCGGCGCCACCCGCGCCATGATCGTGCCGATGATGCCGATCAGCGAGCCAAGGTGCATCGGGATGTGTGAGGCCTGACAGAGCGTGCGGCCGGCGGCGTCGAAGAGACAGGTGGAGCTGTCGCGGCGTTCCTTGATGTTGGTCGAGTAGGCGGCGCGCACCAGCGTCTCGCCCATCTCCTCCGCGATCGAGGACAGGGCGTTGCCGATCACCTCGACGGTGATCGGGTCGAGAACGGGCGGCTGGCGGTTCGGAATCGGGTCGAAGGCCATGGGGGTGCAAGTCCTGACGAGCGGGGAAAGCTTGCCGATCCTGTTGCAAGGTGCAAGCGCGGATCACGCGAGGTGCATGGCGTGAATGGACCCATGCTGCCTGGGATGTTGGCCGAGGCGAGAGGTCGCGGCGGCTGGCCGCCCCCGCGGGCGCCGCATCTCTCGCCCGGCTCGGGACAAGCGGGCGCGAGCAATCCCGGTGGGGAAAGGAAGGTCAGTCGAGGAACCGGCGGCGGACGCGGACGAAATCCTCGACCGCCGACTCGAGCGCCGCGTAGGCGGCCTCGTCGTGGACCAGGTTGGTGACGATCATGCCGCGCCGCGCGATGTAGATGCCTCGGTCGAGAAGATCGAAATAGAAAAGCTCCTTGAGCCCCTGCTCGCCTTTCTCGGCGTCGGCGGCGTTGCGGACGGGCTCGAGATGGAAATGCGCCGCCATCATCGAGCCGATGCCGGTGAACTGCATCCGGGCGCCGGCGGCCCGTGCGATGGCGTTGAGACGCGCGCGCAGCCGGTCGCCGCGGGCGTTGAGCGCGATCTGCGCCTCGGGCGTGAGCAGCTCGGTGAGCCCGGCGTACCCGGCCGACATGGTAAGCACGTTGTTGTTGAACGTGCCGGCGTGCGGCAGCGCATCGGCGCGCGACGGATCGAACAGGCTCATGACGTCGGCCCGGCCGCCGAACGCGCCGAACGACATGCCGCCGCCGACGTACTTGCCGAGCGTCGTCAGATCCGGACGGACGCCATGCAAGGCCTGCAGGCCGCCCGGATGAAGACGCGACGTCATCACCTCGTCGAAGATGAGCAGCGCCCCGCAATCGGTCGCGATCCGGCGCAGTCCTTCGAGAAAGGCCTTCTCCGCAGGAATGCAGCCGGTCGAGCCGAACATCGGCTCGAGCAGGATGCAGGCGAGATCCGCGCCGTGCCGCGCCACATGCGCCGCGACGCTGCCAAGATCGTTGTAGTCGGCAAGAAGCGTGTCGAACGGCACGTTGATGGGCGAGCCGCCGCCGCGGAAATACATGACGCCGCCGTGATAGCCGCCATTGAACACCAGGATCTTGTTGCGTTTCGTGAAGGCGCGGGCCGCCTGCACGTTCATGAGGTTGCCCTCGGTCCCGGAGTTGGTGAAGCGCACGCGCTCCATGGTCGGCATCCGCGCGCGGACGGCGGCGGCGAGCTTCGCCTCGAGCTCGGTGTGGCCGCCGATGTTGATGCCGAAATCGAGCGCGCGCTCGATCGCCTTGCAGATGACGGGATGCGAATGCCCGTACATGCCGGCCGTGTATTCCGAGATGAAGTCCACATACGCATGGCCGTCCGCATCGAACAGCCGATAGCCCTCGCCCTTGACGAAGCGCAGCGGAAAGGGGCCGTGGAACAGCGTCGTGCGCGTGTTGCCGCCCGGCATGTGTCGGGCGGCTTCGTCCTGCAGTGCGAGACTTTTCGGATTGGCCCGCGCGTAGGTTTCCCGGGCCTCCTCGATTGCCTCTGCGAGCGTGATGTTGGCGGGCGTCTCGCGGCGTTGGGCGGTGGCCATGTCCTGCGCTCCGGGCATTGCGAACGGTTTCGAACCGGTCCGATCGTAGCCCGGCTCGGCGGCTGTGCGCGAGGCCCCTTCGGCACACACTCGCAGGCCGCAGCCGGCCCGAACGCGAACGCCCCGGCACGACGACCCGGACCGGTGGCCCGTGTGTTGAGAGCCGGGCCGGCTTGCGGCGCACCGCAGCGCCGGTTCCGGCGAATGCCCGAACGAAACGTGAGTTTGGCGGGGCCGAACTCAGGCGCCGGGCGGCGCGACCTCGCTCGCCGGCAGGTCAATCTCCACCTTCGCGCCGTTCGGATCATGGAAGAAGAGCTGCCACACCCCGGCGCCGGGTCCCCCTTCGGGCAGCCGTCTCAGATCGTAGGCGATGCCCTTCGCCTTGAGCTTGGCGATGTAGCCGGCAAGGTCGGTGCCCCAGAACGCCATGTGATCGAGGACGCCGGAGCCTTCCGGGATCTCGGGTTTCTGGATGACGTGCAGGATCGGCTTGCCGTCGTTATAGAGCCAAGCGCCCGGGAACTTGAAGTTCGGCCGAGGTCCCTTCGTAAAGCCGAGCATCTCGTTGTAGAACGCCGCCGTCTTCTCGGCGTCCCGGGTGACAATGGTGAAATGGTCCATGCGCTGAATGGTCATTGGCGTATCCTGAGGTCAAGACTTTGCGACCGCCGGCGGCGCCGGCCGGAGCCGGGCAGCCGGAGAGCCCTCCACGCAGGCCAAGCCGTCCGGTGCGGGCGAGCGCGACCTTGCGCGGCCGGACAGAAGGCCTCGGCCTGCTGCTTACTCGGCGGCCTGCTGCTTCGGCGCCTCGACGATGCGCGTCGCAAAGTCCGCCGGCGAGACGATCTCGAGCACCTCGAAGTCCTCCGAGCACTCGATCTCGCGATGCGGGATGCCCGGTATCTGGTTGATGCAGTCGCCCTTGCGGATCGTCCTCACGCCTTGACCGGCATATTCGAACTTCGCCCAGCCGTTGAGCACATAGACAAATTGAAAGTTGCAGTCATGTACGTGCCACTGCTGCACCTTGTCGGCGACCTTCTTGCCGTTGTGCCGGATGATGTGCGCGACATAGTCGCCCTTCGTGCTGTCCTTCCAGCCGAGGTCGCGATACTCGAAGATCTCCCGCAGGCCCGGCGTCCACTTGGCCTCGGACGCCTGGTTGTGGACGAAAGTCCATTCTTTGCCTGAAAGCGGCTTGCTGGTCATCGTTTCCTCCTTTGGCCTGAAAGCACCGTCTTCCGCCGTCGTCTTCGTCAAGCATCAGGGCCGCGTGTTGCGCCGCCAGTCGTCGTCCCACATCAGGAAGTGCGGCCCGAGCGAGGCGATGTCCGGGGCGCCCATGTTGCCCATGACGAGATCGACCTCGTTCTTGAGGATGCCGAGCGCGTGGCTCGCCATCGCTTCGCCGCCGGCGGCGACGCCGTAGAGCGTCATGCGCCCGACGAAGCAGAACTTGGCGCCGAGGCAGAGCGCCGTCACGACGTCGGAGCCGCGGCGGATGCCGCTGTCGAGCATCAACGTCATCTTGTCGCCGACCGCATCGCGGATCGCCGGCAGCACTTCGACGGGCGAGGGCGCGCGGTCGAGCTGCCGCGCGCCGTGGTTCGAGACCATGATGCCGTCGATGCCGATCTTGTGCGCGCGCTCGGCGTCGGCCGGGTGCATGATGCCCTTGAGCACCATCTTGCGGGGCCAGGCAGCGCGGAACTTCTCGATGTCCGTCCAGTCCATCGGCGGCGCCGTCTGGCTTGCCTGAAAGGTCGCGACGCGCTCGCGGTCACCTTCGGCGCCAGGCCCCGCGTAGGGCGCCCAGTTGGCGAGATAGGGCGTGCCGCCGCCGTTCCTGTAGTAGTCGATCATCCAGCCCGGATGCAGCAAAGCCTCGAGTTTGGTCTTGATCGGCATCCTGAGCGGGCGCGACATGCCGTTGCGCCGGTTGCGCTCGCGGTTCGAATGCACCGGAACGTCGACGGTGACGACGAGCGTCGAAAGGCCCGCGTCCTTCGTCCGCCGGATCATATCGAGCGAAATGGATTTGTCCTTGGCGGTATAGAGCTGGTACCAGCCGTGCTCCGGCGCCACCTTGGCGAGGTTCTCGATGGTGTCCGTCGAGGCGCCGGACATGATGAACGGCACGTTGGCCTTGCGCGCGGCGCTGGCGAGCATCATGTCGGCGCCCGGGCGAAAGAGCGCGGCACCGCCGGTGGGTGCAATGCCGACGGGCTGCGAGTAGACGCGGCCGAAGAGCTCCGTCTTCTGCTCCCGCTTCGAGACGTCGACCATGTAGCGCGGCACGATGCGGTGGCGCTCGAAGCCCCAGCGGTTGCGGGCGAGTCCTTCCTCGTCGTCGAGGCCGCCTTCGATGAAATCGAACGCGATTTTCGGCAAGCGGCGCTTCGCCAGCTTGCGCAGATCGTCATAGTTGATGGGTGTCATGGACCGAGCGTTCCCCGAGAGTTCTTGGTCTCCGGGACCTGAGCGTGCCGGGCAACGGGACCCGGATCAAGGACTTTGTTTGCAGGGACGGATTGCTGCGAAGGGTCAGCCGCTCGGCGGGGATAGGATCGCCCTTAAAACCGGCTTGCGGGCAGTGCGAGGGTTGGCGTGCGCTCTGAAAGGACGGCAGCCCCTCGAGGCCATCGCGTCTTGCCTCCCTCCTGCAGTGGGATTGGCCGGCGGCATGGAGACGGCTGAATTGCCTCGCTCTCAGACTCGCGGCTTTGGGTGCCGGACGATGAGTCCTGCCAGCGCATAGAAAGCGATGAGCGCGCCGATCGCGCCCGCGAGCCAGATGCCGAGGACGACGATGACATCGATCGGGCCGCCGATGTCCGAGAGGCCCGAGCTCGTGATGAACAGCACGAACCAGACCGCGGCGATCCCTCCCCCAATTCCGATCAGCTCGGCGAAGAGGAGACGCCCCGCCGCAATGCGGCGTTCGCGCATGAGTACGCCGAGGAAAGCCAGCGCCACCACGACCGCCAGCGCCGCGAGCCCCCAGAACAGCCAGAACCCGAACATTTCCTCGAAGACTGCGAGTAGGGTGGAAACTGTGAGCTCTTTCATGGTCAAGCTCCCTCTGCGTCAGGCGCGCCCGCGCAGCATGGCGAGGTAGGTTGGCTTGAGCGCGATCTCCTTCATGAGCCAGGTGATCCACAGTTCCTCGAGCGGCGCGATGAGGCCCGGGAACGACTGCACCAGGTTGTTTTCGTAGTCGAACTCGACCAGCATGGCGCGCCCGATGCGTGTGATGAGCGGACAGGACGTGTAGCCGTTGTAGGTGGCATCCGACTTGCGCCCGGCGATGTCGGCGACGAGATGGTCGACGGCGACCGGCGCCTGCCATTTGACGCTCGCCGCCGTCTTGCCCTTGGGCACGCCGGCGACGTCGCCGACGGCAAACACGTTGGCAAAACGAGGATGCCGCAACGTCGCCTTGTCGACCTCCACCCAACCGTCGGCGGCGAGCGGTCCCGACTGCCAGGCGAGCGGGCTCTTGCGGACCGCCTCGGGTGCGCGCATCGGCGGCACCACGTTGATGAAGTCATAGCCGAGCTCCACCCGGCCCTTGGGCGTCTCGAATGCGGCGATGCGGCGGCCCGGGTCGATCGCTTTGAGCACGTGGCTGTAGGCGACGTCGATGCCGCGATCGGCAAACAGCATCCGCACCTTCTCGCTCACGATCGGCACGCTGAAGAGCGCGTTGACGTGCGCGGCGTAGGTGAGCTTGAGCTTTTGCCGCGTGCCTTTGCGGCGCGCGTGGTCGTCGGTGATGAAGGCGTACTTGAGTGGCGCGCCGGCGCACTTCATCTCGGTCTCAGGCCGCAGAAAGAGGCCGTTGCCGCCCCTCTCGACGAAGCGCGACATCTGTTGCCAGGTCTTCAGCGCAGCTTCGGGTCCGGCATAGACGCTGCCGATGCCGTCGCGGCCGATGAGACCGGTCGACATGCCTTCGATGGCCGCATAGTCAAGGACAAGGCCCGTCGCGACGACGAGGAAGTCATAGTCGTGCGCCTTGCCGGTCGATGTCGTGACGCGACGGCTGACCGGGTCGATCTCGGCCACCGCCTCGCTGATCCATTCTGTGCCCTTCGGCACCCACGCCGCCGTGCGCGAGAGCGGATAGCTCACCGGTTTCAGGCCGGCAGCGACGAGCGTAAAACCCGGCTGATAGAGGTGCTCCTGGCGCGCATCAAGGAGCGTGATGCGGGCGCCGTCGAGACGCGCGGCAAGCCGGCTCGCCACGGTGAGTCCGGCCGCACCGGCCCCTGCGATGACGATTCGCGCCTTCGTGGCAATCTTGGTCGCTCTTGCGCTGGTACCAGGCGCCCCACCGCCAATCAGTCCTGCTCCGGTTATGGCCAGAAGCTGCCGTCGGGAGACGCCTGGCCGATCTCTCCTGGATGCGCGCTCGACCATCGGCAAGCCTCCATGCCCCCGCTCCGCAGTGTTTAGAAGCATGCTTTGTTTGCAGCGCCCGCGCTGCATTGCGGACGATCAAAGAGCCGCCCCCGGGCTCCAGAACTATCCCCGCCAATGGCGCTTACGGCATACTGGCGCGCAACCTGCTCCGCCGGGGGGTCGCCATCGCGAGGCGTTCGATTGGCGAGGGCAGGGCGCGGCATCCGGTCCCTGGCGATGGGCACGCCCCTACGTAAACCGGGCGCAACGGCGCTGGGCCGGGGGGGCAGGTCCCCGGTGGAGAGGTCCCGGCGAGCCGGTGCGGAAGCGCGAAAATGCCGCGGAGGCCGCCGGAAGGCTGCCAGCAATTCACATGTAAGAGGCGGCCTTCCGGCGTCCTCTGCCTCCCGATCTCACGCTTGCGCCGGCGCTGGCCGGCGCCCCCTCACCGCGCCTGCGTGCTGGCGGCCAACCGATTCGCGTTCGGGCGCGTCGTTGTCAGGCGCATGAACGGCAGCGATGCGCGCTGCTTCACTTTCGGCAGGTGTTGGCCGCCGGCCGGCCGGCAAAACGGTCGTGCGTCCACGCGATGAGGTCGGCGGCGAGTGGCGAGGCTCGTCCCACCAGCGTCACGTGATCGAGCCCCGGGTAAACGCGATAGTCGATCGCCTGACCGGCCGCACAGCGCCGGTTGACGAAGCTCTGCTGTACCGCCGGCAGAACGAGATCGTCGCGCCGACCCTGCGCGATGAAGACGGGAGCCTGGATTGGCGCGAGCGGCGTGTTGTCGAGAAGGCGGCTGCCGAGCGGTCCGTCGGTCGGGTCCAGATCGAAGATGCCGTCGCGCGGCAACAGCAGCGCCGCCGCGGCCGAGACCAGCGTGGCGAGACCCCCGACGCAGCGACCGGCAATGTCGCGCACGATGCGCTCTGCGCCGGCCCGCACGTACTTGGCCTGCGCGACATCGGCGTACCGCGCGTCATAGGCGGACACGAGATAGGCGGACACGATCCTGCCGAACAGCGATCCCTGTGCCGTTGCCACCAGCGTCCTCAGATCGGTCGCCGGCGCCAGTGCGGCAACCCCGAGAAGCTTGATGCCGGGCGCGTAGTCGCCCGCGCGAATGCCGGACCACAGCGCCGAGTTCCCGCCCTGCGAGTGCCCCCACACGACGAAGCGGCTGTCGAGGACGAGCCCGGGGAGTTGCCGTGCGGCCCGCACGCTGTCGAGCACGGAGCGCGCGGCGTCCTCGCCGACGAGGTAGGCGTGTCCCCCCGGCGTGCCGAGACCGGCATAATCGGTCGCAACGAGCGTCAGGCCCTCGGGAACGATGACGTCGCGGGCCGGAAGATTGGCGAAGGGGTCCGGCATCACGGACGGGGCGCAGCCGGCCGCGAGGCCCGTCGTCCCGTGCGCCCAGGCGACGATCGGCCGCGGCGCGGCTGCCGAGGCCGCCGAGGTGAGAACGATGGCGCTGGCGACGGCACGCGTGTCGTCGGCGCGGGTGGTGGTGTAGAGGATGCGCCAGGCGAGCGCACCCGCCGGAATCTGCCGCGCGAAGCGCTCATGGCGGATGAGCACGCCGGGCGCCTCGGGCAGTGCGGCCGGCGGGCTGTAGAAGGCATCCGGCGTCACAGGCCGCGCTGCCCACCAGGCGCCTGCCGCGGCAAGAGCCAGAAGCATGACGAGAGCGACGACGGCGAACGCGATGCGAACGAGCCGGCGCAGGAAACGCCGTAGCACTGGCGAGCCATCGTGCATCGCGACCTCGGACGCGGCTGGAACGGAGACCCTCGCGGGACGCCGGGAGCTTGGCGCATCGCCGGGCCGCCGTCTATCGCCCGGCACCGGAGAACGGGCGCTAGCGAATGCGGACCGCCGGCGCGCGTCGAATGCGGCTTGAACCGGCCAAGCGTGGCGGCAATGATGCCCGGAAATGCGGGCGGCGCGACAGGCGCCGGATCTGTCCGCAGAGCCGCCAAAGACAGCAAAGGAGCACCCATGGCCCACGGCGATGCCAAGATTTCCCCGTTTGCACCGAAGTCGCTGCCCGACGTGCCGGTGATCGAGGGCGTGCGCTTCGCGGCCGCCGAGGCCGGCATCAAGTACAAGAACCGCAAGGATCTGATGATCGCCGTGATGGACCCGGGCACGACGGCGGCTGGCGTGCTCACGCAGTCGAAGACGTGCTCGGCCCCGGTGCTTTACTGCCGCGAGAGCCTGAAATCGGGCAAGGCGCGGGTTCTCGTCGTCAATTCGGGCAATTCGAACGCATTCACCGGCAAGAAGGGCCGCGAGGCCGTCCAGATGACGGCCGAGTTCGCGGCCAAGGCAACCGGCGCGCCGATGAACGAGATCTACCTCGCCTCGACGGGCGTCATCGGCGAGCCACTGGAGGCCGGCAAGTTCGCGCACCTGCTCGACGGGCTCGCGAAGTCGGCGAGGGCCGACGCCTGGCACGACACCGCCCGCGCCATCATGACCACCGACACCTATCCGAAGCTCGCGACCCGCAAGGCGCGGATCGGCGGCGTCGAGGTGACGGTGAACGGCTTCTGCAAGGGCGCCGGCATGATCGCGCCCGATATGGCGACGATGCTTTGCTTCGTATTCACGGACGCCGCGGTCGGCGCGGCGCCTCTGCAGGACATCGTCAAATCCGGGGCCGACAAGAGCTTCAACTGCATGACGGTCGACGGCGACACCTCGACCAGCGACACGCTTCTGATGTTCGCGACAGGGGCGGCGGCGCGGCGCGGCCAGATACCCGTTACCGCCGTCGGCGATCCGGCGCTCGCCGAGTTCCGCGCCGCCGTGCACGACCTCCTGCGCGAGTTGGCGATCATGGTCGCGAAGGATGGCGAGGGCGCCTCGAAGTTCGTGACGATCAACATTGAGGGCGCTGAGAACGACCGGGCGGCGCGGGTTATCGGCCTCTCGATCGCCAACTCGCCGCTGGTCAAGACCGCCATCGCGGGCGGCGATCCCAACTGGGGCCGCATCGTCATGGCGGTCGGCAAGGCCGGCGAAGCCGCGGACCGCGATCTCCTGTCGATCTGGTTCGGCGGCAGAATCGTCGCCGACAAGGGGATGCGGGCCGACAGCTACGACGAGAAGACATTCGCCGAGTACTTCAAGGGCCGCGAGATCGAGATCCGCGTCGATGTGGGCACCGGCGGCAACGGCCGCGCCACCATCTGGACGTGTGACCTGACGCACGACTACGTCTCGATCAATGCCGATTACCGGAGCTGACGGTCGGCGTCCGTACCGCGACCGGGAAGCGCCGGAGGCGGCCGCGCGCATGACCTCAGCCGACATCACGGCCGGGATCGAAGATCGACGACGTCTCAGCCTCCCGCGCGTGGTCGCGCCGCAGCCGCCGCGCCATGGCGAGCGCGTAGGGTGCGGCCGCCACCAGTTCCTCGACGATGGGTTCCGGCAGCCGGAGCCCGGCCCGCGCCGCGGCCGCGACGGCAAGCGCGCGCGTGGCAGGCTCGACGGACGACGTGTCCGGCCGCCACGGCACCGGATCGAGGGGAGCGGGCTTGCCGCCGGGTGTGAGCTGCGGCCGCCGGCCGAGAAAGCCGGCGGCTCGCTCGTAGGCGTGGCCCGCGCGCAGCACGCGCGCGTCGTCGAAGGGCCGACCCGCAATCTGCAGCGAAAGCGGCAGCCCCGCCGATGTGAAGCCGCACAATACCGCGAGTGCCGGGCCGCCGGTGCAGTTGAAGGGCGTCGGCAGCCCGGGCTTCTGCCAGAAGCCCAGCACGTCGTGGCGGTCGAGGCGACCCGCCGCACAGCTATTGGCGGTGACGAGAAGATCGAAGCGGCGATAGACCGGCCGCATCTCCTCGACGAGGGCGCGCCGCTCCCGCGAGGCGCGAACATAGTCCTCGGCCGTGAACAGGGTGGCCGCCAGCACGCGCGCGCGGAAATCCTGCCCGAACTCCTGCGGCCGGGCGATAAGCTCCGGCAGATGCAGCGACAGCAGTTCGGTCTCGGCCATGACGATCTTGACGTCGGAATAGACCTGCAGCGGCCGCAAGCGCACCTCTTCGACCGTCGCTCCGAGCGACTGGAACACCTCGAGGGCCGTATCGATGGCCGGCCCGAGCTCCGGGTGACACGCGAGATCGCGCTCGAAGAAATGCCGCACGACGCCGATTCGCAAGCCCTTGAGGCCGTCGCCGAGGCCCGCCGCGTAATCGACGGGCGTGCGCAGCGCGGTGGCCGGATCGGCCGCGTCGGGACCGGCGATCGCAGTGAGCAGGAGCGCGCAGTCCTCGCTCGTGCGCGCCATCGGTCCGCAATGATCGTAGGAGTAGGAGTTGGGGAGCACGCCGGCGCGGCTGACGAGTCCGTAGGTCGGTTTGAGACCGGCGATGCCGCACATCCCCGCCGGCCCGCGGATCGAGCCGCCGGTGTCCGTGCCGAGGCTCGCCGGGACGAGGCCTGCCGCCAGCGCCGCACCCGACCCCGACGACGAGCCGCCGGTGAAATGCGCGGTGTTCCAGGGGTTCCGCGCCGGCGGCCACGGCAAGTCGAAGGACGGCCCGCCGTGTGCGAATTCATGCGTCGCGAGCTTGCCCATCAGCACCGCGCCGGCCGCTTTGAGCTTGGCCACCGCCGTCGCATCCTTGGCGGGCACGCGGTCCATGCAGATTCGCGAATGTGCGGAGGTAAGCACGCCCGCCGTGTCGAAGATGTCCTTGACCGCGAACGGAATGCCGTGCAGCGGACCGCGAATGTGACCGCGTGCGATCTCGGCCTCCGCCGTTCGCGCCGCCTCGCGCGCCGCCTCGAACGTGCGCGTGATGAACGCGTTGAGCTGCGGCTCGAGCGCCTCGCAGCGTGCGATGAGGGCCTCCGTGAGTTCGACAGGCGAGAGCTTGCGGGCACCGATCAGTCGGGCCGCTTCGGCAACGGTCAATTCATGCAGTTGACTGGTCGTCACGGGTGGGCTCCGGGTGATCTGGGATTGGGCTCGGGCGGCGAGGCTAGCCTGCAACGGAGTGCGGGTCGCGGCGGAAACGACTGCTCGCCCGGCCGCCCCGCCCGCGCTTCAGGGTGCCTTGCAGCGAAGCAACGCCGCTTGCTGCTCTGATCGTTCGGTCTTGCCGCACTACAGTACAGAATAACGAAGAAGGATGAACCGGCGATGGCCATTGATACAAGACCCGAGCCAGCGAGGCTGCGCATCGCAATCACCCGCGCGCTCCCCGAGGCGGTTCTCGCGCGGATTCGCTCCCGCCACGAAGTCTGGGTCAATCCGGAGGATCGGGTGCTGACCCCGGATGAGCTGCAGGCCGCCGCCGCGCGCGCCGACGTTCTCATCGTCACGGCGTTCGACAGATTCGATGCGTCGGCAATTGCGCGCTTGCCGCGCGAGCTGCGCATCATCGCGACCTATTCCGTCGGACACGAGCACATCGACATCGCGGCGGCCGGCTCCCGTGGCATCGCCGTCCTCTACACCCCGGATGTCTTGAGCGACTCGGTCGCCGAGATGGCCATCCTGTTGATGCTCGGCGCTGCGCGGCGTGCCCACGAGGGTGCGGCGCTTATTTATGATCGGCGCTGGACCGGCTGGACGCCGACGCAGCTCATCGGCCGGCAGGTCACCGGAAGCCGGATCGGGATTCTCGGCATGGGCCGGATCGGCCGGGCCATCGCCCGCGGGGCGCGCGGCCTCGCCATGGAGGTGCACTACCATAACCGAACCCGCCTTGCGCCGTCGCTCGAAGCGGGTGCCGGCTATCACGCGGACATCGACGATCTCATGCGCGTGAGCGATTTCCTCGTCTTGGCGGCGCCGTCCTCGGCGGCGACGCGACGGGTGCTCGACGCCGCCCGCATCGCGCGGCTTCCGCCGGGGGCCATTGTCGTCAATATCGCGCGTGGCGATCTCGTCGACGACGACGCGCTCATTGCGGCGCTCCGGTCGGGACAGGTCGGCGCCGCGGGCCTCGACGTCTTCAACAACGAGCCGCGCCTTGATCCACGCTATTTGGAGTTGCCGAACGTTTTCCTGCAGCCGCATCAGGGGAGTTCGACCATCGAGGCTCGCCGGGCCATGGGCGAAATCCTCCTGGCCGGCATCGACGCGGTTCAAAGCGGTCGTGCGGCTCCGAACCGCCTTGCCTGAGGCGCGGCGGTCGCACGGGCATCGGGCTGGGCAGGCGAGCCAGAACGGGTTGCGGCAGGGCTGCCTGCGACCGCCGGTTGAAATGTCGAGGCTGAGGCGGCTCTCCGAGCCGGGACCCTCGGTTGATGCTCGAGTGAAGGCTCTGTCGCTTCCGGGCATTGGCGGAAGCTTCTGGCGCAGCTGTTTTGGAAACTTAGAAAGTGACTCACTCCGGTAGCCCGGCTTTCGACAGGGCTTCGGACCATCGGGCGAAATCCTGTCGCCGGCGGAGCGGCAGAAGATCGGCCAGATGGCAAAGCCGCATCCTGGGGTTCAATTGTTGCATGCGCGTCATCAAACGGCGCGCCTCATCGGTGCGGCCGGACAGTACTTTGGCTGCTGTGGCGGCTCTGAGGGCCGTCAGATAATCCGGTCGAACACGAAGAGCCGCTTCCGCGGCTTTCGAGGCCTGATCATAGCGCCCTGCAAAGAGGTGAGCATAACTCAAGGCCGCCGAAACTTTGAAGGCCAGTGGATCTGACGGACTGAGCCGCAAGGCGCGCACGAGGTTTTCGATCGCCAGATCGGGCTTGCCGAGAAAGATCCTGAGCCAACCACTCACATAGTGCGCCCTGGCCGAGTACGGGTTGAAGAGCAACGCCTGTTCGATGAGACAGACGCCGCTGTCGACATCGCCGCTCATGGACGCAATCACGTGGGCGGAATTCGAAAGCACCTGAGCGTCGCTGCCACATCCGGTATCGGCGTCCCTGCGGTAGGTTCGGCTCGCTGGCCGCCACCATCACCCTGCGCCCAACCGTGCGCAAACGCGCTGGCCGATTGTCCGCGGCCTGCTAGATTTGATCATGGCCCTTGCTGGAATGAGGTCTTCAGTCATGCAGAAGGCGTCGCGTCGCGGTCCCCGCTACAAGCACACGCTCGAGCCCACCGCTTCCTACGAGACGATTTCCGTCGACAAACTCACGCCAATCATCGGCGCCGAGGTGACCGGCGTGGACCTCTCTGAAAAGCTCTCGATGGCCCAGCTTGCCGAGATCAAGCGCGCGCTCGCCGAGAACCTGGTCCTCTTCTTCCGCGATCAGGCATTGACGCCCGAGCAGCATCTGGCATTCGGCCGACTTTTCGGCGGGCTTCACGTGCATCCGGCCGCGCCGCACATCGAGGGGTATCCCGAGCTTCTGCGCATCCACGCCGACAAGGACAGCCCGCGCGCCAACGGTGAGGTCTGGCATTCGGATGTGTCCTGCGAGCCCGCGCCGCCCATGGGCTCGATCCTTCACATCACGCAATGTCCGCCAAGCGGCGGCGATACGCTATTCGCCAGCATGTACGCCGCCTACGAGGCCTTGTCCGATCGCATGAAAGCCTATCTCGACGGGCTGACGGCGGTCCACGACGGCGAACATGTTTTTCGCGGCACCTATGCCAACTACGGCGTCAAGGACAAGCCAAGCTACCCGCGGGCGGAGCATCCCGTCATCCGCACGCATCCGGTGACGGGGCGCAAGTGCCTGTTCGTCAACAGCGGTTTCACGACGCGCCTTCTCGGAGTTCCGGCGGACGAGAGCGATGCGATCCTGCGCTATCTGTTCGAGCACGCCGCCAACCCGCTGTTCCAGTGTCGCTTCCGGTGGCGGCCCGGCTCGGTTGCCTTCTGGGACAATCGTTGCGTGCAGCACCGCGCCATGTGGGATTACTGGCCGCACACCCGGTCGGGCGCGCGCGTCACCGTGAAGGGCGACAAGCCGTATTGAGCCGGCGTGACCGCAGCCGCATGCAAGAACAAAAGAATCGCCAAGCCGGGGGGCCCAGCTTGGCGACAACTGAAGTGAGTTCGTGCCGCGGCCTTACTTCTTCGGCGGCGTCACGCGCGTGTCGTAGCACTTGCCCTTCTTCCAGTAGTGATAGGCGCCGCAGGTGCCGGGCTTCTTGGCTTTGACCTTCTTCTTCGCCTTGGCCTTCTTGGCCTTCGGCTTGGCCTTCGCTTTGGCCTTCGCCTTCGGCTTCGCTTGTGCCTCGGCCTGGGCGAGCAGCGATCCCGATCCCGACGCAAGGTTCGTCACCACCGAGCCCATCCCGAGGGTGAGCGCCGCGGCAACGGCAAGTGCGGACAACAGCTTCATCTTTTCCTCCAGCCCTTCTTGACGGTTGCAGGCACGAGCTCGGCTCGCCCCACAACGCAATTCTGCCATGTTTATATGCCGGCGCCAGGGGGCAGTTCGGCACTGTCGCCCGTCTGCAACTGCTCCGGAAAAAGCGATGATGGGCCATCAGTTGCCGGATGACCGCATCGAGGTTAAGGAACGTTACGTCTTCTATCGCGCAGCAGGCCGGCCCTGGCCAGCGGCGCCCGCGTTGGGCGCCCGGTTGAGCCGTCCCTGGCCGCCTGCGACCGGCGGAAACGCAAAGACCGCTCGAAGCTCAGCGGTGCGTCAGCTGCGTGTCAATGAAGCCCGGCCGCCGCGCAGGAAAAAGGGGAAAAGCCGGCGCCTCTGGGGCACGGCGGCCGGCGGCGCCAGGATCGCCTCGGCTTCGAAAAAATCGAGTGCCGCGCCGCCGTCCGCTGTCGCGTATCCTGGTCCAAGGCTGCCGACGACGTCTCCTTTGATCCAAGCCGCCAGAGTCCGAGAATGCCAATCGCCGCCATCAGCATTATGCGCCCGCGCCCGGACATCTCCGCCGAGCAGTTCCGCCGCCACTGGATCGACCCCCACGGCGTTATGACCGCCGAGCTGCCGCGTCTGCGCCGCTACGTGCAGAGCCACTGCATCGAGCATCCGGCGGTGAACGGGCTCGCCCGGTCGCTGGGCATTGGCGGTTTCCCGGAGCTCTGGTTCGACAGCCTGGAGGATCGCCGGATCGCCTACACCTCCGATCGCATCGCCGAGTGCAACGTCGACTCGGAGCACTTCATCGGGGCCGTCTGCCGGCTGGTGACCGAGCCCTTGGGACTTGCGACCGCGCCTCTCAAGGCTGCGCCGGGCGAGGCCAAGGCCATCCTGCTCGCCGTCGGAGAGGACGATGCGGCTTGGCCCGGCGAGGTCGAGCTCTTCCTCCGCGCGCTGCCGGGAGCGAAATCCGTGCTCGCGCACCGCCTTCTGGAGCAGGCCGCCGCCCCCAACAGTCGGATTCCGGAACTCAAGATTGCCGTGGCTGGCATCGCCGAGACGGTATTCGAGAGCGACGCGGCGCTCGCAGCGGCGAGCCTCGCCCTCACCGGCTGGCGCCGGCAGACGGCCGTTTTCGCCGTGGAGGACGTGATCTTCTGCTGACGGTCTTGCGTCGGCGAACGTCGCGCCCTGTCGCTGCCGGGCGCGCGGGGCGTTGTGCTAGGGTGCGACGGGCATGTCTCGAGTTCGATCTGAGGGGATTGCGGATGACGACCATTGACAGAAAGCCGGCGGGTGCTGCTCCGCGGACCCTGGCGCTCAATCCGAAGGACAACGTGATCATCGCGGTCGATGCGGTCCCGCAAGGCGTGACCGTTCGTGGGGTCACGGCCTCAGCCCGCATTCCGAAGGGTCACAAGCTGGCGTCGGTCCGCATCGAGAAGGGCGCGCCGATCCTGAAATTCGGGCAGATCATCGGCTTCGCCAGCGAAGACATTGCGCCGGGCGCGCACGTTCACACGCACAATTGCCGCTTTGCCGCCTTCGATCGCGATTACGCCTTCGCCGAGGATGCGCGCGAGGAGGAGATCCTGCCCGTCGAGCAGCGCGCGACGTTCGAGGGCTTCCGCCGCGCCGGCGGCCGCGTTGGCACGCGCAATTACATCGGCATCATCACCAGCGTGAACTGCTCCGCCACCGTCGCGCGCTTCATTGCCGAGGCCGTCAACCGCTCGGACATGCTCAAGGATCATCCGACGATCGACGGCGTCATCCCGCTCGTTCACTCGACCGGCTGTGGCATCGACTCCGATGGCGAGACGTTCGAGGTGCTGAAGCGCACGACCTGGGGCTATGCCACGAACCCGAACATGGCGGGCGTCGTCGTCGTGGGTCTCGGCTGCGAGGGTTTCCAGATCGCGCGCATGAAAGATGCTTATGGCATCGTCGAGAGCGACACGTTCCGAACCTTGACCATCCAGGAGACCGGCGGCACGCGCAAGACGATCGCGGCCGGTGTTGAGGCCGTACGCACCATGCTGCCCGTCGCCGGCAAGGCTCGCCGCGAGACCGTTCCTGCCTCGGAGCTCATGCTGGCGCTGCAGTGCGGCGGCTCCGACGGCTATTCCGGGATCACCGCCAATGTCGCGCTCGGCCATGCCGTCGACATCCTGGTGCGCCATGGCGGAACGGCGGTTCTTTCGGAGACTCCCGAAATCTACGGCGCCGAGCATCTGCTGACGCGCCGCGCGCGCACGCGCGAAGTCGGTGAGAAGCTCGTCGAGATCATCAGGTGGTGGGAGGACTACACCGCCCGTGCGCGCATGAGCATGGACAACAATCCTTCGCCCGGGAACAAGGCGGGCGGGCTCACCACAATTCTCGAGAAATCCCTGGGCGCCGCGGCGAAAGGCGGCACGACGACGCTCAATGCCGTCTACCGCTACGCCGAGCCAATTCGCGAAAAGGGATTCGTCTACATGGATACGCCCGGCTACGATCCGGTTGCCGCAACGGGGCAGGTCGCCGGGGGCTGCAACGTGCTGGCATTCACCACGGGGCGCGGTTCGGCCTACGGCTGCAAGCCGACGCCCTCCTTCAAGCTCGCAACGAATTCCGACATCTACCGGCACATGATCGACGACATGGACATCAACTGCGGCGACATCGTCGACGGCGTCTCGATCGAGGCGAAGGGACAGGAGATTTTCGACTTCATGCTGCGCGTCGCCTCGGGCGAGCGAACGAAGTCCGAGCTGCTCGGATACGGCGACGCAGAGTATGTGCCGTGGGTGATTGGCGCCACGATGTGAGCGGTGTCGCGGTCGCAAGGCCGGTTCTGGCGGAGCAAGCGCCGCTTCAGGATTGATGGCTCGCGCGGAGCCGCCGGACTGCGGCAACCTTATCGCACCTGCGACTCGGGCTTGTCGTCGTCGAGATGGCGCGCCTCGCCGGGCACCATGTGCGGAACGCCGCGGCGTATGGGGTAGGCGAGCCGGGCGTTCCTCGAGACGAGCTCATGGCGCACGGGATCGTAGACGAGCGCCGCCCGCGTCACCGGGCACACGAGGGCCTCGAGAACGCGCGGATCGGTGCGTTCGCTTTCGCTGGTGCCGGCGGGCTCGCTTGTTTCGGGTGTGCTCATGGGCGTCAGCTTGCGCTTTAAGTCGCCGCTATTGCAGGCGATTTCCGGGATTGCCGGGACCCGACGCCGCATCCATCTCCGCAAGCGACATCAGCATTTCGGCGCGCGCTGCCAGCGTCGGCGCCTCAAGCAGGGCTTGTTTTTCCTGCGCATCGAATGGGCTGGCGAGCGACAGCCAGTTGACGAGCTGCTCCGTCGGGGTCTCGGCGATGCGCTTCCAGTCGGCGGTCGCCTGTCGTCGGCCGAGGAAGCGGCGCAGCGTCTCGATCAGTCTTTCGCGATCGACCTCGTCCTCCCCCTCCCCGCGCTTCAGGTCGTCGGCGAAGGGCGCGTAGTCCGCCGAGAAGATGCGATAGGGTGTGGTCGCCGCCAGCTCCGCGGCGGGTCGAAACCGCACGATGCCGGTAAGCACGATGAGCATCCGGCCATCGGGGAGCTCCTGAAAGCTCGTCAACCGCCCCGCGCACCCGACGGCCGCGATTTCCGCGGTGCGCGATTGTGGCGAACCGGTCGTACCGCCGTCGCCGACCGGCTGAATGATGCCGATGATCCGCTGGTTCCGGATCACGTCGTCGATCATCTTCAGGTAGCGCGGCTCGAAGATGTTGAGCGGCAGCTCGGCCCGCGGCAACAGGATGGCGCCCGCCAGCGGAAACACCGGGATTGCCGCCGGCAGCTCGGTCACGGATGCGTAGCGGGTTAACATGAGCGAGCCTCTCCCAGAGCTGCGACCCGGCTGTCGCCAGCTCAAGAAAACATCAGCGACGAAAGCCGCCGGCGGCCCTCGAGCGTCGCCGGGTCCTTCGGCCCCCAGGCATCGAAGAATTGCAGCAGCTGCTTGCGCGCCGCCTGCTCGTTCCACTGCTTGTCGCGCCGGAAGCTCTCGAGCAGCTCCGTCACCGCCCCTTCCTTGTCGCCGGCCGCGGCCAGCGCCACCGCAAGGTCGATCCGGGCCTGATGGTCGGCCGGATTGGCCGCCACCTTCGCCTTGAGCGCCGGCAGCGCACCCGTGTTCGTGCCGCGCTTGGCGAGGTCGATCGCCGCTTTCACGCCGGTGATTGCGCCGCTCGACTGTTTGTCCGGCGGCGCCAGCGCCAGCGTCTGCTCGGCGCGCGCGAGATCGCCGGTCTTGAGGTAGCACTTCGCCAGACCGGCGATCGCCGCGACGTTGTGCTTGTCCTCCTGCAGGATCGCGGCAAACACCTCGGCCGCGGTCTTCACGTCGCCCGCCTCGAGAATCTTCTCCGCCTCCTCGAGCGCCTGCGCGAGATCGGCGGCGCCCGCTTCGCCCGCGAGCCGCTCTACGAACTGCCGGACGGCGCTTTCCGGCTGCACTCCCATGAATCCGTCGACCGGCCGGCCATCGATGAAGGCATAGACCGTCGGGATCGACTGTACGCGTAACTGTCCGGCGATGGCCGGGTTCTCGTCGATATTGACCTTGACGAGACGGACCTTGCCGCCCTGGGCCTTCACCACCTTTTCGAGAACCGGCGTCAGTTGCTTGCAGGGGCCGCACCAGGGTGCCCAGAAGTCCACGATCACCGGCACTTGGCGCGAGGCTTCGAGGACGTCGCGCGCGAACGTCGCGGTCGACGCATCCTTGATCACGTCGCCGCCGGGGCCTGCCGCCTGCGGTTTGCGCTGTCCGAAATCCATGCGTCATCTCCTGTTCGTCGCCGCGTTCGCCGGGTCCGGCGGGCACGCGCGATGCATCACGTCAACGCCACGACTTTCGGGTCGTGACCGCACGCGCGAATGAAGCGCATGAGGTCGTCCCGGCCGATGCTGGTGGTCGCCGTATTGACCAGCGGATGGCAGTTGATGCTGTCATACTCCATGAGCCGCTGATCGACCACCACGTTAACCCGGTGTCTGATGTCGTTGATGAGGGCAAGCGCGGTCACCGAACCGGGCGCGACGCCGAGAACCTCGAGGAGCAGCTCCGGCTTGCCGAACGACAGCCGGTCCGAGCCGATCCTTTTCGGCAGCGCCTTGAGGTCGACCGGGGTCCGGCTTTCCGCGATAACGAGGTAGAGACGATCCTTCTTGTCCTTCAGGAACAGATTCTTGGTGTGTCCGCCGGGCAGTTCGCGGTGCAATTGCTCGCTCTCGGCGACGGTGAACACCGGGGCGTGTTCCACCGTCGTGTGGGCGATCCCGAGTTCGTCGAGGCGGGACATCAGTTCGGCGCGGGTCTTTGCAGTCATCGGGATGGCGGCAGGCGCGGTGGCGGAGGGAGTCCGGGCTGGCCGGGTTGACTTAGGTCCTGCGGCTCTCCAATGCAATGGGCGGGCGCCAAGCCTTGCGCCCTGCGCCGGTAACTGCGGTCCGCGGGGTGACGCGACCGGCCGAGGCATCAGCGCCTCGGGTGCGTCCCTGCCATTCGCCAGGTCGAGTATGGTTTCGCATGTCCGATGATCCTACGAGGCGCAGCAGATCAGTCGCCGCGACGCCGCCGGCCGGCGAAGAGCTCGAGCTGCGCGTGCGCCGCATCCACCGCCGCGATCTCAACCGGGTCTGGGAGTTCCTGAAGCTCGTCTTCCGCGACGTCATCCGCGAGACGGTCGAGTACCAGCGTCCGCGCTACAAGAAGCACTTCTTCGAAATCTACGAGGAGGAGGGCATCGAGCAGCTCGTTTTCGAGGTCAGTCGGGGGGACAGGTGGGAACTCGTCGGCTATGCCGAGTACGCCTACGAGATCGTCGGCTCCGACAGCTGGATCAACGAACGCTACTTCGAGCGCCGCAACATGCGTCCCCTCTTCGTCGAGGAACTCGCCGTCCACCCGGATTATCACGGGCTCGGCATCGGCACCTACATGCTCGAGCAGATCGAGCACGCAGCGCGCCTGCGCGGTTGCACGCATGTCGTCCTCGAGGTTGCCGAGAACAACGAAGAGGCCATGCGGTTCTACCGCAACCGCAATTTCCAGAAGATCGACGCCGCCGTGTTCATGGCGCTGAAGCTCGAGACGGGCGAGGAACTCCTGCCGCCGCGCAAGCTGAAACCGCGCGAAAAACCGGCGCGTTGACGCATCGCGGCGCCGCCGGACGGACTGACCCGGTCCCGGTGCATCAGCCGGCCGTCGGCGACCAGCGATAAATATGCGCGCGAGCGAGCCGCCCATCAGCTTCGCCCGGTCGCTCTCCGAGAAGCGTGGCGACAGCCGGAAGGCGTCGACACCCTGCTTGTAGGTGAGCAGCGCCGTTGCCCGTGTCCAGTCGGTGCCCCACAGGCAGCGGTCGATGCCGTAGGCGTCGATAATGCGGCAGATGGGATCGAATATGTCCTCGTAAGGGAACGGCCTGTGGGACAGCGTGCAGGCGCCCGAGATTTTGATCGCGACGTTTCTGTAGCGCGCAAGCGCCGTCACTTTTTCGAGATCGGCGAAAGGTGCCGGCGGCGCCGGCGGCTCGAACGGCTGCTGCAGACCGAGGTGGTCGATGACGATCTGCGTGTCGGGATGGCGCTCTGCGAGTCCCTTGAGCTGATCGAGCCGGCCCCAGCAGAGGATGTTGACCGGCAGGCCGTGCCGAAAGGCCGATGCGAGTATCGTATTGAGCCCCGGGTGCGCCGGGTCCGTGGGCACGCTTTGATTGAGCATGATGCGCACGCCGACCGTCCCGTCGAGATGCGCCCATTCGCTGATCACATCCGCGACCGACGGGCTTGCAGGATCGACCGGCTTGATGAGCCCGAAGCGGCCGGGGAAGTTCTTGTGCACCTCGATCGCATAGCTGCCGTCGAAACGGTACATGGCATAGGGCGAAACCAGCAGCGCCCCGTCGACGCCGGCCTCCTTCATGGCCTTGACCATGTCCGCGCCTGTCACCTCCGGCGGGCCGTGCAGCACGCCCGCCCAGGGGCGGCCGGGATGGTTGCGTTCGTAGGCGTGGACCTGCGAGTCGATGATGGGCATGGCTGGCGCTCCTGCGCAGCGGCGAGTTACACGGTTCGGCGACGGCTCTGGCCGTCAGGTCGACCGAGCTTAGCGAACGCGACGGTGGTCGGGCCACCGTCAATCGGGCTTCCGGGTCCGCGAAGCCCGAATGCTCGGGCCCAAAACGCGCATGGGCCGGTCCGGCGGTCCGGACAGGCCCATGTGCGTGTCCCACAGGCGCGCTTCCCAGATGGGGCGTTCGAGATGCCCGAGCGCCCCGCTCCTTGCCTTACCGCTTTGAGAACTGGAAGCTGCGGCGCGCTTTCATCTTGCCGTACTTCTTGCGCTCCACCACGCGGCTGTCCCGCGTCAGGAACCCTTCCGGCTTCAGCACCTTGCGCAGGTCCGGCTCGTAGTAGGTGAGCGCCTTGGCGATGCCGTGCCGGACAGCCCCGGCTTGGCCCGAGAGCCCGCCGCCGGTCACCGTCGCGATGACGTCGTATTGCGAAAGCCGCTGTGCCTTCTCGAGCGGCTGCTTCAGGATCATCTGCAGCACCGGCCGGGCGAAGTAGCTCTCCAGCGCCTTGGTGTTGACCACGATCTTGCCGTTGCCGCGCTTGATCCACACCCGCGCGATGGCGTTCTTGCGCTTGCCGGTCGCATAGGCGCGGCCTTGCGCATCGATCTTCTGCTGATGGACGGGCGCTGCAGCAGCCTCGCCTTGGCCCGTGAGCTGGCCCAGATCCCCGAGCGACTTCGTTTCCAGTGCCATCGGTTCAGACCCTCACGTTCTTCCGGTTCATGCTGGCGACATCGAGCTTCATCGGGTTTTGCGCCTGATGAGGATGATCGGGGCCGGCATAGACTTTCAGGTTGGACATCAGCTTGCGGTGCATCGGACCGCGCGTGATCATGCGCTCGACGGCCTTCTGGATAATGCGCTCCGGGAACTTGCCCGCAAGGATCTGGCTCGGCGTCCGGGTCTTCACGCCGCCCGGGTGGCCCGTATGCCACTGATACTTCTTGTCGGCGAGCTTGTTGCCGGTGAACACCACCTTGTCGGCATTGACGACGATGACGTTGTCGCCAGTGTCGACGTGCGGGGTGTAGGTCGGCTTGTGCTTGCCGCGCAGGCGGCTGGCGATGATGGCGGCAAGTCGGCCGACGACCAGGCCTTTGGCGTCGATCACGATCCACTTCTTGTCCACCTCGCCGGGTTTGGCGACGTAGGTCTTCATGCTGGGGTGTCTCCAGAGGTCGGTCTTCGGCTCCCCGGGCAGCGGCGTGCGCGGCTTCGCGCTCGGCGCGTCGGCGGCACCCGGGCTCGCGGCAGGCTGTAGCAGAGCAATCCGCCTCGGTCAATTCCGACGCGCCAATCGGTGAGGCATAAAATATAATCAAATCAATAAATTAAAAGAGAGGTAATATGCAACCGTATATGAGGTAATATGCGACCTCAGAAGCGCGCCGCGAGCGCATAGGTTGCCGTGGCGTGCGCAACGAGCTCGTCCGCCCCCTCAATGGCGATACGCACCTCCGCGTACGCGAGCCGCCGGCCGAGCCGGATGATGCTGGCGTCCGCGATGAGCGGCTTGGGCTCCGGGCGGGCCAGAAAATTGATGTTGAGGTTGCTCGTCACCGCCGCGATCGCGGACGCGCCGCTGGTGGCGATGAGCGCCACATAGACGGCGAGATCGGCGAGCATGAACATGGCGGGGCCCGAGATGGTGCCGCCCGGCCGAATGCTCTGACTGTCGGGCACGAGCCGCAGCCGCGCCGTCCGAGTCGCGACGGAAACGATGCCGATCGATCGTCCTGGCCCGAGCATGCCTGGAAAGTGCTCGTCGAAGAGCCGGGTGACCGCCTCGACGGTGAGCGGGACAGCGGGTATGCGTGGTTTGGTCTCGATTGACATTCGCAATTCAGTCCCACTCGTACGGCATGGAGATTGAGGTCCGGATGCGTGAGGTATGGCCGTTAGCCGGGCTTCGAAATCTTAAGAGAACGACCGGACAACGCAAACCCGGGAGATGAACCGATGAAGCGCACTACACTGGCATCGTTGGCTTGCGGCATCGTGGTGGCGCTTGCGCTCGCCTGTGCGTCCGCCGCCGGGGCGGCCGACGAGCAGTTCAAGCAGGTCAAGCTGTCCGAGCAGATGATCAAGGGCTTCATCGCCGCTCAGAAGGACATCGCCGAGCTTGCCCAGAAGAGCAACGCACAGCCGTCCGACAAGCCGGACCCCAAGGTCCAGGCGGAGCTCGACGCCATCTCGAAGAAGCATGGCTTTGCGAACTTCGCCGAGTTCGACGATGTCGCCTTCAACATCTCCATGGTCATGGGAGGGCTCGATCCGCAGTCCGGCGTCTTCACCGACCCGATCTCGGCGATCAAGAAGGAGATCGAGGAGATCACCGCCGACAAGTCGATCCCCGAGAAGGACAAGAAGCAGATGCTCGATGAGCTGGCGGAGGCCTTGAAGAACACCCCTCCGTTGAAGTTTCCTGAGAATGTCGAGCTCGTGAAGAAGTATCGCGCCGACATCGAGAAGGTTCTGCAATAGGCTCGAGCCCTGGGAGGTCGGGGATCGAGCGAGGATGGGAGCAGGTCATGGCCGCAGCAGCGACGGGACGCGAATCGGCTTCGCCGTCCCCGCTGGCCGAGATGGTGCGCGACGGCGTCGCAATCCTCACCCTTGATCGGCCGGCGCAGCGCAACAGCCTCTCCGAGGCGATGATCGCCGCCCTGCACGGCGCCATCGACCGCCACGCCGCCGATCCGGCCGTCAAGGCGGTGGTCATCGCTGCCAACGGCCCCGCCTTCTCGGCCGGGCACGACCTTAAGGAGCTGACCGCGCATCGCGCCGACGCCGACGGCGGCCGCGCCTATTACCGCATGGTGATGGATCGGTGCGCGGCGATGATGCTCGCCATCATGCGTTCGCCAAAGCCGGTGATCGCCGCCGTCGAGGGCATCGCCACCGCCGCCGGCTGCCAGCTCGTCGCAACGTGCGATCTCGCCGTCGCCGGGGCCGCCGCCCGCTTCGCGACGCCCGGCGTCAACATCGGGCTTTTTTGCTCAACGCCGATGGTGGCGCTCACGCGCAACGTCTCGCGCAAGCGCGCCATGGAGATGCTCTTGCTCGGCGAGATGCTCGAGGCGGCCGCCGCGGCCGACCATGGACTCGTCAACCGCGTGGTTCCGGCGGGCGAGGCGCTCTCGGCGGCGCTCGCCATGGCCGCCGTGATCGCCGCCAAGTCTCCCGCCACTGTTGCCGTCGGCAAGGAGCTCTTCTATCGCCAGCTCGAGATGCCGGTCGCCGAGGCCTATGCCGAGGCGGCTCGCGTGATGGTCGAAAACATGCTCTTTCGCGATGCCGAGGAAGGCATCGGCGCCTTCATCGAGAAGCGCGCTCCGGTCTGGAAGGGCTGCTGAGCTGCAAATGCGCGGCCGCTGTCGCTGAGCGCCGCTGCGGGAGACACGCATGGCCCTGCCGGTCAACCACGACGCCTACGACGACGCCTACATCGCGGAGATTCTCTCGTCCGTCCGCACCGTCGCCCTGATCGGCGCCTCCGCCAACATCAATCGGCCGAGCTTCTTCGTCATCAAGTACCTGCTCGCAAAGGGCTACGAGGTGCATCCCGTAAACCCGGGTCTTGCCGGCCAGGAGATCTTGGGCCGCCGCGTCTGGGCGAGCCTCGCCGAGGTGCCGCCGCCGGTCGACATGGTCGACATTTTCCGCAATTCCGAGGCGGCGCTCGCCATCACGCGCGAGGCCATCGCGCTCAAGGACCGGCTTGGCATCAAGGTCGTCTGGATGCAGCTCTCCGTCCGCAATGACTTGGCTGCAGCCGAGGCGGAGGCGGCCGGTCTCAAGGTGGTGATGAACCGCTGCCCGAAGATCGAGTACGGCCGCCTGTCGGGAGAGATCGGCTGGGCGGGCGTCAATCCCGGCGTCATCTCATCGCGCCGCCCGCTGCTCGGCCAGGGCCTGCAGAACCAGCGCCTGACCCGGCGCTGACGGAGCGGCGGCTCGCCCGCTCCGCCGCCGGTGCCTTTATCCGCTGGCCGACAATCGGGACGCCGCGTGCCGTTCACGCCGCCTGCGCCATTCCCGCCTCGGCGGCCTCGAGCACCATCATCGCGCACTTTTCGCCGATCATGATCGACGGCGCGTTGGTGTTGCCGGAAGTGAGGGTCGGCATGATCGAGGCGTCGGCCACCCTGAGGCCGTGCACGCCGCGCACGCGCAGGCGGTCGTCGACCACCGCCATCGGATCGCCGTCCGGGCCCATCTTGCAGGTGCCCACCGGGTGGTAGGTCGTCTCCGCCGTCCGCATGACGAAATCCAGGAGCTCGTCGTCGGACTGCGCCGCCGGGCCGGGGGCGAACTCCTTGGCCCCGAGCCAGGCGAGCGCGGGTGCCGCCACCACCTTGCGCACGATGCGCATGCAGCCGATGACGCATGCCCGGTCGATCGGGTCCGACATGAAGTTGAACCGCACTGCCGGGTACTTCGCCGCGTCCGCCGAGGTGATGTGGATCGAGCCTTTGCTCTCTGGCCGCAGTTGGTGCGTGATGATCGTCATGCCCGCCTGCTTGTCGAGCCACATGTCGGGCGTCACCAGGAACGGCTGCACCGTGAACATGCCGTCGGGCGAGGCGAGACCTTCGCGCGTCTTGAAGAAGGCGCGCATGGGCGAGGCCGGCAGCGCCAGGAACCCCTTCTGCATGAAGATGTATTGCAGGCCCTGTCCGAGGCCCTGGAGGCCGCGCGCCCGCTCGTTGAAGGTGACGCCGTGGCGCTCGACCGTCCACTTCATGCGCGGCGCGTAGTGGTCGCGCAGGTTCTCTCCGACGCCGGGCAATGCCTGCACCACGTCGATGCCAACCGACTTGAGCCGCTCCGGCTGGCCGATCCCCGAAAGCTCGAGGAGCTGCGGCGATCCGATTGCGCCCGTCGACACGATGACCTCGCGTTGGGCCGCCGCCTGGCGCACCTCGTTGCCGACCCGGTAGCGCACGCCAACGCACCGCTTGCCCTCGAACAGGAGCTTTTCCGCGTGCGCGCCGGTCTCGATGTCGAGGTTCTTCCTGGTCCGGATCGGATCGAGATAGCAGCGCGCCGTGCTCATGCGCTGCCCGCCCCGGATCGAGGCCTGCGTCATCGCGATGCCTTCCTGATCCGGTCCGTTGTAGTCCGGATTGCGCTTGATGCCGACGGATTCGGCCGCCGCAAAAAAACTGTCGTAGAGCCGTCCATGCTCGTGAATGTCGGAGACCTTGAGCAGCCCGTCGCGGCCGCGATACTCGCCGTCGCCGCCGGCGTAGCTCTCCATCCGCTTGAAAATCGGCAGCACGTCGCGATAGCTCCAGCCGCGGTTGCCGAGCTGTGCCCAGTGATCGAAGTCCTGCGGCTGGCCGCGCACCCAGACCATGCCGTTGATGGCCGAGGAGCCCCCCAGCATCTTGCCGCGCGGGATCGGAATGTTGCGGCCGTTGGTCGCCGGCTCCGGCTCGGACGCATAGAGCCAGTTGACCCCCGGCCGGTTGATGAAGCGCGCAAAGCTGATCGGCACCCGGGAGAGCCAGTGCGTCTCGCGGCCCGCCTCGAGCAGCAGGACGCGGTACTTGCCGCTCTCGGTGAGCCGGTTGGCGAGCGCGGCACCGGCCGAGCCGGCGCCGACGACGATGTAGTCAACGGTGTGCGTGTACATGCGCGCTTCTGATCCCCGGGAATTGCGGAGCAGCTCTCCGACTGTGGCCGCCCCTTGCAGGATTGCCTACACTAGCCCCACCTTTGAGATGAGTTCCAGACGCCCTTGCGCGGCGCCGGACTGCCAGGAGCTTGCTGCATGACCGCGACCGCCGCCTACGAGCACCGCGTCAAGGCCTACAACGTCTCGCACGCCTCCGAGAACAAGATCCACGACGATGCGGTTGCAAAGAAGCTCGGCTTCTCCGGCGGGCTCGTCCCGGGCGTCGAGGTGTTTGCCTATGCCACCCATCCGGCCCTCTCCCGATGGGGCCGCGCCTGGCTCGAGCGCGGGCGCATGGAGGCGAAATTCGCCAAGCCCGTCTATGACGGCCGCATCGCCGCCGTCACCGCAACCGCGAACGAGGACCGGCTCGACATCCTGGTCGAAAGCGAAGGCGAGACGTGCGCCACGGCGCGTGCATCGCTTCCCGCGTCCGCCCCGAGCGCCCCCGACGTATCGGCCTACCGGCAGGTCGCCCCGCCGCCGCAGTCAGGCCGCCCGCCGGCCGATGAGACGAGCCTCGCCGAAGGCCGCTGGCTCGGCACGGCTCCGGCCGTTCTGACCGCCGAGCGGCACGCCGAGTACCTCCGCGACGTTCGCGAAGCCCATCGCCTCTATGCCGCAGAGGGCCTCGCCCATCCGGGTATTCTCTTGCGCCTGTGCAACTTGCTTCTGCGCGAGAATGTCGTGCTTGCGCCCTGGATTCATGTCGGCAGCGTCCTCCAAAACCTGACCGTCGCCCGCGTCGGCGAGGTACTTTCCGCGCGCGGACGCATCGTCGCGAATTACGAGCGCAAGGGACATCGCCTCGTCGACATCGACTGCCTCCTTCTCGCCGGCGAACGGCCGGTTGCGCACGTCCTTCACACCGCCATCTACCGGCTTCGCCACCTCGCCCAGGCATGACCGACCGCACCCGCAGCATCCGCAGCAACGTGCTGACCGAAAGCCGCCTTCGCGATCTGGCGCGGCGACGTCTCGAGCCGGGGCCCACCGAGGCCATCTTCGATCCGCGCTCTGGCCGCACGTGGGGACCGAGCGATTGGGACCTGAACCCGGAGATGATCGCCGACTTTGCGGTCATGGAGCCGGCCCGGCCCGCCGCCGTTCTGGTTCCGATTGTCGCGCGCAGCGAGCTTACGGTGCTTTTCACGCTGCGCCCCGAGGGCATGAAGCAGCATTCCGGACAGATTTCCTTTCCCGGCGGCAAGGTCGAGCCGGACGACCCCGACCATGCGGCGGCCGCCCTGCGCGAGGCCGAGGAGGAGATCGGTCTCGCTCGTGAGCACGTCGAACCGCTGGGGTTTCTCGACACCTACCGCACCGGCACCGGCTATTCCGTCGCGCCGCTGGTCGCCATCGTCAGTCCGGCCTTCCGGCTGAGCGTCGACCGGCGCGAGGTCGCCGAAGTCTTCGAGGTACCGCTTGCCTTCCTTATGGACGAGGCGAACCATCAGAAGCACACCCGGCCCTGGCGCGGTCGCGACCGTCATTACTACGCGATGCCCTACGGCGACCGGTTCATCTGGGGCGCCACTGCCGGCATGCTGAAGAACCTGCATCAACGCCTTTTCGGCAGCTGACCGGCGCGAAGGCGGGAGCGAGGGAGTGACCTCTGTCCGAGCTGCCAACATTGGCGGGCGCCGAGTGGCTCTGCCGCCCCGAGACGCAGGCCGTCTTCCGCGCGCTGGCCGCCGCCGGCTACCCGGCCATGGCCGTCGGCGGCGTCGTGCGCAATGCGCTGATGGGCCTGCCGGTCACGGACATCGACATCGCGACGCCGGCGCCTCCGGATCGCGTCGCGGCAGCGGCGCGCGCAGCGGGCCTCGACTGCGTGCCGACCGGCATCGACCACGGCACGGTCACCGTCGTTGCCAATCGTATGCCGTTCGAGGTGACGACGCTCCGCCGCGATGTCGCCACTGATGGCCGGCGCGCCACCGTCGCCTTCACCGACGACTGGGCCGAGGACGCCGCCCGGCGCGACTTCACCATCAACGCGCTCTACTGCGCGAGCGACGGCCGCATCCTCGATCCGCTCGGCGGCTATCCCGACATAAGAGCCCGCCGGGTCCGCTTCATCGGCGATCCCGACCGGCGCATCGCCGAGGACTACCTGCGCATCCTGCGCTACTTCCGCTTCTTCGCGACGTTTGCAGCCGGCGATCCCGACGGGTCGGCGATCGCCGCCTGCATCCGCGCCCGCCGCGGGCTCGAGCGGCTCTCGGCGGAGCGCGTCCGCGCCGAGCTTCTGAAGCTTCTGGTGGCGCCGAGGGCGGTCGCTGCCGTCGACGCCATGACCGGCGCCGGGCTGCTCGCGCGCGTTCTGCACCTCGCGCCTCGGCCGGGGCTCTTCCAGCGGCTTTGCGCCGCCGAGGCCGCCATGGGCGTGCCGCCCGACGCCATTTTGCGTCTTTCCGCGCTTGCGGTCGCCGTTGAAGAGGACGCCGCGGCGCTCACCGAGCGGCTTCGGCTCTCGAACGCGGAGTCTCGCGCGCTCATGGTCCTGGATGCGCGCACATCGCACGCGCTCGCAGCCGGTGACGACCGCGCCGCGCGCCGCCTTCTCGCTGCCCTCGGTCCGGTCGAGTGGCGCCCGCGGGTCCTCGCAGCCATGGCCTCGGGACTCGCCCCCGACCGCGCCGGCCGCTGGCTCAGCATGAGCGCGGCGTTGCCGGTTCCCGATTTCCCGCTGCGCGGCGCCGATCTCCTGGACCAGGGCCTCACTTCCGGACCGGCGGTCGGAGCCCTCCTCGCCGAGCTCAGACAGTGGTGGATCGAGGCCGACTTTCCCTCCGAGGATTGTCTGCGCGCCCGCCTCAAGGACCGCCTGGCTCGCGGGTAAGGATGGCAATCCGATTGCCCTTTTCATATGGGCGGCGAGCCGATTAGGCTTCAGTTTATGTCGCTCGCCGCGAAATTCCGGCAAAGTCTGATCGTCGGCCTTGCCTGCCTGGCGGCAGTCGCAGGTTCCGCGCCTCGCGCCGGCGCCGAACCGGCAGCCGCCGCCCCGGTCGGCGCGCCGGCCGCGTCCGTCTCCCGCTTCGCGGACTGGGGCGCTCCCATGCGGCTCGGCCATCCCGATCCGGCCGCCCGGACCGACGCTCAGCCCCTCGACCTCGATCCGGCCGCGCACCGGGTCCGCTGCCGCCGTTGGCGGGCCATGGCCGCCCAGCTTGGCGAAACCTATGCCGGCTATGCCTTGCGGACGACGGTGATCCGGCGCAATTGCGATGGTCCGGTGGGCAGCCGCCGGGAAGACGCCGTCTGGGACTGGCCTTGGGCCGTTCTTGCCGCCGGACGCGCCGCCCCGCCACGGTTTCACCGGGCGTTCGGAGCTTGGCACGTCCGCTGCGGCGTCGAACGCTGGCGGCACCGGTGCGCGGCGATGGCTGTCGTCCCGTCCGCACAGCTCGGCGGCGATCCTTCCGGCCCCAAGTCCCGCAGTCTGGTCACGCACTTCGTAATCGACATGGTCGCCGGCCGGGAGAGCGTCCTCTGGCGGGTCTTCGTTCCGGCCGCATCCGGTTCTGAGGCCGCAGTGCCGGCGCCGGCCGCGGGCACTCGGCTTGCGGGTGTCCCGGTAGCGCGTGACGGCAATCGCTGGCTGCGGTATCGCCTGAACGGCAAGGCGGTGACCCAGAGATTCGTCGCCTGCGCCCAAGCCGGCTGCATCATGGAATCGGATCTCGTCAAGGCAAGCGACGCGGCGACGGTGCTCTGGGATGGCGCGGCCATCGACGTCGAGATCGCGCCGGCGGAGGGCGAAAGCTTCGCGGCAACGATTCCGGGTGGTGGCTTCCGCGAGGCGCTGCGCGAGCTCATCCGCCTGCGCCGCGAGGAACATCGGAGTGCGGGCCGATGAGTCGGCCCAAGCGCCAAGCCGGCGCCTCCACGGCTGCCGAGCGCGCCATGCAGGTGGCGTTCGCAAGCTTGGCGCTCGGTTCGCTGCTGCTCGGCGCCGCCATCCATGTCTTCGCCGCTCCGCTCGGTCTTGACGCTGCCACGGCCCGCCTCATCGCCACGGCGTTCATCGGCGCCGGCATCCTCGATGCGGCCGTGCTTTATTTCTGGAACGCGCTCTTCCGCCGGCGCTGAACGGCCCCGCCGGGCGGCTCACACCTCCACCGGCACCGTTTCTTGCGCACCGACCTTGAACACGCGCCGGTAGTGCGCGATCTCCGCCTCCGGGCCGACCGCCTTGGTCGGGTTGTCCGAGAGCTTCACCGCCGGCCGGCCGTTCGCCGAGATCACCTTGCACACGATCGAGAACGGGTCGAGATGGCCGCCCGTTGAGAGGCCGCGGAAGTCGTTGGTGAGCAGCGTCCCCCATCCGTAGCCGAGCCGGATTCGCCCGTTGAACCGCTGATGGATCCGCTCGATGAGATCGACGTCGAGGCCGTCGGAGAAAATCGCAAGCTTGGTCCGCGGGTCTTGACCGCGGCTGCGCCACCAGTCGATCGCCATCTCCCCGCCCTCGAACGGATCGCCGCTGTCGATGCGGATGCCGGTCCACCGTGCCACCCAGTCGGGTGCATTGTCGAGAAATCCCTTGGTGCCGAAGGTATCGGGAAGGATGACGCGCAGGTTGCCGTCGTAGTCCTCCTGCCAGTCCGCGAGCACGCGGTAGGGCGCTTCGGCGAGCGCCCGGTCATCCTCGGCAAGCGCGGCATAGACCATCGGCAGCTCGTGCGCGTTGGTGCCGATGGCCTCGACCTCCCGCCGCATCGCGATGAGGCAGTTCGACGTGCCGAGGAAGGCCGGTCCGAGCCCCTCGATCATCGCCTGCACGCACCAGTCCTGCCACAGGAAGCCGTGCCGCCGCCGCGTGCCGAAGTCGGCGATCCTGAGACCCGGCAGCGCCTTGAGCCGCTGGATCTTCTCCCACACCCGCGTCATCGCCCGCGCGTAGAGGATCTGCAGCTCGAACTTGCCCATGCCCTTGGTCACGGCGCGCGAGTGCAGCTCCATGATGACGGCGAGCGCCGGGATCTCCCACATCGTCGTCTCGATCCACGGCCCCTCGAAAGTGAGCTCGTACTGGTCGCCGTTCTGCTCGAGGTGGTAGGCGGGAAAGCGGAAGCCCTCGAGCCACTCGATGAACTCCGGCGCGAACATCTGCCGCTTGCCGTAGAACATGTTGCCTCGAAGCCAGGTCGACTCGCCCCGGGAGAGCGACAGCGAGCGGATGTGATCGAGTTGTTCCCGCAGCGCGCCGGCGTCGATCATGCGCGACAGCGGCACCGTTTTCGTCCGGTTGATGATGCCGAAGGTGACTTGTGTTTCCCGATGCCGCCGGAAGATCGTTTGCGCCATCAGGAGCTTGTAGAAGTCGGTGTCGAGCACCGAGCGGACGATCGGGTCGATCTTCCAGTGATGGTTGTAGACGCGGGTTGCAATGTCGGTCATCGGACGCACTCGGGATGCGGCTGCAACACCGCTCGGCGGCATTCAGTTTGCGCGAGGAATGGCTCGGGCGCAAACTCGCGCGCTGCATGGCAGAAACAATCCATGACCATGACCGTGAACGCCGGACGCTGCCGCATCTACTGCCTCCTCGCCCGCGATGACCGCACCGGCGTCATTTTCCGGCGCGGCCCTTCGAAGCTCGTCCGTCTCCTGCGCTGGCACCTGGCGAGTGACACGATCGAACCCGGCCAGTGGTTTCGCGGCCGCATCCGCGAGCGCCGCTGCGACCTGTCCCCTGACGGGGAGTTGCTCGTTTATTTCGCCGCCAGGCACGCGGGCCCCCTCGGTACCTGGACCGCCGTCAGCCGACCGCCGTACTTCACCGCGCTCGCGCTCTGGCCGAAGGGCGACAGCTGGGGCGGCGGCGGCCTGTTCGCGAGCCGCCGGCGCCTGGGCCTCAATCATTCCGCGCCGTTGACCTTGGGGCCGGGCTTCTACCTCCCGGGATGGTTATCGGTGAGCCCGGTCGGGGATTGGGCCGGCCGTGGCGAGGACACCCCTATCGAGCGCGAGCGCATGGTCCGCGACGGCTGGCAGCTGATCGCAACGGCGCCTGGGGCTGAATATTCCCGGCGGGGCAGGTCCCTCTATACCTTTGCCACACCTGAGATCTACGAGCGGCCGCAGCCTCTGAGCCCGCGCAAGGGCGGCAAGCGTCCCACGCTGCGCCGCGAGCGCCATGGCGTCTTCGTCATCGGTGGCCCGAAGTACGACGAGGCGTTCGTTGTCGCCGACGGCGCGCGCGAGCTGCGTCGCATCCACCCCTGCGACTGGGCGGATTGGCAGGCGAATGGCGATCTGCTGTTCGCGGTCGACGGTCGCCTCTACCGGCTGCCTGCCGCGGCGGTCCCAACGCACGCTGGCGAACCGCTCGACGGCGCCCGCCTGATCGCCGATCTGCGCCCCATGACCTTCGAGCCCATTGCCGCGCCGCCCGAGGCTCTGCGCTGGCCGAGGTGATGCGGCAGGACGGCGTGATCAGGCCACCCCGCTTCGCCCGAGGCGGGCGCGGAGCGACGGCCGCGAGCCGGTTGCAGGGCGAATCCCCGACCTGCTAGACCTGCGCCGGGATCGCGAAATGGAAAGCCGCATGCCCTCCTCTGCCCAAGACAAGCACAACCCCTTTCTGAACCCTGCCCCGCGCCAGCATCGCGAGGGCCCATACCTGCGCGAGGAGGTCGTGCTCGCCAATCGAAACCACGGCCTTCTGACCGAGGGCCTGCGGTACGACGTGACGCCGGCCGGCATGCATTATCTGCTCAACCATTTCGACGTTCCCTACGTCCCGGACGCGGCCTCCTGGCGGCTCTCCGTTTCGGGCGAGGTCGAGCGTCCGCTCTCGCTCTCGATCGCCGACATCAAGGCGCTGCCGCAACGCACGCTGCGCGTCACGCTCGAATGCGCCGGCAACGGCCGCGGGCAGGTGACGCCGCGCTGGCCGTCGATGCCTTGGATGGCGGAAGCCGTCGGCACCGCCGAATGGACCGGCACGCCGCTCAAGGGCGTTCTCGAGCGTGCCGGACTGAAGCCGAGCGTGGTCGAGGTCTCCTTCACCGGCATCGACCGCGGCTTCGACCGGGGTCACGAGCACAACTACGGCCGCAGCCTGAAGCGCGACATGGCGCTTCATGAGGACGTGCTTCTCGTCACCGGCATGAACGGCCAGGACCTGCTGCCGCAGCACGGCTTTCCCCTGCGCCTCGTCGTGCCCGGCTGGTATGGCATGGCGAGCGTCAAGTGGCTCGACCGCATCGAGGCGCTGGCCGCACCCTACCAGGGCTTCCAGCAGGTCGAGACTTACAAGTACAAAGTGAAGGCGGAAGACCCCGGCATCCCGATCACCGACATGCGCGTGAAGTCGCTGATGGCGCCGCCCGGCATTCCCGACTGGTACTCGCGCGCGCGTCTTGTCGAGCGCGGCGAGACGGTGCTCACCGGCCGCGCCTGGTCGGGCGGCGGCATCGCCGTTGCGAAGGTCGAGGTCGCGATCAATGGCGTCTGGCACGCCGCCGCGCTCGATCCGCCGGCTGGCAAATACGCCTGGCGCGGCTGGCGCTACGTTTGGAACGCAACGCCCGGCGAGTATCTGCTCGCCTGCCGCGCCACCGACGCCAACGGCCGCACCCAGCCGCTCGAGGTGCCCTTCGATCGGGGCGGCTTCGGCAACAACGTCGTGCAGACGGTCGAGGTGACGGTGCGCTGATGCAGCAGGCGACCGAACAATCCACAGGCCGCACGATCGCGGTTGCCATTTGGCGCGGCGGTGCCGACGGCGACTATCAGACTTTCGAGGTGCCGCTCGGCGCCAATCAGACGGTGCTCGACGTTGTCACCTATGTCCAGCGCCACCTCGACCCGACTCTTTCCTATCGCTTCGCCTGCCGCGTCGGCGTCTGCGGCTCCTGCGCCATGACGGTGAACGGCCGGCCCCGATGGACCTGCCGCACGCACGTCTCGAAGGTGGTCGAGAACGGCAGGCTCGAGATCGCTCCCCTTGCCAATCTCCCTGTCATCAAGGATCTCGCCACCGACATGAGCCGCTTCTTCGAGAAGTGGCAGGCGGCGAAAGGTGTCTTCGCCCCGTCTGCGACGAGGGGCGAGCCTATCGCCGCCATTTCACCGGCGACGCCCGAGCGCCGCATCGTCGACGCCGCGATCGAGTGCATCAACTGCGGCGTCTGCTTCGCCGCCTGCGACACCGTTCGCTGGAACGAGGACTATCTCGGACCCGCCGCCCTCAATCGCGCCTGGACGCTCGTCAATGACGTGCGCGACGCCGGCAACGGCGAGCGGCTCTACGCCGTCTCGCGCGACGGCGGCTGCCATGCCTGCCACACGCATCAGTCCTGCGAGCGGCACTGCCCTGTCGGACTCAATCCGACCGCCTCGATCGCCGGCCTCAAGCGGCGCACCATGGCGGCCTACATCCGTGGCGAGGTGACATGAACGTCCACCTTTATGTGCTCCAGCGCCTGACGGCGGCGCTGATGGCGCCGCTTGTGCTGGTGCATCTCGTTGTAATCCTTTATGCGACCCGCAACGGGGTCTCGGCCGCCGAGATTCTCGGCCGCACGAGGGGCTCCCTCGTCTGGGGCCTCTTCTATGCGTTGTTCGTCGCGGCCGCCGCCGTTCACGGCTCCATCGGCTTGCGTGCGATCCTCCGCGAATGGGGCCCGCGATCGCTTGCCGCGAGCCCCCGCGGGCTCGATTTCGCCATGTATGCCTTCGGCGCCGTACTGCTGGCGCTGGGCCTCCGGGCCGTCGCTTCGGTGGTGCTCTGATGGCCGCGCCGCGTACAACCGGCTATCGCCGAGACGCGCTCTGGCTGGCCGCCATGGTGCATCGCGTCTCGGGCCTGTTGCTCGCCTGCTTCCTGCCCGTGCACTTCCTCGTGCTGGGTCTTGCCATCGAGAGCGAGGCGCGCCTCGACGGCTTCCTGCGCTGGACCGATCGCCCGCTCGTCAAGCTCGCGGAGGCCGTTCTCGTCGCTTTGCTCGCCGTCCATCTCGCAGGCGGCCTCCGCCTTCTCCTCATCGAGAACCTGTCCTGGCGGGGAGGCCAGAAGCGCATGGCGGCGGCGGCCCTCCTTGCCGCCGTCGTCGCCGGGCTCCTCTTTCTCGCGGTGACGGCGCTCCCCTGACGCCGCGCACGAGCCGCCGCCCGCGTCCGCTGCGCCGGGCGATCGGGAGACGGCCGCTTTGCGCCGGCTCGGGCGGCCCCTCAGCCGGAGAGCCGCTGCGCGCTCGCGATGCGCCGGTCGTAATCCGCGGCGAGCGCCCTGAGCGCCGCCCCGCCGTCGCCCGCGAACGCCGGGCCGTGCATGAGCGCCAGCGTCCGCGGCTCGAGGGCCGCGAGGCGCCGCAGCGTCCCCCCCATGCCGGGATTGAGGCTCGAATACTTGAAGAGATCCTCCGCTGCGATCGCCGGCCCGACGATGTCCCCTTCGGTGAGCGCAGGCCCTTTGCCAAGCTGCGTGAAGAGGTCGCCCGTGAGCAGCGTCCGCGTCGATTCCTCGAAGAGCACGCCCGCGTCCCAGCCGTGCGGCGTGTGCGGCGTATCGATGTAGCGCACGCGCTTGCCGCCGCCGAGGTCGATGGTCTCGCCGTCGGCGAGCACGCGCGGCGCCCGGTCGGCCATGTCGTTGAGCGACACCATGCTGCCGGTCTGGCCGTGCGCGAGCAGCGACTGCGGGGCGGTCGCCAGCCATTCGTTCATGGCGCCGCACTCATCGGCTTCGAGGTGGCCGAAGGCGATCCACCTGAGCTTCTCCGGCGAGATCACTTTCGCGACCGCCGCCTGGGTCAGCGGAAACATCTTCCGAAAGCCGGTGTGAAACAACAGCGGCTCCTCGCCCAGAACCAGGAACTGGTTGAACGTGAAACCGGCGGGCGGCGCGATGTCGGGAACGAACGTCGAAAGCCGGTAGATGCCGTTGGCAATCTCGCTGACTTCGGTCTGCATGGGGGTCTCCGGGGCAATGAGGGAAGGGGGCGTCCAGGCAACAAGCCGGTGGACGGTCGGCGGATTTCAGAGTACAGATATGTGTAATCAAATATCGCGCCCGCGTCAATATGACTGCACAAAAATGTGCAATGAAAATCCATGCCCCGTCCCTACACCCTGAAGCGCCGGGCCGAGAGCCAGGCGGCGACCCGCAAGCGCATCGTCGAGGCGGCCATCGCGCTGCACGCCAGCGTTGGTCCCGCCCGCACCACCTTGAGCATGATTGCCGAGCGCGCCGGCGTTCAGCGCCACACCCTCTACGCGCATTTTCCCGACGAGCGCAGCTTGGCCCTCGCCTGCTCGGGCTTGCATCTCGAGCGCGAGCCGCTGCCGGCTGCCGGGGATTGGCGGCGGATCGAGGACGTGTCCGATCGTCTGCGCATCGGGCTCTCCGCGCTCTACGCATGGTATGAGCGCAACGCCGAGCTCGCGCGCTGCGTGCTCCGCGATGCCGAATGCCACCCGCTCACGAAGGAGATTGTTGAGCTGCGCTTCGGACCGGCCCTGTCGGCCATCGCCGAGGTGTTGGGGGAAGGACTCACCCAGGAGCAGAGACCGCTGCTGCGGCTGGCCATGAGCTACCACACCTGGCGCTCGCTCGCGCTCGAATCGGGTGTCGGCACGCCTGCCGCCGTCGACATCATGGTGCACGCCATCGGCACGGCGGGCTGAGCGTTGCGCGCGCGATCCAATGCTTCCGCTGTCCGGCCGCTCTGGCCCACTCGCACTGGTGATAGCGCGGGGCATTCGCTAGTACTTGCCTGACGGGTTCGGCGTCCTGCGCCGCCCCGCCCGCGATCCACAAAGGCTGGCCATGCTCGAGCGCCTGAAAACCGACGTCCTCATCCTCGGCTCCGGCGGCGCCGGTCTCTTCGCCGCGCTGCATGCCCACCAGGCGAATGCACATCTCGACATCACCGTTGCCTCCAAGGGTCTCCTTGGCAAGTCGGGTTGCACGCGCATGGTGCAAGGCGGCTACAACGTCGCGCTGATCCCGGGCGACAGCGTCGAGCGCCACTTCATGGACACCATCGACGGTGGCAAATGGCTGCCCAACCAGGAACTCGCCTGGACGCTCGTCACCAAGGCCGTCGAGCGCGTCCGGGAGCTTGAGAACGAAATCGGCTGCTTCTTCGACCGCAACCCGGACGGCTCGCTGCACGGCAAGGCCTTCGCCGGCCAGACCTTCGACCGCACCGTGCACAAGGGCGATCTGACCGGCATCGAGATCATAAATCGGCTGATGGAGCAGGTCTGGGCGCGCCCGATCCGCCGCCTCGAAGAACACCGCGCCATCGCGCTGATCCCCGAGAAGGGCGGCTTCGCCCCCGGCCGCACGCCCGTCGCCGGCGTCCTCTTCATCGACGTGCGTACCGGAGCGTTCCGCCTCGTCGAGGCCAAGGCCGTCCTGCTCGCCACCGGCGGTGGCCCGACCATGTACAAGTACCACACGCCCTCGGGCGACAAGTCCATGGACGGCCTTGCCATGGCGCTCGCTTACGGCCTGTCTCTGCGCGACATGGAGATGGTGCAATTCCACCCGACCGGCGTGCTCGCCGGACCGGGCACGCGCATGACCGGGACCATCATCGAGGAGGGTCTGCGCGGCGCCGGCGGCCACCTGCTCGACGGCAATCGCCAGCGCTTCATGTTCAACTATGACCCGCGCGGCGAGCGCGCCACGCGCGATCTCGTCTCGCAGTCCATGTTCCGCGAGATGCAGGCCGGCCGCACGACGCCGAACGGCGGCCTCTATATCTCGATGGGCCACCTGGGGCCCGACAACGTCCGTCGGCAGTTCAAGGGCATGGTCGAGCGGTGCGCCGACTGCGGATTCGATCTGGCCGGCGGGCTCGTCGAGGTGGTGCCGACCGCGCACTACCTGATGGGCGGCGTCATCGTGAACGTGGACACTTCGACGGCAGTGGCTGGTCTCTACGTCGCGGGCGAGGACGCGGGCGGTGTTCATGGCGCCAACCGTCTCGGCGGCAACGGCGTCGCCAACTCGACCGTCTACGGCGGCATCGCCGGCGAGACCATGGCGGCCGACATCGCCAAGGGGCTGGCCGCGCGCGAGCCGGACCTCGACGCCGTTGCCGCCGAGATCGCCCGCGCCGAGGCCCCCTTCCGCGCCAAGGCGGGCGACGTCAACCGCACCCGCGACGCGCTGCTCGATCTGATGTGGGACGACGTCGGGATCATTCGCGACAAAGCCGGCTTGACGCGCGCCCTTGGGCGTCTTGACGCGCTCGAAGCGGATCTTGCCGCCGCCGGCGTGCCCGATGGCAGCCGCGCCTTCAATCTTTCCTGGCACGACTGGCTCAACCTGCGCTCGCAGCTCGTCATGTCGAAGGTGATCGCCCATGCAGCGTTGAAGCGCGAGAACAGCCGCGGCGCCCACTTCCGCGAGGACTTCAAGGACCCGGGCGATCTGGCCACCTCCCGCTTCACGGTCGTGCGCGAGGAAGCCGGTCGCATCGCCGTCACCGACGAGCCCGTCCGGTTCACGATCGTCAGGCCCGGCGAGACCTTGCTCAAGGAAGCGAAGGCGGCCGAATAGCCGGACGGCTGCTTGAGCGTACGTGCCAAGCGGGCATCGCAACGCCTCTGTTTGCCCCCTCGTGAAACCGCCCGGAAGCCATGCCCGCGCCGGACCTCCTCGACATCTTCCTGGTGACGGCGCCGGGCCACGAGGCGGCTCTTGTCGACGAGGCCCGCGCCCGCGGCTTTCCGGGCCCCAAGGCGGTGCCTGGCGGCGTCGTCATGAAGGGCCGCTGGCCCGTTGTCTGGCGCGCCAATCTCGAGCTGCGCGGCGCCGTCCGCGTGCTCGTGCGGATTGCCGCCTTCCGCGCTGCTCATCTCCGCGACCTGGAGGCGGGCGCCCGCCGCATCGCCTGGACGGGCATCCTGCGTCCCGATGCCCCGGTCCGGGTCGAGGCGACCTGCCGCCGCTCGCGCATCTATCACTCGGGCGCTGCCGCCGAGCGCGTCGCCGATGCCATCAAAGCCTCACTCGGACTTGAGATCGACGACGCAGCCGAGGTCGCGATCCGCCTTCGCATCGATGCCAACATGTGCGCGGTCTCAGTCGATACCTCGGGCGAGCCGCTGTACAAGCGAGGCCACAAGACCGCCGTCGGCAAGGCGCCGATGCGCGAGACCATGGCGGCGCTGTTCCTGCTCCAGTCGGGCTATGACGGCAGCGAGCCCGTGCTCGACCCTTTGTGCGGTTCCGGCACCTTTCTGATCGAGGCGGCCGAGATCGCCGCCGGCCTGGCCGCCGGGCGCGCGCGGCACTTCGCCTTCGAGCGGCTTGCCGCCTTCGACCCCGCCGCCTGGGAGTCTGTCAGGAAAGCTGCCGAGACACGCAGGAAGCCGCCGCCGCCATTCCGCTTCCGCGGGTTCGACCGCGACCCGGGCGCGGTGCGCATGAGCCGCGAGAACGCCGAGCGCGCCGGCGTCGGTGACCTGATTGAGTTCGCTGCCGGCGACGTGAGCGACCTCGCCGCCCCGCCGGGCCCGCCGGGCCTCGTCATCGCCAATCCGCCCTACGGCGCCCGCCTCGGCGCCCGCCATGGCCTCGCCCGGCTCTACCGCACTCTCGGCGAACGGCTCTCGTCCGGATTTTCAGGCTGGCGTGCCGGAATCGTCACCGCCGATCCCGGTCTCGCAGCCGCCACCGGGCTTACCTTCGCCGCCACCTCGCCCGCCGTCTCCCACGGCGGCCTGCGCACCAGACTGTATCTGACGGCCCCGTTGCGCTGATCGGAAATTGCGGCTTCGACCCGCGCGCGCAGCCAGCCGGTCATGACGAGCCGCGGTCACGCCGGCCCTTGCGCCAGCCGAGCCGCTGGCCTATCCGCGAGACGGCCCCGCCAGAATGCCTGAGCCCAGAGCACAAGGAACAAGCCCGCCCATGACCAAGACCGGCTACGAGGTGCTGCATGAGTTCTACGCCCCGGCGAAACAGGCGCTCTCGCCCGAGACCTGGGACTACCTCATGGGCGGCGCCGAAACCGAGACCACGCTGCTGCGCAACCGCCTCGCCATCGACAGCATCGCTTTCCGCCCGCGCGTCCTGCGCAATGTCGCGGAGGTCTCGACCGAGACGACCTTCCTCGGCCACAAGCTGCGCCTGCCCGTCATCCTGGCCCCCATCGGTTCGCTGCAGGACCTCTGTCCCGCCGGCGCCACGGCACCGGCAAGAGCGGCCGCGACGTATGGCGTGATGCACATGCTGAGTTCGGTCGCCAAACCCGATCTCGCGGAGGTGGCGGCCGCGGTCCCCGGCTATCCGAAGCTCTTCCAGCTCTACGTGCGCGGCAACCCCGACTGGGTCGATGCCCGCATCGCCGCCGCCGTCGAGCACGGCTATGCCGGCGTCGCCTTGACCGTCGATCTCGACTACTACGGCCGCCGCGAACGCGACCTCGCCAAGCGTTACAAGCCGACCGCAAGGCGCACTTCCGGCGGCGACGCCGGCGATCCGTTCCAGGCCGCCTTCTCCTGGGACGACATCAAGCGCATCCGGGCCAAGTTCAACGTGCCGCTCATCCTGAAGGGCATCGCCACCGCCGAGGACGCCATCCTCGCCATCGAGCACGGCATCGAGGTCGTCTACGTCTCCAATCACGGCGGCCGCCAGCTCGACCACGGCCTCGGCGGGCTCGACGTGCTGCCGGAAATCGTCGAGGCCGTGCGCGGCCGCGCCGCGATCGTCGTCGACGGCGGCTTCATGCGCGGCACCGATATCGTGAAGGCGATCGCCATGGGCGCGCAGGCGGTCGGCCTCGGCCGTCTGCAGGGCCTCGCGCTGGCCGCGGGGGGCGAGGCTGGCGTTGTCCGCGCCCTTGAGATCGTCGAGGACGAGATCAGGCGCACCCTCGGGATGCTCGGCGTCACATCGTTCGGTGATTTGGACAACCGATACCTGGCGCGGGCGAATCCGATCGGCCGGTATGGTATCGACAGTTACTTCCCGCTGATGCGGGAGGGCTACTGACGACGCCCCGACGGGAGACGACCATGAGCCTCTTTCCGGAGACGCTGGCCGACCGCTACCGGCGCTTCAAGTTCCGCCACTTCGCGCCCAATCACGACCAGTACGAGCAGCTCGCCCAGTTTGGGCAGAGCCCTGAAATCATGGTCATCTCCTGTTGCGACAGCCGCGTCGATCCGGAGACCATCTTCTCCGCGATGCCTGGCGAGCTGTTCGTGATGCGCAACGTCGCCAACCTGGTGCCGCCCTACGAGACCACCGGCAAGTATCATGGCGTCTCGGCCGCGCTCGAGTTCGCGACGCTCAATCTGCGCGTCAAGCACATCGTCGTCCTCGGTCACTCCCGTTGCGGCGGCGTGCGCGCCTGCCTCGAGCGCGATGCCGCCCGTCAGACCGAGGCGCAGTTCATCTCCAACTGGATGTCGATGCTCGACGGCGCCCGTGACAGGGTTCTCGCCGAGCACGCCGGCAAGCCGTTGCCGGAGGCGCAGTTCGCTCTCGAGCGCGAGGGGCTCAAGACGTCCCTCGCCAACCTGCGCACGTTCCCTTGCATCCGCGCCCTCGAAAGCAAGGGCCGGCTTGCCCTTCATGGCGCTCATTTCGAGATCGCGACCGGCACGCTGCTCGTGCTCAATCAGGGAACCGGCGAGTTCGTCACGGTGTGAACGCCAAGGGGCCCCCGCCTCACTTCTGCGCCTTCGCTCTCTCGATGGCCGGCGCGATGCGCTCGGCAAGCACCGCCGGCGTGATCGGGCCCACGTGCTTGAACACGATCACGCCGCGCCCGTCGACGACGAACGTCTCAGGCATCCCGTAGACGCCCCACTCGATCGCCGCGCGGCCCTGCGAATCCGCGCCGATCTTGTTGAACGGATTGCCGTAGCGCGACAGGAAACGGCGGGCATTCACCGCCTGATCCTTGTAATTGATGCCGATGAGCGGGACATCGCCGCGGCGGGCGATCTCGATCAGCATCGGGTGCTCTTCCACGCACGGCGCGCACCAGGATGCGAAGAAGTTGACCACCGCCGGCGTCCCGTTGCCGAGGTCGCCCGCTGCGATCCCCGGCACGGGCTTGCCGTTTTCGACGAGGCCTTCGATGGCGGCGAGCTCCAGTTGCGGCGCAGGCTTTCCAATGAGCGCCGACGGCAGCTTCGAAGGATCGCCCTTCCTGAGCGCGAACGCGAACATTGCCGCGACCGCCGCGAAGATGACCACGGGCACCACAACAAGACCGAAGCGGCGGCGTGAGCCCGGCCGCCCTTCGAGGAGGGTGGAATCGCTCATGATCCGGCGCTCAATCCTTTGGTTGCTTCGCCGCCCGGTGCCGCGCCGCCCGGATTGGCCGAGCGTCTGCGGATGCCCTGCGCCTCGAGCCGCTGGATTTCGCCCGCAAGCCGCCGTCCGTCGGCGACGAGCCAGACGATGAGCCCGCCGAGGACCGCGGCCACGCTGGCGTAGCAGGCCCAGATCGTACCTGCGTGGGGGCCGAGGTCCATGGCCTCACTCCGCCGGTTGTGCCGAGCCGACGCCGGCGCGCGCCACCGCCGTGAGCGTCAAAGTCTTCACGCGCCGGCGCAGGATCTCGTTCCGCATCGCCTTGAGGTGCATTGCCGCGGCGAGCAGCAGAAAGCCTGCTGCCATGACCCAAAGCGGCGTCCGGAACGCCGGATCGAGCGTCGAGGTCAGTCGCGTCGACGGTTGATGCAGCGTCCACCACCAGTCGACCGAGAACTTGATCACCGGCAGGATCACCACCCCGACGAGCGCGAGCACGGCCGTGAGCTTTCCGGCAAGCGCCTCGTCCTCGAGCGAGGACCTGAGCGCGATCAGCCCGAGATAGAGGAAGAATAGGATCAGCACCGAGGTCAGTCGCGCATCCCAGACCCAATAGGTCCCCCACATCGGCTTGCCCCACAGGGCCCCCGTCATCAGCGCGAGAAACGTGAATGCCGCACCGATCGGAGCCGCCGCCTTGGCCGACACGTCGGCGAGCGGATGCCGCCAGATGAGGAGCCCCGCGCTCGACGCCGCGATTGCGGCATAGACTCCCATCGCCAGCCAGGCTGCCGGCACATGAATGAACAGGATCTTGACCGTGTGGCCCTGCTGATAGTCGGGCGGGGCGCGAAAGGCGAGCACGAGGCCCCAGGCGAGAAGGCCCGCGGCCGCCATCCAAAGCCATGGCAGTGCCGCCGCAGAGACCTGCAGGAAGCGCGTCGGATTGGCGAACCGTTGGGTGAGCGTCGGCATCGGGTACAATCTAGGCCGTTGCGCCGTCCATGCAACGCGGCTATTCGGCCGCCGCCGGGCTGGCGCCGCGTCGCAGCCGGGCATCACCGGCTCATTGCGGTGCGGGCTGATCGCCGAAACCGATGACGGATCGCATCGCAATTCCGAGCATGGCGATCGACAGCGCGCCGCTCGCCAGCATCACGCCGGCCCCGAGCCACGGGCTCGGCGTGCCGGCGCCCTCGGCGGTGATGAGGGCGTTGAGCACGAGCACCGTCCGGGCGACGTCGGCCGCCGCCACCAGCAGCAGGGGAGTGATCCTTCGCATGGCCGCCACTCTAACCGGCCGGACCGGCCGGCGTCACTCGCCGGTTGGCGCGGGGGCCGGCCAATTTTCACCAGACGTTAACGCCCTCATCGAGCGGGCCAATTGCATGGCCCACGTTTTGGTCTTAAAGGTTGCCGCTTGTGGCAGCCGGGCTCGATGCCGGCTCAGGGGACCTGTTCAGCCGGGGGAGTGCGACGCTCGGGACGCCACCGTCCCGACCGGCTAGGATGCGCCCCGCAGGAGACAACTGCCAGGGACGAAACGCCAGATGCAGGCAAGCGAAATCGCAGCGCGGGCCAGGGGCCGCACGGCCCCGACTGACATCACGAACCCGAAGTACTTTCACAAGGTGGTCGATTGTCAGTGGGCATGCCCGACGCACACGCCGGTGCCCGAATACATCCGGCTGATTGCGCAGGGCCGCTACGCCGCCGCCTACATGCTGAACTGGGAATCGAACGTCTTCCCCGGCATCCTGGGGCGCGTCTGCGATCGTCCCTGCGAGCCGGCCTGCCGCCGCGGCCGCATCCAGACCAGCGATGAGGCGAACGCCAAGGACCCCACGCAGAAGAACGCCGAGCCGGTCGCCATCTGCCGCCTGAAGCGCGTGGCCGCCGATTATAAGGGCGAGATCGACGCCTTTCTTCCAGACATTCCACGCGTGAAGAACGGCAAGCGCGTTGCGCTGCTCGGCGCCGGTCCGGCGTCCCTCACCGTCGCGCGCGACCTCATGCCGCTCGGCTATCATTGCGTTCTCTACGAGAAGGACCCCAAGGGCGGCGGGCTCATGCGCACCAACATCCCGTCGTTCCGCCTGCCCGTCGAGGTGCTCGACGAGGAGGTCGATCGCATCCTCGCCTTCGGCGTCGAGACGCGCTTCGGGAAGGCCGGCACGGTGACGAGCCTCAAGGCCGTCATCGACGAGGGCTACGATGCCATCTTCGTTGGCACCGGCGCGCCCAAGGGCAAGGATCTGGACATCCCCGGCCGCCGCGAGGCTGCCGCCAACATCCACATCGGCATCGACTTTCTGACTTCCGTCGCCTTCGGCCACATCACCTCTATCGGGCGGCGCGTGGTGGTGATCGGCGGCGGCAATACGGCCATGGACTGCTGCCGCACCGCCCTGCGCCTCGGCGCCGAGGCGGTGACCGTCACGGTGCGCTCGCCGCGCAAGGTGATGAAGGCCTCGGAGTGGGAGATCAAGGACGCGATCTACGAGGGCGTGCCGATCCTCGACAACCATGCGCCCAAGGCCTTTGTGCTCAAGGATGGCAGGCTTGCCGGCGTCACCTTCGAGAAGATGCTCGAGACGGGTGTCGACGCGAAAGGTCGGCCCATCCTGAAGCCGTCGGGCGAGCTCGTCACCATCGAGTGTGACGACGTCCTCATGGCCATCGGCCAGGACAACGCGTTTCCGTGGATCGAGCGCGACCTCGGGCTCGAGTTCAACGAGTGGAACATGCCGAAGGTCGATCGCAAGACCTTCATGTCCACGCGGCCCGGGATCTTCTTCGGCGGCGATGCCGCGTGGGGGCCGGAGAACATCATCTGGGCCGTCAGCCACGGCCATCAGGCCGCGATCTCGATCGACGCCTGGTGCCACGGCCGGCCCATCGACGATCGGCCCGGCCCCGGCACGACGCTCGTCTCCCAGAAGATGGGCATCCACGAGTGGTCCTATTCGAACAATTACAGCCCCGAAAAGCGCGTCCACGTCCCGCATGCCGACAAGCAGGCCTCGCTGCGCAACCTGAAGATCGAGGTCGAACTCGGCTATGACGACAAGCTCGCCGCCAAGGAAGTCGAGCGCTGTTTGAATTGCGACGTTCAGACCGTCTTCACGGCCAATCTGTGCATCGAGTGCGATGCCTGCATGGACATCTGCCCGGTCGACTGCATCAACTTCATAGAAAACGATTCGGAAGACGAGCTGCGCCGTCGCCTGCGCGTTCCAGCCATGAACAGGTCGCAGGACATTTATGTCTCGACCGAGCTGAAGACCGGCCGCATCATGGCCAAGGATGAAGATGTCTGCCTCCATTGCGGCCTGTGCGCCGAACGCTGTCCGACCGGCGCCTGGGATATGCAGAAGTTCTTCTACGTCGAGCCGCAGGCGTCCAAGGCTTGCCTCACCCACCACAGTGCCTACCTCCGGTGACAAGGCGGCGCCGAAAGCCCCGGTGGCGCATCGGCGCGCGAAGCTGAAAGGCTGAAACCTCAATGAGCGGCATCAACGATTTCGTCATCAAGTTCGCGACCGTGAATGGCTCCGGCAGCGCCTCCGCCAACACGATGTTCGCCAAGACGCTGTTCCGCATGGGCATCCCCGTGTCGGCGAAGAACATCTTTCCGTCGAACATCCAGGGGCTGCCGACCTGGTACGAGGTGCGCGTGTCCGAGGCGGGCTATCTGGCGCGCCGCGACGGCGTCGACCTGATGGTCGCCATGAACCCGCAGACCTACCAGGAGGACTTGAAGGAGGTCGTGCCCGGCGGCTGGCTTCTCTACGACGCGACCATGCCGCGCGTCTGGAACCGCAGCGACGTCACCATTCTCGGCATTCCGATCGCCGAGATCTGCGCGAAGCGATGGAAAGACGCCCGCCAGCGCCAGCTCTTCAAGAACATGGTCTACGTCGGCGCCTTGTCGGCGCTTCTCGACATGGACGTGAAGGTGATCCAGGGCGTCGTCGCCGATCAGCTCAAGGGCAAGGAGAAGCTCGTCTCCGCCAACATGGAGGCGCTTGAGCTCGGACGTGAATTCGCGCGTGAGCGATTCGCCTGCCCGCTGCCGATCCGGGTGCGACCTGCCGAGGGGGCGAAGGGCAAGATCATGGTCACGGGCAACGAGGCCGCGGGCCTCGCCGCCGTCTATGCCGGCGCAACCGTGTGCGCCTGGTATCCGATCACGCCGTCGACGTCTCTCGCCGAGGGCTTCGAGAAGCACGCCCGCCGTTTTCGCGTCACGAAGGAGGGCCGCAAGCTCTACGGCATCGTGCAGGCCGAGGACGAGCTCGCCGCCATCGGCGTCGCCATCGGCGGCGCCTGGAACGGAGCGCGCGCCTTCACGGCCACCTCCGGCCCCGGCATCTCGCTGATGTCGGAATTCCTTGGGCTCGCCTACTTCGCCGAGATCCCCATCGTTCTCTTCAACGTGCAGCGCGGCGGCCCTTCGACGGGAATGCCGACGCGCACCGGCCAGCCCGACATCCTCGCCTGCGCCTACGCCTCGCATGGCGACACCAAGCACGTCCTTCTCTTCCCGGCAAACCCGACGGAGTGCTTCTCGCTGGGCGTCGAGGCCTTCGATCTCGCCGAGCGGTTGCAGACGCCCGTCATGGTCATGTCCGATCTCGACATCGGCATGAATGACTGGGTGACCGATCCCTTTGTCTGGGACGACAGCAAGGTGCACGACCGCGGCAAGGTACTGACCGCCGCCGAGCTGGAGGCATTCAAGGACACCAAGGGCAAGCCGTGGGGCCGTTATCTCGATGTCGATGGCGATGCCATCCCCTATCGCACGCTGCCCGGCACCCATCCGACCATGGGCGCCTTCTTCACCCGCGGCACCAGCCATGACGAGTTCGCCCGCTACACCGAGGACGGTCGCATCCACGCCCGCGTCATCGACCGCATTCGCCGCAAGTTCGAGACCGCGGCGAAGCTCGTGCCGAAGGCCGAGATCACCATCCGCGACAAGGCGCAGAAGACCGGTGTCATCTATTTCGGCGCCACGCGGCCTGCCGTGCTCGAGGGCCTGGACCTGCTCGAGCGCGATGGCTTCCGCCTGAACGCCATGCGGCTCAAGGCCTTTCCGTTCGGCCAGGAGGTGCGTGACTTCTGCGCGGCCCACGACAGGATCTTCGTCGTCGAGCAGAACCGCGACGCCCAGATGCGCCAGCTCATCGCCATGGAGGCCGAGGTTCCGGCCGAGAAGCTCGTGCCGGCGCTCAACTACGACGGCATGCCGATGACCGCGGACTTCGTCCGCTCAGCCATCCTGAATCACTTGCGGCCGGCCAAGGCCGTCGCCGCGGAGTAAACCCGGACGCGGCTGGCGCCCGCTCGAAACCTCACCCTCCTGATCGGACCGAACTCAGATGTCTTACATCGCCAAGCCCATCGCCCATCACCCCGCGCTGCCGAAGAACGCCCTCGGCCTTACGCATCGCGACTATGAAGGCTCGATGTCGACGCTGTGCGCCGGCTGCGGCCACGACTCGATCACCGCCGCCATCATCGAGGCCTGCTACGAGATGGACCTGCCGGCCCATCGCATAGCCAAGATCTCCGGCATCGGCTGCTCGTCGAAGGCGCCGACCTACTTTCTCGGCCGCAGTCACGGCTTCAACTCGGTGCATGGCCGGATGCCGTCGGTGACGACCGGCGCCAACATGGCCAACCGCGATCTCGTCTACATCGGCGTCTCCGGCGATGGCGATACCGCCTCGATCGGCCTCGGCCAGTTCTGTCACGCGGTCCGCCGCAAGCTGAACATGACCTACATCGTCATGAATAACGGCTGCTACGGGCTCACCAAGGGCCAGTTCTCGGCGACCAACGACAAGTCCTCTCCGTCGAAGAAGGGCGAGCCAAATCCGTTCGACGCCATCGACCTCTGCCAGATGGCGATCCAGCTCGGCGCCGGCTTCGTCGCCCGCTCGTTTTCAGGCGACAAGCGCCAGTTGATCCCGCTCATCAAGGCGGCGATTAGCTACAAGGGCTTCGCGTTTCTCGACGTGATCTCCCCGTGCGTCACCTTCAACAATCACCCGGCCGCGACCAAGAGCTACGAGTACGTGCGCGCGCACAATCTGGCGATCGGCAAGCTCGACTACGTTGAGCCGAAGGAGGAGATCAAGGTCGACTATGCCGCCGGCACGTCGAAGACCGTCACCATGCACGACGGCTCGCAACTCATGCTCTACAAGCTCGATTCCGGCCATGATCCGAGCGATCCCGACGCCGCGCTCATGACCATCCGCAAGAGTGCGGCTCGCGGCGAGGTCGCGACCGGGCTCCTCTACATCAACGAGCACGAGGAAGACCTGCACGACGTGCTGGCGACCGACTCCCGTCCGCTCAACGAGATTCCGATGAGCGAGCTGTGCCCCGGCGCGAAGGCGCTCGAGGGTATCAACGCGCGCCTGCGGTGAGTGCCGGCCGCCGTGCGGCCTATTGCATGACGCCGATGAGCCTCAGCCACCCGATCATCGCCGGCAGGACGATGACGAGGCCCGACACGGCGAGCGGCACCAGCATCCGCGCCGCCATGCGCGGGCTGACGCCGCCCATGGCGATGCCGACCATGATCGGCGTCGCCACATAGTGCAGGAGCGGCGCCTGCAGGCCCGTGATCTGGGCGAGCAATCCCGCCTTTGTCGGCAGGCCGGTCGCCGCCTGCACTTCGCCGAGCATCGGCGTCACGATGGCGATGGCGCCGACCACCGTCGCCACGGTCGCGACCAGTGCCGACGTGACCGCGATCACGACAAAGCCAAGCGTTTGCGACAGGCCGTGCAGGGGGATCACCGTCGAGATCAGGGCTGCGATGAGCCCGCCTGCGCCCGAGTGCGTCAGAACGGTGGCGATGCCCTGTACCGCCGGCACGATGATCACCGCGCTCAGGCGATTGACGTCGAAGCATTCTCTGAGCCGCACCAGGCCGAGCGGAGGCAGCAGGCAGAGCACTGCGGCGCCCATGGCGATCCATCCGGGCTTGAGGCCGTGCAGCACGTCGCTCGCCCAGAGCGCCACCGTCGCGCCGAGCACGACGGCAAGCCGCCGCGCCGCGCGGCTGAGCGGCAGCGGCGCGGCCGGCGGCTGCTGCAACGGCGCCGGTGCCGGAAACAGCATCAGCAGCAGCGCGAGGAAGGTCGCGCCCTTGAGCGCGCCGAGCACGGGCGCACAGCACACGAGATATTCGATGTAGCCGAGCTGTGGCCCGAAGAGCGACTCGGCGGCGCCGATCGTGATGACGTTCGTCAGATTGGCCGGCAGGATCGCGTAGCTCGTGGTGAAATTGCCCGCCACCGCGGTGAGGACCATCGCGGCATAACCGTTCGAGCCCGGCTCGTAGCCGACCTCCTTGCAGATCGCCGTCACGATCGGGATGGTGATCGCAAGCCGTCCCATCGTCGACGGCAGCAGGAAGCTCAGCCCGAATGTCCCGATCAGCACGCCCGCGAGCAGCTTGAAGTACGAGCCGAGGAACTTCTGCATCAGGCCGCGGGCGACGTATCGGCCAAGCCCTGACCGCTCCGCCGCCGCTCCGATGATGAGGCCGCCGAAGATCAGCATCGTCGCGTTCGCCCAGAAGGACGACAGTACGGCCATCGCCGGCGCGGTCTGCGTCGCAAGCGCCAGAGCGAAGAAAATGAGCGCCGTGACGAGACCGGGCAGCGCCGACGTCGCCATCAGCGCCACCGTGACGATGACGATCGCAAGTCCCGTCATCGCCCCCTCTGTCACGCCGGACATCGGCATGAGCGCCACGCCCGCGCCGAAGAGCCCGATGCACGCCAGGAGCGCCACGCGCTTCGCCGACAGGTCGAGCGCCAATGCCTTGCTCATCCGTCCCGCTACCCCCGCAAGGCCGAGTTCGCTGTGCGTGAGCCGGGGATCTTCGGAGGTCTCCCGCTGCACGACGGCCCCGCTGCCATCTCGAGGCTTGGCGCGATGCTGTCAAGCGACACGGCGTGCAGACGACCGTGCTTGCGATGCAGAGCCGCGGCGTCGCCGACCGCGTGACGGCTGTCCCGCCCGCGACCCGTGCGGCCGCCCCGCCCGGGCTGGGAGTGCGCGGGCCGCCGGCCAGATGATGCAGCCGGCGGCGGTCGCGACGGAGGCGCGCATCGGCGCGCCAAGTAGGGTTTCGTCCGGAAAGTCGCCATCTCCGCTCTGTAAATCCGCCATGCTGGCCCCCACATGTGCGGGGTTGGACCCGCCCGCGCGTCGGCTGAGCGGCCGCCGCGAAGGCGGGGCCGGCGCCGCGGCCGTGTTTCGCAGAACATCATCTGGGGCTCAGAGCGATTGTGTCAGTGCAACTCATTCAACTCGAGAAGGTCGGCCTGACGTTGCCGAGCCGCGCCGGTGACGTCGCCATCCTCAAGGACGTCGATCTGTCGGTTGCGTCGGGAGAATCGGTTGCCGTCGTCGGCCCGAGCGGCTCGGGCAAGACCTCGCTGCTGATGGTGATCGCGGGCCTTGAACGGGCGACGCGCGGCCGGGTCACCGTCGCTGGCCACGACTTCACGTCGCTCGATGAAGACGGCCTCGCGCGCGCGCGCGGCGCTGCGATCGGCATTGTGTTCCAGTCGTTTCACCTTGTTCCCACGATGACGGCCATCGAGAACGTGGCGCTCCCGCTCGAGTTTCGCGGCGATGCCGGCGCTACGGAAGCGGCGGCGGCGGCGCTCGCCGAGGTCGGTCTTGCCGGACGGCACCTGCATTTTCCCGCGCAGCTCTCGGGCGGCGAGCAGCAGCGCGTTGCAATTGCCCGCGCCCTGGTTCCGAAGCCTCGCCTCATTCTGGCCGACGAACCCACCGGCAATCTCGATGGCGCCACGGGTCGCCAGGTGATCGAGCTTCTCTTCGATCTGCGCGCCAGACGGAATTCCACGCTCATTCTCGTCACCCATGACGAGGCTCTGGCCTCGCGCTGCGCGCGCATCGTGCGCATGGCGGACGGACGCATCGCTTCTGACACGGGCGCCCGCGCCCGGGAGCCCGCGGCATGACGATCGATGTCGCGACGCCGTCCGGGTTCGCCCTGCCGCGCCCCAGATCCGGTCGCGTGCTGGCCATTGCCTTGCGCGAGCTGCGCGGCGGGCTCGCCGGTTTCCATGTCTTCATCGCGTGCATCGCGCTCGGCGTTGCGGTCATCGCGGGCGTCGGCGCGCTCGCCGACGCGCTGCGTGCGGGCTTCGAGCGCCAGGGTGCCACGCTGCTCGGCGGCGACGTCGCGCTCACGCGCTCGCATCGCCAGGCCGAGCCCGCCGAGCGGGACTGGCTTCGCGCTTATGGCCACGTCTCCGAGACGGCGACCTTGCGCGCCATGGCCCGCCGCCTCGACGGCTCCGAGCAGATCCTCGTCGAGCTCAAGGGTGCCGATGCGGCCTATCCGTTGACCGGCACGCTTGCCCTGCGCGGCGGCATGAGCCTCGGCTCGGCCGTCGCCGGCGGTGGTGCCGCGGTCGAGGAGATACTTCTCGAGCGCCTGCAGGTGAAGGTCGGCGATCGCATCCTCGTCGGCAGGCGCGAGGTCGAGATCAGAGGGGTCATCGCCAGTGAGCCGGACAAGATCTCCGACCGGCTGACGTTCGGCCCCCGCGTTCTCATCGACCTGTCAACCCTCAAGGAGACCGGTCTGATTGAGCCGGGCAGCCTCGTGCGCTGGCGCTACGCCGTCCTCCTCGCCGGCGACCGCGATGCGGCTGCGCTCCTCGCGTTCCGCGCCGCCGTCAAGCGCGACCTTCCCGATTCCGGCTTCAACGTCGCGGACCGTCGCGATCCCTCGCCGCAGGTCACCCGCACCCTGGAGCGGCTGCGCCAGTTCCTCACCCTGGTCGGCCTCGCATCCCTGCTCGTCGGCGGCGTCGGCGTCGCCAATGCGGTTGCCACATACATCGATCGCCGGCGTCGGGTCATCGCCACCTTCAAGAGCCTTGGCGCGTCGAGCCGCCAGATTTTCGTTCTGCATCTTGCCCAGGTGCTGCTGATGGCGGCGATCGGCGTCGCCGCGGGGCTTGCTGCGGGACTCCTGTTGCCGCTCATGATCGAGCCGCTTCTCGGCGCCGCCTTGCCGGTGCGCGCCGAATTCGCAATTCGCCCTGCGAGTCTCCTAGTTGCCGTTGCCTACGGCCTGCTGGTGGCGCTCCTCTTCGCGCTCTGGCCGCTCGGACGCGCGCGCGAGATTCGCGCCGGCGTTCTGTTCCGTGATGAGGTTTCGGCCGCCGCGGCGCGTCCGGGCTGGCCGATCGTTCTTGCGACCTTCGGCGTCGGCGCACTCTTGCTGCTGCTCGCCGTCGCGACGTCGGAGGCCCAGCGGCTCGCGCTCTATTTCTGTTTGGCCCTCACCGGCATCTTCGCACTCTTCCTCGGCTTTGGCCTGGCGCTGACGGCGCTTGCGCGGCGCACTCCCCGCCCCCGCCATCCCGAACTGGCGCTGGCGCTGGCGGGCATTGGCGCGCCCGGCGGGTTGACCCGTTCGGTCGTCATTTCGCTCGGGTCCGGCTTGTCGCTCTTGGTGGCGGTCGCGCTGGTCGACGCCTCGATTGTCGAGGAACTGCGCGGCCGGCTGCCGAAGAGTTCGCCCAACTTCTTCGTCCTCGACATCCCGGCGGCGGAAGTGGCGGGCTTCGAGCGGCTGGTGGAGCGGGAGGCGACCGGGGCCCACATCAATCGCGCGCCGATGCTGCGCGGCCGCTTCGTGAGCCTCGCCGGAAGACCCGTCGAAACCTTGCGCCCGCCGCCGCAAGCGCAGTGGGTGCTCACGGGCGACCGCGGCTTGACCTATTCCGATGTCGTCCCGGAAGGCTCGCGGGTCGTTGCTGGCAGCTGGTGGCCGAAGGACTATTCCGGCGAGCCGCTCGTATCCTTCGAGGCGGAACTGGCGCGTCATCTCGGCCTCAAGCTCGGCGATGCCGTGACGGTGAATGTTCTCGGCAGGAACGTCACCGCGCGCATCGCCAACCTGCGTGATGTGCATTGGGAGAGCCTGGCCATCAATTTTGTCGTCGTGTTCTCGCCGAACACGCTGCGCGGGGCTCCCCACAATTTCCTTGCCACGATCTCGCTGCCGAAGGCCACGCCGGTGGCGGCGGAGGGTGCGCTCGCGCGCGCTATCGGCAAGGCTTATCCGGCGGTAACCGCCATCCGCGTGAAGGATGCCATCAATTCGTTCAACGAGGTGTTCTCGCGCATCATGGTTGCGGTCCGTGCAGCCGGCAGCGTCACTCTGCTGGCCGGCGCCCTTGTGCTGGCCGGCGCCCTGGCGACCGCGCAGCGTCGCCGGATCAAGCAGGCTGTCATTCTGAAGGTCCTGGGCGGCACCCGCCGCCGGATCGTCGCCATTCACGTACTCGAGTACGGGATGCTCGCGCTTGCCACGTCGCTGCTCGCGCTCGCCGTCGGCGGCCTTGCCGCTTGGCTCGTCCTCACTCGGGTTATGGATGTTCCATTTATGTTCTCATGGCGTGCGGCCACCCAGGCGGTCGCCTTGGCTCTGGGGCTTGTCCTTACCCTGGGGGCGCTCGGCACATGGCGGGTTCTGAAGGCTCCGGCCGTCCCCTATCTGCGCGCCGAATAAAGGCAATTCGTCGCGCACTGTGATCATGAGTCCGGCACTCAGGATTTCTACGAGGTATCCTTGAAAGCGACACTGTTCGCGGACATATTCAGCGCAAGGTGCGACTCGTTGCCCGGGTTGCATCGACCGCTTCTCAGAGAGGCACAAAGGGATCAGCTCAAAATGGCTCAGTTTCTACCCCAGAACGCCCGCGCCCCGTCCGCAGGCGCAACTCGGGCGCAAGTCGACGAAGGTCTGCGGTCGTACATGCTGCGCGTGTACAACTACATGGGCCTCGGCGTCGCGTTCACGGCGGTGGTCGTTCTGCTCCTCATGAACAATCCCGAGGTGATGCGCACGATTGCGGTCGGCCCGATGAAATGGGTCCTCTTCGCCGCCATCCTCGGCCTCGGCTTCTTCTCCCACAAGGTGATCTACAGTGGCAGCTCGGTCTTGGCGCATGGCGCCTACTGGCTCTACTGCGCCATGTGGGGCGCGCTTATCTCGCCCATGGTGTTCCTCTTCTTCGCCAAGGGGATGGGTCACCTCGTCGGCAAGGCGCTCTTGATCACGGCGGCGACGTTCGGCGCCATGAGCCTGCTCGGCTACACGACCAAGCGCGACATGACCGGCTGGGGCGGCTTCTTGTCGATGGCCACCATCGGCCTTCTGATCGTGTCGCTGGTGAGCTTCTTCCTGATTTCCGACCCGGGTGTCAGCAAGACCTTCAGCCTCATCATCTCCTGCGTCGTGGTGCTCCTCTTCTCGGCTATCACGGCCTGGGAGACGCAGCAGATCAAGGACATGTACCTGAGTGCCGAGAGCTACGGCGGCGGCGAGAACTTCATCGCTCGCTCGGCGATCTTCGGCGCCTTCATGCTCTACGGCAGCTTCGTCACGCTGTTCACGCATATCCTGAACATCCTCGGCCTGACCAACAACGAGTGATCGCTGTTCCGGCCTGAGGACGGTTGGCTTGGAGCCCCGCGGTGATCCCGCGGGGCTCTTGCTGTATGGGGCTCAACGTGCGCTAGTCTGGACGACGGCGAACCCAAGCGCTTGGAGCCGTACAGCATGCCGGAGCCGGCAAAGCCCCTTTCCGTCAGGGCGGCCGTCGAAACCGACGTTCCCGCCATCACCCGCATCTATCGCTCGGCGGTGGTGAACGGCACCGCCAGCTTCGAGCTCGAGCCGCCCGACGAGGCCGAAATGCTGCGCCGCTATCGCGCGGTCATCGAGGCCGGCTTTCCCTACCTGGTGTGCGAGGAGCGGTCCGGCGCGGTTCGCGGCTACGCCTATCTGGGCCAGTACCGGCCTCGTCCGGCGTATCGTTTCACGGTCGAGAATTCGATCTACGTCGCGCCCGAAGCCCACCGGTCGGGGATCGGCCGCAAGCTCCTCGAGGCCTTGATCGCGCGGGCGGCCGACATGGGCTATCGGCAGATGATCGCCGTCATCGGCGATAGCGGCCAGCGCGCTTCGATCGGCCTCCACCGCGCCCTCGGCTTCACGTTCTGCGGCACCGTCCATTCCGTCGGTTGGAAGCACGGGCGCTGGCTCGACCAGGTCCTCATGCAGCGCCCTCTCGGCGACGGCGACAGCACTCCGCCACCTTCCGGCCGGTAGGCTTGCCCGCTTTCCGGGCGGCCGTGTGGCGGTCCGTGGCCCCGGGGCTTAGGTTCGGCTCTTGCGGCCTGGCGGTCCGTGTGTCCGCCCCGCTGCCCGGACGGTCTGGAAACCCTACTCCACGAGATAGAGCCGCCGCGGCTCCAGAACCTCGAGCACGCGCTTGAGGTCGTGTCCGCGTTTCAGGATCAGACCGGTTTGCGAAACCACGCTGTAAGCGCCCTGTTTGCGGGCGTTTTTCGGCGTCTTCTCGATCCGGTAGATGGGCCATTCGCTGGCCCGGCGGTAGATCGAAAACACCGCTTTCTCGCGGCCGAAATCCAAGGCGTAATCACGCCATTCGCCGGCGGCCACCTGCCGGCCGTAGACTTTGAGAATATCGCTGAGCTCGCGTCTGTCGAAGGAGACCTGCTGCGCCGTCGGCGGCTGCTGAACAGGTGGTGCACCCAAAGGGCTCGCCCCGCCGCGGGGGCGGAACGCTATCGGCTCGCTGTCGCTCAAGAGCGCCTCCTCGTCATCTGATTGTCGCCAAAGGATGCAGCCGATCTTGAGCCGACGCAACCGTTCCCGCTGAGCCGGCCAACGGAGGCGGTTTCTCTCCCGCCATCCTCGCCTAGGCCGCGAAGCTCGACCGGCCCTGGATGCCCCACCGTCCATCGATGCGCGTGACGATGTAGAGCGACCGGTAGCTGGCGATCACGCTGCCATCGGCGCGCAACCGGCTGAACTGCGTGTCGAAATGCACCTTGTCGTCGCCGGCGTGGATGACGGTTCGCTCGTCCCACACGCTGCGCGCCCATTCCCGCGCATCGGCCGTGGACCGAAATGCGCTCATGCTGTAGTCCGCTGGGTTTTGATAGATGGTCACTTTCCCGCTGTGGAACCGCACATGCGGGAAATTGAAGCACGCCCGGATGCCGTCCTCGTCGCAGGCCGAGAAGGCCGCAATGAAACGGTCGAGCACAGCCAAGGCGGCCCGAACGCTGGCCTCGTTCATCTGCATCCTTCCCTCCATCGCCCGTTCCGAACGGAACGTCGCTCAGCCCCCTCGGGTGCGCATCCCCGCCCAGATCACGACCAGCACGCCTGCAAACACCGTGAGCATTGACGGCAGGACGGTCCAGTCGAACGGCACCGGCGCGAGAATGCCGGCGGCAACCGCCGCCCACTGGAACAGGACGGTCACCAGCGGAATGAGCGCGGTTGCTGCCAGGAAGTTTTCCGATCCGATCTTCACCACCGTCGAGAAGCCGAAATACTGCATGGTCGTGAGCACCACCGTCCCGACGAAGAAGCCACAGAGGATCGTCGGCAGATGCACGAGTTGGGCGGGGGTCGGCAGCCATTCGCTGGCCGCGAGTACGCCCTGGGCAACGAATGCCATCAGCACGCCCACCAGCACCGCGGCCATGAGCGCCGTCACGAGCAGCACGAGCCCGGTCAATCGCATCTTCTCTGTGATGTTGGCCGCCGCCCGGTTCCAAGGGTGATACTCGGTCGCGAACCAGCGCGCCGTCATAATGAACCCGCAGGCGACGCCGATCAGCACCGCTGTCGTCCTGTTGCCCGCCGGCAGGGCCGGCACGTACCAGAGGATTGCTGCCACCACCACCGCGTGGCCCAGGAGTCCGAGGATCGGCGTGCGCCGTCCCGCCAGCACCATCGCCAGCACGGCCGCCGTCGGCACGTTGAGTCGGACGAGCAGGCTCCCCTCCGCCGGCGTCACGTAGGTCATCAGCAGGAAGTAGGACCCCTCCATGGCGATGATGCCGCCGCCGATGCCGAAGCTCAGCGGATGCCAGACGATCTTCCGCCAATGAGGGCCCGGTCCGGTGATGGCGAGCAGCGTGAGGCTCGCGAAGATCACCGCATAGCCGATGAACGCGACGGTGTGCGCCCCGAGCTGGAACGCGAGGCCGTAGGCGATGTTGAGCACCGACAGGGCGACCGCGAAGATCGCCGCCTCGACCCAGCCGTTGAGGCCGCGGGCGGCGGTGCCGGCAGGTGCCGTGCTGGTGGTCATGGCGCGGTTCCCTTGCCTGTCCCGCTGCGCCGGTAGCGTGCGAACGCCACCTGCGTCTCGCCCCAGCTTCGCGTCTCGATCGGTTCGAAGGCCGGTGGCCAGGCGATCCGCGTTCCCACCCGCTCCTCGAGCACGACGATGGCGCCGTCGGCGATCCACCCGCCCTCCGCGGCCGAGGCCAGCGCGCGCTCCCCGAGCCCTTTGCCGTAGGGCGGATCGGCAAATACCAGTGTCGCCGGTTCGCGATTTCCGGCAGGCCCGAGATCGGTCGCGTCGCGCCGGTAGATCTTTGTCGTGCCGGTCTGGCCGAGCGCCTCGATGTTGCGGCGGATGAGGCCGCGCGCTTCTGCATCGTTCTCGACGAACAGGCACGACCGCGCCCCCCGCGACAGCGCCTCGAGACCGAGCGCGCCGGTGCCGCCGAAGAGATCGAGCACCACCGCCCCCTCAAGCTCAAGGCGCGCGCTGCCGTGCGTCAGGATGTTGAAAATCGCTTCCCGCACCCGGTCCGAGGTGGGCCGGACGTTCGTGCCCTCGGGCGCGGCGAGCGGCCTGCCCCTGAGCTTGCCGGCGACGATCCTCATGCCCGCTCGCTCTCGCTCGCGGGCCGCCTGCCCGCCGTGGATGGCCTGCGGCCTCGCTTGTCATCCGTCTCCGCATCAAGGCCGAGTTCGGCCGCAAGCCGGGGTCCAAGCTGGTCGATCAGCACCCGCCGCTTGACGCGCTCGACTTGGCCCGGCTCCAGATCCATCAGCTGGAAGGGCCCGAACGAGATGCGGATCAGCCGGTTCACGTCGAGTCCGAGATGCGCGAGAACTTTTCTGACTTCCCGGTTCTTGCCTTCGCGCAGACCGACCGTCAGCCAGACGTTGGATCGCTGTTCCTTGTCGAGCGTCGCCTCGATCGGTCCGTAGCGCACGCCCTCGATTTCGATGCCGTTCTTGAGCTTGTCGAGATCCGCCTGCGTGATCCGGCCGAAGGCGCGCACGCGGTAGCGGCGCAGCCAGCCGGTGCCCGGCAGCTCCAGATGGCGCGCCAGCGCCCCATCGTTGGTCAGAAGCAGCAGGCCCTCCGAGTTGAAATCGAGTCGGCCGATCGAGATCACGCGCCCAAGTTCCGCTGGCAGGCTCTGGAACACGGTCGGGCGGCCTTGCGGGTCCTTGTGCGTCGTAACGAGCCCGCGCGGCTTATGGTATCGCCACAACTTCGGCGGCTCCGGGATGGGAAGCGGCTTGCCATCGACCAGGATCGCATCGCGGGCGCCGACGTCGAGCGCCGGGCTCGCAATCACGCGACCGTTGACCGAGACCCGCCCCTCCGCAATCCAGCGTTCCGCCTCCCGGCGCGAGCACAGCCCCGCCCGCGCGAGCGCCTTGGCGATTCGCAGCGGTCCGGGCCTTCCGTCTTGGTCCCCGCCGGCAACCGGAGCCTGCGATCCGGGGTCGGCACCCGTGCGCTGCCGGTCCGCCTTGCGCGGAGGTTTGCGGGCGGAGCCTTTGCCGCCGGCCCGCGGCTTTCCGGTGTTGACGCTCATGCCAGCAATCTCTTGTCCCACGGCCGCTGAGGGCGCGTCCTTCTCTTCGACGGCGCCAGGTGACATGTCGCCTGAAATGGTGGACGTAAGGCAGCCTGCGGCGAGGCTGTCCCGTCGGCCCAACTCCCGGAGCGTCTTATGACATCCCGCAACGATGCTGGCCACATGCGCCTCGCCCTGGACGAGGCCCGGGCCGCCGCGCGCCGCGGCGAGGTGCCCGTGGGCGCCGTGATCGTCGGATCGGACGGCCGGGTTCTTGCGGCGTCGGGCAATCGCATGCGCGAGCTTGCCGACCCGACGGCCCATGCTGAGATCCTCGCGCTCCGCGCCGCCTGCAGCCTCTTGCGCAGCCCGCGCCTGCCGGACTGCGATCTCTGGGTGACGCTCGAGCCCTGCGCCATGTGCGCCGCCGCGATCTCCTTCGCCCGCATCCGCCGGCTCTATTTCGGCGCCTGGGACCCGAAAGGCGGTGGCGTCGAGCACGGGGCCCGGGTTTTCAGCCACGCGACCTGCCACCACGCGCCCGAGGTCTACGGCGGGATTTGCGAGACGGAATCGGCCGGCCTTCTTGTGGGGTTCTTTGGCGAGCGCCGCTGACGCCCCCCGCTCTCCCGCGCCGGCGCCGGCGCGCCTCTTCGCGGTCGAGTTCCTCAGGCGTGCGCAGCGGCAGGATGCCGTTGTCGGCGAGCAGCTTTCCGAGCGCCTCCCAGTCCTTCTGCACGGTCCGATAGATCCATCGGTAGCCCCAGGTCGTCGTGCACAGCGCCTCCGCCCGCTCGCGCCCGATCAGGTCTGAGACTGCTGCGATCTCGAGCCAGCAGACGACGAGGTGAAGATAGGTCTGCTCGTAGCTGCGCGCGCCCTCGGGCAGTTTGATCGGCGCCTTGGGGTAACGCCGGACGAGCTCGTCGAAGAAGGGGGCGATCGGGTCGTGGTCGATCCCGCCGAGGCGCCACAGATACCAGTGCATCTGCTCGTGCAGGTAGGTCGCCAGCAGCTGGTCCTCGCTGTCGGCGAAACGCGTTCCGAGCGTGAGAATGGGATGGCTGTGCGTCGGCCCCGCCGGTACGATCTGCACGAGCCGGGTGTACTCATAGCGACGCAGATCATAACGCCGGCGCAGCGCCAGCAAGAGCTCGCGAATCCGCGCCGCTTCGCGCTCGGCGTGGCCGAGATCGATGTCGACCCGGAACTCGTCGTCTGCGGCCATCACTGCTCCCCTGACGCCGCACCATGGCGACAATGGTTGCTGATGGAATGCGACGCGATGGGGCTGTGGAAAAGTGCCGGGCAACAGAGCCTTGACGTGCCCTGCGTCGAGCAAAGGGCCGGTCAGTGACCGGCCCTTTTCGGGAAACTCAACCAGGAAGCACGCTTGGCGATGGGGGCTCGCCAGGATGGCCCGGTCCTTTGGGCTTGGCCCCGGGGGGCTGGGGGGCTGTCATTTCCAGAGCCTCGCTTCGGGACCGGGCCGAGAGGCAACGATCGGACTGTGCCAGCCCTTTTGGGCGCGCCCACGTCGCCAATGGGGCCAAATCGCGAAATTCCGCGTGATCGGGCGCAGTGCCTGGCCACCGCCCTGTCTGCGCGTGCGACAGGCGTTGACGGCCTCCTTACCGTTTCCGGCGAAATCCGACTGTCGGAGCCCTGAGGCAACGCTTGCGCAGCACACTTCTGACAGGCTCCGGCATCGCACGTGGCGGAGCGAGCAGGCAAATGAAAGGCAGCAAGGCACCCGTCGGTCGGTTGTGCGCGCGCGCAGGGCGTTGCCTTTCCGCGGATCAGCGTGGCGCGGTCGCGTTGATGTTTGCCGGCTCGGTGTTCCTCCTCGCCGCGATCGTCGGCGGCGCCGTCGATTTTGCTCAGGCCTACCGCGCCAAGGCCCTGATTCAGAGCACCATCGACGCCGCAGCCCTTGCCGCCGCTCGCATCAAGCAGCTCGGCGGCAGCGATGCGGCGGCACTCGATTCGGCCAGGTTTTACCTGGAGAGCCTGCGCAGTTCGCTGCCGATCACGGGCCCCATGAGCGCCGAGGTCGTCGATGGCGGCATGTCGATCCGCATCGTCGCCGATGTCCACCACAAAACCAGCTTTCTCGGCGCCATAGGGCTCACGCAACTCTTCGTCGGCTCGAGCAGCACCGCCTCCTTCGGCATCGGCAGTGCCGGCCGCACGAATGTCGAGCTGGTGATGATGCTCGACATCACCGGCTCCATGGCCGGCAGCAAGATCGCCGATCTGAAGGTGGCCGCCGAGGACCTCGTCGGCATCGTCGTCTCGGACGATCAGAGCGCGGCGACCTCGAAGGTCGCCCTCGTGCCGTTCTCGAATTCGGTCCGGCTCGAGCCCGAGTTGTTCGAGCGCGCGACCGGCAAGCCGATGGTGGGGGCCCGTACCTACAGCGGTTGCGTCGTCGAGCGCATCGGCCCGGAAGCCTACACTGACGCGCCTCCCGCGCTGGGCGCTTACGTCGTGCCCATCGAGGACAAGGTCAACAACAACAACTGTCCGAACCGCCACACGGTCGTTGCGCTGACCGACGACAAGAGCCGCCTCATCGCCCACATCCGCCAGCTCGACGAGGGTGGCGCCACGGCCGGTCACCTCGGCACGGCCTGGTCATGGTACATGCTGTCGCCGCGCTGGTCCGGCATGTTCCCGTCCGGCAGCGCTCCCGCCCCCTATGCCGACATCACGACGCTCCACCCGAGCGGGGAGCCGAAGCTGCGCAAGATCGCCGTTCTGATGACCGACGGTGAGTACAACGTCGCCTATTCGTCCACGTCTTCGGTGCTCCAGGCGCGCGAGCTCTGCCGCGCGATGAAGTCTGCCGGCATCGAGGTGTTCACCGTCGGCTTCGAGCTCGGCGGCAACGCCACCGCGATCGCGACGCTGCGGGACTGCGCCAGCGATTCCTCGAAATTCTACAACACGACGACCGGCGACGAGTTGAAGCTCGCCTTCCGGGACATTGCGCTCAAGGCGTCGCCGCTGCGCATCAAGCGGTGATCCTTCACCCGGCCGCTCACGTCCATCGCCCGGAGCTCGCCGGTGGTGAGAGGGAAGAGTGACTGAGACAAAAAGGTGGCCCGGTCCCGAAATGGGCCTCCGGAGGGGCTTGGGGGGCTAGTCCGGAGGTCCGAGGACCGAGCCAAATGAATGAGCGGCAGAGTGTCCGTCGAATGCGGCGCCCTCGGGCCGGCATCGTGGCCGCAAGATGGATATCCACCGCTGCTGCTGCGCGCTTCGAGGTCTCAGCCGTGGGCGTCCGCGACGCCGCTGATGAGGTTCTCGCTGAAGAGCCGCGCAAGGTTCACACTAGGCGCTTCAACCGGGCTGAGCCGCGCCGCGAGGCCCGCCATCTCCGCTTCCTGAGCCCGCCGGAGCGCTTGCGCCTCCTCGACGCCGATCGCTTCGAATCGGAGCACCGTTCCCGGCCCCGCGCGCCCGAGCGCCGGCAGATCGACCGACGCCACGGTCGCGATCTTGGGGTATCCGCCCGTCGCTTGCCGGTCAGCGAGCAGGATGATGGGCTGGCCGTTGCCCGGCACCTGGATGGCGCCGGGTGCGATCCCATCCGAGACGATGTTGTAGCCCTTGGCGTGCTTGAGCGCCGGTCCGTCGAGCCTGAGGCCCATGCGGTCCGCTTCCCGCGAAACCGTATAGGGGCTGCCCGTCAGGACCCGGATCGCCTCCGCGGTGAAGTAGTCATCCTGCGGACCGAGGACGATGCGGATGCGCTGCGACGGCATAAGCTCGAGGCCTTGCAGCCGCACCTCGGCCCGCTCCGGAGCGCTCGCTTGCCGCAGCGGCAGCCTGTCGCCGGCGCGGAGCGCCCGGCCCTCAAGTCCGCCGAATCCGCCGCGCACGTAGGTCGACAGGCTGCTCTGGAACGGCGGAATGTCGAGACCTCCTTCGATTGCCAGATAGGCAACGACGCTGCCGCCGCTCGCGCCGGCCTTGACACGATCGCCGCGCGCGAGGCGCACGCTTTGCAGACTGCGCACGCGAATGGGATCGGTCCCGTCGGCGCGGTGCACCTCGATCTCCGCGTTCCCGCCTGCAATTGCGACCCGGACGCTGTCTGCTGCAACCTCGAGCGTCGGTCCGGCGAGCACGATCTCGAGGCCTGCGGTCGCCTCGGCGTTGCCGACCACGATGTTCGCCGCCCGCAGCGCGATCGGGTCCGCCGCCCCCGAGACCGGGATGCCGAACCGCTGCCGTCCCGTCCGGCCAAGATCCTGCACGGTCGTCGAGAGTCCCGGCTGAATGACCTTGAGCGCCGCCGTCGTCACGACTGCAGCTCCGTGGAGTGCAGGTCGAGGCGGCCTGAGTCGGCGAGCGCCGCGAGCCTGTCGTACTCCTCTCGCGGAATTGGCGCGAAGCGCACGCTGTCGCCCGGCGCCAGCAGCACCGCCCGCTCGCGCCGCACATCGAACATGCGCACGGGCGTGCGGCCGAGGAGGTGCCAGCCGCCGGGGCTCTCGAGCGAATAGATGCCGGTCATGCGCTGCGCGATGCACACCGAGCCCATCGGGACTTTGAGGCGCGGGGTCTCACGTCGCGGCAGCTCAAGGGCCGGATCGAGGTCGCCCATGTAGGGATAGCCCGGCAGGAACCCGATGCAGTAAACATGATAGGCGACGCTGCTGTGCCGGGCGATCACGGCCTCTTCGGAAAGTCCCGTCGCGCGCGCGACGTGCTCGAGGTCGGGGCCAAGCTCGCCGCCGTAGCAGGTCGGTAACGTCCACTGCCGCGACGTCCGGTGTCGAACGGTGAGCGTGGGCAGCATTGCCTCCACCAGGGCCTTGATCTCGTTGAACAGGAGCTTGGTCGGATCGTAGTGGACCATCAGCGAGCGGAATGTCGGCACCGTCTCGATGACGCCGGGGATCTTGGCGTCCCACACCCGGTCCGCGAGCGCGAGCACGCGGCGGTTGATCTCACGGTCGATCGTCTCGCCGAATTCGATCACCAGCGCCGTGTCGCCGCTGGCGAGCAGTCGCACCATGATGGCGTCCATCCATTCTCACATCGGTTTTCGCCTCATCTCGCGAGGCCTCGCCGGACGGTCGCGACCGGCCCCGTCTCATCTAAGGCAATTGTCGGCTCGCGACAAAGCCAATACCTTCACGCCGCGGCTGAAGTCGACGCAATGCGACCGGACGGGGCCGTCACCTGCGCATCAAGGACGCATTGTCGCGTCGATCGGAGTGCAGTCTCAATGGTCCTTCGAATAAATCTCAACGCCGATATTGCCGAGGGCTGGGGCGCCTACGAGATCGGCAACGACGCCGAGCTGATCAAGATCGTCAAATCGGCGAGCGTCGCCTGCGGCTTTCATGCCGGCGACCCGAACACCATGCACCGTCTCTGCATGCTGGCGAGGCAGGAAGGCGTCTCGATCGGCGTCCATCCCGGCTTCAACGATCTGTGGGGCTTCGGTCGCCGCCAGATCCGCATGAGCCCGACTGAACTTGAGTACATGATCGCCTATCAGATCGGCGCGCTCGAGGCGATGGCGAAGTATGCCGGCCTTCCCGTCACGCATCTGAAGCCGCATGGCGCGCTAAGCAATATGGCCGCCGTTGATGAAGGCTATGCCATGGCCATCGCTCGGGCCATCAAGACGGTCAATCGCGACCTGATCTATGTCGCGCTCTACGGGTCGGAAATGGAGAAGGCCGCGCGCCGCCTCGGCCTGCCCGTGGCGCGCGAGGGCTTCGCCGATCGCCAGTATGAGGCCGACGGCAATCTCGCCTCCCGCTCCCTTCCGGGCACCGTCTATCGCGAGGCGAAGCCCGCCATCGAGCAATGCCTGCGCATGATCGAAGACAAGGAGATCATCGCCCGGGATGGCAGCCGCGTGAAGGTCGAAGTGGAGACGATCTGTGTGCACGGCGACGAGCCGACGGCGGTCAAGGTCGCGGGCGAGGTCCGGCGCGGCCTCGAGGCGGCCGGCGTGAAAATCGTCACCATTCCCGAGATGCTGCGCTGAGATACGCGGGGCCGGCTGCGCCGCCTCCATGTGCTGACCAGGGCTGCTTTCACCTGCGGCCAGCGGACCGGCGCCGCCGCGCATCTTTGACGTTCACGCGGCGATCCGTTCCGCCGCCTCGAGAAACCGCCGGTTCGGGGCGCTCGCGGGCCTGAGCGCCAGTCGCTCGTGGGCAAGCGCCAGCGCCGTGCTCTTTCGTCCCGCGCGGATCGCCGCCTCGGCGAGCGTCCAGTCGATGAGGTCGCGCTGGGCATGACTGCCGCCGATCCGCCAGAGATCGCGGCGCGCCGCGAGGAGATGCTCGCTCGCCGCCCCATACTCGCGCTCGTGGAAAGCCTGCAGTCCGGCGACGATCGGCAGCCCGACGTCGCGATACGCGAGCCCGACCTCGCCGCTCATGCGCGCCGTCTCCTGCATGGCGGCGACGAGCTTGTCCCGCTCCGCGCCATCGCCGGCCCGGATCGCCGTCATCGCCGCGTGGATGTCGGCAAAGAGGCACAGCCGTCCGTCGGCATGTCCGCGCCACAGATCGGCAAGCTTGTTCCAGCGGTCCCCGGCGTCGATCCCGAGCGTCTCGAGCCGCCACAGCAGCGCGGTGGCGTTGGTCAGGCTGATCCCGACCGGGCGTTGCGTTTCCTGAATTGGTCCGTCGTAGATTGCGAGCGCCGCCGCATGGTCGCCAAGCTCCATGTGGAACAGCGCCTTGTGCCACCAGATGTGCACGCGGCTGGTGTTCTGAGGTCCGGACCAGAACGCCTCCCGGGCATCCATCCAGGCAAGCCCGTCTTGCGGGCGGCCGGTCATCTCCATGACATGCGAGACCGCATGGTGCGCCCAATAGCCGTAGGGCTCGAGTTCGGCGGCCTGCCGCGACACCGCTTCCGATTTTTCATAGTTTCCGGCCTCCTCGAGGCCGAAGCCGTAAAGCGAAAGCAGGACGCCATAGCCGGCTTGATCCCGCGACCACCGGGGCAGCGCCCGCGCCGCGCGGTCGCGCACGCAATGGAATCGGCCCTGGAAGGCATCGAGAATGAGCGCCGCGAAGTGCGCGAGCAGGTCGTGCGGATGCTCCATCAGATGCCGGTCGAGAATGTCGACTGCGGGTCCGCGCCGGCCTTCGACCGCATGGGCCAGCGCCGCGGCGTGCACGCGCTCCCGCGCGCCGAGTTCGAGCCCGTTCGCCTCCGCCAGCAGCGCCCGCGCCTGTTTCACGAGAATCGCGTCGTTCGCGAGCCCGAGCACATAGGCTTTGCCGAGATGCGCCATGGCGCACCCGGGGGCTGCCCGCCGCGCCGCCTCGAAGCTGCCGGCGGCATCGCCGTAGGAGAGCGCATAAGCCCTCACGCCCCGGTCGAAGTGCTCCGCGGCCTCGGCCGTCGCGCCGGCGAGTGCCAGACCTTGCGCGTCTCGAATCATGTCGCCCATCCCGTGAATGCGCCGTGCGACGGCGCAAATCGCGCCAGTGAACCCTTCCCCGCATCGTCGCCCTCGATCCTAGCGCCGGGCGCGACGGCCGCAATCGGTCTACATTGCGAAGCGAGACATGCCGCCGTCGACCGGAATGACGGTGCCCGTGATGTAGTCGGCTTTGGGCGAGGCCAGGAAGGCGACGAGATTGGCGAGTTCTTCGGGCTCCCCAAACCGTCCCTTCGGGATGAACTGGTCGATGAAGCGCTGCTTGGCGGCCGGATCGGGATGCAGCCGCTCGCGGATCTGCTCGCTGTCGATGCGGCCCGGCGGCACCGAGTTGACCGTGATCCCCTCCTTGGCGAGATCCCGCGACAAACCTTTGGCCCAGGCATGCACCGCCGCGCAGGCCGTCAGCGCCGCACTTGTTGCCAGCGGCTCGATGATCCCCGTGATGTTGATGATGCGGCCCCAGCCCCGCCGTCGCATCCCCGGCAGGAACGCATTGGTGAGCCGCCGCACGGTGGTGAACTTGAGGTCGAACCCGGCGTTCCAGACCTCGTCCGGGGCCATCGGATCGGGTTTGCTCGAGAGGCCGGCGTTATTGACCAGGATGTCGAGTCCGCCGAAGGCGCCCTCGACCGCCGCCCGGACTGTTTCCGGCGCCTCCTTCTGCATCAGGTCGGCGACGACGACGAGCGGCCGCGCCCCCGTCTCCCGTGCGATCTCATCGGCCAGCGCCTCGAGCCGGTCGCCGCGCCGCGCCGTGATCGCAAGCCGCACGCCTTCCCGCGCCATCACGCGCGCGATTCCGACGCCGATCCCGGCGCTTGCGCCGGTCACCAGGCACGTCTTGTCCTGAAGCATCAGATCCATGTGTCGCCCCTATGTGGCCAATTTGCATGTCGCTGCGGCCAGCCTGGCGAATCTGACCGGACGGCGAACCGGCGCCCGCCTCAGCCGCCGCGCCGAAGCAGATAGGCGCGCACCAGAAAGTAGCATCCGACGATCACGAAGCTCGCCGCAGCGATCGCCTGGTCTGGTTGCAGCCCGAGCTCCTGCAGCGCGGCGAGCGTGACGGCGTAAAGCGCCACCGTTCCGCCGATCACCTTGACCGGATGCTTCCGCGCAAAGTCCTTCTCCCGCTCCATCTGCCGCCAGAACGACCTGTCGGGTTTGAAGAGCACGTCGCGCATCTCGGCCCGGAAGCTCTGCTGCGACTCCGGCTTGAAGTGCACGGGCGCCGGCCTCGCTTCCCCGCCCGCCGGCTTGCCGCCGAGCTTCTCGGTCAAAAGGCGTGCCAGCGCATCGAGCGCTCCGGCATCGCTATGGATCTGGGGCGTGTGGAAGTGCCGGAAGTTGATCGGCAGCTTGCACGGCGCGATTTCGATCGGCACGAGCTTGTCCGCATCGACCGCGGTTTGCGCTTCGCCGCGCACCCAGTGGGATGTGACCGAGTGCGGCGACCAGAGCACGATGACCGCCTTGGCCGCCTCAAGCTCGGCATCGACGACGGCGTTGATGTCGGCGCCTGCGATCATGGCCTTGTCCCACCAGACGCTGAGGCCGTTCGCCTGCAGGAGCCGCGCGATGCGTTCGGCCGCGGGGCGATCCTCCCGCGCATAGCTCACAAACACGTCGGCCATCGCCGTCCCCCTGTCTTGAGAACTCTGGGCTCATGCGCGCCTCAGTCACCCTCCCGCTCCGCCCAAAGATCGTAGTCGTCCGCGGCGGTGACGCGCGCCCTGATGAGATCGCCGGGCTTGAGGCCCGCCGCATCGTCGAGAATGACCGAGCCGTCGATCTCCGGCGCATCCCAAGCCGATCGCCCGACCGCGCCATCTTCTCCCGCTTCGTCGATGAGAACGTCGATCGTCCGCCCGACTCGTGACCTCATGATCGCCGCCGACACGGTCTTCTGAGCCGCCATGAACCGGTGCCAGCGCTCCTCCTTCACCGCCTCCGGCACCGCCCCGTCGAGCGCATTGGCGGCAGCCCCTTCGACTGCCTCGTACTTGAAGCAGCCCACCCGCGCGAGGCCCGCCTCGCCGATGAAGTCGAGCAGCATCCGGAAATCGTCCTCCGTCTCGCCGGGAAAGCCGACGATGAACGTCGAGCGCAGGGCGAGATCGGGCACGATCTTCCGCCACCGTTTCAGCCGCTCGAGCGTCTTCGCCTGGTTGCCCGGCCGTCGCATGGCTTTCAGGACCGCCGGCGAGGCGTGTTGGAATGGGATGCCGAGGTAGGGCAGCACCTTGCCCTCCGCCATCAGCGGCAGCACTTCGTCGACGTGCGGATAAGGGTAGACGTAGTGCAGCCTGATCCAGACGCCGAGCGAGCCGAGCGCCTCGGCGAGCTCGAAGAAGCGCGCCTTGAGCGGCCGGCCCTTCCAGGGGCTTTCCGCAAACTTGAGGTCGAGACCGTAGGCGCTCGTGTCCTGCGAGATGACGAGCAGCTCCTTCACGCCTGCCCGGACCAGTCGTTCCGCCTCCGCCATCACATGATTGGCCGGCCGGCTGGCGAGCCGTCCGCGCAGCGCCGGAATGATGCAGAACGAGCAGGAATTGTTGCAGCCCTCCGAAATCTTGAGATACGCATAGTGCCGCGGCGTCAGCCGGAGTCCCTCCGGCGGCACCAGATCGGCGAACGGATCGTGCACCGGCGGCGCCGCTGCGTGCACCGCCTCAACCACGGCTTCGTACTGGTGCGGCCCCGTCACCGCGAGCACGCCGGGATGCGCCTCGCGGATCCGGTTCTCCTCGACGCCGAAGCAGCCGGTGACGATCACGCGTCCGTTTTCGGCCATGGCCTCGCCGATGGCCTCGAGACTTTCCTGCTTGGCGCTGTCGAGGAAGCCGCAGGTGTTGACGATAACGACGTCTGCCCCCTTGTAGTCTGCAGAGAGCGCATAGCCTTCCGCGCGCAGCTTGCTGACGATGCGCTCGCTGTCGACCAGCGCCTTCGGACAGCCGAGCGAGACAAGACCGACCTTCGGCGGCCTTTTCGCGGCTCTTGCCGCCGATCGCAACGCCGTGCTTGCCAGCGGCGCGCGGGTGCCGGATTTGCGGGGGGATTTCGTTCGGCTCTCTGTCATGGCCGCCTTCTACCGGTCCCTCCGCTCGGGAGCAATTCGTCTCGCGTCCCTGCTGCAAGACGCGCGGCGCTCATCGCAAGAACCAGGCAGGTCGCCTGCCCCGGCATCTGCGCGGTTGCCACGGTGCGCACCTGCTGGGAAAGCCGCGCTTCCGGCGCCGGCCGTGGCCCCGGCTACATCACCCCGTGTCCGCGCGCCACAGTCCGGCGCATGGTGGGCGCGGTCACCTGATCGGAAATCTGGATGTTCCAAACCTCCGACAGGCCTTGTTGTTCGAACTCGGCGAAGTGCTGCGGCAGGCGCGACAGGTCGCGGATCTCGACCCCTCTGAGACCGAAGCCGCGGGCGATCGCCTCGAACGGCGGTCGTCCGAACACCGCGCCTTTGTCGTCGATGCCGTCGGCCCGGAACTTGTGGATCTCGGCGCCATACGCCCCGTCGTTGAGGATGCACATCAGGATGCGCAGGCCCTGCCGCTTCAGCGTCTCAAGCTCCTGGATGTGCATGAGGAAGCTGCCGTCACCTTCGATCAGCGCGGTCCGTCCTCGCGGCCCCTGCCGTCGCGCCGCTGCCACGCCGATGGCGAACGCCAGCCCGTTGCCGATGGCCCCGAACTCCCGGATGGCGACGAAGTTCTCCGCCATGCGCCCGCGCATCTGCGAGTTGAAGTAGGACTGGTGCCCGGAGCCGCTCACGATGTCCCAGTCCTTGGGGATGACCTGGTCGAGCCCGCGGATGACCGCGCGCGGATCGAGCAGTCCGTCGCCGATCTCGAACGGATGGTCGTCCGGTAGCTCCGTCGCGATGCGATGCGCGAGCTCGTTGGTCCGCACCTTCGCGGCTGTCGGCCGGCCGTTGCAGGCCGCGTCATCGACAGCCGCCAGCAACGCTTCGGCGGTCGCCTTGGCGTCGGCGCGCACATAGAGCTGCGCCGCGCTCATGCCATCCTTGAGACCGCGCGGCGCGTCGTCCACCTGGGCGACGAACGCTTGCGGGAAGAGATGTCCTCCGTCCACCGTGTAGTAGCTCATGCTCGCGCCGAAGGCGACGATGAGGTCCGCCTGTCCGAGCATCTCGCGCGCGAGAGACGAGCTGTAACCGCCCATCACGCCGAGCGAATAGCGGTGGTGATCGAAGAGTCCGCGCGCCGGCAGCGTCGTCGCAAGGAGCGCCCCCGTCCGGTCGGCGAGCGCCTCGATCGCGGCCTTGGCGCCCGATCGGAGCACGCCTCTCCCGCCGACGATGACCGGGCGCTCCGCGCGCACCAGCCGCTCCGCCAGCGTCGCGACCTGTGCCGGGTCGGGCTGCGGCCGACCGCCCTCCGGCATGAACGCCGTCGAGGGCACATAAGGGCCCTTCCCCGCGTAGGGCTGCTTTTGCAGATCGTAGGGCACGCCGATGACCACAGGCCGCCGCTCGAGGCGCGCGATGTGGAACGCCTCGCGCACATGATCGAGCATGCGCGGAAGGCTGTGTGCGGCGATGTAGTGCGCGCCCGTCGCGGTGACCAGCGGCGCCTGGTCGATCGCTTGGTTGTAGAACCGGGCGTTGATCGGACTTTCGCCCGAGAACACCACGACTGGGATGTGGGCCCTCACCGCCGCCGGCAGCGCCGTCATGAGTTGCGTCAGCCCCGGGCCGCACGTCACCGAGGCCGCAGCGATCTTGCCGCAGGCCACGTGATAGGCCATCGCTGCCGCCAGCGCGCAGTGCTCGTGCCGCACATGCACCGTCTCGACGCCCGCAAGCCTCGACAGCGCCGCCGCCCAGTGCATGTTGCCGTCGCCCATCAGCACGAACAGCGTCTCGACGCCCTCGGCGACGAACGCCTCGGCGAGCGCATGATACATCGGCGTCGGTTTCATCGGACCTCGCTTGGAGTCTCTTGATGAGGGACCGGCAAGGTGTGCCAGGACTGATTTCCGGGCGCGCCGGGATCTCAGGTGACGTCCGCCCCCTTCCGCCAGGCGAGCTTGTCGAAGGCGACGTGATCGCCGAAGAAATCGACTGTCGTCGGCTCTCTCAGCGCGGCGAGCCCGGCTTTCGTGTAGACGGTGGTTGCCTGGCCCACGATGCGGTGCGGCCGCGATGTCACCCACGGATCGACGGGCATCAGCGTCGCGCCGCGCTGGATGACGTCCCAGATGTAGTAGTGATGCGGCACCACGATCTTCGGCTTCAGCCGTTGGATGATCGCCTCGACCGAGGCGAAGCTCATTACGTGCTGCGACCCGTCCACCGGCAGGAGCGCGATGTCGATGTGCCCGAGCATCTCCCAGACGTGCCCCGGCGGATCGTGCCGGTTGTCGCCCCAGTGCAGGATGCGCAACCCGCCGGTCTCGACGACGACGAGCGTATTGTCCCAGGACCGCGGGTTGTTCGGCGGCGTCACATCGGTGTCGTAGAGTTCCCGATAGACCTTCACGAAATCGTAGGTGCCGGCGCTGCTGTCGATCGAGTGCTTGTCGGCGATCCCCTCGATGCACACGTCCAGGAATGCGTAGCGGCCGATCGGCCGGTCGAGCAGCACGTGCGCATCGAGCCGGTTGAGCCCGTCGTGATCGAAGTGCGCGTGCGTCGAGACGCCGATGTCGACACTCGTCATCGGCATGTCGCGCAGATACCAGTCCTTCTCGCGTGAGGGATGATTGCGCCACGGATCGACCATCACGGTCACGCCTTTGGGCGACGTGATGCGGAATGCCGAACTCCCGAAATGCGCAAGCTCGACCTCGCCCGGATCGCTCGATGCGCCGCGCATGCGTTGCAGTTCCATCATCCGGTTGTGGTTGCGCTGGCTCTGCCAGGCCACCGGCCCGCTGTCGAGGTTGATGCTGCGCATCTTTGGGTCCACGTCTCAGGGCTTCTTCGCCGCGTCCTCGTCCATGACCCCGAGAAGCCGCAGCTTGAAGTCCTCCGGCGCTTGCCGGCCAGCGTCGTCGTAGGCCTTCTTGACCGCCGCGATCGAGGGAACGAAGATGTCCTTGCGCCGGGCTCGCGTCCAGTCGCGCGAGGCGATGATCGAATCGAGCGAACCCTGGAACTGCGGCATCACCCAGCGGGCGAAGAGCTCGAAGCTCTTCATCGTGTCAGTCCGGTTTGCCCATTCGTGCGCGCGGAACATGAAGCCGCCGCAGCCGCCGCGCGAGAGCTCGATGAGCCGATGCAGTCCCTTCGTGATCGTCTCGGGCGAGCCGACAAGGGTCGTTCCCATCTTCACGCCTTCGCGCAGCGGATCGTCGGCGCGCCCCGCCGGCCGTCCGAGCGTTTCCTCGAAGTAGGAGAGCGTCTCGATCCGCTCGCCGTGGCGCACCTGGGCCAGGGCCTCCTCGTCGTCCTCCGCACAGTGCATGTTGACGACGAGGCGCCACTCTTTGCGGTCCATGGTCCTGCCGTGCTTGGCCGCTTCGTCTTCCGCGATCTTCCACTGCTGCGAAAGGGCCTCCGGTCCGCCCGGGATGCCGGCCCCGAGCGAGAGCACCGCAAGCCCATACTTGCCGGCCGCGATCATGGCTGCCGGCGTCTGTGTCGAAGCGACGGCGATTTTGAAGTGCGGGTCCGAATAGGGCGCAAGGTGCAGCCGCGCCTCGCGCATCTCGAACCAGTCGGTTTTCATCGTGACGGGCTCGTCGCACTTGAGGAGCCGCGTGATGGCATCGAGCGATTCATCCATTCGGCGGCGCTGCGTCGTCGGATCGATACACAGCATGTAGGCGTCCGAGACGAGCGCCCCCGGGCCGCAGCCGAGCATGGCGCGGCCCCGTGTCATGTGGTCGAGCTGCACGAAGCGTTGCGCCACCATGAACGGATGGTGATAGGGCAGGCTCGTGACCCCCGAGCCGAGCCGGATGTGCTTGGTGCGTTCCGCTGCCGCGGCGATGATGAGCTCCGGCGAAGCGATCAGCTCCCATCCGGCCGAATGGTGTTCGCCGATCCAGGCCTCATCATAGCCCAGATGATCGAGCCACTCGATGAGCTCGATGTCCCGCCGGATCGCCAGCGTCGGGTTGTCCCCCGCCCGGTGAAAGGGAGCGAGAAAGATGCCAAAGATCATGCCCTTGTGCGCCATCCTGATGTCATCCCCTGGGTTGGCGCACGCGCGGCGCCTGTGCCTTGGTCTCGATGCCGGGGACGTTAGCTTGCCGGCCCCCGTCGCGCCAGCCGCGTCGGTGCATGGTGGGCCGGCCGTCGCGCAGAGGTCCGGCGCGTCGCGCTCGCCGGCATCCGGCTTGGACGCCGGCCGCGCCCCCTCGGAGCCGCGCTGCGACAATGGCGAAGCAACGATGCGCGGCGGCGCAAGAACCGCTGACCTGACGCTCCCCAGGCGCTTGCCTGTCGCTTCGCTGTCCTGTCTCGCCGCCGTCGTCCGTCGCAGGTATCGTCCTCCAGCCGACGACATCGCCAAGTGGAGACATTCCCCTCCATGCGCACGCTCTACCTGTTCCGCCACGCAAAGTCCGACTGGAGCGATCCGGGCCAGCAGGACTTCGACCGTCCGCTGTCGCCCCGCGGGCGCAAGGCGGCGCCGCTGATGGGGCGGTGGATGGCCCGCCATCGGATCGCCCCGGCCCGCGTGCTCTCGTCTCCCGCCGTGCGCGCCCGGGAAACCTGCCGCTTGGCCTTCGCCGAACTGTCCGCCGCGCCCGATGTTCGCTTCGAGCCGGCGCTCTATCTCGCAGGCCCCGAGCGCATTCTCGATCTCGTCCGCACGACGCCCGACGCGGTCGCAAGCCTGATGATCGTCGGACACAATCCCGGCTTACACATGCTTGCGATCGAGCTGGTGCACTCCGGCCATGAGCGCGACATCGCACGCCTTCACGCGAAGTTTCCGACCGCGGGCTTTGCAGAGATCGCTTTGCCGGTCGACAGATGGCCTGACATCGCGCCGCAGACGGGCAGGCTCGCGCGTTTCGTCACCCCGCGCGACCTCGCCGAATGACGCCTCGGGCATTCGCCAAAGGGGCTTGGTGGCTACGGCTCCGCGCCAGCGAGCGACGAGCCGCCGAAGGGCCGTCGGCTGCAACGCCTCCGGTCAGCGTCGGCGTGTGCGGGCGGCGCCGCCGCAGGCGGATCGTCGCTCTGCACGGCGCCCACGGACCGGCGCGCGCCCCTTCGCCGGCGTGCTCCACCCGGAGGGTCATGCGCCAGACCTTGCCCAGGGCGCGAGCGTGAGCCGCGTCCCGCCGAGCCCTTCGAACGCCCGCATCCGGCACGTGAGCACGATGACTTGATGATGCTCGGCGGCGGCCGCCAGCGTCTTGAACATCTGTGCGATGCGCCAATCGTCGGCATAGACCAGCGCGTCGTCGAGAATGACCGGCACGGGTCGCCCCGCATCCGCGAACAGCCGGGCGAACCCGAGCCGCGCGAGGACGGCGATCTGCTCGCGCGTGCCGTCGCTGAGCCGCCTGAGCTCCTCGCACTGCCCGCCGCGGATAATGGCGCTCGGTCTGAACTCCGGGCCGAGCATGACGTCGGCCTGTGGCAATATGAAAGTGATCAGTGGACGCAACCGGGCGAGCACCGGCCCAAGATAGCGATTGCGCGCGCGCGCCTCCTCCGCGGCAAGCTCGGCCTCGATCATGCGCAGCGCCGCCACCTCGAGATTGATCTCCGCAAGCCGCGCCTCGGCGGCTGCCAGCTGATCGGCGAGTTCGCTCTCCCGCGCGGCGATGTCCTCATTGCGGGCCGCCGCCAGCTCGCCTTCGAGGCGAGCGGCTGCGGTCCTGAGGTCCACCAGTTCCTTCTCGGCAGCTCGTGCGGCTGCGGCGGCGGTCTCGAGGTCGGCTTGGAGTTGTCTTTGCGCTTCAGGGCTTGGCGCTGCCTCGCTCCACGCGGTGACCTCGCGCCGCGCGGCGTTGGCGGCGTCCTCGGCAGCCTTGAGCGCCGCATCGAGGTTGCTCCGATGGGCGGCGCGAGCCTCGGGCGGCGGCAGCCGGGCGAGCAGCGCGCCCTTTTGCCGTTGAACCGCCTCGATCCTGGTCTCCAGTCGATCGAGTTCGGCCCTGCAGGCGGCGAGCGCCGCGACCGACCTCTCGTGTTCGCCTCGTCGATCCGCGAGCGTCTGGCGCGCGGAGTGTCGGTCTGCCTCGACGGCATCGACGCCGCGGGCCTCCCCCCGAGGCGCGTTTTCGATGGCCCGTCGCACCTCTGCCATCTCGGCGCGGATGCCGCTGACACCAGCGGGCGCCAGCGCCGCCCGCTGCGCCATGAGCTCGGCATGCCGCGCCTCCCCTAGGGCACGCTCGCGGCACAGCGCCTCGAGATGATCGAAGTCCCGCGCCGACGTCCGCGCGAGGAGGGCGGCGAGCTGCTCGCGACGCGCCTGCAGGTCCGCCTCGATCTCGGCCGTCTCCGCCGTCCGGCCGGGCGCCACGGTAAGCTCGCCCAGTCCCGGAATCGCGACCGTGGCCGCCGCCGTCAGTTGCACCAGTTCGCCGGGCTCGAGGGGCCGTCCGGCGATGGTCAGTCTGCCGCGCGCGTCCGGATGGTAGGTCATGCTGATCGTCGGCGCTGCCGCATCGCGCTGCGCCTCGAGCGCGCGGATCGCCTCAAGCTCCCGCCGCGCCGCCTTGGCGAGCGTCGCCGTCGCCGAGTTCGCCGCCAGTGCGGCGGTAAGCCCGCCGGCTTCCGTCTCGATCCGGGACAGCGCGTCGGCCCGGCTCTCGAGTTCGGCAAGTCGCGTCTGTGCCGCTGCGCGCCGCTCGGCGGCGACGGCCAGCGCGTACTCGCCCTCCAGCCGCTCGAGCGCCTCCTGCGCCGCCCTGGCGCGCATCTGCGCCTCGGCCACGTCCTGCTCGAGCGCCGTTCGCCGCGCCTTGAGCGCACTGACGGCGAGGCCGTCCGCAGCAATCTGTTCGTCCGCGGCCTTGAGGTCCTGTTCGCTCGCCATGAACTGCTCGACCGCTGCGCGCCATCTCGCGACCTCGCTTTCGGCCGCTTTGAGCGTCTGCAGCGCGCGATCGCGCCGCCGCAACGCTTCCTTCGCTTCCTCGACCGCCGCCAGGGCGCGCGTCTGAGCATCCCGCCGCTTGCGCTGCTCGGCCGGATCCTCCAGCGCGCGTATCTGCTCCGTGATTCGCTGAAGGTCGGCGAGCTGACGCTCGGCCGTCTCCAGACGCCCCTTGGCCTCGCTGGCCTCGCGCCTGAGCCACTCGGCCGCCTTTCTCGCCTGATCGAGAGGGCCGTTGAGCTTCGTCTGGCCTCCCGGGGTCAGGTTTTCGGCAAGCCGTCGCTGAACGTCTTTGCGAACCATGCGCGCGTGCCGGCCTTCGGCGAGCGCCCCGACCTCGGCGGCAAGCGTGTCTTCGATTGCCCCGCGCGCACCCGCAACGGCCGCATAGGCCTCCTCCGCGTTGCGGCGCCCGGCGAGCGCCTCCTGCTGGCCGACCCACAGCAGCCTGAGCTGGCTCCTGCCGCCCTCGCCGCCGATCAGCGCCTCGAGCTTCGCCTCCGCATCCGCGCCCCGCAGTCTGGTTCCCGAGTCGAGGTCGCAGAGCTCCGCGCCCGCCTGCCCCAGGAACCGCTTGCGGATGCGCCATCGCGCACCCTGCGCATCGAGTTCAACCTCGACGGTCGGCGCGCCGCCGCCGTAGGGCGTCGCCTCCCTGACGTGCTCATTCCGCGCCGTGTGCTTCTCGAACAGCGCCAGCCTCAGCGCCGCGAGCAGTGTCGACTTGCCAAGCTCATTGGGCCCCGCCAGCACATCGAGCCGGCCCGACAGCCCCTCGATGGCGACCGGCTCGCCGAACCGGCCGAACTCGGCAACGCGTATTGCCCGGATCTTCATGCCGGCCTCTCCGGTCGCAGAGCACGCGCAAGCGCCAGAAGCCGCCTGAGCGCCAGCTGCGCGACCTCCCGCTCCGAGGCGCTGCCCCCTTCGCTCGCCCGTGCCGCCAGCCGCTCCGCGACGCTTGCGAGCGCTGGATCGTCGAGCCGCGAGCAATCCTCCCGATCGACGACGACCGCAAGGCCGGACCGGTCCTCCTGCAACGCAAAGACCATCCGCCGCAAGAGCTCGGCGCGCTGCGCGATCGTTGCCTCGCCGGCGATGTCCGTGGCGCCCGCGAGGCGCAGCCGCAGAATGAGCGCGCCGGCCGCGGGCCCGAGCGCCGCAATCTCCGTCTCGAGCGCCGCGAGCCCGTCCGCAGCCGGGGCTTCGACGGTTCGCTCGATCCAGCGGAACCGGCCGGTCGGCGCACGCTCGACCTGCGCCCGCCCGGCCGTAGCGCGCACGATGAGCACGTGCCCCGCCGCATTGTCCACGAAACCGTCCGGCTCCGGCGTGCCCGAGTACCAGGTGCGCGGATTGATCTCGAGCGCGCCGTGCCAGTCGCCAAGCGCGAGATAGGCGAGGCCGGCCGTCTCCGCCCGCTCCGGTGAGATCGCCACCTTCGCCTCGCCGAGACTGCCGAAGCCCTTGATGGACCCGTGTGCCATCCCGATGCGGATCGTACCTGCCGGCGTCGCCGCCTGGTCCATCCACGCCGTCGGATCGCTGCTCATGGCCTTGGCCGTGAGCGATGCCGGCAACAGGAACACGCCCGGCTCCATCTCCGTCGGTTCGGGTCTCAGATGCACGCGGATGTTGCCTGCCGGTCGCAAGCCTGCCGCCACGTGCCAGACGCCGCCCGCCCGCGCCGGGTCGTGATTGCCGGCAATGAAATGCCAGGTGAGGTCGCGATGGAGCGCGAGCTTTCCGAGTACCGTCGCCACCGTCTCAGGCTTCAGTGTCTCGCTGTCGAAGATATCGCCGGCCGCCAGAATGTGCCGCGCCCCGGCGCCGCGAGCCGCCTCCGCGATGCGGTCGATGACGTCGATGCGGGCCTGCCGGAGCACCGCGCCCCTTTCGTCGTCGAAACGGCCGAACGTCTTGCCGATCTGCCAGTCGGCCGTGTGGACGAACACGAAGTCCATGCCCCGCTCCCTGCCTGTCGCGACAGGTATATGTTCGATTTTTGTTCCATGCAAGAACCATTGCCGTCCGGATGCCCGGCCTCGGACGAGCCGGCGGAAAAGATTAAGCAGTAAAAAGCTTTACTCCGCCGCCCAGCCATAGTGGCGCCGCGCCGCCTCGGGGCTGACGAGCCCATCCTCGACGTCGGCCGCGACCGCGGATCGCGCGCGCTGCCGCGGGTCCCCGACCCCGCCGCCGCCGGCCTCGGTGATCGTCATCAGGTCGCCGGGTGCCACCTCGATGCGGCCCTTCGCATGCACGGGCTTGCCGTTGACGGCATGTCTCCTGAGTGACCCTTGCCCGCCGCCGGCGATGCCGCGCGCCGGGAACTCCGTTCGATTGCCCATTCCGAGCATGACGAGAGTGTCGCCGGTGTCGTTGCGGATCACCACCTCCTGCCCGAGCCCGCCACGCCATTGTCCGGGCCCGCCCGAGTCGGGCACAAGCCGTTTCGAAACGACGGTCGTGTGCGTCAGGGTCTCCCAGACCTCCACCGGCACCACCGCCATGTTCGAGGGATGCGGCAGCGTCGACCAGCCGTCGAGGCCCTTGAGCGCGCCGTAGCCCCCGGCCGCGAAGTAAAGCGACGTGAACGGCCGCCCGTCGCGCCGCCGCCCCTGGAAGGTGATCAGGTTCATCATGCCGCTGTCGGCCTGCACCCGATCGGGCGCCGCCTCCGCCAGCGCGCCGTAGATGAGCGGCGTGATGAAGTGGCCCATGGCGTGCCGTCCGCCCGTCGGGAAAGGCGGCAGCGCGTTGAGGATGCACCCCGGCGGCGCCTTCGCCGTGATCGGCGCTGCCGAGCCCTGGTTGTTCGGGATCGACGGCAGCGTCAACGACTTGATCGCGTGCAGCACCATGGCGTTCGTGTAGCAGAAGGGCACGTTGACGCCTGCCTTCACAGAGCCGCTCGTGCCCTCGAAATCGACCGCCACGGTCTCGCCATCGACGTCGATGGTAACCGCCAGTTCCACCGGCGCGGCGAACCCTTCGACGCTGATCCGGTTTTGGTACCGCCCGTCCTTGAGCTCCCGGATCTTGGCGCGCATCTGCGTCTCGGACTGGCCGCGGATCGCTCTCGACAGCCCGGCGAGGTCGTCCAGCCCATACTCGTCCATGAACGCGAGAATCTCGCGCCCGCCGACCTCGTTGCAGGCGACGTTCGCCATCACGTCGCCGATCGTCTGCTCTGGCACCCGCACGTTGTTGCGGATGATCTCGATCACGAGCTCGTTGAGCCGGCCCGCCTCGTAGAGCTTGAGGGGAGGCAGCCTGAGCCCCTCCTGATAGATCTCCGTCGCCGACGAGCCGAATCCCGAGCCGCCAATGTCGGGCAGATGCGTGATCGACACCGTGTAGGCGACGATGCGGCCGTTTCGGAAGACCGGGCGCAGCATGGTGATGTCGTAGAGATGCCCGGTGCCGAGCCAGGGGTCGTTTGTGACGATGATGTCGCCGGGTTTCAGCGTCTCGGCGGGAAACTTCGCCAGCATGTGCCGCGCCGTCACGGGCGCGCTGCCGATGAACGCCGGGATGCCGAACGTGCCCTGCGCCATCGTATGGGTCTCGGCATCGAGCACGGCCACCGTCAGATCGTAGCTTTCGTAGACGATGGTCGAGAACGACGACCGGATCAGCGTCGAGACGATCTCGTCCGTGAGCGAGACGAGCCTGTCCCACATGATCCCGAGCGAAACGGCGTCGAAGGTATCGTTGCGCATGGCCATCACTTTCTGTCGCTGCCGTCGAGCTCTGCGACGAGATTGAGCTGCCGGTCGACCGTCACGCGGTCGCCGCTGCCGACGACGCAGGTGCTCTCGTGCTCCTCGATGAGCGCCGGCCCGGCGATGCTCTCGCCGGGTTTGAGGCCATAGCGGTCGTAAACCGGCCACTCCGCGAGTTCGCCCTTTGCCGGGTCGAACGCCCGCCGCGTTCCCTTGAGCGCCCGCGCCGCACCCGTCTTGCCCGCGAGCGCCACGCCGTCGCCGAGCCCGGGCGAGGGAGCGACCGCCTCGACCTTCCAGTTGACGATCTCCATTGGCTCATCGAGCCGCAAGGTGTAGGCGGCTTCGTAGGCCGCCCCGAACAGTTCCTCGAGGCCGCCGAAGAGGTCGCCCGCGTCTGCCGCCACGGGCAATGTCACCTCGATCTCGTGGCCCTGGCCCTGATAGCGCATGTCGAGCCGGCGCACGAGGCGCACCGACTCGCGCGGCACGCCGGCTTGATCGAGGTAGGCGAGGGCATTCTCCTCGAGCGCGCGGAACGTCCGGCCGAAGTCGGCGGCGTCGATGTCGGCGACATGGATGCGCCTTGATCGCGCCACCTCGAAGGCGAGCGGGCTGATCAGCAGACCGAGCGCCGACATCACGCCGGCGGCGACGGGAAATATCACGCGCGGGATTTTGAGCTTCCGCGCAATGGCGAGCGCATGCAGCGGCCCCGAGCCGCCGAACGCCACCATGCTGCCTTGCCGGTAGTCGAAGCCCCGCTCGGTCGCATGGATGCGGAAGGCCCGCGCCACGTCCTCGCTGATGATGTCGTGGATGCCCCAGGCGGCGCGCAGGACCGACAGATTGAGCGGCTTTGCCACACCGCGCTCGATCGCAGTCTCAGCCGCGGCCGCGTCGAGCCGCATCTTGCCGCCGAGGAAGAAATTGGCGTCAAGGTAGCCGAGCACGAGATTGGCGTCGGTGAGCGTTGGCCGCTCGCCGCCTTGCCCATAGCAGGCCGGCCCCGGCATCGCGCCGGCGCTGGACGGCCCGACGCGGAGGAGCCCCCGCTCGTCGACCTCGGCGATGCTGCCGCCGCCGGCGCCGATCTCGATCATGTCGATCACCGGAATGCGCACCGGCAGCCCGCTGCCGCGGCGGAACTCGTGCACGCGCGCCACTTCCATGGCGTACTTCTTGACCGGCTCGCCGCCGCGCACCAGCGCGCCCTTGGCCGTCGTGCCGCCCATGTCGAAGGACAGCAGGTTGGCGAGTTTGAGCGATCGCCCGTGATGCGCGCTCATCAGCGCCCCGGCCGCCGGCCCCGACTCGAGCGCGCGGACCGGAAAGCGTCTTGCCGTCTCCGTCGTCAGCGTGCCGCCGCTTGAGCCCATGATGTAAAGCCGCCCCTTGAAGCCGATGCGGCGCAGTTCTCCCTCGAGCCGCGCGAGGTAGCGGTCGAACATCGGCCCGGTAAAAGCGTTGACCGTCGTCGTCGTCCAGCGCTCGAACTCGCGCATGTTCGGGAACACGTCCGCCGATCCGCAGGCGAAAATGTCGGGCGCCTCTCGCCGCAGGATCTCCGCCGCCCGCGCCTCGTGCGCCGGATTGGCGTATGCGTTGAGAAAGCAGATCGCGACCGCCCCGATCGCCTTCTCCTTGAACGCCTTGGCCGCCGCGACCACGCCGGCCTCGTCGAGCGGCGTCTCGATCGTGCCGTCGTGCCGGATGCGCTCGACGACCTCGATCCGGTTTGCCCGGCGCACCAGGGGCGGCGGGTACTTGATCCTCAGGTCGTAGAGGTCGTAGCGCCGCTCGAGGCCCATATCCATGATGTCGCCGAAGCCGGCTGTCACCAGCATCCCCGTGTTGGCGCCCTTGCGCTCGATCACGGCGTTTGTGACAAGCGTCGTGCCGTGCACGATCTCGGAGATGTCCGCGAGCTTGACCTGGTTTTCCGCCGCCAGCGCCGCGATCCCCTCGACCACCGCAACGGACGGATCGGCCGGCGACGTAAGCCGCTTGTGGATGGCGATCTTGGCGCCTCTGGGATCGTGCAATGCAAAATCCGTGAATGTGCCGCCGATGTCGACTCCGATGCGATACATACCCTTCACCTGACTGACCTATTCCCGACCGACGCCACAATGACGATGCTCTGCCGGACCGCGTCTGCCGCCGGCGCGCACCGGCGCGGGGCCTTACCGTCCCTTGAACCGCGCTTTGCGCTTTTCCCGGAAAGCCGCCACGCCCTCTTCGAAATCTTCCGTCGATTGCGCGATGGCCTGCGCGAAGCCCTCCACTTCCAGGAACTCGTCGATCGAGGGATCGAACGCCCGCAGCATCAGCCGCTTGATGAGCCCGAGCGTCGCGGTAGGGGCCGCGGCCAGGGCTCCGGCCGTCTCGAGTGCCGTCGCCATCAGCTCCTCCGGCGCGACGACCCGGGAGACGAGACCCATCTGCCACGCCTCCTCCGCCGTCACTTTGCGGCTGGTCATGAGAAGATCCTTCGCCCGCGCCGTGCCGATCGCCCGGGGCAGCGTCGCGACGAGTCCAAGATCAGGGCACGCTCCGAGCTTGGCGAACGCGGTCATGAAGTAGGCCGCGCGCGAGGCGATGATGATGTCGCCGGCGAGCGCCAGCGACATGCCCGCTCCCGCTGCCACGCCGTTGACCGCTGTGACGACGGGCTTCTCGGCCTTCAGGAAGGCCCCGAGCCAGGTATAGGCCGCCTGCATCCGCCGCCGGATTTCCGGCGCTCGCTTCTGCCCCATCATGCGGATGTCGCCACCCGCCGAGAACGCGCTGCCAGTGCCGGTGAGCACGATGGCGCGCACCTCCTCATCGGCGAGAAGGTCGTCGGAAGCCCGCTTGAAGCCGTCGCGGACCGGCATCGACAGGGCGTTCATCGACTTGGGCTCGTTGAGCCTGACGATCGCCACCGCGCCCTGGCGTGTGACGACGACGGAGTCTTCAGCCATGGACGGGCCTTTCCGTGCTGCAAGTGGCCCCGCAACTTAGCCGAGCGCGCTTCGCTTGCAACCCTGTGCGCCGGCATGTGAGATCAGCGCGACCGGCGTGAGGACGAGATGTGGTCGAAAGGCATCGACATGGCAGCAGATGATCTGGCCAGGGGCTTGCTCAGCGGCAGTCGCGGCATGTCGGCCGCCGAGTTCGACGACGCCGTTCTTCGGGCGGCGTCGGGCTTCGCCGCGGCCGGCGTCGGTCAGGGCGATTGCGTGGCGATCCTCATGCGCAACGATTTCCCATTCCTCGTCGCCTCGCTTGCCGCCGTCCGTCTCGGCGCTTACGCGGTGCCCCTGAACTGGCACTTTGCGCCCGATGAGATCGCCTACGTCCTTGCGGACTGCCGCCCGAAGGTGCTTGTCGCCCACACCGACCTTCTCGGGCCTCTTGATCGCGCCGTTCTTGCAGGAATGACGGTTCTCGGTGTCGCAGTTCCCGCCGAGGTGCGCGCCGCCTATGCGCCAGCCGCGTCTCAGGCGGCGACAGCGTCGCATCAAGTTGCTGATTGGCAGGACTGGCTCCGTCGCCAGCTTCCCTACTCCGGCCCCGCGATGCCGCCGACCCAGAGTATGATCTACACGTCTGGCACCACCGGCAGGCCCAAGGGCGTCCGTCGTCTGCCGCCGACGCCTGAGCAGCAGAAAGGCATCGACGAGGCCCGCCGCATGGTCAACGGGCTCGACCCGGGCGTGCGCGCCCTGATGCCGGGGCCGCTTTATCATTCCGCCCCCAACTCGTTCGCGCTGCGCGCCGTCCGTGTTGCCGACTGCCTCGTTCTCATGCCGCGTTTCGACGCCGAGCAATGCCTTGCGCTGATCGAGCGGCACCGCATCACGACCACGTTCATGGTGCCGACCATGTTTGTGCGCCTCATGAAGCTCCCCGAGGCCACCCGCCGGCGCTACGACGTCTCCTCGCTGCGCTACGTCATCCACGCGGGCGCTCCCTGCCCGCCCGACATCAAGCGCGCCATGATCGCCTGGTGGGGGCCGATCATCTCGGAATATTACGGCGCCACGGAGATTGGCGCCGTGACCATCATCTCGTCTCCGGAATGGCTGCAGAAGCCCGGCTCCGTCGGCCGCGCGACGCCGGGCGCCACGCTCTCCATCCAGGACGAGGCTGGCCGCGAACTGCCGCCGAATACGGTCGGCGAGGTCTTCGCGCGCCTGTCCTGCTATCCGGACTTCACCTATCACAACCAGCCTGAGAAGCGCGCCGAGGTCGGCCGCGGCGACCTCGTCACCTGCGGCGACATGGGCTACCTCGACACGGACGGCTACCTGTTCCTGTGCGACCGCAAGCGCGACATGGTGATTTCGGGCGGCGTCAACATCTATCCCGCCGAGATCGAGAGCGTCGCCGTCACCATGCCGGGGGTGAAGGATTGCGCCGTCTTCGGCGTCCCCGACGCTGAGATGGGCGAGGCGCTGCTGGCCGTCGTCGAACCGGTGCCGGGCGCCGCCCTTACGCCCGAAGCCATTCGCGCCTTTCTCCGCGAGCGCCTCGCCGGCTACAAGGTTCCACGTGAAATCGAGATCCGTACCGGTCTGCCGCGCGAGGACTCGGGCAAGATCTTCAAACGCCGCCTTCGCGATCCCTATTGGGCCAAGGCCGGCCGGCGCATCTGATGCGGGCCCGCTTCACGCGGCTGAAGCCGGTGCCCGCCGCGCGCCGCCGGAGGTCTCATCCGCTGAGGGACAAGGCTCTCGACGTTACGCTGCGGCAAGCTCGCCCTTGAGCGCGCGCGCGATCAGCGCGCGGGTTTCCGTCACGCCATAGAGCTCGATGAACGATCCGAAGCGCGGCCCTTGCGTCTGGCCGAGCAGCACCTCGTAGATCGCCTGGAACCAGCCGCGCAGGTTCTCCGCGAAGCCGTGCGCCTTGCCGGCCTCGTAGACGAGGTTCTGCAGCTCTTCCGCACGTGCCCCGGCCGGCGCCTTGGCGAGCGCGGCATCGAGTGCCAAGAGCGCCTTCGCTTCGGCCTCGGTCGGTCTGCGGAAGACTTTCGTCGGTTTGACGAAATCGTCGTAGTAGGCGATCGCGTAGCCGACCAGATGGTCGAGCAGCGGGTATTTCTCCGGGCTGGCGTCGGGGGCATGGCGCTTGATGAAGCCCCACAGCACGTCCTTGTCGTGGGCGTTCGACGCTGAGACGAGGTTGAGCAGCAACCCGAACGATATCGGCAGCTCGGCTGCCGGCGGCTTGCCGCTGTGGATGTGCCAGGCCGGGTTCTCAAGGCGCGCCTTCGCATCCTCCGACGGGAACTTGGCGAGAAACGTCAGGTATTCGTCGACGGCACGCGGGATGACGTCGAAATAGAGCCGCTTGGCCGTCTTGGGCTTCTGGTACATGAACAGCGACAGACTTTCCGGGCTCGCGTACTTGAGCCACTCCTCAATGGTCAGTCCGTTGCCCTTCGACTTCGAGATCTTCTGCCCCTTGTCGTCGAGAAAGAGTTCGTAGTTGAAACCCTCAGGAGGCGTCCCGCCGAGCGCCTTGCAGATCTTGGACGACAGCGTCACCGAGTCGATCAGGTCCTTGCCCGCCATCTCGTAGTCGACGCCGAGCGCCGCCCACCTGAGCGCCCAGTCGGCTTTCCATTGGCACTTGACGGCGCCGCCGGTGACCGTCGTCTCCACCTTCTGGCCCGTGTCGGGGTCGACATAGACCACCGTCCCCCGCTTCGGGTGACGCTCGATCATCGGCACGTAGAGCACCTTGCCTGTCCTCGGCGAGATCGGCAGGAACGGCGAATAGGTGGCGCGCCGGTCCGGCCCGAGCGTCGGCAGGATGATCTCCATCACCTTGTCGTAGACTTCGAGCATCCTGAGCAGCGTCCGGTCCATGGCGCCGGACTTGTAAACCTCGGTCGCGGACAGGAATTCGTAGTCGAACCCGAACTGATCGAGAAATTTCCTGAGCCGCGCGTTGTTGTGGTGGGCGAAGCTCGGATGCCCGGTGTCGAACGGGTCGGGCACCATGGTCAGCGGCGTATCGATGTAGGCCTTGAGCATCTCCTGGTTCGGCACGTTGCCCGGCACCTTGCGGAAGCCGTCCATGTCGTCCGAAAAACAGACGAGGCGCGTCTTCCGGCGGCCCCCTGTCAGCACCTCGAAGGCGTGCCGCACCATGCTGGTGCGCGCCACTTCGCCGAACGTGCCGATATGCGGCAGGCCCGACGGCCCGTAGCCGGTCTCGAAGACCACGGTCTTGTCCGCGCCTTCCGGCAGCTTCTCGAGCCGCGCAATGAGCCGTCGCGCCTCCTCGAACGGCCAGGCGCGCGCCTCCGGCGCAGCGGCGATCTCTTCGGCTGGAATGGGAGCTGTCATGGCGCGGTTACGCTTCCATCTGCACCGCCGACCCGTGCGGCGGCGAGTTGCGCCGCAAACTATGGATCGGGGCCGGGAGCGTCAATTGGCGCGCCGGTCGTTCTCAACGCACTTGTCGCGTCCATGAAGCACGTCGGCCGGTCGTCGCGAGGTGCGACGATCCGGCCGAGGCGTCCAACGGGCTGCAGGTCCCCGGCGAAGGGGTCCCGCGAGCCGATCCAGTCATTTCCTCACGGTCTTGCGCGAGGTCTTCGCCTTCGTCGTGGCGCGGCGGGCGCTGCCCGAGCGCTTGACGCTGCGGGACTTCGTCACCGCTTTGCTCTTGCGCATCGTCTTCCGCGTCGGCTTTGTCTTCGTCGAACGTACGGCCTTGGCCATTTGCTTTCTCCATTTATCTCTTCTCAGTCAGCAAGTTGATCCGTCTGCCCGGACGAATCGGAATGACTTGCTGCACCAATGCTTTGGAGGTGCAGGTTAATGGCCGGTTAAAATGTGTCTCAGGGCGGGGAAATCGAGGCTTTGGGCCATGTGGCTGTTGCCTGTCTGCCGCGTCGTTGCGGCATGGAGCCCGTCGCCGCCAACGCGCCCGCGGCGACCGGTGGCCGCCTGCTGGCCCCGGCATGCCGGTCCGCGTATCGTTTCGCCATGACGTCCGCTCCCGAACTTCAGACTCCGATCGTCCCCGACGCGGCCCCCGGCAACTGGGTCGACCGGCTGGCGCCCGCGCCGTTGCGCCCCTATCTGCGTCTTGCGCGCTTCGACCGGCCGATCGGCGCCTGGCTGCTCCTCTTCCCCTGCTGGTGGTCGCAGGCATTGGCGAGCCATGCGAGCGGACTCTCGCTGCCGAGCCTTTGGTATGCCACGCTCTTCTTGATCGGCGCGTTCGTCATGCGCGGCGCCGGCTGCACCTATAACGACATCGTCGACCGTGACTTCGACGCCGGCGTCGCGCGCACGCGGCATCGTCCGATTCCCTCCGGCCAGGTGAGCGTCTGGCAAGCCAAGGCGTTCATGCTCGCGCTCTGCCTCATCGGATTCCTGGTGCTGATCCAGTTCAATCCGACGACCATCGCGCTCGGCATTGCCTCGCTGGCGCTGGTTGCGATCTACCCGTTCATGAAGCGGTTTACGTACTGGCCGCAGCTTGTCTTGGGGCTCACCTTCAAATGGGGCGCGCTGGTCGGCTGGACCGCCGTGCGCGGCGAGATCGAGTTGGCGCCGGTCCTGCTCTACGCCGGCGCCGTGCTCTGGACCATCGGCTACGACACCATCTACGCCCACCAGGACAAGGAGGACGACCTCGCCATGGGGCTGAAGTCGACCGCGATCCGCTTCGGCGAGGCGACCCGTCCCTGGCTCGCGGTCTTCTACGCTGGTGCGCTGGGTCTGTGGGCGGCTGCCATGCTGGCAGCCGGACTGCGGCCGGGGCTGGTAACGGTCTCGGGCCTGGCGCTCGCCGCAGCGGTGCTCGCCTGGCAGGTCGCAACCCTCGATCTGGGGAATCCCGCCAACTGCCTGCAGCGCTTCAAGTCGAACCGGTTCGTCGGCTGGATCGTGCTTGCCACGGTCCTCGCCGAGACGGCGCTGACGCGCATCTGAAGATGTCTGGGCCCGTCCCTGGCTCGGCAAATCGGGAAGCCGCCCGATGCCGTGCGCCGCGGCGGCGCTTCGCATCGGGCGTCGCAACTTCCCGTCAACTCTTGAGCAGCCGACTGTTCGCGACTGGCACCGGTCAGGCTACGGCAGAGTTGTTGCGGTTGCATGAACCGGCGTGGTCAATCCTTTCTGGCCTCGGGTTCCGTTGTGGCACGGGATCGACGACGTCACGCCGCATACGCCTCGAATATGAGGCCGGTCAGCGCGTGCTCGCGGCCGGCGGCCAGATGCACGGCGAGCGTCGCCACATCGGGGCCGAGCGAAAACCGGGTCGATGGCGTAGCGTCCCAAAGTCCGGGCGCGACGGCGTTGACGCGGATGCCGTCGGCGGCCCAGGTCCGCGCCTCCGCGCGCGTGAAGGCGCCGAGCAGTCCCCGCACCACGTCCGCGGCGGCCTTGCCGCGTCGCGAGAGCGCCCTCGCGCTCGTGACGATGTTGAGAATCGAGCCTGCGGTGCGCATCACTCTCATGCGGTTTGCGGCAATTCGCGTGGCAAGGCATGGTAGCGCGAGCAGGTCACCGATCTGGCGTTCCGCGTCGGCTCCCGATTGCAGCTCTTGCTCGTCGATCGCGACGATGTTCACGACGCAGTCGATGCCGCCGAAGCATTGCACTGCGGCGCGTACGAGCGAGAGCGCATCTGGTGCTGCGCCGGCCTCCGGCAGGAACCGCACCGACAGCGCCTCTTGCGCAAGCTTCTTGCGCGCCTCGGCCGTGATTTCCGTCTTGCCTGTCGTGATTATGGCGAGACGCGCCCGCGCCTCGGCGAAGCGAGAGAGGACGTCGTTGACAAGCGGGCCCTGAGCGCCGGTCACCAGCACGCGGCTACCGATGAGTTCGGGGTATTCGGACGCAAACGCAACGTCTTCGATCTCGCTGATCAACATGAACTCCGCCTCCACGCAACGAGCGCCACTATCGCGCACCGCCTGACGCCGGCAGATCACGCGATTCTTACCTAACAGCTGCTAAATGCCGATGCGATTCGGGTCGTCGCTGGGCCGGAATCTGGCCAACCGGCGGCAACAGGGCCGCCGCGTTCGCCTCGGGCGGGGCGAAATGCGTCACTCGAGCGACTGGGCGATCGCCTTGCCGAGCCTGAGCCCGCTTTCGAAGGCGTGTTCGGCAAGGCGGCCGAAGCACCAGTCCCCGGCGACGCCCAAGCGGTGTGCGCTCGAATAGAGAAACGTCTCGCCGACCGGCTGGTCCACGAGCCCCTGCCGCCACAGGAAGGCCGACATTTGCGCCGGCCGGGTCGGCGGCAGGCTCAGCACGTTGCTCGCCTCGCTCCACAACTCGTCGGCGATGGTTTCCGATTCGACGTCTTCCGTCTCCCGGCTCCAGCCCGGCGAGGCGTGGATCACCACGTGATCCCCGCGCGACGGGCGCGACGGTTTGGCGTTGTTGCGGGCGATCCAGCGGATCACCTCGTTCATGTCGGAGAACACGTCTTGCGCCGGCAAGAGCTTGTCCTCGAGTCTCACGAGCACGGCCCAGCAAGGCGAAATGCGCACCTTTTCGAGCGGTTCGGCGATCACGTCGACTCGCCCCGCGAGCAGCTTGGCATCGGCCGGCGGGGTCGCGATCGCGACGGCATGGTAGGGTCCGATGCTGCTCTCGTCCTCGAAGACGAGCGTCCAGCCCTTCTCCCCTGTCTCGAGCGAATGAACGCGCCGCTCCGTGGCGATCCTGACGCCCTCGGCAAGCGGCCTGATGATCGAGCTCATGCCCGGCGTGCCGACGAACCACGGCGTCATCTGCTTGATGTCGCTGCCGTCCGCCATCTTCGGCGTCCAGCGCCGCGCGTAGGCCGACGCCACGAGCTCGTCCAGATAGGATTTGAAGGCCTGACCGCGCGCCGTGATGTACTGCGCCCCGTGATCGAACGGCGCGAGGCCGAGCCGCGTCGTCGCCATGCGACCGCCGACGATTCGATCCTGCTCGAAGAGATCGACGAAGCAGCCTGCCCGGCGCAGCGTGCGCGCGCACGTCAATCCCGCCAATCCGGCGCCGATCACTGCCGTTCGCTTCGCCAAGTCGCGTCCCTTGCCACCGCCCGTGACGAGGTCCGGGGAGGCCGCAATGCCTCATGGCCCAGTTTGCGGAGCGCCATCGGGCGCCGCCGCCCCCGCAGCCTCGTCCAACTGCTGAAAAATCCCGGATCAGTATGGCCATGGCCGGGTTAACGAACCGCCAACCGCGTCCCGAAATGGCACACGGCTCGCGCGGCCGGGATCGCGTCCGAAGGTATCAGGCGGCGAAGACCGCGGCCTGCCCGCGCTGAGAGCCGGCTCATGCGGAGGCCTTCTCCGGCTTCCGGCCCGCCTCGCGCAGTCCCGCCTCGACCATCAGTGGCATCACCGTGTCGATCCACTGGCGAGCCTCGGCGAGATAGTCCACCCACGACAGCAGGATGCCGTCGACCCCCATCCGCGAAAGCGTCAGCATCTGGTCGACGATCTGCTCGGGCGTGCCGATGAGCGGGTAGCCGCCGTGGCCCGCCTTGAAGTGGAACTTGAAGCTCTCGAGGACCGAGGGATCAAGCGTCTGCGACGTCATCCCGAACAACTCGACCATGGCGTCGGCCGCCCTGTCATCCCCGCGCTCGACGACGTAGTGATGCAGGTACTCGCGCGCCTCCTTCTCGCTTGCGCGGCAGACGACATAGCCGTGAATCCAGCACTGCGAGGCGCGCCCGCTTGCGCGTGCGAGCGTCTTTAGCGCAGCGATCTGACCGGCATCTTCCTCGAAGCCCTTCTGCCTCAGCATGGCGAAGTTCATGTCGCAGTGCCGCGCCGAGAACCTGTGCCCGGTCGGCGAGCTGCCGGCGTTCATGACGATCACGTCGCCGCCCTGCACCGGCTTCGGCATGCTCCAGAGGCCCCGGCCGTGAAAGAACGCACCGTCATGATCGAATGCCTCCGGCTCCCGCCACAGCCGCCGGACCAGCGCCAGCCACTCCTCGGCATAGGCATAGCGCTCCTCGTGTCCGCGGAACTCGGCTCCGAACATGTCGAACTCGGGCCTGTTCCAGCCGCATACGAGATTGAGCACGAATCGGCCGCCGGTGATGTGATCGACCGTCGCCGCCTGCTTGGCCGCCAGCACCGGATGCACGAGCGGCGCATGCACCGTCGCAATTACCGCGATGCGTCGCGTCGAGGCGCCGATCCCGGCGGCCCACGTGAACGTCTCGAACGATTGCCCGTTGAAGTTCGTCGCCCCGCCGTAGCCGCGCCAGCGGCCGACCGGCAGGAGGGCCTCGAGGCCGGCCTCGTCCGCAAGCCTCGCCAGCTCCACGCTCCTGTCCCACCGGAGCTCCCAGGCCCCGTCGGCCGTCGTCACGGTCGAGCCGTGACTGCAGTTGAACGCCATGATGCCGAGCTTCATGCGGTTCGGGCTGAGGACGGGGTGAGCCATGGCGCGCTCCTTGCGACAACTCTCTGCATTGAGTTGCAGCCCGTCCCGGGCGTCAATTGCTGCCGTTGCCAGGGCGCGCCGCGTTCTGCTGCGGCACGCGCCGGGCCCGGCGCGGCGGGCGAAGGAGCGCGGCGCGCGCCGCCGGGCAGCGCCCGCATGACCGCAAGAGGCCCCAGTGACCCCAAGCCGCCCGCCCCTGCGCGAGTACCGAACCTTCGTCGCCGACAGCCGTCGCTGGGCCGGATTCCGCCCGCGCCCCGACGACATCGTCATCGCCACCTATCCGAAATGCGGCACCACCTGGATGCAGCAGATCGTTAGTCTTCTGCTCACGCGCTCGCCCGAGCCGCGCGCCCTGCCCCACCAGGCCGCCTGGCTCGAGATGCGCACGCTCGTCTCGCATGCGGAGGCGCTGGCCATGCTTGAGCGCGAGCCCTCGCCGCGCTCGATCAAGAGCCACATGCCCCTTGACGGCATTCCCGTGTTCGAGGAGGTCAAGTATATCCACGTCGCGCGCGATGGCCGCGACGCCTGCATGAGCTACCACAATCACTGCATGGCCTTCACGCAGCAGGCGCTGGCCAATCAGGACCGTGCCGGTCTCGCTGACGAGACCATCGCGCGGCCGGTGCCGCGTCCCGATCCCGATCCGCGCCGTTTCTTTTTGAGCTGGATCAATAAGGGCGTGCCGCCGGACGAGACCGATGGCGAGCCGTACCTTTCCTATTTCAACCTGGAGCGCACGTATTGGGAGGCGCGCCATTGGCCCAATATGCTTCTCGTTCACTACAACGATCTGAAAGCGGATCTCGCCGGCGAGATGCGTCGCGTTGCCGCTTTTCTGGGCATTGAGATCGACGCCCGGCTCTTCCCGTCGCTCGTTGCGGCCGCGAGCTTTGAAGCCATGAAGGACGCCGCCGACATCCTGCTCCCGCACGCCGGCCGAATCTGGGAAGGCGGCGCCCGGCGGTTTCTCTACAAGGGCACCAATCATCGCTGGCGCGAGGTTCTGGAGCCGGCCGACGTTGCCCTCTACGAGGACAAGCTCGCCCGCTCGGTGCCCCCGGATTGCGCCCGCTGGCTGACGCACGGCCGATCGGGCGAGCCTAAGTGAGAAAGCCGACAGCTCTGCGTGCCGCGAGCATCGGGTTGCATTGCACGTCCGATCCCCGCTTGCGGGCCGGCCGGGGGGTGTGCGAAGGTCTTTCCATCCCAATTTCAAACGAGCCAACTCAGGCGCTGAACGCAAGAGGCAACCACGCATGCGATTTGAGTCCCCGGATACGCTCGAGGCGGCATCGAAGCTGCTGGCGAGTGCCACAGGCGATGCAAGGGTTCTGGCCGGCGGCACCGATCTGCTGGTGCAGATGAAGTCAGAGATCGTCACCCCGTCGCTGATCGTCGACATCAAGCGGGTGCCTGAGACGCGGACGATCAAGGAGGAGGGCGGCGGCTTCCGCATCGGCGCCGCCGTGACTGGCGCCGAGCTCAAGGAGCATGCGGCGCTGAAAGCCGCCTGGCCGGGCGTCGTCGAGGCGGCAAATCTGATCGGCTCGACCCAGGTCCAGGGCCGCTGCTCGCTCGGCGGCAATCTGTGCAACGGCTCCCCCGCCGCCGACAGCGTCCCCGCCATGATCGCCGCCGGCGCCGTGGCGACGGTGGTGGGCCCGAACGGTCGGCGCGAGGTCAAGGTCGAGGATGTGATGATCGGCCCGCGCAAGCTGTCGCTGCAGAAGGGCGAAATCATCGCCTCGTTCTACTTGCCGCCGCGCCCGCCGCGGTCGGCGGACGCCTATCTGCGCTTCATCCCGCGCACCGAAATGGACATTGCCGTCGTCGGCTGCGGCGTCAACTTGACGCTCGATGCCTCCGGCACCTGCATCGCGGCGCGCGTCGGCCTCGGCGCCGTGGCGCCTCGCCCGCTCCTGGTCGAGGATGCGGCCAAGGCGCTGATCGGCACCAAGGTCGACGACGCGGCGCTCGCCAATCTTTCGGCTGCCGCGCGCGCCGCCTGCAAGCCGATCGACGACAAGCGCGGCACCATCGAGTTCCGCATCGACGTGGCGGGGGTTCTCGCCAAGCGTACAGCTCTCATCGCGCTCGAGCGCGCAAGGAAGAAATGACTATGGCGAAACATCACGTATCTGCAATCGTCAACAACGATCCCGTCGAGTTCCTGTGCGACACCGAGCAGACCCTGCTCGACTGCCTGCGCGACGAGCTCAACCTCACCGGCTCCAAGGAGGGCTGCGGTTCCGGCGACTGCGGCGCCTGCTCGGTGCTTCTTGACGGCCGTCTCGTCTGCTCGTGCCTTGTTCTCGGCGTCGAGGCTAATGGCAAGAACATCGAGACGATCGAAGGCATGGCGACGGGGGACAAGCTGCACCCCCTGCAGCAGAAGTTCCTTGAGCACGCGGCGCTTCAGTGCGGGATCTGCACGCCCGGCGTTCTCGTTGCCGCCAAGGCGCTGCTCGCCAAGAACCCCAACCCGACCGAGACGGAAACGCGTTACTGGCTGGCCGGCAACCTCTGCCGCTGCACCGGTTACGACAAGATCATCCGCGCCGTGCTCGACGCGGCCGCCGAGATGAGGAAGGGAGCCTGAGATCATGCAAGAGCGTGTGAAAGGTCCGAAGTACAATATCATCGGCACGCGCCCGATCCGTCCGGACGGCGTCGACAAGGTGACGGGTCGCGCCAAGTTCGGGGCCGATCACCGCGTCGCTGGCCAGCTCATCGGCAAGGTGCTGCGCTCGCCGCACCCCCATGCGCGCATCCGGTCGATCGACGTCTCGGCGGCCTTGAAGCTCCCTGGCGTCAAAGCCGTCGTCACGCGCGACGACTTCAAGGACCAGGCGTCCGAGTTCGTGCCTGCGGGCGAGATGCTGATCAACTACCGCGACGTCGTGCGCAACATCATGGCGCGCGAGAAGGCCCTCTTCGAGGGCCATCCCGTCGCCGCCGTTGCGGCCACCACGGATGCGATCGCGCGCGCGGCGCTGAAGCTCATAAAGGTCGATTACGAGATTCTGCCGCACGTCATCGATCCCGTTGAGGCCATGAAGCCGGACGCGCCGCTTCTCGACGAGGAAATGTTCACGGCCGGCGTGACGCCGCCGCCGACCAAGCCGTCCAATGTCGCCAAGCGCGTCGAGTTTACGCTCGGCGATGTCGATAAGGGCTTCAAGGACGCCGAGGTCGTCATCGAGCGCGAGTTCAACACCAAGCCCGTGCACCAGGGCTACATCGAGCCGCACGCCTGCGTGGCGTCCGTCTCCGAGGACGGCAGCGCCGAGCTCTGGACGACGACGCAGGGCCACTGGATCGTGCGCGCCCACTGCGCCCGCCTGCTCGGCTGGGACATCACCAAGCTGCGCGTCACCTCCTCGGAGATCGGCGGCGGTTTCGGCGGCAAGACGGTCGTCTATCTCGAGCCGGTCGCCCTCGCTCTCTCCAAGAAGGCGCATCGTCCGGTGAAGATGGTGATGAGCCGCGAGGAGGTGTTCCGCGCCTCCGGACCGACGTCGGGCGCCAATGTCAGGGTCAAAATCGGCGCCAGAAAGGATGGCCGCATCGTCGCCGCCGAAGCGGTGCTCAAGTTCCAGGCCGGCTGCTTCCAGGGAAGCCCCGTGCAGCCCGCCTGCATGTGCGCGTTCGCTCCCTACGATCTCGAGAACGTGAAGGTCGTCGGCTACGACATCCTCTCGAACCGTCCCAAGGTCGCGGCCTATCGCGCGCCGGGCGGGCCGATCGCCGAGTATGCGGTCGAGAGCGTCGTTGACGAGCTCGCCGAAACGCTCAAGATCGACCCGATCGAGCTGCGCCTCAAGAACGCCGCCAAGGAAGGCACGAAGGCCGCCTACGGCCCGAAGTTCGGCCCCGTCGGCCTCATCCAGTGCCTTGAGGCGGCGAAAGAAAGCGCGCATTGGAAGGCGCCGCTCGGCAAGAACCAGGGCCGCGGTGTTGCCGCCGGCTTCTGGTTCAACATCGGCGGCGAGACGACGGTCAACCTCCAGCTCAACGAGGACGGCACCGTCACGCTCATGGCCGGTACCCCCGACATCGGCGGGCTCAGGGCTTCGCTTGCCATGATGGCGGCCGAGGAGCTGAAGATCCCCTACGAGAAGGTGCGCCCCATCATCGCGGACACCGCCTCGCTCGGCTACAACTTCCTCACCGGCGGCAGCCGCTCGACCTTCTCGAGCGGCATGGCGACGGTCGAGGCGGCCCGCTCGATCATCAAGCAGGCCTGCGGCCGCGCCGCCAAGCTCTGGGAGATTCCGGAGGAGGCGGTCACCTTCGAGGACGGCATGTTCCGTCCGGCGGGTGAAAACGCCGGCAAGTTCCAGCCGATGTCGCTCGCCGACATCGCCAAGGTGGCCGGCAAGACCGGCGGTTCCATCGTCGGCGTCGGCGCCATCTCGGCGCAGGGCGCCGCCCCAAGCTTCGGCGTGCACATCGCCGATACCGAGGTGGACCCGGAGACTGGCAAGGTTTCGGTTGTCCGCTACACGGCGATCCAGGATGCCGGAAGGGCCATCCACCCGTCCTATGTCGAGGGGCAGTTCCAGGGCGGTGCGGCGCAAGGGATCGGCTGGGCGCTCAACGAGGAGTATATCTACGGGCCTGACGGAAAGCTCCAGAACCCGGGCTTCCTCGACTACCGCATCCCGGTGGCCTCCGACCTGCCGATGATCGACACGATCATCGTCGAAGTGCCGAACCCGCGTCATCCCTACGGTGTGCGCGGCATCGGCGAGACGCCCATCTGTCCGCCGATGGCGGCGATCAACAACGCGGTGCGCAAGGCGATCGGCATCCGCATGTTCGAGCTGCCGCTGTCGCCGCCGAAGGTTCTGAAGGCGATCAAATCGGCGAAGAAGGCCTGACCGGTCATGATGACTGCGCGGGTTGCCTCGCGCAGGACCATCTGAAGGCAGGCCGAACAATTGGCCCGCGCGATCGGCAACGCGCGGGCCTTCGCTTGTCTGCGCTCGTTCGCCTTCGCGGGCGCCGCGCTCAGTCGCGCCGGAACCGCACGTCGGGCCGCTCCAGCCCGAAATGGTCGCGCAGCGTCCGGCCGCTGTACTCTGTACGAAAGAGCCCCCGCCGCCGCAGGATCGGCAGCACCTCGGCGATGAATACGTCGAGCATCTCGGGCAGCACCGGCGGCATCAGGTTGAAGCCGTCGGCGACGCCGTTCTCGACCCAGTCCTGCATAAGTTGCGCGCACTGCTCGGGCGTCCCGGCGAAGGTGAAATGTCCGCGCGCCCCGGCGAGTTTGGCCAGAAGCTGTCTGAGCGTCGGCCGCTCGTTCCGCACGTAGCTGACGATCACCTCCGTCCGGCTCCGGGCCGCCTCGACGGTCTCCGGCGGCGGGAAATCATCCGCCGAGAGCGGCCGGTCGAGCGGCAGCTTCGAGAAGTCGTGGCCGCCAAATCGGTTTGAGAGCCGCGCGCGGCCGATCTCGACGTCGGCAAGCGCGTTGAGCTCGTCCGAGTACCGCTGCGCCTCGCGCTCGCTGGCCGCGATGATCGGTGAGAACCCCGGCAGGATGAGCACCCGGTCGGGGTCTCGCCCTTCCTCCCGCACCAGCGATTTCAGATCATCGTAGAACGCCTTCGCGGTCGTCCGCTCGAGGTGCGCCGTGAACACGGCCTCCGCATGCCGCGCCGCGAACCGGCGGCCGGTGTCCGACGAGCCTGCCTGTACATAGACCGGCCGCCCTTGCGGCGGCCGCGGCAGATTGAGCGGGCCTTTCACCTGGTAGAACTTGCCCGTGTGGTCTATGGCGCGAACCCGCTTCGGGTCGGCGTAGAGCCCGCCTTTGCGATCGTCGGCCACCGCATCGTCCGACCAGCTGTCCCACAGGCCGTTGACGACCGTCATGTATTCCTCAGCCCGCGCATAGCGGTCGGCGTGTGCGACCTGCAGTCCGCCGAAGTTCGTGCCGGCCTGATGCGACCAGGTGGTGACGATGTTCCAGCCCGCGCGCCCGCGGCTGATGTGATCGAGGCTGCCGAACTGGCGGGCGAGGTTGTAGGGCTCGGTGTAGGTCGTCGAAGCCGTCCCGATGAGCCCGATCCGCTCCGTCGCCATCGCCAGCGCGGCGAGCGTCGTGATCGGCTCCAGCCAGTTGAACGGCGTCGCGCGCACGTCGTTCCACAGCCCCAGCACGTCGGCGAGGAAAATCGAATCGAACTTTGCCGCTTCCGCCCGGCGCGCCATGCCGACGCTGTAGTCGATGTCGGTGAGCGCCAGCGGAGAGGCCCCCGGGTGCCGCCAGGACGCTTCGTGATGACCGCGGCTCTGGATGAACAGGTTGAGGTGCATCTGGCGTGCCATGGCTCTCGCTCGGCTGTCCGCGGCGTGTCGGGTCCGGCGATGGTAGACCGCCCCGCCCGCTCCGGTCGAGGCGTCGCGCCCGCGCACGTGCCGGCGGCGCGACGCCGAGGGCTCGCGGCTTGAGGGTGGATGCCCGACACGCCTCCTTGGCGATGGACAGGCGCCGGAGCCGATAAGAAAATTGTGGCCGAGCCCGTGCCGTCGTCAGGAGCAATCTCCATGACCTTGCCCGCCAAGACGCGCGTCGTCATCATCGGAGGCGGCGTCGCCGGCTGCTCCGTCGCCTATCACTTGGCGAAGCTCGGCTGGACCGATGTCCTTCTTCTCGAGCGCAGGCAACTCACCTGCGGCACGACGTGGCACGCCGCCGGCCTCATCGGGCAGCTGCGCGCCACCGCCAACATGACACGTCTCGCCAAGTACAGCCAGGAGCTCTACGGATCGCTCGAGGCCGAGACCGGCATCGCCACCGGCTTTCGCCGCGTCGGCTCGATCACCCTCGCGCTGACCGCCGAGCGGTTCGAGGAATTGAAGCGCGGCGCCTCCATGGCCCGCTCCTTCGGCGTCGAAATCGAGACCATCTCCGTCGCCGAGGCGGCCCGCCGCCACCCGCTTCTCGACACCCAGGGCGCCGTGGGCGCTGTCTATCTGCCGCGCGACGGCCAGGGCGATCCCGGCAACATCGCGCTCGCCATGGCCCGTGGCGCGAAGAACCTCGGCGTCACGATCATCGAAGGCGTCAAGGTGACGGGCATTTCCCTCGCGAAGGGTCGGGTCACCGGCGTCCTGACCGATCATGGCGCCGTTGCCGCCGAGTATGTGGTGAACTGCGCCGGCATGTGGGGACGTGAGGTCGGCCGCATGGCGGGCGTGCCCTTGCCGCTGCAGGCCTGCGAGCACTTCTACGTCGTCACCGAGCCAAGCCCTGAGGTGCCGCGCGATCTGCCCGTCCTCCGTGTTCCCGACGAGTGCGCCTACTATAAGGGCGATGCCGGCAAGATCATGCTCGGGGCCTTCGAGCCCGTCGCCAAACCGTGGGGTGCAGCGGGCATCCCGGATGACTTCTGCTTCGACCAGTTACCCGAGGATGTCGAGCATTTCGCGCCGATCCTCGAGACCGCGACCCGCCGGATGCCGCTGCTCGGGCGCATTGGGGTTCACACCTTCTTCAACGGCCCGGAGAGCTTCACCCACGACAACCGCTATCTGCTCGGCGAAGCGCCGAACGTGCGCAATTTCTTCGTCGCCTGCGGCTTCAATTCCGTCGGTATCCAGTCCGCCGGCGGCGCAGGCATGGCGCTGGCGCAGTGGATCGTTGGCGGCCACCCGCCCTTCGACCTCTGGGACGTCGACGTGCGCCGCACGTTCCCTTACCAGGCAACCAGGACGTTCATCGAGGCGCGCGTCGCCGAAACGCTCGGCCTGCTCTATGCCGACCATTTTCCGCATCGCCAGTACGCCTCCGCCCGCGGCGTCCGTCACACGCCGTTCTACGAGCAGTTGAAGGCCCGCGGCGCCTGCTTCGGCGAGACCGCCGGCTGGGAGCGCGCGCACTGGTTCCTGCCCGCCGACCAGCGGCAGCGCGGCGTCGCGCCTCAGTACACGTATTCCTGGGGCCGTCCGCCCTGGTTCGCCTTTGTCGCCGCCGAACATCGCGCTGTGCGCGAGCGTGTCGGCCTCTTCGACACGAGCGCCTTTGGCAAGTTCCGGGTCGAGGGCCCCGATGCCGAGGCCGTGCTTCAGCGGATCTCTGCGAATGACGTCGCTGTGCCTGTCGGCCGGGTGGTCTATACCCAGTGGCTCAACGAGCGCGGCGGCATCGAAGCCGACCTCACCGTGACGCGCCTGGGCGAGACGAGCTTCTTGGTCGTCACCGCGCCCGCCACCACGGTGCGTGACCTGGCTTGGCTGCGCCGCCACATCCCCGAAGACGCCCGCTGCGTTGCATTGGACGTCACCAGCGGCGAGGCGTGCCTTGCCGTCATGGGCCCCCGCGCCCGCGATCTTCTGGCGCCTCTGACCGGCGCCGATCTGTCGAACGCCGCCTTCCCGTTCGCGACGGCGCGGGAGATCGAGCTCGGCATGTCGGTCGTGCGCGCGCATCGCATCAGCTACGTCGGCGAGCTCGGTTGGGAGCTCTACATGCCGACGGAGTTTGCGCGCCATGTGTTCGACGCGATTGTGACGGCGGGCGAAGCGCACGGTCTCGCGCTCGCCGGCCTTCACGCCATGGACTCGTTGCGTCTCGAGAAAGCCTACCGCCACTTCGGCCACGACATCGGCGACGAAGACCATGTGCTCGAGGCGGGCCTTGGCTTTGCGGTGAAATGCGACAAGCCGCGCAGCCGCTATGGCGATTTCATCGGCCGCGAGGCCGTTCTGGCAAGACGGCAGGCGGGCCTTTCGCGTCGGCTCGTGCAGTTCCGTCTCGCCGACCCGGAGCCGCTCCTCTATCACACCGAGCCGATCTTGCGCGACGGCATGCTCGCCGGCTTCCTGACGTCGGGCGGCTATGGACACACGCTCGGCGCGGCTGTTGGGCTTGGCTACGTTGCCTGCCGTCCCGATGAGCCGGCCGAGGCGCTTCTCCATTCGCGCTATGTGATCGAGGTGGCCGGCGCGCTCGTGGCAGCCGAGGCGAGCCTCAAGCCTCTCTACGACCCCGCCGCGAGCCGCCTTCGCGGCTGACCCCGCAAGCCCTGAGCGGCCGCGACCGCGGTCTGCGATGCCCTTTCTTGTGGCGATCGCCACAGGAGGGGCGGAACGGCTGCGGCTCAAACGCTCAAGCTGTGCCGTGCTGCCATGGATGACCCGAAATAGCGGTCGAGCCCGGCGCAGATGGTGCGGACGAATGGGCGGCCGCGATCGGTCACGCGCACGCCATCTTCGGTCGATTCCAGAAGCCCGTCGGTATCGCGCCGGACGAGGTCGCGAATGCGGAATACTGTCGGAAGGGCGGTCGCGCCGAATCGCTCGGTGAGCGCCCGTGTCGACAGTCGGAAATCGCACATCAACCGCTCGATTGCGAACGCCCGCACATGATCATCGGGCGTCAATTCGCATCCGCGTGCCGTCGCAAGTCCGTGGCTTGCGATGCGCCGCTCGTAGTCGTGCGTGGACGCCGCGTTCTGCACGTAGCCGCGAGGCAATTTGCCGATGGCCGAGGCGCCAAAGCCGAGCAAGGCGGTGGCGGCGTCGGTCGTGTACCCCTGGAAATTGCGATGAACCTGCTGCCGCGCGAGCGGATCGCCTGGCAGCGCATAGTGATCGAGACCGACCGCCTTGTAGCCGTTTTCGGCAAGAAGCGCGGCGATCATCTGCGCCTGCTCGAACCGCGCTACGACGTCGGGCAAGGCGGAGGCGTCGATCAGTCGCTGGTTGGGCACACGCGCCGGCAGGTGCGCATAGCCAAAGACCGCGATGCGCGTTGGGCCGAGCGAAACAACCTTCCGCACCGTTGCCGCCAGGCTCTTGAGCGTCTGACGCGGAAGGCCATAGACAAGGTCGATATTGATGGCGCCGACGCCGGCGGCTCTGAGCGCATCGACCGCTCGCCGTGTCATCTCGTAACTTTGTTCGCGGCCGATGGCGGCCTGCACGCCGGGATCGAAGTCCTGCACGCCGAGTGAGGCGCGGTTCATGCCGGCCGCGGAAAAGGCCGCGATCTGCTCCAAACCAAGCGCGCGCGGATCGATCTCGACCGCGTGTTCCGCGTCACGTTCGATGGCGAAACGGCTCCCGAGAGCCTGCGCGATCCGGTCAACCTCTTCCGGTGCAAGGAGCGTCGGCGAGCCGCCGCCCCAGTGGAGGTGCGATACGGCAAGCCTGGACGGCAGCAGGTCCGCCACGGTGTTCAGCTCCTTGAGGAGCGTGTCCACATAGCGCCGGATCGGTGGATACTTGCGCGTCGCCTTCGTGCTGCACGCGCAATACCAGCAGAGCGAATGACAGAACGGAATGTGAAGATAGATCGACAGCCGTGCGCTTTCGTCGATCTCCGCCAGCCAGTCAGCGTAGTCGTTCGGCTCAATGTCGTTTGTGAAGTGATTGGCGGTCGGATAGCTGGTGTAGCGCGGCACCGGGGCCGCCAGCCGAAGCAGCGTTTCGCGCGAGAAGGTCATGCTGCACCCGTTGCACCTGTTGCGACACTCTTCGCCGCCGGTGCGCAAACGGCATTGCGCGCGCTCAAACGCCCCTGGTTCCGCGGGCGCTCGCAATGGCGCGTCTCATGGCCGTTGCCAGCTCCGTGCGTTCCGCGGGCGAAAGGAACTCCCCGATGCGCAAAGATCGACCGCGTTCGCGAAGCCTGAGCGTGCTCGCTGTGTGATAGGTATCGACAAGCTCGACCCGCACCCAGGCAGTCGCAAAGTCGTAGCTGTCCGATGTGCCGCCGGGCCACACCCGCAAGATCCGAACGACATCGGGCCGGACTTCGACGGTCTCCGTGCGGCGACCGGCCCGCTTGTTGCACCAGAATGCGGCCGCAAGTCCTCCGATTGCGACCGCGGCGCCGGCAGCGACGGGCAGGCGCGCCAACGCCGGGGCTTGCAGCAACAGGGCCGCGGCCGCCGTGCTCAGCAACGCCAGGATTGCAATCATCCCGCACGTGGTGAGCGAGCGGTGCGGCCACAAGACGAACCGCTCCACCGGCGGGTCGGCCTCGACAGGCCCCAGGTCCCCTGCTCGGACGTCAGTGATGCCGGTCATCGCTGATCTTCGGCAATGTCTCGAAGCAGTGGAACGGTGGCGGCGAGGAAAGCGTCCATTCGAGCGTCGTCGCGCCGGCGCCCCATGGATTGTCGCCCGCGGGCTGCTTCCTGGCGAAAGCCGCTGCAATACCGAGGAAGAAGACAAGAGTTCCGACCGAAGACAGAAGCGATCCGTAGGAGGAGACGAGGTTCCATCCGGCGAAGGCGTCCGGATAGTCTGCATAGCGGCGCGGCATGCCGGCGAGCCCGAGGAAATGCTGCGGGAAGAAGGTCAGATTGACGCCAAGGAACGTCAGCCAGAAATGCAGCTTGCCGAGCGCCTCATTGTACATGTAGCCGGACATCTTCGGGAACCAGTAGTACCAGCCGGCAAACAGCGTGAAGAGCGCGCCGAGCGACATGGTGTAGTGGAAGTGGGCGACGACGTAATACGTGTCGTGCAGCACGCGGTCGACGCCGGCGTTGGCGAGCATCACGCCCGTCACCCCACCGACCGTGAACAGGAACACGAAGCCGAGCGCAAAGAGCATCGGCGTCGGAAAGCGCAGCGAGCCGCCCCACATGGTGGCGATCCACGAGAAGATTTTCACGCCCGTCGGGACGGCAATGACCATCGTCGCAAAGACGAAATAGGCCTGCACGTTGACTGAAAGTCCGGCCGTGTACATGTGGTGCGCCCACACCACGAAGCCGACGACGCCGATGGCGACCATCGCATAGGCCATCCCGAGATAGCCGAAGATCGGCTTTCGCGAGAACGTCGCGATCACGTGGCTCACGAGCCCGAAGCCGGGGAGGATGATGATGTAGACTTCCGGATGGCCGAAGAACCAGAAGAGATGCTGGAAGAGCAGCGGATCGCCGCCCCCGGAGGCCGTGAAGAACGTCGTGCCGAAGTTCCGGTCCGTGAGCAGCATGGTGATCGCGCCGGCAAGCACCGGAAGCGACAGCAGCAGCAGGAAGGCCGTGATCAGGATCGACCAGCAGAACAGCGGCATCTTGTGCAGCGTCATGCCGGGCGCGCGCATATTGAAGATGGTGGTGATGAAGTTGATCGAGCTGAGGATGGAGGAGGCGCCGGCGAGATGCAGGGAGAGGATCGCGAAGTCGACCGCCGGCCCCGGATGTCCCGTCGTCGACAGTGGCGCATAGGCGGTCCAGCCGATCCCGGCGCCACAGCCCGAAAGATCGCGGGACGCCGGGTCGAGCAGACCGAGGTCGCACGCGCCGGCTCCGGGGACAAACAAGGAAATCAGCAGAAGAAGAAGGGCTGACGGAAGCAGCCAGAACGAGATGTTGTTCATGCGCGGAAAGGCCATGTCAGGAGCGCCGATCATGAGCGGCGCGAACCAATTGCCGAATCCGCCGAACAGCGACGGCATGATCATGAAGAACACCATGATCAGGCCGTGCCCCGTCGTGAACACATTGAACATATGGGGGTTAGCGAAATACTGGAGCCCCGGCTCTTTCAGCTCCAGCCGGATGCCCACCGACAACAACCCGCCGACGATGCCCCCGATCATCGCGAAGATCAGGTACATCGTCCCGATATCCTTGTGGTTCGTGGACAGGAGCCAGCGCCTCCAGCCATGTGGATGAGCGTGCTCCTGCGCGTGTGCAGCCGTTCCTGCAGCCATGCCTGCCCCCGAGTGACGTGCGGTCTCGAACCGCCGGCCCATCCTCCCGCCCCGCCTTCCTGGCGCAGGCGGAACGGCGCCGGCGACTGATACGGAAAGTCCGACGGACAGGGCGGTCGCGCTTGATCCAGATCAAAGGCGAATGCGACCGATTGATGCTTTGCGTGGTCGTCGGTTGCCGCCGTGCGCGAGTTCGTTCGGGCCGACGGCGGGACGCCAGCCATTGTTCGCGTCCCGACGAACCCACGTGGGACCTCAGGCGCCATGTACAACGCATGTCGCAGTTGCGCCATTCGATCGAGAGCGCTGTGCAGCGCCCTTCCCGATGCGACGCTTGAGCAGATCAACAGATTGTCGCGCCGTCGTCGTGTCCCGGCGGGGCGCGCCCTTTTCACTGATGATGAGGTCGGCTCGGTCGTTGCAAACGTCCACAAGGGAGTTGCCAAGGTCTCCGTCTCGCTGCCCGATGGACGGACGCAAGTCGTCGGCCTCCATTTCCCCTCCGACTTCATCGGACGGCCCTTCACCGATTCGCCGGCACCCCTCATCGAGGCTGCGACGGACCTGGAGATTTGTCTCTTTGATCGCAGCCGGTTCGAGGCGCTGCTGCGCGCGCATGAAGGTCTCGAGAGGCTCTTCGTGCAGCGCATGACCGCCGAGCTCGATCGGGCGCGCGACTGGATGCTGCTGCTGGGTCACAAGTCGGCGAGGGAAAAGGTCGCGAGCTTCATTCTGCTCTGCTGCGATCGAATGGGCGGCGAGTCGTGCTTGCGCGGCGGGTCCGAAGGCTCGCGTGCCTTCGATTTGCCGCTCTCACGCACCGAGATCGCCCAGTTTCTGGGGCTCACCATCGAGACGGTCAGCCGGATGCTTCGCCAGCTTGCCGCTGACCGCATCATCGAGGTGGAACGCGGTCGCGGTGTCCGCGTCTTCGCTCGCAATTCGCTCGCCGAGGCCGCAATGAGCGATGGGAGCTAGCCGGGGAGCGCACTCGCCCGCATGGGTCGATGTGGGACGGGAGGCCATGCCGACGCGGTTCGGCGATGCCAGCGAAATCGTTCACCCGGGACGTCGGCCTCGAGGGCACCGTGTGAAGGCAAACCGCCGTGGCGGGTTGGACGCCAGGCAGGTTCCCTCGCGCACGCGCTCCGGCGCCGAAGCCATTCGCGCCCAAGGGCGAACGGTCACGACGCGCGGCGCACCGCCGCTGCGCCCGTCCGCTCCGCTCGCGCCGCGTCCGCCTCGGCCTTGAGTAGTTCGAGGAGGCGGCCGGCATTCGTTCGCGCATCGTAGTTGCGCGTCACATGCGCAAGCGCCTGCGCGCCGAGCGTCAGGCGGAGCGTTGGGTTGCTCGCAAGTTCGCGCAACGCCTGCGCCAGTGAGCGCACGTCGCCCGGCGGCACCGTCAGTCCCGTTTCTCCGTTCCGAATGATCTCCGGGATTGCAGCAACGTCGGTCGCGATGATCGCCATGCCGGCGGCGCCCGCTTCCGACAGCACCATGGGCAGGCAATCGCCGAAGGTGGGAAGCACGAAGATGTCGCAGGCGTGATAGAGCGCCTTGAGCGGCGGACTGTTCGCTGCGAGGTCATTGTAGACGAAGACCCTCGGCTCGGCCGCGACAGGGGTCTTGGTGACCAGGTGCAATTCGAGGTCGAGATCATCGAGCGCGCGAAACGCTTCGAGGAGCACGGCGCCGCCCTTCCGCGTAAGGTCTGCGCCGACAAAGAGGAGCTTGACGGGGCCGGACCGGGCCTCGCGCGGCGCGGGCCGTCGCCACTCGTCGACGGTAACGCCTGGGGGAATGACCGTGACCTTGTCGGCAGGCACCTCGTAGTCGCTGACGAGGCCGCGCTTGGTCCATTCCGCCCAGGCAACAAGGCGACGTGCCAGCCGGTAGCAGTCGCGGTTGAGCCGCCATTTCAGGCGCTCGAGCCATGCCGGGCCCGTCTCGTGCCTGTAGAACGCGCCAAGGCTGTCATACTGCATGGGTGTCGCATCGAGCGATACGATGCTCGGAAGCCTGCGCATCCATCCTTGCGCCAGGATGGCGGGAACCTGGGTATGAAAGAACAGAGCATCCAGCTCGGCCTCGCGCGTCATGCGGGCGAGTTCGCGTCGCGCGCGAACGCCGGCCCTGACCGTCCAGTTGCTCCGGTAGAGCGGCAGCTTCGCTGCGAGGCCTTTGGTCTCGAACGGGATCAATCCCCAATGCGCGCGAACGTCGGGATCACGCGCGACGTTGGCCTCAAGGTTCTTCGTATGCGTGACATGGCCGAGAGACTGCTCCAGCAGGAACCCGAAATCATATCCCGGCGGCATTCATCTCGTCCTCGGTCCAGGCGCAGGCTTCAGTCCGCCACCCTTATAGTCCGTGCCGAGCACGCCCGTATCGGCGCGTCATTCGAGGGTAAACGAAGCTCGGCACGCTTCCGCAGACGCCCCTTCAATGGCATCGCGGGCTGCGAACGACGCCGCAACATTTCCAGTTTCGACACCACCCGCAATGCCGTCCGGCTGAGGTGAGGCCCGATCAGTGTGCCGGCGCATCTCCGCCAAGGCCTGTCAAGTCGCCGGCTTCCGAGGTGCCCCGGGCAATGAAGGCCTTCGCACGGCGAATTTCTGGGCCGCACGCCACGGCCTGCGAGCGGGCTGCGGAGCTGTCGCACCCGCCGATCGCGCCAGGGCCAGCATTTCACCGACGGCGGCCAGAAAGACGACCCAAAGAGGCATGGTATGCACCCAGATGGTCTCGGTCAAATTCAGTATCATCACGTAGACGCAGACCGAGAGCAGAAGCCACGTCTGCAGGAAATTCACGCGCCGGGCGCGATCAAAGACATGCAGCGTCGCAAAGATGAATGCCATGAAGAGCCAATAGCCGACATGGCCCGTGTCGAGCTTCAGCTGCAGGTAGCCGCTGTGCGTGGAGATCATGTCCCTGATGAAGCCGCTGGCGTAATTGTGGGGCGAGTTCGGCACGCCCCAGTAGGAGTGGAATCCCCATCCGAGCCAGCTTCTCTGGCTCACCCACATGTTGATGTAGTCCCAGATGAAGACGCGGCCCGTGATCGTCGCATCCCCGTAGAGCCTGTAGGCAATTCTGCCCAGAGGATCATGCATGAAATAGGTGGCAAGCAAGAAAACGGCGAGAAGAACCGCCGGTGTCGTCCTCACGAGCCGGCAAATGACGAGCGCAATCAGCGCGGTCACGAAGGCGGGAATAAGAACGGCCGTGGCGATCTTGGACTGGGACTGAGTGACGACCCAGAGCGCGAGACCCAGAATGAGAACCGCAAGGAGGCGGCGCCAGCCGGGAAACGCAAGACCGAAAGCCGATAAGACGAGCGTCACGCCGCACAGCATCCCGAGCTCTTGCTTGTGCGTGAAGTATCCGGCATGCCCGATGATCGACCCAGGTACTGTGAAGATGTAATAGGCAGCCAATACCATCGACACGGCGCAGACGAGATAGAGACGCCACATCGTGTTCTGCGGCGGCAGCGGCAGCATGTAGGGTGCGAGCATGCAGATGATGATCAGCAGCTGACCGAGATAGCGGGTGGCGGAATAATCCGGCGCCAGGGCCCAGCCGATGCTGGCGGCCGCAAACAGCAGGTAGGCGGCCAAGGTGAGGATGGGGGGAGACCTAAGGAAGCTCCAGTCCAGGCTCGCGCGATTGATGACCAGAAGCCCGATGGTCAGCGCCGCCGTGACCGGCCAGAAAGTGACGTTGACCAACCTCGTATCACCCCCCGCCCCGGAGAACGGCAGGACGAGCAGCACGTACGAAAACGCCACGACGGGCATCAGCGCAAGCAGGGTTCCACCAATCGGTCGGGCGCCGGCCCGCCGCCCTTGGATCGCGGGCGCAGCTCTCGGGACCGTCGCGACGGCAGCCCTGCCGGCTCGTGCTGCAGAGTGCGGCATGGTTACTGAGACCCCCCAAAGCGGATGGTATGCTTATCAAGAAAATAGCAGCTTGGGCCGCGGCGCGCGACGCCGTCGCGCTCTTATGGTTTGAACTCGTCTGAACGAGGCGCGTCAATCCGATCGCAAAGGCCTTGCATCGGGTCTCTCCAAAGTCCTCCGCCGCGAGTGCTGGCCGGGGGAGTCCATTTCGATCGTGGGGATCTTTGGCCTTGTCGGCAGGGCGAGCAGGATCGGCGCGCCGCCGCGGAAGCCTCAGCCGCGGCCTGTATCGACATGGCGCCGCCGCCGCGGGCAGGTTGCCGAGTGGCTTGTGGGCCTCCTCTCGATCGCCTGCCCTGCCGAGAGCCTTCTCGCATCTGCGGGATTGCCTGCGGACAACGCCTTTCCGGCGCCGTCACCCCACCTTGTCCTTTCAGCTGGCGCCGTTTGTTTCACGACGCTCTCGCAGCTCCGCAAGGACCCCACGGGGTCCGAACTAATGTCGGCTCCGACGGAAGCCGGAGTTCCGAACCTGCAGCGCCCGTCGGCGGGCGCATGCGGAACGCCGCGTTCGATCTTAAGAGTTTCGCTGCTTCGGTGAGGTGGAGAGACCCCTGATTTGAGCGCCGGCGCCGAGCCCGGCGAACCAACGAAGCAACCTTTCATAGCCGAACCGATCCGCAAAGCGCCGCTCGGACCGAAGGAAGCAAAATACTCGCGGGCAGCGAGGCCTGAAGCAGCCCTTCGAGAGCAATCAAGGCATGCTCCGTGCGTTCGAGCGTGGCGCGAACTCTGCATCGAGCGCGGCAAGGGCATCGGTGACGATTGCGCGGATGCTGCGCAACGGAGTCTTTGGCAGGTCCTTTTCCTCCGGAGCCACGTTTGAGAGCAACGCTCCCGACGCAGCTTCCGGCCCGTGTATCGGATGATCGCCTGCGACGTGCGCCCTGAACAGGATTTCTGGTGGAAGGCGGCACGGCCGCCATAAATATTCAAAAAATCAGAATACACCATTTGTGTGACACTTGTTTGACAGCGGCGGGCGTTACTGGTTCGCTTGATGTCTAACTGCGGAGCATAGAGCCGACTGAGGACCCTCAAACAGGCTCTCCGAGCGCGTTGGCCGCCGGCCCTTAGGGCCAACGTGACTATGACATGTCACGCCTCAAGAGCGGTGCGCGGGCTGGCTGCCGGGAGTGTCCAAAGGAGTCGCGATGGTCGGGGATGTGTACCACTCGAACCGGAAAGAAGGCTTCCGACTGGCGGCGGTGGGGCGGTCTCTGTGGCGTTGGCGCTGGCTTCTGTTGATGAATCTCTACCTCATTTCGCCAGTCCTGCTCTACGAGGGCCGGCTGGTCGACAAGTCGTTTCTTTTCACGCTGCCGGCCTCCATCTTCGGCTTGCTGGCCCTGCAGCTTATCGGCCCTCGGCGCGTGTGGGTCACGCATGCCTGTCTCTTTCCGTTCTATATCACCGTCGGAATGGACCTCTTCACGATCTTCAACTACCAGACCCGATTCACCTCAAACATGATCGTGTTGGTCGTTGGGAACCTGGAGAATGCCGTTGAGTTTCTTGAGGGAGACTTCGTTCGGACCAGCGGCAGCATCCTGGCGGTCGTGGCGGGATTTGCCGTTTGCATGTACAAAATCCGTGACCTGCGTGTAACGGTGCCACGCGCGTACGCGATCCTGCCGCTGCTTGCCCTGATTGCCTGCTATGTGGCCGCGAGCAGGCACCTTCAATCGTGGCAATTGGTCACTTTGAACGACCGCAGCAGCCCTCTTGGAATTTTCTCTCAGGGCTACTTGACCTACGCCTTGAGGCAAGAAGAGATGCAACTGCGCGAGGCCGCACGGTCGTTCAAGTTCCAGGCTCAACGCCCGGCGAGCCCTCCGGAATCGGAGATCCACGTTCTGGTGGTTGGGGAGAGCGCACGGCGTCACAATTTCGGGCTTTACGGCTATGGCCGCGACACCACGCCCCGCCTTTCGAAAACGGCCAATCTCGTCGCGTTCCAAGATGTCGTCACCCAAACGGCTCAGACGCAAAAATCGGTGCCCCTGATCCTCACGCGCGGCAATATTGAGGATCGCGAGCGCGCCGCGCGCGAGAAATCCGTGCTCTCGCTGTTTCAGGAAGTCGGGTTCCGCACCTATTGGCTCTCCTCCCAGCAGCGGGAGGTCGCCATGGCCGCGATCAGCCACTATTCGGAAGAGGCCGATGTGGTGCGCTTCTTCGAGCGCCAGCACGACATCATTCTGATCGACAGCATGCGCGAAATTCTGGCGCGGGAGGGCGACCGGCACAAGAAGCGTTTCTTCCTGCTGCACATGCTCGGCAGTCACTTCAATCTCACCAGCCGTTATCCGCCGTCCTTTGCCCGCTATGATGATGGCAGGGGGCAGATGAAGGTGTTGACCGCCTGGGCCGGGCTATTGACCGGCAACAGTGCGACATTCGGCCGAACCCACCTCATCAACGCCTACGACAACACGATCCTCTATACCGACCACGTGCTGTCTGAACTCATCGCCCTGCTCGATCAGCAGCCGGGTATAAAGACGCTGATGTATGTCAGCGACCACGGCGACAACCTGCGCGATGATGATCGAAATCTTTTCGGCCATGCGCACGAAAATGAATACGATCTGCCCATTCCGCTTTTGTTTTGGTACTCCGACCAATACGCGCAGCGGTTCCCACACAAAGTCGCCACGGCTCGCACAAATCAGGCGCATCGCCTGACGACACGCACCGTCTTTTACAGCCTTGCAGATATGGCGGAGATTCGCCTGAACGATCCGGACCTGCCGCGGCTGAGCGTGTTCAGCCCAAGGCTCGATCACCCGAAGCGGATGGTTCGTCATCCGGCTCCGTTCGATTTCGACGAGTGGCTTGCGCGCACGATCAAGACGATCCCTGCCGGCAGAGTTCCTCAGTGACACCGGGCGGTTCGTGACGCCACCCTGCTGTTCCCGATCGGAAACTCGCTGGCCTGCTGAAACTGGGTCTCCGGTAGGACTCCATTCCCGAGCGAACGCCCCCGCGCTGCATTCCGGCCGGTGAGCGGCGCCTGCATCGCTCAGCGCGGGCCCGGTTGACCTGAGCCCGTCGGCGCGGACGCATGCGAGGCCCATCACGGCCCGCGCCGATGATCAGTCCGTCATCGGGGCGGCATCGATGTCCGGCGTTACCGACCGCAAGCGCTGCGGAGGCCGGTCGACCGTGGCGTCGATCCACACGACGGGGCGACCGCCGGCCAGAGCGTGGGCAATGACCTCCGGCGTGCCGCCGCGACCGGCGGCGGGCTTGCCGTCCCAGACCGCGACCAGGACGTCCGACGTTGCGATCAGTTCCCGGCCGAGCGCCGCATAGGCTGCGCTGGTGTCCGCGAGCGACCCTGGCAGTTGCCGGACGCGCCTGGCGCGAGCCAGCAGCTCGTGAAAGACCGGCGTGGTCGCCGGGTTCTCGAACGTGTGAACGTAGTCGTCCGCCGGCATCGGCAGCAGTGCCTCGAGGGTGAGGCCCGCTTCCAGCGCGACCGCCGCGAACAGCCGGTCGGCGCCCTCGGCGAGCGGTGAGATGGCGACGTTCGGCGATGCGGTCCCGGCCTTGGACACGAGGTGGTTGAGCGCCTCGCGCAGGCGCACGCGCAGGCGCTCTGCGGGAACACGCAGCCGGTTGGGGCGATGGCCGGAAAAGCCGATACGCATGCCGTATGCCTCCGCGCTCTGACGCCCGTGACCGGGCGAGACCCTACCACACTTTCCACTGCGGCGGCGGCGGCGCGTTGGGATCGGCCGCCGCGCGGGCGAGCCGCCAGGCGCGATGGTCCGCATCGAGAACGGTCTGCACCTCGCGCGCGTAACGGGCGACGCCGGCTTCGTCGGCGCGGAGCGCTGCGGCAACCGCCGCCTCCCGTTGTTCGGCGCGCACCCGATCGAGCTCCGCCAGCGTGCCGCGATAGAGCGCGGCGTTGCGGTCGTCCTGATGGATCATCGAGCGGGCACTGGCAAAGGCGAGGAGCGCCGAGGCCATCGTGTTGAGCCCGAGCTGCCAGCGAAACGGATCGGTCAAGGCCGCCACCACCCGCCGCAGCAGCGAGTCTGGGCCGCTGACGGTGGCGGCAAGAGCTGCCATCCCGATCAGGATGGCGACCGCCGTCGCCGCGGTCGACAGCCGCCGGGGCCGCGCGCGTCTGGCCGCTCCGGCCGCATGCTTGCGCACTGCGGAAACAAGATACGCGCGTTGGTAGTCATGATGGGCATGTTCCAGCAGGCCGAGCTTCTCGCACAGCAGCTGCCGCGCGTCGGCGCCCGCAGGTGCAGGGGCGGCAAGGATTGCACGGAAGTAGTCGCCGCGCAGCCGTTCGGCCTCCGCGCGCAGGTCGAGCCAGCGCATGGCGCCTTCGCTACGATTGAGAAACCAGACGACGCCAAGGGCAATGGTGTTCGCGGCCGACTGCAGGCCGCTGACGAAGCCCCGCCACTGCACGCTCTCCGGCCAAAGCCGCTCGATCGGGAAGAGCATCAGGCTCGAAATCAGCGTGGCAAGGGTCATGAGCGCGAGTGCGAGGCCGGCGGAGCGCTTGAATGTCCGCTGCGCCCTGCTGGCGTCCCGGTCGGCGTCTTCGTAGAGCTTGAGAGCGTCGTCGAAAGCCGGGTCTCGGACGACAGCGCGCAGCGGCGCGTCTGGTGCCAGGGTGTCGACGTACTCCGCAATTCTCGGACGCTGGTCGTAGGGTCCGATCCGCGGCCGCTGACGTCTGGGCGTGCGTGCCGTTCTCGGCGGATCGCTCGTCATGGTGCCGTCTCGCTGCGCCTGCAAACCCACTTCAGCCCGGCGAAAATGAGAAAACATGGTCGAACGACCGCGGCAACTGCTCGGGCCGCACCTGCGCTTTCGCGGCGCGTGCCGCGACTTCGGCGAGCCACGCGATGGCGCCGGGATTCGTGAAGTCGCGCATGCGGGCAAGCTCCTGGTCCGAAAGCACCTCGCTGATGAGCCCCTCGGTCTTGAGCCACTGATTCTCGAGCACGAGATCGTAACGTTCGAAGGTCAGCAGCGGCTGTCGCAGGCCCGCCCCGTCGCCAAGAAGATCATGGCAAAGATCGCCGCACATGCGGTCGATATGCCAGTTTCGGGTGGGCATGCTCATCCATTGCAGCATCGTCAGCACCAGTTGTTGGCCATCCGAAATCATTCCTTCGAGCGCGTAGGCCGCATCGAGAGCGGCGGACACGGTCGACCGTGAGGCCTTGTGATCATGCGTTCCGGTGCCGACCGAGATCAGGAGAAGATTGTCGGCGCCGAGCTTCCAGGGCTTGCGGTTGCCGCGCGGCTCGGGCTCGCCGCCGCCGAAATTGAACCCCGAAAGCCCTGCCATCATGAAGAGCAGCAGCGCCGGATTGTTGTGCGGCGAGACGGCCCCGTCGACGAACGTGCCCGCCAGGCCGCCGTCGTCGGCCCGATCGCTTTCGAAAATGCCGATCCTCTTCGGCGAGAAGTAGAGCGGCGCCGCAGTCGAGGCGCGAATGAGATCAAGAAGCCTGTACTCGCCGTTGCCTTTGCGCGGCGGCTGATTGCCGATGCCGGCCCGCCCAATGAAATAGGGGTGATAGGGATTGTTCACCACCGGCCAGACGCTGCCCGTGTCGATGCGTTTCGTCACGATGACGAGACCGGTTCTGAGGTCGCCGCTGCCAAGCCGCGTATCGAACAGTTCCTGTTGCACGAGCCCGCGCAGGACCGAGGCATTGAACAAGTGCGATGTGATGCCGCGCAGACCGCGGCCACGGAACATGCGCGAGAGAAAGCCGTCGCCTCGCGCCTCGAAAATGCGCGGCGCCCAGGCCTCGAAGCGCGCGCGGACGTAAGCGACGTCCTTGCCGAGCGCGAGGAGGGTGGCGATCATCGCTCCGACGGATGTGCCGCCGATGAGGTCGAAGTAATCCGAGAGGACGAGATCCGGCTTGCGAAAGCGCGCGCGCAGCATGGCTTCGATCTCGGCGAGAAACGCAAGCGAGACGATGCCGCGCACGCCGCCGCCGTCGAGTGCGAGGATGCGCTTGGGTCCCGGAGCCCGGAAGCGCGCGGCAATGTGCGCAGGGTGCGGCATCACGGCATCCGGCGCATCGGTCAGGGCGTCAGTCATGGTCATCCGGCAAGGTCTGTGCAGAACGCGGCGGAACGAAGCCGCAGCCGGCCGCATCGGCCGGCCCTGGCGAGTGAGAATAGCGCCCCGAGCCTGGTTCGGGTCCGGCGTGTCGTGCCCAATCTCGCCTCCCTGATCGCGAGCCTGCCGCGGCGCCAGGCCGATGCCCGCGCCTTCGAACGCACGTCGAGGGTTCCGGTCCATTGGCTCAAGACACTGGCTGGCAGCCCGCGCCAGATAAGCGTACTTGATCCGTCGGCGATGTGCTCAGCGGAGGCCGATCACGACATCCCTGGCTCCGCGCCGCCCTGCGGGCCGGCCGGCGCGCGCCAAGCCGGCTCGCCACGCATCGTGCGAGCGCCGCCCCGCGGGGAAACAGGCTCTGTAGCCAAGGCGTGAATGCTGTCGCAGCGCCGTTGCGGGCCTTGTGTCGCCCGGCATCGCGAGCCGTGCTCCCGGCGCGTCGCAGTCTCGCCCAGTCAGCCGCACGATGCACAGGTCGAATCGGCACCAAGCCATTGGCGTGGCGCCCAAGATTCAACTTCTCAAATACCGCAGATCAACCAAATGGTGCCCAGAAGAGGACTCGAACCTCCACGCCTTGCGGCGCTAGTACCTGAAACTAGTGCGTCTACCAATTCCGCCATCTGGGCATTGGGCGATTGCCGCGGCCCTGCGAGCCCCGGCCACTGCCGCCGCGCAAATCACACCAAGCCGTCCGCGATGTCAATCAGCAAACCCGGGCCTTGCGCCCCGTTTCAGCCGGAACGGGCGGCGTGCCGGTCCAATCCGACAGGCCCCCTGCGCTCTTGGTGAGGGGACGGCCGCCCGGGGAGCGGCGCGCCGGCATCCAAAGACCGCCAGCGCTGGCGCGGGTCCGCCGGTGACGTCACGCGAAGTTCACCTCCTTGTAGCCGCCGGCGGCGATCCGTTCGCACCAGTTCCGGTAATTGGGTGCGCTGCCGCTGTAGCGGGCGAGGATGCGCTTGTCCTTGCCGTCGACGTTACGGTTGACGCCGGTCATCCAGGAATCGATCTCGTTCGAGAGCAGACCCTGGCTCGTCTCGCGCACGTAATCGGTCCAGGCGTCGACCGCCTCCTGCGTCGGCTCGCAGCTGGTGTAGCCGCGCTCGCCCATGAATTTGATGAGCCGCGTCACCCAGTCGACGTTGTACTCGATCGACCGCGGAATGTTGCCGAGCGCCGTGTGCGGTCCGACCAGCATCAGCATGTTCGGGAACCCGCGCGCCTGCACCCCGACGAACGTCTCGGGCCCGTTCGCCCAGTGCTCCTTGAGCTTGAGCCCATCGCGGCCGCGGATGTCGATCCGGAAGAGGCTGCCCGTGATGGCGTCGAACCCCGTCGCGTAGATGATCATGTCGAACTGGAACGAGCGGTCGGTTGTCTCGAGACCGCTCTCCGTCACCCGCGTGATGGGAGTCTCCTTGATGTCCACCAGCTCCACGTTGGGCTGATTGTAGACTTCGTAATAGTTGGTCTCCATGGGCACGCGCCGGGTTCCGAAGCCGTGGTCCTTCGGGATCAGCTTCTCGGCGATCTTCGGGTCTTTGACGCGCTGACGGATCTTGTTCGCAACGAACTCGGAGATGAGGCGGTTGGCCTCGCGATTGGTCAGCATGTCGCGGAAGTTGCCCTGCCACATGCCGAAGCCCGGCGAGGCATACTGCTGCTCGAGAAACGCCTCCCGCTCCTCCGGGCTCACCTCGAGGGCGCTGCGCGGATCCGGGGTGTGCAGGAAGCAGGCGTAGGTCTCGTCGCAACGCTTGAAGATTTCCGGGTAGCGCTTGCGGATCTCCTCCATCTCTTCCGGCGTGATGGGCCGGTTCTTGAGCGGCTTGCACCAGTTGGGCGTGCGCTGGAACACCGTCAGGTGGCCGACCGTCTTCGCCACCTCCGCAATCGTTTGCACCCCCGTCGCACCGGTGCCGATGACGGCAACGCGCTTGCCTTCGAACGTAACCTTGTAATGCGGCCAGAGCCCCGTGTGATAGGACTCGCCCTTGAAATCGGCGATGCCGGGAATCCGTGGATAGGTCGGCGCCGACAGCGGGCCGACTGCCGTGATCAGGAACCGCGATTGGTAGCGCCGGCCGTCTTCGGTCTCGACGTCCCAGCCGCGCCGCGCCTCGTCGTAGTGCGCCTTCACAACCCGCGAGCGGAACTCGATGTCGCGCCTGAGGTCGAACTTGTCGGCCACATAGTTGAGGTATCTGAGCGTCTCCGGCTGCGGCGCGAAGTGCTCGGTCCAGGTCCACTCCTTGAGCAGCTCTTCCGAGAAGGAGTAGCCGTAGGAATAGCTTTCGGAGTCGAACCGTGCGCCCGGATACCGATTCCAGTACCAGGTCCCGCCGACGCCCGTTCCGGCCTCGAGCACCCGCGTCCTGAGGCCGAGCTCGCGCAACCGCAGAAGCTGGTACATCCCCGAGATGCCGGCCCCGATCACCAGGGCGTCGAATTCCAGAGCCTGACCCCTGTCCGCCGAGGTACGAATTGCTTCCGTGGTGTTCATCTGGTTTCTGCCCTGTTCATGTGATTGCTATTGCCTTGCGGGGGATCGGGGTGGCGAATGGCGGCTCGTTTCTGCATCCGGCCGCCGGCCGCCTCATGGCACCCATCTGGCATCGACGGTCGCCCCGCTCCCCGACGGCTTTGCCGCCGCGAGGCGCTCGGCGATCTCGTGCGGCCTGAGCCGCGGCTCGAGCAGCGCCGTCACCTGGGCAAGATCGGGGGCCTTGTCGAGCGTCTCCAGCCGCTCGAACAGCGGCATGAGCTGATCGTGCGCCAGCACCCGTGATCCGCAGTCCTCGAACTTCTCGAAGAGCTCGTCGGACGTCATCGGGTAGTCGCCGCCGCGGCAGACGAGGTGATCCACCCGCCGCGACAGCCGCCGGCCGTCTTTCATGGTCACGATCACCTCTGACCCGAACTGCTTCGGGCTATCCTCCGGCATGTCCGGGTGTGGTCCGGTCTTGATCAGCGGCAGCAGGCGGCGGACGCGCTCGTCCATGATGGCGTCACCCTCGAAGTCCTTGATCTTGACGGCGCCGTCGGCGAGCGCCCGCGCCACCGCGTACTGGATCGAGAACTTTGCCTGCAGCGGCGTCGTCGGATTGGGATTGTCCGTATGCGGCAGCCGCCGCTTGTGCGCGAGAATCTCGATGGCCGCAACCTGATCCGCCGTGACGCCCTCTTCCTTGACGAGGCGCAAGGCCATGGTGATCGCCGGATGCGTCGAGCCGCAGCAGGCGAACTGCTTGAGGCCGTTGTTCTCGCTGGCCTCGATCTCCCACGGCGCACCCCAGCCTTCGAAGATCTTCTCGGGGTGATAGGTTCCTTCGCCGTTGTAAACCCGGAACCAGCCTTGCTTGTGCTCCATGACCTCCGGGTTCGCTTCAAAGCCGCGCTCCGCGACGAGGGCTGCGAAAAGGCCGTTGCGCGCCATGTGCCCGACGTGCATCGGCTTGGTCATCGTTCCGAAGTTGGCCTTGAGCCCCGAGCCGAACGAGGCCGCCAGCGCCAAGGCCCTGGCCGTGCGTTGCGCGTCCAGCTTCAGCAGCCAGCAGGAGGCAGCCGTGGCGCCGAAGACGCCGAGCGTCGCCGTCGGATGCCAACCCTTGTCGTAGTGGTGGAAGTTGACGCCGCGCGCCAGCCGGATCGCGGTCTCGACGCCGATTACATAGGCCGCAATCGCTTGCCGTCCCGAGATCCTAAGTTGCTCGCCGAGCGCGAAGATCGGCCCGCATACCGTCACCGAGTGATGGCCGCCGAGGATGCCTGAGACGTCGTCGAAGTCGAGCGCGTGCGAGGCAACGCCGTTGATGAGGGCGGCATCGAGTGCGCTCGTGCGCCGGTTTGTCCCGAAGATGAGCGATGGGCCGGCCGCCTCGGCGACGCCCGGGGTGTTGAGGAGGATTTGCACGCACGGCTCCGGTATCCCGGAGAGCGTGCACGCGACCGTGTCGATGATCGCGGTGCGCGCCTCGGCGAGCGCCTTTGCCGTCAGGTGCTCCTCGCGGAATGCGCAGATCCTCTCCGCCATCCGGACCGTGACGGGTTTGCCGCCGGAGCCGTTGTCGCCGCTCCCTGTCGTGCCATTGCTCGTCATGCCAATCTCCTTGCGCCCGTCGTGCCGCTCAGGCGAGCGCCGCCCTGGCGGCGTGCCGGCCCGCAATTCGCCCGAAAGTCGCCCCCGAGACGAGGCCTGTCCCCGCCGGATAGTTGTCGTAGAAGAGCCCGCCGACCATCTCCCCGCAGGCGTAAAGCCCGGGCAGCGGCCGCCAGTCGGTGCCGATGACGCGCGCGTGTTCGTCGATCTTGAGGCCGCCGAAGGTGAACGTGATGCCGCCGGTCACCGAGTAGGCAAAATAGGGCGGCTGATCGAGCTTTGTCGCCCAGTTCGTCTTGTCGATCGCAAGCCCCTTGGTTGCGTGACCATCCTTGCGCGTCGGATCGAACGGCTTGCTGGACCGCAACGCGCCATTATACTCCTCGATGGTCTTGAGCGCCTGCTCCTTGTCCTCGATGTCGAGCTGCCGGATGAGCTCCTTCATCGAGTGGGCGATGATCGGCTTCGATGTGGAATAGCGCGGCTCGAGCAGGTGTAGCACCTTGGCGTCGAAGAGCTGGTAGCCGCGGGCCCCTGGTTCCGCCAGGATCGCACGGCCGAATTTCGCGTACGTATAGAGGTTCTCGTCCTCTCCCTCGTCGACGAAACGCCGGCCGCGCCGGTTGAGCATGATGCCGTAGTGGTACGAGAGTCGGTTCGATCGGTCGGTGAGCTCGCGCGGCGCGAACTCGCCCCAGTCGGCGCTGATCGGCGTCGCGTGGCAGCCGCTCCACTGGCCTGTCGGCATGGCGCCGATGGCCATCGCCATGCGCAGGCCGTCGCCCTGGTTCATCGGCGTGCCGCGCACCTTTGCGGCGCCGACCAGCGGCCCGATGTGCTGCGTACGCATCTGCACATTGGCCTCGAATCCGCCGCAGCCGAGGATAACGGCCTTGCCGCGGACCGTCTGCAAACCCTCCTCGTCGCGCACCTTGACGCCCGAAACCCGCCCGCGGCCATCGAGCACGAGCTCGGTCGCCGCGCTCGAGTAGCGCACCTCGATGCCGCGCTTCTCCGCCGTCTGGAACCAGGCGCGGGAGAGCCCGACCCCCTCGTGCGCCGCCCGCACCACGAGCCCGCGCGGCCAAACGACGAGGTTGCCCTTCTTGACGCCTGCGATGGTGCTTGCCGGCTCCATCTTCACACCGCCGGTCTGATTCATCCAGAAAACGGTGTCTTTCGAGTTGTCGACGAGGATGCCGGCGAGAAGCGGGTCCGTGCGTCCGTTGGTGACGCGCATCAGATCGGCGAGATACTCCCGCCTGGGATAGGGATTGATGCCGGCATAGAAGTCCTCGTACTCCTCTTCGATACCCGGCAGAAGCGGCCCGATCTCCCTCGGGTCGTCGAAGGCGAAGCGCAGCACCGCCCCCGCCCAGTGCGTGTTGCCGCCGCGAAGCTCGCGCGGCGCCTTCTCGAGCACCACGACCTTCGCGCCGTTTTCGTGCGCGGAAACGGCGGCGGCCAGCGCCGCATTGCCGGCGCCGACGACGACCACATCGTACTCTTGCATCTCTCCGTCCACTCCCTGCGCCTTGATCTCAGTGTGCCGTGAAGAACCCGGCTGCGTCCATCAACTGCCGCAGGCCGGCGGCATCGAGCTCGTCAATCTTCGCGAGGAGCCCGACGATCTCCTTTGCTGCTGGCGGCGCGAGCCGCGTTGCAAGGCAATCCGAGACCTTGACCATGTGCTCGGCCTCGCTGATCGGTGGCGTTCCCCATTTGCCGCGGGGGCCGTTACAACGCGCACGCTCAACCGTCCCGTCGGCGAGCATGACCTCGAGGACGACGTGCATGTCCTCGAATCGCCCGGAGAGCGCCGGGTCCTGGACGACCTCGAACCGCGCTAGAAGGTCTTGCATGTCGGCTCGTCCAAGCCGAGCGTCGGTGAACGTCCGGATGCCAACGTGCCCGTCGAGGAGCGCCGCGGCGGCCGTGTACTGCAGCGAGAACTTGCCGTCGAGGCCCGACGCCGGACGCGGCCGGTCGACATATCGCATGACCGGCGTTGTGAGCCGGACGCTTCGGACCCGCTTGCCCTTTATGCGACCGTGCAGCTCGAGCGCCGCCGTGATGCCGAAGTGCGTCCCATACTGGCTCGGAAACATCTTTATGGCGTAGCCCGGCGATACGATCCGCCACGGCGCCCGACCGAAGTTCAAAAGCTCGCGGGCATCGAAGGCGTCATGGAAGGTATCGACATAACCCTGCTTCGCCTCGAAGGTATCGGGGTTCGCCGTGAACCCGCGGGCAGCCAGCATCGCCGCCTCGAGCCCGAGCGCCGCCGCCTGACCGCAATGCGTCGACTTGGTCATCGTCCCGACGTTGGCGAGCACCGAGGCCGCGCGCGAGGCGCACAGCCCGATCGCATGCGCGAGCTGGTCCGCGGTGAGCCCGAGGATATGCCCGGCGGCGACCGCAGCGCCGAACGGCCCCGCCGCGCCCGGCGCGTGCAGCTTCATCGTCTGCGCTTCGTATTGTCCCGAGGCTTGCCGGATCCAGCCCTGCATCTCGACGCCCTTTACGAGGGCGGTGACAACGTCGCGACCGCCCGCTCCCTTGGCCTCGGCGATAGCGAGCGTTGCGGCAAGAGTCGTCGACAGAGCATGATTGGCGGGGCTCCACATCGGTTCGAAATCAAGGACGTGCATCGCGGCGCCATTGAGCGCCGCCGCCGAGACCGGGTCCGTCTTGAAGCCGAAGCCGATCGCCGTCGCGCGGGGAGACGCTCCCCGCTCGCGATAGTGGGCGGCCAGCATCCGGATGGCCTCTTCCTCCGTCCCGGCGACCGCGATGGCGACGCCATCGAGGAGGAGCCGGCGCGCAGCGTCCCGGGCGTGCCGGCCGATGTCCGCGTCCTGGACCGAGACAACCTTGCCGCACAGGTCTGAAGTGATGGTCATCGCTCTGCTGTGAAATCGTGCGCGGGCCACACGCAGACTGCTTCCGCGACCAGGGCTGCCGCAGGGCCTTTTACTTTTAGAAAATTAGCCTGACATGTCCGGACATATCACGCAACCCATGCCACGCTGATCCGCTATGCGAAGGGCTCGCCCCGGCGTTGAAAAAGGCTTGACCGACGCTAGCTTCAGGCCGCCCGTACCTGAATAGTCTCGCCGGCTGCCGCGGAGCGGCCAAGTACCGGCGCCCGGGCCAAGGAGGTTTCGCATGGGTCGATCTGACGAGGCGTGGCGGATCGTTGCCGTCGTAGCGCTCGCGCTTTCCGGAGTCCTCGCCGTCGATCGCTACTGGCTTTCGCAGCCCAGGCCCGCCACCGAGCCGCGGGCGGTCGCGGTGCGCTCCGATCTGGCGCCCGACGAGCAGCGCGCCTCGCGGCTCTTCCAGGCGGCGGCGCCGTCCGTCGTCGCCATCAATGCCATTCGCGGCGGCGGCCTCTTCGACGTGGATTCGGCCGGCTCGGGCTCTGGGTTCATCTGGGACGAGGCCGGTCATGTCGTCACCAACAACCATGTCGTGGAGGGCGCGACCGCGCTCACTGTCGTCCTCGACGACGGCCGGTCGCTGGCGGCGCGCATCGTCGGCCGCGCCCCCTGGGCCGATCTTGCCGTCCTCCGCCTCGAGCGTCCGCCGGCGGGGTTGCGGCCCATTCCCGTGGGCACCTCCGCCGATCTCGTGGTCGGCCAGACGGTGTTCGCGATCGGCAATCCTTTCGGCCTTTCCCGCACGCTCACGACCGGGATCATCAGCGCCCTTGACCGCCGTCTGCCGACGGCGGCAGGCCGCGTGGTTGCCGGCGTCATTCAGACCGACGCCGCCATCAATCCCGGCAATTCCGGCGGTCCTCTCGTCGACACGGCCGGTCGTCTGATCGGCGTCAACACGGCGATCATCGCGCCGTCGGGGGCCTTCGCCGGCGTCGGCTTCGCAATTCCCGTTGACACCGTCAATCGCATCGTGCCGGCGATCATCCGCACGGGCCGCGCGCCGCTGGCTGGCATCGGTATTGCGGCGGTCTCGGAGGAACTCGCCGCCCGCGCCGGGATCAAGGGTGTCGTCGTGCAGAGCGTGCGCCCGGGCAGCGCCGCCGCCGAGGCTGGTCTTGCGGGCCTGAGCGAGCGCGGCGAGCTCGGCGACGTCATCGTCGCGGTCGGCGGCAAACCGGTTGCGAGCGTCGCCGACCTTTCGTTGGCGCTCGAGGCGGTTGGCATCGGCAACAAGGCGCGCATCAAAGTGGTCCGCAACCGCGTCGAGCGCGAGGTCGAAGTGATCGTCCAGGACATCAACTGACGCATGGCCGGCGGACCCCGCATCGTCCTCCGCGGCGCCTGCTGCGGCGGTCCTTCGGCGTCCTCAGCCGCGATAGAGCACCCGGCCTTCGAACAGTCGTCGCGCTGTGCGATAGACCGCTGCATACTCGGCATGGGCTGCACCGCCGGCGCCGGCCACAACTTTCGCATCCACGGCAATGAGTCCCGAGGGGTGCGCAATTCGGATTTGGGTTGAGCTGGCGCCGAGGCCACGCGCCATTTCGTTGGCGAGCGAGCCTGGAATGCGAGCCGCCACCGCGAAGCACATGGCGCCGGTGAGCGGCGTTGCACGGTGCGGCTGACCCGACGAGATCACTCTCACCAGGAAATTCATGTCGTCCGGCGCAAGCGTGCGGCCTGCGAGCGTCACCATCGTGGCGGGCGGCGCCACCATGGCGACGAATGGGGCGCTGAGCCGTCCCGCTGCCTCGCTGTCGGGCGCAATGCCCATGGCCACCGACCCGGCCCGCCGAACGGCTTCGAGCCGCTGCATCAGGGTCCTGTCCGCCTCGATCTCATTGGGTTTCTCGGTCGCCGTCGCCCCGACCGCCTCGGCCGGGATGATCACGCAGGGGTTCGCGGCATCGACGAGGCTCGCCGGAACGCGGCCGAGCCCTGGCACATCCAGGAGATCGGTCGCCTTGCCGGTCGGGAGGAGCTTTCCGGTACGCGCCCCGCCGGGCTCGAGGAACTCGAGGCGGATCGGCGCTCCCGTCCCCGCCACGCCGTCAATCGCCATGTCGCCGTCGACCGCCGCGAACTCGCCATCCATGCCAAACCGCGCCACGATGATCTTGCGCGTGTTGGTGTTGTGAATCCGCACGACGGCATCCGAACCGGCCGGCTTCGCGACAAGCCCCTCGTCCACCGCGAAGGGACCGACCGCCGACGACATGTTTCCGCAGTTGATGCTGTAGTCGACGCGGGGCGTATCGATCAGCACCTGGGCGAACGTATAATCGACGTCGGCATCGTTCCGTGACGGCGGACCGATGACGCACACCTTCGAGAGCGACGAGACGCCGCCGCCCATGCCGTCGAGCTGGCGCATCGCGGGGTCCGGCGAGCCCATGATCGCGAGGAAGATCGGCGCCCACTCCTCGCGTCGTTCGGGCAGGTCGCGCTGGTGCAGCATCACGGCCTTCGAGGTGCCGCCGCGCATGAACACGGCAGCCAGCTTCTTCTGAGGCATGGCGATCTCCTCCCGAGGTCCGTCGCGACCGGACGTGGCCGCAGTGCGGCTCGCGGCAGTCTCGCCCGTCGTCTTTCGCCGTTCAAGCCTCGAGGGGTGTCGTCGGGGCCGAACCAGGGCGGGTACGCTCAGGCCCGAATTCGCTCGAAGATGAGGAGCGTCGCGCGATGCTCGTCAAGCGGCAGCGGGGCAATCGCGGTGCTCTCGATCTGCCGCCAGATCGTCGGGTCGGGGTCGGGAAAGCGGGCGTCTCCTTCGGGTGCGGCGTGGATGCGCGTCAGATAGATGCGGTCCGCGAGGTCCATCGCCTGCGAGTAGATGTCGGCGCCGCCGATCACCATGATCTCGCGCGCTCCCCGCGCCGACGCACAGCGTCTCGCAATGCTCAAGGCCTCATCGAGCGAGCGCACGACAATGGCGCCTTCCGCCGCAAAACCCGGGTCGCGCGTCACGACGATGTTGTCGCGGCCCTCGAGCGCCTTGCCGATTGCGGTCCAGGTGCGACGCCCCATCACCACGGGCTTGCCCAGCGTCAGACGGCGAAACGTCTTGAGATCGGAGGGCATGCGCCAAGGCAGCTTGCCGGCACTGCCGATGACTCCGTTTTCGCCAGCCGCCACGATGAGGCACACCGTTGGCGGCGGCGCAACCGCATCCACTTCCTTCTGCGCTCTCTGTTCGCTCGTCATCCGACCGGCCTCCGGCCATTCGCTCGCGGCGGTTTCAGCCGTTGCCTACCATACCGCCGGTTGCCGCAAGATCGGTCGAATGTCGCGGCCCCAGTCAAAAAACTTGCCCAGACCGAAGTGTCCGTTCTCAAAAAAATCGGCTGCCGTGGGGGCGGCAGCCTTTGAGGGTTCAGGGGGAGAGAATTCCGTCTTGGCGCGACCGCTGCGCGCTTACCACCAGCGGCGATGCCAGTAGCCACGCCGCCGCTCGCCGTCATGACTCTCCTGCCAGATGTGGCGGCTGGCCTCGGTCTGGGCGCGGCGGATTTGCGCGGACTCATAGCGGTCGACGTGACCATCGCGCATCGCCCGGCGCTGCAGTTCGTCGATGCGGCGCTGCTCGGCCTGCAAGCGATTGTATTCCTCACGCGTAAGGTCGCCGCGCCGCCAGGCGTGCTCGATCCGCCGCTCCTGGAACGCCTCGCGGCTGTTGCCGAGGCGATCGCCCCAGTCGTAGGCATTGGCGGAGCCGGTGAGCGTGATCAGGCCGAGCGCAGCAAGGGCGAGCGTCTTCATGGGGAGGCATCCTCTGTTGAACCGATCGGCCGGGCCGGGCGTTGCCCGTTCAGTGCCCGACCTTGCGAACACGAGGATGCCAGCCGCGCGCTGAACCCGTTCTGAACCGTGTATTTAGCTCGCGTTCATTCGCTTCGGCACGGAGGCGAGGGGATGATTGCGCCGGCAGGCGGCGCTTCCGGCGCGCCTTGACGGCTTCCTGCACCGAAGTTGCAACCGGCGCCGGTCGCAAGTCATCTGCTCGCGACCTGTCCGGTCGAGGCGGAAGGCCCGGTGGACCGCACTGCGGCTATTGTCGTGATCAGGGTACGAGGCCCTGCTCCGGGCCGTCGTCACGCCAGGACCTGCCTGAGCACGCCGGGCAGCGCCTCAGGAATGTCCTCGGCGATGAGCCCCGGCCCCAATCTCTCCCCGCACGCGCCGTGCAGCCACACGGCCGCGCATGCTGCCTCGAACGCAGCCATTCCCTGCGCCATGAGCCCCGTGATGAGCCCCGCCAGCACGTCGCCCGACCCCGCCGTGGCGAGCCACGGCGGCGCGTTCTCGTTGATGGCGGCCCTGCCGTCGGGCGCCGCGATGACGGTGTCCGGTCCCTTGAGCACGACGGTCGCACCGCTCAGCGCCGCGGCTGCGCGCGCCCGCTCGAGCTTGGAGCCGCGAGCCTCGGGAAAAACCCGCCTGAACTCGCCCTCGTGCGGCGTCAGCACCACGCGCGCGAGTGGCCCGCCCGGAGTTGCGACCGCGGCTGCCCGTGTCAGCCGGAAGAGCGCCTCGGGCTCATCGGCGAAGGACGTGAGCGCGTCGGCATCGAGCACCGCCCCGGATCGGACGTTGCTCATCACGATCTCGACCATGCGCCGTGTTCCCACGGCAACGCCGGCGCCGGGGCCGATCAGCACCGCATTCCGCCGCGAGTCGCTGAGCACGTCGGCGAGGCCATCGGGCGGCGCGAACGGCGCAAGCATGATCGCCGTAAGGTTCGCTGCATTGACGAGCAGCGCCTCGTTCGGGCTGGCCACCGTCACGAGACCCGCCCCGGCCCGCAACGCGCCGCGCGCCCCGAGGCGGCTGGCTCCGGTCATCTGCGCGGGGCCGGACACAACGACGGCATGGCCCCGGGCATACTTGTGAGTCTCAACGTCCGGCGTGGGAAAGGCGGCTCGCCAGAGGCCGGGCGCGTTCGCAAAAGTCTTCGGCGCGATCCACTGCAGGACGCAGTCCGGGATGCCGATGTCGGCGACGACGACGCGCCCGCACAGGCGTCGGCCCGGCATTAGGAGATGGCCGGGCTTCCGCCGGAAAAACGTGACCGTCGCTGTCGCGGTGACCACCGGTCCCCGCGCTTCGCCGCTCGTTCCGTCGAGGCCGCTCGGCACATCGACCGCGAGCACCGGGAGCGAGCTGGCTCGCAGGGCGTCGACGACGCGAGCGGCGGCCCCTTCAAGAGGCCGCGACAGGCCGGCGCCGAACAGGGCGTCGATGACGAGTGCGCACGATTGGATCGCTTGCGGCGCGCAATCCCCGGTGAGCGTCTCGACCGGCCCGGTCCACCGCCTCGCCATTGTCGCGGCATCGCCTTTCAACCTGTCGAGGGCTACGAGGCAGGCGACGCGCACGTCGAAGCCACGTTCCCGGAGCACGCGCGCAGCCACGAAACCATCGCCGCCGTTGTTGCCGGGCCCGCACAGGACCGCAATCGGTCCGCCTTGCGGGATCATGCTGCTGGCCGCGTCGGCAACGGCGCGGCCGGCGTTCTCCATGAGGACGAGTGCTGGGACCGCGGCGACCGTTGCGCACGGCGGCGCGGCGGCGAGGCGATCCGCCTCGGCCATTTCCGGGGACGAGAGCAGCGCCGCGGTCCAGTCAACGCCCATGGCGAGATCCTCTGGCGATCGGACGCGAATGCGGCGGTAATCTGATCCCCGCATCCGTTGCGGCAGAGGTGCCGCTCCCACCGCATAACAGGCGGCGTTCGCCCTCACCAGGACCGCATTGAGATCCCTTGAGGCTGCTCACGACTCCGCCCGCCATCAGCTGCACACCAACATCTCTGCACGGCCGCGTCATCCGGAGGTCTGCCAATGATGGGAATCTCAGCAGCCCGGAATGAGCAACCGCATATATTTTAGTCAGAATGCCCAAAAATTAGGCTGTCGCCACCGGGCTCAAGAAGGGCTCGCCGCCCTAGAGTCAGTCAAGCATCTGAATCAGCGCGAAATAATGGACCGTTTACGATTTGGCACGTCATGTGCTTAGCCGGTCGCCATACGAACATGCGCCCGGGGCCTCCGCCTCGGGCTGTCAGCGATTGGGCGTTTCCGCATGAAAAAGATCGAAGCGATCATAAAGCCCTTCAAGCTCGATGAGGTGAAGGAAGCGCTGCAGGAGATCGGGCTGCAGGGCATCACGGTGATCGAGGCGAAGGGCTTTGGCCGCCAAAAGGGCCATACCGAACTCTATCGCGGAGCCGAGTACGTCGTCGACTTCCTGCCCAAGGTGAAGATCGAGGTCGTCCTTGGCGACGACATGCTGGACAAAGCCGTCGAAGCGATCCAGCGGGCGGCCAAGACCGGCCGCATTGGCGACGGCAAGATTTTCATCTCCACGATCGAGGAAGCCATTCGCATCCGCACGGGCGAGACCGGCGCGGATGCCATCTGACCAGCAATGATTCCCGCGCGCTGAGGACCGCGAAACGATAGGGCCGCAGGCGCGCTTGGAATGAACCTCTAGTCTCCGTTGAAGGAAGGGAGCCACATGGCCACGAAGACCGCTGCCGATGTTCTGAAGCTGATGAAGGAGAAGGACGTCAAGTTCCTGGACCTCCGGTTCACGGATACCAAGGGCAAGATGCAGCACGTGACCGCCGACGCCTCGTGCGTCGACGAGGCGATGTTCGCCGAGGGCTATGCTTTCGACGGGTCGTCGATCGCTGGCTGGAAAGGCATCGAGGCGTCCGACATGACGCTCATGCTCGATCCTGCGACCGCGCACATGGACCCGTTCTTCGCGCAAACGACGATGGCGATTTTCTGCGACGTCATCGAACCCTCGACCGGCGAGCTTTATGACCGCGATCCGCGCGGCATCGCCAAGAAGGCGGAGGCCTACCTGAAGTCGACGGGCATCGGCGATGTCGCCTACTTCGGGCCCGAGGCGGAGTTCTTCATCTTCGACGACGTCCGCTTCTCGTCCGATCCCTACAATACCGGCTTCAAGATCGACTCGACCGAACTGCCTTCCAACATGGGCACCGAGTACGAGATGGGCAATCTCGGCCATCGTCCGCGTACCAAGGGCGGCTATTTCCCGGTCCCGCCGGTCGACAGCTGCCAGGATATCCGCTCCGAGATGCTCTCGGTGATGGCTGAGATGGGCGTCGTCGTCGAGAAACACCACCATGAGGTGGCGGCGGCCCAGCACGAGCTCGGCATCAAGTTCGGCCCGATGGTGACGATGGCCGATCACATGCAGATCTACAAATACGTGATCCACAACGTTGCCCAGGCCTACGGCAAGACGGCGTGCTTCATGCCGAAGCCGATCTTCGGCGACAACGGCTCGGGCATGCACTGCCACCAGTCGATCTGGAAAGGCGGCCAGCCGACCTTCGCCGGCAACAAGTACGCCGATCTGTCCGACACCTGCCTTTGGTACATCGGCGGCATCCTGAAGCACGCCAAGGCCATCAACGCCTTCACGAATCCGACGACGAACTCCTACAAGCGTCTGGTTCCGGGCTACGAGGCGCCGGTTCTGCTCGCCTATTCCGCGCGCAACCGCTCGGCGTCCTGCCGCATCCCGCATGTGACGAGCCCGAAGGCGAAGCGCATTGAGATCCGCTTTCCCGATCCGGCCGCAAATCCCTACCTCGGGTTTGCGGCGATGCTGATGGCGGGCCTCGACGGCATCCAGAACAAGATCAACCCTGGCGAGGCGATGGACAAGAACCTTTACGACCTGCCGCCTGCCGAGCTTGCGAAGATCCCGACCGTTTGCGGCAGCCTGCGCGAGGCGCTGAACAGCCTCGACAAGGATCGCAGCTTCCTGAAGATGGGCGGTGTCTTCTCCGACGACATGATCGACGCCTACATCGAGCTCAAGATGGCCGAGGTCGACCGCACCGACATGACGCCGCATCCGGTCGAGTTTGATATGTACTACTCGGTCTGAGCACCATCTCGGCAGCGCTCCGCGCGGCCGGTTGCGCGATGCGACGACAACGGGCGGTCCAGCGGGCCGCCCGTCTTTCGTGGTGCTGGCGACGGAACACGATGGTATGGCGGGGCCACCAGCAACGGCGATGAGGGCCGCTGACGCATGACCATCCCCGTCCGCCTGCTCGACACAGGCGTGCGCGACGCGCGCCATCAGATCGCGCTCGATAGCGCGCTCATCGAACTGCACAAGGCCGGGCAGTCACCCGATACGATCCGCTTCCTCGGGTTCCCGCCGACAGTTCTGCTCGGTCGCCACCAGGCGGTCGCGCTCGAGATCGACCTCGCGTATTGCCGCGCCAACGGCGTCGCGCTCGTCCGGCGGATCACCGGCGGCGGCGCGATCTACCTGGATGAGAGGCAGGTGAGCTGGGAGCTTCTGATCTCGCGGTCCCATTGGCCCGGGGCATCGCTGTCCGACCTGACGCGCACCGTCTGCGAGGCCGTCGCCGGCGGTCTCTCCCGAACTTTCGACATCGATGCGCGCCATGCCGATCGCTCGAACATCGCGGTGGCGGGCAAGAAGCTGTGTGGCATCGTCGGCTACTGCGACGGCCACACGTTCGTCTGCCAGGGGACGGTCCTCGTCGATGCCGATCCGGCTGCGATCCCGGCCTGTTTGCGCCGGCCCGGGTCATCGCAAGGCAACTCGCGCCTGACGACCCTCAAGGCTTTGCTTGGCGGGGCCGTGCCGCCGCTCTCCGCGGTCTATCGGGCGGTGCTCCTGGGACTCATGGAACGACTCTTCCTCGATCCGAGCCCCGGCGCGCTGTCCGCCGTCGAGACGGGCCTTGCCCGAATGATGCTCGATGCCGAGATCGCCTCGGAGCGTTTCATCTTCGAGATCGACGATCCCCGTGGGCCGGGCGTCGGTCAGTCGCTTCGGAACACCCCTGGCGGCAGCGTCGCCGCGTTCGTGACCTGCGCCGGACCGGAGCATGATCGTCGCATCGCCGCCGTTCGCATCGCCGGCGATTTTCTCGTGCTACCAACCCGTTACATTTTCGACATCGAGAAGGCGCTCGCCGGAGCGCCGGCAGGCGAGGCCGGGGCCATCGTTGAAGCGCTGCTCGCTGCTGCGCCGCCCGAGATGCTAACCTTGCCGGGCGACGCTCTTCGCGATGCGATCGCCGAAGCCGCCACGGAGACGAGCTGCCAATGACGACTGCAACCACCAGGGATGGCCTTCTGCTCTCGCGCGAGGTCGCGATTGAGAACGACTGGGTGGACTACAACGGGCACCTCAACCAGGCGTTCTACGCCGTGATCTTCGATCGCTCCATCGACGAGGCTCTGATGCCGCTTGGCTTGGGGCCGGACTACATCAAGGCGCGCAACTGCTCCTACATGACTGTCGAAAGCCACACCTGCTTCATCCGTGAGGTGCTGCAGACCGATCCGGTTGTCATCACGTCCCGCATTCTCGATCTCGACGACAAGCGCATGCACATGTTCTGCGAGATGCGCCATGCCCGCGATGACTGGCTTGCCGCCACCGTCGAGTACATGTTCCTCCATGTTGACATGTCGGTCCGCCGAACCGCGCCGTGGCCGGCGGACTTGCGGGACAGGCTGGCAAGCGCCATGGCGGCCACGTCCCACCTGCCTTGGCCGGAGCGCGCCGGCCGCCGGATCGCCATCCCGCGCAAAGGGTAGCCGCGCCCCGACCAACGTCGCCAAGCTCACCCCTTGAGGTCAAGGTGCGCAGCGGTGCGAGCCATCGTTCATGATCCGCAGCGCCCGCTTGGCAAGCAGTCCCCTTAATCGGCCAGGTTGTCGACGAACCGCGCGAAAGCCTCAAACGGCTCCCGCTCGGTTCTGAACGTGTTCACCTTCGCCGAGGTATCCGGGTAGCCGAGCGCCATGCCGCAGATCACCACCTCGCTTTGCGGAATTGCGAGCCGCCGCCGGATGATCTCGTGGAAGTTAGCGAACGCGGCCTGCGGGCACGTCTCGAGGCCGAACTGGCGGCAGGCGATCATAATCGATTGCAGGAACATGCCGCAGTCGAGCCAGGAGCCGATCTCGAGGTCTCGATCGATCGTGAAAACGAGTCCCACGGGCGCGCCGAAGAACTCGAAATTTTGCCGGCGCTGCGCGTGCATTCCGGCCTTGTCGTCGCGCGTGATGCCCAGCGTTCCGTAAAGGCCCCAGCCGCACGCCCGACGGCGCGCCAGGTAAGGCTCCCGCCAGGTGACGGGATAGTAGTTGTACTCGCGCTTTCCCTCCCCCACCGTGTCGTAGACCGCCAGGATCTCGTCGCAGAGCGCCTTGAGCGGCGCGCCGTCGAGGACATGGACCTTCCAGGGCTGAATGTTCGAGCCGGACGGCGCGCGTGCGGCCGTCTCCAGGATGCGGCGCAGGAGCGATCGAGGAACCGGTGTCTTCAGGAACGCGCGCGTCGATTGCCGCCCGCGGATGGCGTCCTCGACCGTGAGCCCGATCCGCTCATGCTCGACGTCCTTGTTCAGCCGCCCGTCGTTCATATGGTTCTCCTGGCATTCCGCTTTGGCCCCATAGTGGTCAACGCAGCCGCCGATCACAACTCCCGCCTCGAGGCTCTTCACCGCGTCGATTGGCCCGCTTGCCGGCGCGTGCTGCGCGTACCACGTGTCGTCCGAGATGAGTGGGAAGCTCCCATGACCGAGCCGCAGTCGACCGAATCCGCCCAGCCTGCCCGGCACCACCTCCTGCCGGGCGTCTGCCCGCGCTGTCGGCAAGGCGAGTTGTTCGCGGGCCCGCTGACCTTGTCGATCCGCAATGCCTGCCCGCGCTGCGGCCTTGATTACGGCTTTGCGGATTCGGGAGACGGTCCTGCGGTCTTCGCCATATTCATTCTCGGGTTCGTCGTTCTGGGTCTGGCGCTGATCGCGGAGTTCAAGTTCGGGGTCTCGCCGTGGCTGCACGTCCTGCTGTGGGGGGGAGTGACGCCGGCCCTCGGCTTCGTCGTGCTTCGCGCCTTGAAGAGCCGTCTGCTGCGCGAGCAGTATCGTCATCAGGCCGGCGAAGCCCGCTCCGCACAGAAGGACGATTGAGGCGAAGGCCGGGCGCCCGATTAAGGCGAGCGATGGGAATAGAGACGATGCGCCCTCAGGCGATGCCGGCAACCGGCGTGGCAGGCTTCCGCCGCCTGTCGCTGTTCGCCGCGGCGGGCGTTGCCGTGCTCCTCGGCCTCGGCACCTGGCAACTCGAGCGCAAGGCCTGGAAGGAGGATCTTTTGCGCACGATTGCTGCCCGCAGCAAGCAGGCTCCGATCGATGTCGAGGTCGCCGCGGCGCGCCGCGCAGCCGGCGAGAACCTGGAGTACGCGCCGGTTCGCGCAAAGGGGCGGCTGTTGCCGGAGCGATCGCTCTTCTACTACGCTCCAGGGCCGCAGGGGGCCGGCTATCATGTATATGTTCCGCTGGTGATCCCGTCCGGCAAGGCCGTGCTGATCAACCGCGGGTTCTTGCCAGCCGCCGAACGGGCGGTCTCGGTACATGCCCGGCCGTCTTCAGGTGACACCATCGAGGTGGTTGGCCTGCTCCGCTCGCCCGGGTCCGCAGGCTGGTTTACACCGTCCAATGATCCGCAGCAGAACCTCTGGTATTGGCGCGATCTGCCCGCCATGGCCCGCCAGGCACTTTCCCCTTCAACCGATGTTTTTCATTTCTTTATTGAGGAGTTGGCTCGCCCGGCCGGCAGCCCCCGGGCGCCCGGAGAGCCGGCGGGCGGCGCCACGCGCCTCGATCTGCCGAACCGTCATCTCGAGTACGCCCTGACGTGGTACGGGCTTGCAGCGGCATTGATCGGCGTTTATTTAACCCTCGCATGGTCCCGCTTTCGCCGGACCCGATCGTAGCATTGGATGCCGCGGCGAGGCGCCACACCTGGGGAAACCCTCGACCCAATGCCCCGCTTGCCTTGTGAGCGCCGCTCTTCGGCTCTACCAATCTGACTTGAGGCAGCGCACGCCGCGGCGGCCGTCCGCTGGATCGAGAGAAAGCCGGAAGCAACTGTGAGATATGTGAGCACAAGGGGCGCCGCGCCCGCGCTTGGTTTCGAGGATGTGTTGCTGACGGGCCTGGCGCGGGACGGCGGTCTCTATGTGCCCGAGAGTTGGCCGGCCTTCACGCCGCAGGACATCGCGGGTCTCGCCGGCCGCTCCTACGCCGACGTCGCGCGCGCGGTCATGCGGCCATTCGTCGGCGGCGAGCTGAGCGACGAGGAGCTCGGCACGATCATCGACGAGAGTTACGCGACGTTCTCCCACAGCGCCGTAGCGCCGCTGGTGCAGCTCGGTCCGAGCGACTGGCTGCTCGAGTTGTTTCATGGGCCAACGCTGGCCTTCAAGGATGTGGCGATGCAGGTGCTGGCGCGCCTCATGGACCGCACGCTGACGCGGCGCGGCCGGCGCGCCACCATCGTCGGCGCGACCTCCGGCGACACGGGCGGCGCCGCCATCGAGGCCTTCCGCGGCCGCGAGGCGATCGACATCTTCATTCTGTTCCCGCAGGGCCGGGTCAGCGACGTCCAGCGCCGCCAGATGACCACCCCCTGCGAGGCGAACGTGCACGCCATCGCCCTCGAGGGAACGTTCGACGACTGTCAGAACCTGGTGAAGGCACTTTTCAACGATCTGCCGCTGCGCGACCGGCTGCAGCTTGCCGGCGTGAACTCGATCAACTGGGCGCGCCTGATGGCCCAGATTGTCTACTACTTCACCTCTGCCGTGGCGCTTGGTGCCCCCAAGCGGCCGGTCGGCTTCACGGTTCCGACCGGCAACTTCGGCGACATCTTCGCCGGTTACGCGGCGGCGCGCATGGGCCTTCCCGTTGCGCGGCTCGTCATCGCAACGAACACCAATGACATTCTCGTGCGCACCTACGAGACCGGCCGATACGCGCCGCACGGCGTCACGGCGACCATGAGCCCGAGCATGGACATCGCCATCTCGTCGAATTTCGAACGGTTGCTGTTCGAGCTGGTCCAGCGCCGGGCAGGCCGGGTCCGCGACGACATGGAAAGCCTGCGCGCCCAAGGCAGCTTCGCGCTCAGGCCGGACGAACTCGCGCTCTTCCGGGGAGCTTTCGGCGCCGGACGCGCCGAGGAGGCCGATGTGCTTGCCGAGATCGCCCGCGTGAAAGCGTCGACCGGCTACTTGCTCGACCCGCATACCGCCGTCGGCATGTTCGTCGCGCGCCAAACGGTCCGCGACCCGGCCGTTCCCATGATCGCGCTTGCGACCGCGCATCCCGCCAAGTTTCCGGAGGCGGTTGCGCGCGCCGTCGGCCACCCGCCGCCCGAGCCGGAGCGCATCGCCCGCCAGCGCCTTCTGCCCGAGAGGTGCACGGTGCTCCCGAACGACTATGCCGCCGTTGCCAGCTTCATAACGGGCCGTACCCGAGCCCAGGCGAGGACTTCATGAGCGTAACCGTATCACGCCTGGCGAGCGGTCTCCGCGTCGTCTCACACGTCATGCCGCACCTCGGCACCGTGGCGCTCGGACTCTGGGTCGCCTCCGGCGCGCGCCACGAGGCGCCGCACGAGCACGGTATCTCGCATCTGCTCGAGCATATGGCCTTCAAGGGGACGGCACGCCGCTCCGCCGCCGACATAGCCGAGGAAATCGAGCAGGTGGGCGGCGATCTCAACGCCGCAACCAGCCTTGATGCCACGTGCTATTACGCTCGCGTCCTGAAAGACGACCTGCCGGTCGCCCTCGACCTTCTCGCCGATATCGTGCAGAATCCGCGCTATTCCGAGGAAGACCTCGAGCGCGAGCGCGACGTCATCCTTCAGGAGATCGCCGGCACGCGCGACAGCCCCGAGGACATCGTGTTCGATCTCCTGCAGGATGCCGCGTTCACCGGTCAGCCGCTCGGCCGTCCCATCCTCGGCACCATCGAGAGCGTATCGGGGTTCTCCACCACGGATCTGCGCAGCTTTCTCGCCGCCCGCTACCGTGCCGAGCACATGGTGCTTTCCGCAGCCGGCAATGTCGACCACGGCACGCTTGTCCGCCTCGCCGAGGAGCTCTTCCAGGGACTAAATCCGGGCCGCGCATCCGCACCCGTGCCCGCGCGTTACGTCGGCGGCTCGCGCACCAGCGACAAGAGTTTCGAGCAGGCGCACGTCGTGCTGGGCTTTGAGGGCGTGAACTTCCGCGATCCCGATTATTACGCCGCGCAGGTCTTCTCCGGCCTGTTCGGCGGCGGCATGTCGTCGCGCCTTTTCCAGCAGGTGCGCGAGAAGCGCGGCCTTTGTTACTCGATCTATTCCTCGTCCTGGGGACTGTCCGACACGGGACTGTTCTCGATTCATGCCGCCACCGGGCCCGACATCATCGACGAGCTTGTCGAGGTCGTGCGGCGTGAGCTCGCCGTGGCCGCCGACGAACTTGTGAGCGAGCGCGAGCTGCAGCGTTCGAAAGCGCAGCTGAAGACCGGGCTGCTCATGAGCCTGGAGAGCTCTGTTGGCCGCGCCGAGCAGATGGCGCGCCAGATTTTGGCGTTCGATCGCCTTGTTCCGGCCGAGGAGCTGATCGAAAAGGTCGAAGCGGTGACCCGCGAGCGCGTGCGCGAGACCGTCAACCGGATCGTCCGCTCTGCGCCGCCGAGCATCGCCTTGGTCGGAGCCGGCAGAAAGGCAAGCTCAGTGGCGTCGCGTGCGATGGAGCGGATTGGAACCTGAAGGACAGGCGGGCAGGCAGCGATACGTTGCGGCTCCTGCATGCCGCTTCGGCTAACACCGGAAGGAGATCAATGGCGTTCTTGCGGCCCTCGCTGTCGACGGATCCGGCGCCGACCCTGCGAGCGGAGCAAGTCATGCTGCGCCCACCGAAGCTTTCGGACTATGAGGCGTGGGCGCACTTGCGCAGCATTAGTCGCGCGCATCTTTCACCATTCGAGCCGCTGTGGGCGATCGACGAGCTCTCCCGCACCGCCTACCGCGAGCGCGTGCGGCGCTATCAGCGCGACGCCCGCGATGATCTGGGCTACGCCTTCCTGATATTCGCGGCCGCCGGCGGCGAGCTTCTGGGCGGCATCACCCTGTCAAATGTGCGCCGTGGCGTCGCTCAGGCGGCGACCGTCGGTTACTGGATCGGCCAGCCGCACGTTCGGCGCGGTTATGCCTCGCGCGCGCTAAGAGCGGTTTGCACGTTTGCGTTCGAGGAGCTCCGCCTCCATCGGCTGGAGGCCGCGTGCATGCCCTCGAACATGGCCTCGCTGCGCACCCTGGAGCGCGGCGGCTTCCGGCGCGAGGGCGTTGCCTCGCGATACCTCAAGATCGCGGGCCGCTGGGAGGATCACGTCCTCTTCGCGATCACGCTCGAGGACTGGCTGGAGGTGCGCCCATGAAGGAGCGTCCGCCGCGCCGCTTCGCAGTGCTGCTTGCCGTTCTCTGCCTCGTGCTTGCCTGGTCCTATCCGGCCCGCGCCCTGAAGCCGATCACCGTCGACGGCGAGCAGGATCGCATCGAGATTACCAGCCTCGGCGAGGCCTATGAGGGTCGCGGCGATCAGCTGCAGGTCGACACGGCATTGGGCGCGGATGGCACCGCGGGCCGCATCAGCGTGCGCGCGGTGACGCCCGGCACCAACCCCAATTGGCTTGCGTTCGCCCTGCACAATCCCACTCAGAAGACGATCGAGCTCTGGCTCACCGCCGATCGATACAATCCCATCGGGTCGGGCATCGTCTGGCCGGATCTGGACGCCCGCCGGATCGAAGCGGTCACCCACTCCACGGGCTTTGCGCCGGATCGCATACGCAACGACCGCACCGACATCTTCCGGCTGACCATCGAGCGCGGCCAGACCATCACTTACGTCGCGGAGCTGTCTTCGGAGCGGTTCTCGCGGCTCTATCTCTGGAAGCCGATCGAGTTCGAGCAACGCCAGCGCGAGCGCCAGCTGTTCAACGGCATCATGCTCGGCATCGTCGGTCTCCTTGCCGTGTTCCTCACCGCCGTCTTTGGCGCCAACCACAGCGTGCTCTTTCCGAGTGCAGCGCTCGTCGTCTGGTGCGTGCTCGCCATGCTGTGCGTCGACTTCGGCTTCTGGCACAAGCTGTTCCAGATGCGCCCTGAGGACAATGCGCAGTACCGGGCGGCTTCGGAAGCGGCATTCGCAGCCAGTCTCGTAATTTTTCTTTTTGCATTTCTCCGCGTGAACTTGTGGAACGGCTTCGCCCAAACCCTCTTCTTCGTCTGGATCGCCGGCCAGCTCGCCATTGTTGCAACGGCCGTGCTCGATCCCCGCCTGGCCGCCACCGTCGCCCGCATGTCGCTCGCCGCCATTGGCGCCGTCGGCGCGCTCATTGTGCTGGCGCAAGCCTTGCGCGGCATCGACCGGGCCCTCGCGATTGTGCCGACTTGGCTGCTCTTCCTCGTCTGGCTGTTCGGCGCCGGCGTTACGCTGACAGGCCGACTGCACGGCGACTATGCCGTCTATGGGCTGGTCGCCGGACTGGTGCTGATCATGGTGATGATTGGGTTCACGGTGACCCAGTATGCGTTCCGCGCCGGCGAGCCGCTCTATGGAACGGCACCGGCCCAGAGCCAGCTTCGGCTGGCCGCGCTCGACACGGCCGGCGTCGCGGTCTGGGAGTGGACGGCCCGGCGCAACGAGATCAAGTTCGATCCCGAGGTCGAGCTCGCCCTCGGGCTCAACACCGGCGACCTGCCGACTCGCATCGATGATTTCGCCGGTCATATTCATCCGGCCGATCGCGAGCGCTTCCTTATTGCCATTGCCGGTCTCAAGGAAGCGTCCGGTGGAACGCTGCGCACGGACCTGCGTCTGCGCCACGCTGACAGCTCGTACCGCTGGTTCGAGCTTGACGGCGCCACCCTTCCGGTCAACGACCGGCGCCAGCTGCGCTGCGTGGGGCTTGTCCGCGACGTCACCGATGCCAAGCGCGCCCAGGAGCGGCTGCTGCACAACGCCGTGCATGACAGCCTCACGTCACTCCCGAACCGGGAGCTGTTTCTTGATCGCCTCGGCGTGACGCTGCAGCATTCTCTGACTGACCCGCGCTTGCGCCCGGCCGTCATCTTCGTCGATCTTGACCGTTTCAAGAGCGTCAATAACGCCCTCGGCCTTGTCGTTGGCGACACGATCTTGCGGACAATTGCCCGCCGCCTTGCGCGGCACGTGCAGCCGCCGGGCAGTCTGGGCCGCATCAGCGGCGACCAGTTCGCGCTCATGGTTGTCGGAAACGCCGATCCACGCGAGCTGGTCCGCCTTGCCGACCGCCTGCGACTGGCGATCCGCTCGCCGATCCGCATGGTGGGCCAGGAGATCGTCCTGACCGGTGCTATCGGCATTGCCGTCGCTGACAGCCCCGCGGTCGAAGCGCGCGATCTCTTGCGCGAGGCCGAGGTGGCCATGTATCGCGCCAAGCGCGCCGGCTCGGATCGCATCGAGGTTTTCACGGCCGAGATGCGGGGGGAAAAGGACCAGCGGATCGCCATCGAGGGCGAGTTGCGCCGGGCCATCGAGGCGAAGCAGCTGCGGCTGCTTTATCAACCCATCATCGCGCTCTCAAACGAGGAACTCGTCGGCTTCGAGGCGCTCGTCCGCTGGCAGCACCCGCGATTGGGTTTGCTCTCGCCCGCAGATTTCATTCCGGCCGCCGAAGACTCCGACCTGATCGTGCAGCTTGGAACCTACGTCCTCGCCGAGGCTGTGTCGGATCTTGCGCGTTGGCAGAAGGAGCTGCCGCGGCCCGATAACCCGCTGTTCGTCAGCGTCAACATTTCGAGCCGGCAGCTCATCAAGCCGGACCTTGTCAACGAGATCCGGCATCTGCTCGGTCGCGCCGTGCTGGCGAGCAACTGCCTGCGCCTTGAGATCACCGAATCGCTCGTCATGGACAATCCCGAGCGCGCAAGCCACGTTCTCGATTTGCTTCGCGAGATCGGGGTCGATGTTGCGCTCGACGACTTCGGCACGGGCTATTCGTCCCTCGCCTACCTCAATCGCTTTCCGGTCTCGACCATCAAGATCGACCGGGCGATCGTCCAGGCCGGGTCGGAGGGCGGCTCTGGCGCGGTCATCCTGCGGTCAATCACCGCGCTCGCCCATGAGCTCGACAAGAAGATCGTGGCCGAAGGAGTGGAAAGCGCGGAGGACGCCTCGCTCCTGCGCTCGATCGGTTGCCACTACGCCCAGGGCTTCCACTACGGCGAGCCCATGCCGGAGGCCGACGTCATCCGCCTCTTGCGGCTGATCCGCAAGGCCGATCGCCGGATGCGCCGTCGCGGATTGGTTCGCGGCGTCGAGAAGAAGAAGCCGACGGCCGAAGCGGCGACATCGCCCGTGAGCGCGTCGCCGACCGAGGGGCAGATGCAGGGCGCCGCGACTCCGCCTGTTGTGAGGCCGCCCGCCGCATACGGTTCCGAGACGCTCGCGGGAGGTCCGTCGCTTTCACCGCAGCAGTTCCCGGGCCCTCCGCCGGGGATGCCGGTCGCCGCATTGCCCCCGGGTCCACCCATGGCGCCGCCGGTTGCGACGCATCAACAAGCTCCGCCTTCGGGGCCCTTCCCCGCTGTCCAGGCTCCGCCGTTGCCGCCTGCACATCCTCTGGCGATCGCAGATCCCGCAGTGCCGCCGGTTCCGCCGCGGGCCCAGGTACCGCCGCGCACTCCGTCGACCATTGATCAGGTCCTGGGGCGCGCCGGCAACGGGACCGGCGAGGCGCCGCCGTTGGGTCCTCAGCCGGCGGAGACGGCGGCTGCACCACCCGGCTCGCGAGCCGCGTCGCGCCGCCCGGTACGCCGCATCAACACGGACGCGCTCCCCCCGGCGATCGTTGAGCGGCTGGCCCGGCTCGCCGGCCATGGGGCGATGCCGCGTCAGCCGCGACCGCGATCCGCCGCTCCGGTTCAGTCCCCTGACGGCGCGGTCCTGCCGGGCAGCTCCGGCAAGAACGCGGCGGAATGATCGTCCCGACGGCGCCAGCAGGCGCAGCCGCCGGCGACCCGGCTTGTCGCCAGCGCACGGGCTCCGCGGGATCTAGGCATGCCCCGCTTCGCTCACGAGATGCGAGAGATCGATGCCGAGCTTGGAGAGCGCCCGGTCATACTTGAGCTCGAGATCGGCGCCGAAGATCAGGTCTCGGTCGGCGGCGCAATGCAGCCAGCCATTGGCTTGGATTTCGGCCTCGAGCTGGCCGGGCGCCCAGCCGGAGTAGCCGAGTGCCAGCAGCGCGCGCTGCGGGCCCTTGCCGCTAGCCATCGCCCGCAGGATCTCGATTGTCGATGTCAAGCAGATGTCCTTGGTGATCGTGACAGTGGCATCTTCGATTCTGTAGTCACTGCTGTGCAGCACGAAGCCTCGTTCTGTCGAAACGGGTCCGCCGACCTGCACCGGCACATCGAGCAGTCCGGCAGGCGCGGTTGCGGCCTCGGCGACATTGAGCTGACGGAGAAGATCGCTGAATGTGATATTCTCGGCGCGCTGGTTGACGATCAGACCCATCGCTCCGTCGGCGTTGTGTGAGCAAATGTAGATGACCGCGCGACGGAAGCGCCGGTCGATCATGTTCGGCATGGCAAGCAGCAGTTGCCCTCCAAGATAGGTCGAGCGGGACTCGGATTTCTTGCGCGGTGCCTGTGCCATGCTGCAAGACTAGCCACAGTTCTCGGAGACTGTGAAGCTCCGAGTACCGTCACGGCCGTCGATCCGAGTTCCGCAATGTCGTGGAGGCGGCCTGCGACGTGCGCGGGTCGACGGGCTGCCGCCTGAATGGAACGCGCAGCGGCCTGGGCGTTTGGCGCCGCACGGTCGTTGCATTCCGGCAGGCGCTCCGATGCGGCACAGGGGTGGAGGTGGTTGGTGTTTCAGGGGCGGCAGAAATCCCGATGGTCGCGGTTCATGAACGCTCTGGCGTCGATTCTCCTTTTCGCGGCGCCGGCGATCGCGAGCCTCGCCAATGCCAGGGCCGACGACTCGCCGGTGCGCATCGTCGCCTTCGGCGACAGCCTCACCGCTGGATTCGGCCTTGCCGCAGGCGAGGCCTTTCCCGCCGTTCTCGAGCGCCTCTTGCGCGCGCGCGGCCACCACGTCGAGATCGCGAACGCAGGCGTCTCGGGGGATACCGCCTCGGGCGGCCTCGCGCGCATCGACTGGGCAGTTCCCAGATCGACCGATGCCGTGATTCTCGAACTCGGTGCCAATGATGCCTTGCAAGGCCGGCCGCCCGCGGAAACCCGCCGAAGCCTCGAGGCCATCGTCACGCGGCTCAAGGAGCGGGGCGTCGAGGTGCTGATCGCCGGCATGAAGGCGCCGAGGAACCTCGGTGAGGCTTACGCGCAAGCGTTTGATCCCATATTTTCCGATCTCGCCGCTCGCTACGGCACGCTGCTTTATCCGTTTTTTCTTGAAGGTGTGGCGCTCGACCCAAAACTCAATCTACCTGATGGCTTGCATCCAAACGCCGAAGGCGTCGCGCGCATCGCAGAGCGCATTGCGCCGTCGGTCGAAGCGTTGATTCTGCGCGTGAAGGCGCGCCGCGGCGGCTCGACGCGCGGCTGAATGCGGGAGCAGGACTCATGATCCGCCTGTTTGCAGGGCTCGAACTGCCGCAGGCGCATCGGCTGCGGCTGTCGCTCGTGCGCGCGCCGCTGCCTGGCGCCAAATGGATCGAGCCGGACGATATGCACATCACGTTGCGGTTCGCCGGCGACATCGCCCGCCACGCCGCGGAGGAATTCGCCGGCTTCCTCGCCGAGATCGACGTCCCCTCCTTCGACTTGCGCATCGGCGAGCTCGGCAGCTTCGGCGGCAACGAGCCGCGCATCATTTATGCCGCGGTCCATGGTGGCGAGGCTCTGGCGAGCCTCCATCGCGCGACCGAGCGCGCAGCGCGCTCTGCCGGACTTGCGCCTGACCGCCATGCGTTCAAGCCGCACGTCACGCTCGCGCGCCTCAAGGGGACACGCCCGGAGCAGGTCGCCCGCTTTCTCGCCTCTCGCGCCCCTCTCCTGCTCCCGCCCTTTCGCGTCGACCGCTTCGTCCTCTTCTCGTCGAAGCCCAGGGTCGGCGGCGGCCCTTACGTGGTCGAGGAGGCGTTCGACCTCGCGGCGCGTTGACTTGGCGCTTTTGTGGCGCGCCGGTGGCAATCCCCCGGGAAGATCGCGCCACGCCGTCACGTCACGGCCCCACTCGCGACAAGAACGGCCACTACCTCACGATGCCGGATCACGTCCGTGGGGCTGAGGGGTCGAACGACAGGCACCGCGCGTCGAGGGGCAGAGGGACGAGCCGCTTCCACCAGATAACAAGGCTTGCCCGACCTCCCGGCCGCGCACGTTTGCGGAACCGGTAGAATCCATGGCCATCACGACAGCGACGGGCAGCGCGCGAGACAGGTCGCAATCGGTTGACTTGAGCTGGGACGGTCCCGACCTCGAACGACCCGAGGCTGTGTCACGCGACTGGAAGAAGCTCTTGCTCATCGCGGGCCTCGGAACCCTCTCATGGGTCGCGACCTACGTCGGCATGCTCGAGCTGATCGAAGCCAACATGGGCGAGCTGCCGCTCGTCCACAAACTCATCATCGCCTTCTCTGTGGCCATGCTCATGGTGATGGTGGTCTGGCTCCTCGACCAGATGTTCTCCGATATCGGCTGGCCCGCTCGTTTGCTTTTCGGCGCCGGCTACATCTTTCTCACGATCATCTCGGTCGGCTTCGGATTCGGCTTCTACTGGAAGGTGCTCGAGAGTCGCAGCGAGGCGTCGCGGTCGGCCGAAGCGGCTGTCAGCCAGGTGCAGACGTCGCTTCACGCGGCTATGACACGCCTCGAGCAACTCCAGGGCACGCTCGACAGCCTCACGGCCATCTCGGCCCAGAAGGCCGAGACCGAGCGTCAGTCCGGAACCTCGTGCCCGAGTTCGCGGCCCGGCGACGGCCCGCGCCGCAAGATGCGCGACGAGGACGCCGGCCGCTTCAAGTTCGCTGCCGATTTCGTCAAGGGGCGCATTGCAACCGTCCGCGCCGACATCGCCGCGCTCGACGGCGACCTTGCGCGGATCGTCAAGGATGACAGGTCGACGGTCGATGCCAGGACCGGCACGCGCAACGAGTTCATGCGCAATCTCGGGCGCAAGCTCGACATGACGGTGGCGGGTTTCAACGCCTTCCGCTCCGACCCGCAATTGAAGCAGATCCGCATCGACCTGAACGAGCGTGCCGACAAGGTGACGTTCCTCGATAGCAAGGGGGGTACGTACGCCTGCCCCGATCCACAGCTCACCACCGCCTTGAAAGGCGTCGTGCGCGCCATCGACGAGCTGCCGGCGCTCGAGAAGCCGAGGATCGCCGCGGTCGAGGGCTCCGAAGCCGTCATCGAGGCCTTCCGCCGTCTGACGGCGACATTCGCTGGGTTGATCTCGTTCCGATTGCCGCCGAGCCCGGAGGAGCTTCGCGAGCTGCAGAAGAAGGCCGTCCAGTCCGTCGAGAATGCGCCGGCCGCTCAGGCAAGACTGAACGCCATGGCCGAGCAGGCCGGCCTCGCAAAGCGCGACTACGTGCCGCTCGCCATCGCGCTCTTCGTTGACCTCTGCCTGCTCCTCGTCTCGATCAGAAGGGGCGGCGATCGCCTGCACGGCCTGCTCCCGAAGATGCGGGCGGCCGAGCGCGGTCCCGTGATCCAGATTCTCGCGCGCTTCAACGAGATCCATCGCGACCAGCAGATCCGCGAGAACTTTGAGGTCTTTCGCCACGTCGTGTTCGATTTCCACGGCGACTACTACGCGGCGGTTCCGCTGGGCGCACCCCGTCGCCCGAGGTCGCGCCATGGCGAGGCTGGTCCGGCCGCGGCTCCCTCGGACGACCAGGAGCTGCAGCAGGAGGCGCACCTGCTAGCCAACCTGTTTGCAAGCTTCGAGCGGGACCGCATTTTCACGCGCGTCTACAGTCCGCTGCTCTCGACCCGGGCGGTTCAGAAGCGGCTCGGTCGCCAGGGCAGCAAGTTTGCCGGCTGCGAGGCGTTTCGGATCTATCGCTTTCGCAGCGGTGCCTGGTCCGACATCATCCTCGGCGCTGTGATGGGCGCCGCGCGGCGCGTGGAAGCTGAGAAGCGCCGCCGCCGCATCGAAGAGGAGATGTTTGGCGCCGGCCCGGGTCTCGACCTCGCCGGCGAGCGGGCCGCGCCTCACGTTCCGCCGGCAGCGTCGGGGGCCACGCCTGCGCAAGGCCCGGTGGCGCCGCCACCAGAGGAAGTGTGTGCGCGGAGCGGTTCTGCGGGCATTGACGGCCGGCGCCCGATCCAAGCGGACCCCCGAGCCCCGACGGCGACGGACGATTGGCGCGCTCCCGGGCCGCGTCCGTCCGCTGCGACGCCGCCGCTCCGGGGCGCGCCTGAACCCGGCGCGGACCACGCAGCGGCCACGGCGGCGCGGTGTCGGGCCGAGTCTCGGCGAACCGGCGAGGCGCTGTTTTCGATCTACCGCCCGGTTGCGCCATGGCCGCGTCAGGATGCGCCCGATGCCGCGTCCGACCGGCGGCCGCCGGCCGCACGCCCGGCCAACGGCAATCCGGCGCCGATGGAGCGAACCGCAGAACACGCCGCATCTGCAACCGCGTCCCCGGTTCCCGGATCGGTGCCGGAGAACATCGTTCTCCATCCCGCCGTAAGTCGCCCCCACCCGGCGCCGGGACAGGTCTCCCCGCCAAGCGCGGGCATCGCACCGCCCTGCGCGGCGCCGCAGAGGGACGATCCGACCGTGACGGTTTCAGCCAGCCGCGAGACCGTGACGTACACTCTGCCCGCGGCCGACGCCGCGCTGCCGAGAACCGTTTTGGAATCGGCGGTCACGCGATTGGCCAAGACAGCGCCCGCGTGCGCATCCGAAGCAGGGGCCCTTCCGCCACCCTTGCCGATGCCGGTGCCAGACGATGCGGCGGGCGCGGTCATCGCGTTGCCCGAGGCCGCTGCCGAGATCATCGCGCGAAACGAGAGACAGGCCTGGGAAGAATTCCATGCCAGCGGCTGGTCGGGGGAGCCGGAGACGGCATCACCTGCCGTCGACGACGCCTGCGGCATCGCCCATCGGCTGCGCCCCGAGCGTCGCGACGGCTGATGTCCCCCGTGCGCAATGGCACGGCGGATGATGATGCCCAGCCGTCCCGGGATGAGCTTGGGGATAAGCGTTTTTTAACTGAGCTGGCGCCAAATACGGGCGCCAACAAGAAGGGCGCCCGCGTCGCCCCGGCCAAGAGGAACCAGAACATGACAGACAAGGCTCCCGTTCGCGTCGACAGGTTGGACATCGAAGAGCGGGAGGAGCAACTCAAGGAGTTCATACGATCTGCGATGGCGAGAGACGCCGGTGCGTCCCGTCCTCTGGTGCTGCTCGCCAAGTCTCCGGAAGTCATGGTAGCCCGCGCCGTGTTCGCGCTTTCGGCCGAGCTTGCCGCGGCGGGCGTGACCGCCGAAATCATCTTCGCCGCCGGCTCATCCGCGATGGCGGGCGAGTCTTGGGACCTGACCTTCGATCCGGCGTTCGAGCATGAAACGCGCCTCTTGCGCGATCCGCGCTATCTGGACGGGCACGAGCAACTGGTCTGCGGCGCCGGCCATGTCTGGTTTGGGGACTGCATGCGGCGCGATGCCGACAAGCGGGATGCCTTCTGCAAGTTCATCCGCGATGACGCCGAGATGGCGGCTCGCGGCCGCCGCACGTTTGCCGCGCTCTGGTCGGCAGCCGAACAGATCTACCGTCACGTCAACGTGACGCCCCGGCGCCTGACCGAGCCGGGGACTCAGTCGGACGGCAGTGCGATCCTGATGGCGGCAGAGACCCCGGCGATCTGTCGCCCATCCATCCAGCACTGATCCCACCCCGTTGCGGAAAACGGTTTGCAGGGGCCGGCGGCGCGCCGGCCCCGCGGCGTTTCGCGCTGGCGCGCGGCCGTTGCCGACATTTGCCGCAACTTGCCAAACGATGACGGGCCCGGGCCTTCCTCGGGTGGCCGGTCGTGCGCATGGTGAGGGCGCCATCAAACGGTCATCCGCGCCGGCTTTCGTCGCCCCTGCCCGGAAGCCGCCTGCCACGCGAGGAGTTTTCATGCGCACCTCTCTTTTCGCCGCGATTGCGGCCGGCCTGCTGACCTGCGCGGCACTCTCACCGGCTTCGCTCGTTCTGGCCCAGCAGGCGCCGCCGCCGTTCGCAAGCCCCCTCGTGTCGAAGGACGCAGACCGCCTCGAGGCGCAGATCAAAGCCCAGGCCCCCGCCCTCGCCAGAACGACGCGGCAGACGCCGGCGCAACTGAGGCACTCGGCGCAGCGGCTGCTTGGCGAAGGCAATGACGCTCGCCAGGCTTACCTGAGTCTCATCCAGGTCGTTGCCGCCGAGGCTCGCGATCCCGAGGCGTGGCTGTTGCTCGCGCGCGCCATCCTTGCGATCACGCCGGACCAGGCGAAGGGCGAGCAGTATGAGTTCCCGGCGCTCGCTTCGGGCGCGGCGCTGCGCGCCTACGAACTCGGCCGTTCGCCCGCCGCCAAGGCAGACGCGCTCGCCGTGATGGTCGAGGGACTGCGGCGCCGCTCGCTGTGGCGGCCCGCGCTTGAGGCGCTCAAGACGGCTCTTGCGCTGCAGGAGACGCCCGAGCTCCGCGAAGCCTACGAGAAGATGCGGGCGGAGCATGGCTTCCGGATGCTCGACTACAAGGTCGACTCCAACGCCGCCGAGCCTCGCCTGTGCCTGAACTTCTCCGAACGCCTGGCCGGCACCCAGGCGGACCTCGCCAAGTTCGTCACCGTCGACGGACGCGACCCGCAGAACGTCACGATCGACCAGCGTCAGCTCTGCATTGACGGGCTGGCGCACGGCAAGCGCTACGAAGTGAAGGTGCGGCAGGGCCTTCCGTCGGAACCGGGCGAGCCCCTGCAGAAAACGGTCGAGATTGCCGCCTACGTCCGCGACCGCGATCCGTCGGTCCGCTTCAGCGGACGCGCCTACGTGCTTCCCAATCGCGGGCAGCAGGGCATTCCCGTCGTCACCATCAATACCGAAAGAGTGACGGTCGAGATCTACCGGATCGGCGATCGCGGCCTTGCCGGCGCGGCGACGGGCGAGAACTTTCTCAAGGAGCTTCAGCGGTACGAGATCGAGGCGATTCGCGAACGCAGCGGCCAGCGCGTTTGGAAGGGCGAGCTCGCCGTCGCCAATCGGCTGAACGAGGAGGTGACCACGGCTCTGCCGGTGGCGGAGGCGCTGCCGCGGCTTGAGCCCGGCGTTTACGTCGCCGCCGCAGCGCTTGCGCGCAGGTCCGGTGCGGAGTCCGACGACGGTGATTTTCGCGGTCTCGCCACGCAGTGGTTCATTGTCTCGGATCTCGGCCTGACCGCCATGACCGGCGAGGATGGCGTGCACGCTTTCGTCCGCTCCCTCGGCTCCGCCGATCCCGTGGCCGGCGTCACGCTCCGCCTTGTCGCCCGCAACGGCGAAATTCTCGCGGCCGCCAGGACCGACGCACACGGCTACGCCCGCTTTGATGCCGGCCTGCGGCGCGGCGAGGGCGGCCTCGCACCGGCACTGCTCGTCGCCGAAACGGGCCAGGACTACGCCTTTTTGGATCTGGCCGCAGCCGCCTTCGACCTCACCGATCGTGGCGTCAAGGGGCGCGAGGCCCCGGGCCCCATCGACGCCTACCTTTACGCGGAGCGTGGCGTCTATCGTCCCGGCGAGCCGGTCAACCTCACGGCTCTCGTGCGCGATCGCGGCGGCCTGGCGGCGGCGATTCCCGTCACGCTCGCCGTTCACCGTCCCGATGGCGTCGAGCACCGCCGCTTAAGCCTTCCCGACCAGGGGCTCGGCGGGCGCACCATGCGGCTGGACCTTGCCCCGACGGCAATGACCGGGACGTGGCGGGCGAAGCTTTATGCAGATCCCAAGGGCGAGCCCATCGCCCAGGTCTCCTTCCTTGTCGAAGATTTCGTCCCGGAGCGACTCGACCTGAAGCTGTCCGCTGCGGCGCCCGCGATCGCCATCGAGGAGACGGCGCGCTTCGCCGTCGATGCCCGCTATCTCTACGGCCCGCCTGCCGCCGGGCTCGATCTCGAAGGCGAGGTGATCGTCAAGCCCGCCGCCGCCGATCTCGAGGGCTATCCGGGCTACAGGTTTGGGCGAGCCGACGAAAAGATCGCGGCTGTGCGCAAGGCTCTGGAGGACCTGCCGCAGACGGACGCGTCGGGCAAGGCCGAGGTCGTCTATCGCCTGCCGCCGGTCCCGCGCACGTCGCGCCCGCTCGAGGCGGACGTCGTCGTGAGGCTGCGCGAGCCGGGCGGACGCGCCGTCGAGCGCAAGGTGACGCTGCCGGTTGCAACCGGCGAACCGCGCATAGGCTTGAAGCCGTTGTTCGGCGATTCCGCGGTCGGTGAGGGTCAGGCGGCCGAGTTCGACGTTGTCGTCCTCGGTCCCGATGGCCGCCCCGCGGCGCGCTCGCTCAGATGGCAGCTGTCGCGACTCGAGACGCGCTGGCAATGGTACCGGCGCGACGGCCAATGGAACTATGAGCCGGTGACCACGGCCCAGCGGGTGGCCGATGGCAGCCTTCGGGTTGCTGCCGACAAGCCGGCCCGCATCGCGAACAAGGTGGACTGGGGCCGCTACCGGCTCGACGTCACCAGTGAAGACGGCGGCGTTGCGCCGACGAGCGTGATCTTTGCGGCGGGCTGGTACCAGAGCGAGTCCTTGGACAGCCCCGAGATGCTCGACATCGCGCTCGACAAGCCTCGCTACAAGGCCGGCGAAGTGGCGCGCCTGCGGATCGCCAGCAAGGAAAGCGGCAAGGCGCAGGTCGCGGTGCTCTCAAGCGGCATCCTTGCCATGACACACGTCGATGTGCCGGCCGGCGGCACCGAGGTCGCGCTTGATGTCAAGGAGTCCTGGCTGCCCGGCGCCTATGTCGCCGTGACCCTCTACCGATCTCTGGACGAGCGCGCGCGCCGAATGCCGAGCCGTGCGATCGGGGTCAAGTGGCTCGCTCTCGATACGTCCGCTCAGGTCTTGAAGGTCTCGCTCGACGCGCCGCAGAAGGCGCGTCCCGGTGCCCCGCTCACCGTACCGCTGAAGGTTGTCGGCCTCGCGCCCGGCGAGGAAGCGCGCGTCACCGTTGCGGCGGTCGACGTCGGCATCCTCAATCTGACGAGGTTCGAATCGCCGAAGCCGGAGAACTGGTTCCTCGCCCAGCGCCGCCTGGGTCTTGAGATCCGCGATTTCTACGGACGCCTGATCGACGGCATGCGCGCCGAGCGCGGCCGTCTGCGCTCGGGCGGCGACGGCGGCGGCGGGATGAGCATGAAGGGCAGCCCGCCGGTCGAGGCGCCGCTCTCGCTGTTCTCCGGCATCGTCAAGGTGGGTGCTGATGGTACCGCGCGCGTCGCCTTCGACATGCCCGACTTCAACGGGACGGTCCGCCTGATGGCGGTCGCATGGAGCGGACGGCGAACCGGCTCCGGTGAAGCCGACGTCGTGATCCGGGACCAGGTGGCGCTGACCGCCACCGGTCCGCGCTTCCTGACGCTTGGCGATGCGGGCCGTCTCGCCGTCGACATCCACAACGTCGAGGCGGGCGACGCGACGTTCACCGTCTCCATCGACGAGGAACGGCCTGGCGGCGAACGCCAGCGCCTGCCTCAGCGTCAGATCACGCTCAAGAGGGGCGAGCGTCGGCGCGAGCAGATCACCCTGAAGCCCGCGGCGCTCGGCCGCTCCGTTTACGACGTCAGGATCACCGGACCTGGCGGGATCGACGTCGGGCGCCGTCTGGCCTTCGACGTCAAACCCCCGGCGGCAGACATCCGTCGCGCCGTCGCGGCCACCCTTGCGCCGAAGGGCGGCCGATTGATGCTCTCCAAGGACCTCCTGGCCGACTTCATCCCTGGCACGGCCCGGATCTCGATGAGCGTCGGTCCCATCGCCGCCCTGAATGTGCCTCTGCTCCTCGGCCAACTCGACGCCTACCCCTATGGCTGCGCCGAGCAGACGACCAGCCGCGCGCTTCCGCTTCTTTACGTCAACGACATGGCGCGTCGCGTCGGGATGGCGGAGGTGTCGGGACTTCGTGCGCGCGTAGAGGCGGCGATTGACCGCGTTCTCGAGATGCAGAACGCCTCCGGCGCCTTCGGAGTCTGGGGACCCGCCGAGAGCGGCGACCTTTGGCTCACCGCCTACGTCGCGGACTTCCTGACGCGCGCCCGGGAGGCGGGTTACGACGTCCGGCCGCAACCGCTCATGCTCGCCCTTGACCGGTTGCAGAACTACCTGAGCTATGCGCAGGACTTCGAGAAGGGCGGTGAGGCGGGCGCCTATGCTCTCTATGTCCTCGCTCGCAACGGCCGCGCGCCGATCGGCGAGTTGCGCTATTACGTCGACACGCGGCTCGACCGCTTCGCGACCGCGCTGGCGCAAGCCCAGCTCGGTGCGGCGCTGGCCATGCTCGGCGAGAAGGAGCGCGCCGAGCGCTCATTCAAGGCCGCGGCGCGCCGCCTCGAGGCGGCGGCTGCCGGCGGCAGCGCAGATGCAGCGCGCCAGGATTATGGCTCGACCGTGCGCGACGGCGCGGCAGTCCTCACGCTTGCGGCGGAGACGGGTGTGGCGCCTGCCGAGGTCGTCGGGCTCGGTGGAGTGCTGGCGCGCGTCTATCGCACGCGGCAATACACCTCGACCCAGGAGCAGGCCTGGATGCTGCTCGCCGCCCGCGCCTTGATCGACGCCGCCGACGCGACGTCGCTGTCCGTGAATGGCGTCGCCCACAAGGGCCAGCTTATCCGCGCGCTCTCGCCCACGGACCTGGAAGCTGGCGCGCTGACGATCGAGAACCGCGGCGAAGCGGCGGTCGATGGCGTGGTGACGGTGTTCGGCGCGGCGCTCCAGCCGGAGCCGGCCGCAGCCAAGGGCTTCCGCATCGAGCGCAGCTACTACACGCTCGATGGCCGCAAGATCGACATGAAGAGTGCCGAGGGCGGAACGTCCAGTCTGAAGCAGAACGACAGGCTTGTCGTCGTCCTCAAGATCGAGGGCGAGGATGCAGGCGGCCGCGTATTGCTGGTCGACCGCCTGCCCGCTGGTCTCGAGATCGAGAACCCCCGTCTCGTCGACAGCGGCGATCTCAAATCGCTGGACTGGCTGCGGCGCACGCACGATCCCGAGCACACCGAGTTCCGCGATGATCGCTTCGTGGCGGCGTTCGACTTCTTTGGCGAGGGCGGGCGAAACGGCGGTCCGCGACCAAACGCCGGTCCCCTCAAGGCGTCCGCTACGGTCGCCTACATGGTGCGTGCCGTGACGCCGGGCACGTTCGTGCATCCGGCCGCGACCGTCGAGGACATGTATCGTCCGGAACGTTTCGCGCGCACCGCCTCCGGCCGTCTGGAGGTGACGCCGGCTGACCGATGAGCTCCGCGCGCGGGCGGGCCGCAGCGCGCGCCACCCGCGTTCCCGGGTCTTGGGCAGGAGGGGCCTAGAGGATGACATCGAGCTGGAAGCTGCCGCCGCCGGGCCGGCTCGTCATCGGGCTGGCGGGACTGCTCGCGAGCTCGGCCGTCCCGCTCGTACTCACCGTGTTCTTCGCCCGTCCGTCGCTGGATCGCGCGGTGACCTTGTCCCCGACATTCCTCGATCGCGAGGACCGTCTCCTGCGCGCGTTTACGACGCCGGACGGACACTGGCGGCTGCCGGTCGAACTCACCGATGTCGACCCGCGCTACCTGGCGATGCTGCTGGCCTTCGAGGACAGGCGTTTCCGCTCTCATTCCGGCGTTGATGCGCTTGCAATGGCACGCGCGGCCGGTCAGCTGCTCACCAATGGCCGCATCGTCTCCGGCGGCTCGACCATCACCATGCAGGTCGCACGTCTGCTGCACGGCGAGCACGTTCGCACCATCGCTGGCAAGCTCCGTCAGATAATCTATGCGTGGCGGCTCGAACGGCATTTCAGCAAGGATGAGATCTTGCGCCTCTACCTTCGCATGGCGCCGTTCGGCGGCAACCTTGAGGGCGTGCGTGCGGCGGCATGGTCATGGTTCGGACGCGAGCCGCGGCGCCTCTCTCCCGGCGAAGCGGCTCTTCTCGTCGCCTTGCCGCAGTCGCCGGAGGCGCGACGACCCGATCGCAATCCGGCTGCGGCGCGGCAGGCGCGCGACCGCGTGCTGGCGCGCGCTCTGGCAGTCGGTGCGATCAGCCGCGAGGATTACGAGACCGGGCGGCGCGAGCCCGTGCCGGTGCGGCGGCATGAGTTTCCGCGCCTCGCTCCGCACCTGACCGAGGCGGAGCTGAAGCGCCACCCCGCGGCGGCCGTTCACCGGCTGACGCTCGACCGGGACCTGCAGGCGGCGCTTGAGGTGCTCGCGCGCGAGCACGCCATGCTTCTCGGCCCCCGGCTCTCCGCCGCCATCATGGTGATGGACAATGCTACGGGTCAGATTCTCGCGCATGTCGGCTCGCCGGGCTACTTCGATCAGGAGCGCCAGGGCGCGATCGACATGACCGACGCGGTCCGCTCGCCAGGCTCCACGCTGAAGCCGTTGATTTACGGTCTTGCCTTTGAGCTTGGGCTTGCCCATCCCGAGACGTTGATCGAAGACCGCCCGGCCCGATTTGGCACCTACAGCCCGAAGAACTTTGACGAGGATTTTCAGGGCACTGTCACGATCCGCGAAGCGCTGGCCCAGTCGTTGAACATCCCCGCCGTGAAAGTGCTGGCAGCCGTCGGTCCCGCGCGGCTCGTCGGTCGCTTGCGACGGATCGGCCTGCAGCCTCAATTGCCGCCGGCGGCAGAGCCGTCGTTGGCGGTCGCGCTCGGAGGCGTCGGCTTGCGGCTCTCGGATCTTGGACGCCTTTATGTTGCGCTCTCTCGCGGCGGCGATGCGATAGCTCTCTCTCATCGCCGCCAAGACGGTAAGCGGTCAGACGTCAATCGTCCGTCCGTTCGCCGGCTTCTGTCGCCCGCTGCGGCCTGGTATGTCGGCGACATTCTGAAAGATGCGCCGCCGCCGGCGGGCGCCAAGGGCGGCGGCATCGCCTACAAGACCGGGACCTCATACGGCTATCGCGATGCCTGGGCGGCCGGCTTCGATGGCCGCACCACCATCGTCGTGTGGGTCGGCCGACCGGACGCTACCGCAACGCCAGGGCTCACCGGCCGCTCCGCCGCGGCGCCGCTGTTGTTCGATGCTTTCGCGAAAGTGTCGTTGCGCCCCCACCCGCTCGCGCCGCCGCCCTCTGATGTGCGCCGGCTCTCGACATCGGCCCTGCCGCCGCCGCTGCGCCGGTTCAGGGACGCCGGCGAAGAGACGCCGGCCGCCGGAGGTTATCTCGATCCGCCGGTGCAGATCGCCTTTCCGCCCGACCGCGCCGAGATCGAGGCCGGGGACGTGCCGCAGTCGGCGATCGTCCTCAAGGCGGACGGCGGCGCTCTCCCCCTCACCTGGCTCGTCGACGGCGAGCCGCTCGCCGTCGACCCGGCCTCGCGCGAGGCCGTCTGGGAGCCGGCCGGTCGTGGCTTCGCGCGCATCTCCGTCATCGACGCCAAGGGCCGCAGCGATCGCGTCGAGGTGCGCCTGCGCTGACACAGCGACCTTGCCGCCGCGAACCGCTCAGTCTCGCGATGTCCTCACGGCCCGCGCGCGCCCTCCGCGATGGCCGGGATCGAGGGTCCGCCGGACCAGCCGCAGCACCCCGACCACGGACGCTGCGAAGCGCGTCCGGCCGTCGCACGCCACCCTCCAGCGGAACGGAAGCCCCGCGGGCGCTCGCGATATGGTGATGACGCGGCCAAGCCCCGTAATGCGGATGACGGCGCCATCATCCGCCTCGACCCGCGCTATAAGGCCCCAGGCGATGATGCTCCGCTGCAACAACAGGTAGAGGTGACGTGCCGTCTGGTCCGGGCCCGCGCTCGCGGTGTTTCGGTGGGACCGGCCACTCTCCGTCATGGCGCCAGATACCTGTCCTTGAGCGCGGGCGACGCATCAAGCTCGGCGATGGTGCCGTCATACCGGAGGACTCCGCTCTCGATGATAAGCGCGCGTTCCGCGATGCGCCGCGCGAACCGCAGGTTCTGCTCGGAGAGCAGCAGCGCCACGCCCCGTCGCTTCAGCTCGACGAGCGCCTCGACGATGCCATCGAGGATGACCGGCGCCAGGCCTTCCGATGGCTCATCCAGCAGAATGCAGCGCGGGTTCCCCATCAGCGTCCGGGCAATGGTCAGCATTTGTTGTTCGCCTCCGGACATGTGGCCGCCGAGCCTGTCCGGCATGGCCGCGAGATTCGGAAACAGCCGGAACAGCTCTTCCTCCGACCACGCCATTCCGCAACGCGGCGCCTGACGTCCGACCGTCAGGTTCTCGCGCACGGTCAGGCCCGCGAAGATTCTCCGGTCCTCGGGCACGTAGCCAAGGCCAAGCTGAGCGATTCGATGCGCCGGCAGCTTGTCGATCCGCGCCCCGCCGAATCTGATGTCGCCCTGCCGGCGAACCTCGAGGCCCATGATCGCCTTGAGCGTGGTCGACTTGCCGGCGCCATTGCGACCCAGCAACACCACGGCGTCCCCCCTCTCGACCGCGAAGGAAACGCCGAAGAGGCACTGCGCCGGCCCGTACCAGGCATCAAGGTCCCGGACCGCTAGGAGCGGTTCGCTGGCGGCCCGGTTCATCACGCACGATCTGCGCGAAGCTCGAGAAGGACGCCGTTGGCCTCGGCCGGAGCGACCGTTGCCGTCGTCGCCCGGCGCACCGCGCACTTCTCTCCGAGCGCACGGGCCGCCGCTTCGATGTCGCGCACCCTGATCGCGATCGTGATCGCGCCTTCATCGGGAATCCCGTCGAGCGGCACACCCGCATGGCGCGCCTCGAGCGTCGCCCGATTGAGGAACACGAAGTCGCCCCGCCCCGCCCCGGTTGCCACCTTGAGCGCCCCGTCCGGCAGCGGCTCGACCGGCCTGTCGATCAGCCGCGCCATATGCGCCGCTGCGCCCTGCGGGTCCTTCGCGAGCATCTCGACGCGGTCGATCCGGATGGCCGTGTTCTTGTGCCGGGTGAGCTCCGGAACCCACACGTAGTCTCGCGTCTGGTGTTCGCACGCGAAAATTCGCAGGCCGCCGGGGCGTTCCTCGACCGGCCAAAGGAAGGTGCGGAAGCGCGCCTCGACCTTGCGCCCGTCGGGAAGCTCCACGGGCCGGCCGAACTCATAAGGACCGATCGCCGCGAAGCCGCGCGCCTTGAGCTCGGCGACTCCATCATCGGCGTTTGTGCCCGTGAAGGCCGCCCGCTCGATCCCTTCGCCGCGTCGCGCCAGGAATGCCCGGCTCGGCGCATTGCGCTCCGTCTCGGCAACCACCCCGATGAGCTCGAGATAGTCGGGTCCGAGCATGATCGTATGGTTGGCCGTGCCCATGACGGCTGTATGCATCCCCATGGGAGCGACCGTGAAGCCGAGGGCCTCCCAGCGTTTTGCCGCCGCCGCGAGGTCCCGCGTGAGTATGACGACGTGATCGAGACCGATGATCGATTGCATGGCCATGGGGCCTCTCCGGGAGAGCGGGGTTGCGCCGGACCGAGGGTGGCGGCGGCCCTTTGCGATGTCAACGAAGGTTGCAGCCGACGGCAGGTCGGGGCTGGGGTCTGGCGCGCGTGTTCCTGGCCGCTGTGTAAACCCGCTCCGCTTGCAGTCTCCGAGCGGGTGTGACCGCGCCAGGACCCGTGCTAGGAAGGGCGCCGCGGATCTTCTCCGCACCCCTACGCCCTGAAGTCTGACCGCCTCGCGAGACGACGCCGCCCATGCTGAAGAAAATCCTCATTGCCAACCGGGGCGAGATTTCGCGCCGGATAGCACGCACCGCACGCCGGCTCGGCATCGCCACGGTGGCGGTCTACTCGGATGCGGACAGGCGCGCGCTGCACGTTGAGGATGCCGATGAGGCGGTCCACATCGGTCCGTCCCCGGCGCCTGAGAGCTATCTGCGAGGCGAAGCAATCATCGCCGCCGCGCAGGCGACCGGGGCTGAGGCCATCCATCCAGGCTATGGCTTCCTGTCGGAGAATGCGGACTTTGCCGAGGCGGTCACCAAGGCCGGCTTGCGCTTCATTGGTCCTTCGGCCGACGCCATGCGTGCACTCGGCGGCAAGGCTGCGGCGAAGGAGATTGCCATCAAGGTGGGCGTGCCGGTCGTGCCGGGCTACCTTGGTCCCCGGCAGGATGCGGCGACGCTTGCTGCCGAGGCCCGCCGGATCGGCTACCCCGTGATGATCAAGGCCGTAGCCGGCGGCGGTGGCCGCGGCATGCGGCTCGTCGAAAGGGAAGCCGAGCTGGCCGATCTGCTCGCATCGGCCAAGCGTGAGGCGGAGGCCGCCTTCGGCGATGGGCGGGTGCTCATGGAGAAGGTGGTCGTCAATCCGCGTCACGTCGAGGTTCAGATCTTCGGCGACAGCCACGGCAACGTCGTCCACCTGTTCGAGCGCGACTGCACCCTCCAGCGCCGGAACCAGAAGGTCATCGAGGAGGCGCCGGCCCCCGGCATGACGCCAGAGCTGCGCGAGCGGATGTGCGCCGCAGCCGTCGCTCTGGCCAAGGCTGTCGGCTACGAGGGTGCCGGGACGGTGGAGTTCCTGGTGGAGGGCGGCTCGCTCGCAGCCGATGCCCGCTGGTACTTTATCGAGATGAACACCCGCCTTCAGGTGGAGCATCCGGTGACCGAAGAGATCACCGGTCTCGATCTCGTTGAGTGGCAATTGCGTGTTGCCGCGGGTGAACGCTTGCCGTTGAGCCAGGAGGCGATCGCGTTCTTCGGCCATTCCGTCGAGGTCCGATTGTGCGCCGAGGATCCCGACAAGGGGTTCTTGCCGAGCATCGGCCGCATCGCGGCCTTCGTCGCGGGAAGCGGCGAGGGGATCCGGGTCGAAACCGGCGTCGCGGCGGGCTCGAGCGTGTCGCCATTCTATGACTCGATGATCGCCAAGATCATCGGCACCGGGCGAACGCGCGAGGCGGCGATCGAGCGCGCGCGTCGCGGACTTGCCGGCACGTTCGTTGCCGGGATCAAGACCAATGCGCAGTTTCTCGACAACCTGCTGGCCGCTCAGTCCGTTCTGTCCGCCCGCATGGATACGGGACTCATCGCGCGAGAGCAGACGCGACTGACTGCACATCAGCTCGCCCCGGAAGCTCTGAGCGAGCCGATCGCCCAACTCTTGCTCGGACGAACCGCGAACGCCGCGGCCGCGACCGCGGCTCCGGGCCAGTGGCGCTCCCCATGGGAGGCCATCGACGGATTCTCGCTAGGGCCGCCTCGGCGTCAGAGATACCGTCTTCTCGTCGACGGGAAGCCGCTATCGGCCGAGGTGGCGTGGAGGAAAGACGGACCGAAACTCGTCGATCCTGTGCCCGTGTCGCCCGGCGCCCAGGCAATGCCCGCGGCGCTGCAGCCGCCGGGCGGCGATCGCATTTTCGCCCGTGACGGGCTGGTCCCGATCGAGGTGGCCTTCCCGACGTTCGATGCCTCCGCCGTCGACGATGGCGAGGCCGGCGATTCGATTCGCGCTCCGATTAACGGCAAGGTTGCCAGGATCTTTGTTGCGGAGGGTGAGAAAGTCGAGAAAGGCGCCCGTATCGCCGTCGTCGAAGCCATGAAGATGGAGCATGTGCTGCATGCGGCTCGCGCCGGAACCATTGCGAGGGTCGCGGCCAGGGAAGGCGATCAGGTCAATCAGGGAACGCTCATCGCGAGCCTCGCCGAATAGACGGCAGGAGTGCGTCATTGCGCGAGCGGTCGCCGCCACACGTCTCCGCGCGTGCACGCTCGCCACCCGACGCCGCCGACGACGGCACATCATTCGCCGATTTCGGCCAACAGGCCCTGCAGGACGTCGCGCACGCTCGTTGGAATCGCGGTCGATGCGCGCTTGTCGAGGTCGAACACCACAAGCACCACCTTGCCCGTGCCGGCGCAGATCCCATCCTGGAACACGCCGTGAGCCAGCTCGAAGGACTTGGTGCCGATTCGGGTCGCGACCGTCCCGACCTCGACGAGTCCCGGATAGTGCAGCTCCGTCTTGTAGTCGAGCGTGGTGGAGGCAAGCACCATGTCGAGGCTCCGATCCACGGCCTTGAGTTTGGGGGCGATCAGCTCGCAGCGCGCCTGCTCGAGGTAGATGGCCATGGCTGCGTTGTTGACGTGCCCGAGCGGGTCGAGGTCGTTATAGCGCACGGTGATCTGCGTCCAGGCGCGGAACAGGGCGCGCGCGGTGAGGTCGGGGGTTTCGGTCGATCGGAGCATTAAAAATTTTGATTCTCAGGAGGTTGCCCACGTCAAGGGAAAGCGTGCTAGACGTATTGGATCATTGCCGGGAAGCACAGGTCATGGAGTTCGCGATGAAGCACCTGACGTTCGCTGCGCTGGCTGCGGCCCTGGCGATCGGAACCATGGCGATCAGCGGTGGCGCGACCGCCGCCGCGCCCTCCGCCGCCGCATCGGCCCGTCCTGCGGCTGGCATAGGCTCGGCCGTCGAGCAGGTCCACTACTACCACCGCCGCCGCAGTTGGCGGCCGCATGTGTTTCTGCACATCGGCCCCTGGTATTTCTACAAACCGTATCGGCACCATCATTACTACCGCCCCTACGGCTACTACTGGAAGCCGTACCGGTACGTCTATGCGCGTCCGTATGGCTACTACTATCCGAAGCGCCACCGCATCTACTACAAGCCGTACCGCCATTATCGCTCCACGGTGCCATACGGGTACTACCGCTGGCGCACCTGGTAGCGCCCGGGCGGACGGCGGCTGAGCCGGAGCACTGTCCGAGGCGAGCGATCAGATGACCTCGTCGGTCTTGTCGCTCGTCTCGCCGAAGCGCCGTAACGTGGCTGGCCTCGTACCCCGGTAAAGCTTCTCGAGGCCGGGAGCGATCTTTGCGTTCTCGCGCTCGAAGAGCGAGTTGCCTTGCAGATCGCTTTCGACGAGAAACGGCCCGAACCGCTCGACGTCGAGGACCCAGATTGCCTGGGCGATGCCCACCTCCTCGAGCCAGTGGGCCGCCACCACCTTCTTGATGCCGCGCCCGAGCAGCGCACCGGTGCCGTAGCCGACCGTCGTCAGATATATGGCGCCGGCAGGCACGAAGCTCCCCTTGTAGATCTCGCTCGTCATGCCGCCCTTGCCGATGATGACGTTGCACCCGGTGAGCCCGAGCCATCCGTCCATCCACTTCGCGAACCGAAAGGAGGCGGTGGCAGTCACGGCGCCGACTGTTAGCTCGCCGTGTGGACCGACGCTCGCGGCCGGTGAGCAGTGGAAACTGGCTTTCCCGATGTCGGAGGGAACGTTCGCCCGCTCTTCGACGGCGCGCTTGTAGACGCCCTCGCGTGCGGTATGCACGCGACCCGTGAGATAAACCACCGTACCGAGCTCGAGCTTGGCGAGCTCCTCGCGGGTTGCTGGCAATTTCAGATCGACGGTCTTGAGCTTGGCCATACGAGTATCCGAAGCTATCAAACGGACAGTAGCCGCGAATTGGGTGCGCGCCAACCGCCGGCACTCGTCCCCGGCCAGCCGCGCAGGCCTCGGGTTTCGCCCTGTCGGGGCATGAATGTTATTGTGCGCCTCACCGGCGCAGCTTGTTCGCCACGGCGCACCGGCGCCCACTCTGAGGTCAGGACGACGCCACCATGATCCCCATCGCCACCATCCAGTCGACCGCCGAGGCTTTGATGGCGAAGGCCGCCATCGAGATTCCGGACGACTACCTCGCCGGCCTCAGAGCGTGCGCCGACACCGAAAAAGGCGATCTGTCGTCGTTCGTCATCCAGGCGATGCTTGAGAACTACGAGGCGGCCAAGGAAGACCGGCGCGCCATGTGCGGCGATACGGGCGTCCCGCGCTGGTATGTGAAGTACGGCAATGAGGCACGCGTGGAGGGAGGGCCGGTCGCCGTCGAGACGGCGCTGCGGCGGGCAACGGCCAATGCCACGCAGTCCGTTCCCCTGCGCCCCAATCGCGTGCACCCGCTCTGGCGCACAGATCACAACAACAACTGCGGCATCGGCGCGCCTGAGATCGAATACGCCTTCCATCCCGATGCGGATTGGGTGGATCTCATCACCGTACACAAGGGCGGACTCTTCGGCACCGATTACCGGATGTTGTTCCCGGGCGACGGCATCGAGGGTATCCGCCGCTTCTACCTCGACACGTTGATCGCATTCGGCAAGCGCGGGCTCGCCTGTCAGCCGGCGATCGTCGGCGTGGGTCTTGGCGGCTCGAAGGACATCTGCTCGGTCCTCGGCAAACAGGCGGCGTGCCTGCGCATCGTCGGCGACCGCAATCCGGACCCGAAGATCGCGGCGCTTGAGCTTGAGCTGAAGGATCTCGGCAACAGCATCGGTATGGGCGCCATGGGATTTGTGGGCTCCTCCATGGTCGTCGACTGCCACATCGAGGTCGGCTATTGCCACACCGGAGGGATGCCGATGAGCGTGCACATGTTCTGCCTCTCCTCGCGTCGCGCCGTCGCCCGCATTCATGCCGACGGGCGTGTCGAGCACCGCACCGATCCCATGTGGTTCACGGAGTATTCGCGCCGGGCGACGGTCGAATGGGAGCCCGGGCAGCGAAGCCGGGAGGCCGCCGAGTAACCCCCGTGCGGCTCTGCCATGTCACTTGGGCTCCGGCATGAACTCGCGCTCGGGCCAGGCATCCCTGCCGGCGAGTTGCGGCGGCGCGCCGATGAGATCGCCCTGATCGGCGATCGAGTCGTCCGCACACATGTCATTGTCGATGCCGATTGTCCACACTCCATCCCGCTTCTGCAGCCAGTACTCGTGCGTGACAGTCTCCGGCACCTGGAAGCAGTCGCCGCCAAGCATCCGTTCCCAGACGGCCTTCTCGATCGGAGCGCCGTTCGGCCGCTGCGGATGAACGACGACGAACGCGAATCCGGCAGCCACCAGCAGACGCTCCACCCGGAACTCGATGGGTTTGCCGAAGAGCGTTTCGTAGCGGGGCCGCAGCCCATCCATGATGGCGACGCGCTCGCGTGAGCCGCGCGCCGGCGTAAAGACGTCGCGCCGGGAGATTTTGGGCGGGACCGGTAACGGCGGCGGATTGAGAAGCCTTTCGATTTGTTCGCCCGTCCAGAGCTTCTGATCCGAACAGAGCCCCTCCTCCGACTCTCCACGCCGGAAATGCGGCACCCAGGCACCGAGAACAGGGCTGAACTGATAGTAGACTTGTATTTCGACCGATCGCGACCGCCCGTGGCAGCGCGAGCGCGCAAAGCTCAGGGCGTCGCCGTCCGGGGAGAGAACGCGGAATTGCAGGAACGCCCTCCCGGTCTTGTCCCACGCCACGCGCCGGTCGACGATTTCGAATCGCTCCCTGTCGACTTTCTTGTCGGTCAGAAATTTGTTGGAGGCTCGCCACGTCTCGATGAGCTCCTCGGCCGTCGGGTCGCGCGATGTTGCGTAGACAGGGTTAGGGTTGCCCGTTGGCTCGACCACCATCGCGGTGGATCGAGGTGTCGCCGATCGTTGCGCGCCCGCCGGCGCAATCTCGCTGACATCCATGATGATTGGTGCGTGGTGGTGCACCGTGTGCGCGCCGTAGGCTGTTCCGCGAACCACCACCCGCCTGCCCACGAAGCCCTGAATGCGTTGCATCATCGCGTCGTCGGTCGAGAAGACCTGGATGGTCCGCGCGCTCTTGACGGTGTCCATATCGTCGTTGCCGGCAAGGCAGACAGGGGCCGGTAAGGTCAGGATGAAAGCCGTCTCCGGCCGACGCGCGGCGTCTCGGAACGTTCGCAGCGCCAGCGCGCCTTCCGCCTGCACGCCGGGCTTGTCCGCCTCGAGGCACTGGGCGGCTGCCTCCGTGGCTCCGGCAAGGATAAGACCCGCCACCAGCATCGATGCAAGAGAGGGTTTCATGTGAGGGATCCGGTGTCCTGACTTCAGGTCTCATTCGCGTCCGAGATCGCGGCAAGCAGGAAATCGTCGCGCTTGCAGAAGGGCGGCCTCTTGATGCAGCGCAACGGGGCCTTGCGTCCCGCATCGCCCGGCCCGTTGCGCCGTAAGCCCTCACGTTCATTTCTTGCGGGGAGAGCTCATCGCAGGCGCCGCGCAGGCGTACTTGGTTTTGAGATTTGCGCGGCGAGCAATCGTCATCCAAAGTGAAGATGACTTTGGCGTCAACCGAGGGTCGCGTCCGAGGATCTGTTCTCACCCGCGGGGCGTTCGCCGGAGACCAGAGGCAGCGACCACCGCCTTCGCCGCGCCCTCGCGCAACGGCACCAAGGTGCTGCAAGCGGGTGGGGCCGCACGGCAAGGCAGAGCCGGCAGAAAGGGGCAGGCCATATGAGTGCGGCGTCTGAAATCGATGCCATTGCCGTCGAACTCATGCGTCTGCTCGGGGCGGGTAGTCAGATCACACCGTTCTCGCAGCGACATCCCGGCTTCGACCTCGCGCAGGCCTATCGCGTCGTGACGCGCCTTGCCGCTCTGCGCCGCGCGCGGGGTGAAATCCCTATCGGTCGCAAGATCGGCTTCACCAACAAGGCGATCTGGCGCGGTCTCGGGCTGTCGGGTCCCGTCTGGAACTACGTCTTCGACCGCACCGTGATCTTTGCCGGAGACGGCGGTCCGGAGGTGAGCCTGGCAGGAATGCCCGAGCCGCGCATCGAGCCGGAGCTGGTCCTGCATCTCGCATCTGCCCCGGCTGCCGGCATGACCGAGGCCGAGCTCCTGGCCTGCATCGACTGGATTGCACCGGGCTTCGAGATCGTTCAATCCATTTTTCCGGACTGGAGTTTCTCGGCTGCCGACGCGGCCGCGGCCTACGGCGTTCACGGCGCCCTCGTCGTCGGCCGGCAACTGGATATCGCGGATACGCGAGCCCAGGTGGCCTCAGCGCTCGAGGATTTTGCCGTGCGGCTCGAAGGTGGCGAGGGTGTGATCCGAGAGGGGCGGGCGGAGAATGTCCTCGGAGGGCCGCTCCGCGCCTTGCGGTTCCTGGTGGAGGAGGTTGCCCGGTTCCCCGGAAGCGAGCCCCTGGGGCCGGGCGAGATCGTGACCACCGGCACCTTGACCGAGGCGATGCCGGCCCGTCCGGGTGAGGCATGGCAGGCGTCTTTCGAAGGCATTGCGCTGCGCCCGATCCGGCTGCGCTTCTGCTAGAGTTGCAGCACATGTCACGAGAGAGGTGCCCGGAAAGGAGGACGCAAGATGAAAACCCGCGCCGCTGTGCTCACCCAGGTCAACAAGCCGCTTGAGATTCTCGAACTCGAGCAGGAAGGCCCCAAGGCCGGCGAGGTTCGTGTCAAGGTCAAGGCCGCCGGCGTGTGCATGTCCGACTGGCACATCATGATCGGCGACTGGCCGCTGCCGCTGCCCATGGTGCTCGGCCACGAAGCCGCCGGCGAGGTCGTCGAGGTTGGCGCGGGCGTCACCAATGTGAAGAAGGGAGACCACGTCATCTTCTCGTTCCGCTCGAACTGCGGCCACTGCGCCTACTGTTCGAAAGGGCGGACGGTGCTCTGCATCGGATTCAACGACACCTCGCGCTGGGTCATGCACGACGGAACGAGCCGCGTGAAGCTCAACGGCGAGCCGATCAACGTCATGGCGCGCATCGGCACGTTCACCGAGTATTCGGTCTGCCCCGCCGACCAGGTGGTGAAGGTGCGCGATGACCTCCCCTGGGCGCACGCTGCGATCATCGGCTGCTCGGTTGCGACCGGGGTCGGCGCGGCCATCCGTCATGCCAAGGTGGAGGCCGGATCGAGCGTGCTCGTGGTCGGCTGCGGCGGCGTCGGTCTCAATGTGATCCAGGGAGCGCGGCTTGCCGGGGCAAGAACGATCATCGCCTGCGACATCCTCGACAATAAGCTGCAGATGGCGACCAACTTCGGCGCGACGCACATCATCAACGCCAAGAAACAGGACGTCATCAAGACCGTGACCGAGATCACGGGCCTCGGCGTCGACTATGCGTTCGACGCCATCGGCACCGAGCCGACGGTGCTCCAGATCGTCGACGCGTTGGCGCCGGCGGGTCACGCCGTGATCGTCGGCATCCCGGCCTTCTCGACCAAGGCCCCGCTCGCTCCGCACCTGATGGTCTACGGTGAGAAGACGCTCTCCGGGACGTATTACGGCTCCGTGCGCCCGGCGGTTGACTTTGGCGTCCTCGCCGATCTCGCGATGGACCGCAAGCTCAATCTCGACGACCTGATCTCGCGCACCTACAAGTTCGAGGAGATCAACGAGGGCTTCCGCCTGATGGCGAGTGGTCAGGTGGCGCGCGGCGTCATCATGTTCGATTGAGGCCGGCCGGCGAGACCAGGGCGCCTGGACGGCCGGGCGCCTTGGCGGCGGCAGTCGGCATTGCAGCTCGATCCTGCGACGCGAGCCGGGGCGCCGCTCTTGCTTGCTGCTCTCGCAACGCAGCGTGCCGGCTGCCGGCAAGCTCCGCTTTCGAAGCAGGAAGCCTCCCGCCCCGGCGATGCGTCTCTCCCTCTCACGTCTCGCGTGCCGGCTTGACCGCCCGCGGCCCGTAGGCCTTGAGCGCCCCCTCTGTCGTGACGTAGCCGTCCGCGATGTCGGCCGCGATGGCGTCCGCGTCACGTTCCTCGGGCGGCCCGTAACCGCCGGCGCCTGATGTCCTCAGGCTCACGACATCGCCATACCTCAGTGTGACGACCTCTTTCGAGCCCAACGCCCGCGCCTCGCCGCCCGAGAGCACGATCGACTGACCGAGTGCGCCGGGACGTCCGCCGAACACACCGTAGGGCGCGATCTTGTGTCGGTCGCCGAGCAGCGTCAGCACGGCGCCGTCGGCCAGCACCCGCACATCCTTGCGGATGCCGCACCCGCCGCGGAACTTGCCGGCACCGCCTGAGTCCGGAATGAGCTCGAACCGCTCGACGACGACCGGATTGTTGTGCTCGATCACCTCGACGGGGATGTTCGAGCAGTTCATCACCGGCGACATCGCTTCGACGCCGTCCTTCGTTGCGCGCCCGCCATAGCCGCCGAGCAGCATGTCATACATGATAAACGGCTTGCCCGTGCGCGGATCGGTGCCGCCGATGTTCGGGTTCGACCAGTGCGAGAAGGCGCCCATGGCGCGGTGCGGAATGCACTTGGCGAAGGCGCCGTTGATGCAGTCGAAGATGCGGATCTGCACCGCCGCCCGCCCGCCGCTCGCAGCCGGAAAGCGCGGATTGAAGAAGGATCCTTCTTCCGCTTTGACGCGGATCGGCCGGAACGATCCCTCGTTGTTCGGCAGGTTGGCCTCGGTCAGACAGCGCGTCGCGAAGACGCCGTAGGCGCGCGTGTAGTTGATGTAGGAGTTGAGCGCAGCTTGCACGGTGCCGCCCGAGCCTGTGAAATCGATCTCGATGCCGTCGGCGTCGATGGTCACGGCCACCTTGACCTTGATCGGACCGGTGCCGGGTCCAGCGTCGTCCAGGTGGTCCTCGAATTCGTAGCGTCCCTTCGGCAGCCTCGCGATGATGGCGCGCGTCTCGCGCTCGGAATGCTCGAGAATGGCGTCGATCGTGCGCTCCATCAGCTCCTCGCCATAGGAATCGTACATCTCATTGAGCCGCTCGCCGCAGACGTGGTTCGCGTTGAGCTGGGCCTTGAGATCGCCGCGCACCTTGGCGGGAACGCGCACGTTGCCGAGGATCATGCGCAAGAGATCCTCGTCGAACCGGCCTTCGCGAACAATACGGATGGGCAGAATGCGAAGCCCCTCTTGGAACGCCTCCGTGATGCCCTGCACGCGCTGCGAGCCGGGGGCGGCCCCGCCCATGTCGACTTGATGCGCCGTTGTCACCGCATAGGCAATGAGCCGTCCTTCCCGAAAGATTGGTGTGGTGAGAAAGAAATCCGGGAAGTGGCCGCCGCCGAGAAGCGAATCGTTGAGCAGGATACTGTCGCCGGGGCGCAACGTCTCGGGTGCGTGGTACCTGAGCACGTTTTCGATGACATAAGGCATGGCGCCGAGATGCCCCGGCGTGAAGTTGCCCTGCGCGACGAGACGTCCGCGGCGGTCAAAGAGTCCGGTCGAAAAGTCGTCGCCCTCGCGCACCGCTTCCGAGAAGGCTGTCCGGCGCAGGGCCGTTCCCATCTCGTCGGCGATCGAAAGCAATCCGTTCCACAATACCGAGAGAGTAATGGCGTCAACCTCTCGTCGGTTGCTCAACGCGACTGGTGGTTTGGCGTCGCGCGTCATGCTCTTCCTCCCGTAATCTCGATGATGAGATGGCCGTTGCCGCTCGCCCGCGCCACGTCGCCTGGCAAGACAACGGTCATCGACTCCCGCTCCTCGATCAGAGCTGGCCCGATCACCGGTTCGCCGGCCCTTAAGCGGTATCGGTCGATCACCGTCGCGTCGACAAAGCCACCGGCTTCGGGAAAGTAAGCGCGCCGGGAGCCGACGCCGCGCGCCGGGCCGCCGTCGTGGGCAGCCGCCCCGACGAGGCCGCTCACGGCGCCGCTCTTGCCGAGGCCGGAGAGGGTCGCAATCAGATACCAGTCGATCGCCTCGACCGGGGTGCCGCTGTCGGCGTAGCCGTAGGTCTGCGCGTAGGTCGCCTCGAACGCTGCGACGGCCGCGGCGGCGAAGTCGTCGCCGATGTCGCCGGCCGGCAGATCGACGCGGATTTCGAAGCCCTGGCCAGCATAGCGCATGTAGGCGCCGCGCCGCCACCTCGCTTCTGCGGCGATCTTGAGGTTGTCGAGGTCCGCCCGCGCGCGCGCCTCCAGTTCGCGGAAGATCCGGGCGATCTCTCTTGTGGCTTCCGGCTCCATCCTGAGAATGCGCGACATCGAAACGTCGATTTTGGCGTCCGCCGTCAGCAGGCCGATGGCCGATCCGACGCCGGCGCCGACCGGCACGATAACCTTTGGAATCCCGAGCCGGCGCGCCAGGCGGCAGGCGTGCAGCGGACCGGCGCCGCCGAACGCGACCAGCGCATAGCGGCGCGGATCGCGGCCGCGCTCGATCGAGACGATGCGCATGGCCCGCTCCATGTTGCTGTTGGCGACCGAGTGGATCCCCCAGGCGGCTTCTTCGAGGGTCAGCCCCAGCGGGCCGGCGATGTCGCGCGCAATGCCGCGGCGAGCGGCCTCGGAATCGAGACGCATGCTGCCGCCGCAGAACCAGTCGGGATTGAGATAGCCGAGCACGACGTTGGCGTCCGTGATCGTCGGCTTGTCGCCGCCGCGGCCGTAGGCCATCGGTCCGGGCTCGGCGCCTGCGCTCTGCGGCCCGACCTTGATCAAGGCGCGATGCGCCGCTGCGATGCTGCCGCCGCCGGCGCCGATCTCCACGAGTTCCACCGCCGAGACGTTGAGCGGCAGTCCGCTGTAGCGCCGGTTGTCGATGCCGTCCACCTCGAAGGTCTGGGTGATTGCGGGCTCGCCGTCGTCGACGGCGCCGAGCTTGGCCGTCGTCCCTCCCATGTCGAAGGTGAGAACATTCGGATGTCCTTCTTCGCGGCCGACCGCCGCAGCCATCAGCACCCCTGCGGCAGGCCCTGATTCCACGATCCGCACCGGGAACGCGCGCGCGAGGTCCGGCGTCACCAGTCCCCCGTTAGACTGCATGATGTAGAGGCTTGTCCGAAATCTTCTCGCCGCAAGCGCCGCGGTGAGCGAAGCCAGATAGCGGTCGACGATCGGCCGGACATAGGCGTTGGCGACGGTCGTGTTTGTCCGCTCGTATTCCCTGAGTTTCGGCGACACCTCGTGACTGGTCGAGACGGCAACATCCGGCAGCGCCTTGCGGATCGCCTCGCGCGCCGCGATTTCGTGCGCCGGATTGGCGTAGGCGTGCAAAAATGCGATCGCGACCGACTCATAACCTCCATCCGCAAAAGCCTTGATCGCCGTGGCGAGGCTGTCCGCGTCGAGCGGGTCGAGGACCGCACCTCCGGCATCGATCCGTTCGCGCACCTCAAGGATGTGCCGCCGCGCGATCAGCGGGGCCGGTTTGTCGAGGTGCATGTTGTTTGTGTCGTACCTCTTCTGTCGCCCGATGATGAGGACGTCGCGGAAACCTTCCGTTGTCAAAAGGGCCGTACGCGCCCCCTTGCGCTCGAGGATGGCGTTGGTCGCAATCGTCGTGGCGTGGAGGACGCTGCCGACATCCTCAGGCCGGCCCTCGTGCCGGGCAAGAATCTCGTCGATTCCTTCGATCACGGCCTGCTCGAGGTGGCGCGGCGTCGTCAGTGCCTTGCCGAACCGGATGAGCCGCCGCCGTTCGTCATAGAGGACGAAGTCGGTGAACGTACCGCCGATATCGAATGCGATATGGATCATGTCCACTCCGGGCTGACGCGCGGACCTTCTGCGGGTGGTTCGGCCTGGTTCGCAGACCGCATCACGCCATGTAGAGGCCGCCGTTGGCGTGCACCACCTCGCCGGTGATGAAGCGGGATCTGTCCGAGGCCAGGAAGACGATGACGTCGGCGATGTCCTCAGGTCTTGCCATGGCCCCGAGCGGCACCAGCCGTGATTGTTCCTGCATCTCGGCCTCGCTGAATTGAAGGCGCGGCTGCGCCGTATCGGTGAGCCCAGGTGCGATGGCGTTGACCCGGATACCGTGCGGCGCGAGCGCCAGAGCCATGGCGCGCGTCATTCCGATGACCCCGGCCTTGCTTGCCGAATAGTGCACACCGAGGACATGCCCGCGCACCGCCGAAGACGACAGATTGACGATTGCTCCTTTGGCGCCGCGCGAGACCATGTGGCGCGCCACGTGCTGCGCAACCAGGAAGCTCCCCTTGAGGTTCACAGTCAGAACGTCGTCCCATTCGCTTTCTGCCAGCGTGAGGAATGGCGATCTCGGGAAGATGCCGGCATTGTTGACGAGTACGTCGATGCGCCCGAGTGCTGCAACCGCCTCGGCAACGATCCGGGCGCACTCCGCTGCGCTTGCGACACTGCCCTGCACGAGTTCGGCCTTCTGTCCGCGCGCGCGGATCTCACCCGCGACGCGGCTCGCAGCCACCTTGTCGTCGAGCCAGTTGATGACGACGTCCGCTCCTGCTTCGGCGAGCGCCAGCGCAGCGGCGCGGCCAATTCCCTGCTGGGCCCCGGTCACCAGCGCCACACGTCCCTGCATCGTCATGACACCCCGCCCATTCAACCCTTGCACGAGAACTGCGCGGCTGACTGCGTCACAGTCCGAGGTAGGCGCGTCGCACGTCGGCGTTTGCCGCAAGCTCCTGCGCCGGCCCTGTCATTGTCACACGTCCAAGCTCGATGATTGCGGCCCGGTGCGCCACCCTGAGTGCCCAATGGGCGTTTTGCTCGGCGAGCACCACGGCGAGTCCTTCTCTTGCCTGAATTTCCCGCAGCAGCTCGCCGATGCGCGCGACGATCACGGGCGCCAGCCCAAGCGATGGCTCATCGAGGAGGAACAAGCGCGGATGGCTCATCAGGGCGCGACCGATCGCCAGCATCTGTTGCTCGCCGCCGCTCAACGAGCCGGCCTGCTGCGAAGCGCGTTCCTTCAATCTGGGGAAGTAATCGAAGATTTGCGCCATCCGGTCTGCGGTCTCGGCTCTGGAGCGCGTGAATGCGCCCACCCGCAGGTTCTCTGCCACGGACATCTGCGGGAAGACGCGCCGTCCCTCCGGCGAGTAGCCGACGCCGAGCCGTACGATCTCCGACGGCTTCTTGTGCTTGAGCGGCGTACCATCGAGCCTGATCTCGCCCTCCATGTAGGCCGCCATTCCAAGGATCGCCTTGAGCGTCGAGGACTTGCCTGCCCCGTTTGAGCCGACCAGCGCCAGCGTTTCGCCCTTCTCGATGGCAAAGGAGACATCGTGCGTCCCGCGGATCTGCCCGTAGCGGACCTCGAGCCTGTCAACGGTGAGCAGCGGCATCGGCGGTTCCGAGATAAGCTTCGATGACTTTCGGGTCGGCAAGAACATCCGCCGGCGCGCCGACGGCGAGCTGACGCCCCTGGTGAATGACCAGCACGCGGTCGCAGAGGCCCTTGATGAAGCGCATGTTGTGGTCGATGACGACGACCGAGATTCCGCGTTCGCGCACTCTGAGGATGGTGTCGCGAACGTGATCGGCTTCCTCGGCGGAAAGGCCGGCCGCCGGCTCGTCGAGCATAACGAGCCGTGGCGCTGCCGCCAGCGCGATCACCATGCCGAGCGTTTTCTGATAGCCATAGGGGAGGCTGTCCGCGATCTGCTCGGCGACGTCCGTGAGGCTCAGCGACGCCAAGAGCTCGTCGACGACGGCGTTCGCTTTGGCGCGCATTTCGCGCGCCCGGTTGGTGTCGAGAAAAGTGGCCCAGAAGCCGGGATAGAGATGGCGGAACGCGCCCCGGAGCGCATTCTCCCGCACCGTGCACCCTGTCCAAACGGTGGTGGCCTGGAAGGTCCGCGCCAGGCCTTTTGCGACGAGAATGTGCGGCGCAAGGCCTGTGATCGCCTGACCGGCGAATGTGACCTCCCCGCTCGTCGGTTCGATCACGCCGCTGACGAGGTTGACGGCGGTTGTCTTGCCGGCGCCGTTAGGGCCGATGATGCCGAGGATTTCGCCCTCCGCGACAGAGAACGACAGGTCGTCGACGGCCTTGAGGCCGCCGAAGTGCCGGGACAGGCCGTGGACCTCGAGCAAGGCGGCCATCGGCTAGCGTCCCTCGCGTCTCAGGAGGAGCCGACCGAGCCGGCTCCACAGCTCCACGATGCCGCCGGGCAAGAACGCCATGACGATGATGAGGCAGATGCCATAGAAGATCCGCTGCATGAGCACATAGTCGCGGAGCAGCTCGGGCAGCACGACAAGGAAGACCGTTCCGAGCAGCGGGCCCACGATGCTCGTCATGCCGCCGATGACGTTCATCACCACCATGTTGAGGCTCTCAAGTGGCCCATAGGTGAGCGGCTCGATCGTCCTCAAGAACGGCGCTTGCAGCCCGCCCTGCAGTCCGACCAGCGCGCAGGCGATGGCGAAGATCATCACCTTGAATCGGACGACGGGCACGCCCGCGCACTCGGTCAGGCTCGGCGCCTGGCGCATGGCGTCCATGGCTCGCCCGACCTCCGAGTTGAGCAGACGGATGATAAACGCCAGCACGAGCGCCGACACGGTCAACGCCAGATAGTAGTAGGCGAGCTGGGATGACAGCAGGGGATGCGGCGGCGGAATCTGCGTGATGCCCTGTGCGCCGCCTGTCAGGCTGACCCACTCGACGAACACCATGCGGATAAGTTCGCCGAGCAGGAAAGTGACGAGAACGAAGTACTTGCCCGTGAGCCGCAGGATGATCGGCCCGATGGCGAGCGCCGCGCCGCCGGCCGCGGCAACGCCCGCGAAGAGCGCCAGCGGATACGGCCAGCCTGCCTTCACAAAGAGAAGCACTGTCGTGTAGCCGCCGATGCCGAGGAAGGCCGCGTGCCCGAGTGAGACGTGACCGGTGCGGATGATGAGATGCAGACTCGCCGCACCGATCGCGAAGAAGCAGCAGTTCGTGCCGATATTGATGACATACGGTTGCTGCACGAGCAGCGGCCAAAGGGCCATGATCAGGACGACCGCCGCGAAGGGAACGATCCAGCCGCTTGCCGCGGCGCGGGTCGCGACGCCATGCCCGCCTCGGGGGATCTCGCCGATGGTCGCACTCTGCTGGGCCATCGTTCTACTCCGGCGTTCCCATGAGGCCCCAGGGCCTGAAGATGAGCAGAGAAATCACGATTCCGAACGATACGAATGCCGACGCCAGCGCGCCGAAGAACGTTCCGAGAAAGCTTTCGATGAAGCCGAGGATGATGCCTCCGAGCGCCGCCCCGGGGATCGAGCCCATCCCGCCAAGTATGACGACGATGAATGCGACAAGCAGCGGCCGCTCCCCCATCGTCGGCGAAAGTGAGTAGATCTGCCCGTAGAGACCGCCAGCAAGCGCCGCCATGAAGATCGCGATGAAGAAGGCGACCTTGTACATCAGGATGGCGTTGACCCCCTGGCTCTCCGCGATCTCGAGGTCCTGCGCCGCTGCCCGCATCGCAAGCCCGTAACGCGTGTGCTTCATGATGATGTAGAAGCCCGCCAGCACCATCACCGCCATCGCCGCGACGACGAGCTTGTCGAGCGGCACGATCACCGTGCCGAGGCTCAGCACGCCGGTGAAGGCCGGCGGAATCTGCCGCTCGAAGGCATCCCACACGAGCACGCCGCCGTAGATCAGCGCCATGTTGAGCCCAAGCGTTCCGATCATGCTCTGGAACATCTTCTGATAGAACCAGCGGAACACTGCGAGCTCGAGGATGAGCGAGCCGAAAGCGACAATTGCGGCCCCGATCGGCACGGCGATGAGCCAAGGCAGCTTGAACTGACCGTAAAGGTAATACAGCGCGAACCCGCCGAGCATGGCGAACTCGCCGTGGGCGAAGTTCACCACCCGCATGATTCCAAAGAGCAGCGTGAAGCCGAGCGCGATCAGGACGTAGATTCCGCCGAGCGTGAGCCCATTGACCACGACCTGCCCGAGCATGATCGGGTTGGTCATCATCTCGAGTTGGAACTTCAGTGCCTCGAGCATGGGCGTCTGGCCTCCGGCAGCGGACGGCGCACGGGGCGGCGGATGTCAGCCCCTCGCCGCCCCCAACGCCGATGCCCCGAAGGGCGCTCGGCAGAAGCGGACGCTCACTCGTCCACCGGCTGCAGCGTGTCGAGAACGACGATCTTCTTGTTCTTCACCTCGACCATCAGGAAGGGGAGAAGCTGCTGGCGCTTGACGCCGTATTCCTTGAGGCCCCCCCACTTGATGGGCCCGAGCACCCCGGCGTCGTAGCCCTCCATCTTGTCGAGCGCATCCCTCACCTTCTCGGGATCGACCGAGTCGGCGCGGCGCATCGCCTCGAACAGGTTGCGCGTGGCATTGAAGAAGAAGGGCGTCTGCGAATTGATGATGCCCTCGCCGTACTTCTTCCGGTACATGTCGACGAACCATTTGTTCTTCGGGTCCTCGAAATGGTACATGTCGTACGACATGAAGCCTTCCGCGAGGTCGCCCGCGACAGCGATGATCTCGTCGACCCCGGGCCCTCCGATCTGGATGATCGGCCCCTTGAAGCCTGCCTGCCGGGCCTGCTTCACGACGAGCCCGGCTTCTCCCGGCGCCGTGCTGGCGAGGTCGAGGAGCTGCATCCCCTTGGCCATCAGGCGCAAAAGGAACGGAGTGAACTCCTTCGTCCCGCGCTCATAGACTTCATCGAGGAACTCGACCTTGTGGTTCTCGTATCCGGCCTTGATGACCGGGGTCACGAACTGGCCCACTGCGTCGTTGGGGGACAGCGAGCCGACCTTTTTCACGTCCGGATAGCGCTTCAGGATCCAGGCGACCGCGGGCTTCACGAACTCGCGGTTGGTGTTCGTGACGCGGTAATTGAGCGGCGAGTTCCACTTGTTTTTGAGAATGGGAATCGAGAAGCCATTGGCGAGCAGGAGAACCTTCTGGCTGCCCTTCTCCATGGCCTCGTACATGACATTGACGGTCGAGATCACGGGCGGCGAGCCGATCGGACCGATGATGAATTGCACCTTGTCCTGGAAGATCAGCCGCTCGGCTGCGGTCTTGCCGCCGGTCGCCGTGTATTGATCGTCGAGCATGACGTGCTCGATCTTGTAGGTCTTGCCGCCGATCTTGAGGCCGCCCTTCTCGTTGACCTCGTCGATGGCGAGCTCCGTGCCGCGCTTGATGGCGAGCCCCCAGGCCGTACCGCCCCCCGACAGGCTGCCGATGCCGCCGATCTTGAGCGTCTCTTGAGCCCACACGTGTGGCGCGGACAGAAAGGCGAGGGCAGCGGCGAGCGTGCCGCCGGCAATTGCTCTGCGAGTGTGGGAACGGGTCATGCGGACCTCCGCGGCTGTGCCATGGTGGAATGTCGGATGCGCGGCGAAGCTCTGTCAACCGCCTTGCCTGTCGGCTTTCCGGGCAGGTCTGCGGAATGTACGATCGCCCTGGCCGCCGACGTCGACCGGGAGGTGAATGATGAAACCGTGGGACACCATCATCAGCGCGGACGAGCAGAAGGCCTACAATGCCGCCGGATTCGGTCGCCCCTCGGGCATGGGGCGTCGGCCCGCGCTGCTCATCATCGACGTGCAGTATCGCACGGTCGGAACGGTGCCCCGGCCGTTCTGGGAGGCGATCAAGGAGTTTCCGACTTCCTGCGGGGAGGTCGGCTGGCAAGCCGTCCGCCAGATCGCCCGCCTTGCGGAGGCATTCAGGGCGGCGGGATGGCCGATCCTTTACCCGTATGTCTCACGTAAGGAAAAGTTCGATGGGGGCAGGCTCGCCGACAAGGTTCCTGCGCTCATGACTGTCGCCGAGAAGGGCTACGAGTTCGTGGCCGAAGTGGCCCCGCGCGAAGGCGACATTCTGCTGCCGAAGAAGCACCCGAGCGCCTTCTTCGGGACGCCTCTGACGAGCTATCTCATCGAGCGTGGCGCCGATACGCTCATCGTGACGGGCTGCACCACGAGCGGCTGCGTGCGCGGCACCGTGGTCGACGGCTTCGCGTACAATTTCCACGTGGTCGTCCCGCACGACGCGGTCTACGACCGCAGCGCCACCTCGCACGCGGTCAATCTTTTCGACATGGCGTCCAAGTATGCCGACGTGATGACGACAAGCGAGTGCCTTGCTGCGCTCGCTGCGTTGCAGGGGGCAAGAGCCGCGGAATAGTGTGATCCCTAAGGACCCGCGCATCTCGGAGGGCAAGAGAGGAATGGTTGAGGATCGCCGCAGGCAATCAGCCGACGCCGTCTCTCGCCTTCTCGAGTGGGCCGCGGCCGTCGATCCGTCCGGGGTGCCGCCGAAAGTGCAGGCGCGCGCCGCGCTTGTGCTCTGCGACGATCTCGCGGCCATGGTGGCGGCGAGCGGCGAGGCCGAGGTCGCCGCCGCGCGTCACGCTTTTGCCGCTTCGAGCGCAGGCCGCGAGGCAACCGTCTTCGCCGCGGGCATCCCGCGCCTTGACCGTTATTCGGCCGCTGCCGCCAACGGCATGGCGGCGGTCTGGGCCGAGCTGGACGAGGGCTACCGCTTGGCGCCGTGTCATGCCGGCGCCTATGCCGTCTCGGCCGCTTCGTCCGAGGCAGAAGCCTCCGGCGCGCCGTTCGCGGCGCTGCTGACCGCCATTGCAGTCTCATACGAGATTAGCGCGCGCTTCGCGCGGGCATTCCCGTTCGCGGAGTTCAGCGTCCATCCGCATGGCTGTTTTTCGGCGCTCGGGGCAGCGGCCGCGGTTGGCAAACTGCGTCGGCTGCCCGTTGCCGAGTTCGTGTCCGCTGTGACGGGGGCGACGTCGATGGCCTACGCCGGCCCTTACTCGCACGCCATCGAGGGCACGCTCGTGCGCAACGCGTGGACCGCGACCGGTGCCTGGACGGGGATGCGCGCGGTCGATCTTGCCAGGGCCGGCATCGGTGGCGCATCGACGACGCCCTACGACGTGTTCGTCACGTGCCTCAAGGCTGGCGCCGAGATCGACGAGCTCACGCGCGACCTCGGGCGCGACTGGGCGATTGCGGGCGGCTATCACAAGCTCTTTGCGTGCTGCCAGTATGCCCATGCAGCCGTGGAGGCGAGCCTCGAGCTGGTCCGCCAGCTGCCGGCCGGCGCAAACGCCGACGACGTGATCGACGAGATCGAGGTCGCGACGCATCCGAAGGGCGAGACGCTGACGACGGTCGAGCCGCAAACCGTCCTTGCGGCCAAATTCTCGCTCCCCCACATCCTGGCTGCGACCGCCGTGCTCGGGACGTGCAGCGCACGCGCGTTTTTCGGCGCCACGCTTCGCGACCCGCGCATAGCCGGCTTGCGCCGTCGTGTCCGCATCGTACCCTATTCGCCAATCGGCGCCTGGCCGAACGATCGCCCGGCCCGCGTGACCTGGAGACTGAAGGATGGCCGCAGGCTGGAGGCCCGGTCGCTCAACGCCCGCGGCGGCGCCGATCAGCCGTTCACGGTCGATGAGCTGTTGGCCAAGGGCGCCGAATTGACGGCAGACACGTTTCCCGAGTTCTCCCGCGTCTCGGCACGCCTTGTTGGCGATCCCGGAGCCGAGGCCTCGCGTCCTTGGCGCGCCATCGTCGCCGAAATGACCGGGAGCGGACACATATGAACGTCGAGGTGGCGGTCGTCGGTGCGGGCGCATGTGGTCTTGCGGCAGCGATTGCGGCGGCAGACGCCGGTGCCGAGGTGGCGATCCTCGAGAAGCTCGACCGGCCGGGAGGTAACACGGCGCTCTCGACGGGCTCGGTTCCGGGCGCAGGCACCCGCTTCCAGCGTGAAGCGGGGATCGAGGACAGTCCAGAGCGTCTCATCCGGGATCTGACAGCCATCGCCGGGGAGAGCGACCATCCGGCGCTTTTGGCGCGCCTTGCCCACTTGTCGGCGCCGACCGTCGAATGGCTCATCGATCACGTCGGATGCCGGATGCAGCTCATCACGGCCTACAGACACATCGGTCATTCCGTGCCGCGCCTGCACGCTCCGGTTTCCCGGCGCGGTCAGGATCTCTTTGATGATCTGCGGGCAGCAACCGAGGCGCGCGGCATACCCCTTGCCACCGGCAACAGCGTCGTCGCCTTGTCGAGCGCAGGGGGCGCCGTCACCGGGGTCGAGATCGAAACGCGCGATGGCCGGCGAGAGAGGATTGCGGCCGGAAAGGTCATACTGGCGGCCAACGGCTATGCCGGGGATCGATCGCTCGTCTCCCGTTTCTGCCCGGAGATCGCAGGGGCTCGCTATTTCGGGGCCCTCGGCAGCACTGGCGAGGCGATCCGCTGGGGGGAGGCGCTCGGCGCCGCCCTCGGCAACATGGGCGCCTACCAGGGCTACGCCGCGGTCTCCGATCCACACGGCAGCCTGCTGTCGTGGACCACCATCGAGAAGGGCGGCATCATCGTCGATGCAACCGGCCGGCGCTTTGGCGATGAGAGCGCCGGCTACTCCGGTTTCACGCCGCGCGTGATGGCGGCAGGGCCTGGATGCATGGCGATCTTCGACCAGCGCATCTTCGACGTTGCCGCGCTCGAGGAGGAGTTTGTTGAGCTCGCGCGGTATGGCGGCTTCAAGTCCGGCGCGACCATCGAGGCGGCGGCGCAGGCCGCCGGTCTGCCGGCCGGGATCGTGGCGGACGAGGTCGCCGCTTACAACCGCGCCGCCGTTGGGAGCGGGGCCGACCGGCACGGCCGGCGCGATTTCGGCCTCGGGCCGCTCGCGGGTCCCTTCTACGTCTGCCGCATCGTCCCGGGCCTTTTTCACACCCAGGGCGGTCTCATGATCGATCTTGATGCGCGCGTTGTTCGCGCCGACGGAGAGCCCATCCCGAACCTGTTCGCCGGCGGGGGCGCCGCCGTCGGAATCTCGGGCCGGCGCGGCGCTTCGGGCTACGCCTCGGGAAATGGTCTGCTGACCGCGCTTGCGCTGGGCCGCGTCGCCGGCCTCACCGCGGCCCGCGAGCTTGGAAAGGACGTACCCCATGTCTAGGCCCGATCTCGTGATCCGAGGTGGCCGCATCGTTTTGCCGGGACGCGGCCTCGTCGAGGCCGACGTCGCAATCCGCAACGGTACGTTCGCGGCCATCGGGGCGCCCGGCAGCTTCGACGACGCGACAGACGATCTCGACATCCGCGGCCTCGTCGCTCTGCCCGCCGCCCTCGACGTTCACCTGCATCTGGGCCACGGCAACGACATTTCCCGCCCGCGCGTGCCGGCCGACGCGGCGAGCGAGACGGCGGCAGCCGCCCTCGGCGGCATCGCCACCATGATCCCCTATCTCATGGCGAGCGAGCCTTTCGAGACGATATTTCCCGCCGTGCTGGAGGTCACGGCCGCCGGGGCGCGCGTCGACTTCGGCTATCACTTCATCATCTCGACGCCGGAGCAGCTCGCAAGCGTGCCGCGCTACATCGCCGAGCATGGCGTCCCGACTTTCAAGTTTTTCATGAACAACCGCGGCGGCGAAGGGAAGCGTCTCGGACTTCCGGACATCGACGACGGCGCGTTCTTCAAGCTCTTCGAGGCCGCCGCGGCCCACGGCGGCATGGTCTGCCCGCATCCCGAGAACATCGAACTCGCCTGGGTTCTGCGTGACCGTGTGATGAAAGCGGACCCCAAGGGCGAGGGCGGGCTCGCGGCCTGGAACGCCACGCGGCCGCCGTTCGTCGAGGCCGAGGCCGTGCAGCGTGCGGGCTTCCTGTCACGTGTCACGGGCGCTCCCGTCTACATCGTCCATACCTCTTCGGCAGAGGCGCTGCAGGCGGCGCTCGCCCAGCGCGCCGCAGGCGGCAAGATATGGATCGAGACGTGCCCGCACTACTTGACCCACGACGTCGCCTGGGAGGGCGGCGTTACCGGCAAGATCAACCCGCCGCTGCGCGCCTCTTCCGATCGCGAGGCGCTCTGGCAGGCGCTCGGATCCGGCGCCATCGACACCGTCGCCACTGACCACGTGCATCGCGGCATCGCGGCCAAGTCCGGCAACATCTGGAGCGCCTCGCCTGGTTGTCCGGGCATGGAGACCATGCTCCCGGTCTTGCTTTCGGAGGGGTATCACCGGCGAGGGTTGCCGATCGAGCGCATCGTGGACCTTGTTGCCACAAACCCTGCGCGCGCCATGGGCCTTGCACATCGCAAAGGCAGCATCGCACCGGGGCTCGACGCCGATCTCGCCGTCGTTGACCTGAATGCCGAATGGCGCGTCGAAAGGAGCGCCGTCGCAAGCAGCGCCGGCTACTCGATCTACGACGGGTGGAAACTCAAGGGGCGCGTTGTCCACACGCTCGTGCGCGGGCGGCTCGTGCTGCGCGAGGGACGCCTTGACGAGAGGGCAATCGGCACCGGGTCATATATAAGGCGGACTCTGCGCTGAACGTTACGTTCGCGGATCGCGACTGGCGAATTGCGTCTGGCGATGCAGATTGCGGGCCGGCTCGAGGTTTCCTTCGCGTTTGGGATGTGATGAAGTCGTCGCGCCGTTCCCGAACGAGGTACCCTGAGCATGACCCCGCTGCCCAACAGCCTGCACGCGCTCGACGTCCAGAGCCTTGTCCACCCGCAATCGAACCTGCGCAAGCATCTTGCCGAGGGTCCGACCATCATCAGCCGGGGCAAGGGCATCTTCGTCTACGATGACGACGGGCGCGAGTATCTTGAGGCAGCGGCCGGCCTCTGGTGCGCTTCGCTCGGCTTCGGCGTCGAGCGGCTTGCCAAGGTGGCCTACGACCAGATGTGCAAGGTCGGCTACTATCACATCTATCGTTCGTCCTCGAACGAGAGCGCCATCGAGTTGGCGGCGAAGCTGCTCGAACTCGCCCCCGTGCCGATGTCCAAAGTCTTCTTCCAGTGCTCGGGCTCGGAGGCCAACGACACCGCCGTCAAGATCGTGTGGTACTTCTGGCACGCCCACGGCAAGCCCGAGAAGCGCAAGATCATCGGCCGCAAGATGGCCTATCACGGCTCGACCTGCGCTGCGGCCTCGATCTCCGGCAAGCCAGACATGCACCAGGAGTCCGGCCTGCCGTTCGACGCCTTCCGTCACACCGAGTTTCCGAACTACTACCGAAACCAGCTGCCCGGCGAGACGGAGGAGGCGTTCTCCGATCGCATGGCGAAGGCGCTCGAAGATTTGATTCTCGCGGAGGGCCCGGAAACGGTCGCCGCTTTCTGGGCCGAGCCGGTGATGGGTGCGGGCGGAGCCGTGCTGCCGCCGCAGGGATACTTCGACAAGATCCAGGCCGTGCTGCGCAAGTACGACGTCCTCTTCGTTGCCGACGAGGTGATCTGCGGCTTTGGCCGCACCGGACGCATGTGGGGGTGCGAGACCTTCAACCTGAAGCCCGACATGATCTCCTGCGCCAAGGCGCTATCGGCCGGCTTGCAGCCGATCTCGGCGCTTCTGATGAACGAGCGGGTGTTCCAGGCGCTGATGATCGAGACCGACAAGGTCGGCCATCTCGCCCACGGCTATACCTACGCGGGCCATCCGGTCACGACGGCCGTCGCCCTCGAGACGCTCAAGATCTATGAGGAGATGGATCTCATCGGCCATGTCGGACGGGTTTCGCAGCCGTTCCTGTCAAGCCTCAAGGCGCTGGAGAGCCACCCGTTGATCGGCGAGTTTCGTGGCGTCGGTCTGATCGGCGCGCTTGAGGTGGTCAAGGACAAGGCCACGCGCGAGATGTACCCGGCTTCAGCGGGCGTGATGGAGACGCTTGCCGCCAATGCGAAGAAGCACGGCCTCATCCTGCGCCTTGTCGGCAACCGCATCGCCTTCTCCCCGCCGCTCATCATCACCGAAGCTGAGGTCGCGGAGCTCATTCGCCGCTTGCGTGCCACCCTTGACGACACCTGGGCGGCCGTGCGGGCCAACTGAGACGAGGAAGAACTCGGAGACGGATGCCATGAAGCTCGGCGTTTTTCTTCCCATCGGCAACAATGGTTGGATCATTTCGACCACGTCGCCGCAGTTCATGCCGAGCTTCGATCTCAATCGCGTGGTGACCGAGAAGGCCGAGCGCTTCGGCTTCGACTTCGCCATGTCGATGATCAAGCTGCACGGGTTTGGCGGGCCGACGCAGTACTGGGACCATAATCTTGAGAGCTTCACGCTGATGGCGGGCCTCGCCTCGGTGACGAGCCGTATCGAGCTGATCGCCACCTGTGCCGTTCTCACGCTGCCGCCTGCGATTTGCGCGCGCATGGCCATGACCATTGACAGCATCTCACACGGCCGCTTCGGCGTGAACATCGTCTCGGGCTGGCAGCGGCGCGAGTACGAGCAAATGGGCCTCTGGCCGGGCGCGGAGCACTATCGCCGGCGCTACGAATACTGCACCGAGTATGTGACAATCCTGCGCGAGCTTTGGACGACCGGGCGATCCAACTTCAAAGGCCGGTTCTTTCAGATGGACGACTGCCGCTGCAGTCCTTTGCCCTCGCGCCCAATCCCGATCGTCTGCGCCGGCCAGAGCGATGCGGGAACACGCTTTGCCGCCGAGCACGTCGATTACAACTTCTGTGTGAGCTTCGGCGAGAATACCCCCACCGCCGTCGCCGCCAGCGTCGAGCGCCTCGTGAAGGCGACGCAGGAGACGGGCCGCAAGTGTGGCGCGCTGGTCCTGATCATGGTCATCGCTGATGAAACGGACGCCGCCGCCAAGGCCAAGTGGGAGCACTACAAGGCGGGTGCGGATCTCGAAGCGCTCGCCTATCGCGCCGAGCAGGCCGAGGATGATCCGAGCACCGACAAGTACACCGTCGGCAATCGCAGGAAGCTCGGCATCGGCACCAATACCTCGCCGATTAATCAGGGGGTTCTGGTCGGCTCCTACGCATCGGTTGCGAAAATGCTCGACGAGCTGGCCTCGGTTCCGGGCGTCGAGGGCGCAATGCTTACCTTCGACGAGTTCGTGAGCGGCATGGAAAACTTCGGCACGCGCATCCAGCCGCTGATGCGTTGCCGCAGCCATGTGGCGACGCCGGTGCAATAACTCCCGCTGCGGCGCACTCAATGGCGCTCCCGACCCCGAACCCGGTGATTCTTGCCGCGACCTCGACCGAACGTGCGCCAGCCCTCGGCGCCAGCCGCTGCACGTATCATGCCGATGCGAAGGCCGTATCCAGCAGCATCATCACCACGAGCCCGACGGTAAGGCCGATCGTTGCGATGTTCTCGTTCCCGTGGCGATGCGTCTCGGGAATGATCTCGTGACTGATGACGTAGATCATCGCCCCGGCGGCAAACGTCAGGGCCCAGGGAAGCGCGAGAAGCGACAGGCTCACCGCCAGGGCCCCGGCGAGGCCCGCGATCGGCTCGGCGAGCCCCGTGAGAGCGGCGACGGCGAAGGCATGGGCCCTGGAGTAGCCGCAGGTCATGAGCGCCAGCGCCACCGCAAGCCCTTCCGGCGCGTTCTGCAGCCCGATGCCGATCGCCAGCGTCGTGCCGCGTGCGACGTCGCCGCCGCCGAACCCCACGCCCACAGCGAGGCCCTCCGGCACGTTGTGGATGGTAATCGCCAGGACGAAGAGCCAGATGCGCGCAACAGCCGGCGAGGCGGGACCTTGCGTGCCCTGGAAGAAGTGCTCATGCGGAACCCTTTCGTTGAGGAACGCGATGAACGCCGCCCCGATCAGCACGCCGATGGCCGCGATGCCCGCAGCGATGGCGGCGCCGCCGTAGGTCGTGCGGGCAGCCTCGAGCCCGGGCACGATCAGTGAGAAGAATGACGCGGATAGCATCACGCCGGCCGCAAACCCGAGCAGCACGTCGTTCAAGCGCTGCGATACGGCGCGTCCGGCGAGCACCGGCAGCGCGCCGACTGCGGTAAGGAGCCCGGCGAGCAGGCTGGCAAGAAATCCAAGAGTGACTGGCCCCATCGTGTGTCTGGCCGATGCTGGACGGGAAATGCGGCCGCGGGATGCGTCCGCGATCTGGTTTCTGACGATTTGCCGTAGGCGGAAACTATGACGCAGGTCAAAAACACCGCGCCGATACCACATCCAAAATGAATTGCATGACCTCGCGCGGCCGATCGCCTACCGGCCGGCCGCTCAGGCAGGGACGATGGACTGCGATGGCATCCGCCGAATCTCAACACGGCGTGCAGAGTTCGGGTGCGCCGGCCTGTGCGCTTCCGGGGCTTGACCCCTCGTCCTATGCCCGCTGGCGCGCCAGCGAGATCGGTGCGACGACCGAGCGCCTTGAACGCCGGGCGATCCTTGAGCGGCTCGGCGATGTCGGCGGCAAACGGGTTCTCGAGATCGGCTGCGGTGACGGCGAATTGGCGGTTCACCTCGCGCGCAGCGGCGCCATCGTCTCGGCCATCGACGCTTCCGAGGCGATGATCGACGCAGCGCGGAAGAGGGCCGCCGCCGATGGCGCCGCGGTGGACATCGTGCTCGGTCGCGCTGACGCAATCCCCTACCCGGACGACACCTTTGACACGGTGGTGGCCGTGACGATCCTGTGCTTTGTGCGCGACGCCGCGCCGGTGTTCCGGGAAATCGCGCGGGTCCTGAAGCCCGGCGGCCGGCTGGTCATCGGTGAGCTGGGCGCCTGGAGCACGTGGGCCTTGGCGCGGCGCATGCGCGCGTGGGCTGGCTCCAGTCTGTGGCAGCGGGGACTGTTCCGCACGCCGGGCGAGTTTCGCAGGCTCGCCGAGTCGGCCCGCCTGACGCCGCATGACGTGAAGGGCGCCATCTACTATCCGCGGATCAAGTGGGCCATGCGCCTGATGGCGCCCTTCGACCATGCATTCGGCCGTATCACCACGGTTGGCGCAGCGTTCTTGACTTTCGAGGCAACAAAACCAGAGGTGGAACACCAGTCATGACCGCGAGCAGCAAGACGATCGAAAAGCTCCAGACCGCACTCTCAATGGAGCTGGCGGCGGTGCATCAGTACATGCTTCATGCGCACGTTCTCGAGGATTGGGGCCTCGGCAAGCTGGCCGCAAAGATGCGCAGCGAGCTGCAGGAAGAGCTTGCTCACGCGGACGCGTTCACCCGCCGGATCGTGTATCTCGGCGGCGATCCGCAGTTGAAGGCCGCCAAGGTTCCGCAGCGTGCGCAGTCGCTCGAGGACATGTTCCGGGCGGATCTGGCCGACGAGGAGCACGCGATTCGCTTCTACACCGAGGCCGCACGCGTCGCTCAGGAAGGGGACGACGTTGGCTCGCGTATGCTGTTCGAGAAGATTGTGCTCGACGAGGAGGGACACAAGGCTTGGCTCGAGCTTCAGCTCAATCTGCTGCGCAAGATCGGTGAGCCGGCCTATATCGCCCGCCATATGGCGACCGCAGACGAGGAGGAGCCGAAGGAAGAGTGAGCCGGCTGAGAACCGCGCTTGCTCCCTCCGGCCCAGGTGGCGAGCGGCCCATCTAGTTTGTGAAGTTTGGCGGGGCCAAGCGACACAGTACGACGCTACGGGCGGTTCGGCGCTTAGCAGTGGGCCCAGCCCTTGTCGCCCTGCCGGTCGCGGCGCCCGCTATTGCTGCCAATCCGGCGATCGATTACGTCATTCAATGAGCAAACCTTGTTGGTGCAAGCGTCTGTTACGAAGCCTCTCGTAGCGCCTGCAAGCTGCAATGTTAAGGAACATCGGCGCATGTGCAGCCACGGCGATTCTCCTAACAATTCATATCTGGCAAGTGCAGTGGGCGACCCATGGCCAAGGCGGTCCTGACGACCAAGGTCAATCCGACTTACGATGACTTGCCGGAGGTATGGTACCATTTCCCGGGCACCTATCTCGGCGTGGTGGAGGCGGCGGTGGGCGACTGGATTGTCTACTATGAGCCGCGGCGGACGTCTGGGGATCTGTCGAGCCGGGGCGGGCGGCAAGCATATTTTGCAGTGGCGAAGGTGACGCGTGTCCACCGCGATCGGAAGCTCGCCGATCACTACTATGCCTACATCAGTGACTACCTCGAGTTCGATCGGCCGGTGCCGTTCCGCCAGGGGGCGCACTACTACGAGAGTGCGCTGATGCGGTCCGATGGACAGACTAACAGAGGCGCGTTCGGGCGCGCGGTTCGGCGGATCTCGGATCGTGAGTTCGAGCTGATCCTTGCCGCAGGCTTCGGCCCGCAGCTCACGCGGCCGACGGCCACTATGCAGGAAGCGCCCGCCATCCCGGCAGCCATGACCGAGGAGCAGGAGCCGTTTGACGATGGCGCTGTGCCGCGCCCCAAAATCGAGACCACGTTGACGCGGCCGTTCCGCGACGAGGCATTTCGCCGGCAGGTGCGGAACGCCTATGACAACCGCTGTGCCATCAGCGGACTGAAGCTGATCAACGGCGGCGGCCGGCCGGAAGTGCAAGCGGCTCACATCAAGCCGGTGGCGAGCGAGGGGCCGGACTCGGTCCGCAACGGCATTGCGCTGTCCGGCACGCTGCACTGGATGTTCGATCGCGGACTGATTTCGATCGGTGACGATTTCCGCATCCTGCGCGCTGCCGGCGTCCCTGACGACGTGGCCCGCCTCATCCGCCCGGAGGCGAGACTGCTCCTGCCCGGCGACGAAACATTGCGGCCGCACCCGACGTTCCTGCGCTATCACCGCGAGCACGTCTTCAAAGGCTGACCGCTTGCTGACGAGTCGCGTTAAACAAAAAGTGTGAACGGCTACCTCATTGATTCGGCGATGAATTCGCTTAGACGCTGAGCGGATTCGACAGGGCTTCCAGCAGCGGGCACTGCGGCATCTCGTTGGCTTCACACGACTTTGCGAGGCGGCCGAGCACGCGCTCGAGCCGCTTCAGATCGGAGATCTTGCTGCGAATGTCCGCGAGGTGGTGCTCGGTGATCCTCTTCGCCTCACGGCAGCCGAGCCCGCCCTGATCGACAAGCCTGAGCAGCGCCTTTATTTCCTCGATCGAAAAGCCGAGCTCGCGCGCACGGCGCACGAACTGCAGCCGCCGCGTCAGATCGCGATCGTAGAGGCGGTGTCGGCCCTCCGACCGGCGTGGGGCGGGAAGCAGTCCGATTTTCTCGTAATACCGGATCGTCTCGATGTTGACGCCGGTCATCTCCGAAAGGGCGCCGATGGTGAAGCCTCCGGCTCGCGACGTTGTGTTCGATCGTGTCATGGCAGGGCTTGCATCTGTAGTCGCTACAGATTGTAGCATTCTGATATGGGAAAGGAACAAGACCAGAAAACCGGCGGGGTTCGGCTCCTCGCCATCACGGCGCTCGTCAGCGCACTCGCGGCGTCCTCATGCTGCGTGTTGCCGTTGCTCTTCGTAACGGTCGGCATCAGCGGGTCGTGGATCGGCGCGCTGACGTCGCTGGCGCCCTACCAACCGATCTTCTTGAGCGTTGCGGCGGCTGCGATTGCGGCCGGGTTCTGGTCGGTCTATCGGCGCCGCCCAGCCGCGTGCGCCTGGCCGGACTGCGGTACGCCCCTATCGCAGCGCCTCACCAAGGCCGCCTTGTGGGCTGGGCTCGTCGCCTTGGTCGTCGCCGGCTCGGCCGAATGGTGGGCGAGGCTTCTGGCATGAAAGGAAAAGAGCCCATGCGTGCGGTTGTCATGCTGCTCGCGCTTCTGGCGCTTCCGAACTTGGCTTTGGCCGCCGAGGCGACGGCGACACTCCCAATCAAGAACATGACTTGTGCGACTTGCCCGACCACGGTGCGCGAAGCAATCGCCCGGGTCCCGGGCGTCAAGACCGTCGTCGTCGACTTCCGCACAAAGCTTGCTGTCGTCACATTCGACGACGCTGTCGCGACTGTCGACAAACTGGCCGCTGCATCGCGTGATGCGGGCTTCCCGGCCGAGCGCAAGGAATGAACACTATGATCGAGCTCAAATCGACCGTCACGTGCCCCGAGTGCGGCCATCGCTGGACCGGCACGATGCCGACGGACGCCTGCCAGTATATCTACGTCTGCGAGAAGTGCGGCGTTGAGCTCAAGCCCAAGAAGGGCGACTGCTGCGTCTACTGCTCCTATGGCGACGTTCCCTGTCCGCCGATCCAAGAGGAGCGCATGGGGCTTGCGCCGGGAACGTGCTGCGTCGGGGCGAGATCAAGCTGATCTGCCGCGCGTCTCCAGAGTCACTTGCAGAGGCGTTGCCAAGTTTTGACAACCTGGCGGCGCCGCCGAAGGCGACGGACGGTTGGATGTTTGCACAACTCAGGGTGAGATGGCGCCCCGTAGGGGAATCGAACCCCTGTTTTCAACGTGAGAGGCTGACGTCCTAGGCCACTAGACGAACGGGGCATCTCGGCCGTGAGCTATAGGAGACGCAGTCCCCCCGATCAAGCGGGAATTGGTTAGGGGGCGGCCCAACCAGGCGGGATCTGCGCCCGGGGCAGCTGGCGCGGGCGAAGGTCGATCTCGCCTCCGACTGGTGGCCAGCCAGCCTCCAGGAATCGATCGCTTGTGCTCCCCAGCAAACACGGCCGCGCATCGCCGGGGCGCTTTGCGGGATGCAACGCGCTTCGCACGCCACCCCGCGCCTAGTTGCAATGCTGCGATCGAGCCCGAGGCCGCGCCCCCTTAGGGCCGCGTTCCGTTGCCCCGGCCACGCGAGGGACGCGTGGCTGTGGCGAAATCGGAGGCGGCCCCTTATGAAGGGCGGCGCTCCGAGAGTGCCGGATCCCGCATCGCCCGCTATAGTCGTTGCTTGATCCGGGGACGGCGGAGACGGAAGCTCTGCGCTTGATCGGCGCGGGCGGGAGTGCGAGGCGGCTGCCGACCGTCGCCGACAGTGCCCGAAAGATGCGAGGAGCCAGATCTGCCGATGTCCAACGCCAGCGAGAGAGCCCGCGACGAGATCGACGTCCTGAAATCGGCGCGCGACTGGATGGCAGCCGACGGCAAAGTCGCGATCGCCACCGTCATCGACACCTGGGGCTCGGCGCCGGTCCCCGTCGGCGGTCAGATGGCGGTCGCCAAGAACGGCCAGTTCCGCGGCTCCGTTTCCGGCGGCTGCATCGAGGGCGAGGTCATCGTCGAGGCCGAGGAGGTGCTCGAGACCGGCAAACCGAAGACGCTGACCTTCGGCGTTGCCGACGAAACAGCCTGGCGTGCGGGGCTGCCGTGCGGCGGCACGGTGCAGGTGTTCGTCGAGCGGCTCGAGGCGGCGGGAGGTGGCAAGGATCTGCTCGACCGCGCCGTGAAGGCGCGCGAGGGCCGTCAAGGGCTCGTCGTGCGAACCTCGCTCAAGGATGGGGCCAAGGAGATCTTCGAGCGCGACGCCCCCGATCTGCCGGACGATATTGCCGAGCGATTTTCGACGGCGAAGAGTCAGCTCAAGGAACTGCCCGGCGGCGACAAGGTGTTCCTGCACGCCATCGTGCCGCCTGCCCGCATCCTGGCGATCGGCGCCACCCACATCGCGCAGGTGCTCGCGCAGATCGCGGAGCTGGCCGGCTACCAAATCGAGATCATCGATCCGCGGACCGCCTTCGCCTCGCAGGACCGCTTCCGCGAGTTCACCACGCATACCGAGTGGCCCCAGGACGTCTTGCCGAAGCTCGGACTCGATCCCTACACCGCCGTCGTTGCGCTCGCGCACGTCGGCCACATCGACGACGAGGCCCTGAAGATCGCGGTCAAGTCGGACTGCCTCTACATCGGCGCGCTCGGCTCGTCACGCAATCACGCCAAGCGCGTCGAGCGGCTGAAGGCGGCGGGACTGACCGACGCGGAAATCGCCCGCATCAAGGCGCCGATCGGCCTGGACATTGGCGCGCAGACGCCGGCCGAGATCGCCCTGTCGGTGATGGCCGAGATCGTTCTCGCCGTCCGCGGGGTCAAGCGCAAATCGAAGGCAGCCTGACGGGGTGATTCTCGGGCGCCGCGGTTGGCTTGTCGGCGTATCGAGGCTCCCGCGCGGCGCGCGCTGCTTATTCGAGCTTGAATGAGGTTTCCGACCCGCCGCCGTCGCTAACCAGCGTGGCGCGGATCGTGCGTCCCTTGAGATCGCCGATGTCGGCGCCGTCGGTCAAGTCGACCAGGAAGGTGCGATCGGGCCCCGACTTGGCGCCGGTCGGTTTGGGCAGCGGAATCCAGAGCCCGTCGGGCGCCTCGAGAAACACGTCCGCCGTTTCGCCTTGGCCGGGAAAGCGCGCCGCGATGACGATGGTCGGCTTGTCGGATCTGAGGTCGACCTTGAGGCTCGTCAGCGTCGGGTCGGAACTGCGCGCGCCTGCCGGGCGCGGCACCCTTTCGAGCGCCTCGGCGAGCATCGGCTCACTCGGTGCTGCGCTGCGCGGCGGCAGGCTGAGTTCCAGCACCGGCTGCACAGGGATACACACGTCCTTGCACACCCCGATCTCCAGCGACAGCTTGAGGGTCACGGGTTTTGCCGGGTCCTTTGGCGTGACCTCGATCGGGAACAGCACGGCCTTCTTGTAGCCGATCGTATCGCCCTCCTTGTCAGCGAAGCGCTGCGGCGCCGGGTAGCGCGGCGAGGCCTCCGCCAGATTCTCCGAACCTGTCCATTCGAAGCGGGGCGGCACACCCGAGGTGCCCGGATTGCGCCAGTAGGTTTTCCAGCCGTCGTCAAGCCGGATCTCAACCCCGGCGAAAAGGCGCGAGCCGCCCTCCGGCGACGTGACGCTTCCTCCGATGAGCCTGACGCGAGCCGCGTGTTCGCTGGCCCAGTCGGACGCGAGTTTCGGCTCGCCGGCGAGAACGCCCGCCGAAATAAGCCCGATCAGACTTGCCGCTGCAGCCAAAGCCCGCAGCACGCTGCGCGGTGTCGGCCGCGCTCCGGGCGCATTCTCGATGAGCATCGCCTTTGCCGCCTTTCCCGGTTCGATGGCCTGTGACTTAGTACGGACCTATCGCGAGACCAATTGAACGATTTGTGACCTCTGGAGGGTGCGACGATTGTCGCTGCGCACTGCCCCGTCCCCTCCGATCAGGGCATTCCGCCCGGCTTGCGGCTGTGCAACATCACCTCACGGCGGACTCACGGGGAGTTTCATGGCTGTTGATCGCGCGCGATGGCATGACTTGCCGACAATAAACCCGTGAACGACTTCGAGGAGAGGGTCAGTCAATGTCGACGCGCCGTACCTTCTTTGCCCTCGCTGCAGCCGCCGCGGCTTCTGCCGCGATTCTTTCAGGCGCCGCGCCCTCGCGAACTTCGGCCGCGCCGGAGAAACCGGTGATTTTCACCGACATCGTAAAGGGGGTGGCGGTGGCCGGCTATGATCCGGTTGCGTACTTCACGGAGCGCAGGCCTGTCCCGGGCGACCCGAAGATCACAATCGAGCATGCAGGCGCCGAGTGGCGCTTTGCGAGCGAGGCGAACCGGGACGCCTTCAAGGCCGACCCGGCGAAGTACGCCCCGCAATACGGCGGCTATTGTGCCTGGGCCGTCGCCAACGGCTACACGGCGAAAGGCGATCCGCACGCCTGGACGATCGCGAACGGGAAACTTTATCTGAACTACAATAAGTCGGTGCAGCGCACGTGGGAGAAGGACATTGCCGGCAACGTCGCAAGGGGCGACGCCAACTGGCCGGCTGTGCTTGCGAAGCCCTGAACTGCTGACGATCTCTGGACATCAGCCAGCCCGGGCCGCCTCCGCCGCCCGCCGGATCGCCGCGATATTGTCGGCATACCGGCCGTCTCTGAAGATCGCGTTTCCCGCAACCAGGACGTCGGCCCCGGCCCTCGCGCACCGTGCGGCGGTCTCCGGATTGATCCCGCCGTCGACTTCGATGTGGATCGGCCGCGCACCGACCATCGCCCGGATGCGGGCGATCTTGTCGAGGACAGACGGGATGAACGCCTGGCCGCCGAAGCCGGGATTGACGCTCATGACGAGGATCAGATCCAGCCGGTCGAGGACATAGCCAAGCACGCCTTCCGGCGTCGACGGATTGAGCGAGACTCCCGCCTTCTTGCCGAGGCTTCGGATCAGCTGCAGCGTGCGGTCGAGATGCGGTCCGGCTTCGGCATGGACTGTGATTACGTCGGACCCGGCCTTGGCGAATGCCTCGATGTAAGGATCGGCGGGCGCGATCATGAGGTGCACGTCGAGCACCTTCCGCGTATGCGGTCTGAGCGCCGCGACGACGCCGGGACCGATGGTGATGTTCGGCACGAAGTGTCCATCCATGACGTCGACATGCACCCAGTCGGCACCTGCCGCGTCGACGGCGCGCACCTCTTCCCCGAGGCGTGCGAAATCGGCCGACAGGATTGACGGCGCAACGAGGATCGTCTTCGCCATGGCGCGCTCCCGCGGAACAGGAATGACGCCCGTGGCAGCTGCGGCCGCGGGCTCTGCGGCCTGCCTACCTGTTGAGATCGAGCCCGTCCAGGCCCTCCTGGATCTGCGCCCGGAACCGCTGGAAATCCTGCTGCGAGGTAAACCCGACAAGTTGCACGCTGCCCTGCGGATCGCCGTAGTAGTAGCCGACGAACGTGATGGGCACGCGGTCGATGGTGACATTGAACTGCATCTGCAGCACCTCGCGCCCGCCGATGCTGCGGGGCTGCTCCGCGACGATGCGCACGTCGGTTCCCGCCTGCCGGGCGTTCTCGATCGCGACCGTCTTGAGCTGCGGAATGGGGAGCGGCGTGCCTTCCGGAATGAGGACGATGAACGCGTCGTGCCCCGCCAGCTGGAACTGGACGCGGCCGTCCGGGTTCTCCGGCGTCGGACGCCATTTCTGGGGGTTGTACCAGAAGCGGAAGTTGCCGCGCCGGGTCGTGTAGGCCGTCGTCGCATCGGCCGGACGGCGGATCGGAAGCGCGTTCGTCGCCCCGGGCTGTGGCGCCGTGCCCGTCCCCTGCGGGGTCGGAAAGAGCGGCTGCAACTGCGGACGCGCCGCCTGCGGTGCAGGGGATTGCGCGGGCGGCGGCTGCGGCGGCTGCGGTCCCGGGTCCGCGAACACCCAGGTTCCGTCGCCGCGCAGGATCACCTCGCGACCGTTTTCGGTGCGAGCCCGCTGGACGGCCTGAGCAAGAGCATCAGCACCGCTCGCCAATGCCGTGAGGACGAACAAGATCGTGATTGTCTGTCGTCGCCGCATCGGCTTGATCCTCGCTGCGTCCTGTGAGCCAAGTCTAGCGATGGAGCCGCCGGCGTCGAGGTCCGCCGCCTGTCGATGAGCGCCTCACCCGCTGCCCTTGGTCTTGGTCTCGCCCGGCCGCGCCCTTTTTTCGAGGCATTCGATCATGGCGCCGGCCACATCGATTCCCGTGGCCTTTTCAATGCCTTCGATCCCTGGCGAGGCGTTGACCTCGAGCACCAGGGGCCCGCGCGCCGAACGCAGCATGTCGACGCCGGCGACGTTGAGGCCGATCGCCTCCACCGAGCGCAGTGCCGCCGCCGCTTCCTGCGCGGTCAGTTCGACGGGCTCCGCCGTGCCGCCCCGGTGCAGGTTGGACCGGAACTCGCCCTTGCCGCCGACCCGCCGCATGGCCGCGACGATCTTGCCGTCGACGACGAGGACGCGGACGTCCGTGCCGGCGGCCTCCTTCACAAACTCCTGCACCAGAATGTTCACGTTGGCAGCCGAGAACGCTTCGATGATCGATCTGGCGGAAGCGTCCGTTTCGGCGAGGATCACCCCCATGCCCTGGGTGCCCTCGAGCAGCTTGATGACGACCGGCGCCCCGCCGACCTCCGTCACCACGTCGCCGGCCTGCCGCGGACCGTGCGCGAAGGCGGTATTCGGCAAGCCAACCCCGGCGCGGGCGAGGAGCTGCAAGGCGCGCAGCTTGTCGCGCGAGCGCCCGATTGCCACCGACTCGTTCAGGGGAAAGACGCCCTGCATCTCGAACTGCCGGAGCACGGCGAGGCCATAGTTCGTGACCGAGGCTCCGATCCGCGGGATGACCGCGTCGTAGAGCGGCAGGGTCTTGCCGCCGTGTCGCAACAGCGGCGTGTTCGACGTGATGTTCACATGCACGTGCAGCGTATTGATCACGTCGATGGAATGCCCGCGTGCCCGCGCCGCCTCGACGATGCGGCGATGCGAGTAGAGGCTCGCGTTCCTGGCCAGCATGACGAGTTTCAAATCGGTCTCCTGAGAAGGGTTGCCGAGACGCCGTTCGCAGCCGGACATGCCCGGGCGCGAGAGTGTTCTGCCCTCCGGCGACGCGGTGCCGGAGGCCAGAGAGCCACCAGCCGGGCCGGCGAAGCCGGACTTGCGGACGGTCCGGGGGAGAGGACGCGCGCCGCCACAAGCCATTGGTATCGCGAACCCCATCCCCGGGAAAGGCGCTCGCACACGTGTGTCGGTTGAGACCACCGGGCGGCTTCGCCCCCAATCAAACGTTGTGCACGGAATGCATGGTGGATGGGCGGCATGATGCTTGCTGCCGTGCGCCGCCACCGGCGCGGGCAATGCATAGCGGACTGTCGGCGCAACGCTTGCCAAGCGCAAGGAATTGCCATTGATCTGCATTGATCGCCTCGCACGCCGTGGCTCGCAGCCAGCGACGGGACTGCGCGTCGGCGCGGAGAAAGGGAGATCGACGGGCGTGCCGGGAAAGCCCCGGGGGGACGACGCTGGTGCCGGCGAAGGCCAGCGACCGTCGGTCGGATCGCGGCACTGAGCCGGGCGGCCGCTTGGGAAAGGGCAACTTCATGCAGCGAGAGCGGCACCAGGACAATCCGGCAGCGCCCGGCCCCGCGCTCATGGTCATGGCGTTGCTGCCCTTCGGCTTTGGGTATTTCCTGTCCTACCTTTATCGCGCCACCAATGCGGTGGTCGCTCCCGATCTCGTCCGCGACGTGGGGTTGACGGCCTCAGAGCTTGGCCTTCTCACCGCGGCCTATCTCCTGTCCTTCTCGCTCTTCCAGATCCCCCTCGGGATTCTGCTCGACCGCTACGGACCGCGCCGTGTGCAGTCCGCTCTGGTTGCGCTCGGCGCACTTGGCGCGCTGCTGTTCGCCCTCGGCAGGACAAGCGTCGAGCTGCTTCTCGCCCGCGCAATCATCGGCGTCGCCTTCAGCGGCGGGCTGATGGCATCCTTCAAGGCGGTCGTCATCTGGGTGCCCGAGCAGCGCCGTCCGCTTGCCAATGCGCTCGTAATGTCAACCGGCGCGATCGGATTGCTCATGGCGACGGCGCCGCTCGAGGCGGCGGTCCAGGCCATCGGCTGGCGCGCCGTGTTTCAGGCCCTTGCGGCGATCACGCTCCTCGTCTCGGCAATCATCCTGTTTGTCGTGCCGGAGCGGCCGGGACCGGCGCGCCAGTCGCGTCTCGCTGCGGAGCTTGCCGAGGTCTGGTCCATCGCGCGCGACCGGGTATTCATCGCAATGGCGCCCCTTCTTGCGATCACCTCCGGCGCGCACATCGCCATTCAGACGCTTTGGGCGGGGCCCTGGTTTCGCGATATCGCCGGGCTCGACCGCACGTCGGTCGCCAACCGGCTTTTCGTGATGGCGGCCGCCTTTTTCGCAGGGATTCTCATCACCGGCTGGGTCGCCGACTTCATGTCCCGGCGCGGCGTCAGCCTCCTGAAGGTGGTTCTCGCCTTTATTGTGCTCTTCATGACCACTCAGCTCGGAATTATTCTTGAGATCAAGTCGCTCGAGCTCGTTCTCTGGTCGCTGTTTGGCATGACCGGCCAGGCCGCGGTGATCGCATTTCCGTGGCTCGCGAGCTACTACGGCGCGGAGCGCTCCGGCCGCGCCAATTCGGGCATCAACCTGCCGATGTTCCTGTTCGCGTTTCTTTTCCAGTACGCGATTGGCGCGGTCATCGACCTCTACCCGACGTCGGGCACCGGCGGCTACGCGCCTGAGGGCTATCGCATGGCGTTCGGACTTCTGCTTGCGCTGCAGGTGCTGGCCCTGATTTGGTATCTGATGCACACCCGTGTGCTGGCGGAGGCCGAGCACCGCGTTCTCGAAGGCTACAAGGGCAACGCGCAGAGGAGTTGACCGGGCCTCGGCCCCTTCCTCCGGTGACGGACAATGCCGCATGGGAGTGCACCGGACGGCGCAAATGTGTGCCGCGTCCGTCCAAGCGAGCCGCAAGACAGATTGCAGACAGGAGACGACACCCGTGGCCAACGTCCTTGACAACGCCGCCCTTGATCAGCTCTTCCGCGCGGCGCGAACGCACAATGCCTGGCAAGAAAAGGACGTCCCGGATTCTGTCTTGAGGGAGATCGTCGATCTTCTGAAGATGGGGCCGACCAGCGCCAACTGCCAGCCCGCCCGCATCCTTTTCGTGAAGTCGCAATCCGCCAAGCAGCGGCTGGCGCCGTTCCTGTCCGAGAACAATCGAGCGAAGACCATGAGGGCGCCGGTCTGCGCGATCATCGGCTATGATCTGCGCTTCTACGAGCATCTGCCGCGCCTCTTTCCGCACAATCAGGCGGCGCGGACGTGGTTCGAGGGAAACGAGACGACGATCCAGACGACCGCCATGCGCAACGGCTCGCTGCAAGGCGCCTATCTCATTCTTGCAGCGCGCGCCCTGGGCCTCGATGCCGGTCCGATGTCCGGCTTCGACAACGCCGGCGTGGACCGCGAGTTCTTCCCGGAGGGCCACGTCAAGTCGAACTTTCTGTGCAACCTCGGCTACGGCGATCCGGCGGGCCTTTTCAATCGCTCGCCGCGCTTTGCGTTTGACGAGATGGCGAAGATTCTTTGAAGCGGAGACTTGGCGAACATGCCGCTTCTGGCGCTCGATGCGTGCTGGCAGGCCGTGTCCGTCGCCCTTGAATGGCGCGATGAGGCGGGGGCTGCGCAGCGCGTCGAGGCCTATGAGGAGCTGGCGACGGGGCATGCGGAGCGGATCGTTCCGATGATCGCCGAGGTGGCGCAGCGCGCGGGCGTCGCCGTTCGCGCGATCGATCGGATCGCCGTGACGGTTGGTCCGGGCAGCTTCACCGGCGTGCGGACGGGCATCGCCGCCGCCCGTGCCCTCGCGCTCGCGACCGGTGCCCCGGTCCTCGGCGCGACGAGCCTCGCCGTGATCGCCGAGCGGGCGAGATTGGTTCTCGCAGAGACGTCCGCGGAGCCGATGCCCAGGGTTCTCTGCGTTGCCGTCGACGCCCGTCGCGGCGAGGTTTACGCTCAGTCGTTCGCGCAGTCGGGCGCCGCGCCGCTCTCGGACCCGATTCTGGCTCCTGCCGGGCAGATCGCAGCAAGCCTGCCCGATGCGCCGAGCGTGGTCGTGGGCTCCGGTATGGGTCCGATCGTGGCCGAGGCCCGCCGTCTCGGCAAGCCGGCGCGCGGGGCGTTACCGCAGTTGCAACCGCGCGCCTCCATCCTTCTCACTCTTGCCTCGCGTTTGCGCGTCGTTGATCCTCCGATGCCGCTCTACATCCGCCCTCCGGATGCCAAGCTGCCGACCATTGGTGCTCTGCCGAAAGGTTGATCCCATGACCAGCCCGTTGCCGAAGGTCGATCTGAAGTATCTGAGCCTGCTCTGGGCGACGCATGAGCACGCCGCCGAGGTGGCAAGGCTTCACGCCAGCCTTTTCGAGCCGGGCTGGGACGAGGCCTCCGTCGCCAGAATGCTGTCGCATCCTGGCTCGATTGCGATGCTGGCCGGCGCCGGAATGCCGAGACAGATCGGCGCCTTTGCCATGGCTCAGGTCGCGGCGGATGAAGCGGAGATCCTGTCGATCGGCGTCGCCGTGCCCTGGCAGCGGTTGGGCGTGGCGACGCGGCTTCTCGACGGCCTGAAACGGGCCGCCGTTCGCGCCGGCGCCAGGCAAATGTTCCTCGAGGTCGCAGAGAGCAACGCACCGGCCCGCGCTCTTTATGCCAAAGGCGGGTTCACCGAGACGGGCCGGCGCCAGGGCTATTACGCACGTTCCGGCGGAGGCAGCGAGGACGCGCTCATTATGCGCGCCGCACTCGCCGAGTGACACGCCCCTTTTGCGGGCGGCCGTTGGCGCGCTCGCGCGGTCCCGAAGCGCCTGCGGCCTCACGGACGGCGAGGCCGGATTGCTCGGCGAGCCGCCACCCCGGCGTCGGGAAGAGCGATCAATCAGGCCGCTTTGATATTGGACCGCTTGACGTGGTCGAGGTTCTTTCCCTCGATCCGAATGAGTTTCGTGGGCCCCTGCCGGTTGGGGGAATGCACGAAATGCACATCATAGAAGCGGGCATCACCCGGCTTCATCGTGTAGGTGCGCATCGGTTCGACCAGTGTCGGGTTCTCGCCATCTCCCTGCTTGACGATCTTCCAGTCCGTCATCTCGGTCGTCCCGACCGCCTGGCCATAGATTGCCCAGCTCGAGCCGTGGTCGTGCGGGCTGCCGACGGCCTTATCCGTGTACACATGACCGCAGATGCAGAAGCCGAGTTCCGGGTCTTCGTAGAGCACCTTGCGCGGCTTGCACTGATCGGCGGTGAGGTGCTTGTCGATGAACTCTTTGTCGACGAGGGCCTTCGAGACGAGCGCACAAACCTTCTCCTTGCCTGCCGCGCTTGGGTCTTTCTTCAGCGTCTCGCGAATGTCGCTGGCGAGTTGTTCGAGCGTATAGGCCATGGCGTGCTCCCTAAAGCCGGTCCGGAAAGGCGAGGGTGTGGTTGTTTTTCCCTGCCATGCTGAAACTTGAGGATATTGTTCCGCCGATCGCCGCGAAGATCAAGCTCGCGAACTGGCGCGGGAGCTCTGCGGGAAAAGCTACCCTCTCGGTTTGACGTCCTGGATGCGGCCGTAGATCAGCAGGCCGATGATCGCCAGCGCAGCCTGGACGGCGAAGGCGACGCGGTAAGCGTGCTCGGGCGGCACGCCCGCGTTCGTCGGAAACGCGCCGATGATCCAGCCAAAGGTGAATTGGGCGAGCGCGATGGCCGTCATCACGCCCATGTTGGTGATCGACACCCCGCGCCCGATGAGATTTGCCGGAACGAGGCCGCGCGCGTGCGCGTGGGTGATCGTCGGATAGGCGCTGGCAAGCGCGATGACGCCGAAGAGGGCCGTCACCAGCCACACGGGAGGAGCCGTGAGTATGGCGAGCGTCAGGGTGGCGAGGAACAGAACGGCGCCGCCGGTCAGAATCGTCCATTTCGTCGTGTTGAGCTGACGGGCGATGACCCCGTAGAGAAAGTGTCCGCACATGCCGCATGTCGCCATGAGCAACAGCACGCTGCCGCGCGCCAGATCGTCGAGGCCGTGCACGTCCTTAAGGTAGGGCGCTCCCCAGGCGCCCGAGACCGTCGTCGACACCGACATTGGCAGCCCGGCGACGAGCAGCCGCTTCATGCCGGGTTGCCGGATCGCCTCCCGGGCGCCGGCCAGAATTTGTGCGAACGTTTCGCCGCGCGCCGCATGGGCTTGCGCTCCCCCCGGCGGCGCGTCGCGGACCACGGCGAGAACCGCGACCGTGATGAGCGCGACCGCCGCCGTGAACCACCAGTAGCTCGTGCGCCAGCCGATCCAGGCGATGAGCGCCGCCAGCGGCGCCGTCGCGCACAGCGCGCCGAAGGCGGCAAAGCTGTTCAAGGCGCCGATGTGGGTGACCACCCGATCGGCCGGAAGCCAGAGAGCCAGCACGAAGAACGCGCCGGTGAAGATTCCTGCGCAGCCGATACCCATGAGGACGCGCCCTGCCGAAAGCGTTGCGGCGCTTTCCCCGATCGCGAAAAGCGCCGCCCCCGCCGTCGTAAAGACCAGCATCGTGCCGAGCGTGCGCCGGGGCCCGAACCGGTCGAGCAGCATTCCAGTCGGAACCTGCATAAGGGCATAGGCGAAGAAGAAGGCGCTGGCGATCGTGGACAGGAGCTCGGGCGTCAACCTGAGTTCGCGCGCGAGGTCCGGCGCCATGACGCCGAAGCTCGAGCGCAGGAAGAGATTCAGAAACCCCAGCACATAGAGGACGGCGAGCACCGGCAGAAAGGCCCGCAAGCGCCCGCCTGCCCTGCGCGCCTCGAGTTGGTGCCGCTCGCTCATAGGATCGCGATCGGCCTCACTGGCGAGCCTGTGGCACCCTTGAACTTCACCGGTGCCAGCATCATGCAGAAGGACGCAGCGCCCGCCGCAAGAATGCCGTCCAACATCAGGTTTTCGATGATGTAGACACCGGCGTCGGCAAGGCAGTGCTGGTGAACCGGCAGGATGGCCTCGGGGTGGTTCGTCCCGGGAAGGACCTCGAGCGCCATGTTGTCGGCGCCGATGGCGACCACATCCTGCCCCGTCAGCCACTTGGCGGCTTCGAGGTCGAGCCCGGGCTCCGCGTGCACGTACTTGTCGTTGTCCTTCATGAACCATCGTCCCCAGCCGGTGTGAAGGCAGACGATGTCGCCCGGACGGATTTCCAGCTTTGTCCTCTCGAGCGCGCGCATGAGGTCCTCGACTCGCACCGGTCGCCCCGCCGCCAGATGGTCGCCGCCGTCGTGCTGCGAAACGTCGAGGCAGACGCCGCGCGCCACCATCGGCGGACAGTGCTCGATGCCGAGGTTCAGAAGACCGAAGTCGTCGACGGTCAGTTCGGCACTGTAGCCGCCGTGCATCCGGTCGCCGCAGGTGAAGTGGCCGAGCGAATCGATATGCGTTCCGACATGCGTGGTCAGTTCCATGCGCTCCAGATTGGAGCCGGCGTCGTTCTTGGCTCCCATTTTGCGCCGCCGCCGGATGCTGCCGGCTGACGTCGGCCCGATCTGCATGAGATAGGGCGTCTGGTTTGGCGCCATGCGCGGTGCGCCGACCTCGATGGTATGGCTGAGGTCGACCACCTCGCCGCGCGTGACGGTCTTGAGCGCCGCAAGCGTGCGCTCCGGCGTCAAGAGATGCGCGGCGCCGATCTGATCGCCCTTGCCCCAACGCCCGTGATCGTGAATGCAGTTGGTCATCCCATCCCCTGTCTTCCTGCGTTCCGCCGCCGGCGATATGATGGGCGCTGTCTGTGGTGAGAGCAACGCGCATTCGGGCGCGGCCGGCTATGCAGGAGAGAGCACAATGATCATTGCCGTCGTCCAGATCCCGATGCCCAAGCGCGCCAAGGCCGCCGCCATCGAGGCGCAGACCCGGTCCGCTCCGACATTCCGGGGCCTCGCCGACAGAGGCTTGCTGCGCAAGGACTACCTCAACGGGGATGCCGGCGGCGGCGGCATTTACTACTGGACATCGCGCGAGGCGGCCGAGGCCTGGTACACGCCGGCCTGGTTCGACCAGGCGACGAAGACCTTCGGCGCCCGCCCCACGGTCACCTACTACGAGACCTACGTCACGGTCGACAACGTGAAGGGCGAGACGATCGTGCGCGAGTAGCCGCTCCGGGCGGCACAATCATCGGCGCCGGACGGGCAGGAGCAGCAGAAGGCCCGCGACGAGGAACGCCAGGATCACGGACATGCCCAGGCGCTGGTCGCCGCTGATCGTTGTCACGGTCGCAATGAGGAGCGGCGCGAGGAACGCCGTCACCTTGCCTGAGAAGGCGAAGAGCCCGAAGAACTGCGTCATCTTCTCGGGCGGCGCGAGATGGCTCAGAAGCGAGCGGCTCGCCGCCTGTACCGGAGCCGCGACGATCCCGACCAAGAGCGCGAACGCGAGAAAGACCTGCTCGCCTGTTGACGAGAAGATGCCGCTTCCGGGCGCCTTCGGAGCCGCCGCAAGCGAGAACAACACCGCGCTGTCGCTCACCGAAAGGATTCCGATGGTGCCGATGATGAGTGCGACGAGCGACCCGATGATGACCCGTTTCGAGCCAAGCCAGTCGTCGAGAAAGCCGCCGATGATGGCGCCGATGACGCCCGTGAGCACCAGGATGACGCCGAAGATGCCCCGGTCTGCGGTCTGCCAGCCGAACACCGTCGCACCGTAGATGCCGCCGAAAGTGAAGATGGCGGAGAGTCCGTCGGCGTAAATGGCCCGCGCGATCAGGAAATAGAGCATGTCGCGATGCTGCGGCAGCTCCATGATCGTCTTCCAGAGTGAGGCGAAGGGTGAGGCGGGAGCGGCCGCGCTTGTCGCGGGCGCGCCTTTGTCGGGCACGAACAGGAAGAACGGCAGCGCGAAGACGATGAGCCAGAGCGCCGCAAACGGTCCGACGAGCCGGTCGCTCTCGCGCGATCCGGCATCCAGCGGCCACAACGGGGCGAATCCGAGCAGCGTCTTGCCTGTAGCGGGGTCGGCGACAATGAGCCCCGCCATCAGGAGGAGGCTGACGAGGCCGCCGGCGTAGCCGACACCCCAGCCGATGCCGGAGAGTCGGCCGACCTGCTCCGGCGGCACCAGCGTTGGCATGATGGCGTTGACGAATACCGCGGCGAACTCGGCCATGGCCGTGGCCACGACGAAGCAGAAGATGACAAGCGCGAGCGTAGCCGGCCCGCTGCCCGGCCGGGCCAGCCAAAGCGCCGCCATCGAACCTGCAAGCACGACCGAGAAGAGCGCGATCCAGGGTTTGCGCCGCCCGCTACGGTCGGCGAGCGCGCCGAGCAGCGGGCTGCCGATGCCGACCACGATGCCGGCGGCGGCGGCGGCATATCCCCACAGCGCCTGCCCGCGGCTGGCGTCGCCGACGACGGTATTGACGAAGTAAGGAGCGAAAAGAAACGTGAGGACGAGCGTATAGAACGGCTGGCTTGCCCAGTCGAAGAGGGCCCAGCCGATGAGGGCGCGTCGCGGCGCCGCGTGGGTTGGCGGAGTGCTGCCGCCGCAGAACGTGCTGCTCACGTCGATCCCTGTCTTGCGGCGCCGCACATCGGCTGTCTCGGAAGTCCCCAGTCGCAGTGTCGGGCGAGGGAGCGAAATCGGTCAAGGTGTGATCGCGTACCCTGTCGCCGGCGCTCCACAGCGCTGCGAATTGATCCCCACGAGAGCTCAAGACGTGCCCCCCGAGCCTCCGCGCTGGCAGCCTTTGACGGTCAGCGGCGTTGGTCCTCGCGGATCATCGCGGCCCCCTTCTCGGCGATCATGATGGTGGGCGCGTTGGTGTTGCCGGTGGTCACTGCCGGCATGATCGAGGCGTCGATCACCCGGAGGCCCGACAGACCCCGCACACGCAGCCGCGAATCGACCACCGCCGACGGATCTTCGCCCATCTTGCAGGTGCCGACCGGGTGATAGATCGTCGTCCCGAAGTCGCGGATGTATTGGGTCAATTCGGCATCGCTCACCACATCCGGCCCGGGCACGATCTCCCCGGCCGAGTGGGCTGCAAAAGCAGGTTGCGCAAAAATTCGCCGTGCCTGCGCGATGCCGGCGAGCGCGACGCGGATGTCGCTCTCGGCCGCAAGATAGTTTGGCTTGATGACCGGCCGCACATGAGGGTCGGGCGAGACCGCCATGATCGTGCCGCGGCTCTCGGGTCTCGCGATCGAGACGGCCACCGTCGCGCCGGGCTCGCGCTCGAGTTCGCCGAACTTCTTGGGGTCATAGCTCGCCGGCGAGAACAGGAGCTGGATGTCCGGCGCCTCGACGCCCTCGCGGCTGCGCGTGAAAACTTGCGCGCTTGACACTCCGAAGGTGAGCGCGCCTTTGCCCGTCACCACCCACTTGAAGATTTCGCCGAGAAGCGGCAGCCCGCGCGAGAGGCCATTGATTGACGTCGCATTCTTCAGGCGGTGCGAGATGCGCGTCGCGTAGTGATCGGAGAGGTTCGCGCCGACGCCCGGCAAGTCGTGCAGCACTTCGACGCCGATTGATTTCAGATGCGCGGCCGGACCGATGCCCGACACCTGCAGAAGATGAGGCGAATTGATCGATCCGGACGAGACGATCACTTCCCGTCGGGCCTTGACGTCGATTTCGCGCGTCATGTGATCGATGCGCACACCGGTGCAGCGTTTGCCCTCGAGCAGGAGCTTGAGCGCCGTCGCGTTGGTGACGATCCGCAGGTTCTTCCGTCGCCGCGCCTCGCGCAGAAAAGTTTGCGCCGTTGACCCGCGGAAGCGGCCGTTGCGCGACATCTGCGAATAGCCGACGCCGTCGGCGGGCGTCTTGCCGGACAGATCCTTCAAGAAGCGATGACCGGCCTGCTGTGCGGCCTCGACGAAGCGGTGCGTGATCGGCAGCACGGTGCGATAGTCTTCGATGAGCAGCGGACCGCTCTTGCCGCGGTAGGCGTCCTCGCCGGGAGCATAGCGTTCGATCGCCTTGAAGTGCGGCAGGCAGTCCTCGTAGGTCCAGCCGCGGCAGCCCATCTGCGCCCAGTTGTCGTAATCCGCCGGGTTGCCACGCACGAACAGCATGCCGTTAATCGACGAGGAACCGCCGAGGACGCGCCCGCGCGGCCAGTGAATGGCGCGATTGCCTGTTTTCGCATCCGGCTCGCTGGCGTAGTTCCAGTTGACCGCGGGATTGTAGAGAAGCTTCAGCACGCCGGCGGGCACGTGAATCATGGGGTGCAGATCCCGCGGCCCGGCCTCGAGCAAAATGACCTCCGAGCCGTCGGCCGACAGGCGGTTGGCCAGCACGCAGCCGGCTGAACCCGCGCCAATAATCACGTAATCCGCTTCCATGCTCGTCTCCGGGGTCTTTCTGCCGCATTCGCTCCCTGTGTGCCAACAGACATGGCCGGCCGCGGCGGCGCACGGCCTGAATAGCCCATAAACAACGGCTTCAAACGCCGTTCAGGCGCACTTTGGCATGGTCGCCAGCGTCGGCACGCCGAAAGGTTTAGCCAAGTCCCCTGGAGAAGTCCCATGTCGATCCTGAAGACCAGCATCCTGACGTTCGGCCTCCTCGGTGTCAGTGCGGCCGGGGCCCTTGCCCACGATCAGCGCCTCATTGACCGCACGCAGGCGCAACAGATGCTTGAGATCGAGAAGCTGCGCCGCGCCGGCCAGCTCACACGCCTCGAGTATCATGCGCTGAAGGCCGAACAGGACCGCATCGCTGCCCTCGAGCTGAGCGCGAAGCGCGACGGCTACGTCTCCCCGCGCGAGTTTCGCGAGATCCGCGAGGCGCAGCGGTCGGCCGGCCGGCACATCGACGAGCTGAGCCACAACAGCCGGGTCAACTATTGGCGGCTGTGGAAATGGAACCACGGCGTGCGCTCGTGAGCCGGATCTGGCGCGACGCGCACGCCTCATCGCGACGGCTGCCCAAAGTCCAAGGGGGGCGCCTCGGAGTCGAGGTGCCCCTTTGCGCAGTTCGGGCGATGCGTCGAGGCGCGTCGGCCCGGACCTCGGTTGGACCGGCAAGCATTGCCGGAGCCGGCCGGCCGCCCTAGTCTCGCAGGTGCAGCAACGGGAGGAGCGCCTGTATGACGACTGCGAGCTCGGCTGGGGACGAGGCGGTTGCCAGGATCGCTGCGCGCCTCGGCGAGATTCCGGCCAAGGATTGGGATCGGCTCGCCAACCCGCCCGGTCTGCCATTCGATCCGTTCATCTCGCATGCCTTCCTGAAGGCGCTCGAGGATGCCGAGACGGTCTCGCGACGTACCGGCTGGCTGCCCCAGCACGTCGTTGTCGAAGAAGCCGGCGCCATCGTCGGCGTCATGCCTTGCTACCTCAAGAGCCACAGCCGCGGCGAGTACATCTTCGACTACGGCTGGGCCGAGGCCTACGAACGCGCCGGCGGGCGCTACTACCCAAAGCTCCAGTGCGCGGTGCCGTTCACACCGGTCCCGGGGCGCCGGCTGCTGGTCGGAAACACGCCGGACGCGGCCCGGCGCGAACGGCTGCTGCTGTCTGCGGCCATCGAGCTTGCGCGAGCACGCGACGTCTCTTCGCTGCACATCACGTTCCTCACCGAGGCGCAGTGGCAGCGCGCCGGGACCGCCGGGATGCTGCAGCGGACCGACAAGCAGTTCCATTGGTCGAATGCCGGCTACGACAGCTTCGCGGCATTCCTCGCAAGCCTTGCCTCCCGCAAGCGCAAGGCGATCCGGAAGGAGCGCGCGGAGGCGCTGTCAGCCGGAATCGAGATCGAGCGCGTGACCGGCAGCGCCATCACCGAAGCCCACTGGGACGCATTCTTCGCCTTTTACATGGACACCGGCGGTCGCAAGTGGGGCAGCCCCTATCTCAACCGCCGCTTCTTCTCGCTGCTCGGCGCCGCAATGGCGGACCGCTGCCTGCTCGTCATGGCGAAGCGCGACGGTCGCTACATCGCGGGCGCACTGAACCTGATCGGCAGTGACTGCCTCTACGGCCGCTACTGGGGAGCCATCGAGCATCACCCGTGCCTGCATTTCGAAGTCTGCTACTACCAGGCCATCGAGTTCGCCATCGAGAACAGGCTCGCGCGGGTTGAGGCCGGCGCCCAGGGCGAGCACAAGCTGGCGCGCGGCTACATGCCGACGCCGACCTATTCGGTGCATTGGATCGCCGATGCGGGCTTCCGCAAGGCGGTGGCGCGGTATCTCGAGGAAGAGCGCCGTCACATGGAAGAGCATCGCGCGGCGCTGGCAGCCTACGGCCCCTACCGTCGCCTGAGCGCCGATGAAGACGGCGCGGCGTAGTCAGCAGGTCCCGCAGACGGCCGTGGTGCGATCCAGCAAGCGTCGCCGAACTCAGCTCGCGGGTCCCGGGGTCGGGGCGGGTCGAAACGGGTGTGGCTCTGGGGTGTTGCGGGGGTCATGAAATGAACAAAGTTCATTTGCATGTTGCCCGCATGGATTTCGCAAATGTCTGCCGGAGCCGATGATGTCATCTCGCCTCTATGATCGCCTGCTGTCCATCCTCCTCGGGCCCGCGGTGAATGCCCCGCGGCAGGTTGCCGATGCGGACGCCAGGTTGGCCCTCGCCGCGCGCGAGCAGGGACGGCTCGACCGCCGCGCACCGTGTCCAGACCGCGCCGGCATGGCTGATGCGGCGGCGCGGTCGGTCGGCTCGCCGGCACTCATGCGGCGGTGAGCGCCCCGCCTCCCCCGGAGCGTGTGCGCCGGTCGCTGGCCCACCGACGAGGCCATGATCGGCGCCGCGCGCGACACGTCCGTTAACCAATATCTGCAAGTGTTTCAATGTATTGACCAGCGGTGAGCCGCCCTCGCAGCTCCATCGCGCAAGCCGGGGACCAGGCATGTTCGCGACCTTGATGAGCGCCCGCAGGTTCGCACCGCTTTTCTGGTGCCAGTTTCTCGCGGCATTCAACGACAATCTGTTGAAGCAGGGCCTGGTCGTCCTGATCACATTCTCGCTGGCGACCGCCGGCAAGGATTGGCTGGTGCCGCTCGCCGGTGCTGTCTTCATTGCGCCCTATTTCTTTCTTTCCGCGCTTGGCGGCGAGTTGGCGGATCGCCACGACAAGGCGGCCGTCGCGCGGTCGGTGAAGCTCGTCGAGATCGCCGCCGCGGGCATCGCCTGTGCCGGCTTCATTCTCCAGTCCATTCCCGTGCTGTTCCTTGCGCTGGCGTTGTTTGGCGTGCTCGGTGCCCTGTTTGGTCCGGTGAAGTACGGCATCCTTCCCGAGCAGCTGTCGCCTGCCGAGTTGTCGGCCGGCAACGCCCTGGTCGAGGGGGCGACGTTCTTGGCCATTCTCGGCGGAACCCTTGCCGCCGGGATGATGGTTGGCGACGCCCTCGGTCCCTGGATCATTTCGATCGCGCTCGTTGCGATCGCGGTCGCCTGCTGGGCGTTTGCCTGCGCCATCCCGAGGGTTGGCGCCGCCGACCCCAACCTTGCCATCACGCGAAACCCGATCACCTCCACGCAGGGGTTGCTTGCGCAGTTGAAAGCCGACCGTCGCCTGTGGGTCGGCGGTCACGTGACGTCATGGTTCTGGGGCGCGGGTGCGGTCGTCCTGTCGCTTCTGCCATCCTTGATCAAGGACTGCTTCGGCGGCAACGGGCGGGTGCTCTCCTTGGCGATCGCCGTCTTCACGGTCGGCATCGCGCTCGGTTCGCTCGTCGCCGCTCGGGCCAGCCATGGACGCCCGAACATGGCCCTGGTGCCGGCGGGCGCCTTGCTGATGGGTCTCCTCTCGCTCGCCATCGCGTCGCTGGCGTTCGGCGCCCCGATGCCCCCGGCCGGGACAATCGGGCTCCGGTCCTTTCTCGCGAGCCTCGGCGGTCTGCCGCTGCTGGGGCTGCTGCTGGCGCTCGCTTTCGCCGGCGGCCTCTACATCGTGCCGTCGTTTACCGCCGTGCAGGCCTGGGCGCCGGTCAGCAATCGCGCGCGCGTGGTCGCGGCGGTGAGCGTTCTCAATGCCGCCTACATGACGGTTGCCGCCGCGCTGGTTGCGCTGTTGCAGGCAGCCGGGATCGGCGTCGGCGCGGTCTTGGCGTTGCTAGGCGTCCTGCATGTCGTCGCCTTTGCGCTTGTCCTCAAGGCCTGGGGACGCGACGGCGTGCAGGACTTCGGCCGCTTCATTTTCAAGCTGTTCTTGCGTCTCGAGGTGCGCGGGCTCGAGAACCTGCCGAAAGAGGGCGAGCGCACCGTCATCGCGCCCAATCATGTCAGCCTGATCGATGGGCCGATCCTGCACGCGATCCTTCCCGGTCATGCCGCGTTCGCCGTCGACACCGGCATTGCCCAGGCGCGCTGGGCGAAGCCATTCCTGAAATTGATCAAGGCGCTGACCATCGATCCGACGAAGCCGCTCGCGGCGCGTGCCTTGGTCAACGTGGTGAAGTCCGGCCAGACCGTGGTCATCTTTCCCGAGGGCCGCATCACCGTGACCGGTGGCCTGATGAAGGTCTACGACGGCACCGCCATGATTGCGGAAAAGGCGGACGCCTGGGTGGTCCCGGTCCGTATCGAAGGGCCTGAGCGTTCGCCGTTCGGCTACCTGCGCAAGACGCAGGTGCGGCGGACCTGGTTGCCGCGCACCACCGTCACCATCCTGCCGCCGCGCAAGATCACCCTCGACCCCGGCCTCAAGGGCCGCGTGCGCCGGCAGACGGCGGGTGCCCGGCTGCAGGACATCATGGTGGATACCGCCGTCGAGACGGCGCGCATCGACCAGACGCTTTTCTCGGCGCTCGCTGAGTCCCGCCGCCTGCGCGCCGCCGGCGGGTACGCCCTCGAGGACCCGATCGCGGGTCGGCTCACCTATGGCAGGCTGATCCTCGGCGCGCAGGTGCTCGGGGCCCGTCTTGCCGGCTTTGCGCCTGAAGGCGCGGCCGTCGGCGTCATGCTGCCGAATGCCAGTGCCGTCGCGGTTGCCTTTTTTGCCTTGCAGACGATCGGCCGCGTCCCGGCCATGCTCAACTTCACGGCAGGACACGTAAACGTTCTCGCTGCCTGCCGTGCGGCCAAGATCGGCGTCGTGCTGACCTCGCGCGCGTTCGTGGAGAAGGCGCGGCTTGCCGATATGGTGGCCCGCCTTTCCTCGGCTGGCATCGAGGTCGTGAACCTCGAGGACATCCGCGCCGGTATCGGTTGGAAGGAGAAGCTGGCGGGCCTGTTGCGCGGCAGCCGGCCCCAAGTCATGCGCCGGCCGGGCGATCCTGCAGTGATCCTGTTCACGTCTGGGTCGGAAGGAACGCCGAAGGGCGTCGTCCTCTCCCATCGCAACATCCTGGCCAACACATGGCAGTGCCTCGCGCGCATTGCCGCCTCCGGCGAGGACAAGGTCTTCAACGTTCTGCCGGTGTTTCACTCGTTCGGATTGACGGGCGGATTGATGATGCCGCTCATCGGCGGCATCCCTGTCTTCCTCTATCCCTCCCCCCTGCACTATCGCATCGTTCCCGAGCTCGTCTATGCGAGCAACGCGACCATCCTCTTCGGCACCGATACCTTCCTGAGCGGCTATGCCCGCGCGGCCCATCCCTATGACTTCCACAGTGTCCGCCTCATCATGGCCGGCGCCGAGGCAGTGAAGGAGCGCACGCGTGCCATCTACATGGACAAGTTCGGCGTCCGCATCCTCGAGGGCTACGGCGTCACCGAGACCGCGCCCGTGCTTGCCATGAATACGCCGCTCGCCAACCGCGCCGGCACCGTTGGCCGCCTGTCGCCGCTCATGGAGGCCCGCCTGGAACCCGTTCCGGGGATCGGAGAGGGGGGCAGGCTCTACGTGCGCGGCCCGAATGTGATGCTTGGCTACCTTCGGGCAGAACGACCCGGCATCCTCGAACCGCCGGTCGACGGATGGCACGACACCGGCGACATTGTGGCCATCGATGCCGACGGCTACATTCGCGTCCTTGGCCGCGCCAAGCGTTTCGCCAAGATTGCCGGCGAGATGGTCTCGCTGTCCGCCGTCGAGGCGGCCGCTGCCGAGCTGTGGCCAAGGGCGCTGTCGATCGTCGTTTCGCTTCCGGACCCGCGCAAGGGCGAACGCCTCGTCCTGATGACCACCGAGCGCGAGGCGACGCGCGAGGCGTTCCTTCGTCACGCGCGGTTGAAGGGCATGTCCGAGCTCGCGGTGCCGGCGGAGATCCTCGCGGCTGCGCAGATCCCGCTGCTCGGCTCGGGCAAGCCCGATTACGGAGCGGCTCTTGCGAAGATCAAGGCGCGCGCCGCACAAGATGATGCCGCAATCGAGAGCAACGCAGCCGAGTGATTGTCGGACGCGCGATGCGCACATCGTGCGTCGTTGCGACCGCAGCTGTGCGTTGTTTGATCGGTCGACCGTCCCCGCCTTCGCAGCGCGCATTCTCTTTCTCGAATGCTTTCAGAGTCATTCGAGGTCGATTTCGCATTGAAAATGAGGATTTGCCGCAACACTTTGAGGCGAATACGAACTTTTTTGATGCAGAAATTCATTTCGCAGTCAACAACTGGATTTTTTCCAAGCATATATTTTTTGTGCTCGAGCTGATTCGGGCATCACTCGAAACAGACGGAGAGAGAAAATGGCAAAGGCAGCGAAGAAGGCGAAGAAGGCCCCGGCGAAGAAGGCCGCCAAGAAGGCCGCGAAGAAGAAGCGCTGAACGGCGCGAGGCGGGCGCGGCCGCCGGTCCGGGCAAACCGGCGCCGCCCTCCCGAACCGTCGAATGCGACGCCGACAAGGCGTTTCGAGACCGGAAGCCGAGAGCTCTCCGGTCTTGAACTTTTTTGAGAGCAGCCGACCGGCGCGGCGGCAGTCCCTCAGGCGCCCTTCTCGGCCTTGATGCGCTCCCACACCGGGCGGAAATCGTAGGTCGGATGGAACTCGGTGTCGAAGGCGCCCCAGGCGCATTGCTCGATGGCGAGATTGACCTCGCGAAGCTTGGACGGCGGCAGCGACAGCGTCACTACCTGTCCAATGCCCATCATCACGTACCAGGACACCACCTCAGTCCCGGGGGGCGGGAACCGCTTCCAGAAACCTGTCTGATCGAGCTTGGCGTTGATTTCCGCCAGGTTCTTGTCCTTCTGGTGCTTGAGCAGAATGGTCAGCATCACCCGCTCGCCGGCATCTGCCATGTCACCGTCCTCCTTGGCATTGGCTCCTCGAATTGCCGGATCTCACCGGCCGGCGGCATAGCCCTGCATGCCGCGCGGGTTTGCCGCCGCGCGTCGTCGCACCCCCTCTTGCGACGCGGCCGTCAGCCGCCCTTCCGACCAGTCCGGCCCGACTTCGACCTTGTGGCCGCGCCGCTTGAGCTCCTCGATCGTCGCTTTGGGCAGACGCCCCTCGACGACAACGACGCCGGGACGCGCGGCGCGCGGCCAGAATGACGCCGGGAAGTGCTCGATGTGCCAGGCCGGCGCGTCGATCGCCTCCTGCAGGTTCATGCCGAAATGTGCGTGCCGCAAGAAGAACTGCGAATTCCATTGATCCTGCTGGTCGCCGCCTGGCGTACCCCAGACCATGTAAGGATGCCCGTCGCGAAGGGCCATCCCGACGGAAAGAGTGGAACGCGGCCGCTTGCCGGGCATCAGCGCGCCGGGATGCGTCTCATCGAGCCAGAACATCTGCGCCCGCGACCCGAGCGGCCAGCCAAGCTCTGGAATGACGGGCGAGGATTGCAGCCAACCCCCCGACGGAGTCGCCGTAAACATGTTGCCATCGCGGTCGATGACGTCGATGTGGACAGTGTCGCCTTTGGACTGTCCCATGGCGCCGACCGTCGGCTCGCCGGCGCCCGCGGCCGATACCGCCGTGCGCCCTTCCGCGACCGACTTGACGATCACCTTGCCGCCGAAGCCTTCGATCTTGCCGGGTCGCTGCTCCATGGACGCCATCGGCCCGATCTCCCGTCGCCGGTTGTTGTTGTAGCGCTCGGAAAGCAGCGTCTCCATTGGCACTTTGGCGAACTTTGGGTCGCCATAGAACGCCTCGCGATCGGCGTAGGCGAGCTTTGCCGCCTCGATCCAGAGATGAATGAAGTCCGGATCGGTCGGCGACAGCCGGTCGAAGTCGAAGCCCTTCAGGATGGCGAGCGTTTGCAGCATCACCGGCCCCTGGGTCCACGGACCTGGCTTGAGCAGCGTGTAGTCGCCGTAGCTATAGGCAAGCGGGGCCTCGATCGTCGGCAGCCAGTTGGCGATGTCGTCGGCGGTGATGACGCCTCTGTGGCGCCGGCCGGACACGTCCATGACCTCGTTCTCGGCGGCGAACCTGCCGATCGTCTCGGCAACGAAGCCGTGGCTCCAGGCGCGCCGCGCCCGCTCGATCTCCGCCTCGCGTGAGCCGCCGCCGGCCTCCGCCTCCCGGAGGAGCCGAAGGTAGGTCTCGGCATGCGCGGGATTGCGAAACAGCGCCATCGGCTCCGGCACCTGGCCGCCGGGCAGGTAGACTGCCGCCGACGTCGGCCAGTGGTTCTGGAAGAGGTCCTTTACCGTTGCGATCGTGGCGCAGGCGCGTTCGACGAGCGGATGCCCGTTCTTGGCGTAGCCGATCGACGGCTCGAGAACGTCCCTGAGCCGCATGGTGCCGTAGTCACGCAGCACCATCATGTAGGTCTCGAAGGTGCCGGGAATGCAGCAGGCGAGAAGACCCGTCCCCGGGATGATGTCGAGGCCGAGCCTGTCCCGGTAGTGGGCGATGGTGGCGCCGGCGGGCGCCGGTCCCTGCCCGCAGATGACCTCGGGCTTGCCTCTGCGCCGGTCAAAGACCATGACGGGCACGTCCCCTCCCGGCCCGCACAGGTGCGGTTCGACGACCTGCAGCGTGAAGGCGGCTGCCACGCCCGCGTCGAAAGCGTTGCCGCCGCGCTCGAGGATCGCCATCGCCACCGCCGTCCCGATCCAGTGCGTCGTTGCTGCGACGCCGAACGTCCCGTCGATCTGCGGCCGGGTCGTGAAGGCCCCTGCGTTGATGTTGGCCATCCGTCTCTCCTCTCGGGGCTGCGCTCAAGGATGCTCATGCGCATTGTAAGGGCTGCGTGCGAGCGGTCCAGGGCTCGCGGCGCCTGGAGCACTGCGATCGGGCGATTGCGCCATGGGCGAGCGGCTTGCCTCGCGCTTCTCCAGCGCGCCGTCACCCGGCGTCCGCGAGGTGCGGCCGGCAGAAGCGAACCAGATAAGCGACGGCGATGCCGCCGGTGATGGCCGCAAGGCCGGCGACGATCAGCGCGCCCGCCGGGCTCAGACGGGCGATGATGAAGGCGAACAGGATCGGCGCTACGGCATTGACGATGTTCTGTGGCACGGTGAGCAGGCCCATGTAGTGGCCAAACTGCCGGGCGCCGAACAGCGTCAAAGGCAGCGTGTTCCGGGCAACGACAAAGAGGCCGTGCCCGAGCCCCATCAGCAGGCAGAATACGATGATCGAGGACGGCGACACCCCGACAAGCACGAAGGCGAGAAAGCTCGCGCTCGTCATCGCCGCCGAGAAAAAGGCCGTCATCAGGATCGAGTGCCGCCCGCCCGACATCAGCTCGACGAAGCGCGCCGTCGCCTGCGCCGGCCCGACGAGAGCCCAGGTCCAGACCGCGGTATCGCGCGGAATGCCCATCCCCATGAGCACGTCGATCACCTGCATGTAGAGCCCCCAGGTGAGCAGGCCCTCGGTGCACGACCAGACCGTGATGAGGATGAAGGCGCGCCGTCGCAGGCTTGCCGGCAGCACCCCGTCGGGCGAGACCGCCGCTTTCGTCGCCCCTTTCGAGGGCGCAACGTCGGGATCGGCGCGGCGCTTCAGGACCAGCATGTGGATCGGCAGGCAGACGGCGAGGTGCAGCGCCGCAAAGACGAGGTAGGCATTCCGCCAGCCGATGGTGTCGAGCAGGAACGCGCTGAGTGGCAGGAACACGGTTCCGGTAAGCCCGGTCAGCAATGCGAGGCCGGTGATCGCCCGGCGTGCGTTCGGGCCGACGACCTGGACGAGCCCCGGCATGGCGGCGCTGTTGAGCGCCATGGGCATGGCGATGCCGTAGATCGTCCAGCCGATCATGTAGGTGATGAGACCGCTCGCCTGCGATTGCGCCAGCATCGCGAGCGCCGCAATCACCGAGCCCGCCACCATGACGGGCCGCGCCCCGAGCCGGTCCACCAGTTTTCCGACCCTCGGTGCCAGCGCCGCCGAGACGAGCAGAAGCAGGGTGAGGCCAGCGAACACCACCTCGCGCTCGAGCCCAAGCGACGCGCTGATTGGCGTTCCGAAGATCGTGATGGCCGTAAACGAACACCCCCAGCCGATGATCTGTGTCACCCCGAGCCCGAGCACCGCGCGCAGCGTGTCCCGTCGCGCGATCGCCGCCTTGAGTGTCGCTTCCGTATACAAGCGCTGCCAGGCCCCCGCCCGTCTGTCGTGCTGCCGATTCGCCCGACTATAGGTGCCAGCGCCTCGCCGTGCGATATGCAATCCAGGCGGGGACGCTAGCCGCTTCCGCGCGTCAAGGACCCGGCCAGCAGGATCAAGCCGCCGGCGACGATCGTCGCCTCGATCAGCAGATTGTGGACATGCGCGGCGAAGCGGGTCGACAGCCAGCGGGCGATGATCGCGCCGGGCGTGGCCATCGCCCCGATGAGCACGGCCACGAAACAGAGCTTCGCCGGCAACTCGCCCGCCCAGAAGAACACCCCGCTCTTGATGACTCCGAGAACCGTCGAGACGAGGGCGTCGGTTGCGATCACATGCACGCCGCCGAGACCCATGGCCATCAGGATTGAGAGCAGGATGACCCCGACCCCGGTCGCACCGCCGGTAAGGAATCCGTAACTGATGCCCGCCAGCGCGCCGCCGCGCGGCCCGAGCGCGAGCTTGCGCCGCTCCAGAATTCGGCGCAGCGGAACCACGCCGATCAGAACGGCGCCGATCGCGATTCCCGCACCGCGGCTCGAGAGCAGCGTGTAGCACCAGGCGCCGAGCACGGTGCTCGGCAGGGCGAAGGCGGTGACGAGCAGGGCCTTCTGATAATCGACGAAGCCCCGGAACACGATGACGCGTGTGATGTTCGTCAGGATTGCCGAGAGACTGATCACGGGCACGATCGCCTCCGCGCCGAGGATCGGCACGAGGACGAGTGGCATCAAGAGGCCGGTGCCATACCCGGCGAGCCCGCCGACCACCTGCGCGCCGAGCGCCGTCATGGCGATCAGCAGCAGTTCCTGCAGCGACAGGTCGAGAATCGTCATCCGGCGCGCTCGGCGACGATGCGGCAGCGCTGGCCGCGGATGTCCGAGGAGCCGGAGACCGGATCGTAAGGCCCGCTATAGCTGAGCGCCGCGTTGATGTTGATTTCGAGCGCCCCGCGTTCGGGGGGTGGCGCGGCCGGACGCCACCAGCCCATGCCGGTGCTCACCACGTCGACGGGCGTTGCATCCGACAGCTTGACCTTGAGGCGGCAGGCGCCGGCTCCTCCCTCGACCTCCAGGCTGACCCATTCGCCGTCGCCGATCCCGACCCGGCCGGCCGTTTGCGGATGCACGAGCAGCGTCGGCTCGGGCGACACCTTGAGCGCCCATGGCTGGTCGCGAAAGCGCGAGTGATGGTAGCCCTTCTCGCGGTCGCCCGTGATGAGGGTCAGCGGGAACGCCGACTTGATCGCATCCGTTGCGGCCTCGCGCGCGGGCGGCGTGAAGCCGGGCAGCGGATCGAGCCCGAGTTCGTCCAGGACCGAGGAGTAAAGCTCGATCTTGCCCGTCGGCGTGGCATAGGGCCGGTCCACGGGGACGGGCGTCGCCGGCACCTGGTGAAAGCCCTTCTCGAGAAGCTCTTCCATGGTGATGCCGCTGTCGCCAAGAAGGTGCGCGTTGAACTCCCGCTGCGAGCGCCACGGAATGAGCCGCTTGGTGATGGCCTGACGCGCCTCCATCCGGTCGAGGAGGGGCACGGCGATGTCGATCTCCTGGCGGGCCTCGCCGGCGGGCGGCACCACGGCGCGCGTCAGGAGCACGGTCGGCCCCGACGGCAGGAACGACACTTCCTCTTCCTCGAGCGTTGTCGTCTTCGGCAGCACGATGTCGGCCCATTCGGCGGTCGGGGTCATCTGGTGTGCCGCGACCGCAACGAAATCGAGCGATTTGAGCGCCTCGATGGTGCGCCGTGTATCCGGATAGGTGACGAGGATGTTGACGCCGCTGGCGTAGAGGGCGCGCACCGGATGCGGCCTGCCCGTGAGCATGGCCTCGATCACCGTGGGGTTGTGGCAGGCCGTCTGCCAGCCGCGGGGGCCGGCCCAGAGCGGAAATCGGTCGGCCCCGAGGGTTTGCTTTTCGACATCCGGATCGAGCCGGTGCTCCGGCCGGTGCAACAGGTCGAGATAGCTCGCGAAGCCCCTGGGCGTCCTCAGTCGCAGATTGCCGCCCGGCCGGTTGACGTTGCCGCTGATCGCAACGAGCGCGTGAAACGTCCGGAAAGTCTGAACGCCGACGCTCGAGGCGTCGATGCCGTGTCCCGAGACGAAGGTCGAAGGTCCGTCCGCATACATGCGCGCTGCGGCGATGATTTGGTCGGCGGGAACGCCGGTGAGGCGCGCGGCGACATCCGGCGAAAAGGTACGTGCGCGCTCGGCCAGCGCCGCAAAGCCATGACAGTGCCGCTCGACGAAGGCGCGGTCGTAGAGGTCCTCGCGGATGAGCACGTCGATCATCGCGAGCGCCAGCGCGGCGTCCGTGCCAACCCGCGGCGCGAGCCAGATGTCGGCTATTTGAGCAGCCTGGGTCCGTTTCGGATCGACGACGATGAAGCGGGCCCCGCGCTTCTTCGCGGCCTTAAGGGCGGCCCACTCGACCGGGTCGGCGACAGTCGGGTTTCGCCCGACGATCAAGGCGCAGCGCGTGTTCTCGATGTCCTCGCCGCGCTGAATGTTGAGCCCCGTGACGCGCGCCGACACCGCCCGGCATCCGCCACACAAGTCCTGGTTGATCATCCAGTTGGGCGAGCCGATCGAGCGCAGCATGAGCGCGGTAATGGCGCTCCGGGAGAAGTTGGCGCCGCTCGTCGCGCCGACGATGGCGTTGGCGCCCCACCTTCGGCGGACGTCGGCCAGCCGGTCCGCCATCTCGTCGAGCGCCTCGTCCCAGGTGATCCGTTGCCATCGGCCTGTTCCCCGGGGGCCCGCGCGTCGCAGCGGGTGCAGCAGCCGGTTCGGATTGTACGTCAGGCCCGGCGCACCCCGGATGCCCTTGATGCAGAACGCGCCTTTCGAGTGCGGCGCATCTGGATTGGGACCGTAAGCGACGACCTTGCCGTCGCGTACCGTTGCGAGCGCGCCGCAGTTGACCGAGCATTCCCAGCAGGTGGTTGTAAACGTCCCGTCAACCGCGGCGATCATGCCTCGTCTCCCTGGCTGCGGCCGCTGCTCCGCCCGCAGTGTGCGAGAGGAGCCGGCCGGCAGCAAGGGCGCACCGTTTATCGAGGTGTCCTGGGCCACAAAAGCCGGACGCCCCTGCACATGGCACATGGGCAGGGGCGCACCGGGTGATCAACGGGATGGCCGGCGTGCTCAGAGCGACTTGTCGATCATCGAGCACAGCGTCGCGGCGCTCGATTTGTCGTGCTTTGGCGGTCCATCCTCCACGTTGAGGATCTTCACCACGCCGTTCTCGACCGCCATCGAGTAGCGCTTCGAGCGAACGCCGAGCCCGCGCGCCGAGAGGTCGATGTCGAGGCCGATTTTCTTGGCGAAATCCGCTGAGCCGTCGGCGAGCATCAGGATCTTGCCGGTGGCGCCCGAGTCCTTGGCCCACTGCGTCATCACGAAGACGTCGTTGACCGCAGTGCAGGCGATCGTGTCAAAGCCCTTCTTCTTGAGTTCCTCCGCCCGCTCGACGAAGCCCGGCATGTGCTCCCGGTGGCAGGTCGGCGTGTAGGCGCCTGGCACGGCGAACAGCGCCACCTTCTTGCCGCCGAACACCTCGGCGGTCGTCATCGGCTTCGGACCCTCGGGCGACATGGTCATGAAGGTCGCCTCGGGCAGCTTGTCGCCCACCTTGATGGTCATCTCCGTTACTCCTCTGCGTTGGTGCTGGGTCCGCTCTTCGGGCCGGTACGCCTTGCCAGCCGCTCACGGCGAGCGGGGTGTGCAGGGCCCGGCAGGCCGTCCGTCCGCAACTTAGCCTCGATTGACGGTAAGGCCAAGCCGTGACGCCGCCAACGCCGCTCATCGCCCGTCTCAATCGAGGTCCAGGGGATAGACGGGGCGCCGCACGTTCTTGAAGGGCAAGCGGCGGATGTCGTGCGACGTGACGCCGTCGCCCTCGTCGACGACGATGATCTCGCTGGCGATGGGTGCGTAGGCGCCGCGGAAGTGCTGCATCGACTTGACCGCCAGCACGGCCCGCTCCTTCGGCTCGATGCCGGCGATCCGGAAGAAGCCGAGGTCGTAGTTCTGGAAGCGCCGTGTCGCAAGCACGATCTCGACGCCGCCAACTTTGAGGGTTGCCGTCGGGCCGAGGTCGATCTTCATGCCGGTCATCATCGGGCCGGTGATCGCAAACCGGCCATCGCCGGTGTGTGTCACGGTTCCAGTCACGGGCAGCGGCGGGCCGAACAGCCTGTCGGTCCACCCGCCGACGGAGAGCGACAGACTTGCGCCGACACCCGCCTTGCGACACGTCTCGACCGCGGCCGGATCGACGATGGTCGCCATGGCGGCGCCCTCAAGACCTGCTTCAATCATCGCCTTGAGCAGCCCGACGGAGTCGGAGTAGCCGCCACCGCCGGGGTTGTCGGCATAGTCGGCGATCACAACCGGCGCCCCGGCGCGCCCAAAGGCTTTGGCGCGAGCAACCGCTTCTGCCGCCGTTGCGAACGCCACGCTGCGCTCGTGCCGCGTCTCCCAGATGTAATCGGCGAGCCGGTCCGCCATCGCCTGGTACTTCGGATCATCGCCGTCGCCGACGACCACCGCCGTCGGCCCGACCTCGGGAATGTCCGCCTTGTAGAACCCGGCATTGAGCGAGGCGGCTAGAACGCCGGGCTTCGCCCGGAGCGGAACGAGCATTTCGAGGCCGCGCGTCATGGCGCCAGGCTGCGTCGTCCGCCCCTCGTCGAGACCGGTCATCGCGCGCGTGCGCGCAACGTAGGTGCGTGGCTTCACCTCTCCTTTGAGCGTCCGCGCGACGAGATCGGCAGCCTCCGTGGCGATCGCGTGCATGTCGATGTGCGGATAGGTGCGGTAGCTCAACAGGATGTCGGCCTCGCGCGCCATCTGGTCGGTCACATTGGCATGGAGGTCGAGCGTCGCCGCGATCACCACTCTTGGACCGAGGTTGGCGCGCAGGCGCGCGAGAAGCTCGCCCTCGCCATCAAAGAGATGCTCGGCCACCATGGCTCCGTGCAGATTGAGCAGCACCGCGTCGATCGGCTTGGCCCTCGCAGCGTCAGCGACAATCTCGCCGGCGATGGTTTCGTAGCACTCACGGGTGAGCTTGCCCGACGGTGTCGCGTCGGCAACGACGGAGAGCACGGCCTCCCAACCGTAGCGCGTGCACGCGTCGAGAAAGCCGGCGATCTCGGTGTTCGTGCCCGGATAGACCTTGCGGAGCTCGTCGCCGCGATGCAGCGCCCGCTGCGCATAGGCGGCAAGGTCGGTCTTGAGCACGGAGAAGGTGTTGGTCTCGTGCTTGAAGCCGGCGATGAGAACACGCTTCGCCATGTCGGCTCGCTCCTCGCTTAATCGGCACATCGTCGAAATGTGGTTGGTCCTGAGCGCGCGACCGTCAGTTCCCTCTCCTCTCGCCCCATCGGGCAACAGGGTCAGACGGCGAGCGCCATACCGTCCCGGCCGGGATCGGCGCCGCCGTCGAGCTTGCCGTCGACGATCCGGATCGCGTGCACGCCGGCGAAATGGAAGGTAAGCGGCCAGCGCCGGACAGGATAGCCGCGCCGCACGAGATCGGCCTCCGTCGACCGCAGGATGCGGTTGGTGATGTCGAGCGTGTCCGAGGTGGCGTTGAAGCGCGGTGCGTGCACCGCCTCGAGCGCGGTCATGCCGAACTCGACCACGTTGAGGATCACCTGGAGGATCCCCATGGCAATGTAGGTGCCGCCGGGCGCGCCGACGACGAGATGCGGCTTGCCGTCCTTGAACAGGATTGTCGGCGCCATCGAGGAGAAGCGGGACTTGCCGGGTGCGAGCGAGCCGGCCCGGCCCGGCCTCGGATCGAACACCGCCATGGCGCCGTTGTACATGAAGCCGAGGCCCTCCGTGACGACGCCCGAAGGCGTGCCGAGCGTGTGCGTCATCGTCGCACACACGCCGTTCTCGTCGACCGCGCAGACATGCGTCGTATCCGCGCTCTCCTTCTGGCCGCCCTTGAGGCGCGGCACGTGCGTCTTCTCGCCCCGCCGGATTCGCTCGGCGAGCCCTCGCGCGTAGTCCTTCGAGGTGAGCTCGGCGAGCGGCACGTCGACGAAGCGCGGATCGCCGACCTTGGCGTCCTTGTCGACGGTGGCGATCTTCATCGCCTCCGCGACGGTGGCGATGTAATCGGGCGAATTATGACCCATCGCTCTGAGATCGAAATTTTCGAGGATGTTAAGCATCTCGATCAGCATGACGCCGCCGCCGGGCGGCCGGTTCGTTGCGAGCTCGAGGCCGCGATACGTGCCCCACAGCGGCTCGGTCGTCTCCGGTGCGGCGCCCTTGAGGTCGGCCGCCGTGAGGAGGCCGCCGTTCGCCGCCATGTCCGCGACGATCAGGCGCGCGATCTCTCCCTCGTAGAAGTCCTCGACGCCGGCCTCGGCGATGCGCCGGAGCGTGCGGCCCATGTCGGGATTGCGCAGGATGTCTCCCACCGCGTGGAGCTTTCCGTTCGCCTTCGTGTAGATCTTACGGGTGGCCGGCAGCTTGGTCAGGAACTCCGAGTGCGGCGCCCGACCCTCGGTCGGCACCTGGTTCCAGTAGGCGGCGACGTGCGGGCGCACCATGAAGCCGTTCTCGGCATAGTTGATGGCCGGCGCCAGGAGCTCCTTGAGCCGTCGTGTGCCATAGCGTCGCAAAGCTTCGTCGAGCCCCTTGAGCGTCATCGGCGTCGTGATCGCGCCATAGCCGATTTCGTTGACGCGGCCCTCGAGCAGGAAGCCGAAGCCGTCCTCCGCTTCGCCGATCAGCAGGTGCTCCCACATGTCGGGGCGCACGGCGAGCGGCGCGCGACCGTGAAAGTCGTGGCAGACATGCCGCCCGTTCCTGGGATCGTAGACCTGCAGTGAGCCGAAGCCGGCGATGCCGCACATCTGCGGGTCGACTGCGGTCTGAACGAGCGCCGCCGCGACAGCCGCATCGACGGCGGTTCCGCCGGTCTTGAGCACTTCGACGCCGGCCTCGACGGCCTCGGGCTGAGCGGCGGACACCATTCCATGGGTCAAGGGGAGCTCCTGTCGATGAGCGAAGGATGGATCAAGCGCGGCCTGTCTGCGGTTCAAGAGTTCGGCAGCGCGATGTCGGGCACGCTAAGCGGCTTGAGATCGGTTGCGAAGGCGAGCGGCGCGCCGCTGCGGGCCGCGATTTCTTCGCGCGTGAGCCCGGGCAGGAGCTCGCGCACCAGAAATCCTCCTTCGGCGACGTCGACGACGGCGAGATCGGTGTAGACGCGCTTCACGCACCGTTGCGCCGTGAGCGGCAGCGCGCAGCGCTCGACAAGCCGCGGCGCACCCTTCTTTGTCGTGTGCTCCATGATGACCCAGACGGCGCGTGCCGCCGCCGCAAGGTCCATGGCGCCGCCGACGAGCGGCCCTTTGTCGGGAACCCGCATGTCCCAGTTGGCGAGGTCGCCGTTCGCCGCCACCTCGAAGGCGCCGAGCACCGTGATGTCGATGTGGCCGCCGCGGATCATGGCGAAAGACGCGACGGAATCGACGATCGTCGCGCCGTCGCGCAGCGTCACGCGGCGCGAGCCGGCGTCGACCAGATCGGTGTCGATCCGGTCGGGGGGCGCCAGCGGACCGACGCCGATGATGCCGTTTTCCGACTGCAGGAAAACATCGCGGTCCGGCGGGATGTAGTCGGCGACCGCGATCGGCATCCCGAGCCCGAGGTTGACGAGCTGGCCTTCCTGCACGTCCTGGGCGGCGCGCCACGCCATTTGCAGGCGGTTAAGAGGTTTCGCGGTCATCGGGTGCCCCCCGGCGCCGTCACGATGCGGTCGACATAGACACCGGGCAGTTGCGCCCGCGTGTGCGGGATGGCTGCGGGCTCGACCACCCGCACCTCGGCGATGGTGAGCTTCGCCGCCGTCGCCATGGCCGGGCCGAAGTTCGCCTGGGCGTAGCGGAAAGTCAGGTTGCCGTAACGGTCGGCCGTGTCGGCCCGAATCAGCGCCACATCACCTTCGATTGCCGGTTCGAGCACGTAGTCGCGGCCCTTGAAGCGGCGCACCTCCTTGCCGCGCGTGAGCTCCGTTCCGACGCCAACGGGCGTGTAGAAGGCAGGGATGCCGGCGCCAGCCGCCCGGATCGCCTCCGCGAACGTCCCCTGCGGCAGGCAGGTGAGTTCGATCCTGCCGTCCTTCCAAAGTTTCTCGAAGGGCGAAAGACCGGGCGCATGGCCGCGCGCCGCGGTGCAGATGACATGGGCCACCTGGCCATTCTCGATGAGTTCATGCGTCAGCGAGTAGCGGTGCGTTGCCGAGTTGACGACGAGCGTCAGCCGCCTTGCGCCGTGCTCTTTGAGCCCGCGGATCAGATGGTTCGGGAAGCCGGCGCCGCCAAAGCCGGAAATGAGCACCGTCGCCCCGTCCTTCACGTCGCGCAGCGCCTCGGCTGCGCTCGCCACCCGCTTGTCGATCGCCATGGCGTTCCTAGCCCACGTATTTCCAGTAGGTGTCCTTCTTGGTGACGTAGCCGTCGCGGAACTCCCAGAGGTCGCACCCGAGATACTCGAACGGCTTGCCGCCGACGGGCGTGCCGCGCACCACCCATTCCGAAAGCGCCTTCGTCCCATCGAAGATCCAGTGTCGCATCTCGTCCCAGCGCATGTCGGGGATCTGTTTGTAGCGCGCCTCGAGAACCTGGGCGATCTCAGCCTTAACCCCGGCACGTGCGCCCGTCGGGCGACGACGGCCCGCGCGCCATCAGCCACAAGCAGTCGTCGGTGAAATGCGAGACGATGCCGGGCACGTCGTGCCGGTTGAAGGCATCCTGGATCTCATCGAGCAGCGCGATGGTGACGGCTCGCTTGGGGCGCATGATCTTATCCTCCGGGGCCGGGGCGCGTTCTGCCCGGACCCGAGGAAGGATAGACCGCAATTTTAGGTCATGGCCAGTTCGTCGCGCGTCGCCGCGCCGCGCGAGCGCCGCAGGGCTCGCCTGCCGCTTCCCGCACCGGCGGCGCCGGAGACCACGCCATTCCGCGTAGGAGGCTCTGCAGGTACAAGAAGGGCCGCCCTTTTGCGGGGCGGCCCGTCGAGTTCTTCGCAAGTGGTCGTGTTGTTGTTGTTCGGGGCGCTACTTCAGCGGCGCGTGATTATAGCCGCCATCGCCAAGCCTGAAGTTCAGACCAATGCGCGACACCCAGAGCGAATTATGGTCGTCGAACGAAACATTAAGCGGGACGCCAAGCGCGGGATTGAGCCCGGCGCTTTCGGTCCCGAAATCGTAATAGAGGATGTCGCCGGTGATGCGCACCCGGTCGGTCAGCGCGTACTCGGTGCCGACACCCGCCACCCAGCCGACGCGCGAGGAATCGATCTTCGAGATGTTGAAGCCCAATGTCGGGACATCAAGACTCGTTTCGATGCTGGCGAACGCAAGGCCACCGGTCACGTAGATCATCATGTCGCCGATGGCGATGCCGCTCTTGGTGCGGAGGCTGGCGATCCAGTCTGTCGACCGCTTGATGTTCAAGGCGCCGAACAGGAAGCCTTGATTGCTGTCGAAGTTGGCCATGCCGATGTCGGCTTCGATGCCGAACAGGGCGTTGCACTTGACGAAGTTGAAGCCGATCTGACCGCCAAATGCGTGACCGTCCTCGGTCTTGTCGATGGAGATCGTGT